>Ga0114939_10000001_pt1 | contig 395516 bp, 314 predicted proteins | sample AshMeaCrysSpring_FD_87196 | JGI IMG/M metagenome (GOLD analysis project Ga0114939, IMG submission 87196) | Groundwater microbial communities from Big Spring, Nevada to study Microbial Dark Matter (Phase II) - Ash Meadows Crystal Spring | ecosystem: Environmental > Aquatic > Deep subsurface >...
ATCACCATCTCGTCGAACACGACGACTGGCGTTACGGGCACGGGGGGCATCTACCTCGCCTCGCCCAGCCTGCCGCTCGGACTGCGGCTCGATTCATCCACGGGTGCCATCACGGGCAAGCCCACGACTCAAACGGCGCAGGCCAAGTACGCCATCTCGCGCAACTTCACCGGCGGCACGGCCTACGATACCCTCGCAATCACTGTGAACGGGTTCAGCTACGGAACTGGCTCCGCGACCTACGCTCAGCTCGCCGCCATCAGCCCCAACGCCCCGGCACAGATCGTCGGAGTGGGCGGTTCCTACTCGGTCTCGCCCGCGCTCCCCTCGGGCCTCACGCTGAACACAGCCACAGGTGAAATCGCAGGAACCCCCTACAACACGCAAACGCAAACACATTACGTCATCACCCGTACGTTCTCCGAAGCCGATGCCGCCGACACCATCACGATCACCGTGTTGCAGGTCGGACCCACCGAACTGGAGTACGAACAGCAAACTCCCCTACTGGGTCGCAACACGACGATCGACCCCATCGACGCGACGATCCGCGGCGGAACCGATAACCTCTCGTTCGCGTTACACTCAGGCAGCCTGCCCCCCGGCATCAGCATCAGCACAGGCATCAACAAGGGTTCGCTGATCGGCACGCCAACCGCCGCCGGCACCTATGAGGCCGTCATCCGCGTCAGCAACGAGGCAGGTCACGCCGACGACACGCTCACGCTCACCGTCAACGGATTCGCCTACGCAACGACCTCGAACACCTACACCGTGGGAACACCGATCACTCCCAACACTCCGCAAGGCGTCGTGGGGACCGGTGGTCAATGGTCGGCGACTCCGGAACTTCCCAACGGCCTCGCTCTTGATGCGACGACAGGCGTCATCTCGGGGACACCCGCGGCCCTGTCAACGCAAACGGCCTATTCGATCACCCGTTCGTTCGACGGCGCCCCTGCACAGGAAACGCTCCTAATCTCCGTGGTCGACACCGCCCCGGCGGGCCTCACCTACCCGGCCAATCCTGCGCGCTACACCAAAGGCGTCGGCATCACGCTGAACCGCCCCGTCGTCGCCGGCGGACGCTCGAACCTCGCCTTCACCGTGCATTCGGGCGCCTTGCCCGAAGGTCTCAACCTCAACCCGGCCACGGGTTCAATTTGGGGTGTCCCGGCGACAACCGGGTCCTTTGAAGCCGTCATCCGCGCCACGAACTCCGGCGGCTTCACGGCCGTCACCGTGAACATCGCAGTCGGCGACAGCCTGCCGCAAATCACCTACGGCACCGACACGGTCACCGTTCAAATGTTCCAGGCGGTGACCGACATCGCTCCCGTGAACACCGGCGGCGCCGTGGTTTCGTGGGCCATCAGCCCGAACATCGCGACGAACACCGGGCTTCACTTCAACACCTACACCGGGCGCATCAGCGGAACCCCCGTTTACCTCAGTCCCGCCGTGAACTACACCATCACGGCAACCGGTTTCGGAGGCGTTCAGGCCCAAGCGACGCTGGTCCTGAAAACCACACCGCAACCACCCGTCATCGCCTACGCCGGGCCTTACACCTTCACGTTAAAGACGGAGATCGAAACCATAACGCCCACCAAGAGTGGCGCGCCTGTGATCGCGTGGTCCATCTCACCCGACCTGAGCGCTCTCACAGGCCTGAGGTTCAATACCACCACAGGACGCATCTTCGGCACCCCGTCATACCTTTCGGCAGCGACCACCTACACCGTGATCGCGACGGCCGCCGGCGGCGCGCACGACACGGCGACCATAACGCTGGAAACCGTGACGCCCGCTCCCACGGTCACATACCCCGACACCACCCTGACCTGGCCCGTCGGAACGCCGATCGCGCTTTTCAGACGCACGGCAGCCACCGGCTTGATCACCGGTTACTCCATCGCGCCCACGCTCCCGGCGGGCCTGATGTTCAACGCCACCAACGGCGCCATCATGGGGACGCCGGCCGCGCCGACCTCGGCGACGACGTACGTCATCACGGTGCATGGCCCCGGCGGCACCGGATCGGACAGCGTGACGATCGCCACGCCGCCCAACGGTCCCTCACTCGCCTTCCCGGATTCGGCCTACACGTTCATGATGGGAACCGCCATCGAACCCTTGCGCCCCTCCAACTCCGGCGGGCCGATCACGGCATGGGCGATCCGCCCGGCCGCCAACGGCCAAACGCTCTCCGCCAACACGGGCCTCCAGTTCAATGTCACGACGGGCCGCATCAGCGGGACGCCGACGGCCCTGACACCCGCGACGGCGTACACCGTGGTCGCCATCGGCCTCGCCGGCTCGCGCGATTCCGCGATCGTCACGATCACCACCGCCGCCGCCGCGCCCGTCCTCGCGTATCCCGACACCACGATCACCTGGATCACGGGCGTGACCGTCACGCCGCTGACGCGCCTGAGCGTCACTGGGATCGTCACCTCGTACTCCATCTCCCCGACCCTGCCCGCGGGCCTCATGTTCAACGCCACCACGGGCCGCATTTCGGGCACGCCGACCGCGATCTCCGCCGCGACCCCGTACGTCATCGCCGCGCACGGTCCCGGAGGTGCGGGACGCGACACCGTGACGATCGGCGTGGCCGCCAATCCCCCGCTGCTGGCATACGATCAGCCGACCCGAACCTTCACCCGCGGCGTCGAAATCGAACCGTTCCGCCCGACCAACGGCGGCGGCCCCATCACCGGCTGGGCCATCTCCCCGGCCGCCAACGGCAAAACGCTCTCCGCCAACACCGGCCTGCAGTTCAACCCCACCACCGGCCGCATCTACGGGACGCCGACCATCGCCTCCGCACCGCGCGTGTACACCGTCACGGCCTACGGGCTCTCCGGCGTTTCCGACACCGAGAGTGTAACGATCACAGTGGTGACGCCCGGCAGTAAACTCTCCGCGGGTGAAAGCCGCTCGTTCTTCTTCCGCGTCTCCGACGCCGCCGGCGGAGAGGGGTCAGCGAGCCACATCGTCCGCATCCCCGAGGTGGATGAAGCCACGGAGGCGATCGCGGTTTCCATCGTCACGACCGAGGGCCGCACCGTTTGGTCGACCCTGCGCGACCCGCGAACCGGCGAAGGCACTTTGACCTGGGACGGACGCGCGCGCAACGGGCGCCCCTTGGGCGCGGGCGTCTACATCGTGCGCATCACCGCGCGCGGCGCGGGCCGCAGCGTGGAAGTGATCGAAAAGGGCGTCGGACTTCTCCCCCGCTAGCGGTTTCTCGAGGCCTCGGGACGGGGCTTCCGGCGGGGCCAGAGGGATCCCTTTAGCTACCTTGCCTGCCCATGTTCCGGCCTGCCTTCCGAATCGCGCCCGCCTTCGCTTTCGCCGCCGTCATCGGCCTATCCTCCGGCGCAGCGCGCGGTGAGACGCCCCCCGTGATGAAAGCCGGTGAGACCGCCGGCGACTCGCTCGGGATCGACACGACCAAGACCCCTTCCCTCGCGCAACCCGTCCGCGATTCGGTGATCATCCCCGACTCCACCTGGCGTTGGACGCAGGACGCCCGCGTGAGCGTCTGCCAAGGTCCGCTCGAATCGCTCGCCCAGTGCTGGCGCCCGCTGAACGCCACGCCGCTGCCCGGTGTCGCCTTGCTGGAAACCGGCTTCCCCGGCGTCCGCGCCCGCGCCCTCAATCTGCGCGACTTCGAACCGGCCGAATCCCGCTCGTTCTTTCAACCCGCGCTGTCCGCTTCGCCCTACGGCACGGGCGGGCAGTTGCCGTTCGCGCGCTACGAGAGCGACGCCCCGAGCGGCCTGACCAACGAGGCCTGGGTTCCCGTGCAACCGCTCGATACGCCCGTCACCGACTTGCACTGGATGCGCGGCGCCTTGCTGATGAACCAGTTCGGATTCACCCTGCACCGCATGGTCGGCAACCGGGCCTACATCGGGTTCGACTACCTCTCGAACGGCGCGGAAGGCATGTTCTACGACTACGCCTTTCAGGTGCACCAGCCCTACCTCGGCGCGGGGCGCGACAGCCTCTCGATGGTGATCGAAGACACCTCGCACAGCATCGCCTCGCGTCACGTGCGGCCACGCGTGGGCTATTGGGTGAACGCCAATACGGTGGTGGAGGCCTGGGCGGACTGGTTCTCCAACTCCACCTCGATGGCCAATCCCACCAACGCCCTGCGGAACGATTCGGTTCAATCCCTCTACCCCGCATCCTTCTCCGCCACCACCTTCGGCGGCATGGCCGCGCACACGACCGAGGCTCATCGCCTGCAGGCGTCCTTCCGCCACGCCGACTGGAACCGAAACCTCACCCCGGCCGGTTCCGACGCACGACGCGAGCAAGCCTCCGGCCTGATGGATGTGGTCGATGCGGCGTGGACGCTGCGCGATCTTCCCGGCGCGCCACGCCTGACGGCGACCGTGGAGAACAGCGTTCACACCGACGCCTTCCACACCAACGGCACGAGCGGGCTTTCCACGGCTCTCCCCGACGCCTCCGCACGCGGCGACCGCGAAGCGCTGGTGTTTGATGCGGCACCCCGGTGGTCCTGGTTCAATAATGGCATTGATGGGGGTGGTGTAAACCTCCGGGCGGATGTCCGCGCCAGCGCGGAGCGGCGCGCCCGTCACGACGGCGTCGTTGAATTCCTCGGAGGCGCCGACGCCGACGGCCGCCTGGGCCTCCCGTGGGGGTTCGCGCTCACCGGCGGCGCGGGCCATGCCCGCACGGGCGCGCCGGAGGACCTCCTGTTCCGCTGGCAACCGGCCTTGGGCCTCTACCCGAACCCCGACCTCGCACCGCGCACGCACACGCGCTACGGCGCCGGGGCCGCGTGGGAAACCCGTCACATCGGCGTGGGCGCGGCGTGGGAGCGCCACCGCTTCGACAACACATGGCTGCCCCGCATTCTTCCGGACCCCGACGCCTGCCTGATCATACTCGACTCCGCGAAGTATACGGGGTCCGGAGATTTCGACGCCGGCTGCGTGGGCGAAAGCCTGGCGGATTCCTTCGCGCTCGCGCACGCGAATTACGCCGCCGAAACGCGTGAACTGCTTCACCTCACGGCCTACCTGGCCGCCGGCAACTGGCGTCTCACGCTGCGCAACACCCGCCTGCTCAAAAACACCGTCGAAGACCCGCGCCTCGGGTTCGAGGCCGAGAACCTCCGCATTCCGCTCAACGTGCTCAAAGGGCAAGTGCTGTGGAAGCGCGTCGTGCTCGACGGCAAACTGGGGTTGCAGACGCGCTGGGATTGGGAATGGTTCTCTTCGCGATACGAATGGGCCTCAAACGGCGACGGCACCTCGCGCGTGATGCCGCTGGATGAATACCTCGCCCTTGATTATACGGCTCAGATGGACATCAAATCCTTTTCGCTGTACTTCCGCGCCATGAACCTTTACCACGACCGCTACGCCACCGAACCCGGCGTCCACCCGCCCGGCGTAAATTTCCGCTTCGGCGTCGACTGGCGATTGAGGAATTGATGGGGATAGTGGATGTGCGGTAGTGGGAAATCCCATGGAATCGCTCCGAAACCATCCTTTATTTCGATGTGAACATCAGGCTTCGGAAACCTATCCTGACACCTCGGCCTGGTTCGGTGGACGAGATACCCTGGCTGATTGAATCAATCAGACTCGAAGGCCGGTTCATGACCCACACCCCACCACCCACGACCCACTACCTATAATTCACGCCATGCGCAACCCCTCCGCCGATTCGCTGATTTCGTTTCTCAACGCCTCACCCACGCCGTGGCACGCCACGGCCGAGGCCGTGCGCGTTTTGTCCGCCACGGGCGCCGTGCCACTGCGCGAGGATGAACAGTGGTCGTTGCGCCCTGGTCAAACGGCGTTCGTCACCCGCGGCGGCGGCACCATTGCCGCCGTGCGGATTCCCGAATCCTTTTCGGTCCGCCGCCCTCTGCCCTTCCACATCGTGGCGGCCCACACCGACAGCCCGTGCCTGCGCCTCAAGCCTCGCCCGCTGCCGAACGTGCACGGTTACCGTCAATGGGGTGTCGAGGTTTACGGAGGCATCCTCAACAACTCGTGGCTCGACCGCGACCTCGGCATCGCCGGGCGCGTGTTCGCTCCCGGCTCAAAGTCGGCCAACTTGGTGCGGTTCGAGAGTCACCCCGTGCGCATCCCGCAACTGGCGATTCACCTCGACCGCACGGTGAACGAGTCAGGCCTCCTCCTCAACCCGCAGCGTCACCTCGCCCCGGTGATGGGACAAGGCGCGGAGGCTTCTCTGGAAGCTTTGCTCGAGGGCGCTGCGGGCGCGCCCTTCAACGATCTGACCTTCGAACTGTGCTTGTACGATGTGCAGGCTGCGGGCTACGGCGGCCTGAACGACGAGTTCGTCTACTCCGGCCGCCTCGACAACCTGGCCATGAGCCACGCCGCCCTGTCGGCTTTTGTCGGGGGGGCTCCCGCAGCGAATGCGGTTCAGGTGATGGTGTTGTTCGATCACGAAGAGGTCGGCTCGGTGTCGGCCCACGGCGCCAGGTCGAACTTTCTGGCCTCGCTGCTTGAACGCGTCGCCCTGGCGCTCGGCCTCGACCGCGAGGCTTGGCTGCGGCTGCTGACGCAATCGTTCCTGCTCTCGGCCGATATGGCCCACGCGCTGCACCCGAACTACCCCGACCGCCACGACGGCGAGCACTTTCCGCTCATGAACCGCGGTCCCGTTCTGAAGGCGAACGCCAACCAACGCTACGCCACCGACGCGGCCACCGCCGCGCGATTCCACGATGCCGCGCGCCGCGCGGGTGTGCCGGTGCAGAACTTCATCAACCGCGCCGACCTCGCGTGTGGTTCGACCGTCGGCCCGGGCCTCAGCGCCGACCTCGGCATTCCCACCGTGGATGCGGGCAATGCGATGCTCTCCATGCACAGCGCCCGCGAGCAGTGCGGGGCGGATGATCCGGGGTTGATGGAAACGCTCATGCGCGAGGTCTACAAGGGGAATTCTTAAAGCTCAGAACTCTGAGAGCAGAACTCAGAAAAACAAGACGGTTGGGCTCTTGGGGAGGACAGAACTCGGAACTCGGAACTCAGAAAAACTCGGCTGAAATATCGTGATCGCATTGATTACTAATTGACTGACGCGTGTATTTGCCTTTCTGAGTTCAGAGTTCTGAGCTCTGAGCTCTGAGTTTCTTACCGTCATCAAACAAAAAAAGCCGCCGGATTTCTCCGGCGGCTTTTTTGTTTGGCGTGAATCCGCGACTTAGTAACCGCGCATCCAGCCGCCCGCCGTCCACAGCGTCGCCGCCGCGGGGTCGAAGGCGCCGATGTAGGTCACAGGCGTGAAACCCTTGCCGGACGGCAGCGTGGTGCCGGTCGGGGTCGAGGTCGGCTTGGGCGACGCCACCGTGATGTTCAGGTTGGTGGTGTCGCTGTGGAACCAGGTGCCCACCTTGGTGATGGCGGCGGCGCGGGTGGCCACCGAGTCGGTCAGGCCGGCGGCCGGCGACACGTTCACGCGGCTGCCGTTGTTGTAGGCCACGATCGAGTGACCCTTCAGCGAGTCGTTGTTCACGAGGCGGATGCTGGTGTTGCCGTCGATGCGGACGGCCGCGCCCGACACCGTGCCCTTGCCGAAGCCGGTCACGATCGAGTTGTAGATCTGGCCCGCGACGCCGCGACGGAGACGCATGCCGTTCATGCTGTTGCCGCCGCCGGTGCTGGTGCCGATGAGGGTCAGGTTGGCGATGCTGGGGGCGGTGCGCGGGAGGCTCTCTTCGGCGCCGTTGCGGCCGTCGGCCTCGATGCCGTTCGCATCCGTATTGGTCACGCCGACATGCGCCCCGAGGGCGAATTGCAGCGTACCCACCCAACCCAAGTCGTAGTCGAACATGTCGTCGTCGCAACCGGTGGCCACCAGGTGGTGGGCCGACACGGAACCGCCGAACCATTCGAAGCAGTCGTCAAGGCCTTCGCGCATGTGCACGTAGGAGATCTGCGTCTTGCTGCCCACGCCGCCCATGGTGAGGCCGTTGAGCTCGTTGTCGGTACCCAGCAGGCGGCCGGCATACTCGATGCGCACGTACTGCAGCACGCCGCTGCTGTCGCTCGCGTCGGTGCCGCCGTACGGAACACCCACGAGACCTTCGATGTCGGTCGAACCGGTGGGCACGTTCAGCTGGGCGCGACCCAGGATCACGACGCCGCCGAAGTCGCTGCGCACGGGAGCCGAGGTGCCGGCGGTGAACACGATAGGCTTGGCGGCCGTACCCACGGCGTTGATGATGCCGCCCTTTTCCACGATCAGCGCGGTGAGGCTACCGTCGGCCTTACCCTTGATGGTCGCGCCTTCGCGGATCGTCAGGGTGGTGCCGAACTTCACGAAGGTGAGGCCCTGGAGGTTGTAGGTCGAATCGGCGCCGAGCGTACAATCGTCGGTGATGTTGAGCTTGATGTTCTTTGTGCCGGCGACCAGGCACTTCTCGAACGTGCTGGTATCGACGACCACGGTCGTTTCCGGCGGCGACGTCTCGGAATCGGTCGTACAGGCCGTCATGGTGGGGATGAAAATGAAGGCCGCCGCGGCGATGCCGGCGAGACCCGTGAGCTTGACCTTGTTCATGAGAACTCCCTGGGGGTGGTTGAAACACTAGGTTGGAACGTGATTGACTTCAGACCTGGAACTCTGCGAGGCAGGGGTTTCCGAAACTCGGGAGCAAAGGGAGATTTGCCGTGTTGCGCCTGTATTTCAGACTTGATACGACGAGCTTACCGACTCAAATGCCGTGGCGCGATTCCGGTTTTTCTGCTTAATTCTCGTATTCGGGTGTCAAGCCCGGACCGCGCTGACCGCCTTGCGCGTAGCTGAGCACCTGGCAGCCGGCACCGTCGCGGCACAGGGCCGACCCGAACAAAGCGACTCCTGCAAGCTTCCGGTCCACCTGGGCGGTTTTGGCGATCTCGTGGAGTTGACCACCCTGCACCGGGGTGGCGCTCAGGGGAAGGTGGATGACCGGCCCCGATTCGGGCTGGGCGATATCGTGGAGGAGTCGGCGCAGACCCTTATTGCTGTTGGGCTTGTGCATCGACATCACAAGGTTCCAGACCTCCTCACGCTCGGGTTCGTAGGACGGCATGGTGGGCCACACGACCGCGCGGTACACCGAGTCGTTCACCATCAAGCGAAGGAGCCCGACGGTGTCTCCGCGCGCGGCGCGGGCCGCGACCGTATCGTGCAGAGATGTGAGATCAACGACGCTCTCGGAACCGATCAGCGGAGACTGCTTCGCCGTCGGCTGTGAAGACGCGCTGTCGGTTTTCGGCGCGTCCGCCTTGGTGTCCGATTTTCCGCACCCTGTCACAAGCGCGGAGACAAAACCAAACATGACGATCCCCGACATCAAACCGGCCGCGCGTCCGCCGCGCGTCGAATCAAAAAGCATACGTGACTCCGAGTGAATAACTGGGGCTGTTCTCCACGCGCTTGAGCACGAGGCCACCCTGGGTTTGCACGCTGGGCGCGGAAGTCAGGTTGCGCGCCGTGAATTTCGCCTTGAGGCCTTTGGCGAGCGTCTGGTTCCACGAGTACTCGAGGCTTTCACGCGCCTCCTCGTACACATCGGGGAAGTTGTCGACACCCACCTTGCTGATGCGCCTCCCGTACTTGTTGTACAGCAGCGACATCTGCAGCTTTCCGCCGGCGGGCTCAAAGAACAGGATCGCGTTGACGAGGTAGGGCGACTGGCCCTGCATGGCGCGCTTGCGTTCGCCTTCGACCTCCGAGCTGATCCAGGTGTAATTGCCCACCACCGAGAACGGTTCGGCGTATCGTGAAAAGCGACCCAAACCCGCGCGCAACTCACACTCGGCGCCGACGAGCGTGGCGGAACTGGCATTGGTGAACTCCGCGCGGTAGTTGCTGGAAACCTGCTTGATGCGCGTTTCCACCGGATCATTGAAGTATTTGTAGAACCCCGACACCGCCACCATTTCGGTGGCGTTGGGGAACCACTCCCAGCGCAGGTCGTAATTCTGGATGTCGGTGGGCTTGAGGAGCGGGTTGCCGACGGTTTCAAGCGCCTCGAGGTATGAGAAGAACAACATCGGCGACATCTCGCGGTACTCGGGATACGAGAAGGTGCGCGTCCACGAGGCCCGCACGTTCTGGTCGTCCGTCAGGGCGTGCACCAGCGATAAGGTGGGCAACCAGGCCATTTGGTCGTACCCGAACTTGATCCGGCAATCGCCCTGCTGATCGCAGGTGGCGTAACGCGATTCCTCGGGGCTGAGTTCCCCGATGGTGGGACGCGAAACGCCTTCCACCTTGGCCCCGACCAGACGCACACCCGCGATCACCCGCCACGCATCGGTCAGAACGAAGTCACCCTGGGCATGAGCAGCCCACTGAAAATCCTCAACCGTGTAATTGTCCTTCACGAACTGGGACGTGTTGGTGATGTAGCCCGAATCCGCCGCGCCATTGAAGAGTTTGAAGTAATCCTCATAGCGGTTCCCGAAAACCTCCGGCGAACCCGACAACCCGGCTCCGGAGAAGTAGCTGAGACGCCGCACGTCGAACTCGCGCGACTTCGAGAACGTGAACAACCCGCCTCGCGCCTTGGAGCCTTCCATGAACAGCTCGGTCTCGAAGGGAACCTCGAGGTCGACCTTGCCGCCGAAGCCCGTCTCCTGCAGGTCGAACCAGTAGCGGTCCTGCAGGCCGAGCGTGGCGGCGACGAACCACGGAAACTCCGGATTGTACTCCGGGTGGTCGCTGCGCATCAGGAAGTATTTGCTCATGCGGCGATCGGGTTCCACGCGCGACGCGGACGTGACCGCGCCCATCCAGTTCAGCTTCATGTCGCGGGGCAGTTTGTGCTCGCCTTCGAGTTGGGCGTTTTGCAGCATCTGCCGCGTGTTGGAAAGTTCAAGCAGCATCGAGGTGTCGCCGTCCGACTCGCGCTGGCCGATCACGCGGGAGACTTCATCCTCCCAGTCGTTGTTGGCCATCAGGTTGAGGCGCACCTTGTGGCGTTCGCCGTCCTTGTACGTCGCCGTGCTGAGGATGCCCCACTGAACCGATTCCGTGAAAATGTCGCGGTTGACCCGGTCGCGGTAGATGGTATTGCCGAACTGGTCGATGCTGACGCGCGCCGTGAACTCTTCATCCACATCATTCTTGGCCGCATAGGTTCCGCCCAAAAGCCACCCGAACAACCGGTCGTCGCCCAAGGGAATCTTGTTGCCCAGCGAAAGGCCGAGGCTGCGGTTGAGCGGCGACGTGGTTTCGTAGGGCGTCCACACGTTCTGCAGCGATCCGAGAATTTCGCGCTGACGCGCCTGGCGCTCGGCATCGGTCGCGCCCAACAGCGGGCTGCGATGATCGAAGCGCTCGCGCGGCACAACCGACGGCACCGCGCGGGTTCCGTCGTCCACACCGAGCCAGTCGAGCGAGCCGCCGTTGTAGGTCAAGAACTCCTCGAAGGTGACGCCCGGCTCGTAGCCGACGCCGGCCGAAACTTCGATCAACCGCTTGTCGGGATAGTCCTTCGTCCGCAATTGCAGCGAACCGCCGGCGAACTCGGCGGGTTGGTCTGCCGTGAAGGTTTTGGACACGACGAGGTTTTCCAAAAGTCGCGTGGGGAACATGTCGAGAGGAATGACGCGCTTTTCGGGGTTGGGCGAACTCACCGTCATGCCGTTGAGCTGCATGTTCACGTACCGTTCGCCCAAGCCGCGCACGTACACCAGGCCGTCACCGCCGATCGAAATACCCGTCACGCGCTTGAGCGCCGCCGCCGCGTCGCCGTCGGGCGTTTTGGAGATTTGCTGTGCCGAAATGCCGTCGCTCACCGAAGGCGCGTTCTTCTGCGCGAACAACAACCCCGCCTCACCGGCCTTGCCCACCGCGCCCGTGATGCGCACCGCTTCGCCCTGCAAGGCCTTGTCGGGCAACGGCAGACGGCGCGAGACGTCACGCCCGGCCGCCACCTCGAGCCCGTCCACCGTGAGCGGGGCGTAGGACCCGTGGTACACGAACAGCGAGTAGGTTCCCGGTTCCAGATCCGCGAACCCGAAGCGGCCGTCGGCGTCGGTTTCCGTGGAGAGGTTCTTGCCCGCGACGATCACGCGCGCGCCCGCCACCACCGTGCCGCGCGCTTCCGAGGCCACGCGACCCGAGATCGACCCTCGCCCGGCGCGGGTTCCCTCGAGGGCCGCCGCGTCGGCGCGTGCCGTGTCGGCCGCGGCGGCGGAAGATGTGGCGGAAGCCGCCGTTTCCTGGGCCTTGCGGGTCGAATCCGCCGCGCGCGCGGCGTCGAGCGTCAAGGTATCGAGTGAAAACGCATCCGCGGTCGGTTTTTCCGCCGCGTCGACCGCGCGGGAATATCCCGTCGCGAGCAGCGCGAGGACGATCAGCGAGAGTGCGCGAGTGAACGATTTCATTGTTTGAATCCCAAGGTGTCGCGCACCGCGGACGCCGCGGCGGGTTCGAGGCGGCGCTCGTGCCAGGCCGCCAGCATTTCAAGACCCTGCAACCCTTCGGCGCTGCCGAGGCGGAACGCGCGCGCATAAGCCTCCCGCGCGCCCAGCGGGTCGCCGCCCTCGAAGCGCAGCGACCCCAGCGCGGCCCAGAGTTCGCCGCGCGAGGGCGCGGCTTCAAGACCTTGGCGCAACGCGAGCGCCGCGTCGAGCGGACGGTTCGCGGCGCGAAGCGCGCGCGCCATGCGCAGCCACGGGCGCGTGTCGGACGGCGAGAGCGCCGCGGCTTCGCGGTACAGGGCGATCCCCTCTTCGCGACGACCCGAGGCCACGGCGAGGTCGGCGTGCAATATCAAGGACCAGGCAGCGGGTTTGCCCGCCTCGGCGAGACGCGCGTTGTAGCGCTCCATCCACAACAAGGCCGCGGAGGTGTCGCGCGCGGCGAGCAACACCTGAACCTTGCCCGAGGCCGATCCCTCATGACTCGCGTCGACGGCCAGCGCCTGCTCGAACCAGCGCAAGGCCTCGGAGCCGTCGCCGGCCTGTTGGGCCAGTTCGCCGAGGCGGTAGCGAGAGTTGACGTCCTTCTCGTCGATGCGGGCGGCGATCTCGTAATGCTTGGCGGCCGAAGGGAGATCTCCGGCGATCTGGTGCAGCGCGGCCAGGTTCTGGTGCGCCTTCAGAAAATCGGGAGCGGCGGCGACCGAACGGCGGTAGGCCTCCGCGGCTTCGCTCGTGCGGTCGAGGCGCACCAGCGCGTTGGCGGCGTTGTACCAGGCCACGGCGGGCTGCTGGCCTTCGCGGGCGGCCTCGCGGTACAGCACCGCGGCCTGCAGAAACTCTTCGCGCTCGTAGGCCGAATCGCCGCGCGCGATCCAGTTCACCGCGGGAACCGCGGCGGCCGCGTCTTCTTCCTCGACCTTGCTGTAATCCCGCAGAAGCGCGCACCCGGAGGTCAACAACGCAACCCCGATCATTCCCCACGCCACGGCACCGCGAAACAATCCGGCCAGAATGGACTTGGACGTCATGAACACTACTCCAGCCTGAAGTCGAACGGTTGACGGATCTTGACCGGCACGGCCACGCCGCCCGCCATTGCGGGTTTGTAGCGGCGCTTCAGCAGAGACTTGCGGATGGCATCCTCATACCCGTAGCCTTGCGGCGACCCGCTGATGTCGATTGATTCCACGCGACCCGAGGCGTTCACCACGAAGGTCGCCACGAAACTTCCCGACACGCCTTGGTCGAGCGCCTTGCGGGGCATTTCCGGAGGCGTCGGTTCGGAGGCCGGCTCGGGGTTCTTGTCGACCTGACCGGGCTCGTAAGCCGCGCGCGAACCGCCTTTGTTCCCGCCCGCGGCCACCGCGCCGGCGACGGCCATGCCGTCGCTGCCGGTTCCCAGCGCCAGGTCAAGCGACACGGCGTTGCCCGGCCCCGTGGGGCCTTCGCTTTCGGCGAGAGGATCAGGCATGTCGGACTCGGGCTCCGGCTCGGTTTCAGGTTCCGGTTCGGGCTCGGGTTCCGGTTCGGGTGGGGCTTCGATCACCACGTCCTGCAACTCTTCTTCCGCGGCCCCTTCGGTCTCCACGGCGGAAAACTTCTTGTACGCGAAGTAGCCGCCGATGCCCAGGATGACGACCGGGATCAGCGCGATCAGAATATGCGTGGGTTTGATGCGGTGCCGCGGCGGCAGGATCACTTTGACCGATTGCGGCAGCGACGGCGCCTCGCCTTGAGGCAGCGGACGCCGAACGATTTTGCGGCGTCGTGCGGTGGGGCCCATGTTACGACCTCACCCTGCTCATGACCCGGCGGCACGCACCTTGAGCGCGTACTTGCCCACGCCCGCGGCGCGGATCAGGTCCAACACTTCCACCACGCGCGCGTAGTTCAAGGCCTCGTCGGCGGAGAGCAACACCTGGGTGGTGCTGTCGCGGCGGATGCTTTCGCGCAGCATGCGTTGGGCGGCGGCGGCGTCCACCACCGCGCCGTCCAGGCGCAGGATTCCCGACTTTTCCACCGATAGATTGATGGCCGTGGACGAGCCCGCCGCCCCGGTGGAGGCCTTGGGCACCTGAACCGGCACGTTCTTGGCCGTCTGCACAGCCGCCGTCACCATGAAGATGATCAGCAGCACGAGCATGATGTCCACCAGCGGGATGACGTTGATGGCCACCACGCCTTTACCCTTCTTGCCGCCGATATCACCCGCCATGCGTCGCCTGTTCGGTCAGGGTGGCCGCGTTCGCGGGAGCATGGGAGACTGCGGACGATTCGCCGCGCGCGGCGGTATCCAGCCCGGCGGCGAGGATGAGGTGACGCATCTCGCGGGCCTCCTCCATCACCTCACCGACCTTGGCCGTGAGCACGTTGTAGAACACCACGGCGGGGATGGCCACGGCCAGACCCAGGGCCGTGGCCACGAGGGCTTCGGCGATGGCCGTCATCACGTGCAGGGCGGCGTCGGCTTCGCCGCCACCCAGGTGGGCGAAGGCGTCGAGGATGCCGAGCACCGTGCCCAAAAGGCCGATGAACGCGGCGTTCGCCGCCACGGTGCCGAGGAAGGTCATGCCGCGGTTCAGGCGGCGCTCCTCCACCGACTCTTGCGAGATCATGAGCTGTTCGAGCGCTTCGGGCGCGAGCGCGCGGTTGTCGAACCCGAGGCGCACGATGCGGCCCGCCACGGTGTGCACGTCGGCCTTGCCGACCACGGTATCGGCGGACTGGCGCTTGGTCAGCGCGTTGAACAAACGCAGGCGCATGGCGTCGGCATCGGCGGCTTCGCGCTTGATCAGCGCGCGGCGGCGGATGAACACGATCAGGCAGCCCAGTCCGAGCCCCACGATCAGCACGATGATGGCGCGCGCCAGGATGAGCGGCATCTTGGCGAGCGGGCCTTCCTTCATGTCGAACAGCTTCGCCAGCAGGCTCTTTTCCTCCACGACGAAGTAACCCGGGCCTGCGGCCTGCGCCTGCATGGGGTCGATCGGCAATTCCAGCGCGCGCGCGCCGATGCCCGTCATGATCTCGCGCTGCGTGGGCGGGAGGATGTTCTCGTGCCAGGCGTAGGGCATGTCGCCGCTGCCCGAGCGCGCGAGGATTCCCGTGACGTTGTCGCGCGTGAGGTACCACGCGCCGAGCGCGCCCACGCGCACCCGGGTCCCGGCGGCCGTTCCGCCGGCGGCGCGGGGGAAATCGCCCTCGTGCTTTTCGATCTGGCGGGTGAAGTCCCACTCGGCGACGTAAACGGTGAGCAAGGGCGCAAGGGCTTCAGCCGGCGTGGCGTAGGCCTCGATGCCGCGCATGGTCTTCACGATGGCGCCGGCGCGTTCCTCGGTGTTCCACGGCAGGCCGAAGCGCACCTTGTCGCGCAGCATCTCGGCGCGGTCGAGCATGGCTTGGCGCAGCGCTTCGCGCTGGCGCGTCACCGCGTCGGGGCCGGGCTTGGCCGAAGCCGCGCGCTCGCGCGCCTCGCGCAATTCCTCAAGCAGCTTGGTGCGCTCGGCGGCGGCCTTCTCGAGGCTGTCGCGGACGCGGTCCTGATCGGCCTGCCAGCGCTCGCGCGCATCCAGACCGGTCTGGCGCAAACTCCAGCGGAGGCGCGAGAGGCTGTCGCGCGAGGCCTGAAGACGGGCGACCTGCGCGGCCGCCTCGCGGATCGCCGCTTCCGCAGCCGGATCCGCCTTCTTCGAAGAGCTTTGGGACCATGCCGGCGAGGCGGTCAAGGCGACCAACCCTCCAACCAGCAGTGCGGCTCCCATCATCATCTTCAACGACTTCATCACGCCTCCCGCCCGATTCATGGTGATGCGCATCATGGAGTTCACGGTTCACCCCCGGAAACCAGACCGAAGGGAACCGCCACGAACCCGGGTTCCTCGCTGCCCTGCAGCATGCGGGCCATCTTCAGGAGGTTCTCGCGGCGCTCTGCGGGCAGCGATTCGTTCCACTGCCAGCCCTTGTCCGTCTTCGTGCGGTAGGCCGCCACGGCGCCGTCGGCGGACACGAACCCTTCGAAGATCCCGCCCACCGCCACGTACTGACCGTCCACGGGACGCCCGTCGCGCGTGGTGTAGGTTCCCGGCCGCGCTTCGGCCTTGCGGCCGTACTCGATGATCGCGGAGAGCTGATCGAACAGTTGGCCCAGTCCCTCTTCGGGGGCGATCACGCCGGTGCGCAAGCCCCGCGAGAGATCGCGAAGGGCGCGTTCGCGCGACTCGGCGAAGTCGGGAAGTTCTTCGCGCAAAACCTTCGCGAGCACCGCGTCGGCCTGGTCGGCAAGCGCGGCCGCGAAGGCGTCGGCTTCCTTCTTGGCCTTGGCCTGCTCCTCGGCGCGGTTCTGGGTGGGGCTGCCGTAGGTCTTGAGCACGCGCTCCAGACTATCGGCCTCCAGGCGCGCCCGGCGAGCTTGCGAGCGGGTATCGGCCAGTTGCGATTTGGCCGAAGCTTCCCAAGCCTTGTGGCGCGCGAGGTCGGCGTCGTGCAACTGACGCTCGGCGTCCACATCGCGCTGGAGTTGTTCGAGTTGGCGCTGCAAGCGCGCAAGTTCGGGATCGGCCGCGAGCGCCGGAAGGGCCGCCGCACCGGAAAGCAGAACCGCGAGACACGCGATGCGCAGGGAATTGGGAGAAGACGCTGACTGTGTGTGCTTCATGCCCCAATAGGGAACAATCGGCCATTACCGACTTGTTACGGACTTGATTCAGCCGTGTTAAACGTTTCGTAATCAGGAAGCAACACTTGTTGCAACCAAACGGCGAATTTCGGCAAATTCGAATCCTGGGGCGGTGTGGCAGGCGGTCGGATGTTTCCGGAATGCCGCCGATTGTTTCAATCAGGTCGCAGGGAACGATGGCCCCGGGGCGACCCGGTCTATGAGGAGGAAATCAGCCGCGATAGGTGCAGCGCGCCGTACAGGTCTCGTGAATGGTCACGCTCGCCAACAACGGAAGCGACGGCTTGAGCCGGTCCCAGATCCAGCGGGCGATCACCTCTGAGGAAGGGTTCTCGAGTCCCGGCACGTCGTGATTCAGAAAACGGTGGTCAAGCTGCTCGAAGAGCGGACGGCTCGCCGCCTTGATGTCGGCGAAGTCCATCACGAAGCCCGTGACCGGATCCACCTCGCCCGTCACCTCGAGTTCGCATTTGAAGCTGTGGCCGTGAATGCGCTTGCACTTGTGCCCTTCGGGCAGGTTGGGCAGGAAGTGGGCCGATTCGAAGGTGAACGACTTGAACAGCGAAGTAGGCATGGGGGCCAAAGGTAGCAGAGACGCCTGCCGGCCACCGCGAACCGTCGCACGGAACGCCCGCAACCCGGCCCCTGAATGAGCCGGCCAAGGCTGAGTCGGAGCGAAAACGCGTCAAACGGGGAATTTTGGTCGAAACACGATTCAGGTACTTAAATCACATTCATGCTCAAAAATATGCCAGAAATCATGACGAAAGTGTGGGGCGTCGCGGTACATTACCCCAGCCTCCGGAGGTTTCATGGGACACAATCCGTTGACTCTTCGACTTGCCCCGGCCCTTTCCCCCAGAATGCTGGCCGCCTGTTGCGCGCTCGCCGCCGGCGCGTTGCAGGCGCAAACGTGTCCCACCGTGGTGGACAGCATCGACCCCCGCACCATCGATCCCCAGTGGCCGAGCGCGTATTACAACAAGCTCCCCAAAATGCCCGCCAAAATTCCCGCCCCGCAATCGGCGGCGTGCGTGCGAACCCCTCCCGGCTTCACGGCCCGCTTGTGGGCCAGCGAAAACGCCTTGTTCGGCGGGATCCGCGCGCCCTTGGCCATGACCTTCGACGAACGAGGCCGCGTGTGGGCGGTCGAATCCTTCGACTACCCGCACGACACCCTGAGCAACGCCTTCGCGGGCGACGACCGCGTGGTCATTCTGGACGACCGCAACGCCGACGGCCTCGCCGATACGCTCAAGGTGTTCGTCTCGGGCCTCAACCTCGCCAGCAGCGTGGTGCACACCAAGGACGGCGTGCTGGTGGCGGCGGGACGACACCTCATTTTGTTCAAGGATGACAACGGCGACGACATCGCCGACAATCCCACGGGGCAAATCCTTTACACGGGCTTCGCCCGCAACGTGGACACCCACGGCGCGGCCTCCAACCTGATCTACGGTCTCGACAACTGGGTGTACGGCATCATGGGGTACAACACCTCCACGGTGAACGGCGTGTCGATCCGGGGCGGCATCTTCCGCGTGCGCACCGACAGCAGCGCCGTGCAGATGATGAACCCCACCTCGGGCGAGAACGCCTGGGGCATCGGCCTGAGCGAAACCGGCCAGCTGTTTTTCTCGCGCGCCAACCGCGACCACTCGCGCCATGTGGCTTTTCCCGGCACCAGCGTCGCGAGCTCGGTGGTTCGCATTCCGAATTACACCTGCGCGGCTGCGCCCAGCGAAGTGCCCGCCGTGCCCGCAGGTCAGGTGTACGCCTGTCCCAAGCCCGTCACCGCGCACTGGATGGTCAACAACCCCGGTTACACCTCCGCATCCAACCACGCCCTTTATACCGCCCGCCATTTTCCCCAGAAGTATTGGGACCGCGCCTCGTTCATTTGCGAGGGCCCGCGACACCTTTGTCAGGTTCAATTCCTCCGCAAGAACAACAGCTCGTGGACCGGGTTCGAAGACAGCAGCGCCGCCGGCCCGAACGGCGCGCCCGTCGGCTACAACATCTTCGCCAGCACCGACGCGTGGACCGCGCCCATTCAGGCGCAGACCGGGCCCGACGGCGCGGTGTGGGTGATCGACTGGTACAACTATTTGCTCAGCCACAACTGGAACCAGCCCATCGGCCCGGGCAACGCGCAGCTCTCGGCGGTCCGCGACAACCAGAACAGCCGCATCTACCGTGTGACTTACGACTCCCGCCCTCTGGACGCGCTCTTGAATCTCGCCATCGCGACAGAAGACCAACTCGTGCAAACGCTCGGCCACCCCAACCAGGTGTGGCGCCTGCACGCGCAACGTCTGTTGCTCAAACGCGGCGTGAACCCCGGTCTGATCACCAAGCTGTCGAATGTGCTGAATCAAAAGACCGTGGATGAACTGGGTGAATCACCGGCGGTGATTCATGCGCTGCGCACGCTGGAAGGGTTCAAACTGTTTGCCGCCGACCCCGCCACCTGGGTTCCTGTGCTCAAGGACCTGCTGCTGCACCCTTCGCCCGGCGTGCGGTGGAACGCGCTGGATGCCATGCCGATTCACGCGCTGTCGACCGCGGCCATCCTCGACCACGGCCGCATCAACGACCCCGACGCGCACGTGCGCCTGCGCGCCCTGCATGTATTGACCACCCTGCCGGGAACCAAAAGCGGCGCCATGTACACGCCCTACGTGAACCTCGACGCCAACACCACCAACCGGTTCAACGCCGTCGGCGGCCTGACCTCGAGCGCCACGATGCCGTCCGTGCCCGCGCTGTACAACGCCACGGCGATCGCGCCGGGCGAGGGGCGCGCGTTCACGCGCGGCCTGGGCCTATCCTTCCGGCACGGCACCTTCCGGTTGGTCGGTGTGGACGCCGGCGAGGCCGGCGTCTTAAGCGTCCACGACGTGCGCGGCACGCTGTTGGGCCGCTTTGCGATCGAGGCCGGACGAATTGTCGGAGCGCCCCTCGCTCTAAAGCCGGGACTTTACACCTATCGCGTGGACCTGCAAAGCGGCCGCACGGCCTCGGGCACCTTCTCCGCGCTTACCACGGGATTCTGACATGACCGCACGCCGCTTCGAACACCGTACCCGTCGTTGCACCCGCAAAGTGTTTGCGCTCGCGGGGCTGCTCGCCGCCCTGTCCGCCGCTCCGGCGCACACCCAACCCATCAAGGTGTTGTTCTGGGGCGGGCCCGCCACCAGCTCGCACAACGTGCCCGCGTTCCGCGACACCATCGTGCCCTACCTCACGGGCCAGAACATGACGGTGGCCTACCGCCAGAACACGCCCTACTCGTTCCTCCATGCCGACAGCCTGGCGGAGTACGATGTGATGCTGGTGTACACTACCAACCAGGACGCCAGCCAGTTGACCCAGGGACAACTGTCCGCGCTCACCGCCTGGCTGAACTCCGGTCGCGTGATGGTCGCTTTGCACGGCACCACCAACACCTTCATCAACAACGCCGCCGCCATCACCAACGCCTGGCGCGCTCTGACGGGCGCGCAGTTCCTCGACCACGGACCCGCCGGCGGTTCGGGCAATTCGGGAACCATGGCCTATACCACCACGGGGGCGGCGCACGGGTCGCTCGCGGGGACCATCCCCCTGCCGGCCTCCGCCGCCAACACCGGCGAAAACCCCTATTGGGACGAGGGGCGGCGCCACACCGCCAACCTGTTCGCCGCGGACACCATCGTGCTGGCGCGCGCCGACTACACCTCGCCCTCCACCGCCTCTCTCCCGTGGATCTGGGTGCGCCCGCAAGGGAGCGGCTGGGTGTATTACAACGCCAGCGGCCACGACAACCAGGTCTGGAGGCGCCTCGAGTTCAAAACCCAGGTGCTGCGCGCCCTGCAATGGGGCAACACGGTCAGGACCACGGGGCTCAAGGGGCGGAAAGCCCTGGGGTCATTGGTTCGCACCCAGGGCAACCAAATCTTCGTGCCCATGAAACCGGGCTACGCGCTTGAGGTCACCGACCTGCAAGGCCGCCGCGTGTACCACGTGGCGCGCGGGGTGGAGGATCGGCACGATCTCGGGTTCCTCGCCGCCGGCATGTACGGCGTGACGGTTCGTGCCGACCAGTCCGAACCGCGGACGCCCCCGGTGCGGAGCGTGTTCATCAAGCGGCCTTGACACGGATTTTCGGCCTGAAGGGCCTTGGTGACGCCCTCACCCGGTGTCCCCCACCCCCCGAATTCCCTATATTGTCCGCCTATGAAAAAATCCCTCTTTTCCCGCCTCGCCCTCGCTTCGGTCGCCGTCATCGCTTTCGCGACCGCGGCCGTCGCCAAGCCCTTGCAGATCTGGGTGTACTCCCAGAACGACGTCAAGTACTACTCCGACATGGTCGCCCTGTACAAGAAGAAAACCGGCGCCAAGTTCGACGCGGAATTCAAGGCCTTCGGCTATTCCGAAATGCCCGACAAGCTCGCTCTCGCGGTCAAGAGCGGCGTCAACGTCCCCGACATCGTCCAGTTCGATGAGATCTTCTTCAGCTTGTATCTGAAGGATGAAATCCCCTTCCTCGACCTGACCGACCGCGTGAACAAAAGCCCGCTGAAGTCCGGCATTCTGCCGCAGCGGCTCGGCCTCTTCACGTGGAAGGGCCGCGTGTACGGCGTGCCGCAAAGCACCAGCAACGTGGTGTTGTATTACCGCGAAGACCTGTTCCGCGAAGCCGGCATCAAGCCCAACGACATCCGCACCTGGGAAGGGTTCGAAGCCGTCGCCAAGCGCATCCGCACCCCCAATCGCCACATGATCGCCATGGACTGGTCTTATCTGCCCATGTTGCTGCGCCAGCGCGGCTCCAACCTGTTCGGCAGGAACGGCGAGCCCCTGGCCGACTCCGCCATGATCGTGGACACCTGGAGCCGCCTTCAGGGTTGGGTGCGCTACGGGGTGGGTTTCATGCCCGGACAGGGCGGCATCTTCAGCCCGCAGTTCTTCAGCACCTCGGTGGCCGACAACGGCGTGATGACCATCATGGGCGCCGACTGGTACGGCCTCGACATCCTGCAGAACATGGATAAGGCCCGCACGGGCAAGTGGCGCGCCATGCCGCTGCCGGTGTGGACCGACGCGAAGTCGAAGGGCAAACGCAACACCTCGTCGTTCTCGGGCCAGGGCCTGGTGATCTTCAAGAAGACCAAACAGCCCGACGCGGCGTGGAAGTTCGTGGAGTGGGTGATGAGCGACGCCGACGCGAACGCGGAACGCTACCTGCAGGGCAACGCCTTCACCCCGTTCAAGCCCGTGTGGACCGACCTGCGCTACGCCCGGCCCGAGCCGTTCTTCGGCGGCCAGATCCTCACAGAGCTGCTCATGGACCTCGCGCCCAACTCGCCTCCGGCGTCGCAGTCACCCGCCCACGCGCTCATCGTCAACTTCCTGCGCGAGCAGTACTTCAGCGCCTCCATGAACGACGAGACCATGACACCCGACAAGGTGTACACCGAGCTCAGGGAAACGCTGAAGAAGATGGGGTACTGAAATCAGAATGCGGGGGGAACTCAGAACTCGGAGTGCAGAACTCAGAAACTCAAGAGCGAAACGCTTAAACCGCGTGGCAGCTTGCATTTCGCCCGCTGATTCCAGCGTTCTGTAATCCGGATCTCACCTGATCCTCCCGCATCCGCCTTCACCGCTCCGATCTCACCCCCTCCAATCGGTCATCTCATCGTTTCTGCGCTCCGAGTTTTGAGTTCTGAGTTCATCCTTTACGACATCCGCCACCCATGCCTTCCCGCCGCCCCCCGTACCTGCTGCTCGCCCCGTTCTTCACGGTGCTCGCACTGTTCTGGCTGGTGCCGCTGGCGCGCGGGCTGATGACCAGCCTCCACGCCGACACCTTGTTCGGCGAGGCGACCTTCGCCGGCCTCGCCAACTACCGCGCGCTTTTGGGCGACACCCGCTTCTGGCACGCGCTGCGCAACACCGTGCTGTACTGCGCGATGGTGCTGGCGGCGGTTCTGCCGGTCTCGCTGCTGTTCGCCCACCTGCTGCGCCGCGTGTGGCCGCCGCTGCGTGGACCGATCCAGTTCAGCCTGCTGCTGCCCGGCCTCACGCCCCCGCTCGTGCTGGCGTTGCTGTACCTGTTCGTGTTCCACGGGCCGCGCGGGCTTTTGAATGAAACCTTTCTGCATCCGTTCGGCCTGCCCGGCCTCGACTGGATCGGCGACCCGCGCCTGATAAAATTCAGCCTCGTGTTGCTGATGCTGTGGCGCTGGACGGGCTTTATGACTTTGATCTTCCTCTCGGGACTGGAAGGCGTGCCGCGCGCCTACCACGATGCGGCGCGCATCGAGGGCGCCTCCGCGTGGCAACGCCTGCGCCAGGTGACCCTGCCCGTCCTCCGCCCCGTGACGGCCTTCGCGGCGGCGTTCCTGCTGATCGACGCCTTCGTTCTGTTCGAGGGAGCCTACGTGCTTTTGGGCGGCTCCGGCGGCACGCTGGACGCCGGGCTCCTGCTGGTGAACTACGGATACTTCACGGCCTTCACGCTGGGGAACTTCGGTACGGCGGCGGCCATGTCGTTCACTTCGATCCCGCTGTTGCTCATGGCGTTGTTCGCGATTCTCTCCACGGGACGGTCGCCGCGGGCCAGGAAAACCATGGACGCCGCGGAGGCACTCCCGTGAACGGCCGCCTGAAGGCACAACTTCCCGCCCTGCTGTCCACCGCCCTCTTGGCCTTTCCCGTCGTCGCGTTCGCCTTCCCGTTCGTGTGGATGTTGACCGCGGGGTTCAAGCAGGACGCCGCCATCTTCGACCCCTTCCCGCTGTTCCCGGATGGCTTCGACACCCGGCATTACAAGGCCCTGCTCGACGGCACCTGGATTCCCTACAAGCGGCAGTTCGCGAACTCGCTGTTCATCGCCGCCTCGCAGACTCTCCTCGCCACGGCCTTCTCGTGCGCGGCGGGTTACGTGTTCGCCAAGTTCGATTTCCGCTTCAAGCGCGTCCTGTTCCTCCTCGCCGTGTTCACCGTGCTGATCCCCCGCCAGGTGATGGTGCTGCCGCTGTTCACCTGGATGAACGACCTCGGCCTGCTCGACACACCGTGGGCCGTCATTTTTCCCGGAGCGGCCACCGGAATCGGCCTGCTGTGGTTCACCGCCGTGTACCAACGCCTGCCGGGCGCGCTTCCCGACATGGCCCGCAGCGAGGGCGCGGGCGAATACCGCGTGTTTCTGATCACGCTCCCTCTCATCAAACCCGCGCTCATCGCCTTCGCGCTCATTCAGTTCACCCTGGCGTGGCAGGAGCATCTGATCCCCCTTGTGATGCTGTTCAGCAACGAGCGTCTGACGGTGAACATCGGGCTCGCCAGCCTCAACGCGGGCAGCGTGCGCGCGCCCTACGGCCTGCTCATGGCAGGGTGCACCTTGACCTTGATCCCCACGGCCTTGCTGTTCGCGTTTGCGTACCGCCACTTCCGCACCGCCCTCGGCCAACTCACCGAGAACTGAGCCGGAAGCGGGACAGAGATTCCACGGAGACCACGACCATGGCGACATTGCACATCGAAGGTTTGGGAAAGCGCTACGGCCATTCGGGCGACTGGGCCTTGCGCGACTTTTCCCTGACGGTCCACGATGGGGAACTGGTGGCGATCGTGGGGCCTTCGGGATGCGGAAAATCCACCTTGCTGAGGATGGTGGCGGGTCTCGAACCTGAAAGCGCGGGGACGATTGCGCTCGGCGGGCGCGCGCTGAACGACCTCCCGCCCAAGGACCGCGACCTGGCGCTCATGTTCCAGAGCTACACGCTGCTCCCTCACTTGACGGTGGAGGAGAACCTCGCGTTCGGCCTCAAGCTGCGCGGCGTGCCCAAGGCGGAGCGCGTGGCGCGTGCGCGCGCGGCGGCGGAGACCCTGGGACTCACGCGCCTGCTGGCGCGGCTGCCCTCGGAAATCAGCGGCGGGGAGCGGCAGCGCGCCGCGCTGGGCCGCGCGATTCTGCGGGAACCCGCAGCCTTCCTGTTCGACGAACCCCTCTCGAGCCTCGATGCCCAAATGCGCCTGCAACTGCGCGTCGAGATCCAGAGGCTCCACCAGCGCGTGCGCGTCCCCATGCTGTTCGTGACCCACGATCAGAGCGAAGCCCTCACGCTGGGCGACCGCGTGCTGGTGCTGAACCGCGGCGCGATCCAGCAGATCGCGCCGCCGGAAGAACTCTACCGGCGCCCGGCGAACGCCTTCGTGGCCGCGTTCATCGGGACGCCGGGCATGAACCTGTTCGCCGGGCGGGTGACGCGGCGCGCGGCGGCCTCCGGCGCGGCCCGTTTCGAATCGCCGCTGTGCACGCTAGACCTCCCGCCGGCCCTCGCCGCGGCCGTCTCGACGCTCGCGGACGGCGCGCCGCTGACACTCGGCGTGCGACCCGAACACCTGAGGCGCGTGGAACCCCTGGCGGGCAACGAAACGACGCCGGCCGTGGCCGGCACGGTCACGGCGGTGGAACGCCATGCGGGTCAGGTCACCGTGTACCTCGAGCGAAGCGACACCTCCGCAGACTCCGAGGCGTCCGGAGGCCCGGTGTCGTTCGCGGCGCGGATGCCCGAGGCATCCGCGGTCCGGCCCGGCGACGAGGCCTCATGGACCTTCGACCTCACCGACGTCCATCTGTTCGCCGGGCCGGACAACGCCCGGCTTGCCACCGGGGCCTGATTCACCCCCGACCAAGCCGTTCCCACCCGGGAAACCTGTTCCATCACGCCGCATCGGAACGTCCCCCGAAGGAACGCTCCGACCCAAGACGCCCGTTCGCAAACAGTTTGTTTGGTGTGCCACGGTTTGGCACAGCCATTTCCCCTTCGGACCGCTAGATTCGTTTCAGGTTGCAGGCATGCCTCCGGGGTTTCCGGATCACATGCCCTGCAAGCGTGTGTCGCGTCGATCTTTGGGATCGGACAAAAGGGGGAACCATGAAAACGCTTATCGCCGCCGGAGTGTTGGCGCTCGCAGTCGCCACGCCGCTTTCGGCCCAGACGGGTGGAAAGTTTTATGGGGTTCACTGGGACGGCAGCCAGGAGCACTTCGTGACGCTCGATCCGGTCTCGGGCGTCCATACGTCGCTCGCCGTGGTTCCCGGCGTCCAGTGGATCGACGCGACCTTCCGGGTGTTCGACCCCGACAGCGGCCTGTTCTCCTTCATCGGTGGCGGCACGAACTCCATGCACTATCAGGTCATCGATGCCGCGACCGGAGCCGTGTTGCGGACCTCGCCCCGCAACGACAACCTCAAGAACCCGGCGTACGACCCGGAGACGGGTCTTTTGTACGGCACCTGGTGGAGCGATTCGACGGTACCGACCATCGACACCATCATCATGCCCGGGGGAGATTCGATCTCCATGAAGCACCCGGGCAGGCTCAAAGGAACGGAATATTTCTCGGCCATCAACCCGCGCACGGGCGCGCGCACCGATACGCCGATTCCCGGACTTTTGACCATCGGCGCGGCCAGCCACTTCTTCGATTCCGACAGCGGTCGCTATGTGTTGTACGGGACGGACACCGCCGGCGTCAAGAAGTACTACATCATCGATGTGGCCTCGGGGGCTGTCATCGGGACCATGCCGCTCGATTTCAGGCTTGATTTCCCGGTTTACAACCCGGTCACAAAGCAGGTTCACGGGTTGTGGTGGAGCGATTCCACCGTGCGCGAAGTCGACTCGCTGGGGCGCATCGTTCCCCTCATGCCCCCGCAGATCAAAGGCGCGGAATACTTCGTGACCATCAACGCCGACTCCTCCGTCGACATGGTCGAACTGCCGGGCGTGAAGTACATCGCGAACTTCAACCGTGCGCTCGACACCGACAGCGGCCGCTACGTGTTCACCGGCAGCGAGAACGGCAGCGTCATCCGCTACTACGTGATCGACGTGGCGACGGGTGCGATCCTGTCGAACACGGCCGCCCCCGGACGTCAGGTCGACCACATCGTGTACGCCCCTTTGCACTCGTCGGTTTATGCCTACGGCAACGGAGTGTCTGTCGCCGCCGCCCGGTCGTCACAAGCGTCGAACTGGTCGCTGCGTCAGGTTGCGGGCACGGCGGAACTCGCGTTCGCCAACCCGATGGGCCAACCGCACTCGTTCATGCTGCTGGATGTGGCGGGCAAAACCGTTCTGCGGCGCGACGGCCTCCGCACGGGGCGGGTGTCCTTCGCGACCGGCGGCCTGAACGCCGGCGTGTACGCCTTCCGCCTCATCGGCCCTGCGGGCGCGACCACAAACGGCAAGGTGGTGCTGCGTCCCTGAAGCGCGGGGCGCTCTCACGCTTGCGTGGTGGGGACGAAGCGTGCGCGAGCCGCGGTGTGAGAAAAAGGGAGACCGGAGACGGTCTCCTTTTTCATCTAGAGCATTCCCGACTCAGAGGCGACGCACGGTCACAGCGACCGACCCTTTGTTGTTGCCGTACGCCTTCCACGCATCGTTCGCGAAGGCGAAGAAGTAACCTGGCGCATCGACCGTGACCGTCATGGGGCCCGAGCCGATCTTGAAGGTCTGGTGGGGGGCGTCCGACCCGTCAATGTCTGTGCCGAGAACGCCGCGTCCTCCATCGTTGGCGATCACGCCGATCAATGAGAACCACGGGTACTCACCGAGACGGCGCGTCATCCAGAAATCGGCACGCGGATTCTTCATCACCTTCCTGTAGATCCGCTCGGCGAGCTCGAAGGGCCACGCCAAGGCCCAAATCAAAACACCTGGATTGAAGGAGCTTGGACAGGCGCCGTCGGGCGTGCATTCGATGGACCCATCAAGCCACTCACCCGTCGCCGAGAACTCGTAACGTCCACCCGCTTCAAGGTACAGACCGGTGTAGTTCCAATGGTCTCGGGCGTAGACGGGAAAACCGCACGATTCACCAAGTGCGAGCCGCCGTGCGCCGTGGTAGGGCACCTGCAATATGGAGGGATGGGCATGACGCTCGCGCACCGAATCGTGCGTGAGTTGAGGATCGACGACCAGCGGCATGTTGCGTGGCCGCGTTCGTAATTTCTTGAACATGCCGCGCACCGAATTGTGTCGCGCGCCGCGCGGATTCGGATTGATTTGCGCGACGATGTCTGGTACAAAAGCCAATCCCTTGCCCCCAAGTTCAGCCTCATCGATCATCCACTTGAGGGCGATGTCGGAGAGGCCGCTGTCGAGGTACCCCCCGCCAACGTCGGTATGCACGCCCGCGAACCACAACTGCTTGACGCGCTCCGAATTGGGGAGCGGGGCACCCGTTTCGGGATCGGTCCACAACGTGGGTGTGAAATTGGCACGTCGTTCGTCCATCGCAATGGCGTGGCGCGCGAACGACACGTTAGCGCCGAGACCGGTTTGATGAAACGACCAGTTATCGCGCGAATCGAGCAGGTTGAATAATCCCATGTGGTCGGGAATTCCCAAAGATCCCACGGTATCCCACACCCCGATGAAATGGATCGGCATGGCGGCGGACGCTCGCATCGGCCAGCGCGGAAATTCATTCCAATCGGTGCGGCGGTTGCGGTAACCCTCGCGATAGAGCCACTCGACGCGACGAAACGCCGCCGAATCTGATAGTCCGTTCAGGTCCAGAAGCCCGCAGCAGCTGAGGAACCCCCCAAGGCTGCGTACGGTGAATGCCCCGCGACTGAAACCGAACAGCCAGATACGGTCGCCGGGTTCATACCGCTTCGCCAACCATGCGTAAGCGCTCATGATGTTGCGGCTGAGCCCATCCCCATTCAATCCTCCCAAGAGGTTCTTGAACCACCCGTACTCCGTCCCTACGCCGGGATGGTAGTAGAACTCCTGCGCGACCCCGTCCTTGGTGACCGTCGCCAGGGCGTTCTTCATCTTCACCACGTTGGTCGGGGAGGGGACGCCGTTGTCTTCCTGCTCTGGCGTGTTCCAGGTTCCGTCGCAAAACACCACAAGGTTCTTCATGCCGCCTCCCAAAGCCCGCACTGCATTCCGCAGGCAGAGTCCGCTGACAATCATAACTCGGCGACTTGCGCATGTTCATCCCGTCACCGCATCCTCCCCAAAATTCCGCGGAGCCGGGGGTCGGAAAAGCGGCCTCAGGGCAGAAACCGGCCCGCCTCGTGCGGGGCCGGAACGCGGCACTCCGCGCGCCGTCCGAACCAGCGGAGGCGGTGGCGCGCCACCATATCGTAAAGCCTGTCACGCCACGCCCGGGGCACCCATCGCCCCGTCGCCGCCACACCCCCCACCCAATTCCGGGCCCCGAGCATCGTCAACACGGTCAGGACCGCCTCCGATTTTTGGATGACCCGTCCGTCCGACCACAACACGATCGACCGCGGGCCCGCCTCACCGTCGCCGCGCGCGTCCGGCGGCAGGACGGCCGCGGCGGTTTCGCCCTGCAGGCTCGCCACGCGCACGACCCCGCGCCGATCGCGCCGGAGGATGAAATCCGCGAAACCGCTGCACAGCACGCACGTGCCGTCGATGAACACGATGGGGGGGTGACGGCCGGCGGGCGGCACCGGGTGAGCGCTCATGCGCAGGAAGTTAGCTGTACTCGTCCACCAAAAAACCAAGGGAACGAACGAGCGGTATCCCGCATTTTTTTGATGGAATCACCATTTTTGTCACAGGACAACCGGGGGCTTCTACTTTTTTTCATCTCCGGTGACACTTTCGCGGCTTGGCGGTGTTTCACCCTGCAGACAAGGACAGCATGAGTTCGGACAACCTGGAAGACTTGTACAGGCGGTATGGTCCGCTCGTGCTCCGGCGCTGTCGTCAGCTGTTGCGTGACCCGGCCGAGTCCGAGGACGCGATGCAGGAGGTGTTCATGCAGATCGTGCGAAACCCCCATCTGGCGGAGGCGGAATTCCCCTCCAGCCTGCTCTACCGCATCGCCACCAACGTGTGCCTGAACCGCCTCCGCGCCAGCGCGCGCCGCGCGGAGACCCGCGAAGAGGAGATTCTGATGACCATCGCGGCGGATGACAATGTGGAAGCCCGCTCGGCGGCGGGACGGCTGCTCGACCGCATCTTCCGAAAGCACCCCGAATCGACGCGCGTGATGGCGGTCCTGCACTATGTGGACGGCCTCACGTTGGAGGAAGTCGCCCGCGAAACCGCGCTGTCGGTCTCGGGCGTCCGCAAGCGCCTGCGCGCCCTGCAGGCCACGCCCGAACTGATGGAGGCGCGCCATGCGTAACGCCCGCATCCCCGACATCCTGCTGGAGCGTTACCTGCTTGGCGAACTGCCGCCCGCCCAAAAGCGACAGCTGGAAGAAAAACTGGCGCGCGACCCGGTTCTGAAGGAACGCCTGGAAACACTGCGGGCCTCATCGGAAAGTTTCGCGCGCACGCACGATGCGGGTGTGTTGGCGCGCGGGGTGCGCGAGCGTTTGCGCCGAGAAACCCTGGAAACCGGAATCCGCACCGGAAGCAGGAAAGACGCTCAGCGCGGCACGCAGGTATCGGGCTTCACGGGCTGGAAACCGGTTTTGGGTAGCGCTTTCCTGCTGGCATTGGTCGCGCTTCCCGCCTGGCGAGTCTTGAACGGGAATTACTCCACGCTTGTGCATTCGGAGCGTTCGGAAACCGTTACAGAGCATTCGCGGGAAATTCCGCCGCACGACTCATCCTCACAATCGAGCGCGCCTGAGCGGATTGATGACTCCGAGGTTGCGGGTGTCGCGAATGTTCCCACCGAGCCAACGCGTCTCGGCAAGGCCACAAGTTCTGCGCGTACGACCGATGACAACGTCGAAAAGTCGACGACTGCGCGCGTTGACGTATTCCCACAGCCTGAAGCTCCTCTCGTGACGCAGCATGACACGCGCCTGAAAGGCCTCGAACCCGCGCTCGCCTTGTTCCGCAAAACCTCAGAGGGGTCCGAACCCTTGCAACCCGGCGCCAAGGCCAAGCCCGGCGACGTGCTGCGCATCGGCTACCGCGCCGCCGGCAAATCGTACGGCGCCATTTTCTCGGTGGACGGCAACGGGAACATTACGCGGCACTGGCCGCGCACGGGTGACCGGGCCGCACGGCTTGAACCGGGCGAGCACCTGTTGCCCGACGCCTTCGAACTGGACGCCGCCCCGGCGTACGAACGCTTTTACCTGTTGATCGGCGACCGTGTTTTCGACCTGAAACCGTTGCTTCCGCTGTTGCACGCCGAACGCGCGGATCTCCCCCACCACGTGAGCGTCATCCGCTTCGAACTGCTCAAGGAAACCGGAATATGAGCCGCCTTGCCACCACATTCCTCACGGCGCGCCGCGCGCCTGCGGCCCTGCTGTTCGCCGGGTGCGCCGCGTTGATCGCGCCCGCCTTGCCCCTCGCGGCGACCTCCGTCAACGACGACGCGACCCGCCGGGTCGCGCTGGTGATCGGCCACCATGACGGCGGCACGGGGCGTGAACGCCTCATCTTCGCCGGGTCCGACGCGTACAACTTCCGCAAGACCCTGGAGGAGCTGGGGGGGCTGAGGGCCGGTGACGCCACGCTTTTGGTCGACCCCGACAGCGCGCGCGTGCACCGCGCCCTCGACGACATGGAAGAGCGCACCCGGGCGCTCAAGCGCGAGGGACGGCGCGTGGAGGCCATCGTATACTACTCCGGCCACGCCGACGACAAGGGATTCAAGTTGGGCAAGGAAAGTTACGACTACCGCGCCTTCCGGGCGCGTCTGAACAACCTGGGAGCCGATGTGCGCATCGCGGTGGTGGACGCCTGCGAGTCGGGGGCGCTCACGCGCCTCAAGGGCGGCAGGCCCGCACCTGCGTTCCTCGTCGACAAGTCGATCCGCTCGGAAGGCTACGCCATCCTCACCTCCACCTCGGAGAACGAGGCCGCGCAGGAGAGCGACCGCGTGGGCGGCTCGTTCTTCACCCATGCGCTGAACAGCGGCCTGCGCGGCGCGGCCGACGCCAGCCGCGACGGCAAGGTGACGCTTCACGAGGCGTACCAGTTCGCTTTCAACGAAACGCTGGCGCGCACCCAAACCTCCCGAGGAGGGCCGCAGCACGCAGGTTACGAAATCCAGCTCACCGGCAGCGGCGATGTGGTGCTCACCGACCTCCGCGAAGCCTCGGCGTCGCTGGAGCTATCGAAAGACCTCTACGGCCGCCTGTTCATCCGGGACAGCCTCGAGCACCTGGCCGCCGAGCTCAACAAGCCCGCCGGCGCGGAGATGAAGCTCGGCCTCGCGCCCGGCACCTATGGCCTGCGCCTTTTGCAGGGCGACGTATGGAGCGCGGCGACGGTGGTGCTGGCCGAGGGCGCGGCCGCGCCGGTCTCCCCCGCCCTGTTCCGCCAACTGGGCATGCCTCCCAAGCGGAGCGACTCGGTCGTCGTCGCGACCGACTCGGTGAACTTCCATCACGTGCCCCCCACCGACCCGGCCGGGTTTTCCACGGCCCTGCTGTACGATGTGAAACGGCAGCCGTGGCATGGCATCCAACTGGCGCCGCTCGCCACCGACGCGTCCTCGCATTTGCGCGGCGGCCAGCTGGCGCTCGGCTTCAACGTGACGCGCGGCGACCTCGAGGGCAACCAGTTCGCCGTGGGCGCCAACGCCGTGGGCGGCAGCCTGCACGGGTTCCAGTTCGCGCAGGCGAACGTGGTTTCGGGCCATCTTTCCGGCGCGCAGTTCGGCGGCGTGTTCGGGGTGACCGGGGATTATGTCCGGGGATTACAGTTCTCGAGCGTCTTCAACGTGGCCGGCGCAGACCTGAAGGGCGCGCAGGTCGCCAGCGTGTTCAACGCGGCGGGCGGCTCCACCCGCGGCGCGCAAGTGGCGGGCGTGTTCAACGCCGCCAGCCGCGACGCGACGGGAGCCCAGCTCGCCGGCGTCTTCAACGCCACGGGAGAAGACGTCGCCGGGGCGCAGGTGGCGGGAGTCTTCAACTCGTCCTGGGGTGAGGTTGAAGGCGCCCAGGTGGCCGGAGTCTCCAATGTCGGCAAGGAGGCCGTACGCGGCGTTCAGGTCGCGGGCGTCTCCAACTACGCGGGCGCCTTCGAGGGGTTGCAACTCGCCGGCGTCCTCAACGTCGCCGGAACGGCCGAGGGCTACCAGATCGGTGTCATCAACCTGTCGGATGAGTATAAATCGGGTGCGCCCATCGGGCTCATCAATTTCAGCCGCAAGGGCAGCATCGAAGCCGAGTCGTGGGTGGAGGAAACCGGGTTCGTGTTCACGGGTCTGCGCACGGGCGCGGGGTGGATGCGCTCGCAGTTCGCCATCGGCTTCAAACCTCGTGGGGAAGAGCGCCTGATCGCGCCGACCTTCGGTTTGGCGGGCGAGTTCGACTTCACGGGGACGCCGCTGTATCTGGAGACGGGAATTCTGTACAGCTCGGTGTTCAGCGTGGACAAGTATCCTGTTGAGGGCATCGCCGTCGAGTCGGACTGGGGACGAGTGAGACTGGGTTTGGGGATCCGCCCGCTCTCTTTCCTGTCCGTCGTCGGCGGCGTCTCCTACAACGCGATCATCCACCCCTTCGATGATCTGCCTCTTACGGGTACGGATCTCCACGGATTCAGAACCTACCGCGACGTGGTCAGCACCTGGCCGGGGGCGTGGGTGGGCGTGAGGATCGGGAAATGAACACGATCACCCAACGAGACCGTGTCACCGGAGGGAACAGGGTGATGAGAATTTTCCTCTTTGCGCTGGCACTGTTCGCCCATGGGTGCGCCACGCTCGACTCCGTCTACGGGCCCGAACGCATCCGTAGCCTGGAAGGAAAGCGCCTCGATGAACTGGAGCGCGTCACTGATGCGGTCTATGTGGATGGACGCTTATTCGTCGCTCATGGCGGACAAAGTACCGGCATCGCCATCGTTGATACCGGTACGCAGATCGTCACGCATTTCATCACCCTCGACGTCGATGATATCGACCTGCTACTCGATTCCGCGCGCCAAATCGTGGTCCTGACCAAGGACTACTCCGGTTCGAATTCTCCTTATCTGAAAATCGCCTGGCTCAACCCTGAGACTTTGGCATTCACCCGCTATACTGGAAGCCTGCCCTCGCCGTATGGGGACATGAGCCTCCAACTCATCGGCATGGATTACTTCTTCATGGACCTTGCCAACCGGCGTATTTTCCAGACCCGGTTTACACCACAAACATCCACCGGCTTCGAACTTAAAGCGACCCTTCCCAACCAACCACGGATAATCGCCAAAACAGTGGATCGCAGTTTCATCGCCACACACCAAAATTCCGATCTCTTTGTGTACAATACTTCTTGGCAGATCACTGATACCCTCAAGATCCATACCGGCGCGGAGCCCGACCCGTGGCGCGTGTCGTCGCTGATTGGCACGGGGGACAAACTGTTTGCCACGTTGATCAACGTCAATCGCTCTGACACGGGTTCGGTGGTTGTACTACACCCTCAAAGCCTTGCCACCTTGACGACGATCCCTTTGGCCACCGGTCAGGTGGCCTCTAGCGAACGGCTCGGGGGCCGTCTCTACATCTCCAACCAGGGTTATCCTCCCTACTATGGATTCAGCGGAAACAGAATTGGTTCTGTCGTTGTCATCGACCTAGAAACAGCCTCATCACGTGGGGTGCTGTTCTCCGACTCTAGCTTGGGACTCAACTTGATCCGCTATGTACCCGTTACTGAGAGATCAGGTTACGGAATATGCTGGCATCCCACCACGTCTGGACTTGTCGTCATTCGCAAGGTGACCATACCGCCATGATATCAAGAGCTGGTTCAGGTCAAAACATTTACTCTGCCATTCCGTCATCCGTTCGCCCCGCCCCGAATCATCGAATGTCACCCTCCGTAACACCCCGGAACCCGCCCGGGACTTAACTTTTCCCGACCTTCATGCACCCCAGAACCCGCCTCCCGTCGCCCGTCGGAACCGCCGCCCGCCTTCGCAAGGCGATGCGTGGGGGCGCGCTCGCGTTGCTGGCCTCAGTGGGTACGGTCGGTGCGTTCGCGGCCACGCCGCTGACCTTCACGGGAACCCTCGACGACTCCGACTTCCCCGCTCCCGGCCCTTACCGCCTCGAGGTGCTTGAAACCGGCGACACGCTGCGCGTGATTCCCGGCCTCCCCTTTACCGTCAAGCTCCCGCGCGACACGCTGTGGACGCTGTGCGCGCGCAAGGGGACCCCGCCCGACGCTTACGAGAAATGCCTTGAGGTCAAACACGCAGGCCGCGATACGGTGTTTGCGGCGCGCCTCGGGAACAGGGCCAACCCCGCCGCCGCCGGCATCGTGGTGGCCGTGCCCGCGGTTGAAACCGCTGTAAAGCTCGACACCGCCGGCTTGGGGGCCACGGCCGCGCTGGCGGAGATTCCCACCACCGCCGCCGCCGAAGATGCCGTCCGTCTGCAGAAGGTGGTGCTGCGCGCGCAGCGCACGCCCAAGCGCGCCATGGGCCGCGAGACGGTTTCGGCCAAACTCATCAAGCGCCTGCCCGGCCTCGCCGAGGCCGACGTGATCCGCTCCATCCAGGGCCTGCCCGGCGTGGTGGCCAGCTCCGACTTCTCCACCAAGATCTACGTCCGCGGCGGCGGCAGCGACCAGAACCTGATTTTGTTCGACAACGCCCCGGTGTTCTCCCCCACCCACTTCTTCGGATTGTTCTCCACCTTCCTGGTGGAAGGCGTGGAGGACGTGACGTTCTACAAAAGCGGTTTTCCGGCCGAGTACGGCAACCGTCTTTCCTCGGTGCTCGACGTGAAATCGCGCAAGGGCGGCAAGGACAGCCTGAGCGCGACGCAGATCGAGAAGCGTGAACGGCAACGGGCGCGCGGCAAGGAGCCTGCCGCCGACAGCCTCGACTCGTGGTTCACCGGCTCGTCGGTGAAGCTCAGCGTGTTCGCGTCGCAAGCGCATACCGAAGGGCGCGAAGGGCGCGTGCGCTGGCTGGCCGCGGGTCGCACCACCTACATCAAGCAGGTGGTGGATTACCTCCGCCAACAGGGGCTCACCGACCTTGAGCTCGACTACTACTTCTACGACGTGCAGGGCAACGTCGCCGTCGACCTCGGACAGGACCGCGAACTCTCCGTGTCGGTGTATCAAGGGCGCGATAAACTCAATTTCGACCCGTTCATGGTGGAGTGGGGCAACACCGTGGTTCCCATGAACCTCAAGTGGAAACTGAGCGACGAGTGGGCCTCCAAAACCACCCTTTCGTACAGCCTGTTGAGCCAGTCGTTCGGGTTGTCGGAAATTTTCGGGTTCTACAACAACATCGTGACCTGGCAGGGAAAGCAGGCTTTTGAATATTCGGGGATCGACAAGCACCGCCTGACGCTCGGCGCGGGGATGGAACGCACGGGCATCGTGTTCCGCAACCGGCAGTCGAACGCCACGCTGCGCGACGAAACCACCTACTACCTCACCAGCCTGTTCGCGCAAGACAAATGGACACCCGGCGAGAACCGCTGGGAAATCACGCCCGGCGTGCGCGTCAATTACATGAGCACGCTGGGGGCCTTCGACGCGGAACCACGCCTCACCGTGAAGCGTTTCTTCCCGCATCGCCAATCGGTGGAACTGCACACGGGACGTTACCTCCAGTACATCAACTCCATCATCTTCGGCGATCAGGAAAGCCTGAACGAGTTTTACTTCCCCGCCAAAAAAGCCAAGTACCGCACCGTGAATCCTTCGGTGTCGTGGCTGGCGGCGGTGGGCTACTCCAAGGAAGGCCTGTTCGACCAACTGACCTTCTCGCTGGAAGGCTACTACAAGATGCTCGACCAGCTTTTGGTCGCGGCCGCCTCCTCGGAAATCCCCGACTCGGTCAACAACGATCCCGACGCGCAGTTCGGCGACTACTTCAAGGAAGCGGAAGGCTACTCCTACGGATACGAAACCTCGCTCCGCAAACCGGCGGGCATTTTTCAGGCGGGGGTGAGTTACTCGCAAGGCATGGCGGTGATCCGCGAAGAGAAGTTCGACCAAGCCTACTACCCCAAATGGCACCAGGCGCACAGCCTCAAATTCGACGGCACCCTCAACTGGACCGGCAAGGAAGGCATTTGGGGCCGGGCGCGCACGGGCAAAAAGGCCGACAAGTACTTCCGCTCATCCACCCAGCTCAAATACGCGACGGGGCTCCCCTACACCGAAGTGATCGGCCACCAGCCCTCGCACCTCATCGACCAGAACACCGGCGAAGGCGGCGGCGGCCCCGCGCCCACCTTCCCCGACAACGTGTCGACCGAAAACGGCAACTACAACATGTCGTTCGTGCCTTCGTACTTCCGTTGGGACATCAAACCCATCGATGTCGGACGCGAGGGCAAGTGGAACTTCTCGTGGACGATCCTCAACATCACCAACCACACCAACATCTTCTTCTACAGCTACGACCGCTCCGAGAACCCGCCCGCCAAGGTCACCGTGGCCCAGTTCCCGTTCTTCCCCTTTCTGCTGAGCTATGACTACTACTTCTGACAACCGCACGCCCCGGCTCAACGAGCCGCAACCCGTCCTGCAAGGGAGGGCCCGTTCCGCACGCCTCCGTGTGCTGTGGAACGCGCTGGCGGCGGCGGCGGTCGTCATGCTCGCCTCCTGCATCCCCGGACCGTGGGACTACAAGCCCGAGCCGCAACCCGTGTTCCGGGGCATCACGGTGTCGGGGTACGCCATCGCCGACCGGCCGGTGGAGTCATTGTGCTTCGAAAAGCTCTACAACCTGGGCGAAGCCTCCACCGAAGCCTTCGCGTTTTACGACAGCGCTTCGGTCGGCATCGAAGGCTCGTTCAATGTCGGGGGCACTCCGACGTCCTTGTCGCTCTCCCTCACCCCGCATCCCAACACCCCCAACTGCTTCATCGGCCCTTCCGGCACGCGTTTCCGGCGCGGCCAGCAGTACGAACTGACGGCAACCTTCGTCTGGGACAGTGCGGGCATCAGGACGGTCACGACCCTGAACTCGACGGCTCAGGTTCCCGTGCAATTCTCGATCTCCGACACCGCCTACGCGCCCAGCCTCGCCCAGCTCGGCGTCGCGCTGGAGAACATCCTCGATCCGGCGGTGTTCACCCGGCTGCCGCCGGGTCCGCGCGCCTTGTTCGTCGCCCGCTACGGCGACACCCTCACGGCCATGGCCGGAGACTCGGCCAAACTGGCGGCCTGGTATACGGTGAACGGCGCGCGCATGGAGGCGGAACTGCTGTTTTGGCTGACGGGAGACCAGATCACCTACGGGCGCGGCGACAGCCTCTATTACCTGAGCGTGCCGGCGCAATTCAGCAACCTGCCCCACTTCTACAAAGCCCACCGCGACCCGCTGGTGAAAGGCGTCCTGGTCTCCCACCGGTTCGACACCACCGGGTCGAGACCGGCCACGTCGTTCGACAGCATCGCGGGCATCGCCCCCGATTCCTCCGACTTCTATTTCTCGGGGAACCTCCGTCGCCTCTCGTTCTTCGGCGACTTCCGGCTGCCCGACGGGCGCCACAATTTCGACTCCATGAACGTCTTCAACGTGTGGTTCTGGAGCGGCCGCAACACGCTTTACTTTTACGGCGCCGAGGACATTTACGCCGACTACCAGCTCGCGCTTTCCGAGGCCGGCGGCAACTCCAAGATCAAGCTGCCCACCAACGTGAGCGGAGGACGAGGCTTCTTCGCCGGCATGATCGTCGACTCCTTCAACCTGCACATCAAACTCGATTCGTCGACGCAAGCGTTCTCGTATGCGGCCACGCGCGCCGTCGCCTGCCGCGACAAGGGGTGGTTCAACACGCGCGATTGCATCGGTTACTACCCCGAATACTGCGCCGGCAACGGCTGGTCGACCGCCGACTGCCGCCTCGACGCCATCTATCGCGCCCTCGACCCGGTCGATAGCCTGGCTCTCCCCGCGGCCATCCGGGATTCCGCGCGTGAGTGGGCAGGTTTCGACCCCGCCCTCGAGGAGGAGGCCCACCGCCGCTACTGCATCGACAAAAACTATCCGGTCGGCGTGAACGCCTGCATCCCGGTGAAGACCGAATGCGAAAACGCCCAATCGGGCAACGGTTGCCAGATCGTGCTCTGGACCCGCTGCCAGCTGGCCTACTGGGATCTGCCCGCGTGCGCCGAAGGCCTCAAATCGTATTGCCGCGCCAAGCGCGACGTGCACGTCACCATGTGTCGCGACGTGCCGGAGGAGTGACCATGACCGCAACTATCATTCAGGATGACTCGTGGAGGAACGCATGAACAGTTCGACCTGGCTACACCGGGGGTGGGGACGCCTCGGAGGCCTCGCCCTGGCGCTGGCCCTCTCCGGCGCGGCGCTCACGCTGGCGCCGCAACCCGCGCGGGCGCAGGCGCAGACGCAAGACGCCGGGGAAACCCAGCGCCTGCGGGCCGAAGTCGCGCGCCTCAAGCGCGACGTGCAGCGCGCCGAAAGCGAGATCCGCCGCACCGACTCGCTCACGCGCGAGGAACAGGCGGCGAGCGCCCGCACGCGCGAGCGACTGACGCGCGACCGCGAGCGCCGCGAGAAGGAAAACGCCGCGCTGGAGGCCCGCGTGCGCGAGGCGCGCGGCCGCATCGCGGCCGAGAAGGCGCGCGGCGACGGCTACGTGAACGCCACCGGCGAGGAGGAAGCGCGCGGCAAGGCCGTGCTCACCCTGCTCGCCCTGGTGGCCGACAGCCTCACCGACCGCGTGGAGGCAGGCATCCCGTGGGACAACGAAACCCGCCGCGAGCGCATCCTGTCGCTGCGCCGCGATCTGGAAGCGGGAACCGCCTCGCCCGAGGAGGCCTTCGCGCGCCTGGGCGCGCTTTTGCGCGAAGAAACCAAGGGCGGCGACGAGGTCACGCTCTCGAGCCGTCCGCTCACGCGCAAAAACGGCGAGGTGATCAACGCCCAGGTGCTGAAGATCGGCAACCAGGCCATTCTGTATGTGGATGAGGACGGCAAAAAGTTCGGCATCCTCGAACGCGCCGACGCCGCCGACGGCACGACCAAATGGTCGTGGCGGGAAGACCTGAACCTCTCCGAGCGCACCGCCGTCAAGCGCGCGGTGGCCGTGAAGGCCGGGCGCGACACTCCGCAGCTGGCCGCGCTCAGCGTGCCGCTGGCCGGGCTCGCCCTGCGCAACGCGCCCGTCGCGACCGACTCCGCGACGACCGAATCCCCCGTTCCCGCGGATTCGACGACGAACAATGCCGCCGCCGACGCGAAAGGAGGCCGCTGATGCCGTCCTTCATCCGCTTTCTGAAAACGCGTCCGTTGACCGCCCTCTCGCTGCTCGCCGTGACGGCCCTCCCGGCCCTGGCGAAGGACGATCCCCGCGAGGTGGAAGCCCTGCGCCGCGAGGTCGCGACGCTTGAGGCCCTTCGCGCCGAAAAGCTCGATGCGCTGGAGCGGCGCGAGGCCGCACGCTGGGACGCGCGCTACAAATCGGTCGCGCAGACGCGCGAGGCCGAAGACCGCATCCGCGCCCTCGAAGAGGCCTTCGGCCGGCTTTCCGGAGAGGCCTCGCGCCTCGAGGAGGAATGGGTCAAGGCGCGCGGCGCCGCCGACGAAAAGAAGGAAGCGCTCGAGGCCGCGCGCGAAGCGACGAAGTCGTTCCGCGACCAGTTCAAACGGCGACTCGATGAAGCCGCCGCGGCCGTATCCGCCGATTTCCCCGTGGGCATGGAAGCGCGCCTGCTCGCCTACACCCGCGTGGCGGAAACCCTTGAGAACGACTCGGCCGACGTGCTGGGCGCGCTCAAGCTGTATTGGCGAGCCGGGCTCTCCCGCCTCGACCTCACGCACTCGCGCACGCTGGAGACCCGTCAGACCCAGTTCGAGGACGGCCGCGTCGCCCCGGCGTGGCGCCTGCGACTCGGCACCGTGTTCCTCGCCGAACTCGAGAAGGAAGGCCAGGGCGCCTCGCAGATCCTGCTGCGCACCGGCAGCCTGCAGGGCAAGACCTTCGCCTGGCGCCAGAACCTCGCGGGCGGCAACAACGCGCTGATTCGCGACGCGGTGCAGGCCGCCGTGCAGGGAAAGCCCCGCGCCGAGGTTCCGTTCGACGTGTTGCAGTTCCGCAGCACGGGCTCGGGCTTCACCGCGGGCGAGACCGAGACCTTGTGGGAGCGCTTCAAGGCGTGGTTCAAGGCGGGCGGCGTCACGCTGTACCCGCTCTTCGCCGTGGGCTTCCTCGCCTTGTTCCTGATGATCGAGCGCCTGATCTTCTACGCGCGCCGCGGCGTCAACGTGGACAAGTTCATGGAAGGCTTCCGCGCCCACGCCGACCGTGGCGACTGGGAAGCGGCCGCGGCCTACGCCGGCGCCTCGCGCGGCAGCCTCGCCCGCGTCATGCAGGCGGTGGCCGTGAACGCGCGCGGCACGCGCGACGAAGCCGAGCGGGCCGTGCAGGAGGCGCTCCTCAAGGAAATTCCCGCGCACGAGCGGCGTCTCTCCATGCTGGCGGCCACGGGCACGGCCTCGCCCCTGCTCGGCCTGCTCGGCACCGTGGCCGGTCTGGTCACGCTGTTCAAAACCATGAACCAGACCGGCGGCACCGACCCCAAGCTGCTCTCGGGCGGCATCTCCGAAGCGCTCATCAACGCCGAAGTCGGCCTTGCCATCGCCATCCCCGTGCTGCTCGTGCACGGCTGGCTGCTGGAACGCTCCGACGCGCTGAACGCCACGCTTTCATCAAAGAGCCTGGAAATGCTCAACAGGATCTGGCCGGAGGGCTGACGCGTGTTCGACGTGATCTTGGACACCTGGCAGCAAGGCGGCATCGTATTGGTGCCGATCTTCCTGTCCGCGTTCTGGGGCTTCGTGCTGGTGCTCCGCACCATGCTGCGCCTGGAGCAAGGCACGGGGCGCGGGGGGTCCCGGGGCGAAGCCCGTCTCATGCCCCGGTTCGAGGAGATCGCGCGCCGCATGGAGGCGGGCGACGAGGCCGGAGCCCGCAAGGCGGCGGAGGCCTTGCCCGGCGTGGCGTCGTATGGCGCGACGCTCGTCCTAAAGAACAAAAACCTGCCGGAGGACGCGTTGCGCGCGCTGCTGGAGGAACGCCTCGCCCACCGCCTCTTCCTGCTGGAGAGGCACATTCCCCTGATCCAGTCGCTCGCCGCGGCCGCGCCCCTGCTGGGGCTTTTGGGCACGGTGAGCGGCCTGATCCACACCTTCCAGGCGATGAAGGAGTTCGGCAGCGGCAACTCGCAGCTGCTCTCGCGCGGCATTTCCGAAGCGCTGATCGCCGCGCAGACGGGCCTGCTGGTCGCCATCATCCTCATTTTGCTCGGCCATCGCCTCGAAGGCCGCATCTCCTGGCTCAAGGACCAAACCGAATACGGCGTCACCTTGCTTTTGAACCGCATCCGTCGCGCCCCGGCGGATGACGCCGCTTTGCAGAAAGGGCTTCGCCCATGAAAAGCTTTCTGATTCCCACGCGCCGCAAATCGGGGTTCCACATCGACGTGGTGCCCCTCATCGACGTGGTGTTCGTGATCCTGATCTTCAACATCATGAGCTCCACGCTCACCCAGCAAACGGGCGTCGACGTCGACAAGCCGAAGGCGCAGTCGGCCGGCGAACTCAACCGCCAGAGCATTCTGGTGGCCGTCACCCGCGACGGACTCATCCACGTGAACGAACGTCAGGTCGACGCGGGCGGCCTTCAGGACGTGCTCAAAAACCTTTTGGCCAGTAACCCCACCGGCGAGGTGGTGATCGTCGCCGACCGCGAATCCAACACCGGCGTGCTGGTGGGTGTCATGGATGCCTGCAACCTGGCCGGCGCCAAAAAAATCTCGGTGGCCGCGCTGTCGCAATAACAGGTCATAGCCACACTCAACTCCCTCACTTCGAACATCACGATCTTGGCTCACGCACACATGAATTCTTTGGCGCGCAACTTCTTCATCGGTCTTGTCGCCGCTTCGGCGGCGGGTCTGACCACCGTGGCCTTGCCGCTGCTGAACCACCTCATGCACGGCAAACCCGATAAAAAGGAAGCCCCGCGCGTGGTGGCCGAGGTGAACGTGACGCGCTCGCTGGAGCCGCCCAAACCGATGCAACCCCAACGGACGGTGCAACAGCCGCAGCGGGCGCGCCCGGCCCCCTCGAACCTGCAACCCGGCCCCCGCTTCGCGATGGACCTCGCGGTCATGGGTTCGGGAGGCGCGGCGGCCCCGCTGGAACTGGTCAACCGCAAAAGCGGGACCGGCGGAACGGCGACCTCCGGCGTCGACCAAAAGCCCGAGGCCACCACGCCGCCCCCGTTCCGCATGCCCGATGAAATCCGCCGGCGCGAACAGGACGCTTCGCTGGTGCTGTCGTTCTGCGTGGACGCCTCGGGACGACCCTACGACATCCGCGTGGTGCAGGAGAAGCCGCCCGGCCTCGGCCTGGCCGCCGCCGGGCAGGAGGCCGTGCGCCAAACGCGCTTCGCGCCCGCCCGCAAGGGCAACGCGCCGGTTCCGTTCTGCGGGCTGGAGCAACCCTTCGAAATCCGCTTCTCCAACTGATGAGGGCCGCCACCGTGACCACTCTGACGACCATCTTCCGCCTGACCGCACGCCGCCGCACCGGGCTGCTGCTCGCGAGCCTGTTGACGGGCGGTATGGTGCTGTCCGTCGCGCGGGCCGACGCGCAGACGACCGCCCCGGCCGCCGCCGCGGCCACCCTCGGCGCCGAAGACCTGATCGCGCGCGGCAACGCTCTGTACGGGCGCGGCGAGTTCGCCAAGGCCCTGCTGCTTTACAAGCGCGCCGAACAGCGCGAACGCGCCGCGGCCGACAAGGCCGCCGCCGCCTTCAACCAGGGCAATTGCCTGTTTCAACTGGGCCGTCTGCCCGAGGCCGCCGCCGCCTACCGCAAGGCCGTGCGCCACGCGGGCGGCAGCCTGCAGGCCGCGCAGGTCAACCTCGCCGCCGTGCTGTTCCGCATGGAGCAATACGGCGAGGCCATCGCCGCCTACCGCCGCGTCACGCGAGACGACCCCGAAAACCTCAGCGCCTGGCTGTACCTTGCCGACGCGCACGCGAGGGTGAAGGACTACCCCGGGGCCCTGCGCGCCATGGAGAAGGCCCGTGCGCTCGACACCGCGGACGCGACGCTGATCTATCAGACCGCCGAGATTCACGCCGCCATGAAGGAATACGACGAGGCGGTGAACCTGGTGCGCGCGGCCTTCGCGCTCAAACCCGCCGAGGTCGATTTCCTGTTCTACATCGGCGACCTGCGGCGCGCGCAAGGCAAGTTCGGCGAGGCCGCCGCCGCGTATCGCGAGGGCCTTGGCTACCGCCCCGAAGACACCGACGGACTCTACAAGCTCGCCGACGCGCTCGCCCGCGACGGCAAACCCTTCCTCGCCATGGACCCGCTGCAGCAAGCGCTCGCGATCAAACCCGGCTTCACCGACGCGGCCGTGTTCCTCGGAAACCTCGCCTTCGACGCCAAATGGTGGGAGCGCAGCGAAGCCGCCTATCTCGACGCGCTCAAGGCGGGCAACAAGGAGGGCCTCGAAGGCCTCCGCAACCTGGCGTTCGAATGGCACAAGCAAGGACGCAACGACGCGGCGGCCGGCGTGCTCGACCGCGCCCTCGCGCTGGTCCCGGGAGACGCGGAGCTCAAGGCCGAGAGGGATCAATACCGCACGTTGGCCCAGGAAGACAAGCCCGGACCGTGACGGCTCCGGGTCCGTCCGGGAATTATCTTCCGGGCATGGGTACGACTTCACCCGCGCGCACGGCCACACGCGTCACGACCAGCGTCTCGTTCTGCCTCGTCGTTCTGAAAACCGTGGTCGGGTTGGCGACCGGTTCGGTCGCCGTCATCGCTTCGGCGGTGGATTCGGCCCTCGACTTTCTCGTGTCGCTGTTCAACATGTTCGCGGTGCGGGGGTCGGAAAAACCCCGAGACGACAACCACAATTACGGGCACGGAAAAATCGAAGGCCTGGCCGCCCTGCTGGAAGGGTTGTTCATCCTCGGCTCGGCGCTTTTCGTGCTGTGGAAATCGGCCGACAAACTGATCCACCCGCGCCCGATCGCCCCAAGCGGGGTCGACCTCGCGCTGGCCGCGATGATCGTCTCCATGGCCGCCTCGGCCTTGCTGGTCTGGTTCCTGAGGCGCATGTCGAGGCGCACGCGCAGCCTGGTTCTGGAGGCCGACGCCTTGCACTACCGCACCGACGTGTGGTCGAACGGCGCCGTGCTCGCGGGTATGGTGGTTATCCGGATCACGGGCTGGCAGCCCGCCGACGCCCTGATCGCCGGCGCCATCGGCGTCTACATCGCCGCGGCCGCCGTTCCGCTGATCCGCAAAGGGCTCGACATGCTGCTCGACCACGCCCTGCCGGAATCGCTCACGGCGGACATCGGCCGCATCGCCGCCACGCATTCACCGCTCGTCAACGGCGTTCACGAAATCCGCACGCGTCGCTCGGGCGACATCAATTTCGTGGACCTCCACCTGGTGTTCGACGAGGAGATTCCTCTGGGCGTCGCGCATCGCGTCAGCGACGAAATCGAAAACCGCATCCGCGCCCTCGATGACGTCCGCTGGAGCATCAACATCCACCTCGACCCCGTGGACGATTCGCACAAGGACAGGAAGCGGGAGAGGGGTGAAGGGTGAGGAGCGAGGAGCGAAGGGGAGGTGGTGGGTAGTGGGTAGTGGGTAGTGGGTAGCGGGTAGTGGGTGGTGGCAGAACCAAATCACATCATGCCATCACCTACCGGCACATCACAAATTTCCGACTTCATCCGACAGCCGTTTTTTGTCCTTCATGGTCGTGACGTTGTGACGTTGTGACGTTGTGATGTTGTGACGAAGTCCTGGCCGAATGTTCGCCACGACCCACCACCCACCCGCCACGCCCCGCCTTACAACGCCGCGTAAAAGGTTTCTCCCTCGCGGTGGACCACCAGCAGAATGTTCGCGGAGCCAAGCTTGCGGGCGATCTTGAGGAACTCCTCGGGGCTGCGCACCTTGACGCGGTTGGCCTCCACGATGACATCACCCTCGAACAACCCCGCCTTGTCGGCGCGGCCTCCCGGTGCGATCCCCAACACGATGACGCCCGAGACCTTGGGGTCGAGGCCGTAGTCGCGCCGCAAGCCGGCCGTCAGGGAGCCGAGCGAGAGGCCGAGCGCGGACAAGCGCTCGTCGTCTTGCGGCGCGGGCGCGGCGGAGCGCGACTCCCCGCCTTCCTGGCGCTTGGCCACGCGCGCCTTGAACGTCAGGGATTTGCCGGCGCGGTTGAGCGTCACGGTGACCCAGGTACCCGGCTTGAGCAGCGCGATGAGGTTGAGCAGGGTGTTGGGGTCGGGGATTTCGCGTTCGTCGATGCGCGTGATCACGTCGCCGCGGCGAATGCCCGCCTTGTCGGCCGGGCTTCCGGAGATCACCCCGCCCACCAGCGCGCCCCGGCGATCGGTCACGCCGAGCGCCTCGGCCAACGCGGGGTCGAGCGGCTGAATCGACACGCCCAGCCACCCGCGCGTCACCTCGCCGTCGCGGATGAGATCGCCGTAAACCTTGCGTGCCATGGTCACGGGAATCGCGAACCCGATGCCTTGGTACCCGCCGCTGCGCGAGAAGATCGCCGTGTTGATTCCCACCAGTTCACCCTCGAGGTTCAAGAGCGCGCCGCCGGAATTGCCGGGGTTGATGGCCGCGTCGGTCTGCAGAAAATTCTCGTAGCTGTTGATGCCGGTGTTGTGACGCCCCTTGGCCGAAATGATGCCGGTGGTCACGGTTTGCGACAGTCCGTACGGGCTTCCCGCGGCGATCACCCACTCGCCCACGCGCAACTTGTCGGAGTCTCCCAGGGGCATGGGAGGGTAGGTCGACGCGTCGGTCTTGCCGCCGGCCTTCATGTCCTCGGGCGCCACGCGGATCACCGCGAGGTCGGTGGGCGGGTCGCTCCCGATCACCGTGGCCGAAAACTCACGCCCGTCGTGATACTGCACGCGGATGCGGTCGGCGCCTTCGATCACGTGATAATTGGTGAGGATGTAGCCGTCGGCGTCCATGATCACGCCCGACCCCAGGCCGCTTTCCTCCCCCGACCCCGGCTCTCCGGGTTCGCCGAAAAAATGCTGGAACGGGTCCACCTGCGCCGCCGCGTCGCGCTCGGTGTAAATGCTCACCACCGACGGCAACGCGCGCTCGGCCACATCGGCGAAGATCTGCGAAAAGCCTCCGTACTTTCCGGACACTGCGGCGGTGGACGATGCTTTTTCATCGCCCGACGCCGCCGACCCGTCATCGCGCCCGCAGGCGGACAACGCGAAGGCCACAAGGGACGCGAAGATGAGCAAAGCGGATGGACGTGATTTCAAAGGAGGGCTCCGGAGTATGAAGGCTTCAAAACTTCCACGAACCAGCGCGACAATGCCGCAGTGCCGCAATGGAAAGCCCAACGCGGTCGGCCATGACGATTTCGTAGAGCCTGTCGAACGGACCTGAAAGCGACGCCGTTCCGAACGCTTTACAGTTTTCGCATTGTTGCACTGTCGCATTGTTCTATTGCTGAATTGTTCTTTTATCCATCGATTTCCCTCCCGACACCCCCCCCGAGACGATGAAGGTCAGCCACTTGGCGCTTTCCTTGGGGGGCAGCGCGATCACGCGGGAGCGCGGGACGATGACGAGGTTGCCGGCGAAGTTGTAGGACTGCTGCAGGTACACGGCGACGTGATCCTCCACGCCGGGCAGGTCGAGGCTTTCGGCGGTCGCAAAGCCCAAAACCTTAATGGCGCCCGCTTCGTCGAGGGTGACCAGCACCGGGCGGTTGAAGCCCTTTTTCTCGCCGACGAACGCGCCCACGAAATCCTTGAGGGAGAAGTACACCAGCTTGGCCACCGGCACGCGGCTGAGCGCGCCTTCCATCCACGCGACCAGGCGGTCGACCAGAAAGATGGAACCCAGCGCGCCCACCGTGATGATGATGAGCACCGTCGCCACGATGCCGATGCCCGGAATGTTGAAGCCCAGCAGGCTGTTGATGCTGGTTCCCAGCCACCCGTCGATGGTGGAGAACGCGAACCAGAACACCCAGGCCGTCACCGTCAACGGCACCACCAGCAGAATGCCCTTCAGGAAACTTTTAAGCAGCCACTGCATGGGCGACGCCTTTGCGGGGTTGGGAATGGCGATGCGGATCAGGGAATGATCTCGACGCGATCGGCGTGGCCGACCGCGACGGTGATGCGGCTGGAGTAGCGAGTGAACAGGCCGTGACCGACCACGCCGGGGATGGCGCTGATCGCGCCGTCGAGCCCGGCCACATCACCGGCCGCGTCGAAGCGCGCGTCCACCACGAAGTTTCCTTGGTCGCTCACCACCGGGCCGTCCTTGCTGCTGCCGGCGGGGCGCACCACCACCTCGCGCGCACCCAGCGCCAGCAGGTCGCGCTGCACCAGGCTCGAGGCGAACGGCAGACACTCGACGGGCACGGGGAAGTTGGTGCCCAGGCGCTCCACGCGCTTGGAGGGGTCGACCAGGACCAAAAACCTCTTCGAAAGGTGGACGAGGTGTTTTTCGCGCACCATGGCCGCGCCGCGGCCCTTGATCAGGCGCTTCTGGGGATCGAACTCATCGGCGCCGTCCGCGTACAGATCGAGCGCGTCCACCTGCTCAAGCGTGGCGAGCGGAAGGCCCAGCGCGGTGGCCTGCAGGATGGTGGAATACGAGCTGGAGGCGAGCAGGCGCAGCGTGAGGCCCTCCTCCCTCACCCGGCGCGCCACTTCCTTCACGAAGTAGGCCGCCGTCGAACCGGTCCCCAATCCCACCGCCATGCCGTCTTCGACCTGCGAAGCGGCCCAAACTCCCGCGCGTTCCTTTGCGTCCACTGGATCCTCCTTGAACCTCCAATTTAACCTCAGGAATCCCCCGAACCCCCTCTTGAATCCTCCCCCCTCCTTGTCCCAATTCGAAACACCTGAAAACATTGGCCCTCATGCTTTCGGCGGCTAAATTTCCGGTCCTCGAAATCCCCTTTTTCAGGTTCAAGGAGACCAAAACCATGACGACCCAAGCCCCCGAAAAAATGGAGTTCCAGACCGAGGTCAAGCAACTGCTGCACCTCATGATCCACGCCCTGTACTCCAACAAGGAAATCTTTCTCCGCGAGCTCGTCTCCAACGCCTCCGACGCGCTCGACAAGGCCCGCTTCGAGTCCCTCACGAACGCCGGCATCCTCGGCAGCGACACCGCTTTCGGCATCCGCCTTCAGGCCGACAAAGAGGCGGGCGTGCTGCGCATCAGCGACAACGGCGTAGGCATGAACCGCGACGAGATCATCCGCAACATCGGAACCATCGCCAACTCCGGCACCAAAAAGTTTTTGGAGGGCCTCACCGGCGACCAGAAGAAGGACGCCAACCTCATCGGACAGTTCGGGGTGGGGTTTTACGCGGCCTTCATGGTCGCGGACAAAGTGACGCTCACGACACGGCGATTGGGAGAGGAGGCCGCCTGGCGCTGGGAATCCACCGGCGACGGCAGCTTCACGCTGGGCGAGGTCGATGCGGCCGAACACGCGGGGCGCGGCACCGTCATCGAACTGCACCTGAAGGCCGACGAGAAGGAGTTCCTCGACGACTGGCGTCTGCGCGGCATCGTGAAAAAGTACAGCGAATACATCGCGCACCCCATCGCGCTCGTTACGACGACGGAAGACAAAGAAGACACCGAAATCCTCAACGACAAAGCTCCGGTGTGGCGCCGCCCCAAAAACGAGGTGACGCCCGAGCAGCACACGGAGTTCTACCGGCACATCACCCACGGACAGGACGAACCGCTCGCGTGGTCGCACAACCGCGTGGAAGGCACGCTGGAGTTCACCACCCTGCTGTACGTGCCGGGCAAGGCTCCTTACGACCTGTACCAGCCCGAACGCCCGCACGGCCTCTCACTGTATGTGAAGCGCGTGTTCATCATGAACGATTGCAAAGAGCTTTTGCCGTCGTGGCTGCGCTTCATGCGCGGCGTGGTCGATTCGGAAGACCTGCCGCTGAACGTCTCGCGCGAAATCCTGCAGAAGAACGCCGTGGTGAACAAGATCCGCGAATCGGCGACGACGAAGACATTGAACCTGCTGGAGACCATGGCCAAGGACGAACCCGGGAAGTACAAGGCCTTCTGGAAGGAGTTCGGCGGCGTGCTCAAGGAAGGCTTCCACATGAACTGGGAGCACCTCGACGAACTGAAGCGCCTTTTGCGCTTCGAGTCGGGCCGCACGGCGGCCGGCGAGTTCACCAGCCTGCAGGACTACGTGGTCAACATGAAAGAGGGGCAGAAGGACATCTACTACCTCACCGCCGAAAGCCGCCGCGCGGCCGAAGGCAGCCCGCACCTGGAGGTGTTCCGCAAGAAGGGCGTCGAGGTGCTCTACCTCGTGGACCCCATCGACGAGTGGGTGGTGCAGGCGCTCACCGAGTTCGACGGCAAGAAACTGGTGCACGCCGCCAAGGGCGCGCTCGACCTCGGCGACCTCACCGCCGAGGAGAAGAAGCGCGAGGAGGAAGCCAAAGGCACCTACCAAGCCTTCACCGTCGACTTCGCCGCCAAGCTGCCGGACGTCCTCAAGGAAGTGCGCGTCACGTCGCGCTTGTCCGAAAGCCCCGCGTGCCTGGTGGCCGATGAGCACGACCTCGGCGCCAACCTGGAGCGCATCCTCAAGATGTCGAACCAGGCCGTGCCCGAAAGCAAGCGCATCCTCGAGATCAACCCCGACCACGCGCTGATCGCCGGGCTCAAGGCCCGCTTCGACGCCGACCCGGCCGACCCCGCGCTGGCCGACTGGTATGGCGTGTTGGTCGACCAGGCCCTGCTCGCCGAAGGCTCCGCCCCCCGCGACCCCGCGGGGTATGTGGCCAAGGTGAACGGGTTGTTGAAGAACGTGTTGGGACGATAATGGAAAATCAGAAATCAGAAATCAAAAATCAGAAAGGGAGAGCAACAGAATCGCGCGAGCCCAATCAGGAATCGCAGTTTCAAACGATGTTTTCATTTCTGATTTCTGATTTTTGATTTCTGAATTCATGTTGACCTCCACCGCCGGCCTTCTCCTCGCCCTCGGCGCGCTGGTCTTCTGGTCGCTGACGCCGTTCTTCTTCGCGGCAACGGGCCGCCTCATCGGCCCGTTCGCCACCAACCTCCTCCGACTGTCGATCGCCGCGCCGGTGATGATCGCGGCGAGCCTGATCGCCTGGGCGCTTGCGGGAGGCGACCCCGCCGGGGTTCCGACGCCGTGGGGAGCGGTCGCGCTCGCGGCTTCCGGAGTGCTCGGCCTCGCGCTGGGCGACCTGTTCCTGTACCGCTCGCTGTTCCGCGTGGGACCCGAGCGCAGTTCGCTCTTGATGACGCTCTCCCCCGCCGCCGCGGCCGCCGCCGCGTGGTGGTTCTTGCGGGAGACGCTTTCGCTCGCGCAGTTGGCGGGCATGGCGCTGATCCTCGGAGGCGTGCTCGCCGCGGTCTGGAAGCCGGGGAAACCTGCGAACCCCCACGCGGCCGGGCACGGGTTTTGGTACGGCGCCGCCGCGGGCATGTCCGCCGCCGCGCTGCAGGCGGTGAGTTCCGTGATGGTACGGCAGGCGTTTTTGGCGCAGCCCGACCTCTCGCCGCTGTACGCCACCACGGTGCGCATCGGCGCGGCCGCGGCGGCATTGGTGTTCTACGCCGCCCTGCGTCGCGACCTGCCCGGCCTGTACGGCGGGCTGCGCAGGCCGCGCGTGCTGTCTCGGCTCCTCGCGGGCACGCTCGCCGGGCCCATCCTCGGCATGACCTGCTACATCGCGGCCATGAAGTTCCAGCCGGCGGGCGTGGTGGTGACCATCACGTTCATGACGCCCTTGCTGGTCATGCCGCTGGGAGCCTGGCGCTACGGCACGCGCGTCGGGCCGCGCATGGTGCTGGGCGCGGCCGCGGCCCTCGCGGGCATCGCCCTGCTGGGCCTGTTTCCGCTTTGAACCGAGGCGCGCCTCAGCGGTGAAGGGGAAGCGTGGTCGCGCCGTCGGCGCTGACGATGCGCAGATACTGGTGGAAATACGACTCTTCGTTGAACCCGGAGACCTCGAGCCTGACCCTGCCGGCGTTGACGGCGTTCCACCGGACGCGCTTTTCACGGCCGGCGGCGTCGAAAAGCGAGACGCGCAACGCGTCCGGAACCTTCGCGGCGAACTCGAGTTCCCAGCCTCCGCCCTGTAGAGGCCTGATCAAGCGGGGTCCCCATGACGGGCCTTTCCGCCGGCCGTCCTGAATCGATGTCGCCTCGCCCGGGCCCGAATAGATGGCGTATCGCCCCATCAGCGCCGTCACGATTTTGGCCGTGAACCCCAAGGTGTCACGATCCAGATCCCTTGACGCGCGCGGTGCGGGATCGACCCGAACCTTCTCGATGGGACCGAAACCGCCCCACCGCACGAAGACCAGAAAATCCGGCAGGCTGTCCGGTGTTCCTGTAAGGCTCCACTGCAGAACGGCGACCGGCGTCTCGCTCCACGAAACGTTCCCCACCGAAAAATCCCAGTTGGACCAGGGGCCACCCGTCCCGTCCACAATGAACTGTACGCCCGACCGGAACGTGATCGTATCGCGTCCCGGCCCCTCGTATTGCACCGACGCGGCCGGGTCGTGGTAGGGGCCCGGTGAAATCAGAAACCCGTGCCTTCCGCGTACCGCAAGCCTGCCGTCGCTCACTTCAAGCCGCACTTGTAGCGGCCCCGCGACCTTGCCGGCGGGAATCCACGTGAAGGCTCCGGTGAGACTGTCCACGGAAAAATCGGACCGGGGAGCGAGCTGGCGATACCTCAACGCATCGCCGTCCCGGTCGATGCCGTTGATGACGCCGCGGACCGTGTCCCCGAAGAACGCCGCGTGCCGCGGCACCCCGCCGGCGAACGACAGCGCATAAGAGGGCGTGTCATTCACGTTCTGCACGCGAATCCTGTAGATCAGCGTATCCTTCTGGCCGATCCGGTCGGTCGCCACGAAGGTGAAACTGGTGTCGCCGAAATACTCCCGCGGTGGAGCCCAGGTGAAGGCGCGTGCCGACGCGTTGAATGTGAACGCGGAGGAACCCGCCCCCACGTGCGTCAGTTGGACTATGTCTCCGGGAAACGCGTCGGAAATCCTCAGGGTATCGCCGATGACCGCGACGCCTTCCTCGGCAAGCCGCCACTCCGTCTGGTCGCGCACGAAGGACGGCGGAGGATTGAGCGCCAGCTTGACCACGCCCAGATCGTTTCCGAAAGAATTGGGGGGCGTCGCCGGGCGCGAACCCAGGACGTAATACACACCGCTTCCGCGCGGCACCTCCACCAACCCCGTCAGCCCGTTCAGGACCGACCACGACGAGGTCCGCACCGCACCGCCCCCGGGCGGCTGAACCCCCGCGTGCAGAACGTTGCCGGAGACGGCCAGCAGAAGCCAGGAACCATCGGATGCGATCGCGTGGACTCCGGTGGGCGCGCCGCCCAGGCGGGCCACGCTACCCAAAACGACGTGCGTCCCCGTCGCGGAGTACCGCCTCAGCTCGCCCGCGGACACGGCGGACTCGGTCACGCTCTGATCGACGACCTGATGAACGTTTCCCGCCGTGTCCGCCCAGAGACTCCAGACGCGCCCCCCGCCCAGATCGCTGCGGCTCCACAAGAGTGAGCCCGTCGAGTCGTACGAGGCGATCCATGAAGCGCGTGTCGATCTGTTGATGCCTGAAACGACCAGGCCGCCGGCCTTGTTCAAGGCCGTATGGGTGACGCTGAGCGCGGGTCCTGCGACCAAGGTTTCCCAACTCACCGACCCGTCCGAAGACAGCCCGGCCAACGTCACGGTGTCGCTGGTTCCGCCCGCGCCCCCGCGAAACAGCAAGGCCAAAAAGCCCCCGCCGGACAACGCGCGCTTCGCCGAAACGATCCTCACGCCGTAGTCGCGCGCCCACACCGTGTCCATCAGCGAATCAAGCCGGATGGCGTACCCAGCGTAAAGCACGTTGCCCGCGACCGACGCGCACTCGTTGGCAATGAGCGCGTTGATGCTGGCTCCCACCTTCCACGGCAGACGGCACGGAGCGTTTTCGGAGGATGCCGAGGTTCCCGTCAGCAGGTAGCCTCCGTCGGCGGTCTCCACGAGGCCGTAGGATAAATCGTCGTGACTTCTGTGAAACAGCTTCGAGCGCACCGGGTTTCCGGAGGAATCCAGCTTCAGCACCCCGGCTTCACCGATGTCGTACCCCAGGCTCAGCGACGCGGAAACGATCAAACGTCCGTCGCGGGAGGCCGCGATCGAAACCGGCAGGTCGTCAAAACCCCGCCCGTCGAACTTGCGGGCCCACAGGGTATCCAACATCTGGGCGGGCGCCGCGACGGACAAGCAAAGCGTTCCCAGCTGAAGCAAAATCCGGAAGGCCTTCAAAATCATACCCCTTCGTTTTCGGTAATCCGTGACAATCGAAAACTTACGAAAGATGCGTCGTCCCCGATGTCTCCGCGCCGCTTCTCCCGCGGCCTGAAAGGGCGATTCCACCCGGAGGAAGCCGTTCCCGGGCTTTCCCGCCCCCCGTTTTCAATGCATTTTTAACCCCGCATGAAGAACGAGACCGGGGCCAAACTCCCCAAACACGGCATCACCACGACCCTCCTCCATCTGGACCGGCAGGGGCGTCCCGAACACGGCTCGCTGCACAAGCCCATTCATACCTCCATCGCCTACGGGTACGAAAAGGCCGAAGGATTGGCGGCGGTGTTCCAGAACCGGGTGCCGGGCTACGCCTACGCGCGTCAGGCCAACCCCACGGTGACGGCGGTGGAGGCCAAGGTGACGGCGCTCGAGCAGGGCATCGGGACGATTTGCTTCGGCACCGGCATGGCCGCGCTGGGCGCGGTGATGCTGGCGTTTCTGCGCCGGGGCGACCACGTGGTGGCGAGCCGCTATCTGTTCGGCAACACCGCGAGCCTGCTCTCCACCCTCGACCTCGCGGGCATCGACGTGACCTTCGCCGACGCGACCGACACGGCCGCCGTGGAAGCCGCCATCCGGCCGCAGACCAAGGTCGTGCTGGTTGAAACCATCGCGAATCCGGTGACGCAGATCGCCGACCTCGAAGGCCTGGGCGTGCTGTGCCGCGCGCGCGGGCTGATCTACATCGTCGACAACACGCTCACCTCGGGCGTGCTGTTTCTGCCCAAGGACGTGCACGCCACCTTCTCGGTGAACTCGCTCTCCAAGCACTTCGGCGGGCACGGCGACGCGCTGGGCGGCAGCGTGACCGATCTCGGAAACTTCGACTGGTCGACCTACCCCAACATTCACGACCTGTACAAGACGGGCGATGCGGCGCGTTGGGCCCTGCTGCAGCTGCGTAAAAAAGGCCTGCGCGATTTCGGCGGCACGCTCTCGCCCGAAGCCGCGCATTCGCTGTCGATCGGCTCTGAGACCTTGGCGTTGCGCCTGGAGCGCGCGTGCGACAACGCGCAAAAACTCGCCGAGCTTTTGGCCGCAAATCCCAAGGTGCGCGCGGTCCACTACCCCGGCCTGCCCGGCCACCCGCACCACGAGCGCACCAAAAAGCTGTTCTGCCGCGCCGGCACCCTGCTCAGTTTCGAGCTGCATGACGACGTCGACACCTTCGCCGTGCTCGATCGCCTGAACATCGCGATCATCTCCAGCAACCTCGGTGACGCGCGCACGCTGGTGATTCCGGTGGCGAAAACGATTTACTGGGAACTGGGCGAGGAAAAGCGCCGCGACATGGGCATCGCCGAAAGCCTGGTGCGCGTGTCGGTGGGCATCGAAGACACGGCCGACCTGCTCGCCGATTTCGCTCAGGCGCTGGGCTGACAGGATTTCCGCCGGAACCCGCCCGTAATCCGACGAACGTTTGACCGCCGCCTGCCGCGGCCGAAGGGCATCGCCACGGTTTTTTTCCGGAAACCCGTGGCACGACCGTCAGGGTCGCACCACATTTAGGTATCCCCCACCCCCGGAGGCGGCATGTCGCATCCCACCAACACGGCGCCCTATCGCGGCCACGGCAGCATCCCGCTGCGCTTCGTGCTCTGGCTGACTCAAATCGTTCTGGCCTTCGTGTTCGGCATGGCCGGGTGGATGAAGGCCACCTACCCGCTCGACGCGCTGGCCATGTACGTGCCGTGGTCGCCGCACGTTCCGTCCGCGCTGGTGCGCTTCATCGGCGCCGCGGAGTTTCTGGGAGCCATCGGCGTCATTCTGCCGGCCCTCACGCGCGTGAAACCCCTGCTCACCCCGCTCGCCGCCGCGCTGCTTTCCCTCACCATGATCTTCGCCATCGGCTTTCACCTCGCCCGCGGCGAAACCCACGCCATCGTGTTGCCCCTGATGCTGGGGGTGTTGGGGCTGTTCGTCGCGTGGGGCAGAACGAAGAAAGCGCCCATCAAGGGACGGTAGTCCTCACCTCCCCCCACCCTTCGGGCACCCCCCTCCTCTCCATCGCGCAAGCGATGATGGAGAAGAGGGGGGGCAAGTGTGGTGAGAACTAGTCGATTTCCACCCGAGCGGTGTCGCCCTCGCCCTTGGCCAATCCCTCGCGGGCGCGGCGCGCCAGCCGCGCGTAGTTGGCCCGCACGCGCGCGAGTTCCTCCTCCTCCAGTTCCTCAAGGTCGAGCAGGGCGTTGTGCGCGCCTTCGGTGACGCGGATCAGTTCGTCGAGTTTCACCTGAAGCGCCTCGGTGTCGCGGTTCTGCGTGTTTTGAATGAGGAACACCATCAGGAACGTGATGATGGTGGTGCCGGTGTTGATCACCAGCTGCCAGGTGTTGCTGTAGTCGAACAGCGGGCCGGTCACCAACCACACGACGATCACCAGCGCGGCGAGCCCGAAGGTGGAGGGGCGTCCGGTCACCCGGGCGGTCCATTTGGAGAAACGGGAGAACAAGGTGGTGGATTTGGTGGGGCGCATGAAGGCTCCGGGAGGGGATGTGGCGATTGAAAAATGATGAGTGATCATTAAGGAAACGCAGAGTGCTGAACTCAGAGCTCAGAAACGCGATGTACAACGTCGGAAGCCTGAATACGTGCTGTTTTGCAGTTCTCATCAAGTATCAAGCATCACTCATAAATTCCTTGTTCTGAGTTCTGAAGTTCACTCAAACCTCAAAACGCCTTTGAGTCGCCCCCTGATCTCGGGTTCGAGGCTTTCGCTCCACAGCCTGCCGGCCTCCAGGCTTTCGCTGACGATGCGGGGGACCATTTCGCGGTAGCGTTTGCCCTGGTCCGAGCCCTTGAAGTTGACGGCGAATTTGAGGTCGTCCTCGGTGAGCCGGCGGTCGAGGACGCTGTACACCTTGAACATGAGGCCGTCGCGGCCCTCGAGGTTTTCACGGTAGACGCTGGTGATGACGGCACGGGCTTCGGCGACGAGCGAGTCGGACAGCTCCGGGTTTTCGAGGCGGAGGGCTTCGACCCTGGTTTCGATGCGCTGGTGAACGAGACCTTGAATCCGCTGGTCGATTTTCATGGCAGCCATGGCCTGCTTGATGAGGTCGAGTTTGGGGCCGGGGATGGATTGCGCGGGGGTGGGAAAAGCGGCGAGGAGCACGGCGAGGGCGAGCGTCAAGACGCCGAAACCAGGATAAACACGTGACGCGGGCATAAGGGGATTATAACTCCAGAAACCGCAGTATGCCTGAGCCCGAATGAGGTTTCCCGTACCCCCCAAATGCCCCGATTTCTACGTTAGACGGGATGGAAAACGTCCTGAAATTGCCGCATGTCCCGCAGTTGCCGGGACCTTTCTCCGTGCGCCCGCCCGGCTCCAAAAGCATCGCCAACCGGGTCCTGCCATTGGCCGCGTTGGGCACCGGCACCGTGCGTCTCGACAATCTGCCCGATGGGGACGACGTCACACTCATGCGCAAGGCTTTGGGACAGCTCGGATTCCGGGTGGTTGTGGATGGCCTCACGGAAACCCTAACGGGCAGTGGTGTATTCAAAACGGGAAGCACGGAATCCGCCGAATTGTTTCTTGGCAACTCGGGGACGGCAACCCGCATCCTGACGGCGTTACTCTCCGCAGGCGAAGGCACCTTCCGCGTGACGGGCGTACCCCGAATGTACGAACGACCCATCGGCGACCTTGTCGATGCCTTATACCCGCTGCGCGGCGAGACTGAAATCGTCTACGAGCAGACGTCAGGATTTCCCCCGCTCACCATTAATGCGCGCGGTCTCGCCGGGGGATCGACCACCATCCGCGGGAATCTGTCCAGCCAGTTCGTGACGGGTTTGCTCATGGCCATGCCGCTGTGCAAAGGCCGCGTCGAAGTGACCATCGAAGGGACGTTGGTCTCGGCACCTTATGTGGACATGACGCTCAGTGTCATGCGCGATTTCGGAGCCCCCGTTGAGCGCGACGGCTATAAGCGTTTCTGGATCGACTCACCAAAGGGGTACACGAATCCCCAAGGCGAAGGGCGGGTTGATTCCGAGTACGTCGTCGAACCCGACGCCTCCTCCGCCTCCTACTTCCTGGCGGCGGGCGCCATCACGAATACGGCGATCACCGTAACCGGGATCGGTTCGAACTCAACGCAAGGTGAAGCGCGTTTTGCGACCGCCCTCCAAAAAATGGGGGTGGCGGTAACCTATGGCAATTCACACATCGCCGTGACTGCGGGCAAGGTTCTGAACGCCATCGACATCGACATGGACCTGATGTCCGACACGGGCATGACGCTCGCCATCGTGGCGTTGTTCGCCGAAGGCCGCACCACCATCCGCAACGTGGGCAACTGGCGGCTCAAGGAAACCGACCGCCTCGCCGCCATGGCGACCGAGCTGCGCAAGCTGGGGGCTACGGTGGAGGAAGGCCCCGACTGGATCGCCATCGACCCGCCCGCGCAGCTGACGCCGAACGCCGTGATCGACACCTACGACGACCACCGCATGGCCATGTGCTTCTCGCTCGTCACCTTGGGCCCCAAAGGCGTCCCCGTCACCATCAACGACCCCGGCTGCGTGCGTAAAACCTACCCGGGATATTGGGATGAGTTCGCGAGGATGACGGGAAGGAAGACAAACCCGGAACCCGGAACTCAGAACTCACAAGCATGAACGTGAACATCGTCGCTCAACGATTCGCAGGATGTGCTGCGGCCTGCCTCGATTTCGTTTCTCTCGCTCGCGTCGTGGCGCTCGTTTCCGCACTCATCATTCCTCACTCATCACTTTCGCTTGCCGCCCCCCGCCTCGTCCCTGCCGCGCCTTCGTCCTCCGCCTACGCCGACTCCGTCTTTGACGCCGCGCCCGCCCCGCGCGCGATTCCGGTCGCGCGCGGCCCGGTCCCGCCGCTTTTGCTCGCCGATCTGCTCGCCCTGCGCGACGCCTCGGGCGTGCGCGGCAACCTCGCCATTTCGGTTTACTCGGTCAAGAACCAGCGGTACGAGGCCCAGTGGAACGACAGCGTTCCGTTCGTTCCGGCCTCCACGCTCAAGCTGGTGGTCACCGCCGCCGCGCTCGACGTTCTGCCACGCGACGCCGGGCCGCACACCACGCTCGAGGTCGCCGGAACCATCCGCGGCAAAACCCTGCGGGGCGAACTGCGACTGATCGGCGGGGGCGACCCCAACATATCCGACCGGTTCTACCCGAGCGCGATCACGCCCCTGCTGGCCTGGGCCGACAGCCTCAAGGCGCGCGGCATCGATACCGTGCGCGGCCGCGTGACCGCCTCGGAGGATTACTTCACCGGCCCGCGCCGTCCCGCCTCGTGGGCCCCGCGCCATTTTGAAACCTGGTACGGCGCCGAGGTGTCGGCGCTCTCGTTCAACGACAACACCTTCGACCTCGTCGTGGGCCCGGGCGCGCGCGTGGGCTTGCCTCCCGTGGTTTCGGCGTTCCCCGACGTCGGCCACGTGACCATCATCAACAACGCCAGAACCGTGAAGGGCCGCGTGAACGCGCTGTCGGCCACGCAGCGCGGGAGCGAGAGCACGGTGATCATCAGCGGGCGCATCGGCGTGAACGCCGGGTCACGGGCCTGGCTGATGCCGGTGCGCCGGCCGGCGGAGTTTTTCCGGGCCGGGTTCATCACCGCCTTGCGCCAGCGCGGCGTCGTTTTCGTCGATCAACCCGCCGAGGCGAAGGCGCCGCTGCCCGTGCAGCACACGCTGCGCTTCAGCGCCGCGCCGTTCACCTCCATGATCGACGAGATCAACCAGCGCAGCCAAAACCTGCACGCCGAACTTTTGCTGCGGCACATCGGCAAGCAGGTCAAGGCCGAAGGCAGCGACCGCGCCGGTCTGGCCGCCGAAAAGGACTTCCTCGCCCGTCTCGGGCTCGACCCCGCCGCCTTCGACCTGCGCGACGCCTCGGGCCTCTCGCACCTGAACCGCGTGGAGGCGCGCGCCCTGGCGTTGCTTTTGGCGCGCATGGCCCGCCACCCGCAGCGGCGCGATTACGTCACCTCGCTCGCCCAGCCCGGTTTGGACGGCGCCACGGGGCGCCGCCTGCGCGACTACACCGGCAGCGGCCTCATCCGCTACAAAACCGGGTCGCTCAACGGCGTGGCCGCGCTCGCGGGCTACGCCTTCGCCGCCGACGGCGACACCCTCGCGGTCGTGCTCATCAACAACGGCGAAGGCGGATCGGGCGCGGCGGGCCTGCTCGACTCGCTGCTGACGCGCACCGCGCAGTGGTACAACAAGGAACGCGCCGCGACCGCGGAAGCCTGGAGACTGCTGGAGCGTCCCGAAACTCCGGCCTCGCCCTCGCCGGGAACCGCGCCCGCCGCCGTCCAGGCCGCCTACACCGCCCGCCTGCGCTCCTTCTCCGAGGCCCTCATGGGCCGCCCGTATTTCCTCGGGCCCACCGGCGAGGGCCGTTACGGCGCGGTCGACCCGTTGCCGATCGTCGACCTCTCCCGCATGGATTGCGTGACCTACATGGAGAACGTCGTGGGCCTCGCGCGCGCGCGCCGCGCCGCCGATTTTCCCGCCGCCGTCATTCCCTTCCGTTATCACGGCGGCCGCATCGATTACGACGCGCGCAACCACTACTTCGTCGGCGAATGGCTCGCCCACAACCCGCGCGATTTCCGCGTGCTCCCGCTTCCCGGCGACACCGTCTTCACCAAGGTTCTCACGCGGCGCAAACTGCTGGCCGGCAAGGGGATTTCCGGCGATGACGTGAACGCCACCCTGCGCTATCTCCCCTACGAGAAGGCCCTCGCCTTGGCCCGCAACTGGACCCTGGGCGACCGTTTCCTCGGCGTGGCGTTCATGACGGGTATCGAAGGGCTCGACGCCACGCACACGGGGTTCGTGGATGCGCGACCCGGCATCCGCGGCGGCAAGCCCCTGCTGCGGCACGCCAGCCAGTTGCAAGGACGCGTGGCGGAACAGGATTTCGCCGAATACCTCGAATCGCGCCGGGGTAAATGCACGGGCGTGCTTTTCTTCGAATTCCTCGCGCCTGCGCTTTAGGGATGACTTATTTTATTCCCCGTGTCCCAGCCGCCCAAAAACCAGCATAAAGACCTGTTTCCGCAGGCACAGGCCCGCTACGGGGAATTCCTCAAGCGCAACAAGATGTTCCTCACCAAGGAACGCACGGCGTTGCTTGATTTCATTTTCGCCCAGCCAGGCCATTTCAGCGCCGACGAGCTGCTGTACGAAATGCAACGCACGGGCCTCAAGGCCTCGCGCGCCACGCTGTACCGCACGTTGAGCCAGCTCGTGGAGGCCGGGGTGCTCTCCGAATCCGACTTCGGGCACGGCCACACGCATTACGAAGTCGACATGGACGACACGCCCCACGTGCACCTCGTCTCGCTCGATCACGACGAGGTCCGCGAGGTCACCAGCGACAAGCTCGTGGCGGCCTTTACCGAAATCCTCCGCAAAGAGGGCTTCGCCTCCAAGCGCTACAACCTGCAGATCTTCGGATCGTTCACGGGCAAAAAGGCCGGCTGACGCCGGCTCTGCGGCGTACGGCAGCGGCGGCGCTCAGCGCCGCGACCGGAAGGGCGTCAGGCCGCCCCGCAGCGTTTCGAGGGCCGCCTCCATCCTCAGGGCCTCCGCCGTCAGGGATTTTTTATCCAGGGAAAGCGCGGCCCGCGCGCCGTCGAAAAACCCGGTCTCCAGGATGCAACTGACAAACGCGTCCGTGCCGGCGACGCCCACGTCGGCGCAGTCGGTTTCGGCCGTGTAGCCGTTCAGCGATTCGGTCAGCAGGCAGGTCGTTCCCGCATGACGAAACGCGATGATCTGCTTCGGCCCGTCGCTCAAAGACCTGAAGGCCGCCGTGCCGTTCGTCTCCGAATCGCGCAAGGTCGCCGCCGCGCACCCGCTTTCCTCCACGGTGATGACATCCCCCCCGAAGACCTTAACGAACAGGCCCGCATAAAGGCCCGCATAGCAAAAGGTGCCCGTGAAGGTCGATATGAGGGAGTCCTGCGTTAACGTCCTGCTCACCGTGACGCCGTTCAGCAATTGCGCGAGCTCGCTGTCGGTGCCGTCCCCGCAGTCGCCGAACTGGTCGCATTCCTGGTAGATCTCTTCACACAGCGCGCTGCGGGAACCCACGGGAATCTTCGTGGTCGGGCTGACGGAGTCGATGGCCCAGGTACCCTGCAACGTCGTCGTGGAGCCGGTGTACCGTTCCGCCCAACAATCGCCCGCCGGCCAGATGTACAGGGTATCATTCGAGATCACGTAACGCGCCGTGTCTATCTGGGTGCGAAGCACCGCGTTGCCTTCGATGGGCTCGGAATCGGCGTCTTCGCAGACGTACTCCGTGACGCGGGTCGACAACGTTCCGGGGACCCCGGTTTGAAGCGGCACATGGGCCGTGATCGCATAGCTTTGACGCCACACCGAGGCCGTCGCGCTGTCGTCGTCCTGGCCGACGGTGTCATCATCGACGGTGGGTCCGCCCTCGCTCTTTTTGGTGTCCTCCTCGAGCGGGAGGCACGCGGTCAGCGTCGCCGCGAACCCCAGCACCAAAAGCGCGGCCAGAAGCGCCTGCGGCAATACCGCAAGGCCTTGGGGTTTTGGTGCCTTCATTCCGCGCGGCCCTCTCGGTGCACTCAACGACCCGCGTCGAAGGGCAGGTTCTTGCCCTTCAATAGATCAAGTGCTTCGTTCAAGGTCTCGAGGGATTTCTTCTCCAGCGGCATATCGCCGGTGTCGAAGAACCCGGAACCGATCACGCACCCCAAAAACGCGTTGTAGCTCGTCTCCGGAACTTCGGAGCAGTTCGTGTTTGCCGTGACAATGCCCTCGTAGGCCTCCATGGAGCAGGTCGATCCCTTGTGCTTGAAGGTGATGGTGTGCACGTCCCCCGCTGCGCTCGAGGTGAACGTCGCGGTTTCGTCGGTTTCCTCATTCTTCAGCGTCGTCGAGGTGCACCCCTCAACGGTCGCGACCACCGGGCCCGTCACGAAGAACAGCCCTGCTATGAACGAGGCGTAGCACACGTCCGCATCGAGCGACATGTGGATCGAATCCGCCGTCACCCGCGACACCGCGGTCATGTTCTGCAGCAGGATTTCCTCCTCGGCGGCCACCTCATCCGGGCAGTCCTCGAACAGCGCGCACTCGTCGTAAACCGACTGGCAATGCGCGTCGCGGTAGGCGGCCGGCACCTTGACCTCCGACGCGTTCGGGTCGATGGTCCAGGTTCCCGTCAGCGCGGTCGACGAGCCCGTTTGGACGGTGGCCCAGCACTCTCCCTCCTCCCAGGTGTACAGCTTGCCGCCGGTGATGACGTAGCGCGAGGTATCCACGGAAACCTCCACGTTGGGTTCGCCCTCAAGCGGGTCCCCCATCTCATCCTCGCAGAAGTATTCGACGCTGCGCAGAACGAGAGTCCCCGGTTCGCTGCCCGACGGAGGCGTGTTCAACAGGATTTCCGAACTGAAACGCAGCGACGCGCGCGGCGTGCCGCCGCCTTTTTCGTCGGACCCGAGGCATGAGGTGAGGCCGAGGGCCAGGGCGCCGAAGGCCCCCATGACCGCAAGGCTGGTTCCGGCGTGGGCGAAGGGGCGAGTGCTGAGTGCGGGCATGGGGGGTCCTCCGGGCGCGAAACGGCGCGCCCTAATTGTAAGACGGGGTGACAAGAATGACAACACTAAAAAGGCCCGCCGCAGACGCGCATCTTATAGACCCCGCAGCGCGCGCCGCATCACATCGTCCGCACGGTAGTGCGGGGTGATCTCCCGGCCTTTTTTCCCTTGCCCGTTTTTCCAAAAAGGCGCCTCGCCGAAGAAGCCGGAGCCGTAGGCGCAGCTCTCCAATGCCGTCTGGGAATTGTCGGGGTCCGAGCAGGCCGCCTGGCCGTTGTCGTCCTTGATCCGCACCTCGCAGGACGCGCCGCCGCTCGTGAATTTCACGGCCAGGGCATCCCCCAGCTCGCGCGCGGTCACCTGAGCGGTTTCGCCGTCGGCGTTCTCGAGCGTCGCCGAGGAGCAGTCCCGTTCGGTGATCTCGATCTCCCCGTCCATTCCGGCGTTGGTGATGAGCAACCACCCCCACTGCTCCGCCCAGCACACCTCCCCCGAAACCGTGGTCGTAATGCCCGCCTCCGTGATCTTCTCGGTGATCGTCGCGCTGCGCAGGAAGGTGTTGAACTCTTGTCGGTCGGACAAGGTCACCGCGTCGCAGTACGCGTCGTCATTCACCGGCGCGTCGGCGTACACCGGCGGGTTGGCCGTCCACGTGCCCACGATGTCGGTGGAGGTCCCCGACAGGCGGTTCGCCATGCAGCTGTAGCCGCCCTCCCAGCGATACAACCGTTGCCCGGCGATCTCGAACCGTTCCTGCGAGATGATGGTGTCCGCCACCACGTCGTCGATGTCGTCGCAGTAGTAATAGACGTCACGGGTGGTGATGACGCCGGCGTCGCGGTCGATGTCGATCACCTCGGTGGTGTAGCTGCGCCCGTCCGCTTTGTCGTCGCCGCCCAGACAGCCGCCAATAAGGGCGGTGCACGCGGCGACCAGCACGACAGGACCGAGACGGCGCGACGGGCTGAAGCGACGCGCGAAGGACAGGGCGGATGGGTTCATGACGACTCCCGGGCGCGGCACGCGCCCCCAGATTTTACCACGGAGTGACAAGAATTACAACGAAAACCCCCGCGTTCAAGGGAACGCGGGGCGCGAGGTGTGCCAATTTTCATCCCTGTTTTGGCACACCGACCCGAATTTCAAAAAAACCCAAAAACAAAAAACCCCGGCTTTCACCGGGGTTCTCTGCACGTTCGCGAATCCGAGGATTAGCGCGAGTAGTATTCGACGATGTGCTGCTCGTTCAGCTTCACCGGGATCTGGTCGCGGAGGGGCTTGGCCAACAGGCGGCCTTCCATCTTGACCTTGTTGACTTCGTAGTACTCGGGCACCACGATGCTGCCGGAGTGCGTCAGCGCGTCCACGATCTGGGGGTGGGCCTTCGACTTCTCGTTGACCGAGATGACGTCACCGACCTTGATGGGGTGGCTGGCGGTGTTGATGCGGCGGCCGTTGATGCTGAAGTGGCCGTGGGCCACGTACTGGCGGGCGGCGTAGATGGTGCGGGCGAAGCCCATGCGGTACAGGGCGGCGTCGGCGCGGGTCTCGAGCAGGGCGAGGAGCGCGGTGCCGGTGGACTCGTGCGAGTGCGTGGCGCGCTCGTAGTAGGCGCGCAGCTGCACTTCGGGCACGTCGTACATGGCCTTGAGGCGCTGCTTCTCGAGGAGCTGCATCTTGTAGGTGGAGGGGCTCTTCTTGCGCGCCAGACCATGCTGTCCGGGCGGGAAGGAGCGACGCTCCATCACACGAGCTGCCTTGGGCGTCAGGGCAATGCCGAGAGCGCGGGAGATTTTGACTTTGGGACCTGCTGCCATGTTGTATCCTCGAGTGTTCGGCGAGTTTCCTCGAAACGCGTCGACCTTGGTTCGACGTGAGCCGATTCCCGGGGACTTCCCGGGAACCCAACGCTCCCGGGATTTTCCCGGGATTTCGAAATTGGGGGGCGTAAAACCTAGTTCCCAACCCCCTGGTGGTCAACAGATCTGTCAAACCCTCAGGTATCCCCCTCTCCAGTTGATTGGAGAGGGGTTAGGGGTGAGGATTGCGTCTCACGCCGTAGGGACTCCCCTCTCCCTCTGGGAGAGGGGCCGGGGGTGAGGGCGTTGACCCAATCCTGTCTGCTTATATTTGCGTCAGAACCTGTCATTTCGGGCGATTTTCACCCCAAAATCGCTCTCAAAACGACTTCAAAACGCCCCGCCCCGGAGATACCCATGGTCAACGACGAAATTTCCGTCCTCGAACTCAGCGAACTTCTCGAAAAGGACCCGAATACGGCCCTGGTGGACGTGCGCGAGCAGGAGGAGTTCGACGAGGTGAACCTGGGCGGCCACCTGATTCCGCTGAGCGAGTTTGAAGCCCGCTGGAGCGAGGTGCCCAAAGACAAGCCGGTGTACATCTATTGCCGCTCGGGCCGTCGCTCGCGTACGGCGCTGGAGTACCTGAAGAAGCAGGGCTACACGAACGGGATGAACGTCACGGGCGGCATTCTGGCGTGGCTGAATGAAGTGAACCCCAATGGGCGTTGACGAGGGGTAGCTGACAGCTTACAGCGGACAGCTTACAGCGAACAGCAAAACGCCAAAATGAAGCGGACATCTGTTTTTGCTGTAAGCTGTACGCTGTCAGCTGTCCGCTCTTCGTAATTTCCCCCCCATGGATTTCCTCCTGATGCTCCTCGCCGCCTTCGCCGGCGGTCTGATTCTGAACCTGATGCCGTGCGTGCTTCCGGTTCTCTCCCTCAAAATCTTCGACATCGTGCAACGCGCCGCGGGGCGTAAAGGCGGCGTGCTGGCGCACGGTTTGGCTTTTACCGCAGGCACGGTCGCCACGTTTTGGGTTCTTGCCGGCCTGTTAATTGTGTTGCGCCTCGGCGGTCAGGGTTTGGGCTGGGGCTTTCAATTGCAATCGCCCACCTTCCTGGTCATTCTGTGTGCGCTGTTCATGTTCTTCGCGCTTCATTTGTTCGGCGTGTTCGAAGTCGGCTATTTGTTTACGCGCATTAAACGCGGGCATGAGAAGGAAGGTTTGGGCGGTTCGTTCCTCGCGGGTGTAACGGCCACCTTGGTGGCGACGCCGTGCACGGGGCCGTTCATGGGCACGGCGATGGCCTATGCCTTTACGCAGAACTCGTGGATCGCCTTGAGTGTGTTTACGGCCTTGGGCCTTGGCATGGCGTCACCCTATTTGTTGCTCTCGGCGTTTCCGAGCTTGGCGCGCCTTTTACCCAAGCCCGGTGCGTGGATGGAACACCTCAAGCAGTTTATGGGGTTTCCGCTGCTCGCAACCGTGGTATGGTTGGCGTGGGTGTTTGGGCGTCAGGCGGGCGTCGATGCGATGGGCATGTTGCTGGCGCTGCTTGTGGCCACAGGTTTGGCGGCGTGGGTGCTGGGCAAGTGGATGGCGCTGCATCACCCCGGTCACATTCGGTTGACGGCGTTCTTGGTGGCCTTGGCGATTTTTGCACCGGCACTCACGTGGGTGCTTTCGGGGTTGCAACACAACACAGCTCAGGCGGGTGTGGTGTCGACCTCTGGGCAGACGCCCTCATCAAACAGGGAAGTGGTGAAAGGGCCGGGGACTATCACCTGGTATCGCTTTACGCCTGAAACCTTGCAAGCGCTACGCGCTGAGGGCAAGGCGGTGTTCATCGACTTTACGGCGGATTGGTGCATTAGCTGTAAGGTGAACGAGCGCGTGGCGCTGAGCAAGCCCGAGGTGTCGAAGGCGTTTAGCGATAAAGGCGTTGTGGCGCTGAAGGCGGATTGGACGAATCCGGATGAGATGGTGACCAAGGCGCTGGAGGGGTATGGGCGGAACAGCATTCCGCTGTATGTGTACTACCCGGCCGGTGGTGGAGAGCACAAGTTGTTGCCGCAGGTGTTGACACCGGGGATTGTTGTGAAGTCTCTGTAGTTCCGAGCAACTAAAATCCTACGAGTCACAAATTCTTTCGCGAGCTTGAACTAAGGCTATAACCCGATTAGGTATACAATGAATCTCGAAGTAGGACGGCACTTTAGCGCGCTAACCACTGACATCCATCAAATTCAAAAGTCGATCTTGGTCCTAGAGGCGGCTAACGAATTTTTCCAGGAAAACAGATACCATAGTTTACTGCGCAATGATTTTTTAATGACCAATCTCGACGCGAACCGCATTGCTGCAATCATCGGGTTAGGAAAGGTTTTCGATGTAAATCGCAAAGCTCACTCGTTGTCTTATCTGATAAATTGGCTACGAGAGCATCAAGCGGAATTCTCGAAAGAAGCTTTAATATCTCGTAAAGTAAAGTCGGGAAGCACAGAAGATGAAGCAGTTCAATATACGCGCGACTTCGTTGGCATTAACGCCCAACAAGTTGAGAATCTTGCCGAAGTTCAGACACAGCTTCAAACGCTATATGATCAAAAAGCTCGCCGACTGAGAAACCAGGCATTTGCACACCGTGACAGGGACGCGCAACCGCCCGGGTTAGAGTATGATATAATTTCGACTTTAGCAAACGGGGCGCTAGGAATTTTCGATGACGTATTTCAGGCATATTATAACGCTCGCGATTTTTCCTTAGTGCCAAGTGAATACCCTTGGAAGACAGACCTGAAACGCGACATTGATGCCTATTTCAGGCCGCACAGGGACCAGCGAATATAAGCATGATCAAATATGGCCTACAACTAAAATAATTTATGTTACTAATATAATCTTAGATAGAATGTGTAACGCCACACTCCAGAGCGAATACGCACAAAAACCACACAACCTGTGTGATTCCGCTTTCCTTCACTCTCATTCCAGTGGAATCCACTGCGAAAACCTCGCCTAGCACTTAACAGTAAGCTCAATCAGCTGTACCGTTAGGTTGTCTAAGGGAAGTGTGTCGCCGCACGCCTAACCATGCGATTAAATAAGGGCAAGAGTTGAGAAATCAGCATTTCTACCTAAGCGGTTACAGCTTTAGCATCTCACGCTCAGCATATTCCAGAGCGCCTAAAACTCCCTCAATTTGCTTTCTCGCTTTCGCCACAATCAAGTATCCGCGTATTTCATCTTTTGCACCCTTGATGGCTTTTTTCGCTGCTTCCTTGTTCGAAAGTCCGCACTGCATACCATAGGCCACCGACAGCATTTCAAACTGCCTTTTTTCTATCGCATTAATTGCTGCAAGATACTCCCAGGCTGCAGAGCCTTTCGACTCATGGTAAAGCTCAGTGATTCCAGCTTTATGGACTTCCACTCTCTCCGAAGTTTCCATAAGTACACTTGTTGCCTCTTTCTGAGCTAAGGCAACTCCCAGAAACAGTATTCCAATAAATAAAAACAAGCGCATTACATCCTCCTCATATTAACACCAATACAGACAGGTCTAACCATGGTAACTTACCAGACAGAGGCTCAATGACTGCCGAATGAGGGTAGACACTATTTCAAAGATTTCACCCTCACCGGTATCCACTTCGACAACGGTGTCTGGCTCTTGGCCGTAAACGCATTCAGCGGCACCAGCACATTGGTCTCGGGGAAGTACGACGCGGCACACCCGCGCGGAATGTCGTACTCCACCACCTTGAAACCTTCCGCCGCGCGTTCTTGCCCATCCTCCCACACACTGGTCAAATCCACCCGCGCGTTGGGTTTGAGCCCCCGCTCTTCAATATCGAGCGGATGCATAAAGATCACGCGGCGTTCGTTGTACACACCACGGTAACGGTCATCGAGCCCGTAAATGGTGGTGTTGTACTGGTCGTGTGAACGCAACGTCATCAGCCGCAACGCACCGTCAGGGACCGAGAGCATGGGCATGGGGTCTGCGTTAAAGCGCGCCTTGCCGCCCGCGACGGTCCACTTGCGCTCGGCCGCCGTGTTGCCCAGGTAAAACCCACCCGGGGTTTTGATCCGCTCGTTGAAGTCCTTGAACGCCGGAAGCATTTCGGCGATGCGGTCGCGGAGCAGCGAGTAGTCGTTCGCCCAGGCTTCCCACGGCAGTTTGGAATCAGGCAACGTGGCGCGCGCGAGGGCGCACACGATGGCAGGTTCCGACATAAGATGTGGCGAGGCGGGCGTGGCGCGGCCGATGGAGGCGTGCACCATCGACATGGAATCTTCCACCGTCACACTCTGCGGTTTACCACCGCGGATGTCTTGTTCGCTGCGGCCCAAGCACGGAAGAATGAAGGCTTGTGTACCCGTCACCAAATGGCTGCGGTTCAGCTTGGTGGTCACATGCGCCGTCACCGCACAGCGGCTCAGGGCTTCTTCGGTCACAGTGGAATCAGGCGTGGCGGCGGCAAAGTTGCCACCCATGGCGATGAACACTTTGGCACGGCCCTCGTGCATCGCCTCAATGGCTTCCACCACATCGTACCCGTTCGCGCGAGGCGCGGTAAACCCTTCCGCGCCAAACACGCGGTCGAGGCCGTCGAGGAACGCCGGGGCGGGCTTTTCGTAAATGCCCATGGTGCGGTCGCCCTGCACGTTGCTGTGGCCGCGCACCGGGCATAGGCCCGCGCCGGGTTTTCCCACGTTGCCGCGCAGCAGCATCAGGTTCACCAATTGCCGGATGGTGGCCACCGCGTGCTTGGTTTGCGTAAGGCCCATGGCCCAGCACGCGATCACGCGGTTCGACTTGATATACACATCCGCCGCCAGTTCGATCTGCGCGCGCGTGAGGCCCGATTGGTCGAGCACGTCTTCCCACGAGGTGGCGCGCACCACATTCATGGCCGCCTCAAACCCTTCGGTGTGCTCGTCGATGAATGCGTGGTCAAGCAGCGTGCTATCCGCCTCCGCGCGTTCGAGCAGAATTTTCATCATCCCGGTGAACACGGCGAAGTCGCCGCCCACTTTAGGCTGCAAATACAAGGTGGCGATATTGGTGGCCTTGCCCGTGATCATCGCCGTCGCGTCTTGCGGGTGCAAAAACTCGAGCAAACCCTTCTCGCGCAAGGGGTTCAGCACCACGATCTGGCAGCCGCGCTTGGCGGCACGTTGCAGCTCCGCGAGCATGCGCGGGTGGTTGGTGCCCGGGTTCTGCCCCACCACGAAAATGCAGTCGGCCTTTTCGAAATCCTCCAGCGTCACCGTGCCCTTGCCAACTCCCACGCTCTCCCCGAGCGCCACGCCGGAGGACTCATGGCACATGTTCGAGCAATCAGGGAAGTTGTTGGTGCCGAAACTGCGGCCGAACAGCTGATACAGGAACGCCGCCTCGTTGCTGGTGCGCCCCGAGGTGTAGAACACCGCCTCGTTCGGGTTCGAGAGGCCGCGCAGCGCCGCGCCCAGCTTGGCGAACAGCGCGTCCCACGCAATGGGCACGTACTTGTCGCTGGCGCGGTCGTACTCCATCGGTTCGGTGAGGCGACCCTGCTGCTCCAGCCAGTAGCCTTCCTTGCCGAACAGTTCGGTCACCGTATGCTTGGCAAAGAACGCGCGGTCGACGCGCTTGGTGGTCGCTTCGGCGGCAATGGCCTTGGCACCGTTCTCGCAGAACTCGAAATGCGACACGTGATCGGCGTTCGGCTCGGGCCACGCGCAGCCCGGGCAATCGAACCCGTCGGGCTGGTTCATGCGGTACAGCGCCTGCGGGCCCGTCACCAAGGCCTTTTCCCGCACCAGGTGCTTCATGGTGTGGATCAGCGCGCCACGGCCCGCGGCGGGCGCGTGGTAGGGGTTCTTGAACTCCTCCGAATCGAAGGAGGAGGACGCGACGGATGTTTGGGATTCAGTGCTCATGATGTGTTTCCTGAAAGGCCTTGACCCGCTGTGGGCAGGCGTACACCGTGGCGCGCGGGCCCCGGCAAAAACCGATCAACGTGATGTTGTGGTCGCGGCAGTAGGTCACCGCCAGCGACGAGGGAGCCGAGACCGCGGCAAGGACCGTGACGCCCGCGCGCGCGGCTTTGGAGGCGATCTCGTACGACACCCGCCCGCTCACGCACAAAACCTTCGCGCGGTCAAGCGACCCGGCGGACCACAAACGCCCCACGGCCTTATCCACCGCGTTGTGCCGCCCCGCGTCTTCCCCGAACCCCAGCAGTTCACCCCGCACGGAAAACAGCGCCGCGGCGTGCGAGCCGCCCGTCGCGTCAAATAAACCCTGACGCGCTTGCATCGTCTCGAAGCATGCTTTGAGAAAGCCTGTCGTGAGTTTCGGTTTTTCGGAACCTGAAGACTCCGTGCCTTCCGCAGCGCAGCTCAGGTTTTCGTTCCACTCGGTTTTGCCGCAAAAGCCGCACGAGGAGGTGGAGACCAGCGAGCGGTTGGAAAGCTTGGCGTCGAGCGAAGGAAGGTTCTTCACGTAGGCCGACCATGTGGCTGCGCCTTCGGGAAGGTCGGCTTCGGCTGCGCCGGGCGCGTCTTCGTACAGCGACAACAGGTCGTCGGCCTTTTCGATGAGGCCTTCGGAGTACAGCAGGCCGAGTACCAAGGCGCGGTCGTCACCGGGAGTCCGTAAGGTCACCGTGAAGGGTTTGCCATTCACGCGCACCGACAACGGGCCTTCCTCCACCACGCGCTCGGGCACCTCGGTGAGGTCATCACCCTGCAGACGCCACGCCAAAAAATCGCGGGAAGACATCTGTCAAAATTAGGAATGGGGCGCGCGGAATTGAGAATGGGCAATGGGGAATGGGGAATAAACGACCGGAAAACGACCTACGATCCTTCCTTCCCAAAACAGGTTTGGAAGGATAAGGTTGTTCGCCGTGGGTTTAATACAGAAACCCGCCGGAATGGTCAAATTTCTCGACGGGGGCAATTCGCTAAGGGTCTTGGGTATTACCCATTCCCCATTCCGAATTCCCCATTGTTTGGGACGCCCATTCCCCCTTCCCAATTCCCCATTGTTCCTGACGCTACGCGTCAGGAACACCCGCTCGTCGTCCCGCAATCCTCGCAGACCACGCAGGTGCCTTTGCGGCGCACGCGCATGGAGCTGCATGAGGTGCAGCCGTCGCCGGTGTAGCCGGCGCGGCGCGACATCTCGGCCGCTTCGGCCCGCGTCATGGCGCCTTGCGACTTGGCGCCTGAGACCGGTGCGACCGGTGCCGGGGCCGCGCGCACGGGCTCGTCGGCGGTGGTGAGCGTCGCCAGGCCCGAGGCTCCGTAGGTCGCCCCGCCGGTGTACCCCTCGGGCGGTTTGATGTGCGCGAGGTCATCGCGGCCCAGGTAGCTCACGCCCAGCGTGCGGAACACGAGGTCGAGCAGCGAGGTGCAGTTCCTGATGTACTCGTGCCCTTCCACCGGCCCGGCGGGTTCGAAGCGCGTGAAGGTGAAGGTGTCCACCAACTCCTCCAGCGGCACCCCGTATTGCAGGGCCTTGGAGGTGAGCACGGCGAAGCAGTTCAGGAGCGCGCGGTAGCTGGCGCCCTCCTTGTACATGTCGATGAAGATCTCGCCGAGCGCGCCGTCCGGGTATTCGCCCGTGCGGAGGAACAGCTTGTGCTCGCCCACCGAGACCTCTTGCGTGAAGCCGGCGCGACGCGCGGGCAGCTTACGGCGCTGGGGGGCGAAGGGATGCACCGTGGTGCCGGGGCGCAGCGGGGCGACGGGCGCGGAGGCCGGGGCCGGGCGCGCGGTGACGGTCGCGGTGGCCACAGCGGAAACCGAGGCGCTTTGCTTGCGGTCCTTCTTGGCGTTCAGCGGCTGCGAGAGCTTGCTGCCGTCGCGGTAGATGGAGATGGCCTTGAGCAAGCCGCGATGGCCTTCGCGGTACACGCTGACGATGTCCGCGATGGTGGCCTCGTTGGGCAGGTTCACGGTCTTGGAGATCGCCCCCGAGATGTAAGGCTGCGCGGTGGACATGATGCGCACATGGCCCATGGGGGCGATCATGCGCGTGCCCTTGCCGCAGGGACTGGCGCAGTCGAACACCGGGTAGTGCTCGGGCTTGAGCGAAGGCGCGCCTTCAACCGTCTGCGCGCCGCAGATGGCGAGGTCGGCCGCTTCGATCTGCGCGAAGCTGAAGCCCAGCGACTCCAGCACGTCGTAGCCGTCACCGTCGAGAGCGGCCGGGCTCACGCCCAGGCCGGCGAGGAAGTCGCGGCCCAAAAGGCGGGGGTGGAAGGCGTCCTCGAGCGAGAGCGAGAGGGGCAGGGCCTTCTCCAGCTTGTGCAAGACCTCGGTGGTGAAGCCGCGTTCGGCCAGCGTGGCGCGGTTGACATGCGGCGCGCCCTCCAGCGACCCGCTGCCGATCACGTACTGTTCAATAGAATCGGTATCGGCGGCGGAGTAGCCCAGGTGGCGCAGCGCCACCGGCAGCGACTGGTTGGTGATCTTGAAGTACCCGCCGCCGGCCAGCTTCTTGAACTTCACCATGGCGAAGTCGGGCTCGATGCCGGTGGTGTCGCAATCCATCAACAGGCCGATGGTGCCCGTGGGCGCCAGCACCGTCACCTGCGCGTTGCGGAAGCCGTTCTTGGCGCCGAGGATCAGCGCCTGTTCCCAGGCCGCGCGCGCGGCCTTCACCATGGGCGCGGGGCAGAACTCGCCGGTGAGCCCCCGCGGGATCACGCTGAGGCCTTCGTACTCCGAGGCCGAGGCGTTGCGCGCGGCGCGCTCGTGGTTGCGGATGACGCGCAGCATGGCGTCGCGGTTCGGCGCGAAGCGCGGGAACGCGCCCAACTTCGCGTCACCGGCCATTTCGGCCGAGGCGGCGTACGAGGCGCCGCCGAGCAGGGCGGTGATGGCGGCGGTGATGTCGGCCGCGGCCGGCGAGTCGTACGGCACGCCGGCGCGCATGAGGAACGCGCCGAGGTTGGCGTAGCCCAAGCCCAAGGTTCGGTAGTCGTAAGACTTGCGCGCGATGGCCGGCGAGGGGAATTGGGCCATGCCCACGGAGATGTCGAGCACCACGGTCCACACGCGCACCGCGTGGGCGTACTTCTCCACATCGAGCGTGCCGTCCTCGTTCTGGAAGGTGACGAGGTTCAGCGAGGCGAGGTTGCAGGCCGTGTCGTCGAGGAACATGTACTCGGAGCAGGGGTTGGAGGCGTTGATGCGGCCGTCGGCCGGGCAGGTGTGCCACTCGTTGATCAGGTCGTCGTACTGCACGCCGGGGTCGGCGCAATCCCACGCGGCCTTGCCCACCTTGTCCCACAGCGCGCGCGCCTTCACGGTTTTGAGCACGGATTTATCGAGGCGTCCCAAAAGCTGCCAGTCGCCGTCGGCATCCACCGCGTCGAGGAACGCGTTGGGCACGCGCACCGAGTTGTTGGAGTTCTGACCGCTCACGGTCACGTACGCTTCGCCCTCGAAATGCGTATCGTAGGTCTCGCGGTCGCCCAGTGCCTGACCCTGCGCCAGCAGCGCGCGGCCCCTGTTCCACAGCGCCTCGGGGGCGTACTCGCTGCCCGGCGTGGTGGGGTTGGGAGCGTCTTTGCCGCCGCGCGAGAGCACTTGGTCACCGGTCTTCAGCAACGCCGAGCCCGCGACCAGCGCCGCCACCTTGGCCTCTTCACGGCTCTTCCAGTCGATGAAATCCTCGATCTCGGGGTGGTCAAGGTCGAGACACACCATCTTGGCCGCGCGGCGCGTGGTGCCGCCCGATTTGATCGCGCCGGCCGCTCTGTCAAACACTTTCAAGAACGACAAGAGGCCGGAGGACACGCCGCCGCCGCCCAGCGCCTCGCCCGCCGCGCGGATCGCGCTGAAGTTGGTGCCCGTACCCGAGCCGTATTTGAAGATGCGGCCCTCGCGCTGCAAGAGCGAGAACACGCCGTTCTCGCCGAGCAGATCATCGTCCACCGATTGAATGAAGCACGCGTGCGGTTGCGGGCGCGTGTAGGCGTCGCCCGAGGCCTTCACCTGATCGTCCGCAGGATCCACAAAAAAATGGCCTTGCGCGGAGCCCGTGATGCCGTACTTCCAGTTGAGGCCGGTGTTGAACCACTGGGGTGAATTGGGAGCGGCCATTTGGCGGAGCAGCATGTAGGCCAGCTCGTCGTAAAAGACCTGCGCGTCGGCGGTCGAATCAAAGTAGCCGAGCTGTTCGCCCCAGTGGCGCCAGCACCCCACGAGGCGATCCACCACCTGACGCACGCTGTATTCACCGCCCATGGTGCCGGGCGTCGCGCCGGGCTTGCCGTCCTGCGGCACGTCGCGGCGACGCAGGTATTTCTGCGCGAGAATATCGGTCGCGGTCTGCGACCAGAACTCGGGCACCTCCACGTCCATCACCGACGACGACGAGGCGTCGAGCGATCGCACTTGCGATTTGCGCCACGCGTATTGAACGGAATCGAACGGGTTCTGGCCTTCCTGGTTGAAGAGACGGGTAAAGCGCATGAGGAGCTCCGGGGGGGGCGGAAAGGGGGAGGGGGGAAATCTGGTTGGAATCTAATCCCGCCCCGTGATTTTTGCTTCACAACGGCGCGACAAGAATCACAAATGGAATTACAATGTCAACGCGGGAATAAACCCTTGATTTTATTGGGGTTCACGCAAACAGACTCCGGATGCGGGGGGAGCCGATGCTCGCCGCCGGACGTTTCGGCTCACTGGACATCGGCACCGGGGACGGGGGCCCAAGTCGTTCATGCGAAATGAAAAACGAATGGACAAAAGAAGCCCCACCCGCGCACGGCCCGAACCCGGAAAAAAAATTCAGGCGGCCTAAAAAAGTTGTCAGCCCCGAAGTGTTCTGGGGCTTGACAATTGGGGGGGGGCAAGAGAATGATCTCAGGCGCGGGGGGGCGGAACCACCCCCGAGAGGGCCCGAGGGAGAGCAAGCCCCAAGAGCGGGGGATTACTCGTAGTACCAGATGTCATTCTTGACGTCGTCGTTTTGACTTGTACCTCCGATGATCCACAATCTCCCTTTGAATGATACGGCGGCGTGTCCCTGACGCGGCGCGAACGGCGCGTTGAGATCCACGAGTTCCCAGGCCAAGCCGTCCGTGGAACGCCACGCCTGATTTGTGAGCGTACCGACCGGTTGGTTCATGATGGCCTCGCCCGTGCGGGCCTTGAACTCCGCCACCCCCGCAACCATCCACAACGCCCCGGCGTGCGAAGTCAATGAGTGGCCGTAGCGCGGCAAGGGAGGCGGAGTCGCGGCCGCCCAGCGCCAGAGTCCGCCGTCACCGGAACTCCACATCTCCGCGTTATAGATCCACCCGATGCTGAATTCCACCCGCATGCCGCCCGCCGTCCAAATCCGGTTTTGATGCACGGCATGGGTTGGCGCATTGTAAAGCGCATAGCCTTGAGGGAGATCCCGATCCGGACAACAGGCATTTTCATAAGTCAGCGGCAAGGGTTGCCAGCTCGCGCCATCTTCGCTGAAATAACCCGGCAAGGTTCCCCACCCCGTGGAGGCACCCGCGCCCCCGACTACGAGTAAACGGGTTCCCAACGTCAGGAACGCGAAATCGATCCGCGCCGAGTCGACCTCAATCGGAGGAAAGTTCCTGCGTGGCGCGTTCGTCGGCAGAAACCTGTCCGATGCCGCCGTCCATGTGACCCCGTCGACCGATTTCCGGAGGTAGTTGTAGCGAACCCCAGTGGCCTCGTCGGCATGGTCTCCCATAAGCCAAAGAGTATCGCGGTAGGCGGTGACGGAGAACGTTGTGGACGAATGCGCTCCCGTCGGGAGGACAAGGCTGTCGTTCACCTTGTTCCATTGCAATCCGTCGGTCGATTTCCAAATCTGCGTCTTGGTGCTGTTCTCGGCAGCCTGCGTCTTTCCGAACAGCCACAGCGCGTTTTGAAAAACCACCGGCTTCAAGTCGAACAACCGACCGAAGGACGGGGATGCCGTCCCAAGATGCCATCGTCCCGAACGCAGCCGCGAACCCGGCGCAATCACGTGGGCCGACGCATACCCGAATGCCAAACCGGATTGCGACGACTTGTTGACCACGATCACGCGATAGCGGAAACTACGGGACACGGTATCGGTGAAGGGGTATTGATCGGCACCCGGGGATTGGCCGTAACGCAGCGCGAACACGGTATCGGTGAATGTGGTGTCCAAGGGGTTCTCAATGGTGGCCACAAGGTTGGAAGGCGAAAGGGAGCCGGGGGCGTCCCGATAAACCCGATACGCTTGGAACGCCGGATAGCTGACGGCGCTCCAGCGCACCCGCGCGACGCTGACCGTGTCCGGTCCGGCCTGCAAACCCGCAACGACCGGTATCCCCGAGTAAAACGGCGTCAAGACGGTCGGCAAGGTATCATGCCGCCCCTCACCGACAACCACCTCAAGATAGAGAGGCGTGTATTGGGCCAGCAGAACGTTCACGCGCAAACGGTACCGCCCCTTGGGAACTCCCTCGAGTGTGAAACCACCGTCGGCCCCCACGTTGCTGTAAAAGTTAGTGCCCAGAATCTGGACGACGGCCGTCCTCGGGTCGTGATGAGGCTGCAACCCGACCCGTCCCGTGATCGACCCGGCCGCGCGCAAGGTGTCGCCAGGGACCGTGACGCTTGCTCCCGTGACAAGCACGGAATCACGGAAAGCCGCCTCCGTTCCGACCTGGGCCACCACGCTGTAGTAGCCCTCCGGGGCGCCGCTGACGACATAGCGTCCTGACGCGTTGGTCCGCACCACCAGCCCGGCCGTATCGGTGCTCGTGCTGTCGGGCGCGAAGTCGACAGGCAGCACTCTCACGTGCGCGTTGACCGCAGGCGCTCCCGAAGAGGTGTAAAGCGTCCCGGTCAACTCGTTGGGGATCTCCGTCCCCCCGTCGCTCAGACAACCCGAAAAGGGGAGCGCGGACAACACAGCGAGCGTCGCAAGCGACAACAGTTTTCTGATCGGGTTACGCACGGGGAGCCTCCAAGGGCTGGGTAAGGGGGAAAACCTGAAACAATGCCTGGTAAACACGTGGCGTACCACGATCACGCGCGGCGATCACCAAAAGCCGCTTGCGCAAAGCCGCAATTTCCTCTCCCGCTTGTTTGAGGCCTTCAGGCGAGAGCGGCAGAATCAGTGACGAAAAATCGCGTTCGGTTGGGCCATACTTAATCATCGCAGGCTGGGACAGCTCACCGTATACCTTCATGAGCTTCGCCCAATGCGCGGTCTCCCCGGGTTTTTTCACAAGAACGGGCGAGGGAGCACCGGGGGTCAATAATCCGAGGCGCTTGAGAACACCAAATGCCTTGCGCACTTGCTGAGCCGACAGCGGTGGCTCAAACCTCTCTCCTAGCGCTTCGTAGTCACCATCGAAAGGCGTCACCATGAGCAGCTCCCGAAGGACGGGATAATACCACCGTTCGAAATACAGGTAGCGGTCGCGATCCACCTGCTCGGTTTTAAACCCGCGCTGCTCCTGCAACTTGGCGTACGCGGCCTCGGTCATCTCTGTGGATTCGGATGACTCGAGCATCACGAGCGCCCGCATGATCTCAGCCTCACGCTTATCCAATCGAAGAATGGCCACCAAGGGCGTAACCTGCCGAAGCTTGAGATTTTGGCGACGCGCCAACACATCCGCAAGCCAACCCGAAGAGCTGATGCTCATCTGATGACAGATGTAGCGATGCGAATACTTCCGGTCGGTCGCTTTAAGCTTGCGGATGCGATCGGCAATGAACGATCGATAATCCGTAAAGTCAATGACGTCGAGTGATTGTTTTGACATGCTCACATATTAGCTCGAAGGTGTTCACAATCCACTTTTCGCTCTGAACTTTTCGCTCTAATGTTTAGAGCAAGATCGGTTCCAAAGGCCGCCTCGGATTTAAGGCCACAAACCCCGAAACTCGGCGTAGAAACGCCACCCCCAGGCCCGCACCAACCCCCACGGGGTTAGATTTCAGGGTCATGAAAACCTGGTTCAAACGCATCGCAATCGGCCTGGCCGTCCTCGTGGCCTTCCTGATCGCCGCCGCCGTCGGCATCAGCCTGCACGCCGGCCACGCCTACCTCCGCACATGGGACGTCCCCCTGCCTGCCACCCGGGCCGTGGACGACCCGGCGGTCATCGCCCGCGGCGAATACCTCGTGTACGGCCCGGCGCACTGCGCCGACTGCCACGCCCCCGATGCCGCCAAGCAAAAGATGTTCGCGGGCGAAATCGTGCCGCTCACCGGCGGCACGGGCGAGATCACCTTTCTGGGCGACTGGACCGCCGCCAACCTCACGCCCGACAGCGCCACGGGCCTGGGGGCCGTCAGCGACGGTCTGATCGCGCGGGCCATCCGCACGGGCGTTAACCGCGAAGGCCGCATCGCCCTCCCCTTCAAGGACACCTACGCCGACATGGCCGAAGAGGATTTGGTCGCCATCCTCTCCTACCTCCGCTCGCTCAAGGCCGAGCCCGGCGTGGCCCCCCGCAAAGAAATCAACCTCCTGGGCAAAATCACCCTCGCCTACTTCCTCAAGCCCTACGGCCCCAAGCATCCCCCCATCAAACAGCGGTTCGTCCCCGACACCACGGTGGAGTACGGGTCGTACATCGCCAACGTGATCGGACGCTGCGAATCGTGCCACTCCCCGCGCAATCTGAAGACCGGGGCGTTCATGGGCGCGCCGTTCTCGGGCGGCATGCCCTTCGAATCGCGCACGCGCCCGGGCGTGGTGTACGTCTCCCCCAACCTCACGCCCGACAGCGCCACCGGCGTCATCGCCAACATCACGGAAGACCAGTTTTTGGCTCTCATCCGCGGCGGGGCCAGCATCCCCGATTCGCCCATGCCGTGGGGCAGCTACCGCCGCATGACCGAAACCGACATCCGGGCGCTTTACAAGTACCTGCACTCCCTCAAACCCGTGCGCCGCGACAACGGCCCCGTGGTGCAAACCACCGAGGAATGGGCGAAGCGAAGCCGCGAACAAAAAACAGAATAATCAACCGACGTTGTAAGGACGTGGCGGTAGGGGCGTGGCTCAGCCACGCCCACCACCCATTTCCCATTCCACCCAAAAATGTTAGACTAGTCCCATGAAGATCACCCGCACCCGCGTCCCGCTGGACGCCTCGCCCGTTCAGACCATTCTCACCGTGCACGGCAACGCCGCCGAGCCCGAATACCCGACCCGCATCGAAGAGGTCTCCCGCAAGGGGTGGGGATCCACCTTTTGGGGACGCGACTCCACCACCAACTGGTTCCACATTCCGTTCACCGCGCCGAACCTGATCAACGGCGAAACGCCCAAACTCTCGCGCGTGTTCCTGTTCTTCCACAACACCTCGCGCTCGCCCATCCTGTCGGTGCACCTGTACGACGGCGCCAAGCTGATCAAGGGGTTCGACAAGCTGGGCCTGTTCGGCGAGCACGCCACCAAGCAGAGCACGCACAACACCTTCCGGCTCGACAAGCCCGTGGAACTCAAGCAGGGCCTCGGCGTATCGGTGAACGTGGCCTTCCCCGCCGACACCAGCGAAAAGCCCCCGCGCTGGATCCTGTTCACCTCGGTGATGGCGGAATTCCGCGCCTGATGATCAGGCGCGGAATTCCGTAAGGGCGACCAAGAGGTCGCCCTTGCAGGCAAAAAAAAGACCGCCGCGGAGTCCGCGTCGGTCTTTTTTTTGATGTGGCAATCGCCGGAGCTAGGTCCCCGATTCGCCCCGGGCCATGATCACCTTGCCCGTACGCACCATCTCGGCGATGCCGTACTTGTCGAGCATCATCTCGGCCGCGTCGAGCTTGTCGGTGCCGCCGGTGATCTGCAGCATCAGCGTGTTCTCCGACAAATCGACCGTCTGCGCCTTGAAGTGCTCGGCGATCTGGAGGATCTCGGACCGCTTCTCGGGCAGGCAGCGCACCTTCACCAGCGCCAGTTCCTTCTCCACCACGGTCTCGCCCGTGTGATCCTTGGCGTGCAACACGTCGATCAGCTTGTTGAGCTGCTTGAGGATCTGCTCAAGGGTCTTGGGCTCGCCGGAGGCCACGATGTTCATGCGCGCGTACTTGCCGTTGTGCGCGGGCGACACCACCAGGCTGTCGATGTTGTAGCCGCGGCGCGCGAACACCAGGGCGATGCGGATGAGCACGCCGGGCTTGTTGTTCACCAGCAGGCTGATGCTGTGCTGACTGGCGCGCACGCCGGCGGCGCGAAACGCGCGGCTCTCTTCCGCGCTTCCCGAGGAAGCGGTCTTGGCCGTACCGTTGACTGTTCCGTTGATCATCTTGTCCGTCCTTGCGCGGCGTGCGCGCGTGAAATCGTGTTCTCGTTATGGTGAAAAAGGCGGGGCGGAACCGTGAAGGCCGAAGCGCGGATACCCGGGGTACCCCCGAGCGCCACGCCGGCTTCACGCGTTCATCAGGTGCTGCCGACCGGCTTCTCCATCTTGTGCTTGGGCGCTTCCAGGACCATTTCGTCGTAGCTGGCGCCCGCGGGGATCATGGGGAACACGTTGTCCTCCTTCTCCACCTCGGCGTGAATGATGCACGGGCCGTCGTTGTAGGCCAGGGCCCGCTCCAGCACGCGGCCGGCGTCGGCGTTGCGCTTGATGCGGAAGCCCTGCATGCCGTAGGCCTCGGCCAGCTTCACGAAGTCGGGGTTGCCCTCCAGATCCACGCCCGAGAGGCGGTTGTCGAAGAACAGCGCCTGCCACTGGCGCACCATGCCCAGGTACTTGTTGTCCAGAATCAGGATCTTGATGGGCAGCTTGTTCACCTGCGCGGTGGCCAGCTCGGCCTGCGTCATCTGGAACCCGCCGTCGCCCACCACCGTCACCACCAGCGCGTCGGGCTTCGCGAACTGCGCGCCGATGGCCGAAGGCAGGCCGAAGCCCATGGTGCCCGCGCCGCCGCTGGAGATCCAGTGGCGACGGGCGTCGGTCTTGTAGAACTGCGCGGCCCACATCTGGTGCTGGCCCACGTCGGTGGTGACGATGGCCTTGCCCTTGGTGAGACGGTAAAGTTCATCGAGCACGAACTGGGCCTTGAGGCCCCCGTGCTTGCGGTACTGCAGCGGGAAACGCTTGCGCAGCTTCTTGATATGCGTCACCCACGCCGCGGTGTCGCCCTTGCGCGCCAGCGGCAAAAGCTCCTCGAGCACGAGCCGGGCATCGCCCACGATCGAGCAGTCGGGCTTGATCATCTTGCCCATTTCGGCGGGGTCGATGTCCACGTGGATCTTCACCGCGTTCTTGCAGAACTCCGAGAGCTTGCCGGTGATGCGGTCGTCCCAGCGCGAACCGATCGACATGATCAGGTCGCACTCGGCCACCGCCTTGTTGGCGTAGGCCGTGCCGTGCATGCCCAGCATGCCCAGCGCCAGCTCGTGGGTCTCGGGGAACGAGCCCTTGCCGTGCAGCGTGTTCACCACGGGGATCTGCAGCTTTTCGGCGAGCGCGCGCAGGGCCTTGCTGGCGTCGGCGATGATCGCGCCGTGGCCGGCGAGGATCAGGGGCTTCTTGGCGCGCTGCAGCAGGTCGGCGCACTGGGCGATGGCCGCCGAGTCGCCGGTGGTCGGCACCGAGTAACCGGGGAGGTCGATCTCCACGTTGAAATCGGGTTCGAACATCGCCCCCGACACGTCCTTGGGCATGTCGATGAGCACGGGGCCGGGGCGGCCGCTCTCGGCGATGTAGAACGCCTCCTTGACCACGCGCGGAATGTCCTTCGGGTCGCGCACCAGGTACGAGTGCTTCACGGCCGCATAGGTCAGGCCCGACACGTCGGCCTCCTGGAAGGCATCCAGACCGAGCATGCTCTGAATGGTCTGGCCCGTGATCACCACCATGGGCACCGAGTCCATGAGGGCCGTGAGAAGGCCCGTGATGGTGTTGGTGGCGCCGGGGCCGGAGGTCACCAGGCACACGCCCGCCTTGCCCGAGGCGCGGGCCAGGCCGTCGGCCATGTGGGTCGCGCCCTGTTCGTGGCGGGTGAGGATGAACTTGATGTTGGAATCGACCAAAGCGTCAAAAATCGGGATGGCGGCGCCACCGGGGTGGCCGAACATGTATTCAACACCCTGCTGTTCCATGCAATGAATCAGGGCTTCCGCGCCGGTACAGATTTTCTTGGGCATTTTCATTCTCCCCATTTCGGATTTTCGTGAACTTTTTGGGAAAAATAGTCGGTGACACCCAAAATGACAACCATTCCGGAGATGTTTTTCCGGAAAAATCCGATCAAACCAAATGAATTTTAGTCGTTTGCGATTTTTATCCGAATTTTTTGCGGACTATTTCCACAAACAAGGGTTATCAAAAATCAAGCACCCACATATTTATCTCACAATACGCAAATATCCGGATGATACCGTCACCTGTACACCTAAAAACAGTCAATTTCGGGGTAAAACCCGTTTCACGTCGCGATGTGGCCTGCGGACACCCGTCGAGCCACATCGCCATCGCCGCATTCACGGCATGCTGTCCTTGATCTCCCCGTCGGGAGGAATCAGGTTCGGGTCGAGCAACTGGGCCACGGTCTTGCGGAAAAAGCCGAAGCGCCACGAGAACACTTTCACCAGGATGCCGGGGGCATCGGGCATTTTCACGTAACGATGCTGCCCCACGATGTTCCCCGCCTCGATCTTGAACGTCCGCCCGTCCTTCATGGCGAAGGTCACGATGACCCCGGGGGTGTCCACGCCCGTCGGCGTGAAGGTGGTGTCCAGCGTGGTCACATAGGCGTCAACGGTGAACTGGGGAACCTGACGGAACACGAGGCCGGCGTTCTCACGCGGCACCGGAGTCGGACCGGCCGCGTTTCTCGGGATGGTCATCACCGCGGAGGTATCGCTCGCGCGCTCCAGCCGGTAGTGCCGGGTGCGTCCCAAAGAATCGCGCCACACGGTTTCCACCCACTGCACGTCCTCGTACACGATGTCGGGAATGAGGCGGCGCTTTCTCCAGTCGTCCTCGCTCACGCGGCCCCACAGGTTCCCGTAGGCGGCGCGGTAAACCTCCGGTTTGTCGGTGAACTTCCAGAAGGCGGTGCCGTAATCGCGCGAGCTGGAATCGTATTCGGGAATCTCGGGAGCGCCGAGCGACACGCGGAACGTATCGCCGGTCGCAAAGCCCCATTCCACCAAGGTCGCCCGTGCGCCATTCAGGCCGTAGGTTACAAGTCGCGCCGTATCCTGTGACAGCGACACGCGTTCCTTCACCTGCAGCGCATGCAGGCTCGCCAGGGCATCGAAAATGCGGGCGCTGTCACCGGGAAACCCGTCGCGCGCCACGCGCCAACCGGCCGCATCGCGCTCCAGCGTCACGGTATCGCCCGACGCGGCGATCATCCGCAGCCACGTCGCCTCGCGCTTGCGCGCGGGATCGAACGGAAAACGGTCGGCGTAGCGCGTGGCCTCGATCCGCTGCCACACCAGCAAGGCGGCGGCCAGCACGAACAGGGTGAGGGCGAAGTAGATCAGGCTTTTTTTCATGGATCGATTTCCGGAAGGACGCCGCCCCAACGAGGATGCGGGCGGGTGGGACGCAGAAAATAGCTGCCGGGCGACCGGCGGGAAACAGAAAAGCCCCCGCCCGGGGGCGGAGGCTTTCAGGAGTCACGAAGGCCGAACTTAGCGGACGGCCACGGTGGAGATCGAGGTCTTGGCCTCGGGGGTCTTCACGCGCAGCACGTACATGCCCTTCGACAGGCCGGGCACTTCAAGCGTGCGGCCCGCGGCGCCTTCCACGTTGCGGAAGTAAACCTGGCGGCCGTTGAACTTGGTGACCGCCACCGCGTAGGTGCCGTTCTTCGAAACGGGGATGCTGATGGTCTTCCCGTTCAGCTTGATGCCCGGCAGCGAGTAGTTGCCGGCAACGGCCTTGATGCCGGTGCCCGGCGCGCAGCCGCGGAACAGCGGGTTGGGCTGGCCACCAATGAACTGGGTCGTGTCGATCTCGTTGATGGAGAGAACGGACGCCTGCGGGTTGTAGTTGGCGTTGTTGGTCTCCATGCAGCCCACGTAGTCGCGGGCGAGGTACTTCATCAGGCGCCAGTTGTACTTCTCCCACAGGGAGTCGTTGGCCGTACCGCCCGTGACCGTGCGCGAACGGGTGTACACGTCGCCGTGGCCGGCGTTGTTGTAGGCCGCGAGGCCGAGGCCCACGCTGCGGGTCCACGAGATGGGACGGTCACCGGTTTTGCAGGTGCCGCCGCTGCTGCACGCCACGTTGCTGGGCTGGCTGGTTTCGTCGAGGCTGACGAGGATGAACACGCGACCGTAGTTCACGCCACCGTACGTGGCGGGGCCTTCGCGGCGGGGGTGGTTGCGGTAGTTGTACCACTCGTCCCAAGCGCCTTCCCAAATGCGGCGGCTGGTGGCCAGCGGGCCGGTTCCGCCGTTGAACGGCAGGTTCTGGGACACGATGTCGCTGATGGGGTTGAAGATGTTCTGCAGCTGCGGGTTGCGCCAGCCGTGGATGCCGCCCGAGGGGGCGATGTCGACGCCGAGGGCGTTGGGGGGCACTTCGCCAACGTTCACCGAGTCGACATAAACGCGCGCGGCGGTGTTCGACTGGTGGGGGTTGTGCGACCAGAACTGCGTGCGGTAGGCGCGCAGGAACCAGCGGCAGTCGGAGCTGCTCATGTTTTCGTTCGCGCAGGTGATGTACGCCAAGGCGGCGTGGACGGCCAGCATGCCCTTGCCCTGTACTTCCACGAAGTTGCGCACGGCGGCGAGCGAGGTGGAGTTGGACAGCGGATCCTGGTCACCGTTGTTGAACACGATCAGGTCGACGCCCTGCAGGGTGGCGGCGGTGATGTACGAGTTGCTCTGGCTGCGGTCCAGCTTGAAGCCGTACTTGCGCGAGAGGCGCAGCATGTGGCGCTGGGTGTGGGTCTTGTCGTGGCCGCCGTTCGACCAGTCCATCAAGAGCACATGCTTGATGTTGGTTTTGGCGTTTTCGTTGGCGGTCGAGTCGAAGCGGCAGACGTTGGGCGTCAAACCGGCGTTGGCGCTGGTGATTTGCGCGTCGGTGTAGCCCTGGCAGTTCGCGCCTTGGGCGTTACCGTCCACAGCCAGCATGCCGGCGAAAACCGCCGCGAGGCCGAAGGCAGCGCTTTTGGTGCGTGAAGTTCCGATGATCATGAAAATCTCCCCCTCTGGTATTGAACGCAGTAAATCTACCGCGATCGTCCAACTTTCGCTTGACGTTTCAGCGCCCCCGGCCGGAATGGCCGGGGGCGCAAATTTCACCGGATTTGATTTTATTCAGACCAAATCTTGCGGTTTACGCACTCTCTTCTAGAAGCCGAACCCGGCGCGCACAACGTAGTACCACTCACCCGGGCCCTTGGCGAAGGGTTGGCTTGAGGGTTTGGCTTCGCCGTTGGCGGGACGGAAATTGTCGCTCGCGACCTGGGCCGTCAAGGTGATGCCCTTTGTCACCTTGCGGGTGGCGTACACCGACCACTTCACGTCGTCGCGCGTGAACATGTCCTCGTTGGCCTCCACGACCTGGTCCGCGTACCCGTAGGGCGATTCGCCGCCGACCGCCAAGGGAACCGGCAGCCCCCCCTGATTGTCGTAAGGGTAGAGGAAGGTGTTCTTGAAGCGGGATTTGCGATACTCGAACTCCACCGCAAGGCGGTCGAGCAATCCAAGGGTCGGAACATTGAGGCCGACCATGACGGGCAGGCGCTCCAGCGGATCTTCATAGTAGAAGGGCTGGTTCTCCACACCCAACAGGGCGACTTCCGAATACACCTTCAGGTCTCCGGGACGCAGCATCGGGCTCGCCAGAAGGCTGCCGAAATCGAGCGACACGCGCGCCATGGTCTTGATGCCGCGGAAGGTGTAGTAGTCGATGTCGGAGCAGTTGCCGTTGTTTTGGCAATCGTTCCACGCGTTGAGCGTGGCGCGTGCCGCCGCGGTATCAGGCATCCCGGCCTTGATGTCCTGGTAACAATTGCGGTTGATCAGGGTATCGGTGCTCGAACAGGCGCTGATCTGGAAATCCGTCAAACCGTTGACCGGCAACCCCGTCGATTTGCTGTACGCGTTGTTCAGCTTCTTGGGCGCGAGACGGCTGGGCTTGAACGAAATGGCGTTCGACCACACGAAACCGGCGCCGACTTCGACGAACCCGTTGGGCTTCGCCGTGATCATGTAGCCCGGGGAGAAGTCGTGCAACGGTTGGGCGACATCGCGCTCCATGTGCAAGGTGATGTCGTGCGTGACCTTGCCACCGAAGGTGGGAATGGTCAAGCGCGCACCTTGCAGCAAATGGCTGGCGGAGTTGATGTACGACCAGCCGCCGTTCCACACGTAGCCGGGGTAAGTGCCGCTGCGGTACAGGTACTCGCCGAGGTTGGTCGCGTCCGAGTTGTACTTCACCGGGAACAAACCGAACTGCAGTTTCGCGGTCGGGTTCGACGGATCCTCACCAAACGAGTAGATGGCTTGAGCCTGCCCCACGCCCGGCCCGAACTTGATCAGGCGTGAAGACGAAGGAAGCTCTGGAAACCCGTACCAGAACAAACCGCCCAGCGTTGCCGTCACCATAAGACGCTCATCGTGCGTACCAGCGACCGTGAGGTAAACGCCCGTACGATTCAAAGCCTGCTTGTCGTCATCCGTCAGAGCTTGGCCGAAATCGACGTAAGCGCCAATATGCTTGGGTTCCATGACCAATTCAGCCTGCGTGCGCTGGGGAGCGAACGCAAGCAGGGTCATGGCGGCCAAGGCCATGAGCGGCAAAATGCCGCCATTCTTTGTGTTGTTCATGCCTCGCCTCCCTTAAATTCCGAAGTCCAGGCGCAGGACGTAGTACCAATCCTTGGAGGTCGGCGTGGCCGAACGGGCCGCAGGGACCGCCGCGTTGTCGAAGTGCCGGAGGTGATCGCTGGCGGCTTGGGCGTAAACAGTCACGCCGTTGACGATTTTGCGGCTGAGGTACACCGTCCACTTCCAATCGTCGAACTGCTTGTCATCCGGATCGAAGGCGTAAGGGGTGCTGACGGGAGTCGGATACTGGTTCTGCAACACGTTGGCATTGTCGTTCGGAAACGCCGAGGCGAGATACTCACCTTCGAACGTGAGGCGATCGAACAGGCCGAATGTCGGCACGTTCAGACCGAACATGACGGGCATGCGCGCGGTCTTGTCTTCGTAGTAGTAAGGTTGATCCTCCACGCCCAGGAGCGCGACTTCGGTGTACACCTTGAACTGACCCGGCTTGACGCTTTCCATGCCGGCGAGTTGGCCGATGTCGAGCGCAGCACGTCCCATGACCTTGAAGCCCTTGAACGTGTAGTAGCCGATATTACCGAGGCTGTCCTTGTTGGCCCAATCGTAAGCCGTGATGGAGTCTTCAACAGAACCGCCGGAAGCCACGGCATCCTTCACGGGACGGTTGGTGCGCTTGCTGTAGGCGTTCGCTTCAGCCTTCGGAGAGAGCCGCTTGCTGTTCAGGGAGATCGCGTGCGACCAAACCACACCCGCCGACGCGTTGAAGAAGGGGGTCGGCTTGACCGTGATCATGTATCCCGGAGTGATGTCATGCAGAGGCTGCAAGCCGCGCTCCATGTAGGCCGTCACGTCGTGCGTGAGCAGGCCGCCCATGGTCGGCATCGTCCAGCGGACGCCCTGGGCCAAATATCCCGAGGCGTTCATGTACGACCAACCACCGGAGTACAAGAGGCCGGGATACGTGCCGGTGCGGTACATGTATTCGCCCAGGTTCACGGCATCGCTGTACTTGTGCGAGAAAAGACCGAACTGCAGGGTCGAGGTCGGCTTCTTGGGATCCTCGCCGAAGGCATACACTGCCTGGGCCTGACCCACGCCGGGGCCGAACTGCACGCGGCGGTTCTGGAAGTCGGTGTTGGAGGGGGCCGCCGAGGCGAACCAGAACAAGCCGCCGATGGTCAGCTTGATGGTCAGGCGATCGTCGTAAACGCCCGACTCGGTGAGGTAAACGCCCGTGCGGGTGATGATTTCGTTTTCGATTTCGCCTTGAGGCGAGGTACCGACGTAAAGGTCACCTTTGACAATCTGACCCACGTCGACGTTCGCGCCGACCTGGGTCGGGTTGCGAACGAGTTCGGCGTCCGCGGACACGGCCGCCGTCAGGGCGAGACCGGCACAAATACCAAGCATTGCATGTGCGTTTTTTTTCATGCTGATGACCTTCGTGAAAAAAAGAGTCTTGTCGGGGCCACTCCCCGGGGTCGTCCTATTATAAGCTCGGGTTTTGAAAAATTCACGTGGTTTCTGTCCTTTCTTACCATTTGAACCCCGATTTAACGCAAATTGCGCGAACGACCCTCCCAATCAGCGTGTTCGCTCGGGCGTGAAACCCCGCCGGAACACCCCCGGGGACGAGGTCTTCGCCCACCCGTTTACACGCCCCCCGCCAAGAGCTAAATTCGGGCATGGCCAGAATACTTCCCGACGTCTCCCGGACTTTCGCCGAATACCTGCTCCTCCCCGGCCTCAGCCGCAAGGAGCACTCCCCCCGCAACGTGTCCCTCGCGACCCCCATGGCGGCCTTCCGCCGGGGTGCTACGAGCCGTTTCAACCTCAATGTTCCCGTCGTTACGGCCAGCATGCAGGCCGTTTCCGGCACCGAAATGGCCATCGCCCTCGCCCGCCAGGGCGGGCTCGCCTTCATCTACTGCTCCCAGTCGATCGAAAGCCAGGCGGCCATGATCGCCAAGGTGAAGGCGCACAAGGCCGGGTTCGTCCGCAGCGACACCACGGTCCACCCCTCCTCCACCCTGCGCGACCTGGTGGCCCTGCGCCGTAAAACCGGCCACTCCACCGCCGCCGTCACCGACGACGGCACCAACGCCGGCAAGTTCGTGGGCATCATCACCGACAAGGATTTCTGGGAATTCGAGGACAACCTCGACACCCCCGTGGCGGACTACATGACCCCGCTCGCGAAGGTCATCCACGGCCGCGTGGGCATCACCCTCGCCGAGGCCAACCGCCTGCTGCACCGCCACAAAAAGGAATGCCTCCCGGTGCTCGAGGAGGACGGCCGCCTCAACTCGCTGGTGTTCAAGAAGGACTACGTCGACCACATGAACAACCCCAATGAGCTGCTCGACGCCGAAAAACGTCTGGCGGTGGGGGCGGGCATCAACACGCACGACTACAAGGAGCGTGTTCCGGCCTTGATGGAGGCAGGGGTGGATGCGCTCGCGTTCGATTCGTCGGACGGGTATTCGGAATTCCAGAAGGAAGCCGCGCTCTGGATCCGCGAGCGCTACGGCGACAAGGTCGTGGTGGGCGGGGGCAACGTGGTGAGCGCGGACGGTTTCCGCTACCTCGCCGAGGAGGCCCAGCTCGACTTCGTGAAGGTGGGTATCGGCGGCGGCTCCATCTGCATCACCCGCGAGCAGAAGGGCATCGGCCGCGGTCAGGCCTCGGCGTTGATGGATGTGGTCGCGGCGCGCGACGAACTGTACGAGCGCACCGGCCGCTACGTGCCCATCTGCTCGGACGGAGGGCTCGCCAACGACACGCAGATCATCATCGCCCTGGCGATGGGCACGGACTTCGTCATGATGGGTCGCTACTTCGCCATGACGGCGGAAAGCCCCACGCCCAAGGTCTCCATCGGCAACCGCATCTACAAACCGTACTGGGGCGAGGGCTCCAACCGCGCGCGCAATTGGCAGCGCTACTCCGAAGAGGGCGCGGGCGATTCCGGCTCGGCGGGCAAGCTCAAGTTCGAGGAAGGCGTCGACGGCTACGTGCCCGTGGTCGGCACCGTGCCCGAAGTGCTGGGCGTGACCCTCGCCAAGCTGCGGGCCACCATGTGCAACGTGGGTTCGCTTGGCTTGCGCGAGTTCACCGACAACGCGGTGCTCACGCTCGTCTCGGAGCAGAGCATCGTCGAAGGCGGCACCTCGAACATCATCCGCCCCGAATCGACGCTCGGCGACCGCGAGTAAAACCGCGGGGCGCCGCAATCACCCCCATAAAAAAAGCCCGGTGGCGGAACCTGCAAGTTCCGGTCATCCGGGCCCCCCGGCACCCCGGGGTCAAGGCCGCGGGATCCCCCTCCGCGGCCTTTTCTCTCTCCCTGAAATCTGATCGACGGGAAACCGGGGAGTCGCTTACAGCGAGTCGGGCAACACCGTATCGGGCGCCACCGGCTTCGGGGGCTTCACCGGATGATGGGGGCGCAGCGAATCGGGCAACACCGGCTTCGCAGGCTTCACGGGCTTGGGCGGGTGAGCCGGGTGAAGCGAATCGGGACGCACCGGTTTGGGAGGCTTCACCGGATGAGCCGGACGCAACGAGTCGGGCTTGGCGGGCTTGACCGGACGCAGCGAATCGGGAAGTACGGGCTTGGGCGGACGAAGCGAATCGGGACGCACAGGCTTCACCGGGCGGAGGGAATCCGGAATCCCGTGATGGCGCGGTTTGCGGGGCTTGATGGGCTTCACGACCACAACCGTGTCGGCGATCGTGGTGTCGACGGCGGTGGTGTCGACGACGGGGGGCTCGGTCACCGTCGTGTCGACGACCGAAGTGTCGAGCACGGTGGAATCCGTGAGGAAGCCCGTCGCATCGTTCCCGGACGCCGACATGGTCGACTCGGGTTGCGTGAGGCAGCCGACAAGGCCCAGCAGCGAAGCCGTGGCAAGGCCGGTTAGAATGAGTCTTTGCTTTTTCATGGTGGTCTCCTGGATATGATCCTGAAGGTGATGAGGGCAAGAGCGAACGGGAAGGTTTTAAAACCGTGAAGAACTTATGCGGGAATTTTCCGGCCGACTCGCGGACCGGATAAAAACCCGGGGATCGATTGTCCCCATGCCCCCGATGTTCCGAAACCATTTCGGATCGACAGCCGTTTCGTGGTCATGCCGATCGAAACCCCGCAACGCCCCACAGGTCAAGGGGCGCCCACCCTTCCCCCAAAATCCGGGTTTGACGGGGCGGCTTCTGCGCCGGGTTCAATTTGTCCCCGGCCCACATCCCCTTCCGGGTGCGCCACCTGGCCGTGAGTAAGTAGACTCTGGGTATGGCTCCCGGACCGGACAAACGCCCCAACATTCTGCACTACCTGGATTACCGGGCGTTCCTGTCGGACTATACCCACTGGCAACGCGAGGTGGACCCGGCGTTTTCGCAGCGCACGTTCGCCAAGGAAGCCGGGCTGCCGGCCTCGAGCTCCAGCTTGCTGCCGGCCATCATCAAAGCGCGGCGCAGCCTCAGCCAGAACCTGCGGGTCAAGTTCGCCAAGGCCCTGAATCTGCCCGAGCGCGAGGGACAATACTTCGATCTGCTCGTGCAGTTCAATCAGGCCAAGGGCATGACCGAGAAGAACTTCTTCTTCTCCCAGCTGTCCAAATTCCGCAGTTCGCGCGCCCACGTGATGAGCGAAAACCAGTTCGAGTTCTTTTCGAAGTGGTACTACGGAGCCGTCCGCAATTTCTTCAGCATGGAAACGCGCGAGCGCAACCCCGTGGCCATCGCGGAGCGGCTTTTTCCCGCGGTGACGCCCGCCCAGGTCGAGGACGCCATCCGGCTGCTTCTGGAACTTGACCTGATCAAACGGACCGCGAACGGTTATTCGGTCACCGATAGGCATATTTCCACTCCCAAAGACGTGCAGGCACGTGCCGCGCGCGAGAACCTTTTGGAGCTGACACGCATGTCGATGGAACTGCTGGAAAAAACGCCACCGGAGCTGCGCCAGTACAACGCGCTGATGTTCACCGTGTCATCGGGCGGCTTCGCCACCGTGAAGGAGCGCATCCGCTCGTTCCTCGAAGAGCTCCGCGAAATCCTCGACCGCGATCAGAACGAGGATCGCATCTACAGCCTGACCCTTCAGCTGTTCCCCAACAGCCGCCTGCCGGAACTGGGCGCTGCTTCGAAACCCTCGCCGGTCAACACCAAAAGCGGAGTGCGCCCCGACGGAGCCAAGGGATGATCACCACTGTTCGACCCGGGCGCCGCCTCGCGCGCGCCGCGCTGACGGCTCTGCTCGCGGGCATCGTGGCGTGCAATTTCGGCGAGCAGACCGCCGGCGGGAGCTCCGAGGTCGACAACCCCGTCGTCCTGGCGCTGATCGATTCCAGCGGCGCGAGGCTGACGGTCTCCGGCTCCTTGGGCCTCTACCTCGCCGATCAAAGCCCCGCGCTCGATCCCTCGCCGCGTCTCGAGATCCGGCTGGAGAACGTCGACACCATCGTCCTGAACGCGAAGCTCCTCGCCACGGCGGGGCTCGGCGACAGCGCGCGCCTGTTCAACCTCTACCTCAAGGGCGACGACTCGACCGGTTCGTTCGTGCAGAACCTGCTCTGGAACCCTTCCCGTCAAGTGTTCACGCGGGGCGACAGCATCAGCCTCAAAAAACTGAACGTCACCATCGCGCCCCTCATCCGCTCCGAATCGGTGCTGCAGGGCAGCCCCGATACTTCTTCGGGGGTCAACCGCATCATCATTCCCGGCTCGCCGTTCCAGGCCGTGGTGGTCGACAGCGTGTTCGTGTTCGAGGCGATCCCGCCAGGCGTGTTTCCGGTTCATGTGCTGACGCCGGGCGGAACCGAACTGCCTTTGCCCGAACCGGTCGACACCGAAGATCCCAAGTATCACCGCGTGAACCGCGACACGATCCCGGTGACGCGCCCCGCGCCGCCGCCGCCCGTGCCGGACTTCACCGTCAACGGCGGCGTGGACCGCACCGTGTATTCGGGAACGGAGACGACCTTGTCCGCTGAAATCGTCGGCGCGCGCCATGACGACAAGCGCCTGGCCGTTCTGTGGAAGCAACTGCCGCCGGCGAATTCCGCCTCGGGCTACGCCCTGATCGAACGGCCGACCAAGCAAACCACCAAGGTGTTCTTCCCCCGCACGGGCGCTTACACCTTCGTGGTGACGGCCGTGCTCGGAAATCAGCAGGTCACCGATACCGTCACCATCGGGGTGCAAAGTTCGCCGCAAAATCCCGTGTTCATCGAACCCGGTCCCGGCGACACGCTTTACTGGTACCAGTTCTTCCGGATCCTGTGGCAAGGGGCGCGCCACGAAACGCTGAATCTCGAGTTCTCACGCGACAGCGGGGCCACCTGGCTGACGCACCCGATGTTCAGCGGCATCGCCTCCAAACCCGGGTTCAACGAACGCTTCTGGCAACCTCTCCCGCCCGATTTCGCCGAACAACCCGGCACCAACTGCTTTTTGAGGTTGCGGAGCCCCGACGGCACGGTGTCCACCACCAGCGAACGCTTTGTGTTGATGTACTATCCCATGGATCCGCCTTACGGCGGACACCACTGACCTGACGGGGTTCCCTCCCGCGCTTTTGCGGGGAGGCGCTTGCGGTCAGCGTGTCAGCGGCGAGGGCGACGCGACAGGGGAGCGTCAAGGATTTCCTTGACGATGAACGCCTCGCGCAACCGTTTCGGATCCCTCAAATCCAGCGCGCGCGGAATCGCCGACCCGGCGGGGACGGCGGAAACAACCGCCGGTTTGCGGGGCGCGACGGGCGCCTGCCGCGCGGCCGCCGAGGTCTGACGCTCGGGGTTGCGCGAACGCGAGGTCGCCAACCTCTCCCACTCTTTGATCTGCTCGCGCGCACGCGCGCTTTCGGCGGCGAGCTCGCGCTCGCGACGTTCGCGCTGTTCGCGCTGCAACCCGAAGTCGTCTTGCGACACCGGTCGCTCCGCGGGCGATGAGGCGGGGGTTCCCGATCGGGGGTACATCGGTTCGGGGCGGCTCGTCGCCGGAGGCGGCGGGGGCGGCGACGAAGGCGTCGGCGCCTTCAATCCGAGGTCGCGCATGATCTGGTCGAGGATGTCGCGCCCCAGGCTCGGCATCCGTTCGGCGGGTTCCGCGTCGGGGACGCGTGAAGCTGTCTGACCGGCTCCCGGGGTCGCGCGCCGGGCGTCCTCGCGCCCGTCGTCATCATCCTCCATCCAGTCTTCTTCTTCCGCGTTCGGATCGCTCTGCCCCGCCGCCTCGCGCGCTTTTTTGGCGCGGCGCTGCATGAGGGCCGAAATCACGTTGAACGCGATGATGAGCAGGACGATGTATTCAAAGCGCATCGGGCGACCTTAAGGCGGCTGGGCGGTTCAGGTGATCAGGTTTTCGCCGGAGCCTGACCCGAAGACCCGCCCGCGATGCTTTCGCGCATCGAGGTGTCCGCCACCACGTTCTTCATGTTGTAGTAATCCATCACGCCCAGCCGGCCATTGCGGAACGCATCGGCCATGGCCTGCGGCACCTGCGCTTCGTTCTCCACCACCTTGGCGCGCATCTCGGCCACGCGGGCGATCATTTCCTGTTCTTGCGCGATCGCCATGGCGCGGCGCTCTTCGGCCTTGGCCTGCGCGATCTTCTTGTCGGCCTCGGCGCGGTCGGTCTCGAGTTCGGCGCCGATGTTCTTGCCCACGTCCACGTCGGCGATGTCGATGGAGAGGATGTCGTAAGCGGTTCCCGAATCCAGGCCCTTGGTGAGCACGGTCTTGGAGATCTGGTCGGGGTTCTCCAGCACCGATTTGTGGTTCTTCGCCGAGCCGATGGTCGACACGATGCCCTCGCCCACGCGGGCGAGAATCGTCTCTTCGCCGGCGCCGCCCACCAGTTTGTCGAGGTTGGCGCGCACGGTCACGCGCGCGATCGCCATCAACTGAATGCCGTCCATGGCCATGGCGGCCACGCGCGGGGTTTCGATCACCTTGGGGTTCACCGACATCTGCACCGCCTCCAGCACGTTGCGGCCCGCGAGGTCGATGGCGGCCGCGCGCTTGAAGGTGAGGGGGATGTTGGCCTTGTCGGCCGCGATGAGCGCCTGCACCACGCGCTGCACATGGCCGCCGGCCATGTAGTGGGCTTCGAGATCCTCGGTGCCCAGTTCGAGCCCGGCCTTGATGCCCATGATCTTCGACTCCACGATGGCCTTGGCGGGCACCTTGCGGAAGCGCATGCCGATCAGCTGCACCAGCGACACGTCGGCCTTGGACATGAGGGCCTGAAACCACAGGCCGAAAAAGTTGAGGATGATGATTCCCACCACCAGAATGGCGATGAGCGCGGCGATGATGAGAATGAAACTGACGTTCATGAGGGGGAACTCCCGGGTTGGTTTTTCTCGACAAGGTATTCGGCTCCGCGCAGCGCGACCAGTCGCACCGGGGAACCCTTTTCCACGAAATCGCCCGCGGTGCGGGCCTCGAAAATCTCTTCACCCACGCGGACCTTGCCCGCGGGGCGCAACGCCGTTTCGGCCTCGGCGGTCGCGCCGAGGTGAACCTCCAGCGCGCGCGCGGTCTCCTCCAGTCCGGAGCCCGCGCCCACGTCCGAAACGTGCGAAACGGGGGAACGACCGAGGTAACGGAACATCTGGCGCACCGCCAGGGGCACCAGAATCACATCGGCCACGGCGAAGGCGACGATTCCGGCCGCGGAGAACCCCGTCACCACGAAGTACCACGACCAGATCCCCAGGCCCACCGCGACCAAGGTCAACACCCCGAAGGAGGGGATCAGCACTTCGGCGAACAGCACCGCGAAGGCGAGGATCTGCAGGGCCACGGGCCACACCACGTTCATGAGCGAACCTCCGGCGCATCCTGTCCCGCATCCTCGTCGGGCGTCGCGCGCACCACAATGTAGCGTCCGTGCGCCTGCACGATCACCACGCGGCACCCCGCCTCCACGAAACCGCCCGTGGACGAGGCGTCGAACGTTCCCGGCTCGAAACGGACCTTCCCGGCGGGGCGCAACGCGGTCAGCGTCGTGCCGATGTCGCCGGGCTTGAGGGGGAAGTCTTCCGCGGCATCGCGCGCCTCGGCGAGGGTGGCATCCAGCACCATGGAGGCCTGACGCGGCAGGCGGGGCAACAGGTAGCGCACCGCCAGCAGCGGAATGACCAGGGCCAGCGCCGCCATGCTCAAGGTGAGGGCGAGGTTGTCCACCAGATTCGCCAGCTCCCACGGCATGTCCGGGTCGGGAACGGTGAACCCCTGCAGCGACAAGGTCAGCGCCGCCAGCATCAGCACCAGGCCGAGGATGCCGGCGATGAACGTGCCGGGCAGCACGTAAATCTCGATCATGAACAGCGCGAAGCCCGCGAGCAACAGCAGCAGCTCGGTGTGGTCGGCCAGACCGACGGCGTACTTGGATCCGAACGCCACGGCGAGGCACAAGGCTCCCAGCGCGCCGAACACGCTCAGGCCCGGCGTCTTGAATTCGAGGTAGAGAGCGCCGAAGCCCAGCAGCATCAGCACCGGCGCGATCTTGCCCAGCATGCGGGCCAGATTCTCCGACCAGTTGGCTTCGATGGTGCGGATCACGTCGAACCGGTTGGCCGCGAGGAACGCGTCGAAATCGCGGTACGACCCGCGTGAAAACCCGTACTGCTTCGCCTCGCGGTCAGTGAGGGTCAATAGTTCGCCCTGGCGCACCACCACCTTGTGGTCGCGGAACCCCGCCTTGCGCGCGTCGGGAAGGCTCTCCCATTCGTCGACCGTGAAATACCGGGCGGGTTTGGTCGTGTCGACGGGGTGGGCGATGACCGCGCCGATGTCCGCGGTCACCATCGCCTGGCTGAGGAGCGACGGATAGCCGTTGCGCTCCGCGAGATTCCTGAACTTGGCCCGCAGCGGCGACTGGATCTTCTCGCCCAGCATGACGATGCCGCCTTCGGCGCTTTGCGTGATGGGAGCGCAATCCCCGATCGTGGTCCCTTCGCCCATCGCCAGGCGGTTGCAGGCCAGCGAGATCAGCGCTCCCGCGGAAATGGCTTTCTGTTCCACATAGACCCACGTCCCCACATCCTTCACGGACAGGATCAGGTCCACGATCTCGAAGGCCGAGTGCAGCTCGCCCCCGTAGGTGTTGACCTTGTAGACGATATGGTCGGGTTTTTCCTCGAGGGCTTCGGCGGTGGCGCGTTTCAGAAATGCGTACAGTCCGTAATCCACTTCCTTCTCGACGGGTATGACCACCACCCGCTCCCGGCCGCGCGATTCGGCGCCCGCCGGGGCGGCGCGGGTGGTATCGGGGGACGACGCCCCGAGGGTCGAGGCCAGCAGAATGAGGATCGCCGGAAGGAGGGGCTTAAATCGGGTCAAAAACATGGCCGGCAAGATAAACACTTCGTTCCTTCGAACCTCGTTTTATCCGGAATCCGGCATTTTTACGTCACACAACCGCCAATCGGGAATCTTTCGACAGATTGTCATCTGGCTACAAACCCCCGTGTTTTCGCGCGCATTTTCAGAATTTTTCTCTATTTTATGACTACAGGTTTTACTTTGGGAATTCATGCTCCCAAGCCTCAAGGAGCCTTCAGGTCAGGGTGGAACGAAATCTATGCTGTCAATTTACGACTACACCGATTACCGACGTTTTCTGCAGGACTACTACGCGTGGGCCAAGCAGAACAAGCGCGGCTTCTCGCATCGTTCGTTCCTCGCCGATGCCGGGATGTCAGGCCCCACCTATCTGAAGCGCGTCATGGAGGGTCAGCATGACCTGACGCCCACCAGCACCACCAAGTTCGCCAAAGCCCTCGACCTCATCGGCCAGGATGCCGAGTATTTCTCCGCGCTGGTCGGATTCAACCAGGCGACCACCCCCGCCGAAAAGGACCGCCACTTCAAGAAGCTCATGGAGCTTCAACCCGCGCGCACCCAGGCCACCCTCGAGCGCAGTCAGTACGACTATTACCAGAACTGGTACAACATCGCGATCCGCGAAATGCTCGCGTTCCTGCCCTACAAGAACAACCCCGGCGAATTTTCCCGCCGCCTCACGCCGACCGTGCCTCCCGGCAAGGTGAAGAAGGCCATCGAACTGCTTCAGGACCTGGGCCTGCTGGCTCCCGCAAGCGACGGCCTCCGCGCGTCCAAAGCCCTGCTCAAAACCGATCCGAGCATGGAGTCGCTGTTCCTGCCCCGCTTCCATCAATCGATGGCCAAGCTGGCCGTGGAGGCCCTCGACCGCTTCCCCAAAACCGAACGCTACTTCAGCGGCACCACGGTGAGCATTTCTCCCGAAATCTACGCCGTCGTGGTCGAAAAGATCCGCGCCTTGCGCCGTGACATTCTCGAGCACGTGCAGGCCGACCCGTCACCCGACCGCGTCTATCACCTGAACATGCAGCTGTTCCCTCTGACTTCTGGCCCGCGCAAGCGCGGAAGGAAGAAGAAAAAATGACCGAGGGGACTGGTTTTCCGCGGCGGCTGCGCCGCGCCTGGAATTCTCCATGGCATCTGCTGGGGGCGGCCGCCGCGGCGTGCGCGCTTTACGGCTGCATGGGCGGAACCGGAACCGATACCGAAAACGGGGTTTACGTCTCCGCGCAAGTGGTGGACTCCTCGGGAGAGCCGGTCGCGAACGTCGATGTCAGCATCCTCGACCTGTCCGCGCGCATCGACTCCACGCAGTCCAGCCCGCTGTATCAGGACGCCATGCTCACCACCGATGATTCCGGACGCGTCAACTTCTTCCTCAAGAAGAACGGCGCCTATATGGCCGCCGGCAAGCGCGGCGATTCGGTGCTGTTCATCGACACCCTGAAAACCAAGGTGCCGACCGGCACGCCCCAAAACCCCGGTGGCCTGGGCAACCCCACCTTCCTGGTGGAAACCCCCATCGCGGCCAAGGGCAAGGTGCGCATGAACTCGGGCCTTCAGATCGATACCGGTCGCGTGATGCTGCGCGGTACCAAGCTCATATCGGGCCTCAAGGACAGCGGTTCCTACGACCTCGGGTGGCTGCCGCCCGGCGCCCAAAAAACCGCCGTGACGATCGTGTACCAAGGCCGCAAGCGCGAAGCGCGTTTTGTGAAGGTCTCCGCCAAGGGGAACCAGGTCACCGTCCACGCGTCAACCCTTGCCGGACCCTGCCTCTCCGACTCCACGGGACCCGTGGTCGCGGCGCGCGTGCACAGCGGTTCGCTGTCGACCAAGGCCGACGTGGCCCGCATCGCCGGCAAGTCGTGCGCCTACCGGGTCGGTGCGCTGGTGCGCGTGATCGAGGTCGACAGCACGGGCGCCTTCGTCCGCACCCGGGGTGACTTCGTCATCCCCTCCGCGGATGCTCCCAAAATTTGGGAAGGCGTCGCCACCGGCGGCTTGGGCAAACTGTCCGCCGCGGGAATCGCTTCGGCCGATGTCGATTCTTCGGCCGTGCCGACCGCCTGCATCGAGCCGGAAAAGACCAGTAATGACGGCCTCAACGGCCGCGCGACGCTGCGGCTTTCGAACCGCGACATCGTGGTGGATGACTTCAAGAGCGGAAAGGGTTGCCTGCAATAGCGCACGCGGACGCGCCTGCAGGCAGGGCTTCGGAACAAACCTCTTGACAAGGTCCGAAGCCGCCCCTTTCCGTTCTTCGATTTCAGCCATGAAAAAATCCCCGGTCCGGCAGGATCGGGGATTTTTTCATGGCTGAACCCCAGACCGGGCTCTCAAAACGGCATCACGCCTTGATCGACTTGTTGTCGTCCTCGTTTTTGGTGGCCTTGGAATAGTCGTTCTCCTGGCGTGCGTGGTTCACCGCGTTCTTCTGCATGTAGGTCTCAAACACTTCGTCGGCCGACAGACCCGAGGTGAGGGCGAGCGAGATCCAGAAATGCAATTGGTCGATGATCTCCACCCGGATGTTCTGGAGATCCAGGTGATCCTTCGACCACCACTTCCAGAGCAGTTCCTCGCGCAACTCGCGCGACTCGTCATCGAGCGCCGTGAGGTATTTGCCCAACCAGTCGTTGACGAGGGTGTTGGGGCCCAGCGGCGCGCCCGAGCGCGCCTCGGCGCGCAATGTGGCCATGGTCAGCACCTTGCCGTCGCGGTCGCGGATGTCCTTCTTGGCGAAGATGCGGTCGTTGAGCTCGGACTGCAGGGCGAAAAGCTGCGAGAGTTTGTCGGGGGAGGTCATGGAGAGAAAGATAGCGGATCGTGGAGAGCTGACAGCTGACAGCGGACAGCTCACAGCAAAAAAATTGCGTTCGCGAGAATCTTGCAATATTCCTTCGCTCTGCAGGTTCCCTTGAAGCCTGCTGTCAGCTGTAAGCTGTCAACTCCCCTTCCCCAGGACCGCCCCCCATTCGCCGCCCGTCTCCCGGACCAACCACCGCAGCCGCGCCTCGCCGGCGGGAATGTGCCCGGCGAACTCGGCGATGCCTTTCACGCGCGAGAGAAACGAGTAGGCCCCGAGGGCCTGCATCACGCGTTGAAGCCCCGCCTCGAGGAACGCCTCCCGGAAAACCGGATAAACCGCGAAGGGTTTGCGGTCGCCGGCCGAGCCCGACGCCCTGGCGGCCGCGAAAAACCCCGCCGCTGACAGCGCCTCATGAAAATGCGCCAGCAGCGTTTCGACTTCGTCGTCGGTGAGCATGACGTACGGGTCGAGTAAAAGCGATGCCGCGTCATAAAAGACCGAGCCGTAACGGCTGCCCTGGTAGTCGATGACGTGCACCGAAGCGTCGGGCTTCACCATGAGATTCTGCGACTGGTAGTCGCGGTGCATGATGGCCTTGGGATGCCGGTCGACGCGCGCGGCGAGCGCGTCGAACACCGGCTGCAGCGCCTCATCGTGGGCCAAGCCGCGGTGGCCTTCAAGGTGGTTGGCGCGGTAGTAGGAGGTCTCCCACAAAAGCTGTGCGCGGTCGAACACGCGCGAGGCGATGTCGGGGCATTCGGGGCGGGAGGCGTCGACCCGGGTCTGCAGATCGGCGAGAAGATCGAGCGCGCGGCGGTAAGCCGCCAGGCCCGCGGCACGGTCGGCCCGGAGCAGATCATAGAGCCGAACCGTGCCCAAATCCTCCAGCAGCACCTGATGCGCCTCGTCGTCGATGCAGAACACCTTGGGTACCGGCACGCCAAGGAGCCGATAAAACTGCGTGATTCGCAGGAAACGTCCGAAGTCGGCGTCGTCAGGAGGCGAGACCAGCAAGATGAGCTCGTGCCCGTCGACGCGGTAGTACGCGCGGCGCGACCCCGCGATGCCCGCCAGAGACAGGTCGAGAGGCGCGATCCCCAAACCCGCGAGGTGATCGCGCAGCAGGGGGGAAACGTCTGAATAGGGAAAGGTGCGGTTCATGGGGGTGTTCGTCGTCCGGCGAATAGGTTCTGGGGCGTGTCGGGGCGTGTCGGGGCGAATATCATTCGCCCTCAACCACGCTCCCAATCCAAGGCGGCCACCAGGCCGTCATGCAACAGGTCGTTGGAGAACAAGGCCTCCTCGCAGCCCAGCGCCCACGGGTTGCCCCGCAGGTCGGTGACGCGGCCGCCGGCCTCGGCGACCAGCAACGTGGTCACGGCCACATCCCACGGCTTCAGGTAGGTCATCCAGTAGGCGTCGAGCCGACCCGAAGCCACCCAAGCGCCTTCCACGACGGCGGATCCCAAACATTTGATACGCTGCACCGCCTCGGTCATGCGCCCGTGCGCCCGGCGGTTGTCGGCATTGAGCCCCTCGCGCACGACCTCGTCGCCCACATTGTAGTCCCCGTGCGACAAGACCGCCGCGTCGAGGTCGTCCATCGCGCTGACGCGCAGCGGCTTGCCGTTCAGAAACGCCCCGCCGCCCGCGACGGCGGTGTACAGTTCGTCGTACACCGGCAGGTAGACGGCCCCGCACACGACCTGTCCCTTGTGCGTCAGGGCGACGGAGTTGCCCCACAGCGGAATGCCGTGCGCGTAGTTGATGGTCCCGTCGATGGGGTCCGCGATCCAGCGGTAGTCGCTGCCGCGATCGAGCGCCCCCTCCTCTTCCGTCAACAAATCGTGGGTGGGGTACGCGGCGCTGAGGCGATCGCGGATGAGGCGGTCGCATTCGAGGTCGGCCTCGGTGACGAGGTCCTTGCTGCCCTTGAACGATGCGGGCCCCAGGGCCTGTTGACGCGCCAGGGCGATGCGCCCGGCTTCGCGGGCGATGTCCGCGGCGGCGGACAGAAATGCGGGAATGTCGTGCATGGGGAAAATGTAAACGCGGGCCTTGCAGGGGCAAATGATAATTCGGCCTCACGGCCTCATGCCTGCGGCTATTTGCCCGAGAACGTGTAATTTTCCTCCCATGTCCGCCGAACCCTTGTTGCGTGTCGAGAACCTCTCCTTGGGATTCCGGGGTGAGGACGGGCGCGTCACGCGCGTCACGGATGCCGTGAGCTTCGAGGTGCGCGAGGGCGAGGTGTTCGGGCTCGCGGGCGAATCGGGATGCGGGAAAACCGTGACCTGCCTCGGACTCCTGCGTCTGTTGCCTGCGGCCACATCGGTGGTGCTCTCGGGCCGCGCGTGGTTCCGGGGCCGCGATCTTTTGTCCCTGGGCGCCGACCAGCTCCGCGCCGTGCGCGGGCGCGAGATCGGCATGATCTTCCAGGAACCCTCGGCGGCCATGAACCCGCTGTTGCCCGTGAAGACCCAGCTCTTGTACCCCTTCAAACATCACGGCGTGGCGGGGGGCAAGGCGAACCCGGCGGAAAATCCCGAGGCCCGCATTCGAGAACTGCTGGCGCGCGTGGGGTTTCGGGACCCGGACCGCGTGCTGCGCTCGTACCCGCACGAACTGTCCGGCGGCATGCTGCAGCGCGTGATGATCGCGCATGCCCTGCTGCTTGGCCCCAAGCTGATCCTCGCCGACGAACCCACCACCGCGCTCGACGTCACCATTCAGGCCCAGGTGCTCGACCTGTTGGCCGAGCTGCAGCGCGAGACCGGAACGAGCGTGGTGCTCATCACTCACAACCTGAACCTGATCGCGCAATACGCCGATCGCGCGGCGGTGATGTACGCCGGCCGCGTGGTGGAAACCGGGCCGGCGCTCTCGCTGCTCAAGGAACCGCTGCACCCCTACTCCCGCGGACTCATCGACGCCCTCCCCGACCTCGACGCCGCGCGCGTCCCCTCGCCCATCGCCGGTTCCGTGCCGCCGCCGGGCCGGTACCCTGCGGGCTGCCGCTTTCACGACCGTTGCCCGCGCGCCTTCTCGCCGTGCACCACCGAACCCGCGTGGTGGGAACCGAAACCCGGACGCCATGTGGCGTGTCACTTGTATCCTGGAAATTCCGGAGGGGCGAATCATCATTCGCCCCTGCAAGACATGACAGAATGATCAATCATCAAACAAAACCCCTCCTGTCCGCGAAGGATCTTCGGACCTGGTTCCCCGTCACGGGCGGGCTGTGGAAACGCACGGTCGATCACGTGCGCGCGGTGGACGGCGTGTCGCTCGAGGTGCATGAAGGCGAGATCGTGGCCTTGGTGGGTGAGTCGGGTTGCGGCAAAAGCACCTTGGGGTATTCGCTGCTCGGCCTCACGCCTCCCACCTCGGGGTCGGTGACCTTGAACGGAACGGCGATTGATATCGCGGACCCGGGTGCGTGGAAACCCTTCCGCCGCGATTTCCAGATCGTGTTCCAGGACCCTTACACCTCCCTCAACCCGCGCCTCACGGTTTTCGAACTGCTTGCCGAGCCGCTGCGCGTGCACGGCATCGTCCCCGCCGCGGAACTGCGCGAGGCGGCGACGGCCCTTTTGAGACAGGTGGGTTTGCCCGAGGACGCGCTCGACCGCTTCCCCCACGCGTTCTCGGGCGGACAGCGCCAGCGCCTGTGCATCGCACGGGCACTGGGCGTAAGGCCCAAGCTGATCGTGTGCGACGAGGTGGTCTCGGCGCTCGATGTCTCGGTGCAGGCGCAGATCGTCAACCTGCTTTTGGACCTCAAGCGCGAGCACGGCCTGGCGCTCCTGTTCATCACTCACGACTTGTCGCTGGTGCGCGCGATCGCCGATCGCGTTCTGGTCATGAATGCCGGCAAGATCGTGGAGGAAGGCCCCACGGCCACACTGTTCTCCGCGCCGCGGGAGGAGTACACCAAGACCCTGCTCGCCGCCGTGCCGCGAATGGAAAAGCGCGCGGTCGCGCGCTAATCGAGGTAAGGCCCCAGGATCGCCTCGCCGCGCTTGACCTTCTCGCGCATGGCCGCGCTGAAGCGGCGATTGTCGGCGCGGATTTCCGCCATCATCCGCGGAATGCGCCGCGCTTGTGATTTGGGGTCGTGCGCCTCGCTCCACAACATGATCTCGAACATCACGGGGATCAGATCGAGCCCCTTGTCCGTCATGGTGTAAACGCCGCGGCGCCCGTCCGCCTCGTCCGACTCGAGCCTCAAGATCCCCTCGGCCAAAAGATGATCGAGCCGGGAGGCGAGGATGTTGGTGGCGAAGCCCTCCTCCGACTTCAAAAACTCCCCGTAGGTCCGCTTCCCCCGAAACACGATGTCGCGCAGAATGAGCAGGGCCCAGCGGTCTCCGAACGCCTCCAGCCCGAAATTCACGGGGCAATGCGACCTCAGGGATTTTTTCTTCACGCTCAGGGCTCCGCCGGGCGCGCCCCGTGGTCGGACCGGCCCTGTTCGATTAATTCCAGTTGTCGATCTTCAGGTCGCCGGGAGAAGGTCTCCCCTTCCCCGTCTCCACCAGCTCGCGCAGGCTGAGAAGGAACACCGCCCATTTCATGCTGCAATGCGCCATCGATTCGGTGGCATCAAGCCAGCCGCGGTGCCCGAACAGCAGAACGACCATCCCGTCCTGTTCCGACGACTCAAAGGTAAACGTCGTGCCCACCCAGTCGGGAGGGCCGTCCACGCAGTGCCAGGCCACGCGACCGGGCGCGGTTTCCAGAACCTCCATCAGCATGGCGCCGATCACCTCGCCCGCCGGGGACTTGAAGGTGAAGGTCAGGCGTCCCCCCACGGCGGCATCGCCCGCGGTGTCCTCGGTCCACCACCCGGCGAGCCCGGGAACGGTGGTGAGCGCGGCGTGGACGGATGCGAGGGGGGCTTTGATTCCGAGGCGATGAATGATGTCGGGCATCGAGGACTCCGGAGCGGGAACGATTCGGGATTGAATTCGCTCCGGAGGACAAGATGGAATTATTACTTGCTTTTTGCAAGCGATAATCGGGCCCCGCCTTAAGCGGGTCCGAGGTACTTCCCCTCCAGATAACGCAGGAAGTGCGAGGCGTCCAGATCGGACCCGGTGGCGCGGCGACACAAATCGGCCGCCGGGAATTCGCGCCCGTGCCTGTGAACCTTATCCCGAAGCCACTCGCGCATCGGTACAAAATCACCCGTGCGGATCTTCGCATCCAGCGGCCCCAGGTCCCGCTCCATCGCCGCGGCGAACTGCGCGGCGTACAGGTTGCCCAGCGTGTAGGTGGGGAAGTATCCGAACAACCCGCAGCTCCAGTGCACGTCCTGCATGAAGCCGCGCGCGGCGTCAGGCGGCGTGAGGCCGAGCAACTTCGTCATTCCGTCGTTCCACGCGGCTTCGATGCCCTCCACCTCGAGCGCGCCGGAGAACAGCGCCTCCTCGATCTGAAACCTGAGCAGCACGTGCAAGTTGTAGGTGAGCTCATCGGCCTCCACGCGGATGAACGACCGTTCCACCCTGTTCACGTGCGACAGCACGGCGTCGACGGTCGCGCCCGAGACGGAGTCGCCCAGCATTTCCCGCGCGATCGGCAGGGCATGCTCCCAGTACGGGCGCGATCGACCCACGCGGTTCTCCCAAAAGCGCGACTGTGATTCGTGAATGGCGAGCGACACGGCCTCGCACAGGGGCGTGCCCCACTCCTCGTCGGGCAACCCCTGCTCGTACAAACCGTGGCCGCCTTCGTGCAAGGTGCTGAACACCGCGTTGAGCCAGTCGTCTTCGCGATAGCGTGTGGTCAGGCGGACGTCGAGCGGCCCCATGCCCTGCGTGAACGGATGCGTGGAGGCGTCCAGCCGTCCGGACTCGAGGTCGAAACCCATATCGCGCAGCAGGCGTTCGTTGAACGCATGTTGCGCCGCCTGCGGCACATCGGCGGACTGGACAGGCGGCAAGGCGCCCTCCGCGCGCGACGCCGCCCGCGCCAGAACGGAATCGAGCAACGGCACCAGACCATCGCGCAGTTTTTCGAGAACGGGCTTCACGGCCGCCGCGGTGGCGCCGGGTTCGAACTGATCGAGCAGCGCATCGTAAGGCGTGTCACGGAATCCGAGGCAATCGGCCTCCTGCCGCTTCAGGTCCACCATCTTCCTAAGCCACGGGAGAAACTCGCCCGGTGCGCCCTTGCCGCCTTTTCCGTCGTCGGCGGCGCGGGCCTTGGCCCACGCCTGTTGCGCCAGCGAGGCCGTGCGTGCAAGGTTTTCCGCAAGGTCGGCGGGAATCTTGCGGGCGTTTTCGGCGTCGCGCTTCAGTTCGCGCACCAGCGCCCGATCCCGTGGCTCCAAAGACAACCCGGAGGCCGCCTCAATCAACCCCCGGAATTTTTCCGAGGTCAATTTCTCATGGGTCAAGGTCGCCAGCGCGCCCTGGCTTTCGGCGCGCGCCCCCCCGCCCTTTTCGGGCATGTAGGTCTCCTGATCCCAGCCCAAAAGGCCGGAGGCGGATTTGAGGGCCCCGATTTCACGGGCGGCTTTGCGGAGGTCTGTGAGGGGGGAGGTCATGGGGTGGGAAGATAGTAGTGGCCTGTGGGTTGTGAGTAGTGGGTTGTGAGTAGTGGGTTGTGGGTTGTGGGTTGTGGGTTGTGGCACGCCCGAAATCGCGACGGACACAAAAACCAGGCAGCATTTCGGTCGATCATCAGGGTGAGTCAAGACATTAAAAACACCGAACACAGAACCCTCCGATGAAGTGGTGAAGCGCGCGGTTTGAGATGAAATCGGTAGTTCGTGACGTTTTTTGGCCACTAACCACAACCCACAACCCACCCCGCCCCGTTTTTCCCTACCTCCTGTTGCCCCTCCCTGCTACCTTTACATCCCATGTACAAATACATCATCATGGGTATTCAGGGTGTTGGCAAGGGTACGCAGGCGAAGCTGCTGTGCGGCGCCTACGACTTCGTCCACATCTCCATCGGCGACCAGTTCCGCTGGAACATCGCCAACCACACCAAACTGGCCGCCAAGGTGAACCGCGTGATTTCGGGCGGCAACATGGTGGACGACAACCTGGTCGCCAAGGTGGTGTCGGAGCGGCTCGCCCTGCACGACTGGAACTACGGGTTCGTGCTCGACGGGTTTCCGCGCACCTTCGCGCAGTCGGAATTCCTGTTCGAGAACTACAACATCAACGCGGTGATCCACCTGAAGGCGCCCGACTCGCTCGTGACCGAGCGCATGCTCGCGCGGCGCGCCTGTTCAAGCTGCGGCCTCGACTACAACCTGATCGGCCACCGGCCCAAGGTGGAAGGCATCTGCGACGTGTGCGGCGGCACGCTGGTGACGCGCAGCGACGACAACCCCGAGGCCATCCAGGTGCGCCTGAACGATTACCACGAGAAAACCGAACCCATGCTCGCGTTCTTCCGCGACATCGGCGCCCTGGTGGAGGTGGACGCCACGCGCAGCATCGGCGAAGTGCACGCCGACATCGTGAAGGCTCTCGCTTTGCCGGAGCCTCAACCGCTCAACTTCCGCACCTTGCACGCCAACCCCCAAAGCAATCCAAAGGGCGCGGCCAAGGACGCCTCCAAAATGAGGAACGTTTCATGAAGGGCATCATTCTGGCCGGCGGCGCCGGTTCGCGCCTGTATCCCCTCTCGAAGGTGGCCAGCAAGCAACTGCAGCCGGTGTACGACAAGCCGATGATCTACTACCCGCTGTCGACGCTCATGCTGGGCGGCATCAAGGACATCCTTCTCATCTCCACCCCCGACGACGTGCCGCGCTTTCAGGCGCTGCTCAGCGACGGTTCGCAATGGGGGCTGAGCATCCAATACAAAGTGCAGCCCAAACCCGAAGGGCTCGCGCAGGCGTTCATCCTCGGCGAGGAATTTCTCGCGGGCTCGCCGGCAACCTTGATTCTGGGCGACAACATCTTCTACGGCAAGATGAAGCTCGACGAAACCATCAGGGACTTTTCGGGAGGCGCGACGGTGTTCGGGTACCCTGTGGGCGATCCGGAACGGTACGGCGTGGTTGAGTTTTCGGCCGACGGGAAGGTCGTGGGCCTCGAGGAAAAACCCGCCAAGCCCAAGTCGAACTACGCGGTGCCGGGCTTGTATGTGTACGATGAAACCGTGTGCGCGCGCGCCAAGGCCCTCAAGCCCTCGCCGCGCGGCGAGCTGGAGATCACCGACCTGAACAGCGAGTATCTGCGCGAGGGCAAGCTGTCCGTTTCACTCTTGGGTCGCGGCATCGCCTGGCTCGACACCGGCACGCACGCCTCCCTGCTGGAGGCCTCGCACTTCATCTACACGCTGGAGGCCCGGCAGGGCCTGAAGATCGCGTGCCTCGAGGAAATCGCCTACAGGCGCGGGTTCATCGATGCCGCGCGGTTGAAAAAGACCTTGAGCGAGATGCCCAAGTCGCCGTATCGCGAGTATCTGGAGAAGCAATTCCCGGAAGCCACCTAGGGGACATCCGAACAGCACAGCATCACAACATCACAGCAATAGAACGCAGAAAACATCTGGGCTAGCCACACCGGATTCCCCGTGTTCCTTTTGTTGTGATGTTGTGATGCTGTACTGTTGTACTGCTGTACTGCTTTACTGCTATCGCTCCACGTCCCTAGAACACGATCTTGAACCCCAGCGCCCCCAGCCCATCCTCATTGTCTTGGGTGTTGGTGTCGTAGAAGAAGTAGGTGTAGTAGAGCGCCGCGAGGTTCACGCGGCCACGCAGAAGCAGGTTGGTGGTAATGCTCCACTTCTGCTCCGTACCGCCGCCCTCGCGCAGCCAGGCCGACTGGTTCAGGTCGGCGTAGCTGCCCCACCGCCCCCAACGCCCCACATGATAGCGCAGCAGTGAAAACCCTTGGTAGCGGTAGTCACTGTTTTGCGCCAGCCACACCGAATTGCCGCCGTAGAGAAACGCCCCCACATTGACCTGATAATCCCACTTGTCGAGAAACCCGGAGAAGTCGTCCTTGCGGTAGCGGTCGACGAGAAACTCCTGATACGCACCCTTGCTGCCGAACCCGAACTGGAAGCTGTTCCACCAGATCGAACCGTTTTCTTCCTCCTTGCCGATGGCGTGAATGCACTCGTGCAAAAGCAGGCCGCTGATCTGCCATGTGTCGAACTCGTAGCGATAGCCCGGCGTGAGCGTATAGCGGATGCGGTTGAGGCGGAACAGCGATGTGTCGGAGCGGTCGATCACCGTGCTGTTGGCGATCAGCCAGTTGGAGATCAGGCCCTTCCAGCTGAAGAAATCCACATAGGCGTAAAAGTCGGAGCGGTAGCCGGGGGTCGTCCCGTTTCCCGGGCTGCCGCCGTGAACGTAGGGCGCGAAAGTGATTTGCCCATGGGTGCGCATGAGCACCTCGAAATCGTCGGTCAGCCACTCCACGGCGCGCGGCGCGCTGGAAGCGGAAACCGCGGACCAGAACACCAGCAGTGATGCGATGCGGAGCGAGACGGATTTCATTTCCGGGAAGATAACCGATCGTCACGCCCGACCGGTGCGCCGAGGGCGCCCAATCGCCCGGAGGATTTATTTCCGCGCCGGCTTGCGGGCCTTGCCGCCCTTGGGTTTGGGTGACCGCGGGTCGTATTCCGGCGCCTTCTCCCGGACCCAGTTGTCGATCCCGTTGTCGCGGAACAGCTCGGACAGGGGGACCTCGAGACCGGCGCAGATTTTGGCCAACGTGGTCAGCTTGGGGTCGTTCTTGCCGTTCAGAAGCTCGCTCAGCGTGGACTTGGCGATGCGGTTCTCGTGAGCGAACAGTTCAACGCTCGTGTAGCCGCGACGGGCCACGAGTCCTTTGATGCGTTCACCGGTGAGTTTGAGGATATCCACGCTTTGGGCACTCCAAGAGTGTCCGAAAAGCTAGGGGATTGGTCAAAATGAACGTTCGCTATGGCGAACCTGTGAAAAGATTTGCGCAGCCAAAGGGCAGGCCCCTCAGGTTTTGAAAAAGAAAAAGTCGTGCCCCTTCACAGGTTGAAATCCGAGCACCGTCATCTTTCCCCGCCACCAGGTCATGGTCTCGAAGGTACGGGCGCCGGTGTGGGCCGGGGCGCGGTCACCCTGATAATTCTTGGGGTCGACGAGCAAACACACCATGCCCCCCGGCGCGCACGCGCGCGCCACGTTCTTCAGATAGCGGCCGAGGCGACGAGGAGGCAGGTACTGGGCCGCGCATTCGAGAATGATGTCGACCGAAGCCAAAGGCACATCCTTGATCGCCTCCGCGGCGTCGGCCACGGTGATCAACCGCCTGAGCCCCGGGTCTTCGATTCTCGCGAGAATGTACGGCGCGTTCTCGATGCCCCGCGCCGCGAGGCCGGCCTTGAGCGCGAGCGTCACGAAGCGGCCATCGGCCGCGCCGATGTCGAGAAAGGTCGTCGGCTTGCGCCCGTTCCGTGCCCGGTAGACCCGCAGGATCTCGGGCAGGGAGAACGTAAAATGGCGCCAACTCCGCGCGTAATCCCGTTTCCGGGTGCCCGCGGTGTTGACGCCATAGCGTGTGAAATAGTCCGCGCCCAAAAACCTCGCCGGGCGTGGCATGAGGGGTATTAGCCCAACTTCGCGAGCGCCTCGGCGACCGAAACGGGCGCCTTGGTCTTCACGTATACCGAGAAGCGCTGACGCGCATCCTGCTCGCGTTCCAGAGTGTAGTTGCCCGCGCCGTACACGGCGTCGAACAATGCGGTCAGCTCGGGCTTGAGGGCCGCCAGCGTCTCGTCGTTGTTGGGCGCGATGGCGCGGTTGTTCACGATGAACTTCACGTCGCCCGCGAAGAACTTGGGCTTCACCTTGAAGGTGGCGTCGGCTTCGATCCACGCGGCGTGGGTCAGCGTGGTCTTCAGCGACGCCTTGAGGGTCTCGGGGTTCTCGGTCTCGACGGGCTGACGACGCTCGTACAGCAGGCCGAGGCGGCCCGTGGTGTTGTCCAGCGTATACGCCTCGTTATGACCCGAGAGGAAGATGATGGGTCCGTTGGTCACGTGGCTGTAGTCGGCCACGTCGACGAACACCTCGGGGCTGCCGGGGATCCAGGTGCCGAAGACCTTGAACCAGTCGTGGTGGTCGCCTACTGTGGCTTCGTCGAGGTGAAGCTTCCACTGAATGTTTTGCAGGTTGATGGCCATATTTTTTTCCTTTTCCTGTTGGGGCGCAATTCCATTGCGCCCTTACGGCACGTCGGCTTGCAGGGCGACCAAGAGGTCGCTCCTCCTACGCCGCCGCTTCTTCCGTTTCGTCCTTCTTGGCCGTCAGGCTCATGCGCGCGTAGCAGCTGTGGGCCGCTTCCACGAACAATTGCGACTCGTGCAGGAACAGCGCGATGCGTTCCTTATCAAGTCCCTCACCTTTATGGGCGTGCGCCTGCTGGTAGTACTGGTAGAACTTCGGACCCGCGTACGGATCGTGGAACAGGCCGGTGTCGTGGAAGTCCTTGGTGAAGGTCTCCATCACGAGTTCGGGCTCTTCGCTGATGTACGGGTGTTTTTCCTTGAGCAGGCCTTGGGCCGCGAGCACCATGGCGCGGTACGCCATCACGCCGGCGCTGGCCGCGTCGCCCTTTTCGAACTTGAGCTGCGCGTCGAACAGCTCGCGGTCGGCGGCCTTGAGGCCGAAGTCCGTCAGCGTCACCACTTCGCCGGCGCATTCGCCGATGCCCTTGTCCTTCACCGAATATTCGCGCACGTCACCCCAGTCCACGTAATAGGACTTGTCGGCGTCGTAAGCGGGCACGGCGATCAGCTCCTGCAGCCCCTGCATGATGGTGGCCTTGCCGGTGCGCTCCACCCACTCGCGGAACTTCTCGTTCTCCTGGCGATTGGCCACGAATTGCTCGGTCAAACGCTCCACCACGGCGGGCACGGCCTTGGACGGAATGCCGCCCGTGCCGATGCCGAACGCGCCGCCGTTGTTTTCGAACTGGCCGCCGAGGGTCAGCTGGAAGTGAGGCACCACGTAGCCGCCCACGTTGCGGGAGATGCCGTAGAAGCCGATGTCGGCGATGTGGTGGTGCGAGCACGAGTTGAAGCAACCCGAGATCTTGATGCGCAGCGCGCGCGCCGCGTCGGCGATGTCGGGACCCTTGGCGTACAAGCGCTTGCGCAATTCGCCGGCAAGACCGCGCGAGGACGAAACGCCCAACTTGCAGGTGTCGGTGCCGGGGCACGCGGTCACGTCGAGGATCGACTCGGCGCCTGGCAGCGCGAGGCCGATCTTCTTGAGCTCCTGGTACACGGCGGCCACATCGTCGTTGCTCACCCAGCGCAGGATCAGGTTCTGCTCCACCACGGTGCGCACGGTGCCGGGGCCGTACTTGCGGGCGATGTCGGCGAGGGCGCGCATCTGGTTGGAGGTCGCGTCGCCCAAGGGCAGCGTGATCAACACGGCGGAGTACCCCTCCTGCTTCTGCGCCTTCACGTTGGTCTTCACCCAGAAGTCGTACTCGCGGTCGCCGGTGGCCAAAAGGGGCTTGCCGGGCTTGGTCGCCGGCTGTTCGTCGAACTTCTTGATGTCCTTGATGTAGGACGACCAGCGCTCGTCGTGCGGCAGAATGGCGCGCTCGGCGGCGACGGTTTCCTTGAACTTCTCCCACCCCATATCGGCGATGAGGAACTTGATGCGCGCGCGGTGGCGCTTTTTCTTTTCGCCGAAGCGGCCGTAGATGCGGCAGATGGCCTGGGCCAGCGGCAGAATCTCGTCCTCGGGCACGAAGTCGCTGTACAGCTTGGCCGCGTAGGGTACGGCGCCGAGGCCGCCGCCCACGTAGTATTCGAAGCCGCGCTTGCCGTCCTTGATGGTGGCGATCAGGCCGAGGTCATGGATGTTCACCAGGCCCGAGGCGCCGGCCTTGTCGCCCGAGAGGGCGATCTTGAACTTGCGGCCGAAGTCCTGCGCGTCGGGGTGGCCGAGGAGGAATTCGAACAGGGCCTGCGCGTAGGGCGTCACGTCGAACGCTTCGGTGGGCGAAATGCCGGCCATCGGGTCGGCCGACACGTTCCGCACCGCATTGCCGCAGGCTTCGCGCGTGGTGATGTTCAGCGCGCCGAGGCGGCGGAACATCGACGGGCAGTTTTCGATGTGGATGTAGTGCAGCTGGATCGCCTGACGCGTGGTCACATGGCAGATGCCGTCGCTGTATTCCTCGGCGAGGTCGGCGAACAGTTCCATCTGCTCGGGGTTCAAGCCGCCCCAGGGCAACTTGATGCGCTCCATGCCCGGAGCGTCCCAATACGTATCCGGCCCCTTGAAGGCTTCGGGGAAGTCGATGGGACGAACTTCCTTGCCGTCGTAGCGATGGCCGTTATCGTAACGCTGCCCGTAGGCACCCATGCGCAGGCGCGTCTCGGCGAACAGCTTGTGGTCGATCTTGCCCAGCTTTTTGAGCGCGATGTCGGATTCGAACTCATCGACGTTCACGCGCCATTCGGCGGGAAGCTTGTCGCTGAGGCGCTCTTTCCAGATCTTGGCGGCGTCGCTGGTGTACAGTTCTTTTTTGGCGCTCATGGTGGGAGCCTCCCGCTGATTATCGAACCGGATTTTATATCCTAGTGAAGTGAAAGGTTAATAGCTTGCAGGAATTTCGACAACCCTACATTTTTGCGCCAAATAGCGGTATCTCCGTAAATAATTGTCCGAAATTTCGCATACTATTTAAGTATGAATTGATTGAATCCGCAACGGTTCCACAAGCCCGACGCCATCCTTAAACTTCGACACCTCGATAGATTCCGCGGAGGCGCAAGCCAGCCAGGCCAAGCCCGGCGACCGATAAAACCGAACCCATAAAAAAACCCTCCGTCTTGCGACGGAGGGTTTTTGCGTTTCGCCTTGGCGAAATCTCTTAGCCCTGGAAGTACAGCTCGAACTCGACGGGGTTCGGGCGCAGCTTCACGGGCGCGATCTCCGCGGCCTTCTTGTAGTCGCCGTAAGCGGCGATGAAGTCCTCGGTGAACACGTCGCCGGCGGTCAGCCACTCCTTGTCCTTCTCCAGCTCTTCGTAAGCCTGCTCCAGGCTGTAGCAGGTGGACGGCACGCCCTTCAGCTCTTCGGGGGGCAGCTCGTAGATGTTCTTGTCGAGCGGCGCACCCGGATCGATCTGGTTCTTGATGCCGTCGATCATCGCCATGAGCATGGCGGCGAACGTCAGGTACGGCGAACCCGAGCTGTCGGGGCAGCGGAACTCGAAGCGGCGGGCCTTGTCGCCCGACACGTACGGGATGCGCACCGAAGCGGAGCGGTTGGTGGCCGAGTAGGCCAGGTTCACGGGGGCCTCGTAACCGGGCACCAAGCGGCGGTAGCTGTTCACCGAGGAGTTCGAGAACACCTGGATGGCGCGGCCGTGCTTGAGGATGCCGCCGATGGCCCAGATGGCCGTCTTCGACATGTTGGCGTAGCCGTCACCCGCGAACAGGTTCTTGCCGTCCTTCCAGATGGAGGTGTGCACGTGCATGCCCGAACCGTTGTCGCCCCACAGCGGCTTCGGCATGAAGGTCGCCGTCTTGCCGTACTTGTTCGCCGTGTTCTTGACGCCGTACTTCAGCTTGTGGATCGCGTCGCCGTGCTGGATCAGCTCGGCGAACTGGGTGCCGATTTCGCACTGGGCGGTGGCCACTTCGTGGTGATGGATTTCGGGCTTGAGGCCCATCTTCTGCAGGTTGATGACCATCTCGTCGCGGAGGTCGGTCATGGTGTCCAGCGGGGCCGCGGGGGCGTAGCCGAACTTGTGGTGCATCTTGTGGCCGGTGGCCTCTTCATCGGCCGAGGTCCAGGGGCCTTCGGCGGTGATCAGCTCGTAGAAGCCCACGTTCGGCTTGCTCTCGTAACGCAGGCCGTCGAACACGAAGAACTCGGGCTCGGCGCCGAAGAAGGCGATGTCGCCGATGCCGGAGGCCTTCAGGAACGCCAGCGCCTTCTTGGCGATGGAGCGCGGGTCGCGGTCGTACAGCTCGCCGGTGCGCGGTTCGAGAATGTCGCAGAACATGTTGAGACGCACGCGGTTGCTGAACGGGTCGATGAAGGCCGACGCGGGGTCGGGCATCATGAGCATGTCGGACTTGTCGATGGACTTCCAGCCGCGGATCGACGAGCCGTCGAAGGCGATGCCGGTCTTGAACATTTCTTCATCCAAACGCCACACCGGGTAGCTGAAGTGGTGAAGGGTGCCGAACATGTCACCGAACATCAGGTCGACGAACTCGACATTATTCTTTTTTGCAAGCTCAATCACGTCTTTGGGAGTCATGAACGACATCTCCTGTAGGGATGAAACGGGCCGTTAAGGTCTTGAAACCGAGGGAATAACCTAGAAAAAAGCGTGCCGCGAAGAACGAGGCCAAAATGTTAATTAGCGGCCGAAATTAGACTGTGGGAAATTATTGTCAAACTTAATGGAAATTAATGCGCTCTTTTGTCATTCATGTCGGTGTAATTTGTCAATAATGAGCGAGATTTAGGGCGACCAAGGCAGGAATTCCTGGGTAGTGGCTTGTGGGTAGTGGCACAAATGTCGGGCCAAGGTAAAGCCGGTTACACCTAAACTCAGTGAGTGCGCGCGTTGGGCCACAACCCACTACCTACTACCCACAAACCACTCCCCACCACGCACTACCCCTCCTTCGACATTTCTGTTAGGCCTTCCCTTCAAAATCCCGGTACAACTGGCTGGCTTGCGGCGACTTTTGCCCGCTGTACTTGCCTTTGTAAAACTGCAGCGTGCCCTCGGGGCGGATGAAGTACACCTGACCGATGCGCACGTTGGGATAAACGCGGATCGGGTGAACCACCTCGATCTCAAGCGTCCAGGTCGGGAACTGGCACACCAGGCTGCCGCTTTCATCCGGAAGGTATCCCCACCCCACATCCCCGAACCCCGCCGTGATGTGCGTGTTGATGCCCAAGCGACCGATGCTGGAACGCCCCTCGAACATGGGGACGAAGGCCTTGCTGGTGGCGGTTTCGTTGGTGCACCCGATGTAGAGCGTTCCGGGCTCGAGCACCAGACCCTCCGCCGGGATGGTGATCGTGCGCGTGGGATTGTCGCGCTTCATGTCGAGCGCGGCGATGCCATCGACACCGGCCACAAGGTCATAGACGAGAAGCTTCTCGTTCAACGTCACGTCGTACGAGTTGGGGCCGACGTGAGCGGGCACAAAAGGCGCGATATGAATCGCGCCCGCATCGATTTGACGGATGATTTCGGGGCCGGTGAGTACCATGGGCTGAAAATAGCTAATGGCCCCAAGGGGAGCGCAGAACTCGCAGCTCTGCACTCTGAAACCCAAAACAGGGGCGACCTTTCGAGGAAGCGCAAAACCATGAACCCGGAAATGCCAATCAGGATTTGGATGACCAATTCGGCTTCGCACCCAGCGAGGAGCGGTGTTTTTCCGGGTTCCGTGTTCTGAGGCCTGAGTTTCACGGAAAGACCCCGAATTCAGTACTTTCCTCCGATGCCTTCGCGCCCCACCCTCGCCGTCCTGTCATTCCTGTTGGCAGGGATCGCAAGCGCGAAGGCCGCGCCAAGCCTGGCCTGGCTTGAGTTCGAGTCGATATTGCCCGTGCATGCGGAGCGCGCCCAGACCCCGACATCCGCCACGCAGCCCCCGCAAACAACCCTCGGCATCAAATCGGACACCGTGCGCGCCGTGCCGGTGACCTGGGTGATGGCCTACCCCGACACGCTGGCGGGAACCGACACGCGCGCGCTGCTCTCCTCGCTCGCTCCCGGCAAGGGACAGACGCTGTTGCCCAAGGGAAGACTCACGCGCTTGGAGGAGGATTTTCTCGAAGGGCTTCGCGCGTTCATGGACAACGATCCGCAGCGCACGGCGGAGGCCTGGTCGCGCCTGCGCGGCAAGAACCTACCGCCCGCATTACTCGCGAGCATGCGCGTGAATCTTGCCGTCATGCTGGCCTTGCGCGGCGACGCGAAAACGGCGGAGAAGGCCTGGCTGAACGACTGGAACGACCGTACCGCGGCGGCGGACGGGGCCTGGCGGAACGTGCTGACGGTGCGCATGGCCGAGGGACGCTGGCGAGACGCCGAAGCCGCCATCAACGCCATGCTTGCCACCGAGCCGCGCCATCGCGTGGCGCTGTTGGCGCGCGCGGCGCTGCTGTGGCAACTGCGCCCCGAAAGCGAGTGGGTTGGTTTTTTAAAGGCGCGCGCCGACGAGGACAGCGCGGTTCCCGACCTGCAGCTCGCTTACGGCGAATACCTGCTGGGGCGCGGGCGTCCGGGGGATGTTTCCGAGGCCGTGGTGTACTTCGACAAGGGGCTCGAGAAACTGCCGAAGGCCGGGCGCGCCTGGTACCTGCTGGCGGACGCGCAGTTCCGCCTGGGCTATTACTACTTCGCGCTCGATTGCCTGCAGAACGCGGGGCGCGCCGGGTACGCGGGTGCGGATTTTCACGAGTTGTACGCACGGGTGCTTCACACCTGCTGCACGGGCGACGAGGACCCGCGCGCGCCGGCGGCGCGCAAGGCCGCGCAAGAGTTGCTGGAAAAGGGCCTGGTCAAGGATCTGCACCGCCGCTCGGCGGCGCAGCTGCTCTATACGCTATACGCCCAGAATCTCAAACCCGACGCGGCGCAGGAACTGGAGAAGAACCTGTGGTTCCACTTCGAGGGGCCGGGCCGCACGGTGCGCAAACTCGGGGAGTACGCGGGCGGACCGCGCGACGAGCTCGGCCTCAGCGCGCGGGAATTGCGGGTCCGGTACGGGCTCCATGACCTGAACTGGATTCTCGCACTGCGGGAGAGGGACGTGTATCGGGAGTTTTGAAGTCGCGGATGGCCGGGCCCTCCGGATCGTCGCTCAGTCGGTCAATACCACGGTGTGCAGTTCCGAGACATCGTCGGTTTGGACGCGGTACAGATACACACCTTTGGATAGACCCGTTGTATTCAATGTGCGGGTGAACACGCCAAGCGAGGACATTTCGTTAAGGAGCGTGGCCACATGCGCTCCATCGGGCCGATACGCGTTGACGGTCACGCGCGTGGCGCGATCGGTGTGTAAGGCCAACGCACGGGCACCTTCAAAACGTATGTTCCTCGACGAATTACGGTCACGACTTGCGATCGAGGTTGTGAATTGGGACATGGGCCTGGACCAGACACCGTCTCCGGTGGCTGCGTATAGAACCGAATAGTTGACCGCCAACCCGAAGACGGAAAAATTCGTGAGCCCCGTATTGACCTCCGTCCAAGTCGCACCGGAATCCGCGGAGCGAAACACTCCGTTGTTCGTCCCTGCGAACAGGAGTCCGTTCGACCAAACCAATGCTCGTACCGTCGTATTCGTCAGTCCCGTATTCGCGGCAGTCCACGATTGACCCGTCGCATTTGATCTGTAAACACCCGCTCCATCGTAAGCAGCCAAGTACCGGTCTCCCACACGAATCAGTGCGCGCGCGGCTTGGCCTGACGGCAGGCCCGAAGATGACTCGAGCCAGTTCGCACCGCGATTGGCGGACAGGAAGATTTTTCCGGACGAGGTCGCGGCAACGACATGCGTTCCTTCCGCCCAGAGAGTCGAGATGACCGAATCGGTCAAACCGTCATTCACAGGTTCCCAAACCCATCCTGAGCTTGCGATGCGGAAGATGCCCTTTCCCGACGTGCCCGCGAAAACTTGGCTATCGCCGGCTGCCATGGCCGTAATCTGACGATTCAGCAATCCGGAATCGACTGCTGTCCCAACCATTGAGTGAGGCGAGGTGGTATGATAAACACCGCTGTCGCGTGTACCAGAGAAGATGCGATAACTCAAGGAAACCGCCGCAGTCACATTCATCTCGATAAGCGGAATAGGGGGTTGGGTCCAACCGATAGTGGCGTGCGGGTAGAAACGCACCCCGTCCGCCCTCGCGGCAATGACGGCTCTGGTACCGACATCACCGCCCCATATGATATCTCCCGCCACCATTGAAACGGCGCTATCCGGCCCACCGGTTTTGACCCACTGCGCGTGAGAGACCGCGAGCCCAAAGCTCAACGTAATGATCGCGACGTATTTGTCCAAAAGACACCCCCCCAGTGAGGTTTCTTACATCCGGAAAGGTACGCCACCGCTACAATTTTACCGTCAAGTTTCAGATAATTCCGAATGTTGCAGTTTCTTCCAAACGAAGATGTTCGAAGCCACATCCCCCGTCAAGAACCCGAACCTGCAATAATCTTTGGAATCGCGCTCACTCCGACGCGTAGCTGAACCCCACATGCAGCTGGTGGCGCGGGATGCCGTCGGTGAGGACCGTGTTGAACGTCACGGGAATGAGCAGGCGATCGAGGCGGAACGAGTAGGACGGCGCGATGCCGAGTCCCACGCCGTATACCGAAATCGAAGGACCCAGGCCCAACCCGAATCCCGCCTTCTGACGGAACCCGAAATAACCCCACACTTCGGGGTAAATCACCCCGTTCTCGACACCCTCCAGGAACCCGCCCAGTTCGGCGTACCCCTCGAAGTTGCGCCTCGACATGTACCGCACGTCCATCACCCACCCGAACAGCGAATTGAAGGCGCGCGTCTCCTTGTCGACCAGCAGGTCTTCGGCGACCATGGAAACGCCCGCGCGCGGCCCCAGGAAACTGAACTGGTCGATGAACTCTTCGGCGGAGGCGGGCGCGGCGGGGAGGGACGCAAGCCCCCAGGCGAATACGCAAGCCGACAGAAATGATTTCATGGGTTTACTCCTTGATGGCCCGTCCGGCCGGGAAGGGCCCTGACCATTGTTTTGGCTGTCTCGCAACGAATGTAATTCGGAACTCGTGGGGGAACGTCGGATATTCACGACCCGAGATGCTCATCGCGCAACAGGTCCGCCACGGTTTTGACCGGCGCGAATTGTGACAGGGGAATCTCCACGCACTGAGTGGCCCAGTGGGCCATCGAGCCGTTCCACAAACCCGGCCACTCGAGCGCCTTCAGCGCCCGGCCACCATGGGTTTTTTCCGCCACGAAACAGGCCGCAGGTTCGGCGAAGTCGTCGAGGCGGAAGGCCGCCCCCGATGAATCGCGCAACGCGCACGCGAGGTCCACAGGGTTGAAGTGGGTGCCCGAGCGGAAGAGTTCGCGCTGGGAGGCATCGCGCGCGTCCACCTCGGCGGATTCCACGATGCGAACCTCGGGGCCTTGCCCGCCTTGAATCCAGAACGGCCCGCCGCCGGGTTCGCCGACGTTTTTAACCATGCCGGCGATGCGGGCGGGGCGTTCGGAGACGGTGGCCGCATGACGCATCAGCAAGCCGCCGAGCGCGCGTCGTAGCGCGCGGCCCTCCGCGCGGATCGGTTCCACGGGAATGTTGTCGATGTTGCGGACCCACGCGAAGTCTGCTTTCAATGCGCGGGCCATGTCTTCAAGGTTACGAAGCAGCGAGCCGTGGCCTCCGGGGCGGAGCAAAAGATTCCCTTCCGCGTCGCGGAACGGAACCCCGTGTTCGTCGAGCGCGAGCGTTTGCGTTGCCGGGTCCTGAAACGAATGCGTCACTTCGGCGCTGATGCCTGCGGGCTTCAGCAGCGCGAGCACGCGCGCGACCTCTTCGAGAAACAAGACCTCGTGCTCGGGCGAAATGGTGAAGTGCAGCCGCGCGACCGCGCCAGGAGCCAGCGCCGCGGCCTCGCGGATGTGCTCCTCGACGGGCGTGCGCACGGTTTGCCCCGCGCGGTGGAAGGGCATGAGAGCCTTGGGCAACGAGGCCCAGCGCGCGGGGTCTTTCAATAGCTCGGGGAGAGTGGAGCGTGCGAAGGCATCATGCGCGCGCAGTTTTTCAACGGCCGCCGGGTCGGTCAGACTCGCGGCCATGCGCGTGGCCGCCCCCGAGGCTGGGATGAAAAACACCCAGCGCCCCGCGCGGGCCGCCTCCGTGTACGCCGCCCCCAGCGCTTCAAGCTCCGCGTCATCGAGCCGCGCAATGCCGTCCCCAAGCGTGCACGGACGCAGCAAATGAGGATGATGCATCCCCTCGCGCAGCAGCGCGAGTTGGCGCGCGGCGGTTTCGGGCGTGATGCCTGCCGTGGCAAGACGTGAGAGATCGGCAGGGGAGAAACCGGAGAGGGTGGACGAGGCCACGGAAGCTGTCATCGTTGGTTGTTCCAAAGTTCGCCCTCGTGCCGGGGACGCACGGGCTGAAGCGCGTCCGGCGGGAGGGTGGCGAGCGCCGCACCCAGTCGCGCCTTGGCGCGCTGGTCTTGCCACTTTTCCGCAAGCGCGACGGCGAGGTGGAGGAGGATGTAACCGAGTTTGAAGCGGCGACGCACCAGCGCGACCGCGAGCAACGACAGAACGCCCAGCGCCGCGAAGGCGGGGACGTTGCGTTTCAGGCGCGGCGGAATCATGGGGGGAAATTAGCTATCGGACGGGGCCGGTTCATGGTTTGAAACGAACCAGAACCACAAGGAAACAGTATCAGGATCTTGACTGCTGTCACGGATTCCCTGCGTGTTGGATGACACCCATGGGATTAATCGACCAGAATGCGCCCGGACCGATACTGTACGCCATCCTGCAGCGCCCTCACGAAATAAAGCCCGGTGGGCACCTTGGTGCCACGCGCATCGCGACGGTCCCACACCAAGCTTTGCTCACCCATTTTAAGCGTTCGTACCAAAAGGCCCCCGACGTTCCTGATCTCCACATCCGAGCCTTTCGCAAGACCGGTTAAAGCGGTAACACCGCCATCAATTCCAAAGCTTAACGAGCCTCGAAATTTCGCAGGGTTCAACCCGACAACCCACATGATTCCAAACTCGCTGGAGTCGGCTTGCACATAGGTAAGGGGACTGCTGATACGCATCCTCGCGCTATAGACAATATCCGCACGCTTACCCAAGCCCTGCGGCCCCTGCATTGCCGGGATGACCCAGTTGAAGCGTCCGGTGTTGGGAGCAGAGTCCGCCAGAGTGACCCACGTCCCAGAGGGCGACGTATAACGGTATTCGATCTTCACCTTAGGAATGGAACCGATGGTCCGCCAGCGAATAGGAATGGTGTCCCACGGCATGTAATTGTTCGTCCCCATGGTCTGCTTGGTGGATGGGGTATCGATGATGATGCGATGCAAATAGTGCGCGTTCATCGGCGTACCGGGCGGAATACGCATCACCTCAAGTCGGCGGTAACGCACGGTGGCGCCTTCGGCCTGCCAGCCGAGGCCGCCGCGATCCCACGGTTTGGCGGGCGTCATGTTCGACGGCGAGTTGCTGCCGCTGTTCGACGACCCCGTGGGGCGCGTCGAGTCGTTGAAGATGCGGATGTTCCACAGGCGGAACACCGTGGTGTCGTTCACGATGTGGATCGCGCTGTCGGCGCCGCGAGCCACCAGCTCGAAGCGCAGCCAGCGCGTCACGGTGGGCGTGGCCGCCGCGTAGGGGGTGATCAGCGGGTTGCCGCGGTACCAGCGCCCGTTGCACCCGATCTCGCAGGCGTTGATGACGGTACCGCCCGTGGCCACGTAGTTCGCCCCCTGGCTGGTGGAGGAGGTGCGCGAGGAGAACGTCACCTGTTGAATGGAGAACGCCGAGCCGATTTCGTTCTGCTTGCCCTGAAACTCGATGGACCGCGGCCAGTTGTTCTGCATGCGGATCGCCGACTCGTCGACGTGATAGGTCAACCCGGAATTGCTGTTGGCGTTCACCGCATCGTACTTCGATTCCCACCGCAGGCGGTAGTGGCTGAAGGTGGTGTCGAGCGTGCCGATGTTGCCCTGGTTGGCCGTGGTGCCCACGCGGATGGTCGCCGTGTCGGTGCCGGCATACTCGATGGTGTAGGGGGAGGCGGGGGGGACGACCTTGGGGGCGTTGGTTCCGCTCACATTGTAGGTGCGGGAGTAAAACCCGTCGAAGTTGGTGCCGTTGAAAAGGCGCACCCAGCCCGAGTCGGCGCGGGTGAAGGCCTGCGCCGAAGGGGCTTCAGGCATGAACAGAGCCAACGCCGCCAAGCCAGCCAGCGCGCGGAAGGCCTTGGGTGTGGATTTCGTGACGATGGGTCCTGTCTGTCCGTTGCGCATGGCCTCCCCCTCGGCTGCGGCACGACGAGTCATCCGACCCGCGCCGACGGCCCTAAAGGAATATATCGCGACAGGTATGATTTACCACAAGAAAACCACGTCAATTGACGTGGCAGGCGCCTGACCGCGATTTAACAAGCCTCGCGGAGCGCCTCTTCAAGCCTCGGGTAGCGGAAGGCGAAACGACCGTCGGGCTCCACGCGCTGACCATGCAGAAACAGATCGGACATTTCGCCAAGGCCCGCCCGCAAGGCGAACGCAGGCACGCGGAGCAATCGGGGGCGACGCAGCACCCTCGCCAAGGTTTCCGCGAATGTGCGCTGCGTCAGCGGCGCGCCTGCGGCGCCGTGAACAGGCCCGCTGATCGACTCATCGGCGACCGCCTGATGAAACATGCCAGCCGCATCGTCGCGATGAATCCACGGCCAGTACTGGCGTCCGTCGCCCAGCACGGTGCCCAGGCCGAGGCGCGTCGACAGCGCCAGCGGCGGCAGCGCGCCGCCGCCGCGACCAAGCACCATTCCCATCCGCACCATCGCGACGCGGGCGCCGAACGTGTTCGCGCGGTATACCTCCGCTTCCCACGCCGCCGCCATGCGCCCGAGGAAATCCTCACCCGGCGCGTCGAAGACATTCACCGGTTCCTCTCCCCGATGTCCGTAATACCCCATGCCCGACGCCGACACGAAAACGGAAGGGGGCGCGGCGAGCCGGGAGAGCGCGTCGACCAGCGAGCGCGTCCCGTCGACGCGCGAGTGCCACAGCACATCCTTCCGCCGCGACGTCCACAACCCGCCTGCGATGGAGGCCCCCGCGAGATGAACCACCGCGTCGAAGCGATGGGCGCGGTCTGTTTTCAGATCATGAAGAGCCAGCGCCTCGACGGACGCGTGAAGTTTCGCTCCCGCCCCCGCCGGGTCACGCGTCAGGGCGGTTGCAGTCCATCCCGCCTTGAGGAATGCGGCGGTCACGGCTTGGCCGACGAACCCGGTGGCACCGGTGATGAGAACGTGAGGCATGTTCGAAAAGTAAAGAACCCCGATGCCTTGCGGACACCGGGGTTCCAAATCGAGCGCGAAAAGCGTTCAGAACGGTCGCATCAGCGGCCCGAGGCCACGGACGCGTTAACGACCCGACCTCATCAACGACTTCAGCGACACCGCCAGCTTGATGTTGTTCTGCTTCTGCGGGCCCGTGGCCGCGAACTTCTGCATCAGCTGATCCACCGTGGCCTTGGGCTTGGCGGGCTTCGCGCCCGGGCGGTTGCCGCCCTTGCCGCGGCCTTCGCCGCGCGCCGCGCCCTCGCCCGCCGCAGCGGTCTTCATGGAGAGCGAAATGCGCTTCTGCTCCATGTCGACGCCCAGCACGCGCACCTGCACCACCTGACCCGGCGCCACCACCTTGCTCGGGTCCTGCACGAACTTGTCGGACAGTTCCGAGACGTGGACGAGGCCATCCTGGTGCACGCCGATGTCGACGAAAGCGCCGAAGGCCGTCACGTTGGTGACCACGCCCTCGAGGCTCATGCCTTCCTGCAGGTCCTTGAGATCCTGCACCTTGGCGTTGAAGCGCGCGTACACGAAGGTGGAACGCGGGTCGCGCGCGGGCTTCTCGAGCTCGGCGACGATGTCGGTCAGCGTGGGGATGCCCACCTCGGCCGTCGCGTACTTCGCGAGGTCGATCTTGCGCACGGCCTCGGCGTTGCCGATCATCTCCTTCAGCGGAACACCGGCCTCCTCGCACATGGCCTTCACGAGTTCGTAGCGCTCCGGGTGCACGGCCGACGCGTCGAGCGGGTTCTCCGACTCACGCACGCGCAAGAAGCCCGCCGCCTGTTCGAAGGCCTTGGGGCCGAAGTGCGGGACCTTCACCAGCGACGCGCGCGAGGGAAACGCCCCGTGCTCGTTGCGGTACTCCACGATGCTCTTGGCCAGCGCCTTGTTGACGCCCGAAACCTGCGCGAGCAGGGGCTCCGAGGCCTGGTTGACGTCGACGCCCACGCGGTTCACGCACGACTCGACCACCTGCTCCAGCTTGGTCTTCAGTTCGTTCTGGCTCACGTCGTGCTGGTACTGGCCCACGCCGATCGACTTGGGTTCGATCTTCACCAGCTCGGCCAGCGGATCCTGCACGCGGCGCGCGATGGACACCGCGCTGCGGATGGTGGCGTCGAGATCGGGGAACTCCTTGCCCGCGATGGGCGACACCGAGTACACCGACGCGCCGGCCTCGGACACGATCACCTTGATGGGCGGGTTCTCCAGCTGCTTGAAGGCTTCGGCGACGAAGCCATCGACTTCGCGCGAGGCCGTGCCGTTGCCGATGGCCACCAGCTCGACCTTGAAGCTTTCCACCATGGCGAGGAAGATGGTGGTCGCGGCCTCCACCTGCTTGTTCTGCAGGGGCTGAATCACGCGGTGCTCCAGCAGCTTGCCGGTGGCGTCGATGACGGCCAGCTTCACGCCGGTGCGGAAACCCGGGTCGACGCCCATCACCACCTTGGAGCCGGCCGGCGGCGCCAGCAGCACTTCCGACAGGTTCTTCTGGAACACCTTGAACGCCTCGGCTTCGGCGCGCTCGCGCAGGTGCAGGCGGGTTTCGGTCTCGATGGCGGGCTTGAGCAGGCGGTCGTACGCGTCGCGCACCATGCCTTCGAGGTCGGTGCGGAACGGCGAACCGGGGCGCACGACGCGCTCCTGCAGCATCGGCACGACCTTCTCGTCGTCGAGCCACAGTTCGGTCTTGAGCACATTCTCCTTCTCGCCGCGGCGGATGGCCAGAATGCGGTGGGACGGGAGGTCCTTCACCTTCTCCTTGAACGAGTAGTACATCTCGAACTTCGAGCGCTTGCCCTCCCAGTCCTTGCGGACCTGGGTGGCGAGCACGCCTTCCTTGAAGGCGATGCCGCGGAGCAGCGCGCGCGTCTCGGAGTCTTCGGCGAACTCTTCGGCGAGAATGTCGAGCGCGCCCTTGAGGGCCGCGGCCGCGTCGGGAACGTTCTTCTCGGCGTTGACGTAGGCCGCCGCGAGTTGTTCGGGGGTCTGGTCGCCCACGGGCTCCTGGGCGGCGAGCAGGCGCGCCAGCGGCTCGAGCCCCGCTTCCTTGGCGGCCATCGCGCGCGTGCGGCGCTTCGGCTTGTAGGGCAGGTACAAGTCCTCCAGCACCGTCTTGGAGGTGGTCGCGAGGATCTTGGCCTTCAGCTCGGGCGTCAGCTTGCCCTGCTCCTCGATGCTCTTGAGCACGGTTTCGCGGCGCTCGGAGAGCTCCTTGTAATACGTGTAACGCTCTTCGATGAGACGAATGCCGTTCTCGTCGAGCGAGCCGGTGGCTTCCTTGCGGTAGCGGGTGATGAAGGGGACCGTGGCGCCTTGGTCGAACAGGGCCAGGGTATTGCGAACGCCCTCAACGGGGATTTTGGACTCGGATGCGATGATTTCGGCAAAATTCACGATGAACTCCAGACTGTGACGCCCCGGACAGCCTTGAACGGGGGGACGGGGGGTGAAAGTTAGCACCCCGTAATGGAGTTGGCGCGAATAAATGCGCTGAAATGACCAATCCGTGACAAACGGCCAGGTCGCCCCGCATATGTTTGAGCCAGTAACCCACACCAAGGATTCAGCCATGACACACGCATCGATGGAAGCCTGGGAAGGCGCGACTCTCTACTACCAGTACATCAAGGACATCAACAAGTACCCGCTCCTCACCCGCCCCGAGGAGGTCGAACTGCTGCGGCGCGTGAAGGAAGGCGACCAGCGCGCCATGAACCGCCTCGTGTGCTCGAACCTCAAGTTCGTCATCAACGTCGCCTTCATGTACAAGAACCAGGGGTTCTCCCTGCCCGAGCTCATCAATGAGGGCAACCTCGGTTTGATCGAAGCCGCCAAGCGTTTCGACCTCGGCCGCAACCTCAAGTTCATCTCATACGCCGTGTGGTGGATCCGCCAGTCGATCACGCGCGCCATCGCCGAACGCGCCCGCTTGGTGCGCATCAGCGCCGAGAAGGAGCTGATTCTGCGCCGGTTCTCCAAGCACAACGTCTCCATGCGCCAGACCGTGGGCGGCGGTCTGATCATGGACACCGAAGCCCTGGGCAAGAAAATGGGCTACACGGGGCGCCAGGTCGAGAAAATCATCGAAATGGGCTTGCGCCATGCCTCCTTGGACGACCCCATCGGAAACGAGGAGGGGACCTCAGTTCTCGACATGATCGAGGATTCCCACACCGAAGCTCCCGACGCCCCGGTGCAGGAGGAATCGAAAAAACGCCAGGTGTCCTCGCTGCTCCAGCGCCTGCCCGAACAGGAAAAAACCGTTTTGAGCATGTATTTCGGGTTGAACGGGCAGGAGCCCTTGAATTTGGAGGAAATCGGGGAAGTGATCGGACTTTCCAAGGAGCGCGTGCGCCAGATCAAGGAAAAAGGCCTCGCCGCTTTGCGGTCGATGGAAGAGGCACACGAACTGGCGATGTTGGGGTAGATTAAAAAAGGTCTCGAGTATAAAACCCGGAGATTCTCCGAGAACCTCTCTCCCCCTCTCCTGTCCCCGGGTTTTTGCCGGAGCTTCCTGCGAAGGAAGCTCCGGTTTTTTTTGCCCTAGGGTCCTCACCCCAAACCCCGCCCTTCGGGCGCCAAAAGTAGGGGCGAATAATCATTCGCCCCTGCAAGACACATCGATATCAGGTCTATCAGGGATCAGACGATCAGGCGATCGTCTTCGACGACGGGTGCTGCGTTGCCGCGCCATACGCTGTTGCCCTCGAACAGTTTGAGGCGATCGTCGCCGGCGGCCGGCGCGAGCCAATGCTCTTCGCTCATCTGCCCGCTCTGCCCGTAGGCCGCCAGCGCGTTGGCGTAGCACGCGAGGTCCACATGTTCGCGCGGTACGCCCTGCTCCAGCATGAGGTTCGCCGTCTTCGGCACCGCCATCGGGTCGCTCACGCCCCAGTCGGCGCTGCTGTCCACGATCATGCGCTCGGGCCCGTACTTCTTGATCAGGTCGACCATGCGCTGGTTGCCCATTTTCGTTTTCGGGTAGATGGTGAACGCGCACCAAAACCCGCGATCGAGAACCTCTTTGCAGGTCTCCTCGTTGTTGTGGTCGATGACCACCTTGGACGGATCGATGCCGTGTTCGACGACCACATCCATGCTGAGGGTCGTCCCGCGCTTTTTGTCGCGGTGCGGCGTGTGGATCATGACCGGAAGACCGGTTTCCTTGGCGAGTTCGAGCTGGGCGCGGAACGCCTTGTCCTCCGCCTTGGTGATCTCGTCGTATCCGATCTCGCCCACGGCCACCACCCCCTCCTTGCCCACGAAACGCGGCAGCAGGTCGAGCACTTCCTCGGCCAAGGCCTCGTTGTTGGCTTCCTTGGAGTTGAGCCCCATGGTGCAATAGTGGCGGATGCCGAACTGCGAAGCGCGGAAGCGCTCCCAGCCGATCAGCGACGAGAAGTAATCCAGGAAGGTGCCGGCCGTGGTGCGCGGTTGGCCCACCCAGAACGCGGGTTCGATGACGGCCACCACGCCGGCTTCGCGCATGCCCTGGTAGTCGTCGGTGGTGCGCGACACCATGTGGATGTGGGGGTCGATCAGGCGCAAGGGTTTGGTGTCAGGGGCGGTCATGGTTCTCCCAGGTCAAAGTGCCGTTTTCAAGCGATGAAATGAGTTCGGGGGCCCGGGCACGCGCCAGCGCGCGCAGCGGCTCCTTGCCGCTGTTCCACGCGGCCAAGGCCGCGCCGCGCCGGTCTGCGGGTTCAAGGTCGAAGGCCTTCTCAAGCGAGGCGGACGCATGGCCCGCGGCGGGATCGTTCGCGGGGTGGGCGAACGGCGCCACGCAGCGCCACGCCTCGGGCGAAATGCGGCGGCCGGCCGCCCACCGTTCGCGCGCGAGTTCGGCGATCATGCGGGCGAGGTCGGCATTGGCGCGCGTGTCGAGGCCGTAAACGCCCGCCAGCGGGAGTTCGACGAACAGGCACTTGACGATCATTTGGTTCCACGCGATGTCGTCGAAGCGCTCGGCCGGATAGGGATTGCGCTGCGAGATGGCGGCGAACACGTCGCCCATGTTGCTGCGGATGGCCTCGCGGGCGATGTGCAAAAGCGCCTCGTTGCCCGGCAGGAGGAAGAGGGCGCGCACCAGCGCGACGTGCTCCCCGAGGTCGGCGGTCTGGAAGAGCGAGAGGATCGATTTCGCCGAGGCCGCGCCCTCCGGGAGGGAGAGCAGAAGCGCCGCGCGCGCGGCTTGGTCGAGCGTCCAGTCCCGAAGATCCCAGCCGGGATGCAGGGCGAGGGCCGCGGCCTGTTCGGCGGCCGTCGCGCCCAGAGGCGCGCGGCCCGCCTTGCGCAAGGCCAATCCGAAGGCGAGGTGGAAAGCGCGCTCGGGCGCGCCGGCGTGCAGCAGGGCACATTGCTCGTTCAGCCACGTGTTCGTGGCGGAGTCGAGACGCTTCTCGAGAAGCGCTGAAAGGAAAAGGCGGGACGTCATGCAAGGCACTCCAAGGTCACGCAAAGATACAATGGGCCGGGGGGCTGGGGCGACCTTCGGGCGGGAATCTTACTGGATATTATTGTCCGTAGAGTTTCCGGGGACGGACCCCGCGGGCAAGGGCATGGCCGCCACCGAGGAACGGTGGGTCGTGGAGATGCGGGAACATCGTGGGTGAGCCCCGGAAAAAAAGAGGCGGATGCCGATGCACCCGCCCCCTGAAGACCCGGTCGCGACCTGCGACAACCCGGTGGTTACCAGCGGAACCCGATTTTCTCGAGCCGGGAGATCTGGTCGGCGTCGAGGCGGCCGGCGCGCTTCTTGGCGCGCTGGATGCTGCACCACGCGATGATGCGGCGATCCTTGAGCGCGGTGGCCTGCAGCACCGGCCACTTGGCGGGGTTGTCGCGCTTGTATTCCTTGAGAAGTTCGTAGAACTTCGACCAGCTGACTTCCTTCACGCTCCACTGGAAGCCGAATTTGTCGAGGCTGGCGACGCGGTCGGCGGAGAGTTTGCCGGCCTTGTGCGCGCAGCGCTGCAGATGGCACCACAGGCCCAGGCGGTTCCCCTTCGGAAACTCCTCGCGCGCCTTGGGCCAGCGCCCCGGGTGCTTGGAACGGTAGAGGCGCAGGGTCTTCAGGTGTTCTTCCCAGCTGTCGGGCAGCTCGAACGGGAACTTCACCTTCTCAAGCTGCAGGCGACGCTTCTTCGGCAGCGTGCCGGCGGCGAACGCCTGACGTTGACGCCACACCCAAAGACCCAGACGGTTGCCCTTGGGGAACTCCTCGCGCGCGATCGGCCATTCGTCCTTGTTGCGGCGGCGGAACTCCATGAGGTGGGCGAATTGTTCGTCCCAATGCATGCCGCGCGCGTCGATCTTGTTCCATTCGAAGCCGGCCTTCTGCAAGGCGCTCACACGCGCCGCGTCGAGATCGCCGCGTTCGCGCAGATCGCGCTGGCGGTTCGCCCACAGGCCGATGCGGTTGCCTTTGGGGAACTCCTCGGATGCCTTGGGCCAACGACCGTTCTTGGCCTGGAACTTGGTGAGGTAGGAAAACTGCTTCTCCCACTGGCTGTCCCAACGCGTCGGCGCGGCAGCGGAAGTCTTGGTGTCCTTGCTCGTCTTTTTCATGTGCATCCTTCCAGCCTAGCTGTACCGGTGTTTGGAACCCTTTATCCATCAAACCTAATCAAATCGCCGCCCCGTCACCGCGCCGGCGGCCGCGACAGGACAACAATTGTTTGTTGTGACGACGATAATCTAGAATTTCAAACACTTTCAAAACAGGTCAAAGCCTGAATGTTTGTGATTTTAACGAAATTTCGTGATTTTTAACCAAAGCGCTCCGGGGACAAAAACGAGCGTTTGAAACGTTATGTGACAACCTGAAATCGTGTCAAGACCGGCCCGTCGGGGCGGGGACGTTTCAGTCGCCGCAACAATACGGAAACCTCGATCTGCTAATTTGCGGAGCATGATCATCCGCATCGTGGACATCGGCAGCAATTCGGTGAAAGCCTCGCTGTACGCCGTCCAGGGCGGTCGACACCGCCTGATCAAACGCGACAAACTTGATTATTCGGTGGGGAACGCCGTTTTTCCGCATGGGTCGATCCCGGAAGCCGGCCTGCGCCGCATCGCCGCGTTCGTGAAGGCGGGGTTCGCCGGGAAGGTCAGGGCGACCGAAAAACCCCATTTCACCTTCGTGCTGGCGACCTCGGCCGTGAGGTCGGCGCGCAACCGCGACGCCTTCGTCGCGCGGCTCGCGGAGGAGACCGGAGTCCAAATCCGGGTCCTCACGGGCGCGGAGGAAAGCTTCCTGATTCACGGCGGCATCCTCAGCCAGGCCGCACCGCGGCGCGGCGAGGTGATCAAAACCATCGACATCGGCGGCGGAAGCGCGGAGGTTTCCTGGAGCCGCGACGGGCGCTACCTGTTCGGTCGCAGTTACGAGCTGGGCGCCATCAGGTTGACCCGGAGGTTCCACGGCGAAGGCAAGCCCTTCACCCGTGAAGGGCTGAGGCGCATCACCGAGCACGCCCTCGAGGCCTTCCGCGCCGGTTCGCCCGCCGAGGCGCCCGCGGCCGACCGCGCGATCGGCAGCTCCGGCAACGTGCGCGCGATCGCGCTCCTCGCGGCCAAGGTGCGCGGTCAAACCTTTTCGCGCCTGTTGCCGGACGTGACGCCCGGCACGCTGGAGGACATCGCCGAGTTCGCGCTCGGACGCACGGCCTCCTCACTCGCCGCAACCTTCGGGCTCACGCCCTCGCGCGCGGTCATCATCATGCCGGCGGTGATGGTGCTGCTCGCCAGCATGCGGCATTTCGGTATTCCCCGGCTCGAAATCGCGGAGGCCGGGCTGCGCGAAGGCGCGGCCGCCTTCTGGAGCAAAAGCGGCCATCTCAATCTTCCCGTCCTGGAGGACCATGAAGCGGAGCAATCCCCCCGCACCGAAGAAACGGACTCCGCCCTCCGGCGTCCGAAAAAAGGCGCTCCCGAAAAACCCACCCCCCGCCCGGGACGTCGTCCCGAAGCCAGCCCCCAAAGCCGCGACCCGAAAAAACGCCCCAAAAAAGGCTGAACCGCCGACACCGGCGTACACCGGCTCCGGGCTGTTCATCGACCGGGAATTGTCGTGGCTGGCGTTCAACCGCCGGGTGCTTGAGGAAGCGCGGGACGCGACCGTCCCGCTTTTGGAACGCCTGAAGTTCATCGCCATCGTCGGCGGCAACCTCGACGAGTTTTTCGAGGTGCGCGTGGCCGCGCTGTTGCAGCGTCTGGAATCGGGCGCCACCACCGACGGCATCGCGCGCCTGGACGCGCGGGAGAAGCTGGAACGCGTCCTGGGCGAGGCCCGCTCGATGGTGGCGGCGCAGTACGACACCTGGGAAACCGTGCGCGGCGAACTGGAATCGCAGGATGTGCGCGTCAAGCGCCCCGCCTCGCTCGGCGCGGGCGACCTGGCGTTCGCGCGCTCCTGGTTCATGCGCGAAGCCTACCACCTGCTGACACCCATCATCATCGACCCCTCGCACCCGTTCCCGCGCCTTTTGAACAAGGCGCTGTGCCTCGCCTTCGTGCTCAAGGCCCCCGGACGGGGCCGCGAAACCCTCGGCATCATGACGGTGCCGCGCGGATTGCCCCGCCTCATCGCCCTGCCCTCCCCCGCCGGGCGCGAGGGCGGCGCGCAATCGTTCCTGTACATCGGCGACCTGATCCGGCATTTCGCGGGTGAACTTTTCCGCGGTTATCCCATCCGCGAAAGCGCGGCCTTCCGCGTGACCCGCAACTCGAACCTGTACCTCGACGAAGACGAGGAACTCGGCGAAGGCAGCCTGCTGGAGGCCGTGGAAGAGGAGATCCGCAACCGGCGTCGGGGCGATGTGGTCCGGCTGGAGATCGAAGCGCACGCGAGCGACCGGCTTGTCGCGCCTCTCACGGGCTATCTCGACCTGGAGCCCGAGCTGGTGTTCCGCACGGGTCACCCCGTCAACCTGACGCGGTTGGGACAACTGCACGCCCTGATCAATCGGCCCGATCTCAAGTTCGCCCCATGGCATCCGGTGCCGGCCGAAGGCTTCGAGGACGCGGGCGCCATTTTCAACCGCCTGCGAGCCGGCGATGTGATGCTACACCACCCGTTCGACAGTTTCGACCCCGTGGTGCGCTTCATTGAAACGGTGTCGCGCGACCCGCAGGTGCTGGCGATCAAAACCACCCTGTACCGCACCAGCGCCGACAGCCCGATCATGTTCGCGCTGATGGAGGCCGCCCAGCGGGGCAAGGAAGTCGTCGTCGTCGTGGAGCTCAAGGCGCGCTTCGACGAACAAAGCAACATCCACTGGGCGCGCCAGCTCGAAGAGCGGGGCGGAACGGTGGTCTACGGCCTGGCGGGACTGAAGACCCACTGCAAGGTGGCGCTGGTGGTGCGCCGCGAAGACGACGGCTTCAAGCGCTACGCGCACGTGGGGACCGGCAACTACAACCCCGAGACCGCGCGTCTGTACACCGACCTGTCGCTGTTCACCAGCGACCGCGAGATCACCGGGGGCATCTCGGAGACCTTCAACTACCTCACGGCCTACGCGCCCCACCCCGACTTCCGCGGCCTGCTGGTGGCGCCCCTCACCTTCCTGTCCGGAACCTTGGCGCTCATCCGCCGTGAAATCGGTCACGCCCGCGCCGGGCGCAAGGCGGGCATCGTCGCCAAGGTGAATGCGCTGTTCGACCGCGAGGTGATCGAGGCCCTGTACGAAGCCTCGCAGGCGGGCGTCACCATCCGGCTGATCGTGCGCGGCATCTGCGCTCTGCGCCCCGGCGCTTCGGGGCTTTCGGAAAACATCCGCGTGAAAAGCGTGGTGGGACGGTTCCTGGAACACAGCCGGGTCTTCTGCTTCCGCAACGGGGGCGATGCCGGCGAGTTTTTCATCGGGAGCGGGGACTGGATGATGCGCAACCTGCGCGAGCGTGTGGAGGTCATCGCGCCCGTGCGCGATGAGGCCCTGCGCGCGCGCCTGTCGCGGATTCTCGCCGTGTACTGGGCCGACAACGTGTCGACGCGGTGGATGAGCCACGAGGGCGGATACGCGCGCGCGGTCCCCGGGACCGGCGAGGCGGAGATTGACGCGCAGGAGTTTTTCATGCGCGAGGCGAACGGCGAGCCGTTGCCCGAGCCTCCCGCGCTTTGGGCCTAGGCGCGCCCCTGATCCGCCCGTCCGCCGTCCCCCGCGGGATGAGTCGCGGGATGATGCGGGTGGTGGTGCGCGTGGTGGTGGTGACGCAGCGCCAACAGGCGGGCCGCCTTGCGGCGCCGCACCATGCGTTCGCCCAGCGCCCACATGCCGTGGGTGAGAGGGTAGGACAGAATGCCCGACACCGCCGCCGAAACGAGACTGCCCACCAGGAGGGGCTTGCCGTAGGCGACCAGGAATTTCGCCGTGCCCTCGTAATGCGTGTTGTCCATCCCCACGAACGCCGGCGCGATCCAGTGTCCCAGCTCGAGCTGCATCCAGATCAGCCCCGGGGCGGTGAACGGATTGCTGACCAAGGTGGCCAGCGCCGCCGCCGCGATGTTGGCGCGGAGGAAATAGCAGATGACGGCGGAAGTCAGGATCTGCAGACCGATCAGCGGCAGCATGCCGATGAACATTCCGACCGCGACGCCCTTGGCGAGCGCCTCCCGATCGGGAACCCACAGGCTCGGTTCGAAAATCCGCGAACCCAGCAGTTTGTGGACCAGCGACCCGTGCAAGTGGCGGGGACGGGGCCTGACCTTCAGTAAATAACGGAAAGGTTTGCGCCACCATGGGCGCACGGGCACCAGCTTGAAGGGGATTTTACGCGGCGCACCGGTCATGGGCGACAAAAAGTACTCGAATCTCGGCACCGGATTTGCAAGGGATTGTACGGTGTCGGGCGTTGGAACCGGTTGGTTTCAGTGCTGAAACGTCGGCCGCTGCAATCCGGAACGGGCGGGCTGGGTCACTCCGATCCAACCGTCCGTCACCGGCCGATGCGGTCGAAATCGAAACATCGTCGCGGCCCGAACGGCTCGACGCAAGGCCGGGGCCGCCGAAAATAATACCTTGGCCCCACGGAGGTTTTTTCATGTTCAGACGCATTGCGCTCTTTGTCCTCACCAACATCCTCGTGATCGCGACGATCACGATCGTCCTGCAAATCCTGGGGGTTGGCAACTACCTCACGAATGCGGGCATAGACTTCGGGGCTCTGCTCGCCTTCTGTCTTGTGTGGGGTATGGTCGGCTCGTTCATTTCGCTGGGACTCTCGCGCATCATGGCGAAGTGGAGCATGCGGGTTCGCGTGATCGACCCCCGCAACCCGGGTGAGTTCCGCGACCTGGTCAACATGGTGCACGGCATGGCCCAAAAGGCCGGCCTGCCGGCCATGCCCGAGGTGGGCGTGTACGACAGCGCGGAGATCAACGCCTTCGCGACCGGCCCGTCCAAGCGCCGCTCGCTGGTGGCCGTGTCCACCGGTCTGCTGCAGCGCATGGACCGCGACCAGGTGGAGGGCGTGGTCGGCCACGAGGTCGCCCACATCGCCAACGGCGACATGGTCACGATGACTTTGATTCAGGGCGTCATCAACGCCTTCGTGATGTTCTTCGCGCGCATCGCCGCCTATGCGGTGACCGCGGCCATGCGCCGCGGGGACGGCGAGCAGGGCGCCAGCCCCATGTTGAACTTCATGCTGGTGATGGTGTTCCAGATCGTGTTCGGACTGCTGGGCTCCATCGTCGTCGCCTGGTTCTCGCGCCTGCGCGAGTTCCGCGCCGACCGCGGCGGCGCGATCTACGCCGGCAAGGCCAAGATGATCGCCGCCCTGCAGGGCCTGCAACGCGCATATGGCCGCCCCGTGGAGGAGGAGGAGGAGCACGCCTCGCTCAACACCCTCAAGATCTCGGGCAAGGCCTCCCGGCTGGCCTCGCTGCTGTCCACCCACCCCGCCCTCGAGCTGCGCATCGCGCGTCTGCAAGAGCGCTGAAGGCCGTCGGGCGGGAGCGCGGAGCCGGGTCGAGCCGCACACTACGATGCGTTCACGAAAACCGGTTGACCGGTTTCGTCACAAGGATCCGCTGCGGCGGATCCTTTTTTTATGCCCGGTCCGCCGCAAAGCTCCGTCACGGACGCACGCCGAAAGTTCCGATTTTCCCTTTCCACCCCCGTCGGGCGGTAGCATTATTCCACAGGAGCGCGGACATTCGCGCTTCCCCGGGAGAGAACCATGACCGAAACGCAAGCGACCCGCCCCCGCAACGCCGTGCAGCTTCTCTGGTGGCCCTTCCAGAAGTTCGCGCAGCTGCAGTCGGCCTCGAGCATCCTGCTGATCCTGTGCACCCTCGCCGCGCTGGCGTGGGCCAACTCGCTGTGGGGTGACGCTTACCACCACTTCAAGGAGTTTCCCGTCGGCCTGAATCTCGGCGGCGTGCCGATGATGCTGAACGTTGAGCTGTTCGTGAACGACGCGCTGATGGCCGTGTTCTTTTTGCTCGTCGGGCTCGAGATCAAACGTGAAATGCTGGCGGGTGAACTCGCCTCCCTCAAACAGGCCGCCCTGCCCATCATGGCCGCCGTCGGCGGCATGCTGGCCCCCGCGGGCATCTTCCTGGTTTGGAACCACGGGCTTTCCAGCGCGCACGGATGGGGCATTCCCATGGCCACCGACATCGCCTTCGCGCTGGGCGTGATGACTTTGCTCGGCAAGCGCGTGCCCATCGGGCTGAAGGTGTTCCTGGTGGCCTTGGCCATCATCGACGACATCGGCGCCATTTTGGTGATCGCGATTTTCTACACCAACAAGCTCAACCTGCCCAGCCTGTTCGTGGCGCTCGGCATTCTGCTGACCTTGGTTTACCTGAACCGCTCGCAGGTGAAGCACCCGGCCCCGTACCTGATCGGCGGCTTGTTTTTGTGGATCGCCGTGTTCCACTCCGGCATTCACGCCACCATCGCCGGCGTGCTGCTGGCGTTCTGCATCCCGCACAAGGCCAAGCTGCGCGAGGAGGAATTCGCCCCGCGCGTGAACGCCGCGCTGGAGAAATACCGGGCCGGCGAACTGAAGGCGGGTTCCATTCTCGACGACTGCCGCGTGGAGGCCATCCACGAACTGGAAGCCACCTGCGAGGGCGTGGAGCCACTGTTGCAACGGCTCGAATCCAAACTTCACCACATCGTGAGTTTCGGCATCCTTCCCCTGTTCGCCCTGGTGAACGCGGGCGTGGAGTTCTCACCCGAAGTCACCCATGTGCTGGTGGAGCCGCTGGGCCTGGGCATCCTCATGGGCTTGGTGCTCGGCAAGCCCATCGGCATCACCTTGTTCGCCTGGCTGGCCGTGCGGTTCAAAATGGCGGCCCTGCCCGCCGGCACCACCTGGGCGCAAGTCGCGGGCGCCGGCATGCTGGGCGGCATCGGATTCACCATGTCGATCTTCATCGCGGGCCTGGGATTGCCGGGACATGATATGCTGGACGGCGCGAAGCTGACGATTCTCGTAAGCTCGATTCTGGCCGGGGCCTCGGGCTACTTGGTACTGCGGCTGCTGGGTCGGAAAGCGGTCCGGGATGCGGCCGAGGCGACCTGAGGGTCACCCGGCGCGCTTGAAACAAGGACGCCCCGGGGACGATGTAGTTTATCGCCATGTCGTCTCCGAAATCCCTCCCCTCAAGGCGCGCGTGGTCGACGGTTCTGCCCAAACCACGGGCGCCGATCGCAGGCCTGGCCCGTGCGACGGCTTGGGCGGCCTTGTCGGGCCTTTCATTCCTCGCGCTGACAGGCTGCGTGATCGGCGAACCGGAACCGCGCCCCCCCGCCCCCATCATTCCGCTCGCCGTCGGGAACACGTGGAACTACACCGACAGCATCTACGATGACACGGCGGGCGGCGCCCCGGCGCGGCTCGACAGCCTGCGCATCCGCGTGATGGATACGCTCACGGTGTCGGTCAGCGGCATCGCGCGGCGCGCCTACCTCTGGAACGTGCACGAGCAGACCGGCAACATGCCCGGCGCCCTGTCACTGTGGCTGGAGAACCGCGCGAACGGCAACTACACCTTGGGCGCGCAGCAGGACTCGGCGTCTTTCACTTTTGAAACCTTGCATCTCAAGCACCCCGCGGCGGCGGGCGACCGCTACCCTCTCCACTTCCTGTCGTTCACGGCGGCCGACACGGGCAACGGGCCGCAGTTGATTCCCGTGGTCGATACCCTGGAGGCCCTGGTCGTCTCGGTCGACGAGACGTGCGTCGTGCCCGCGGGGACCTTTCGGTGCGTGCATTACCGCGGACTCCGCCCCGGCAACGTGGTGCACGCCGATTCGTGGTACGCCCCGGGCGTGGGGTGGCTGGGCTCCGAGACCTTCCGGGACATCGTCGACATGACGGGCACGCGCACGGTGCGCGTGCGGCGCGTGCTGCGGTCTTATACCCTTTACTGACGGAGAGGGAAAGTCGAGTAGGAGTAGGAGTAGGAGTACGAGTACGAGTAGGAGTAGGAGTACGAGTACGAGTACGAATCGACACCAGTCGATCCCGATTCCGCCCATCCTTGATCCCTCGGCCGCATCGTCCGGGACGCGGTTAGTTTTACGGGATGCCGGAACACAACGCCGATTTTTCCACCACGCTCTTCACTCACAAGTTCATCCCCGCGCGCGCGCCGCGCGAAGACGGGCGCAAGCCCGTGATGATCGTCCTGCACGGCTTGGGCGATTCCCTGAACGGCTACCACTTTCTCCCGGAAGCCTTGCGCATCCCCGGGCTCTCGTACCTGCTCCTGAACGCCCCCGACGACTACTACGGCGGATACAGCTGGTACGACATCATGAACGACCCCGGCCCCGGCATCGTGCGCAGCCGGGCGTTGTTGCTCGCCTTGATCGAAGAGCTGATCGGCGACGGTGTCGCGGCGCGCGACATTTACCTGTTCGGTTTCAGCCAGGGCTGCCTGATGGTCACCGATGCGGGGCTCCGCAGCCCGCACCGGCTCGGCGGCATCGTGGGCGTTTCCGGCTACGTGGGTTTTCCCGACGAATACCCCGCGGCCTTCACCCCCCAAACCGCCCGGCAAAAGTTCCTGGTGACGCACGGACGCATCGACCAGATGCTGCCCTTCGCCCGCTCGGAAGCGCAGTTCGGCGCCCTGAAGGCCTTGGGGGTTGACGTGACCTTTACGGCGTACACCAAGGAGCACACCATGCTGCTGGAGGAACTGGGGGACATCGCGGACTGGGTGAAGGGGCGCATGGCCGCGGATGAGCGGAATTCGAAGGCGGAAACCACCGTCTGAAACGGCCCGCCCATCCCGTGAATCGACCGGGAAGAGCCCCGACCCCGTTTGGCATGACGCAGGGGGATGCGGGGGAATCATCCTACGCCGGCCTGGGCTCGAACCAGGGACCGGCGGTTTAGAAAACCGCTGCTCTATCCAGCTGAGCTACCGGCGCAGGAAGGCACAAGGTAGCGAAAACAAGGCGCGACCGTCCCGCCCGGTCTTGCTATTTTACGCATTCACGGTTTTCACCATTCAGCCCGGCCTCTCTCAGGTTTTCGGCGGGCATCAAGGAGTTTTCTCATGGGTTTTGGCAGCGCCGATCTTCTGTTCCTGCTCGGCACCATTCTGGTCATGTACTTCCTGTTTTTCCTCCCGCAGCGCCGCAAGCAGCAGGCCTTGACCAAGATGCTGGCCGCCCTGAAAAAGGGCGACAAGGTCGTGACCACCGCCGGCATGCACGGTGAAGTGGTCGCCCTCGACGACAAGACCGTCACCCTAAAGTTCCACGGCGACGCGCGCATCGACTTCGACAAGGCCGCCATCACCGCGGTGGTCGACGCCCCCAAGGCCTGATCATCCGCGCCGCCCCCACCCCGATCATCCTGCGGAGTTTCCCGTGTCCGACCTGAACATCGTCACCTACGGCAGCAAGGTTCTGCGCAAGCGCGCCGAGGACGTGACCGCCGTGACCCCCGCGCTCCAGCGCCTCGCGGACGACATGCTCGAGTCGATGTACGCCGCCAACGGCGTGGGCCTGGCGGCCCCTCAGGTGGGCGAGTCGGTGCGGTTGTTCGTGGTGGACGTGGGCCGCGACGATGGCAAACGGAACCCCTTGGTGTTCTTCAACCCCAAGATCGTGGCGGCGACCGGAAAGGCCACCGCCGAGGAAGGCTGCCTCTCCATCCCCGACGTGTGGGCCGAGGTGACGAGGCCGGAGGTGATCACCGTGCACGCGCTCGACCGCGAGGGCAAGCCGTTCGTGATCGAGAACGCCGACGGGCTGTTGGCGCGGTGCATTCAGCACGAGTACGACCACCTCGAAGGCGTGCTGTTCACCGACAAGATCTCGGCGACCGACCGTCTCCTGAACGACGGTCGCCTCAAGAAGCTGACCAAGCTCGCGCGCGCGGCCTTATGAGAACGGTGTTGTGAGCCGCGCGCGCGCCGTCCTCCTGACCGCCTCCTTGCTGTGCGGCGGTCTCGCCCCGCCGGCGCTTTCCCAAAACCCGCCCCCTCTTGAGAGCGAACCCGAGCTGACGCCGGGCGCCTTCACGCGTTTCGCCGGCGGCATGCCGCTTTCGCGGCCGCCCTACCCGGACGCCTGGGACCCCAACCCCCTGAAGTTCTCCTACGAGGCCGCCGAGTCCTTGTATCTGCCGCCCGCCCCGCCGCCGCCCGACACCGCGGTGTCGGGCGTGGACGCGCCGCTGCCCGACACGACCCGCATGGGACTGTTCTCGCCGCCGGGTCAGGTCGGGCGCGTCGTCCGCGTGCTGCTGCATCCGCAAACGCGGTCGCTGCTGGTGCACGCGGGCGGCGGGGCGGACTTCCAGTGGCGCGGCCGGGACGGCAAGCCGCGCCGCGGCACCTCGCAGGAGGGCGCCGTGCGCGTGGAGCGCAAGGACGGCCGCTTCTCGGTGACGCCGGCGGGCCGCGCGGCGCTGGTCGGCGGCGACGCCGTGGCCCTGCGCATCGCGCCGCTGGCCGCGGGCACCATCCTCGAAGTCAACGGCAAACCCTACCGCGGCGCGCTCGAGTTCCACGCCGACGGCGCGGGGTTCATCTGCGTGAACGTGCTGCCGATGGAGGAGTACCTGCGCGGCGTGGTGCCGCTCGAGATGGGCCGCCACGACGCCTCGCGCCTGGAGGCCTTGAAGGCGCAAGCCGTTGCGGCGCGCACCTACACGGTGAAGCGCGCGCTGGCGCGCGCGGGCGAGGTCTTCGACCTGTACTCCTCGGTGCAGGATCAGGTGTACGGCGGCGCGGGCGCGGAACACGCGATGAGCGACCGCGCCATTCGCGAAACGGCCGGCGTTCTGCTGCTCTACGGCGACTCGCTGGCCCACACCTACTACCACAGCACCTGCGGAGGCCGCACGGCGAGTCGCCACGAAATGTGGGGCGGCGAGCGGATCCCTTACCTGATTTCCGCGCCCGACACCGACGACAACGGACAGGCCTGGTGCCGCGCCTCGCGCTACATGGACTGGACGCAAACCTGGTCGGTGGAAACGCTCTCGTCGATCGCGCGGCGGAACATGGCCGAAGCCGGGGTGCGGAACGCGCCGCCCTTCCGCGAAATCAAGGGGTTCACGGTGCGCGACCGCGCCGCGGACGGCCGCATCAACCTGCTTGAAATGCAGACCGACCGCGGCGCGGTCACCTTGCGCGGCGACAAGACGCGCTGGGCCCTGAAGCCCGCGCCGGGCACGGGACGGATCCTGGAAAGCGCGCGCTTCGACATCGAAATCCGCGCGGGGAAAGTGACCGCGCGCGGGAGCGGGTTCGGGCACGGCATCGGCCTGTGCCAGATGGGGGCTCTGGCGCGCGCGGCGGCAGGGCAGTCGTACGCGCGGATTCTCGGCGCCTATTACCCGGGGACCGAACTGGCGCGCCTCAAATAAGCGCGGTGGCAAGGGACCCGCGGGTCAGTCGGCGTGCGGATCGTCGCACGCGTCGAGCGCCTCGCGGACGCGGGTGAGCTGCCCGAGCAACGAGGCCTGCTCCTCGGGCGATAGAAACCCCAGTTGCTTGCGGTGCATTTCGTGCATGCGCGGGTCGAGCGCGTCGAGCAGGGCAAGCCCCGCCTCCGTGATGCGCGTGGAAACCACGCGGCGATCCTCGGTGCCGCGGCCGCGCGTGATCAGACCGCGCTGCTCCAGACGATCGAGCAGGCGCGTGACGTCGGGATCGCGGGTGACCATGCGCGCGGCAATTTCGCCGCAGGGGAGCCCTGCCGTACCGGCACCGCGCAGAATCCGCAGGACATTGTACTGAGGCGGAGAAATGCCCGAGTCCTTGAGCAAGGCAAAGCAGGCGCGACCGAGAAGGTCGGTCGTCCGGATGAGGCTGAGGTACAGCTCTTCCTCCGAAACCGCGAACGGCTTGGTCTGCCGGAGCTCACTGAGCATGTCATGTGCCGTTGCCATTGTTACAAGGAAAGATAAACCGGGAACCCGGATTTCAACAAAAGCTGGGTGTTTTAAACCCCGATTTCGGCCTTTTTTTGGCTCTCAATCAGCGGGAGAAGCCGCCCTCTGCCCTCCGGATTCGCGCGAGGACACGATGGCACACCCCGGATTCGCGCAAGATGTCAGGTGGAAACTGACGGAGACCCCCTGATGTCGGAATGACAGATTCAACCTGTCACGGAATCAACCGGGAAACCCGTTGCACCAAGCTTGCAACACGTTGAAACAAATGAAGCTGAAAAAAACCTTCGATGTGCCCTTGACGGACCGGAAGAGGGGCACATAAATTGGAAACCCAAGAAACCCCCAAAGTTTCCAAACTAAAACCAGAACCGCAACAGCACTCCGCGCCCGCGCCATCACCGCCCCGCGAACCAGTCAGTCCCTCACCCGACCACTCATGCGCCTGTTCAAGAAACATACGGCACCTGACAACGCTTCGACCGACCGTGGCGTCGATTCCGCGCGACCGGTGGGACGCCCCGCGGCGCCGCCGGATGAAGTGGCGCGGCGCGTTCTTGAGACGGCCGGCGAGCAGTACATGCGGCTCGGCTTCAGCGCGGTGACCACGGATGAAACGGCGAAGGCCGCCGGCATCAGCAAGAAGACGTTGTACCAGCTGTTCCCCAGCAAGGACGAACTGCTGCGGAGCGTGGTGCGCGAAAACTGCGAGCGCCACAACGCCGCGATCCAGTCGATCTGCCGCGATCACACCTGTTCGATCGTCTCACGGCTCAAGCGCATGATCAAATACCTGTCGGGGGTGTTCAGCGAGATGAGCCCCGCCATCGTGCACGACATGCGCCGCAGCGCGCCCGAGGTCTGGCAGGACGTGGAACAATCCCGCCAACGCTGCATCCACGAAGACTTCGGCGCCCTGCTCAAGGAAGGCCGCGACCGCGGCGACTTCCGCGACGACATCGACCCCCAGGTGTTCATGCTGATCTACGCGGAGACCCTGCGCAACGTGGTCAACCCTCAATCGTTCGCGCAGCTGGGCGTTCCGCCCGCGCGCGTGTTGGAAACGGTTTACAAGGTGCTGTTCGAAGGCATCCTGACCGATAAAGCCCGGAAGGAGTACACATGACGTTCACCCCCGCCCGCACCCCGACACGGGGACTCGGGATTCTTCTGCTCGCCGCCGGCCTGGCCGGCGCGCAAGGTCCCCTCACCCTGGCGGACGCCATCCGCGAGGTCCGCCGGAGCAGCGACGAGACCAAGCTGATCGGTGAAAAGCGCGCCAAGCTCGACGCCATGAAGAGCGAGCTGTGGGCCTCCACCATGCCGCAGGTCTCGGCGTACGCCAACGCGGGACGCGGCGCGCAGCCCTTCGACCTCGGATCCCTCGGCTTCAACGATTCCACGGGCGGCTCCACCGTGCTGAACCCCGCGCAGAACCGTTACTCGTACGGCATTCAGGTGAACCAGACCTTGCTCTCGCCCGCGCTCGGCCAATCGATCGTGACGGCGGGCAAGCAGGTGCGCGCGCAGGATGCGGCCAACCGCCGCTCGCTGCAGGAGCTTGAGCTGCAGGCGCTGGATGGCTTCTACGGCGTGGTGATGTCGGAAGCGCGCGTGAAGGTGATCCGCGCCTCGCTGGAACGCCAGGCCAAGACCGTCGGCTTTCTGGAAGCCAACTTCCGTCGCGGCGCGGGCACGCGCAGCACCATGCTGCTGACGCAGGCCTCGCTGAAGGCCCTCGAGCCGGAGCGCATCCGCGCCGAGCGCGACGCCGAGGCGGCGCGCATGGCCTTCAACCGCCTCCTCGGCCGCGCGGTGGACGCGCCCCTGACGCTCGACACCGCCTCGGCGCTCGACGCCGGCACGGTGGAGGTCTCAAACGGCGCGGTGGAAAGCGCCGTGGAGAACCGCCCCGACATTCAGGCCATCGCCCTGCAGAAGGACGCCCTCAAAGGCTATGCGCGCGTGTACCGCCTGCAATACCTGCCCTCGCTGGGCGCGCAGGGCAAGTGGGGCATTCTCGCCTACAAGATGGACGAACAGCTCACCGACTTCGACCACAACCTCGAGTGGCAGGTGGGCGTGGGGCTGACCTGGAACCTGTTCGACGGCCTGGGCAACCGCGCCAAGGCGCGCCAGTACGACTCCGACGTGCGCTCGTTGGCCGCCAATGAACGCCAGGCCCGCGCCTTCGCGCGCATCGAGATCGAAAGCGCGCGCCGCGAAGCCGCCGCCGCCGATACGGCTCTGAGCGCCGCCACGCAGGCGCGCGACGCGTCTGCGGAAGCGCTCGAACTGATTTCGCAGGACTTCCGGGCCGGCGCCGGCCAGGTGACCGACCTGCTCTCCGCCGAGGAAGGGCTCCGCGCCGCGGAGTCGGGACTGCTGGCGGCCCGTTACCAAAAAGCGCGCGCGCACGCCGCGCTGCGCATCGCACTCGGCAAGGATTTGACCAAGGAGACCTCCAAATGAACGTCCTGACCACTCTCGTCCCGCGCCTCTCGCGCCGCTCGCTCGCCCTCGTCGGCGGGCTCACGCTCACCGGTCTCCTCGCCGCTTGCGGCGGCGGCGGTCACGGTGAGGAATCCAAGAACGTGAAGGCCGACACCGCGGCCGTGATCCGCGTGGTCACCACGGTGGTGAAGGCCGGTCCGTTCGAGGACTGGGGCCAATACTCCGCCGACCTGCGCGGCGTGGACGACGCCGTGCTCACCGGCCCCGCCCCCACGGGCGGTCGCGTGCACAAGGTTTCGGAAGTCGGCACGCTCGTCAGCAAGGGTCAGGCCCTGTGCGACATCGACACCGAGCTGTATCAGGCCCAGCTGAAGCAGGCCGAGGCGGCCGTGGCGCTCGCGCAAGGCGAGTCGGACCGCGCCAAGGACAACGTGCGCGAAGGCTACCTGGGTAAAGCCGCGTCCGACAAGGCCGAGCTCGACCTGCAGGCCGCACGCGCCGCCTTGTTCCTCGCGCGCCGCGCCTACGCCGACAGCCGCTGCGAAGCGCCGTTTTCGGGCATGCTCGTGAGCCGGTCCATCGAGAAGTTCCAGATGGCCGGACCGAGCGCGCCCACCGTGCGCGTGGCGGCGCTCGCCCGCCTCGAGGCCACCGTGTCGATCCCCGAGAGCGAAGCCTTCGGCTATCGCGAAGGTCAGCGCGCCGAGTTCCTGCTTTTGCAGGACGGCGCCAGGCCGGTCACCGGCCGCATCGAAAGCGTGGACCGCGCCGTGGAGTCGCGCAACCGCGTGGTGACCGCGCGCGTGCGCATCGACAACCCCGGCAACGCGCTGCGCCCCGGCATGATCGGCCGCGTGCGCGTGCTGCGCCACCGGCACGAGCAGGCCATCGTGGTGCCGTCGCAGGCGGTGCTGCGGCTGCAGGACGGCACCGCCGTCATGCGCGTGAAGGACGGCATCGCCCATCGCGTCGATGTGGTTCTGGGCGCGACCCAGGGCGACAAGGTGATGATCAAGTCGGGACTGGCCTCCGGCGATCGGGTGATCACCGCCGGCGCGTTCCAGGTGTCGGAAGGCACCAAGGTTTCGTTTTAACGACGCCGGCCGGAACGCCCTCAGGGCGTTCCCCGACGTTCCGGCAGTCCGCCGCAACGCGCGGACCGCCGCACACAGGTTGACCACGGAGCACATTCCATGACCAGATTCGCCGTAAAAAACGCCGTCACCACCATGGTGTTGGCCGTCATCCTCCTGTTGGCGGGCTTGCTGTCCTATTGCAGCCTTCCGAAGGAGTCGTCCCCGGAAATCAAAATCCCCCTGATCTTCACCACGGTGATCTACCCCGGCGCCTCGCCCGAGGACATGGAAAAGCTGGTCACCGAGAAGATCGAAGACAAACTCGAAGGCCTCGACGGGCTGAAGAAGGTCACCTCGACCTCGGGCGAAGGCTACTCCTCGATCCAGGCCGAGTTCAACCCCGACCTCGAGGTTGAAACCGCCCTGCGCCGCGTGAAGGACAAGGTCGATGAGGCCAAGCCCGACCTGCCGGCCGACGCCGAGGAGCCCATTGTCCAAGAGCTGAACTTCTCCAGCATTCCGATCCTGGTGATGTCGCTCTCGGCCGACTACGAGGTGGAGCGACTGGATCAGGTCGCGGAGGATCTGAAGGAACGCCTGGCCGTGATTCCGGGCGTGCTGGAAGCCAAGGTCACCGGCAAGCAGATCCGCGAGATCGCCATCGACGTCGACCCCGCCAAACTGCGCCAATACAACGTGAACCTGAACGACCTGGTGGGCGCGGTTCAAACCCAACACCGCAACATCCCCGGCGGCACGCTGGTGGCCGGCGGCAACCGCTTCTCCATCAAGCTCACCGGTGAAGTCCCCCACCCCGACGAGTTCAAGAACCTGATCGTGCGCGCGGAGCGCGGCACCCTGGTGCGCCTGGGCGACGTGGCGAACGTGAGCTTCCAGTACGCCCGCGACCGCTCCACCATTTTCCGCCTCAACGGGCAGCACTCCATCGCCATCCACCTCACCAAGCGCGTGGGGGCGAACATCCTCGACATGGTGGACGACGCCAAGGAGGTGGTGAACGAGGCCAGCAAGGAATGGCCCGCCGGCACCCGCGTGGATTACACCATGGATCAGTCCACCGACATCCGCCACATGGTGAACGAACTGCAGAACCACATCATCATGGGCATCATCCTCGTGGTGCTGCTGCTCTCGTTCTTCCTGGGCACGCGCAACAGCCTGTTCATCAGCACGGCCATTCCGTTCTCCATGACCATCGGCTTCCTCGTGCTCGACACCATGGGCGTCACCCTAAACATGGTGGTGTTGTTCTCGCTCGTCATCGCCTTGGGCATGCTCGTGGACGACGGCATCGTGGTGGTGGAGAACATCTACCGGCATCTTCAGATGGGCAAGGACCGCGTGACCGCGGCCATCGACGGCACGCGCGAGGTGATGATCCCGGTGACCACGGCGACCGTCACCACCATCGTGGCCTTCCTCCCCATCGTGTTCATGCCCGGAATCATGGGGCAGTTCATGAAGTACCTGCCCATCACCGTGATGGTGACCTTGGCCGGCTCGCTGTTCGTGGCCTTCGTGTTCAACCCCGTGTTCGCCTCGCTGTTCATGAACAAGAACGAGAAGGGCCTCGAGGAGAACGAGGGCGACAGCTTCGAGAAGTTCCGCAAGTTCTACCGCCGCGTCCTGGAGAAAGCCATTCACCGCCCCAAAACGGCGCTGGCGTTCTGCGCGGGCTTCGTGGTGACCGGCATCATGGCCTACGGCATTCTCGGCCCCGGCGTGGTGTTCTTCCCCAACATCGAACCCAAGGTGGTGTCGGTGGAAGTGACCGGCCCGCTGGGCATCAGCATCAACTCGACCGACTCGGTGCTCAAGATCGTCGAGGACAAGGTGCTGAACATGCCGAAGGACAAGGCCGACTTCGTGAGCGTCAGCACGATCACGGGCATGCGCGTTCCCGCCATGGGCGACGACCCGCGCCCCGAATCGCACAAGGGGTACATCCAGGTCACCTTCCAGGACTACGACAAGCGCAAGGTGCCTTCGTGGACCTCGATGCGCTGGATGGAAGAGAACATCCCCGGCCTGTTGCCCGGCTGGAAGGTCGCGGTCAAGAAGCAGGACGAGGGTCCCCCGCAGGGTTACCCGGTCAGCTTCGAGGTGTCTGGCGCCGACTTCGACGTTCTCGGGGACATCGCCGACTCGGTGCAGGCCCGCCTGCGCGGCGTCGAGGGACTGGTCAACGTGAGCACCGATTACGACCCCGTGCGTCCCGAGCTGTCGATCACCATCGACCGCGACCAGGCCAAGCGCCTGGGCGTGAGCACCAGCGAAGTGGCCATGGGCGTGCGCGGCGCGATCCAGGGCTTCGAGGCCGGCAAGTTCCGCGTGGGCAAGGACGAGCATGACATCATGGTGCGCCTCGACGCCGGAACCCGCGAATCGTTCGACGGCATCGACCGCATCACCATCCCCCACGAGGGCATGCAGATCCCGCTCACCTCGGTGGCGAACGTGGAGCAGAAGGCCAGCCTCGCCAGCATCCGCCGTCTCGACGGCAAGCGCACGATCCAGGTGTGGGCCGAAATGGCTCCGGGCACCAAGGACGAATCGGGCCCCAAGGGCGCGGCGCTCAAGGCGGTGATGGACATGAATCTGCCCCCGGGTTACCACATCCTCACCGGCAGCAGCAACCGCGAGCAGGACGAGTCGCAAGCCTTCCTGATGCGCGCGTTCCTGATCGCCATCGCCCTCGTGGTGATCACCATGGTGGCGCAGTTCAACTCGATCTCGCAACCCCTGATGGTGTTCATCGGCATCCTGCTCTCGCTGGGAGGCGTGTTCTGGGGCTTCGTCATCATGAACCGCGTCCTCTTCACCGAGGTGACGTTCTCCATCATGATGACGGGCATCGGCATCATCGCCCTCGCGGGCGTGGTGGCCAAGAACGGCATCGTGCTCATCGACTTCATCAATCACCTGCGCAAGGAAGGCCACGACCTCCACTACGCGGTGATCGAAGGCGGCGTCACGCGCCTGCGCCCGGTGCTCCTCACGGCCATCACCGCCATGATCGCGCTGGTGCCCATGGCCACCGGCGTGGGCTTCGACTTCCTCAACCTCAAGTTGATCCTCAAGTCGGAAAGCTCGCTGTGGTGGACCCCGATGGCCTGGGCGATTTTCTGGGGCCTGTTCTTCAACACCGTGCTGACCCTGGTGGTTGTGCCCACGCTGTACTACGCGTGGGAGGGCCGCAAGGAACGCCGCCGCGCCAAGCGCGAGGCGAAGCGGCTCGCGAAGGAAGCGGCCAAGGCCGCGCGCGGAACCTGAAGACATTCGCGAGTGAAAACGAAAAAGGCCGCCCCGCAAGGGCGGCCTTTTTCGTGGGGGTCGACGCGAGGGGTCAGAACCGCGCCGATGAAAACGACGCGTCGAGCAAGGCGCGGGTGTACTCTTCGCGCGGGGCGCCGAACAGGGCGGACGTCTCGCCCTCCTCGACCACCGCGCCTTTGTGCATCACCAGCACGCGGTCGGCGATGCGCTCCACCACCGAAAGATCGTGCGAAATGAAGACATAGGTGAGGCCGAGGCGCGCGCGCAGTTCCTCCATGAGGTCCAAAACCTGCCCCTGCACGGCCATGTCGAGCGAGGCGACCGGCTCATCGGCGATGATGAGCCGTGGAGACACCGCCAGCGCCCGGGCGATGGCGAGGCGTTGTCGCTGCCCCCCGGAAAACTGGTGCGGGTACTTGCGCGCGTCATCGGCCCTGAGGCCGACCGACTCCAGCAAATCGGTCACCCGCGCCTCAAGGCCTCCTTTGCCGCCCGCGGTCACCATCCCGTGAATGCGCAGCGGCTCGGCAATCTGGTACCCTGCGGCCAAGCGCGGGTTCAACGAGGCGAAAGGGTCCTGGAACACCATTTGGGCCTGGCGCCTGAACGCGCGCAGCGCGTCGCCTTCCAGAGACAAGAGGTCGACGGAACCGGCGTCGCCGCTCCAGACGAGCGAGCCCGAGGTCACCGGACCGAGGCGAATGAGCGCCCGGCCCAGCGTGCTTTTGCCTGAGCCCGATTCGCCCACGATGGCCAAGGTCTCGCCCGCGCGCACGTCGAGGGATATGCCCTTGACCACGGGAGGCGCAAGCCGCGAAGACCCGAAAAGTCCGCCAGGCGCGGGATAAGCGATGACGATGTCGCGGGCGGTCAGCAGGGGGGTCGATGAGGAAACAGGGCGGTCTCGCAGGGGAAAATGATTGTTCGCCCCTGCATCAACAATCGTTTCTCCCCCATCTCGGCGCGGCATGGCCGCGACCAAGGACTGGGTGTAGGGATTCCGCGCCGCCGTGAACAAATCCGCGACCGGCAACGATTCCACGATCCGGCCCGCCTGCATGACGCAGGCGCGGTCGGCCGTGCGGGCCACCGCGTTCAGGTCGTGGGTGATCAAAAGCAAGGCCATGCCGCGCTTTTGCGCCAGCGAACGCAGCAGCGACAGGATTTGCGCCTGCACCGTGGCGTCGAGCGCCGTGGTCGGCTCGTCGGCGATCAGAAGGGCCGGCTGAAGCGCGAGCATCATGGCGATCAGGACGCGCTGGCGCATGCCGCCCGACAACTCGTGCGGGAATCGCACAAGCTGGGATTCGGGATCGGGCAATCCCACTTCGCGAAACAGCTCGACCGCGCGCGCATTCGCCTCGGCGGCGGAGCGTCCCTCAAGGACGCGAAGCGCCTCGGTCACCTGATCGCCGCAGGTCATCACGGGGTTCAGGTATTGCATCGGGTCCTGGAACACCATGGCCATGCCCCGCCCCCGCAAAGCGCGGCGCGCGTCGTCAGCCAACCGGGTGATGTCCGCATCCTTGAACCGGATCCCGCCGTCGGCCACTGAAATCTTCTTCGGCAACAATCCGAGAACGGCCGTCGCCGTCAAGCTCTTGCCGCTGCCCGACTCGCCCACAAGGGCCACAACCTCGCCCGCATCAACCGAAAACGTGACGCCTGAAACAGGACGGATCACGCCGCTCTCATCGGAAATCGCGAGGGAAAGGTTTTCGACGGAAAGGATGGGCATGGGGGAAACATAGTAGGCGAAGGTGGGTACTGGGTACCGGGTACTGGGTACCGGGTACTGGGTACTGGGTACTGGGAATGAAATCTGCCTGACCATTGGGGTCAACGACGACGGTTTTTGAGTCATGAGATCAAGCCTTCAGAGTATGTTAGGCTAACATGCATTCGATTTCAGGTGCGTTGCGCGGTACCGGATACCCAGTACCCGGTACAACTTCATCGACTACTTTTCAGCCGTGCCGTCCATCCTCCTGCTCGACCTCGACCATACGCTGTACCCCTCCACCGCGCCGACGCTGACGGCGGTGGATGCGCGCATCACAACCTTCATCGAGACGCGGTTGGGCCTGTCGCCCGAGGACGCCGACCTGCTGCGTCGCACCCTTTGCCGCGAACACGGAACGACCCTGCGCGGCCTGGAGCTTCTGCACGGCGTGAGCCGCTCCGAATACACCGATTTCATTCAGGACCTCGGCGACCATCTGATGCCGACTCCCGATCCCGAAGTGCGGAACTGGCTGATCGCCACGGCCGCGCACACCCCGACCTACATCTTCACCAACGCGCGGCGCGACTGGGCAGACCGCTGCCTGAAGCACATCGGCATTCACGATCTGGTTCATGGCCACGACGGCCCTGACGGCCGGGGCGCCCGGGGTGATGCCGGCTTCCGGGTGTTTTCGGGGATCTTCGACATCGATTTCATGGAGTGGGAGGGAAAGCCCAACCGCGCCGCCTACGCGAAGGTGGAGGAGCATGTGTTCGCGCGGCACCCCGAAGAGTCCACGCTGGTCTTCGCCGATGATCGACTGGAGAATCTGGTGACGGCCCGCATGCGCGGATGGCGGACCGTGTGGGTGCGCCCGCATGACGCGCCTGCGGGGCTCGGACAAGGCCACCACATCGTCGACACAATCATCGACCTCGATGTGGAGGCCCTTTGAGGGTGTTCGCGGGGGCGGGTGAGGCTTCCGGTGACCGCATCCTCGCCGCCGTGATACGCGAGTTGCGCGCGCGGAGGCCCGATCTCGCGCTCGCGGGATTCGGCGGCCCGTTCGCCGCGCGCGAAGGGCTGACCTCGCCCTATCCGCTGCGCGACCTCGCCGTGAACGGCATCGGCGATGTGCTGCGGCGCGGCGCGTTCCTGCTGCGCGCGCGCGCGCGCCTTCTCCGCGAACTGGAAGCCTTCGAACCCGACGCCGTTCTGCTGGTTGATTACCCGGGCATGAACATCCCGCTTGCCCGCGCCGCGCGCCGCGCCGGGGTGCCCGTGCTGTACATCGCGCCGCCGCAGCTGTGGGCCTACAGGAACCCCGCGCGCCGCTTGGCGCGCCTGCGCCGCCGTCTGCCCGGCGTGCACCTTCAGGTTTTGTTCCCCTTCGAGACCGCCTCGTTTCCGGGGTGGAATCCCCCACCCGCGCAGGGACACTTTTTCCCTCAACCCGCGTTCGAATCCGCGCGGGAGCGCGGCGGCACGCGCCTGCTCTTGTGCGCGGGCAGTCGTCGCGGCGTGCTGCGCCGCAACCTGCCGCTGTGGCTGTCGCGCGTGCGCGGGTTCTTCGGCACGCTGGAGGGCGTCGAGGTGTTGGTGCCCGACTATCTGGTGGACGATGCGCGCGCGATTTGCGGCGACGACCCCACCATCACCACCGACCGCGCGGCGGCATTCGCCCGCGCGGGGGCCGCGATCGCGTTCCCGGGAACCGTGACGCTGGAATTGTTTCTGGCGCGCGTGCCCACGCGCGTGTGGGGCGTGATCGACCCGCTCACCTATTTGGTGGCGCGACGTGTGCTGCGCGGCCCGTCCGACGGGCGCATCGCGCTACCAAACGTGATCGCGCAGGAAGTCGTGCTGCCGGAATGGATCGGCACGGCGGCGGATTTCCGGCGGGCTCCGCCGGAAATCCCCGCACGGCGCGAGGACTGGAACCCCGGGGCCACGCCTGAGGCCGTGCACGCGGTGTGGACGGCGATGGGCTCGGGTGAGGGACCGCGCCGCGCGGCGGAGACGCTTAGCGCGCTGACCGGCCGCGCTGCTTCAAGGTGCGGCTCAGACTGACGCCCAAGGTCAGCAGCGTCAACGGCACCACGAAGTATGTCATCGCGGACTGGAAGGTCTCGAGCGAACCGTGTTCGGTGGCCGTGAGGATCAGGAACGTCGTGTAGGCCACATAGTACCCCAGGAACACGAACCCTTCCCACCGGGCAATCAAATGCCCGGTGAAGAACACCGGAAGGCAGGCCACCGCCACCGCAAGCATGATGGGGAAGTCGACGAGGATCATGGACCGCGCCACGGGAATGCCCTCGGGGGCGAACAACCCGGCCAACCCCAAAACCCCCAACAGGTTGAACAAATTACTCCCGATCACGTTTCCGACGGCAATGTCGCGCTCCCCCTTGATGCTCGCCAAAACCGAAGTCGCCAGCTCGGGCAGCGAGGTCCCCACGGCCACGATGGTGAGGCCCACCAGCACATCATCGACCCCAAAGGCCCGCGCCATGGCGGTCGCCCCGCCCACCAGCCAATCGGAACCCTGCACCAGAAGACCCAAGCCCACCAGAATGAACAGGGCGTCGATCGCGTATCCTTTCGCGCCGTGTTTCTTCGTCCCGATTTCCCGGTCGTACTCCGCCTGCACGGCACGCGATTCGCGGCGGCTTTGCACCACGGCGAACACGGTGTAAACGATGATGCCCGCGAACAACAACAACCCGTCCCAGAATCCGAGCGTCCCGTCGAGAGCCAGAACCCACGCCAGCACCGAGGCGGCGATCACGAGCGGCGTATCGACGCGTATCAGTTTTTGCGCCACGACCAGCGGGGCGATGGCGGCGGACAACCCGAGGATGAGCAGCACATTGCAAATGTTGCTCCCGATCACGTTCCCGACGGCGATCGCCCCGTTTCCGCCGGCGGCGGCCTGCACGCTGACCGCCATCTCGGGTGCGCTGGTGCCGAACGCCACGACCGTCAAGCCGACGACCAGAGGGGAGATGCCCGCCGACACGGCCAACCGCCCCGCACCGCGCACGAGCACATCCGCGCCCGCGACCAACATGACGAGGCCGATGACGAAAAGGACGTAAACCATGGTTTGCTCTCCTGCCCTGAAATGAAGAACCTGAATGAATCGTGAAAAGTAGATTTCGCCTCATGTCCGCCGCACCTTCGCGTGATTCCAATCCGCTCCGTATTCTGGATTGCAATGAATTCTGGAGCCCCTCCGGCGGAGGCGTGCGCCGCTACCACCTGCAGAAAATGGCCCACTTCCGGAATCGCCCCGACACCGTCCACGTGATGGTCATGCCGGGTCCGGAAGCGAAGGCCCGCACCGAGCAAACCTCGCCGACCACGTTCATCGAACATGTGCCGGCCTTCAAGTTCCCCGGCAACTGGGAATACCGCCTCTGCCCCTCGGTGGCGACCCTGCGCGCCGCTTTGCTCAAACACAGACCCGACGTGATCGAAATCGGCAGCCCCTACCTGTTGCCAGGCCGCATTCGCGCCGCCTTGAAAGGGACCGGACTCGCGCCCAAACTGGTGGGGTTTTGGCACGCGGATTTTCCGGTGACGTACGTGGAGCGTTTCTTTGGGGGGTTCGGAAAAACCTCCGGGCGTTGGGCCGCGTCGTGGGCCTGGGTGTTCGCAAGGCATCAGTACAATCGCATGGACGCGGTGTTCGCGTCCAGCCGCGTGATCATCGAGCGCATGCGGCGTCACGGCATCCGCAACGTGCGCTACGTTCCGCTGGGCGTGGACGTTGAAACGTTTCATCCCGCGCGCCGCGATGACGCGCGCAGCCTTGACCTGAAGGCCGGCCTTCCCGAACGCCTGACGATTTTCTTCGGTCACCGCTTCGCCGAAGAGAAGGGCCTTCGCACCTTTCTCGCCGCCTATCCCGCCCTGTGCGCGCGTCTCGGGCACGAACCGGCCGTGGTGTTCGCCGGCACGGGCCCCGACCTCGACCGCGTGCAGGAGGCCGTGCGGCATCACCCGCACGTCCGCTACATCGGGTTCGTGCGCAGCCCCGAGGAGATGGCCGCGTGGTACGCCTCGTGCGACATGGGCCTCGCGCTCAGCGGCTGGGAAACCTTCGGCCTGTCGATTGTGGAAGCCCTGGCGTGCGGGCAGATCCTCGTGGCGGCGGACCAAGGGGCCGCACGGGAACACGCGGAACACTCCGGCGCGGGCCTCACCGTTCCCGTCGCGAACCCGACCGCGCTGGTGGACGCGATCGTGACGCTGTGGAACGACCGCGCCTTGTGGCCCGAGCGCGCCCGCAAGGCGGTGGAGTATGCGAAGAGCCTTACGTGGGAACATTGTTTTGAACGAGAGTTGGACGCGTATAAGGGCATCACAATGGAAACTCAGAGCTCAGAACCCAGAGCTCAGAAAAACAGGGCTCCATGACAAGGCGTCGGATGCTTCATACCCAAAATCGATACCCATCAGAATCAGCAAATCCCTCGCATGACGTTCTGTTTTATTTTCTGAGTTTTGAGTTCTGAGTTCTGAATTTCCCCATGATCCCCAATCGCCTCATTTTCATCTGGTTCGGCCGCGCATTTCCGTACGGCAACCTGCTGGCCTTGCGCTCGGCGCGGCGGTGGTTCGCTCCCCAGGAGATTCTGCTGATCGCCGACGACCCGGACGCGCTGCGCGCGACGCTTGAAGGCGAAGCCCCCGACGTGTCGGGTTGGCCCGAGCTGCGCCTGATGGAGGCGGACTCGGGCTGGTTCGACGGCTTGCCGCACAATGCGGGGGCGATCGCGCGCGAAGTGTTCGGCGGCAAGACATCGCCCGCCACCAAGGCCAACCTGATTCGCCTCGCCGCCCTGTACAAGCTGGGCGGGGTGTACCTCGATTTCGACACCATCACGCTGGGTGGCGCGAGTCGTGACCCACGGGCCCTGTTGACCCGCAGCGGGTTCTGCGGCGCGGAACCTCTCGCCTTGCCCGCCGATCTGATGGGCAGCAAAAATCCCCTGCGCTGGGCCTTGGCGGGATGGCGCCTCGCGAAACGCCAGGCCCTCGCCAACCTGCCCGGCGGCTGGCGGTTCTTCCGGATGATCGAAGGCCTTTACCCCGCCGCGCCCAACAACGCGGTGCTGGGAACGGTGGCCGGTCACCCGTTCCTCGACCTGTGCTTTCGCCTGATGACCGAACTGCCGGAAAGCGAGCGGTTCAAACGATTCAGGCTCGGGACTCACCTTCTGCAACGCGCGGCGCTCCGGTACCGACCTTCCCCCGGACCGAAAGACTGGACGGGTCATGTGGGCGCGCCGCTTGCCTTCGATGTTCTGCCGCCGGCGCACTTCTACCCGCTCGGACCTGAAATCGCGACGCACTGGTTCAAGCCGGGCACGGCGGCACGGCTGGACGACATGCTGCGCCCGGAGACCACCATCGTGCATTGGTACAACTCCGTGGAAGTGCGCCTGGGGGGCAAGGCGCTGACGCGCGCGTGGGTGGAGGCGCACGCCGATACCGCGTTCGCGGAACTGGTGCGGCGGTACTGCTGACCGCGGCGTACACGCCGCCGCGCTCCCCACCCCCGAAACCGTTGCTTTTCGATACGTTTCCGGGTGTTTTCGGTTACTTTTCCCCGAAAAACCGGGAGATTTCGATGAAACCGTTCCGCACGTCCGTTCCCATCGTCACACTGGGCCTGGCCGCCGCGCTGTCGCTTTCCCTTTTGGCGGCCTGCGGCAAAAAAGCCGACTCGAATGAAATCGTGATCGGCGAATACGGCGCGCTCACGGGCTCCATCGCCAGCTTCGGGCAAAGCACGCACAAGGGCATCACGCTCGCGATCGACGAACTCAACGCCGAAGGCGGCGTGCTCGGCAAAAAGATCCTCCTCGTGGTGGAGGACGACCAGGGCAAACCCGAAGAGGCTCTCACCGCCGTCACCAAGCTCATCAGCAAGGACCGCGTGGTCGCGCTCCTGGGCGAGTTCGCCTCGTCGAACAGCCTGGCCGCCGCACCCTTCGCGCAGCAAAGCCGCATTCCCATGCTGTCGCACGGCTCCACCAACCCCAAGGTCACGCAGGTGGGCGACTACATCTTCCGCGCGTGCTTCATCGACCCGTTCCAGGGTGAAGTGATGGCCAAATTCGCGGCCGCCTCGCTGGGCTTCAAACGCGTGGCGATTCTGCGCGACATCAAAAGCGACTATTCGGTCGGACTCGCCGACTACTTCACCAAGAGCTTCAACCTTGCTGGCGGGGCGATCGTCGCCGACGAGAGCTACAGCGCGGGCGACAAGGACTTCAACGCGCAACTCACGTCGCTCAAGCAGAAAAACGCCGAGGCCATTTTCATTCCGGGTTACTACACCGAAATCGGCCTGATCGCCCGGCAGGCGCGCAAACTCGGCATCACCGCCGTGCTTTTGGGCGGCGACGGGTGGGACAGCGAGAAGCTGTGGGAAATCGGCGGCGAAGCGCTGAACGGCAGCTTCTTCTCCAACCACTACTCGGTGGACAACCCCTCCCCCGAGATCCAGGCCTTCGTGGAGAAGTTCAAGGCCAAGCACGGCGGCGCGCCCGACGCGCTGGCGGCCCTGGGTTACGACGCCGCCCGCATGCTGGTGGACGCCATCAAACGCGCCGGCAGTGACGACCCCAAGGCCATCCGTGACGCGCTCGCGCAGACCAAGGATTTCCCCGGCATCACCGGCACCATTACGCTCAACGAGAACCGTGACGCCATCAAATCGGCCGTGGTGCTCGAGGTGCAGGGCGGAAAGTTCCTGTACAAGGAGACGGTGGATCCGTAGGTTGAACGAAACGAAGCGCAGAACTCAGAACTCTGAACTCAGAAACACCAACGAATTTCTCACCAATTTTTCGTGGGAAAAACCACGATTCCACGTTCCCGCTCAAAGGCACTGAGACGTACACTGTGACTGGCCCGATTGCTTTTCTGAGTTTTGAGTTCTGAGTTCCGCACTCCCTCAAACCAATTCTTCCGCGACCTAGACCCTCATGACCGTCTTCCTCCAACAACTCCTCAACGGCCTGTCGCTCGGCAGCATTTACGCTTTGGTGGCGCTGGGATACACGATGGTGTACGGCGTGCTGCGCCTGATCAACTTCGCGCACGGAGACGTGTACATGTTGGGGGCTTTCGCGGGGTACTACGTCAGCAAATTGGTGCAGGGACGCCTGGGAGCCGCGGGTGGAGGGTTGGTGGAAGCCGCCGTGGTGCTGATCCTCTCCATGCTGATCTGCGCGCTGGTGGGCATGCTGATCGAGCGGTTGGCTTATCGGCCGGTGCGGCGCGCCTCGCGCCTGACGCTGCTCATCGTGGCCATCGGCGTGTCGCTGTTGATCGAAAACCTCGCGCAGTTGTTCTTCGGCGCCGACCCCAAATTCTTCCCGCAGCTGGTGCCTGAACGCATGTTCGAGTGGGGCGGCGTGCTGATCACCAACCAGCAGATCCTCATCCTCGCCACCACCGTGCTGTTGATGGCCGCGCTCACCTGGTTCATTCAGGGAACGCGCACCGGCAAGGCCATGCGCGCGGTCGCCTACAACGCCGACGCAGCGCGCCTGATGGGCATCAACGTGAACGGCGTCATCAGCCTCACCTTCGCCATCGGCTCGGCGCTCGCCGCCGCGGGCGGCATTCTCGTTTCGCTCAACCAGCCCAGCATCGACCCCATCATGGGGCTGATGACCGGCATCAAGGCCTTTGTGGCCGCGGTGCTGGGCGGCATCGGCAGCATTCCGGGCGCGGTTTTGGGCGGGCTCTTGATCGGCCTAGCGGAGACCTTGGTCGCGGGCTACGGCTCTTCGACCTATCGCGACGCCATCGCCTTTCTGATTCTCATCGCCGTGCTGCTTCTCAAACCCTCCGGCCTGCTCGGCAAGGGACAGGTGGAGAAGGTATGAAGCGCCTCCTTGTCATCCTCGCGTTCATCGCCGGCGCGGCGCTTATACAGTGGGGGCTCACCGCGCTGCTGCTCGAAGGCCCCATCCGCCAGGGCCCCTACTACTACCAGATCCTCATTCTCGCGGGCGTGAACGTGATGCTCGCGGTGTCGCTCAACCTCACCAACGGCATTACCGGGCAGTTCTCCATCGGCCACGCCGGCTTCTTCGCCGTGGGCGCGTACGTCGCCGCAGCGTTGTCGTTTTACGCGGGGCCCGGGATTCGCGCCGCCACGGAGTTTTTGCCCGTGTTCGCACAGGACGGGCTGCTGCTCCTGATCGCATCCAGCGCCGGAATGCTGGCGGCGGCGTGCGCCGGTTGGCTGGTGGGCATGCCATCGCTTCGCTTGCGCGGCGATTACCTCGCCATCATGACCTTGGGGTTCGGGGAAATCATCCGCGTGGTGATCCTCAATATCGACGCGGTGGGCGGGGCGCGCGGGTTCACCGGGATACCGCGACTCGCCGATTTCTTCTGGGTCCTGCTCGGCGCGGGAGCCTGCGTGGCCGTGGTGCGGAACCTCGTGAAGTCGAGCCAGGGCCGCGCGCTGCTCGCCATCCACGAAGATGAAATCGCGGCGCAGGCCATGGGTCTCGCGGTGACGCGCCACAAGGTGGCGGCCTTCGTGATCGGGGCCGCCTTCGCGGGCCTTGCGGGCTCGCTGTTCGCCCATTTCACCATGTTCCTCCACACCAACTCGTTCACCTTCGTGAAAAGCTTCGAGATCGTGATCATGATCGCACTGGGGGGCCTCGGAAGCATCGCGGGCGCGGTGATCGGCGCCGTCACCCTCACCGTGTTGCCAGAAGTGTTCCGCGGCTTCGCCGAATACCGCATGGTGATTTATGCCTTGGCGCTCATCCTCATCATGATCTACCGTCCGCAGGGTTTGCTCGGAACCGGGCGGTTCCTCGGCGCGGGACGCGCGCTGTTCAAACGCGCGGAGAAACCCGGTCACGCGAAGGATGTCGCCCCATGAGCGCCGCCGCATCGTCCTCCGCCTTGCTGCGCGTCGACAAGGTGACCCGCCGGTTCGGCGGCCTCACGGCCGTGAAGAACGTTTCGTTCACGGTCGAGCCCGGACAACTGTTCGGCCTGATCGGCCCCAACGGCGCGGGCAAAACCACGATGTTCAACCTCATCACCGGCCTGTACGTCCCCAGCGAGGGAACCATCAGCCTGGGAGACGCCCCGCTTTCCGGCCTTCCGCCGCACCGCATCACGGCAGGCGGCATCGCCCGCACGTTCCAGAACATCCGCCTGTTCGGCGGCCTGAGCGTTCTGGACAACGTGAAGATCGCCTGCCACCTGCGCCACGGCGCCACGCTGATCGCCAGCGTCATGGGCAGCAAGGCTTTGCGCGGGTCGGAAGCGGCCATCGACGCGACGGCAAACCGTTTGCTGGCCATCATGGGACTCGACCGCCTCGCCCACGAGACCGCCGCAAACCTTTCGTACGGACACCAACGTCGTCTCGAAATCGCCCGCGCGCTGGCGACCGAGCCCCGATTGCTTTTGCTCGACGAACCCGCCGCCGGCATGAACCCGCAGGAATCCCTCGACCTGATGCACCTGATCCGCCGCCTGCGCGATGAGTTCCGCCTGACCATTTTGCTGGTGGAGCACAACATGAAGGTCGTCATGGGTGTCTGCGAGCGCATTCATGTGATGGATCACGGCGAAAGCATCGCCGAGGGCTCACCCGAACAAATCCGCCGCGACGCGAAGGTGATCGAAGCCTACCTGGGGGCCGGGTGATGCTTGAACTTCGAAACCTCTCCTGCCGCTACGGGGCCGTGCAGGCGCTGTCGAACATCGACTTCAAAATCGGGGCCGGTGAAATCGTCACGCTGATCGGCGCCAACGGCGCGGGCAAAAGCACCACGTTGAAATCGATCGCGGGCCTTGTTCACCCCGAGGCGGGCGACATTGTGTTCGAAGGCCGGTCCATCCTGCGAGGCCATGCCCACAAGATCGCCGCTCAGGGCATCGCGCTGGTGCCGGAGGGCCGCGCCATCTTCGCCAATCTCACGGTTCGCGAGAACCTCGACATGGGCGGCTACCTGCGCCCCGCGCGCGAGCACGGCGCGAGCTTCGAGGAGATCTTCGCGCTGTTTCCGCGCCTCAAGGAGCGCCTCACGCAGAACGCGGGCACGCTCAGCGGCGGCGAACAGCAGATGCTGGCCATCGGCCGCGCGCTCATGGCCAAACCGCGCTTGCTGTTGCTTGACGAGCCCTCCCTCGGCATCGCACCGTTGCTGGTGAAGACGATTTACGAAGGGATCGATGCCATCAACCGCGCGGGCGTGACCGTGGTGGTGGTGGAGCAGAACGCGCACCTGGCGCTCAAGCACAGCCGTCGCGCGTACGTGCTGGAGACCGGGCGCATCGTCATGGAGGGTCCGTCGGCGGAATTGGCGCAGGACGAGCGGGTCAAAGGCGCGTATTTGGGGGAATGACGGTGATCGCGGAGCTCTGAACTCAGAACTCTGAACTCAGAAACACAACCAACCAACAGTGATACGGGAGTGCTCTTCTGAGTTCTGAACTCAGAGTTCTGCGCTAAACAATTCGCGTCTTCAACTCCCCGTACCGCTCCGTATAAACCGCAGGCCCCAAGGCCTCGCGGTGATCGAACCCGAACGCGCGCGAGCTGACGGCCAGCACGGGCGGGGCTTGCACGCGCTTGGCGACGCCGATGCCGTTGTACAGGTTCCACCACCGCTCCAGATCGGCGATGAAGGCGGCGGGGGTCGGAAACAGGGCCTTGAGGTCGAGGTCCGGCGGCAGGTCCAATTCCTTTTCCAACGTCCCCGCGACGTACCACTCGAGAATGTCCTCCGGCGTGGCGCGCTGCCAGCGCTGCACGAAGGCGAAGAACAAACGATCGTGATAGGGGTAGATGAGCGGGTCTCCCTTGCCTTCATCCACCGCGTGGTGAACACCAAGCTCGGCGGACGGGACGATGGTGAAGATGCCCTCGGGGATCACCTCGCGTCCGAACACCACTTCATTCAGGTGACGGCCCACCGCATACACGTCGTGTTTCCACAAATCGCCCAAGGGGGCAAGGAACCCGGCGATGTCACCGTACAGCGTTCCATACCCAACCGTCAATTCGGCCTTGTTGGCGTTGCACACGAACACACCGCCGAACGACTGCGCCAGCGCGGCCAGCACGCGCGCGCCGCGATCACGGGCTTGAGCGTTCTCGTCCGCGAGGCCGTGCAGGTTCAGGGTCGCGCGACGCGCGCCGTCTCCCGAGACGGCCTCCAATCCTCCCAGCTGTCCGCGCGTGAGCGCGACGCTGTCCTCGATGGGCACCTCGGCGTACAGGCAGCCCAGATTCACCGCGAGCTTGTGGGCCAGGCCGCGCGTGGTGGCGCTGTTGAAACGGCTGGGCATGTTGACCAGCAGCAGATTCTCGGGCGGCAGGAGGGAGGCGAACAGCGCCGCCGACACCGCGCTGTCGATGCCGCCCGAAGCGCCGATCACGACTTTGTTGAGGCCCGTTGAAGCGAGGAATTTTTCCGCCCCGAATCTGAGAGCCGCTGTGACATCAGCGATCGTGGCGTCCAGAACCTGTGTTGGTTGGGGTAAGAAATTCTTTGTGGGTCCCTCACCGGGTGGTTTGGGATTCTCCGTCAACCTTACTTCGGATGGTTGGGGTTTGGCCATTCGTGTGACATCATCCTGCCCGCGCTCTCCCAAACCATCCAGGGAAAGGCCACCGGAGAATCCCAAACCTTTCGCCGCCATTTCCACAACCACAACCGTCTCGTCATACCCCGGCACGTCTACCAAAACCGTGCCATCACCCCCATAAATCGTGCTGCGTCCGTCGAACGTGTACAACGTCTTGCCGTTGTTCTGGATACCCGTGCAATTCACATACGCCAGCGGACACCCCAGAATGCGCGCCTTGTCGGCGAACACGCGGTTGCGCTTGCCGTTCTTGCCGCGGGTGAAGGGCGAGGCGCTGAGATTCACCACGAGGCCGGGGTTTTTCGTGGCGAGCGCGGCCACGGGCTTTTGCACGTAGTCGTCTTCCCACGCATCCTCGCAGAGGAGAACGCCGAGGCGGATCGTCGAACCCGCATGCGCCAGCATCACAGGCTCGATGAAATCCTGCCAAGCGCGCCCCTCGTCGCGCGCCAGTTCGCGCGCATCGTAAAAGTGGCGGCCGTCCTCGAACTCGCGGTAGTGAGGCAACAGGGTCTTGATGCCGTAGGGACGCTTGAGCCCAGGATGCTCCAGGGCCTTGCCGCCCTGGGCCACCACCCACGCGTTGTACTTGCGCGGTCGGCCGTCTTCCCCCTTCACGCCCCCATCGACGACCACGGTCCCGAAGACGATGGCCGGGCTGTCCGCATGCCCGCCCGTGGCGGCGATGAGGCGCCGGCTCCACAGTTCGCACTCGCGCAGAAACGCCGGACGCTCCCACCCGTCGCCGAGGAAGTAACCGGGAACGCACAACTCGGGAAACACCAGCAGATCGGCCTTCCCCCGGTGCTCGTCCATCCATGCCAGCATGGTGGCGGCGTTGCGGGCCGGCTCGCCGGGATGCACGCGCAGTTGGCACAGGGCGACGCGAAGGGACGGCACGGAGGCGGGAGAGGTCATGGGGAAAAAGGTAGTTGGGGAGGTCACAGGAGGGGAAACCCGGAGGAATCGGCACAATGCGGCAGGTCAACAATGAAACAGTGCCACAACGCAGCAGTGCCACAACGCAGCAGTGCCACAATAAGTCAAGACGTCCCCCACAGCGAACCTTCAGAGTGGCGCCATGAGCCTCCTCTATTGCTGCATTGTTTTATTGCTGCATTGTTCTATTGTCCCGCCTCTGTCCCGCCTCCTCGTACCGACGTTTTTCGTCCGCGGATTCAGGGGCGACCGGCATCACCGCGCGCTTGCCGCCGCGCTCATCCACCGCCACGAAGGTCAGATACGCGCGACACACCTGTTCCGGTGTCACGCCGCCCGGAGGAACCGCCCATACCGCCGCGCCCACCTCCATCGAGGTGTCGAACACGCGGTTGACCGCAGTCCGGATCGTGAGCGTCGACCCTTCGTACACGGGCTTGAGGAACACCATCTCGTTGATGGCGACCGTGACGATGGGTCCACCCGCCAAGGCATAGGCGCTGCGCCCTGCGTTCTCGTCGACGAGCGCCGCGAGGCGTCCGCCGAAGAGGATGCCGAACGGGTTGAGATCCGGGGCCCTCACGGACCCCGACCACTCATGCGCTGTTTGCGAGACCTTCACGAACCGGCTCTCAGGCCTTCGCCGTCACGGTACGGACCGTGAAGGCCAGCACGAGCACGGTGCCGACCACGCAGGCACCGGAGGTCGGCATCGCCAGCCAACTGAGTGACTCCTTGGCCAGGTCGGTGCTGCCTAAGGCCGGCGCGCGATCGCCGGCCAGCCACCAGAACACCCCGTAGCCGAGCGCACCGAACCCCAGCAGAAACGAGGTGACGGCCTTCACGCGCGGGCCGACGGCGAGCAGCGACAGCAACAGGATCTGCGCCACGGCGGCGGCTCCCAGCGCGCCGGCATGCAGATGCGAACGCTTGTAGTAGTTCCACGCCTTTTCGTACACCTTGGTCATCGCCGCCTCGTCGCCGCCGTAAACCGTCTCCAGAACCGCTTCGCCCGAAGCCTTCAGGTCGGCCTTCATGCCGTCTTCCCAGGCGCCGAAGGCGATGCCGAACAGGTAACCGTACAGGATGGCCAGCAAGGCGAGGATCAGGCCGATTCGGACGGGTTTCAACGAAATCATGGGGGCTCCTTTGGTTTTGACGAATTTAGCGCAAAATGTGGGAAAAGGCGGGTGAAATGTGGCCGAATCGGGCGGTAAGTCGTTGTCCGACTGCCCGATGCGCCGCAAAAATAGATTGCGACAGAATATCAATTTCACCTTCTCGGATCTATATTTAGACCGAATCTCAATCTTGTATCCGGCTTCCATCGATCTCGGAACGACCATGACATCGCTTCTTCGCATCCTTCTTCTCGCCGCGTGCTTCTGCGTGCTTACAGGTTTCAACTCGTGCGATGACGACCCGCTGCTCGACTCGAGCGGGGGCACCGGCTGCGCCGGCAGTCACTGCGGCGCGCGTCTGTTGCCCGACAGTACGTCGAATCCGGCGGTGTTCTGATGCGGGGTGTTCAGTCCTGGCGCCCCCAAGGCGCCTTGTTCACCTGCGGGCTCGCGCTCCTGTCGCTGACGACCGTCGCGGCGGCGCAAGCGGGCGCGCGCATCGCGCCGGACGCGGACCTGTACGCACAGAACCCGTACCTTGTTGAGGACCCGAATTCCCCGGAAGCACCCGCGGGCTCTGCCCAGCAGGTTTCGACGGTCTCAGCCGCGCCTTCCGCCGCCGCATCTTCCGCGATCGGATCACGTTCGCCCGAGACCGTCGACCTCGACCCCATGGTGGTGCTTTCCAAGGCCCCGGGCCGCTACGAGAAACTCACCGGTACGGCCTCGCGTCTCGACTCCACGACGCTCGCGCGCCTGAAGCCCACCGGCACGCAGGAGGCGCTGGAGCGCATCGCGGGCGTGCAGGGCTTCGCCGACGACGGCTTCGGCAACTCGCGCCTGAACATCGGCATCCGCGGCCTGCCGCCGCGCCGCGCCGCGCGCGCGTTGATCCTTGAGGACGGCGTGCCCATCGCCCCCGCGCTGTACATCTACCCGCTGATGTACTACAACCCGCCCACCGAACGCATCCATGAAATCGAGGTGATCAAGGGCGCGGCCGCGCTGGAGCACGGCCCGCAAACCATGGGCGGCGTGGTCAACTACATCACCAGCCGCCCGCGCCGCACCTTCGGCGGCAAGGCGCAGGTGACCGGAGGCCAGAACGGCTACGGCAGCGCTTACGCCGAGGTGGGCGGCTGGGGCACCGAGACCCTTCACCCCGAGGTGCAGCTGCTTTACAAGCGAGGTGACGGCTACCGCGACAACAACGCGTTCGAGCAGTACAACGCCACCTTCAAGCTCAACTGGGTGGCGGGCCCGCGCGATGTGGTGTATCTGAAATTCAACGCCAACCACGAGGACGCGCAGGCGACCTACACCGGCCTCACCGAATACTCCTATAAAACCGACCCGAACTTCAACCCCAAAAAGGACGACCAGTTCATCATCGACCGCTACTCGCTCGATGTGATCCACACGCGCGACCTCGGCTACGGGACGCGCACCACCAAGTTCTACGGGTCGATCTTCAAGCGCGATTGGTGGCGTGAGAACGACATCTTCGTCACCAAACAAAACTGGGCCAACTACCAAAACGGGACCGACACCCTGATCCCGGTCACATTGCCCCAAAGCTTCCAGGAACTGGTGCGCGTGGGCAACGGCAAGAACAACTACGGCAACCTGCGCGAGTTCTACACCTTGGGGTGGGACAACGGCTGGGACCTTTACCACCGCGTGGCGGGTTACGAGGCGACCTTGAGCCTGGGCGCGCGCGTGCATTGGGAACGCTTTGAGGATGCCCGCGCGATCGGCAACGCGCCCGACGCTCGCAGCGGCTCGTTCTTCAATCCGGCCGACTCCAGCATTCTGCCCACCGCCGGCCGCCAGAACTACGAAACCACCTCGCTCTCGCTGTACGCCGCCGAGGAGGTGGCCTTCGGCCGCCTGACGGTGAAGCCGGGCGTACGTGTGGAGTTGTTCGAGCAGGAGCGCGTCGACCTGTTGCGCGGCTCGCGCCTGGTAGACCACTCGGAATACGTGATTCTGCCCGGAGTGGGCGCGAACTATGAACTGACCCGCGAGGTCAACCTCTTCGGCGGCATTCACCGCGGCTATACCCCGCCCTCCACCAGTACGCTGAACTTCCTGTTCGGCGGCGCGGATGAAGGCCTCGACCTGCGGTCGGAAAAAAGCTGGAACTCGGAACTGGGCGCGCGCGCGGCCTATGACCTGTTCTCCGCCGAGGTCGCCGGGTTCCACCTGTACATCGAGGATATGGTGGCCCCCGCCAACGGGACGAACTTCAAAAACCTCGGGACGCTGCAAACCTACGGGGTGGAGGCCTCAGGCAGCCTGCGCGCCTCGCGCGCGCTGGCCTACCTCCCCGATGTGCACGTGGCCTACACGTGGATGGGCTCCGAGGTGATGGATGGCGTGGTCTCCAGCTCCCAGACCGCCGGCGGGCTCGACACCATCGACGGCAACCGCCTGCCCTACGCCCCCGAACACACCGTGGTGCTGGGCTTGTCGCGCGATTTCGCCTTCGGCCTGTCGCTCAGCGGCAACGCCAAGTACGTGAGCTGGGTTTACACCGATTACGAGAACCTCACCCAAACCAACAACCGCGGCGACATCGGCCCCATCGACGGCTACGTGGTGTACGACGCCTCCGCCAGCTACACGCGCGGGCGCTACACGGTGTTCATGAGCGGCAAGAACCTGCTCGACAACGTGTACGTCAGCTCGCGCATGCACTCGAGCCCCTACATCACCGCCGCCAACGCGCAGGGCATACTCATCGGCCCGCGCCGCCAGATCAACGTGGGCGCCTCGGTCTCGTTCTGACCCGCGCCGCACACCCCGATTTTTTCAACCAGGAGTCCCCTCATGTTCAAGAAAAACCTGCTTCGCTCGGCCCTGCTCGCCTCGGCCTCGGCGCTTCTGCTCACCGCCTGCTTCGAGAGCCCGAACGACTCGGGCGATGCCGGCAACGCCGACTCGGTGTCGGTGCCGGTCGACTACGCGTTCCTCGACAGCAACGGCGCCAGCACGGTGGTGTACACCGGCCAGACCGCGCGCCTTCTGCTGATCCACGACATTCAGACCGCGGCGCGCGCCGGTCGCGGAGCCTCGGCGCCCATCACCGCGGGCTCGATCCTCAAGTACTACTACAACCGCGACACCGACTCCCTCGACATCCTCGCCTCCGTGGGCTCCTTCACGCGCTTCCACACCAAGTACGCCCAAATTCAGGGCGGCCGGTATCTGGACGACAAGATCTCTCCCGCGGTCGTGATCGGCTACGGTGTGACCGCCGATTCGCTGGTGAAGCGTTGGGCCGCGCAGCTCGCCGCCAACTCGCAGGACGCCGGCAAACGCGCGAATGAAGAGGCCTATCTCGATTCCAACGGCATGGACCTCTCGCAGATGATCAGCAAGGTGCTGGCCGGCGCGGTGGCCTACTATCAGGCCAGCGAGATCTACTTCAAGGACATCACCACCCGCAACAACACGGCGCTTGTGACCGGCACGAACTACACCGAAATGGAGCACCGCTGGGATGAGGCCTTCGGCTATTTCGGCGCCTCGCGCGACCACCTCTCGAAGTACACCGATTCGAACTTCGTGTCGCAGACCACCAGCTTCAAGGACGCCAACACCGACGGCAAGATCGACTTCCGCTCGGAGTACAACTTCTCGATGATGGGCCGCTACACGGCGCGCCGCGATCTGCTCCTCCCCGGGCAGGACTGGAACGGCGACGCGTTCCGCGCCTTCGTGAAGGGCCGCGCGCTGATCACGGGCAAAAAGAGCACCGCCGCCATCGCCGCCCAGCGCGACATCGCCCTGCGCGTGTGGGACGACGTGTACGCCTCCAACGTGATCTCGTACATCAAGAACGTGAAGGGCAAACTCGCCACCGACAGCAGCACGACCCGCATCGGCGTCTCGGGTGCGTGGAGCGAGCTCAAGGCGTTCGCCGTCTGTCTGCAGTTCAATTCGGCCCGCAAGATCAGCGACGCCGACCTCCTGAAGCTGCAGAACTGGATCGGTCACGGCCCCAAGCTCAAGGGCGCGGATCGCGTCGAATACCTGAACAAGCTTGATTCGGCGCAGGCCCTGGTGAAGTCGGTGTACGGCTTCAGCGACGCGCAAGTGAACGCGGGGTCGTGGCTGTAAGCCTCGGCCGCGATCGACCGTGATCAAGGACGGCCTCTCCGCGCGGGGAGGCCGTTTTCATGTCCCCGCATTTTCAATCTTTGAAGCCGGCATGGCCCACGCAAACCTCACCCCGCATCCCTCGACCGAACACGCCGCGTTGCGGTGGTTCCCGTTCTCGGGCGGGCTGCAGGCGATTATAGTCCTGCTGACCTGCGTGTTCTCGCGCACTGCCACCACCATCCGTCACATCGAGGACGCCGACAGCTTGCGCTTTGCGCTGGGTGTTCTCGATTTCGACGTGACCAAACTGCAGCCGCAGTTCCCGGGTTATGCGGCCTTCATGGGCGTGGTGAAACTGCTGGATGGATTGCTCGGGAGTTACGCGCTGGCATTCTCGGTGGTCGGAGGATTGGCGACCTTCGTGCTGATCCACTATGCGCTGGCGATCCTGCGGTGGCGCTTCGCGTCACCCTCTGGTCTGGTTTTGTCGGGGTTGATCCTGTTCAACCCCATGGTGTGGCTGCTGGGGAACAGGTACATGTCCGACCTCAGCGGCGCGGCCTGCATGCTCGCGGCATTCTACCAACTGTCCCGCGCGGAATCCCCTCGACACCTTCTCGCAGGATTCTTCCTCACCGGCATCCTCGCGGGCTGGCGACTGTCGTACGCGCCGTTTCTGATCCCCCCGCTGGCGGCGGCGCTGTGGGCCGCGCGCACGGATCGACGCGCGATCGTGACCATGCTGGTTTCGGGCGCGGCGGGCGTTCTGATCTGGCTGATTCCGCTCATCCTCGACACCGGCTGGAGTACGCTTCTGGCGACGGCGCGCGGGCAAACCGACGCGCACTTCAACGCCACCGGCGGCACCTACGTGACCGAATCGGCGTGGCCGCTGCGCCTCGCACGGACCGTCTCGCACCTGTGGGTCGACGGCTTGGGCGCGTGGGCGCCGGGCCGGCACGCCGCGACGAGTGTCGTGGCGTGCGGTGCGGCGCTCTTTCTCACCGTGGGACTTCGGCGCGGGCGCACGGGACTGGCCAACCACGGGGTTGTCGCGGAACGTGGCGGTCCGAACGATGCGGCCGCGCGCGCGCGTCGCCTTCTGGTAGTGTCCGCCGCAACCTACGTCGTGTGGATCCTGCTGTTCCAGAACGTGATCCATCAAACGCGGCACGTGCTGCCGCTCGTGCCGCCCCTGTTGATGCTGCTGGCCACCGGACTCGCCGTGACGACTTCCCCACCCTCGCGCGCCAAAACGATCGCGCCGCGGATCTTTGCGGCGGTCTTCCTGATCGCTTACGCCTTCGTCGGCACCGCGCTGGCCGTGCAGCACACACGGCCCGCCGCCATCGCCCAGGCCAAGGCCTACGTGGAAACCTTCGCCGATTCCTCGACCGTGATCGTCGCCGCGCCCTGGGTGGAGAAATTCCTGTCGGCGCAGGGCGTGCGCGCGCGCTTCCTCTCCGTGGAAACCCCGGCGGAACTCGCGGCCCTGCCCGCGCGTTTGCGCGCGCTGCCGCCCGCGACGCGCCTCGCGGCCGTGGGAGACTACCGCGATGTGATGACGGAAGCCGCCCTCGGCCGCACGGTGGCGAGCCGCCGAACCTTCCACCACAATCCGTACGTCAACCGCCTCGGCGCGCGCATCGAGGTGTTCACCTACGGACCGGCGAGCCGCGCTCCCGCCGAGGCCGCGCCATGACGGCGCCCGATGGGCGCGCGCCGCTGCGCATCCTCGGTGGCGGTCCGGCCGGCCTCGCGGCGGCGCATTACGCGCACGCGCGAGGCCTGAGGTTCACGCTGCACGAAGCCGGCCCGGCCACCGGAGGCAATTGCCGAACCTTGAACCTGGGACCGTGCCGGTACGATACCGGCGCGCACCGCCTGCACGCGCGCGACCCCGAGGCTGCCGCGCTGTTCCGCGACCTTCTGGGCGACGATCTGGCCGTGGTGAACGCGCCCAGCCGCATCGTGCGCGCCGGACGCACCTTCGCGTTCCCCCCCGAGCCTCGCGACCTGCTGCGCGGTTTGACCGCGCGTGAAATCCTCCGCGTCGCGCTCGACACCGCCGCGAGAGCATTCCGAAGGCCCGGGACGACTCATCCCGCCAACTTCCGTGATCTCGCGGTGATGCGGTACGGCACGACGCTTGCGGACTTGTTTCTGCTTGGCTACACGCGCAAGCTGTGGGGCCGCGACCCGGCTCTGCTTTCCCCTGCCGTAGCGGGTGGACGGCTCGATGGGTTGAACCTCGGAACACTGACGAAAACCTTGATCAGAAGCCTGACAGGGCCTGGCGCCGGCGCGCGCGTCGCGCACCTCGACGGCGCGTTCCTTTATCCGCCGCGCGGGATCGGCGCCTTGTTCGAGGCGCTCACGGCGCGCCTCCCCGCGGAATCCGTTCATCCCAACGAACGCATCTCACGTCTGCGTCACGAGGACGGTCGCATCGTCTCCATCCGAATCGAGCGTCTTGACGACCCGGGACGGCACACCATCGACGATCTCCCCGTCACGAACGTCGTGAGTACCTTGCCGCTGCCGGCTTTGTTGCGCGCGCTCGACCCCGCCCCGCCGCGCGACGTTCTCGCCCGTGCGGACCGCATCGCGTTCCGGAACCTGATCTTGTGCGTGCTGCGCCTCGGTCGCCCCCGATTCACCCCCAACGCCTCGTTGTATTTCCCCGACGGCGACATCCCCTTCACCCGGCTTTACGAACCCAAGAACCGCGGCCCGCTCATGGCGCCGCAGAGTGAAACCTGTCTGGTGTTGGAGATTCCGTGCGACCCCGACGACCAGACGTGGCGCGCGGAGGACGCGACCATCGTGGAATCCACTCTCACCGCCCTGGAGCGCGCGATGGGAGCCGCCGGGGCGATTCGCGCCGACGTTCTGGAGACTTCCGTGCAGCGTATAAGCCACGCCTACCCGGTGCTGGAGCGGAGCCACGAAGACGATGTCGCCGCCATGCTCGCCTATTGCAACACGTTCGCAAACCTCCGCCTCGCGGGCCGCAACGCCCTGTTCCGCTACGCCCATATTCACGACATGTTCAGGCAGGGGAAGGAGGCGGTGGGAAAGTTGTAGGGCAATGCAACAGTGCAACGATGCAGCAATGCGGAATTGCGAATGACCCGGACGCTGTTGTCGTGAGGGTCGTCGGTTGTGGAAGTCACGCTCCTGTCACGCCTTTCCGCGTTTTGCAACTACCCATGATCTCATCCTTATTCATCGAGCGTTTAGCGCCCCAAAGGTCATTGTTCTATTGTTGCACTGCTGCATTGTTCTATTGCTGTACTGCTGCATTGTTCTATTGTTGATTCATGCCCCCCCGCCTTCTCCGCCACCAAGGCCTTCACCACGATCACGCGCACGATGACGCCCCTGATCATCGGCACAATCACGTGCACGGTTCGGCGAACCGACTCTCAGGCGCATTTTTCCTGACGGCGTTGTTCCTTGTGGCGGAACTGGCGACGGGCCTGGTGACGAATTCGCTGGCCCTTGTTTCCGACGCGTTCCACATGCTCTCGGACACCTTGGCCTTGGGGTTGGGCGCGCTGGCGGCGCGGGTGAGCCTGCGGCGGCCCACGGCGGAAAAGACCTACGGGTTCAAGCGCTTCGAGGTGCTGGCCGCTTTCACAAATGCCTTGCTATTGGCCGTGTTCGGCGTGGCGATCGCCTTCAAGGCCGCGCAGCGCTTGTGGATGCCGCAGGAGGTGCATGCGGAACCCATGCTGGCGGTGGCCGCGTTCGGTCTGCTTTTGAACCTCGGCATTTTTCTCTGGCTGCATCGCGGCGCCAAACGCGAAGGCGGGCATGGGTTGAACGAGGAAGGGGTGTTGTGGCACGTGGCGGGTGACGCGCTGGGCTCGATCGCGGCCATCGCGGCGGGGGTGGTGATGGTGACCACCGGGTGGATGCGGGCCGATGCGGTCGCGGGGCTGGCGACGGCCTCGGTGCTGCTGTTCGGCTCGCAGCGCGTGCTGCGGCTCAGCGCACACATTCTGGTGGAGGGTACTCCGCCCGGCGTGGACGGAGCGGCCGTGCGGGCGCTGGTGGAGGGGTTCCCGGGGGTGCGCTCGGTTCATGATTTTCACCTGTGGTCGCTCTCCGGCCGCGACCTGTACCTCAGCGCGCATCTCGATCTGGTTGAGGGGGAGGAAGCCAGCATTGTGACCTCGGCTTTGCGCGGCGCCCTGAAGGCCCGTTTCGGCGCGATTCACGTGACCCTTCAGACCGGTCCCTGCGGTCCGGGCGACTGCGGGAACGACTGCCGGTAGCCGTTACGTTGCAAATCCGGTCACCCGCCGGCCGGACTTCCCACCCCCCGTTTGCTATTCTCTCTCCCCTGCGGAAGCCCTCCGTGGAAACTCAGAACTCTGAACGCAGAACTCAGAAAAACGGGACGGTACCGTCGACTGATCGGGTATACACACGGAATACTCGTCCGAGCCATCGCAGTCGGTTTCTCTGTTTCTTGTTCCGTGTTCTGCGTTCTGAGTTCATAGTTCTGAGTTCATAGTTCTGAGTTCATAGTTCTGAGTTCCAAATTCTACTTCCACTAACCACCGTCCCTTCTCCCCGGAGACTCACATGGCCTTGTTCGACCTCGTCCGCCCTCAATGGAAACACAGTGACCCCGCGCGCCGCGTGGAGGCGATGCGCCTCCTCGAGGACGATCGCCAGGACGTGTTTTTGCCCGCCGCGCTGGAGGACGATCACGCCGACGTGCGCCTCGCCGCGGCGAAGCGCCTGAAGGGCGAAGAGGCCCTGCGCCGGGCGCTCGCGCGCGCCGAGGCTCGCGTGGAGGACAAAGCCGTGCGCGAGGCCTTGCACAAGGCCCTGATTCCCCTGGTGACCGGGCGGGCCAACGCCGCGCCCCGCGACACCAGCGCCGCGCAGGCCGAAGGTTGGATCGGCGAACTTGCCGGGTGGACCGGAGGCGAAAAGGCGCTGGAGGATCTCGCCCTGAACGCCGCCGCCCCGGCCGTGCGCGCCGCAGCGCAGGCGCGGCTGACGCACGCCGCCGCCCTGCTCGCCGCGACCGTGCGCGAGGAAGACCCCGCGCTCGCCCTCGCGGCCTTCGCGCGCCTCACGCGCGAGGCGCATTTTGAAACCGTCGCGAAAAGCGCGAAGACGCGCGAAGCGCGCCAGGCCGCCAAGGACAAGATCAAGGCGCTGGAGGACGCGAAGAAACCCGATGCCGCCGCGTTGGGTCGCGCCAAGCTGAACATTTTGATCGCCACGGCGGAGAAGATCGAAGCCGGTTGCGACGCCCCGGTGCACGACTTCAACTGGGACAACGCGCGCGAGCACCTGGAGGAATCGGTGACGGCCTTCGAGGCGCTCATCGCCGAAGGCATCCACGCGACCGCCGCCGAGCGCGCGCAGTTCGCCGCCAACGTGGCGGCCTTCCGCGAGCGGCATGCCCTGCACGTGGCCTCCGAACAGGCCCGCCGCGAGCGGGATGCGGAGGAAGCGCGCGTGCGCGCGATCCGTGACGACGCCTGCGCCGGGCTCGAGGCCTTGTACGCCGACCCGCGCCCGGTGGATGCGGCGGCGGCGGACGCGCTCATCCGCGCCTATCAGAACGCGGGCGCGGCCGAAGACGAGGCGCAGGCAGGCCGCTTCCGCGTGGCGCGCGAGCGCGTGAGCGACAAGCTGCGCCGGCAGCGCGAGGCCGAGCAGGCCGCGCGCGCGGGTGAACACGCCGCCAAGGACTCCGCCGACAAGGCCGCGCGCGAGGCGCGCAGCGCCGAGCAGCAGGCCCTTGATGCGGCCAAACGTGAAGGGGCGCGCGCCCAGGCCGCCCCGGCGCTGGAAACCCTGATCGCCGAACTGGAGGCTCTCGCCTCCACCGCCGACCCGAAGACCGCCGACAAGCGGCTGCGCGATGCGAACGCCCAGGGCAAGCGCCTGCTCGCCCTGTTGGGCGAAAGCCCGGAGGACCCCGGCCACGGCGCCGCACTGCGCTTTCATGCCGCGGTCGATCGTCTGCGCGAAACCCTGGAGTGGAACCGCTGGTCGAACCTGCAGCGCAAACAGGCGCTGATCGAACAGCTCGAAGCGCTGCTCGCCACCGTGTCCGCCCCCTCCCCCGCTGATCCGGAAAACGCCGGCAACCCCGAGGACACCCGTCGCCACTTTCTGCGCTTCAAGGAACACCTCGCCGAATGGAAGGCCGTGGGGCCCGTGCCGTGGGACGCCACCGAGGCCACGTGGGATCGTTACCACGCGGCGGCGGACGCGCTGTACGAAAAGTTCCGCGAGTACTTCGCCGAGCTCGACGGCGAGCGCGAAGCCAACCTGAAGGCCAAGGAGGAGCTGGTCGCCAAACTGGAAGGGTTGATGACGGCGTTGGCCTCCGCACCCGCCGCGGCGCCGGACGAAGTCACGCACACCGCCGCTGCGGACGCGACCGTGGCACAGGCTCAAGACGCGGCCACCGACGCGGCACCCGCGACCGCGCCGGAAGACGCCGCCGTCGAAACTTCGGCCGCGGCCGCGACCTCGGTGAACGAGGCGGCGGAGGCGTTCCGTGAAGCGCACGCCGCGTGGAAGGCCATCGGGGCCGTGCCGCGCGAGAAGGCCGACGCCCTTTGGGAGCGCTTCCGCGCCGTGAACAAGGCGTTTCAGGACAAGCGCGACGAAGCCTACAAGGCGAACCTCACCGCCAAACGCGACCTCGTCGCGTTCGTGGAGGAACTCAAGGATTCCACCGCGTGGAAGAAAACCGGCGAGCGCATCAAGCAGGCGCAGGAGAAGTGGAAGAGCATCGGGCCCGTGCCGCGCGACAAGTCGGAGGCGTTGTGGAAACGCTTCCACGCGGCCTGCGAGACCTTCTTCACCGCGCGGCGCGCGTTCTACGATCAACTCGACGCCGAACGTCCGCTGAACCTCGAAAAGAAAACCGCGCTGTGCGAACGCATGGAGAAACTCGACGAACTCGCCGACGACCGTGCGCGCTACGAGGCCATCCTCGACGCGCAGGCCCAGTGGAAGGAGATCGGGCAGGTACCGCGCGAGCAGGAGGACGCGCTCTGGGAGCGCTTCCGCAAGCCCATCGACGCGTACTTCGAAGCGCACCGCGAACGCACGGCCGGCGAGTGCGCCCTGCGCGACGCCGGCGCCAAAGCCAAGGAGGCCCTGTGCGTGGAGGCCGAGGCGCTCAAGGACTCCACCGACCGCCGCGCGGCCGCGCAGTTCAAGGACCTGCAGGCGCGCTGGAAGGATTCCCCGCCCGCGCCGCGTTCCCTCGACCAGGCCCTTTGGAAGCGCTTCCGCGCGGCCTGCGACGCCTACTTCGAACGCCTCAAGGCCGAGGTGGCCGCGCGCGACGGCGATCCGGAGGAGAACCTGCGCCACAAGGAGGACCTGTGCTTCGCGGTGGAGATCCTGAGCGGCCGCCCCGCGCCCGACGCCGAGGCGAAAATGGCCCGCGACGCGTGGGTGGAAGCCCAGCTGGCTTCAGGACGCGGAGCCCCCTCGGCCCCCGAAAGCGCTTCCGAGTGGATGCGCGCCTCGGGCAAGGTGAAGGCGCTGCAGCAGGAATGGCGCACCATCGGCGCGGCGCCCAAGGCCGAAAACGACGCCCTGTGGACCCGCTTCCGCAAGGCGTGCGACGAGTTCTTCGAGGAGCAGCGCCGCGCGCTCGCGCCGGCGGAAGAAGACCCGCAGCAGCACCTCGAGGAGAAGCTCGCGCTGATCGCCGAGGCCGAAGCCCTGGCCGCGCGGCCGGGCCTTGCGAACCTGCCCGTGGTGCAGGACATTCAGCGCCGGTGGAAACGCGCCGGCGCGGTGCCCCGCGCCCAAACCGACTACATCAACCAGAGGTTCCAGGCGGCGTGCGATGCGGCGTTGAAGGCTGGAGGATAGAGGGGACAGGGTCGTAGTGGGTGGTGGGTAGTGGGTAATGGGTAGTGGGTGGTGGCTGGTGGGTGGTGGGCAGCGGCAACTCGTGGATAACGGGATATTCGTGGTTGGGGTCGTTACGGGGCCTTGGCGGAAATTGCCAGGATGCCGCTGTTTTCCGTTCCAACCACAACCCACTACCCACCAGCCACTACCCACTACCCCATTCGTAATTCTACCCTTCCCCCCATGCCCTCCCTGTACCTCATCGACGTGTCCGCGGTGGCCTACCGCTCGTTTTTCGCGTTCATCAAAACCCCGCTCAAGGTCAAGAATCCCCCGCACGCCGGCCAGGAGACCTCGGCGCTGTTCGGCTTCGCGCAGCACACCCTGCGCCTGTTGGCGGAGCGCAAGCCCGATTACATCGCCTTCGCAAAGGACCTCAAAGGCCCGACTCTGCGACACGGCATGGACGAGAATTACAAGGCGCAACGGGCCCCCATGCCCGACGGACTTCAGTCGCAGTTGCCGCTGATCGACGCCTTCGTGGAAAGGTCGGGGCTCCGCGCGGTGTCGCTCCCCGGCTACGAGGCCGACGACGTGATGGCGACCTTGGCCACGCAAGCCGCCGCGCGCGGGTGGGACACGTACATCGTGACGCGCGACAAGGACATGATGCAGCTTGTGAACGATCGCATCTTTCTGTTCGAACTGGGCAAAGCGGGGGAACCCTCGCAGGTGATCGACGCGGTCAAGGTCAAGGAGAAGTGGGGTGTGGGGCCGGAGAGCATCCGCGACCTGCTCTCCATCATGGGCGACAGTTCCGACAACATCCCCGGCGTGCCGGGCGTGGGCCCCAAGGGGGCCGTGGAACTGTTGAACACTTACGGCACGCTGGAGAACCTGTACAAGAACGCGGAGAACATTACCAAGAAGGGACTGCGCGAAAAAATTCTGGCCGGCAAGGACAGCGCCATGCTCTCGCGCAAGCTCGTGGATCTTTACTGCGACATCGCACTGCCCGTCACCCTCGACGACCTCGCCTGCCCCGGGGTCAACGAAGAGGCGGTGAAGGACATTCTCGTCGAATACGAGCTCAAGAGCCTGGTGAAGTTGATCGCCGCGGCGAACGGGAAAGGCCCCGACGTTTCGGCGGGGGCGTCCGAAGCCGACGCGCGGCGCGCGGGCGCGCCCGAGTACGAAGAGCCGGGGACGCCGGCCGGTGCGGCGGGCGCGGCGACGCGCGGGACCTACACGTTGGTGAACGCCGCCGCAGGCTTGCAGGAGATGGTCAAGGCCCTTTCGACCGCCCCGGTGTGGGCGGTGGATACCGAGACCACCGGACTCGACAACCGCGCCGCCGGCCTTGTGGGCATCTGCCTTTCGGCGGAACCGGGGACCGGGTACTATGTGGCCATCGGACACGCCGAAGGCCCGAACGTCCCGCTCGCCGAGGCGCAGGGCGCGCTCCTGCCGCTGCTGGAGGACCCGACGCGCGCACTGGTGTTCCACAACGCCCGCTACGATGTGACGATCTTACGGCGCCATGGCCTGCTCCCAAAGAATTGGGACGCGCCGGGCAAGCTGATAGACACCATGATCGCCGCGTTCCTGTGCAACGCGGGGAGCCGCGAGATCTCGCTCGACAGCCTCGCGCTCAAGCACTTCGGCCACACCATGATCCCCATCGAGGAACTGATCGGCAAGGGCAAGAACCAGAAAAGCTTCGCCGAGGCCCCGCAAGACAAGGCCTGCGAGTATGGCGCGGAGGACGCCGACTTCACGCTGCGGCTGTGGTTGCAGCTTGAGAAGGACCTCGCGGACATGAAACAGGACGTCCTCTTCCGCGCCATGGAGATGCCCTTGTTGCCCGTGCTGATCGGCATGGAGGACATGGGGATCCTCGTGAACAAGGAACGCCTGCGCGACCTGTCCGGCGTGATGAAGCAGGAGGTGGACAGGCTGGAAGGCGAGATTCACCGGCACGCGGGGCGCGTGTTCAACGTGGCTTCGCCCATTCAATTGCAGCAGGTTTTGTTCGTCGACCTGGGCCTGCAATCGGGCAAGAAAACCAAAACGGGGTTCTCCACGGATGCGGCGGTGCTGGAAAAGCTCGAAGGCGAGCACCCCATCGTGGGTGCTGTGCTGGAATACCGTGAGGTCTCCAAACTGCGCAGCACCTACGCCGAAACCTTGCCCGACCTCATTCGGGCCGACACCGGACGCGTGCACACCACGTATTCGCAGGTGATCGCGGCCACGGGCCGCCTCTCCAGCGTGAACCCCAACCTGCAGAACATTCCCATCCGCACCGAGCTGGGCCGCAAGATCCGCGCGTGCTTCGAAGCCGCGCCCGGCAAGGTGCTGCTGTGCGCCGACTACTCGCAGATCGAACTGCGCATGCTGGCCCACCTCAGCGGCGACGAGGCGCTGCGCGAGGCTTACCGCTTGAACCTCGACATTCACGCCCGCACCGCCGCGGCGCTGTACGGGGTGCGCGAAGACGCCGTGACCGCGGACATGCGCCGCGCGGCCAAGGTCGTAAACTTCGGCGTGCTGTACGGCATGGGCGCGCACCGTTTGGCCGGCCAACTCAAGATCAGTTACGCCGAGGCCAAAAAGTTCATCGACAATTACTTCGCCACCTACGCGCGCGTGGACGCCTACATCACCGAGACCGTGACGGAAGGCCGCACGCGCGGCTATGTGGAAACCATCTCGGGCCGCCGCCGTTACCTGCCGGAACTGATGTCCGACAACCGCGTGTTGCGGGAGAACGCCGAGCGCATCGCGGCCAACACGCCCATTCAGGGCAGCGCGGCCGACCTCATCAAGATCGCCATGATCCGCCTGCACGGAAAACTGAAAACCGGTGCGCTTCCGGCCACCATGCTCTTGCAGGTGCATGACGAACTCGTGTTCGAGGTGGATGAAAGCGCGGTGGACGCGCTGACCACCTTGGTCAAACACGAAATGGAACACGCTATGGAGTTGACCGTCCCCCTCATCGCCGAGGTGGGAACGGGCAAGACGTGGGTGGAGGCGAAGTGATCAACGGAACTTCGGAATTCAGAACTCTGAACTCAGAGTGTAGAAACACAAGCTGTCCCGCCATTGCGTTCCTCAGGCCCTTCGTTTCTGGGTTCTGAACTCAGAGTTCTGCACTTCAGGTAGGGATTTTCGATGCTGATCGCCGTCACCGGAAACATCGCTTCGGGGAAAAGCCTGGTCGCGGAAATGTTGCGCGAAAAGGGTTGCGCGTTGATCGATGCCGACAAGGTGGCGCACGGGTTGTACGCGTCCAACCCGGGGCTTGTGCGGGAGTTGGCGCACGCCTTCGGCGATGGAATAGTTCGTCAGGACGGAACGCTCGACCGTGCTCGTCTGGGGTCGCTGGTGTTCGGTAGTCCTGAAGCGCTGAAGACATTGAACGCTCTAGTGCACCCGCATTTGCTAACGGCCTTGCGGGAGGAGATTGCTTCCGCCCGCCGGGTGATGAACGCCGTTGTGGTGGACGCGGCGCTGATCTACGAGTGGGGCATTCAGGATGAGTTCGATACGGTCATCCTTGTGGCCGCGCCGGAGGAATTGCGGGTGGAGCGCTTGATGGCGCGGTCAGGCCTCGGCCGCGAAGACGCGCTCGCGCGCGTCAGGAGCCAGATGCCGGAGGAGGAGAAGCGCGGATTGGCGCCGCTCATCATCGAAAATACCGACGATGAGTCCGACCTTGAAAACAAAATCGACGCTCTCTGGAGCCGGATCAGGGTTTAGGCGCGGCGACCACCGTCTCCGGCAACACCTCCGGGTACTTGCCGAACTCGTAATTCATCGTCCGCCGCTTGGGCGTAAACCCCGCCTCGCGGATGAATCGCTCCGCCGCACGCAAGGTTTTAAGCCCCGACGACTTCAGCACGTTCTCCTCGATCACGATGCTGTTGATGTCGTTCGCGCCCGCCGTCAAACCCAGCTCCGCCAGCTCCTTGCCCATCACCATGATCGACACTTCCATGTTGGGAATGTTGTCGAGGAAAAGGCGTGAGACGGCCAACAATTTGAGATACTCGCGGCCCGTCACATGCCGGATGGGGAACCGCTTGGTCTGGGCCTGGAACACCCAGGGGATGAAAGACAGAAACCCGCCCGTCTTGTCCTGCTGATCGCGCAGCTGCGTGAGGTGCTCCACGATGTCCTCCGGCGTTTCCACCGACCCGAACACGATGTTGCACGAACCCGGCAAATCCATCTTGTGGCACTCGCCCATCACCGCGCACCAATCGGCCCCCGACAACTTCTTGGGCGAAAGCACGTCCCGCATGCGCTCGGTGAGAATCTCCGCGCCCGCGCCCGGCACCGACGACAACCCGGAGGCCTTAAGCACCCCCAACAAATCCGGGATCGACATGCCCACATTCTCGGCCAGGCGCTTCACTTCGATGGGCGACAACGCGCGGATGGCCACGTCGTGCGTGTCGCGCAGCATGGTGAACGCGTCGGTGTAGTACGACAGCGGCAATTTGGGGTTCACGCCGCCCTGAAAGAAGATCTGGTCCACCCCGAGTGCCTTGGCCTCTTCGGTCTTGGCCGCGATCTGCCCGAGCGACAGCGTGTAGCCGCGGTCGCTTTCGATCTCGTCCTTGAAGCTGCAGAACGTGCAATCCACATCGCAAAAGTTCGTGTAGTTGATCACGCGGTAAGCCGTGTAGCTCACCACCGAAGGGTCGTGCAGCGCATTGCGGCGCGCGTGGCCGGCGGCCACGAGGGAGGTCCAGTCGTCGCTGGTGAGGAGCGCGAGGGCGTCGCGGGGTTCGAGGCGGCCGCCGGAGACGGCGTGTTCGAGAAGAGGGCGAATGCTCACAATGAGTTCTCAAACCGGGAAGGGTCGCGCGGGACACCCCGGACAAAGGGGAGAAAAACGTCGTGTAAAAGGTAGATTCCGGCCTGCATGACCGCCTTCGCCGATTCCGCCGCACCCGCCTCACAACCTCGTTTTCCCAGCCTGGCCGCTCAGCTCGACGGGCCACTCGGCACGTTTTTGCAGCATCGCATTCTGCCCGGCTGGCTCCCGAGCCGCCGCTGGTTCCGTTCCAAGACGCACCCTGTCCGCTCCGTGGAACTTGAAGCCGTGTTCGCGTGCGGACAAGACGCCGTGTTCGCCGTGGCGCGCGTCAGCTTCGCAGAGGGTCCCGTGGAGCGTTACGCCCTGCCGCTGGCGCTGGCGGATCTTTCGCACGAATCGGAACTGCCCGAGGCCGCCGTTTTGGGCCCTGTGGCCACGCCCGCTGGCCTGCGCCTTCTGATCGACGGATGCTGGAGCCCTGATTTCAGGGCCGAGTTTTACCACCTGCTGGCGCGACACCACGACACCTCGGCCACAGGGGGAGCCTTGCGGGGGCGTCCCGTTTCATCCGCCGCGTTGGGCGCGGATTCGGATGGCGAAGTCGGGCACAAGGTCAATTCGCCAAAGCGAACCATTGCGGATCAAACGACGTCACAAGGCCACGCGCCCTCATCGCGCGTGCTGAACGCCGAGCAAAGCAACACCTCGCTGGTGTACGATGGCGACGGCGGTTCTCCGCTTTTCGTGAAACTGTACCGCCGGCTTGAGGTCGGCGTGCACCCGGAGCCCGAAATGCTGCGCTTTTTAAGCGAGCATACGCGCTTCCGCCACGCGCCGGGGTTTCGCTCCAGCCTGGAGTGGGTCACGGCGGACGGCCACGCCTGCACCGCCGCCTTGGCGCAGGAATTCGTGCCGAAGGCCACCGATGCGTGGACCTTCGTCCTGAGCGGGTTGCGCGCCACAAGCGCGGACCCGAGCGCGAGCATCACGCCTGTGCTCGGCATCGCGGCCCTGATGGGACGACGCGTGGCCGAACTTCATGTGGCCGTCACGTCGCACCCCGACCTCCCGGCCTTTGCGCCCGAACCCTTTACGATGGCCGATGCCGACGCCGCCCGCACCCGGGCACACGCTTCGCTCACGGCCGGCGCGCGCGCGGCGGCGAACGCCGCGCTGAACGCGGCTCTGCCGAAGCTTGAGGCCTTGCTGGATGCGGCCGTGCAGGCCGTGGACAGCGGCGAGACGGGATCGAAAATCCGGACACACGGCGACCTTCATCTCGGGCAGATTCTGGTGCGCGAAGACCCGCAGGAGCGGAACCTGAGCATCCTCGACTTTGAAGGCGAGCCGGGCAGACCGCTGGCGGCGGCGCGCGTCAAGCAGTCCCCGTTGCGCGACGTGGCCGGCGTGCTGCGTTCGTTCCATTACGCGGCCCACGCGGCGGTGCTTCTTCGCGATGCCGCCGACGAAACCGCGCCGCGGGACGCGAAGGCGATTGCGGACGCGACCTATGATCCCGAAGGGGTTTCGGCCGCGCTCTGCGCGGCGTTCCTCGAGACCTATTGGTCGGTGGCGGAAACCGGAAAACCCGATCTGCTCCCCGCCACGGCGCGCACGCGCCGCGCGCTGCTCGACCTGTTCGTACTGGAGAAGGCCGCCTACGAGCTTCAGTACGAATGTGACAATCGTCCCGACTGGGTCCTGATTCCGCTGCGTGGTTTGCTGAGGCTCGCCGCGACGTAGGACGCGCCGCCCGGAACCCATCAAATTCGGGTGAAATCCCCCTGAAATCAAGCCGAAATCCTTGAGGGCAACCGACCTCCACCCCCGCGCGGCCCCGTCTGGCGTGCGTGCGACGACGCCCCCTCTTTCAAAAAACCCGGGTCATTAATTAGCTTGAAACGTGTATTGCAGCCCCCGGAGCGGATCAAGGTTCGCCCCGGGGACATCGCTTGAAATCGTCGTTGCCCCCGGAACGTTTGAACCGAATCGGAACACGGATATGATGACAGGCATTCAGCAAGGTGTGTCCAGTCCCTCCTCGGCCTCCACCGGCGAGCGGGCCACGGGCGGCGCGGAGCAAACCATTCGCGCGCTGCTCGAGATGGCGGACATCCGCGTGGGCGGCGACCGCCCCTGGGACATTCAAGTCCACAATCCGGAATTCTACGCGCGCTTCCTCGGCCAGGGCACCCTGGGTTTGGGAGAAGCCTACGTGGACGGCTGGTGGGACAGCCCCCGCCTGGACGAGACCTTCAACAAGGCGATCACCGCGCAACTGCAGAACAAGTTGCGCATGAACTGGCCGCTGGCGTTCGACCTCATCAAGGCGCGCCTGTTCAACCGACAGAACAAGGCTCTTTCGAAAACCGTCGCCGAGGTGCACTACAACCTGGGCAACGACTTCTACGCCGACATGCTCGACCCGTACATGCAGTACACCTGCGCGTACTGGAAGGACGCGAAGACTTTGGACGAGGCGCAGGTCAACAAGCTCGACCTTATTTGCCGCAAGCTCGACCTGAAGCCAGGCATGACCGTTTTGGAGCTGGGCTGCGGCTGGGGCGGGTTCGCGCGCTTCGCGGCCGAGCGTTACGGCTGCCGCGTGACGGCGTACAACATCTCCACGGAGCAGGTGGCTTACGCCCGCGAACGCTGCAAGGATCTGCCCGTCGAGTTCCGCCTGCAGGACTACCGCGAAGCCTCGGGCACCTTTGACCGCGTGGTGTCGGTGGGCATGTGCGAGCATGTGGGCTACCGGAACTTCCGGGGGTTCTTCGAGGTGATTCAACGCTGCCTGAAGGAAGGCGGGCTCGCGCTCGTCCACACCATCGGCGGCAACACCTCGGTGACCTCCATCGAACCGTGGTTGGGCAAGTACATCTTCCCGCACGCCATGCTGCCGTCGGTGACGCAACTGGGCAAGGCCATGGAAGGCCTGCTGGTGCTTGAGGACTGGCACAACTTCGGGGCCGATTACGACCGCACCCTCATGGCGTGGTGGGAGAATTTCGAACGCACCTGGGACAAGCACCGCGAAGCCTACGGCGACCGCTTTTACCGCATGTGGGTGTACTACCTCGCCTGCTGCGCCGGCTCGTTCCGCGCGCGCAAGAACCAGCTGTGGCAGCTGGTGATGTCCAAGGGCGTGGTGCCCGGCGTGTACCAGGCGGTGCGGTGACGATGGGCTCCACGGCACCGCATTCCGCCACGTCCACCCTCCCCACGCACGACGCCAAGCTCGCCGCCGTGCGCGCTCGGATCGCCGCGTCGGGAGGACGCTTCGCGCTGCGCAAACGCACCGCCTCCAACCTCTTCCGCTACGCGCCCCGCCGGCGCGACGAGGGCCTCGCGCGCATCGACCTCGGGGTCTTCAACGAAATCCTCGCTCTCGACCGCGCGGCCGCCACGCTCGACGTGGAGGGCCTCGCGACCTTCGAGTCGATCGTCGACTACACGCTGCCGCGGGGCTTCGTGCCGCTGGTCACGCCCGAGCTGAAGCACATCACGCTCGGCGGCGCGAGCGTGGGGATCGGCATCGAGTCCACTTGCCACCGCTTCGGTTTTGTTCATGACATGTTGGTGGAGGCCGAGGTGCTGCTGCCCGACGGCCGCATCGTCACCGCCGCGCGCGAGGGCGAGCACGCCGACCTGTTCGCCGCGCTGGGCAACTCGTACGGCACCCTCGGCTACATCCTGCGGGCGAAAATCCGCCTGATGCCCGCGAAGCCTTATGTGGGCCTCGAGGTGACGGAGCACGCCGAAGCCGGCGCGTTCCTCGACGACCTGCGCCGCGCCGCCGATGACCTGTCGGTGGATTTCGTGGAGTCGCTGATGTACGCCGCCGACGCGGCGCGCGGCACGCCCGACCGGCTGCTCGCGATCGCCTCGCGTTTCGCGGACGCGCCCCCGGCGGGCCGCGCGGCGGAGGACATCATCCGCAAAAACGTCTTCTACAAACTGGTGTCGCAGCCGGGCACGCTGTGGCTGACCACCAAGGACTACCTGTTCCGCTACGACCCCGAATGGTTCTGGAACATCCCCGACGGCCTCGTCTACCGCCTGCTGCGGCGCTGGGCGCCGAACGCCATGCGCCACTCGGGGTTCTACAAGAAGTGGCTGCACTTTCAGGAGCGCTGGGGCATTTCGCAGAACGACGGCAAGGAGCTGCTCATCCAGGACTGGGAGGTGCCGTGGGACAAGGCGGAGGAGCTGTTGACCTACGCCATGCGCGAGGTCGACCTCGACGGCAAGCCGTGGTTGTCGGTCGCGATCCGCACGCCGTCGGCCCCCACCCTCTACCCCCTCACGCCCGGCACGTTGTACTTCAACCTCGGGTGCTATTGCCGCGTGCCCAAACCGAACCCCGCCGAAGGCAAGGGCGACTATTGGGCCACACGCCTGCTCGACGCCAAATGCCTGGAGCTGGGCGGACTCAAGATGCTCTACTCCACGAGCTTCATGAGCGAGGAGGAGTTCGACCGGATTTACAACGGCGCGGGCCAGCGCGCTTTGAAGGCCAAGTACGATCCGCAGGGGCGGTTCCCCACGCTGTACGACAAGTGCGTCGCGGGTCGCTGAAGGCCCCGACCATCTTCGGCAAGGGTTGAATGAGCGTTCGCGGCGTCGCAATTTTAGGGCGACCATGACCGCGCGCTCCTCCAAACCCGCACTGCTCTGGCTCGAGCGTCAAGACCATCGCAAGGACGCCGCGCTGATGGCCCGCCTGGAGGCCGCGCTGAAGCCTTCCTTCTCCGCGTTCGTCGTCCACCGCGGCGGCGAGACGAACGCCTCGGTCGCCGTCGATCCGCGCGGACGTCTGCGCGCATGGCCGGCCTGGGCCCGCAAGCCCGTCAAGGCGCTCCTGCTGTTGGGACACCCCTCGCGCTGGAACCACTACCTCGTTTGGTGGCGCGGTCGCGACGCGGCGCTCTCCAAGCGGAATTCCTTGCCCGAACGCGTCGGCACACTACGCGCCTTCCTCGCGAACCAGAAGGCGAAACACCCCCGAATCGTTCTGCTGGGACGTTCCATCAACGCCGTCACGGCCACCATGCTGGCGGACGAATACGGCGTGGAAAAAGTGATTGCCCTCGGTTACGCCTTTCGGAATCCGCGGATCGGACACGAACCCGTGCGCGTCCGCCATCTGGAACATCTGCGGACGCCCTGCCTCATCGTGCAAGGCACGCGCGACATTTATGGAGGGCGTGAGATCACCAAGGCCTACCGCTTCTCCGCATTCGTCGAAGTTTCCTTCGTGGAAACCGATCACGACTTCGCACTCGACGACGCCGGATGGGACGACCTGATCGCCAGGCTGCGGGAGTTCATCGAAAGCGAGCCGCCCGCGCCCGTGAGCCGGAATGCCGGCATCGTGTCAGGGTAAGGCGATTCTCCCGATCCACACGCGCGTCCGCGATGACGGGTCGCGTATCTCAAGCCAATGGATGCCGCGTTCGCCCTCGAGCGTGAGCCGCCCCTGTTCCCCTGCAAGAGTACCCTCGCCCGTCGTCACGCCACGGGCGTCCCGCAGGCTCCACACCAACGGGACGGTGGCGCCGTCGCCGGACATGCCGGTGCGAGACCACGCGATCTGGCGGCCCACAACACGCGCGGAGAAACCGAAACGCCTCGCCGCATCGTTCCGAAGCGAAGCCGATTCTCCGTCGTGGGCGAGCTTGAACGTGGAATTGAAAAGACGCACGACGACGGTGTCCCCCTTCGACCACAAGAGCGTGGTGTCCTCTTGATAGGAAAGCGTCGCGACGTCCATGAAAGCGTGATAAAAGTTTCCGTTCGTCAGGTCACCCATCACCCGCTGCCAGCGGCCGCGCTTCACGTCGAATTTCAGGCGGACGCTTTGGTTGTTCCATGAGATTTTCAGCGGAACCGCAGGTTCCCACGGCAGGCAGGCGACCGTATCATTGAACCCACCCGCGCAGCCCGTGCGGAAGCCCTTCCAGAGCGCGTTCAGGGAGTCGCGTCCGCCCGTCGATCTGGTGATCAGGATGTTCGGGCGCGCGGGATTCCGGTCGGCATCGAAAAGGTTGATGAGAATCGAATCGGCCGCCGACACATGCACGCGCACGGAGTCTCCCGAAACCGCAATCGGCACGGGCACCTGCTGTTTCACCCACACCGTAGAGTCGTCCTTGAGAAAGTGCGTGGCGGTGCCGAGCGAATCGTTCCAGACTTCGGCGTGGGTTCCCCACGCGCCCTTGCCGCTGTCACCGGAACCGATGGGCGGCGCCGTTTTCAGAATCCGGAAATCCCGCAGATTCCGGTTTCCGGTCCGAAAGGCTCGCCAGCCTCCGAACTCGCGCACGGCGATGCCGCCGCTGTCGGAGACCGCCCCGCTGTCGGTCACCATCACCACGGGGCGGTCGAATAGTTTGACGGGATTGCCGTAACCTAAAGCCGAATCGAGAACATGTCCCGACGTCGTGCCGTACACGCCGCGCCCTGAAGCCGTAACGGTCAGACTCTCCGCGACCCGTGAGGCCACGCGTGCGTTCACGACGCCGGACGCGTCGACGGTGAAATCGACAGCGCGAAGTCCACGGTTGCCGAAAAGCCGAAAACTCCAGACTCCGGCCGCCGAGACCCGCAGGGAATCGATCCCGTGATACACCAGACCCGCATTCGCCCCGGTACCTCCCGGAACATTCAGGGTCAGCGTATCAAACAGGATTCGTTCCGTAGCTGGGGGCCAACCGGATCCCTGCTTCCGGTACTGCGCCCGAAACACGCGGTTCCCGCCGCCCAAGGCGAGAAAGTACAGCGCGGTATCGCTGTTGGTGGCCCGCACCGAGGCTTGCAACGACAACCCGCGCAGCTCGGGCGCGAGCATGAACGAATCGAGCACCGTGGGCATGAGAACGCATCGACATCCGACACACAGAGGGCATCCGAATGTGGCGTGCGTCAAAAAAACCTGGTCCTGGCGCACGTAGGAAAAGGCGCCTCCCATGCTTTGGACGTCCCCCAAGCTCGGCGACTGAAACGGGCGAGGGGTCGTGATCTCGAACTGGGCGAGGTCGGCGTGCGTTCCCGCGCTCGCGGAAAACGCAAAAATCCAGGGGGTGATGAAACCCGTCATCCTGGTGGCGGAACGGAAAAAGGTCGATGGCGACGGCATGAGGGGCTCCCGGACCCAATATACCCCGGATCCCGGCCCAAACCTCATCATTTCGTGACATCAAAAATAATGAGAACCGAAATCATCCGGAAACCGCGTGGTTCGTGCGGTTCCCGCCAGGGTGTCGTCAAATGGGAATCAACCCGGGAAGGGTCAACGGTCCCCGGCTCAGCGAAGCCGGGGGGCGGAAGCCGCACCCCGGGCGCGGCCGGTTTCAGGTCAGCGCGCGACGCGCGCCGAACCACCCTTCATCAGATGCTCCACCTCGGCCAGCGAGGCCATGGAGGTGTCGCCCGGCGTGGTCATGGCGAGCGCGCCGTGCGCCGCGCCGTAATCCACCGCAAGGCCCGCGTCGCCCTTTTCCATCAGGCCGTACACAAGCCCCGAGGCGAAGGAGTCGCCCCCGCCCACGCGGTCGTAGATCTCGAGGTTCTCGCGCACGATCGATTCGTGGAACGTTCCGCCGTTCTCGGACGACCAGCACACCGCCGCCCAGTCGTTGATAGAAGCCGACTTCACCGTCCGCAGGGTGGTCGCCACCACGGAGAGGTGCGAGAACTCGGCCGTGACCGCGCTGATCATCTTCTTGAAGTTGGTGGTGTCGAGCGCGGAGAGGTTTTCATCGACCCCTTCGACATGAAACCCCAGGCAGGCGGTGAAATCCTCCTCGTTGCCGATGAGCACGTCGACATACCGAACGAGGCGACGGTTGACCTCCTGGGCCTTTTTCTGCCCGCCGAAATTCTTCCACAGGCTGGGGCGGTAGTTGAGGTCGTAGGAAATGATGGTCCCGTGCTTCTTGGCGGCGATCATCGCCTCCTCGATCACGTCGGCGGTGGTTTCGGAGAGGCCGGCGTAAATGCCCCCCGTGTGCAGCCAGCGGGCGCCGTCTTTGCCGAAGATCGACTCCCAGTCGATGTCGCCCTTCTTAAGCTGAGAGGCCGCGGTGTGGCCGCGATCGGAGGTGCCCGCCGCCCCGCGCGCGCCGAAGCCGCGCTCGGTGAAATTCAAGCCGTTGCGCACGCTGCGGCCGAGCCCGTCATACGGACGCCACAGGATGTGGCGCGTATCCACGCCGCCCTGCAGGATGAAGTCCTCCACGAGGCGGCCGACGTCGTTGTCGGCGAAGGCCGTCACCACGGCCGTGCGCAGGCCGAAGCAGCGACGCAACCCGCGCGCCACGTTGTACTCGCCTCCGCCTTCCCACGCGGTGAAGGTCCGCGCGGTGCGCACGCGCATGTCACCGGGATCGAGGCGCAACATCACCTCGCCGAGGGAGATTTCGTCGAAGAGGCAGGATTCGCGGCTTTTGACTTTCAGCATGGGTGTCTCCTTGTTGGGGCGCCGCTAAGAGGGCTGTAGGGGCAAATGATTATTTGCCCCTACAGCCCTTACGGCCGTGGCGGTGGTGTTGGTGGTATGGGCTCGTAGGGGCAAATAATCATTTGCCCCTACGCTCGCCCTTACCCACCCCGTGTGGTCTTCACCACCGCCACGGCCTCGGCGGCAAGGCGGGTGATTTCGGACCAGTTTTTGTCGGCGATCAGTTTGGGGGCCACCATCCAGCTGCCGCCCACGGCGAGCACCGCCGGGACCTGAAGATAGGAAGGAAGCTTCGCGAGGTCGATGGAGCCGGTCGGCACGAAGCGGATGCCGCGCAGGGGCGCGGTGACGGCTTTGAGGAAGGGCGCTCCGCCGGCGGGTTCCGCCGGGAAGAACTTCTGCACCGCGAAACCGGCGTCGAGCGCCGCGCCCATCTCGCTGGGCGTTACCACGCCGGGCACGAAGGGAAACCCCTTCTTGAGCGCGTGCTCGGCGGTTTTGGGCGCGAAGTGGGGCGCGAGCGCGAAGGTCGCGCCGAGGTCCATCGCCTGATCGACCTGTTCGGGCTTCATGACCGTCCCCGCGCCGAGGATCAAGCCCGGCACCTTGGCCATGGCCGCGATGGCCTTGCCGGCCGCGGGCGTCCGGAAGGTGACCTCGGCGAGCGGCAAGCCGCCTGCGATGAGAGCCTCGGCCAGCGGCACGGCCGCCTCGGCGTCCTCGATCACGATGACGGGCATGAGGCCGATGGTGGAGATTTGGTCGAAGATGGATTGCGTCATGGTGTCCCCCTGATGGGCGACCAAGAGGTCGCCCGTCCGATGCGTGGTGTGGGCGGCGGTGTAGGGGCGAATGATGATCCGCCCCTACCATCCGTTTACAATCGTTGCAACGTCAACCCGCCGTCCACGTGGATCACGGTGCCGGTGGCGTAGGGCATGTCGCCGCGTGCGAGGGCGGCGGCGGCGCGGCCGATGTCCTCGGGAGTGCCCCAGCGCGGTTCCACCGTGAGGCCGTTGGCGATCAGCGCGTCGTACTTCGCTGTGACGCCGGAGGTCATGTCGGTGGCGATCACCCCGGGGCGGATCTCGAACACCGGGATGCCGTATTCGCCAAGGCGCGCGGCGAACAGCTTGGTGGCCATGCCGAGACCCGCCTTGCTCACGCAGTAATCACCGCGGTTCACCGAAGCCACTTCTGCCGAGATCGAAGTCACGTTGATGACGGCGCCCTCAAAGGCCGCATTCGCCTTTTTCTGCTCCGCCATCCACACCGCCGCCGCCTGCGTCAAAAAGTAGGGACCCTGCAGGTTGATGCGCATCAGGCGTTCGAAGCTTTCCTCCGACGCCTCAAGGATGTCGGCGCGCACCTCGGGCGCCACCCCGGCGTTGTTCACCAAAACGTCGAGGCGGCCGTAGTGCGCCTTCACCGCTTCGATCAGCGCCGCGCGGTCGGGCTTCGACCCGATGTCGGCGCGCACATACAAGACCTCCGCGCCGGCGGCGCGCAGCTTCGCGAGCGAGTCTTCCGCCGCCTCGGGGGCGCGCAGACCGCACACGCACAGGTTGAATCCGTCCTTCGCCAAGGCGAGTGCGACGCCGAGGCCGATGCCCCGCGTCCCGCCCGTCACCACCGCCACGCGCTTCGTCGCCGCGGTCACCGTGCGGCCCCGGGGCCGAAGAAGGCGTAGTACGGTTTGCCCTGCGCGAGGCGCTGCACGTAAAGCGCGGCTTCACGCAGATGATAATCGCCCCACTGGCAGGCTTCGCCGCGCGGCACCTTGGCGCCCGCGGGCACATGATCCCACCCGTTGGGCCAGTGGTAGACCGTATGGAGCAGCAGCCCTTGGTGGTTCGCGTCCGTGGAGAGGTAGGGTTCCTCGAGCAAACGATCCAGAACGGTCAGGCCGGCCTGCACGTACTCGCCCGCCTTGTCGTTCTTGCCTTCAAGATATTTGCCCAAACGGATGAGACCTTGGCAGGCGATGGCCGCCGCCGAGCTGTCCACCGGTTCGTGATCGTTGAACGGGTCCGCCGCGACCGCGCGCCAGTCGCCCAGCTTGTGGATCTCGGACGCGCCGTTGTCCCAATACGGAATGCCGTCGAGCGGGGTGTCCGCGATCCAGTAATCGCACACGGCCTGGGCGGCCTTGAGGAAAGGCGCCGTCACGGCCTCGCGGCCTCCGAAGGGAACGAACGCCGCATCCGGCAACGTCGCGAGGTACTCCAGCTGCTCGGCGAAGCCGAGCATGGCCCAGGCCTGGCCGCGCGTCCACGTGGTGAACGGCGAGAAGCCCTGCTGAGAATTGGGGCAGCGGTAGCTGCCGTCGTTGGTGTTGAACACGCTTTCATGGGCGGTGCGGCCGCGCACGTCGTAATGATCGCGGCCTTCGCCGTACCAGATGGCGAAGCGGGCGGTGGCGTGCGCGTGCTCGATCAAGCGGCCCAGGAGCGAGATCTTCGCGTCCTTCTCGCCCATCAGCACGTGGCCGAAGTCGTGCGACATGGCCAGCGCGCGCAGCGAGCGGATGGTGTCGACGAACAGCGAATGCGGGCCGTTGAAGGAGTGGATGTACCCCGAGGTCTTGAAGAACCCGTTTTCGGCCGAACCCGGAATGTCGGTCCAGCGCGCGGCCTGCACGGCGCCCGAGGCCTTGATGGCCAGTTCGTAGAAGGCCACCTCGTAGTCGGGCGCCTCGTACGCGCCTTCCTTGGCGAGGCGCCACAGGTTGCCGTAGGTGCTGACGTTGTTGAAGCCGTGATCATGCACGCCGATGTGGGTGATGTGCGAGGCCATCACGTTCAGGGTGCGGTCGCGGCACAGGTCGAGGAACGAGCGGTCGCCGGTGGCGTCGAACTGAAGCGCCGAGGCGCCGTACTGGAACCCTTGGGTCCACTCGGTCCAGCCGCGCGCGGTGTACTTGCCTTCGACCGTGAACACGGGCGCGCCCGAACCCGGAGGGCAGGTCTTTTCCAAAGAGATGATTTTGCCGGCGGAAAGCTCCCACATGCGGGAGAGTTTGGGAAGAAGATCGGCGGGCTTCAGCCCGGAATTGATGCGCATGGAGAATTAAACCCTTTTTCCTTTGTGGAGGTGGAGCAGGAGAAGCTTGCAATCCTGCAGCGCGCGGTACTCGTGCTCGAGCACGGCGTCGAACTGGATCGCTTCGCCTTCCTTCAGCGTGTATTTGTCGGGGCCCACGGTCAGCTCGATGCTGCCGCTGAGAACCCAGCAGGTTTCGGTGTCGTTGTGGTGAACCTCGGGCCGATTCACTTTCGAGCCCGCCAGCGCGGTGCCCAAAAAGATCTGCAGGTCCATGAAGGACACATTGTGGAACTGGAAGCCGCCCGAGTTGTAATGCTGCGCATCCACCACGCGGGCGGTGCGGTTCTCGGCGAGGCCGAGCAGGTCGGTGGCGGAAATGCCGAACACCTTGGAGAGCCGCGCGAGCGTTTCGAGTTCGGGCATCGCCTGATTGCGCTCGATGCGCGAAATCACCGCCGTCGAAATGCCCGAGTTCTGGGCCACGTCGGCGATGGTGTAACCCTGCGCCTTGCGCAGGCTCCTCAAGATCGTGAAGTTGTAATGTCCTGACGGCATGCTCTCCCTCCTTCCTGCTTCTTGTGTCTGATTGTGTCGTCTCGATTCGGCCCTCGTCGGCCTCAGGCCGACGGGGGCTTACGGGCCGCTTACTCGGGAAGCGGCTTTCCCTTGGTCTCCGGGGCGAACCAGATCAGGATCACGCCCACGAGGTACACGAGGCTGATCACCGAGCACATTTTCGCGTAGTCCTCATTGAAGGCGTTGAGCAGTGCGCCCGCGCCCAAAGTGCCCAGCGCCGCGATCACGCGGCCCGCATTGAACGCGAAGCCCGACCCCGTGGCGCGGATGCGCGTGGGGAACAGTTCGGGCAGGTACAGCGGCAGCCAGCCGTAGAAGCTGGCCGAGAGGCCGCCCACCAGGAACGTCCAGAAGAACAGGCCCGTGCCGTAGCTCATGGGAGCGCGGAACAGGATCGCGCAGGCCACCAGGGCGCTGCCCGCCAAGAGGAAGTAAGTGATGCGACGGTTCAGCTTGTCGGCCAGAACGCCGGCCAGCAAGGAGAAGATGATGGCGCCGATGGCCGACCACATCTGCAGGGTGCCGCGCGCGCCGGGCAGGCCGCCCGAAAGCTTGTCGCCCCACGACGGAATCCACTGCACCGAACCCCAGGTGCCCAGCAGGGCGACCGCACCGAGCGACGCGCCCAGAAGCGTGAGGCGGGCCTGCTTGCCCTTGAACAGTTCGCTGATGCGGGGAGTGGCCTTGTTTTCCTTCACCGACTCGTGCCAGCGTTCGGATTCGGGAACGAAAATGCGGATGAACAAGGTGAGGAACGCGGGCACGGCGCCCAGCAGGAAGAGCATGCGCCAGCTGCCGTTGGCGAGCAGGGCTTCGGCGGCCGAGTCGGGCAGAATGAGCTGCAGAAAGCCGCCCACGTGCGAAATCACGCTCGCGAGGCCGAGCGAAATGAGCGCCACCATCAGGAAGCCGACGTTCGCCGCCGCGCCGATGACGCCGGCCATGAAGGGCCGCGACTTGTTGGGCCAGATCTCCATCACCAGCGCCACGCCGAGCGCCCACTCGCCGCCCATGCCGAGGGCGGCCAGGAAACGCAGGCCGGCGATGTGCCACGGTTCGGTGGCGAAGGCGCACAGGCCCGAAAGCAACGAATAGCTCAGCACGCTCCACAGCATGGCGCGCGTGCGTCCGATCTTGTCGCCCAGCCACCCGAAGAACACGCCGCCCAGCGCCGCGCCCACGAGGAACATGGCGATGATGATCGACATCCAGGTGCCGAAGTTGTGCATGTTCTCGGCGCCCATCAGCTCCATCATGGCGGGGCGGGCCACCAGCGGGAACAGGCCCATTTCGAACCCGTCGAACATCCAGCCGAGGAAGGCGGCCGTCAAGGCCAGGTACTTTCCTTTCTCGGAGAATTTTTTCTGTTCATTCACTGCGTTCATGGTGACCTCGGTGAGGGAAGAAGGAAAAACTGAAAGCCGAAACGAACCTTTGAGGGACCGGGGTGCGGTCAGGCCGGCGAAGTCCACGGAATCTGCACCGACCAATCCGGCACGATCGCGGAGCCGAAGCCGTGCGCCCGCACGATCTCCGTGAGGTCGAAGCGGCCGTCCGCGATGCTCACGCGCAGCGCGCCGTCCGGACCGGACGCTTCATAAAAGGACGGGGCTTCGGCGAGGGCGTCGCGGCACTCCGCGGGCGACAGGAAACTCGACGGAAGAATATAGTGGTGCCCGTTCCGTTCCGCGTGGGTCAGCCCCAAGGCGGCGGCCAAAGCCAGATCCTGCTGCACAGGGTGCACCGCCACGGTGGTCAGATCTTCGCACGAGAGGATGTAGGCGCGGCCGGTTTTCTCGTGTTCGCGGCGCAGGCGCGCCGCATGCGAAAGGGAGCGGAACAGGCCCTTGCAGGTTTTGGACGACACCCCGCCGTAGCCCAGCGCGAGGCCGCGCTCCAGCGCGTCGCCCTCGCCGTCGCTTTCGTCGAGGATCACCGGCCGCCATGAGGTCACCCGGTCGAGCGAGGCCGTCGCGGCCGGGTCGAGGGACGCGTCGCGGCGCACCGGCTGCTCGATCCACAAGACCTTGTCCAAAAAGGCCGCAAGCCGCGGCTCGGCGCGCACCGCGTCGAGGAAATCGGCGAATGCCGCGAAGTCGGCGAACTGCTCGTTGCCGTCGAGGGTGACCGCGTAGCCTTCGGCCTTGAGCGCGGGTGAGGCGTCGAGCACGGCGGCGATGCGGAGAAGACGGGGCAGCGTTTCGGCCGCGTCGCCGTTCATCTTCACCTTGAAGTAGCGCGGCCGGTACACGGCGACCACCTGCTCCAGCGTCTCGGGAAGCCCGTCGCCGTAAGGCGCGGGCAGATCTTCGGCCGTGAGCGCGTCGGCGAGGCCGACGGTGTGGCGCAACGCGACGGAGTCGAGGGACGCCGCGGGCAAGGCCGACAGGATGTCGGCGGGAACCCCGAACACGCCGGCGCGCAACGCGTCACCGAAAGGCATTCCGAGCTTGCGACAGATGCCGTCCACCAGCGCGGCCTCCAGCATGGCGGGCCCGAAGCCCGCCGCCAGCGGCGCCTGGCCTTCGGAGACCAACGCGGCCTTCAGGGTTTCCGTCACGGCCTTGTGCAAATCCCACGCCGACCCCGCACCCGCCTTTTTGTAGGCTTCCGTGGCCAGCATGACGGAACGATGCAGGTCGCGCTCGTTGTCGACGGCGGTTTTGCCGTCGCGCTTGTCGAACCAAAGCGGGGGTATGCCCGATGCCGACACGCCCTCGAAGACCGACCCATCGGCGGCGAGCCACGACACGCGGAACGAAACCACGGGCATTTCCGTCATGACGGATTTACCGAAACGGAACGGGAATCGGGTCTTGACGACACGGCGGAACGCCGCGACGGAAACCAATGACGCCGAAAAAGCCGGGGCCATCAGGCGACCCTCCGAATTTCGCGAATTTCAGACAGTTTGTTGGCCATCTTGTGTCTCGCACGAAAAATCATGTGCGTAATTTTTCCGTCTGCGCTATAATATAGGGCGGATTTTAGCCCGCGCAACAGAAATCGACAGGAATCGCATGGACATCAAGAAAATCCCCCTGATGAAGACCGCAGACGTGTTCCGGGCCCGCGTGGCCGAACTGGGCCTCGATTTGCCCATTGAGGACGCGATCGAAAAAGCGCCGACCTCGCCGGTGGCGCAGCCGCTGGACATCGGAGGGTTCAAGGTGGGCAACCGTTACGCGGTCCACCCGATGGAAGGCTGGGACACCACGCAGGACGGCAAGCCGACACCGGATCTGATCCGCCGCTGGGAACGCTTCGCGGTGTCCGGGGCCAAGTTGATCTGGGGCTTCGAAGCCATGGCGGTGCGCCACGACGGCCGCGCCAACCCCAACCAGCTGGTGCTGAACGCCGAGAACGCCCCCCTGATCCGCGAGGCCGCGCAGCGCGCCCTCGACGTGCACGAACAGCGCTTCGGCACGACCTCCGATCTGCTCTGGGGCTACCAGCTGACCCACTCGGGCCGCTTCTCGCGCCCCAATCAGAAGACCGTGTTCGAGCCCTCGCTCGCCTACCGTCACCCCATCGTCGACCGCAAGTACAACGTGAAGGCCGACCAGGTCGTGATGACCGACGACGAGGTGAAGCGCCTCATCGAAGACTACGTGAACGCCGCCGTGCTCGCCGAAAAGTCGGGCGTGCCCTTCGTCGACGTGAAACAGTGCCACGGCTACCTCGGCCACGAGTTCCTCTCGGCGTTCACGCGGAACGGCGCCTACGGTGGCGATACGCTCGAGGAGCGTTCGCGCTTCGCCCGCGAGATCATCGCCGGCATCCGTCAGGCCGCGCCCAAACTGATCATCGGCGTGCGCCTTTCGGCGTTCGACTGGGTCCCCTTCAAGAAGGGCCCGGACGGCACCGGCTTGCCGGAGGAGTTCCAGGACCTGCTGCCCTACCGCTTCGGCTTCGGCATCAACCAGAACAACCCCGTGGAAATGGACCTCGCCGAAACCGTCACCTACCTGAAGATGATGAAGGAGTGGGGTGTGTCGGTGGTGAACGTCTCGTGCGGTTCGCCGTACTACAACCCGCACATTCAACGCCCGGCCAGCGTGCCGCCCTCCGACGGCTACCAGCCGCCCGAAGATCCCATCGTCGGCGTGGCGCGTCAGGCCGGCGTGGTGCGCCTGCTCAAGCAGGCCGTTCCCGACATGCCGCTGGTCAGCTCCGGCATCACCTACCTCCAGGAGTTCATCCCGCAGGTGGCGCAGGCGCTGGTCCGCAACGGCTGGACCGACAGCGTGGGCCTCGGTCGCATGATGTTGTCCTACCCCGGCATCGTGTCCGACTCGCTGGAGAACGGCGTGCTGGAAACCAAGAAGATCTGCCGCACGTTCTCGGACTGCACCACCGCGCCGCGCAACGGCATGAAGTCGGGCTGCTTCCCGCTGGACGACTACTACAAGGCGCTCCCCGAGTTCCAGCAGCTGAAGGACCTGAAGGCTGCGGAGCGCGAAGCGGCGCGGTCCGCCAAGGCCGCGGCCGCGGTGGCCGTGTAAGCGATCCCGGGTCAGGCCCCGAACAAAAAAAGCTCCCGGCGACGGGAGCTTTTTTTGTTCGGGGCCGGTCGTCCTGAAAGGGAGGATCAGGGGCGCGCGATCACCGCGCGGAGGACTTGAGCGTTCCCTCCGTTCCCGCGAACCTCCAAATACGCCACGCCATGCACCAGCGACGCCGGGAACGAGACCGCTTCGCCTGCGCCGCCGTCCCGCTGCTCCGTCACCGTGTGCGCCGCGAGCACCTTTCCCCGCAGATCAACCAGGCGGGCGGTGTACGCCCCGCGCAAAGGCGTCGTGATGGTGAGGCGATTTCCGGAGATGGTCCAGGTCAACATCCCGACGCCAGGCGATGACGCATCAAGTGTCGGGCTGATGGCGACCGCGCCCGTGTCGGAGAACGGCGCGCTCGGCGAGATGGCGTTGAGCGTGTAGAACGCGACGGTGTCGCGCGGGGCGGCGCTCATCGCCGACCGGTACGACTTTTTGATGTTAAGCTCCACGATGCGGTGCAGACCGAAGCCGCGCGTCGCGCCGACCGTGTCCCTGGCGACCAACCCGGGAAGGGCGAGATACACGCGCTTGCGGTCGGGTGAAATCTGGATCGCCGAGGGCGTGAGGGTGGTCAGCGAGCCCGACACCTTGCTCCCGCCGTACGCTTGCGTGGGATTGTAGGCGTAGCTGCGGATGTTGTAACTCGCGGCATTCTTCGCGAGCGCGGTATCGACGGGTTGGGTGAATTCAATCTCCATGCCTTGCGCCCGCGAGCGCACCGCGAGCATTTCGAAGACGGGCGTTCCGGTCGGCGTGAGTTTCTGCAACCCGTAGTAACGGCCGTTCCAGCTCCAGTCGCCCGACGTGCCCATCATGCCGGCGTATAGGCGCCCGGCGTTGTCTTCAAGCAGTCGATAAACGCCGCTTGAGAGCCCGCCCATCCACGCGAAACCCGCGCCTTGATACTCGCCGGCGACCTTCTCCACGAAGAAGCGCTGAATGCCGCCCCAGGTGACGTCGCCCATGATGAACTGCCCCGCGTACGTCCCGCGGGTCAGGTAAAGCGGAGCGCCGGGCGAGTTGGAAAACACGCCGGTGGAGTTCATCGTCCCCGAACCGCCCGCCCCCTCCTGGGGCAGGAACACGGCGGCCGGCGTTTCCGGCAGATTGTTCCAGGCCGAATCGGCGGAGATGCCGGAGTGTCGATAGCCGTAGTGGGCGCCGTCCTTCAGGTGAACCAGCTTGTTGGTGGGCACGTAAATCCCTTGCGTCTCGTTGGCCCACACGGTGCCTTCGGGCCCGAGGGTCAAGCCCGTGGAGTGGCGGAAGCCCGTGGACACGGTGCGGAAAGACCCGCGTTTGTTCGAGGTGCCGTTGCCGGGCGTCACCGCCAGGGCCCGTCCCCGAAACGGATTAATCTGCGTTGTTCCCGAGTTCATCAGCGACGAGGGATTCACGTAGAGTTCACCGTTCAACGCCACCATGCCGTACAACCACTCGCTGCGGCCTTTTTGGGGCTTGAGCGAATCACCCGCTTCCGCCCCCGAGGTTTGCGGCGTGCCGGGCAGAATGAACACCGTATCCACGCTGATGACCGGACCGTTGTTGCCCGCGCGGTTCAGGCGCAGAATGCGGTTGCCTCCGGAGACGTAGATCACGTCATTGATGATCGTGAGTCCCATCAGGTCTTCGAGCCCCGTGGCGATGGTGTCGACGCTCACGCCCGTCGAATCGGTCGCGGTGGCGACGCCGCTGAGCACATACACCTTGCCGGTGTACTGTCGGTTGCCGAAGTTGGTTCCCGACGGGCAGCAAGGGCTGCTTCCCCCGGTGCGCACGCCGCCCCATGTCCCCACCACCAGGCGACCATCCGAGAGAAACGCCATGCCGCCCACGTCGGGGCGGAACCCGGCAGGTGCGAGCGAGGTGGCCGTGTAGCCGGGATGAACGGTTGCAAGGTGCGTCGCGGCGGAGGCATCACCCCCGAACGCGCTGATCAGCAAAACGGACGCAAGGAAAAGTCCGTGGACGTTATGGGAGCGGGTGGTGTTCACCGGGATTTCCTCGGCAAGGGGATACGGCAGACGATGCGGGATGGCTCCCGGACGTGCATCCAATATACCGCCCGCCCCGGAATGACGCGACCCGAAAAGTCGGGGTTCCCCCGTCGTCCGGGACGAAATGTCCCCGAACGCGGCGGCGCCGCCTCAGTAATTGAAGCTCAGGCGCAACGACACGCTATGCTTGCGGGGGAAGGGGTTCTCCACGTTGTCGGCGAGCTCGCGCATCTGGAACAGGTAACCGAGTTCGATGTTCCGGGTCAGAAAGAACCGGAAATCGGCCTCAAGGTTCTCGAGCCGGAAATTCTGGATCTGGGCGTCCTCCGAGAACACCTCGGCGCGCAGGTCGAGCGTGAACTGCGACGACAACCGCAGCTTGCCGTTGAGAACGCCTTCCGCGCCCACGGTGTACACCGACTGCGCCAGCTCGTAGGTGCTGGAGGTGCGCGCGAGGTAGTCGCCGCGTGAAATCTCCTGGCGCGCCGCCAAACCCGTCTGGGTGGAAAGCTCCACCTGATACAGCGACAGCCATTCGATGTTCACGCCCACGCCTTCGGCAAGCGAGAGTGGGTAAAACGACGGCTGCGTGACGAACGTTCCTCCGGTGGCCACCGTATCGATCAGGACCGAATCCGCCAAGGTTCGTTGCACGTACACGGTATCGAGGTTGACTTCGCGGGGGAACAGGTGGCTCGAGACCTGCCCGCGCACGTAGGGCCCGATCCAGTTGTTCAAACGGCGCACCCACGTGGAGCGCAGTTGGATGTCGTCCTGCGTCGTGCGGAGCGGCTCGTCGTCCTGTTTCAGAAAGCTGTTCTGCAGAAAGAGCTCGGTGATGCCGAAAAACGCCGCGCGGTCATAGCGCGCCCGCAGGCGCATGTCGGTGGAGAACAACACGCTCTGCGCCCTAAGGTCGGCCTGATCGATCTCGCGGATGAAACTGGCGTTGCCGCCGGCGCGCAGACCGTAGGTCCAGTACTGGCCGACGCGCGCACGGGTGTTGAGCGACTTGATGCCGCCCGCGATGAGGTTCGCCCCCGTCTCGTCGAACACCACTTCCACCGCATGCAGTTCGCCAGGGTTGATCTGCACCGTGATGTAGTTGCGCAGCGAGTTGTAACCCTCGCCGACTTTGGAAACGCGGTAAAGACCGGGTTCGAGGATCCACACGTCGATATCCTGAAGGCGCTCCTCGGTGTAGCCCTGCCCGCGCCCGTAGTTGATCCAGTCCTCCATGCGCACCAGATCGTACTGCCCGTCGATGTACTCGCCGTTTTCGGTGAGCGTCTCCACCAGAAGGCCGCCCCACGTCGGCGCCACTGTGGTGGTGCGCCCCTCATCCACGCGCACGGTCGTCTTGAGGCGGCGGGCGCTCACGCCCGAGCCGAAGCGCACCTCGTACTCGCCGGCGTCGAGCAGAATGCGACGCCCGGTTTGGCCCGTGGCCACGAGGTCTCCCTCTTTGTCGAGAATGGCGATATCGGGTTCGCGCCGCGGTTCGCTGTAGGTGGGGACGAACAAAGCGCCCTTGCCCAGCGCGATCAACACCGGGTCGCGGGCCAGCTGTTCATGAACCGGCGGCGCGAGCCAGTTGGCGCCGGTGACCGAGTCGGCCTCCGGGCGCGCGGGCCGGGCCTGCGGGCTGCCCTGGACCGACGGCCGCGTCACCACCTCTTCACCCGGCAGACCGCCAAGCCCCTGCGCGGAAACGGCCGGCGGCGCCACGAGCACTACGAGAGCCGCAAGGCCCGCCGTGAACGACATGCGGATCGACGCGTTCATGACTCAGCGCCCGCGCGCCGCGTCGGATTCGCCGGCACGACGCTTCTGCGCCTCCTGCAACACGGGTTCGAGTTCGTCCACCATGCGGTCGTGCATGATGGAGCTGAGGGCCGCGAGCTCGCGCACCACGAACACGGGCTCCTGCTGCGGCACCGGCGCCCGCAGGTCGTAGAGCTGCTTCCACAGCACCTGCCCGGTCTTCTCGTCGATCAATTGGTACTCCACCGCGAGGTGCGCGTACCAGCGGTCGGGGCTGTCGTATTCCTCGATGGCCCGCACGTCGCTGGTCAACTGGAAATCGGGAGTGGCGGATTCGGCCACGCGGGTGACGTTTTCGAACAAACGCGCGGCGCGCAGATGCTTGAAGAGCAGATCGCCGATCATGCGTTCCGGATCCACCGCCCACAGGTGGTAGGAGTAGAACTGCATCTGGTAGGCGCTTTGGCGGTAGACGATCTGGCTGCGGCGGTAGGCTTCCGCGATGGTGGTTTCGCGCAAACGCACCGTGAACGGATAGGGCCCTCGTTCCAGGCGCGCCGGCGGCGGCGCGGGAACGTAGTCGAGCGTGTAGTAGCGCGTTTCCGGGGTCTTGCCGAAGAAGCACCCTGTCAGCATGAACACGGCCAGCGCGGCCGCGGCCGCAGCTCGCCCCGCGCGGAACATCATCCGGTTTCCGGTCTTCATCAGCGGCGCTCCTGCTTTTCCTCGCGCCGCAAAAGCAGCGAGGGATTTTCACGGATCTGGCGGGTGAACGACTGCATGTTCTTGAGGCTCTCGCGCAGGTTCGACATGGAGATGGCGAGATCCTCCTGCGTGCGGCGCACGGTCACGTCGAGGTTGCCGGCCACCTGCTGAATGTCCTGCGCCGCCTTGCGGTACTCGCGCACCATGCCCTCCACATCGGATTTCTCCACCTTGTTCCGGGCGCTGCGCACGGTCAGGTCGGCCTGGTCGAGCAAGGCGGAAATGCGGCGCCCGGGGTGAACGCCCTGAATGTCCTGCGCCATGGAGTCGAGCGACTCGGCGAGGTTGGCCGACGCGGCCATCATGCGGTTGAGGTTGTCGCGGTTGTCCATCTCGGTGATGGCGATCACGTTCCCCAGCAGCCGGTCCACCTTGTAGGCGATCGAGTCGGCGCGCGCGGTGAGACGCCCCAGCATCGACAACGAGGACTTCACCTCGCCGCCGCGCGGCACACCCGGCGCGCCGTAGCTGCCGCCGGTGATCTCCAGGTACTTGAGCCCGGTGATGCCGTAGCTGCCCAAGGTGACCGCCATGTCGGTCTTGATGGGCGTGCCCCGCTTCACGCTGAAGTGGACCACCGTGCGCTGGATGTTCACGCTGTCGGCGGTGATGGCGGTGACCTGACCGACGTCGACGCCGTTCTGCCGCACCGTGGACCCGGGACCCAGGCCGGTGATGGATTCGTCGAGGCGGGTGAAGTAATCATCGGTGCGGACCAGCAGGCGTCCGCCCACCAGGAACAGGACGAGCGCCACGCCCGCGGCCGCAAAGGCCACCAGAAAGACGCCCAATCGGGCTTTCTCGGCGCGCGTGGCTTCCATCAGGTCTCCCGGTGAAATGCGACGGGTTTCGCGTTCGCGTCGCCGCCGCCGCCCGGGGGGCGACGGTCGAGGAAATCGCGCACTTCGGCGGGTCCTTCCGCCGCCTCGTCGAGCGTTCCGTCGAAAATAACCTTTCCGGCGGACAGAAACGTGATCTTGTCCGCGATGGCGCGGATGGAATCGAGTTCGTGGGTGACCACCACCATGGTGATGCCGAGGGATTCCCGCAACGAAATCAACAAATCGTCAAGGGCGCGCGAGGTGACCGGGTCGAGGCCCGCCGAGGGCTCGTCGCAGAACAGCAGGGCCGGGTCGGCCGCCAGCGCGCGCGCGAGGCCCGCGCGCTTTTTCATGCCGCCGGAAAGTTCACCGGGCAGTTTGCCGCCGGCCGCGTCGAGCTGCACCTGGCGCAACTTGATCCGCGCCAGCTCGCGCAGGGCCGACGCGGGCAGGTCGGGATGACGCAGGCGCAGGGGCAAGGTCACGTTCTCCTCGACCGTCAGGGACGAGAGCAGCGCGCCCGCCTGAAACAGCACCCCGATGCTCAGGAACGCCTCATCGGAAGGACGCCCTTGCGACCAGTCGAGAGGTTTCCCGAACAGTTCCACACTGCCTTTCCACGGGCGCTCGAGCCCCGTGGCCGCGCGCAGCAAGGTCGACTTGCCGCAGCCCGAACCGCCCAGCACCACGCGGATCTCCCCCGCGGGCACCTCGAGGTCGACGCCGTCGAGGATCACGCGCGACCCGTAACCGGCCTGCAACGACCTGATCCGGAGCGGAGCGACCGCCGCCGCGCGGGTCGACGTCCCGGGGCTCACGCGCGCCCCCACGACGCGCCCCGAGGACGCGCTTCAAGGAAGGCCGCAAGGGAGACGTTCGGGTTCGGCATGCGCATCACAGGTAAAAGACGAAGGAAAACAGCGCGTCCGCAAGCACGATGGCGAAGATGCAGGTGACCACGCAGGCGGTGGTGGCGCGCCCGACGGCATCGGCGCCGCCGCGCACGCCCAGCCCTTTGACGGTGGCGATGAAAACGATCAGCCAGGCGAAGGTGACGGATTTCAAAAACATTTGCCACACGTAATGTATCTGCACCCCGTCCTGCAGTTGCCCGAGGAAGGCCTGCGGCGAAATGTTGAAGAACAACAGGGCGACGAGCAAACCGCTGAAGATGCCCGAAAGCGCGGACGCCACGGTCAGCAAGGGTTGGGTCGCCGTCAGGGCCCAGAAACGCGGCAGCACCAGAAACTGCAGCGGGTTGGCCGCCATGGAGCGCAGCGCGGCGACCTCCTCCTGCACGGTCATGGTGGCCAGTTCCGCGGTGATCGCGCTGCCCGAGCGGCCCGCGAGGATCACCGCCGTCATGAGCGGGCCGATCTCGGTGATCATGCTGATGCCGATGCCGTCGGCGAGGAAGATGGCCGCACCGTACTTCTCGAGCTGCAGGCCCGATTGCAGCGCGAGCGTGAAACCGATCAGCGTGGACAGCAGCAGGACGATCGGCAGAGCGGTGCTGCCGAGGCGGATCATCTGGATGACCGTTTCGCCGCGCAGCACGGTTTTGGGTTTGCGCCATCCCAGCGTCGAGTGGTACAGCGATTCGGAAAGCAGAAGCGCCACGTCGCGCCACTCGCGATACAGCGCGATGCCCCCCGCGCCCACGCGCTCGAAAAAGTTTTCCGCGGGCGCGGCGGGAGGTTCCGGCGCGGCGGCGGGGGCGCGGTCCAGCGTGGCGGCCGCCTCGTCGCGCAGGCCGTGAAGCACCAGCTTCCGGCCGCAGCTCTCCGCTTCGCGGTGCAGGGCCGTGAGGAAGGCGAGCCCGAGCGAGTCGATGCGCCCGAGCGCGGCGCAGTCGAAGTGCACATCCAAGCCGCCGCGCAACCGCGAACGGGCCTGTGCGGTGAGCGCCGTCACGGCATCGGGGGTCAACGAGGCGGGCAACACCACGCCCCCCGCGGGTTTGGCGACGGACGTCACGGCCCGGCCACCCGGGACGGGGAGCGGGGGTGGCGGGACGGCCACCGGGTGTGACGAATTCTGCGCATGATTGAATTATAGGGTAATCGGACGACTTCTTGTTGACCTGATTGAAAAAGACGCCATGGCATCATTCTGAAACCTGAGGGAAGCGAGGTGATTTCCGCAAGCCCCGCTTACTAGTTTTTGCAGCGCAACGGGACACCCCCACACGATAATCCACCCCCTGTTTCATCTTCGTATCCGACGCAACGTCCCGCATTTTCTCTCCGATTCTTCCCTCATTCCTCACTTGACGCGCACTTCCCCAGGCATTGTCGCCATCCGCATTCCGACCGACCGACCCGGCGCTTCGCGCGCCGGCGCGGGCCTGTGCGCGCTGCTTCTGATCGCTGCGGCCCTGCCGCTCATGGCGCCTGAGGCCGCCTACGCACAAAGCGACGCGACCCGCGCCGCGCCGGCCCCGCTCACCTGCGCCGAGGTCGAACGCATCGCGCTGGAGGACCATCCCGTCCTCGCCGAGAAGGCGCTCGAGATCGACAAGACCCGCGAGAAGGTGCGCGACATCGACATGGCGGTGATCCTCCCCAAGTTCGAAGTGGAAACGGGCATCGGCCCGGCGCCCGGCATCCGCGAGACGCGCCGCACCAGTCCCACCGCCAGCGGCAACGACAGCGTGGTCGACTATTCGCGCTCGTTCGACCTCAGCGAGTGGGGCCCTTACTTCGGCATTCAGGCGCGCGTGGTGCAACCTCTGAACATCGCGCGCTACCGCGCCGCCCGCAAGGCCGCGCTTCTGAACACCGGCGTGGCCGAGGCCTCCTTCCGGAAGGAGCGCATCGACGTTTCGGAAGAGGCCCAGACCTTGTGCTACCAGCGCCTGTACGCCGTGACCATGCGGCGCGAAATGGACGCCGCGCGCGAAGAGCTCGACCGCGCGCAGCAAAGACTCAGCGACCGGCTCGACGAAGGCGACGAGACCGTCTCGCAGACCGACGTGCTGCAGATCAAGGCGGGGCGCTTCGCGCTCGATCAGGGCGTGAGCGAAGCCCGCCTCGGCGTGGAACGCTCGGCGCTGGCCCTGCGTTTTCTGCTCGCGCGCCCCGACGACGACACCGCCGCCGCCGAGCTGGCCGACACGGTGCTCGCCCTGCGCGGCGAGGAACTGCCCGACCTCAACAGCCTCAAGCTCGCGGCCCTGCGCGGCCATCCCGACCTCACCCGGCTGCGGAACGGTCTCGCCGCGCGTCAGGAACTTTTGAAGGTGGCGCAAGGTGAGATCGGCCCCGACATCTTCCTGTTCGGAACCTTCGAGTACAGCAAGGCGTGGTCGTCGGACCGCCAATCGGGCGGCGGCGACCCGTTCGCGCGCGACCCCCTGAACGAACTCACCGGGGTGGCGGGTTTGGGCATGCGCCTGCAGCTGAACTTCTGGAACCGCTACCAGGGCTACCGCCGCGAGCGCACGAACCTGCGTCAGCTGGAGCGCACCGAGGTCTACGCGGCCCGCGGCCTCCTGCTCAAGCTGGAGGACGCCTACCTGCGCGCCCTCAAGGCGCGCACCGACGTCGAGGACGCCCAAAACGCCCTCCGCGCCGCGGAGGCTTGGCTCAAGGGCGCGGCGATGCGCTACGACCTCGACCCCGAAGAGGCCTCGGGCCTGATCGCGCCGTTCCGCCAGAGCATCGCCGCCAAGCGCGATTATTACAAAGCCGTGCTCGACTACAACATCGCCGTCGCGGCCGTGTACAAGGCCGCCGGATGGACGCTTTCGGACTACCTTGGTACGTTGAAAACGTCGTCCGCCGGAACCCCGTCAAACGACCCAGGAACCTCCCCATGAAAAACATCGCTTCCGCGCTCGTCCTTCCGGCCCTGCTGGCCTTCGCCGGCGTCGCCGCGCCGACTTTCGCCGCCCCCGCCGACCCCGTCGCCAAGATCCGCGAACAAGACACCGAACTCCAAAAGCTGCTCCGCGACAAGAACGTGTCGCAGCAGACCACGCGCGTGAAGGCGCTGATCAACGGCATTTTCGATTTCGAGGAGCTGGGCCGCCGCGCGCTGGGCACCGCCAGCTGGAACAAGATGACGCCCGCGCAGAAGACCCGCTTCGTGAAGGCCTTCAAGGCCATGGTGGAAAATTCCTCGGTGAAGCGCCTCGAGGCGTACTCGAGCGACTCGACCCGCTACGCCCCCGCCACGGTGAACGGCGAACGCGCCACGGTAAAGGCCAGCGTGTACTCCAAGGGCGCCGTGTCGCTGGTGGAATACAAGCTGTTCGTCAAGGAAGGCGAGTGGCGCGCCTGGGATCTGGTGATCGACGACCTGAGCACCGCGGGCAACTACGGCGACCAGTTCCGCAAGATCCTGCAGAAGAACACGCTCGACAACCTCATCGAACGCCTCGAGAAACGCGCCAAGCAGGACGCCGACGCCAAGGCCAAGGCCGTCACCGACGACGTGAAGTCGGGCAAGGCCGCGGACGCCACGCGTCCGCCCTCGGGGCTCTGAGAGCGCCGTCACGGCGGTGTTCCCCTCCGACCGGCCGAAGGTTCCCTCATGTCGCTTTGGGTTTCCCTGCTGGTCGGCGCGTTGATCCTGATCGTCGCGCTTCTTGGCCTGCTCCTGCTGCTTGCGGCCCTGTTCCACGTGCGCGGCGACGTCGCGTGGCTGGGCATGTGGACGGGCGGAGCCGCCCTGCCCCACGAAACGTCCGTCCGCATCGAATACGGTTTCCCCGGTTTCATGCGGGCGTGGGCCCACGAACCGTTGCCGGGCGAGGCGCCTGACGCAAGGACGCACGCGCAATCGTCCGCCGCAAACGCCGCCGAAGCGCCCTCGACACCATTCGCAGACGCGGCGACGCCGTCATCGCCGGCTTCCGCGCGGCCTTCACCGTCGTCTTCACCGTCGTCACATTCGGCCTCACCCGAAAGTCGCGCCGCAGATGAAACCTCGGAATCTTCGGGGGAGTCGAAGACCTCCGCAGCAACGCCCGGTGCTCCGGCTTCCGCAGCATCTCACGCACCGCCGCGGTCACCTCGATACGGAACGGCCGCGCGACAGGGCGCTGGGACCGCATCCCGCACCGCGAAAAAAAACCGGGATCCTCATCGCTTCCGCAAGGCGCTGTTCCACTTCGTCACCGACGGCACGGCCTGGATCGTCTTGTCGGGGTACGGCCTACGCGTGCTGCTGCGCGCCGCGCGCCTGCCGCGCGCGCGCATCGACCTGTCGGCGGGGCATCCCGACCCGGCCTTCCTGGGCCGCATGGCGGGCCGCTGGTACGCCGTGTCGCCCCTGCTCCCGCCGGGTCGCGTCACCATGAGTTTCCGGTTCCAGGACCGCCACCCGTCCTTCGGGGTGCGCGTGCGCGGCGGGTTTTCGCTGCTGGGCCTTTTGTGGTTCTGCGTCACGAGCCTTTTGACCTTTCCGCTTGTGCGCTTGGGACGGCGCGGATGGCACGGATGGCGGAACCGCGCTCTCACCGGGTGGCGCGGCCGCCTGTACCGCAAGATCCAGACGATAGACGTCTGACGGGGCATGCCCTCGCGGATTCTCCCCGAAAACCGCGCTCCGAACTCCCTGCGCCTCAAGAAGCTAAACTTGACCCTCCAACACGGCGGCGACGCGCGAGGGGGTCATATGGGTTTTCTGGAAAAGGAAGATGAAAAGAAGTCCGCATTTTGGGACTGGTTCATCGGCATCGGCCTGATCGTCCTCGTCGGAGGGTTCACGGCGTATTACCAGACGCAGAAGCGCGCCACCCAGAAGCGCTTCGCCGCCGCCGACTCCCTGTTCGCGAAAGGCGACTTCGCCGCCGCGGCCGACGCCTACGAGGCCCTCAAGGACGCCTCTTACCTGACCGCCGCCAACGACAGCATCATTTACGACCGACTCGATTCCATCGAAACCTTCGCGGAGGCCGAGCGCGAGGCCCTGGCCCGCTTGCGCACGCGGCTGGGCGCGGGGGACAGCGCGGGCGCGCGGGCCGATTTCGACACGCTGACGTTCCGCGGGTTACTTGAGGACGAGGACGACCGCGCGTGGCTGGAATCTTACCGGGCCGCCGTCGCGGCCATGCCGGCGCCGGCGACCCCGCTTGCCACGGATTCAGCCTCGTCTCGCTGACTTCCGCCCTTATCGCAGATTCGCTAGTTCGGCTGGTTGCACGCCACGATGGTGACGAGCCGGGCCGTCTCCCCCACCCCATCCTGACCTGACGAAGTCTCCGTCGGGTCGTTCTCCACGATCTCAAGCGTCACATCGTGCGTGAAGGGGTTCCAACCCTCCGGAAGCCGCTCCGGCCATTCCACCAAGCAAATGCCCGCGCCATCGAGATAATGCGCCAGGCCGATCTCCTCCCAGTCGGAACCCGGCGCCAAGCGGTAGAGATCCATGTGGTAAACCGGCACGCGCCCTTCGTACTCATGCACCAGCGCGTAGCTGGGCGAACTCACCGGGCCCTCGTAGCCCAGCGCGCGCGCCACGCCGCGCGAAAACAGCGTTTTGCCCGCGCCCAAAGGCCCGTGCAACGCAACCACGTCACCGGGCCGCAGCGTGGCCGCGAAGGCCGCGGCGATCGCGAGGGTGTCGGATTCGGAGTGGGAGAGGTGAGAAGTCATGGAAGTGAGAAACATGAAGCGAGAAGAGTGAGGGGAACTCAAAACTCAGAAACACAACGTCAATCGGGGTGATTGATGGTGATCAGAGAACAGAACTCGGAAGCACAAGAATCGTTGAACCGAAGCCTCTAAATTCGAGCGGGATGTTGCCGCCTGTCAGACAAATTTCACATTCTGATTTTGTGCCGTGTTTTTCGTTTCTGCACTCTGAGTTCTGAGTTCTGAGTTTCCATTACGTTTTACCCGGCTTTCGGCGTCAACGTCGCGAGCGGTACCACCACCTCTTCGGGCGAGATGCCGCCGCTGACCATGCGTTCCTTGTAAGGCGTCACGAAGTACTGGTATTTGTTGGGGTACGCGAAGTAGAAGCGGTCCTTGGCGATCGCGTAGGCGGTGTCGCCCTCCACGCCGGGCAGGCCGAAACGTTCCGGCGCTTCGATGAACAGGGCCTGGCGCTCGTCGCACGAAATGTTGGGGCCGATCTTGACGCGCGGATGTTCCGACTGTTCCTCCTGGCAGAACACCTCGGCCGGGGTTTCGGCGCGCACCGAGCCGTGGTCGGCGGTCAGCACGACGGTGCGCTTCTGGGCGGCGAGAGTCTTGAGCGCGGCCACCAATCCACATTGCTCGAAGGCGCTGGCCGCGGCGTCGCGCACCCCCGCCTCGGAGAGCCCGGGCTCCAAAGGCACGCAGGCATCGGGGCGTTCGGGTCGCAGAAGATCCATCATCTCCACCACCACCACTACCAGAGGGGCGTCGGCATGGGCCTTGAGGGCATCGGCGAGTCCGAGGCTGTCGGCGCGCGACCGCACGCGCAGGAATTTGGGATCGTCGATGCCGGCCTTCAGCTTGCGGAGCTGAATGCGCAGCAGTTCCCGCAGGCACGCCGTTTGGTCGTCGCGAAATTCATCGTCATCGTCACCCGCCTCGGCGGTCTCCGGCGATGCGCCCGTGAGCCGGGCCCACAGCTGGGGTTGGTCGAGACTGATGTCGCGCGGGAGTTCCCCGGAGAACAGGGCCGCGCGGCAGAAATCGGCTTCGGTGGGCAGCAAGGCCCAAGCGGCCGCGTTCTCGACCTTGAACCACGGCTCGATCTTTTTCTGCATCACCAGCCACTGGTCGAACCGGAGGCCGGAGAGCACGACGAGCGCCGCGGGCGCGCGGCGTTGCAGCACGGGGAGCAACTTGCGGCGCACCGTGCTGGTGTGCAAATCGGGGTTTCCCCCTTTTTTGCCCACCCACCCCGCATAATGATCCTCGATGTAACCCAGGAACGCCCGGCCCAGATCGCGGCGATGACGCGTATGCGTGTCGAGCAAACCGGCGTCGCCGGAGGCGTCCACGGTGATGTCCCATTTGCTGATCTGAAAGTGGATCTTCTCCCAGTTGGCCGGCGAGGGGGAGGCCAGCAAGGTGGTGCGGATGTCCTGCCGGGCGCGTACATACGCGGAGGTCGCGGCGTCGGTGCGGTCGGCCTTGGCGAGCAGGGCCGCGCGGCACGCGGCCAATAGCTGCACGGGGTTCACGGGTTTGCCGATGAACCCGTCGATGTCGCGCGCGCGCTCGGTGGTGGACGCGCGTTCCTCATCGGCCTTGCTCACCAGCAGCAGCGGCACGCGGGCCGGGCAGGCGGCCCGGATGCGATGCAGCGTGGAGGCGCCCTCCTTGCCGAGCGTTTGCTCGTCGAGCAGCACCAGCGCATAAGGGCACCCGCGCAGCATGTCCATCGCCGTAGCGAGCGATGAGGCCCGATCCACCGCGTACCCGCGCTGTTCGAGGTAGCGGATGTGCGCGCGGAGGAATTCGATCTCGCCGTCCACCCACAGGATGGCATGGGCCGCGCGCGCCGTCGCGCGCTCCCCCTTGCTCCCCTCCGGAGAACCCGTCGTCACGACCGGGTCGATCATCCCGGGACGATCTCCTCGAGGCCGCCCATCCACGGGCGCAGCGCGGCGGGAATGCGCAGCGTGCCGCGCTCGGTGTAGTGATGCTCGAGGAGCGCGGCCAGCACGCGGGGCGTGGCCAGGCCCGAGCCGTTCAGGGTGTGCACAAGGCGGGTCTTCCCGTCGATCTTGGCGCGGATGTTGGCGCGACGGGCCTGAAAGTCCACGAAGTTGGAACAGGAGGAGACCTCCAGCCAGCGTTGCTCCGCCGGCGCCCACACTTCGAGGTCGTAGCACTTGGAGGCGCCGAAACCCATGTCGCCGGCGCACAGCGCCAGCACGCGGTAGGGCAGCTCCAACAGCCGCAACAGTTCTTCGGCGTGGCCGCGCAAGGCCTCCAGCTCCTCCCACGATTTGTCGGGGTGGGCGAACTTGACCATCTCCACCTTGTTGAACTGGTGCAGGCGCAGAAAGCCGCGCGTCTCCGCGCCCCACGACCCCGCCTCGCGGCGGAAGCACGCGGTGTAGGCGCAGTAGGAAATCGGCAGCGCCGCCCCGTCGAGGATTTCATCGGCATGCATGTTGGTCACGGGCACCTCGGCCGTGGGCACGAGGAACAGGTCGCGCTCGCGGTCGCCGTTCTCGCTGTCGCAACGGTACATGTCCTCCTCGAACTTGGGAAGCTGGCCCGTTCCCGTCATCGCCTGCCGACCCACCAGGTAGGGCGGAATCACTTCGGTGAACCCGAAGCGACTCACGTGCGTGTCGAGGAAGAAGTTGATCAGCGCGCGCTCCAGGCGCGCGCCCATGCCGGTATAGATGGGAAACCCGCTGCCGGAAATCTTGGCGCCGCGCTCGAAATCGAACAGCTTCAGGCGACGGCCGATCTCGAGGTGATCGGGCACCGCGGACGGGCCTTCGGGGACGACGCCCCAGCTCGCCACCACCACGTTGTCCGCCGAGCTTTTGCCGTCGGGCACCGACTCGTGCGGCAGGTTGGGGCACAGCAAGGCGAGGTCGCGGGCCTGCGCTTCCACCGCATCGTAGCGGGCCTGCAGTTCCTTGATGCGGTCGCCCGTCGTGCGCGTTTGCTCGATGGCTTCGGCCGCGTCCTTGCCCTCGCGTTTGAGGCGCGCGATCGATTCGGAGGCCGCGTTCCGCTCGGCCTTGAGGCCGTCGAGCGTCGCGCCCAGCGCACGCTTCTCTTCGTCGAGCTTCAGCAGCGTGTCGAGGTCGAAGGACGCGCCGCGGCGGCGCAGGCCGTCGCGCACGAGATCGGGGTTGTCGCGGTAAAGTTTGGGATCCAGCATGGTCGCTCTCCTTGGGAGGCAAAATCTAGAACGGAAGGCCATTCTTGGGCGTAAAATGTGGGGGCGGGGTGATCCGTGAGGTTCGGACGCCGGGGGACCCCGCTCCGGAATCCGGGCTCGCACTCTCACCTCGTACGCGTTCTCGCACTCGATTGGTGGAGAATCGGCATTTCGAGCGCGGGCGGAAGCGCGAGGAGGAATCCCGAGAGGGCGATCCGCGCGCCACGGCAAGGCCAACTTGCTAGTTTCCTCCGGATTTTACCCCGTTTTCGGAGGGCCCGTGTCCGGTATAGGATGGGGCCCGTCGTATTCGTCCCCGGAGCCCCGCGTGCCACGTTTTCCGATTGCGTCCGTTCTGATCCTCGCCCTGATCGGCCTGTTGACCACTATGCCCGTGCGGGCCCAAACCTACGAGTTCGTGGGCACCATCGTGGACGACGTGCGCGGCGAACCCGTGGGCGGAGTGGAAATCTTCACGCCCGACGGGCGCAAGCTCGGCGTCAGCCAGCCCAGCGGCCGCTTCGAGGTCACGGTGAACAACCGGCGGGCCACCGTGGTGTTCAAGCGCGAGGGCTTCCGCGATTTCGAACAGAACCTGGGCGATCTGCCGCGCCTGGTCGACATCGACATCTTCATGGAGTCGAATGTTCGCGAACTGGACGAGGTGACCACCTACGCGCCCCGCCGCGCGCTCGACCCCAGCCAGGCGCAAAGCATCGAGGAACTGGAATCGTTGCAGGGCATGCGCATGGATCTCAACGACCACCTCCGCCAAATGCACGGCGTGGCCGGCATGAACGAGTTCACGGGTGACATCTCGGTGCACGGCTCGCGCACGCAGGACGTGACCCACTATCTGGGCAAGAGCCGCGTGCCCAGCCTGCGCCATCTGGAGTTCGGGTTTCCCGGCAACCAAAGCGTGCTCAACCCCCGCCTTCTGAAGTCGGTCACGCTTTCCGACAACCCCGCCAAGGGCCCGCTCAACCAAGGCAACGCCTCCGCGCTGGTGTACGATCTGCAGGAGGGCGACCCCGAAAACATCCGCGGCGATCTGGTGCTCGGCTCCACCAACCGCGAACTGAACCTCTCGTCGTATTGGGGCGAGCGCACCAACCTGTTCAGCGCGCGCTACCTCGACCCCAACGGCCTGGGCGCGCTGGGCCGCCAATTCTTCACCACCCCCAAGGACGCGCGCGTCTCGGGTGGGTGCCAACCCAGCGAACCGTGCCGCGAGCTCAACGACCCGCTGCGCTTCAGCTCGCTCGACGTGTTCTTCAGCACGTTCAAGCGCGATTCAACCGGGTCGTTCGCGCGCCACACCCTGATCGTGCTGGACGACAACTACGAGGTGGTCGAGGACAAGGCCACCGTGGCCACCGAAGCGAAGCCGCAGACCTTGGTCGAAGGTTATCAGGGCGCCTGGCTCTACTCCTACGAGGCGATCAGCCCTTCCGAGGACGGCGAATGGGAGTATGGTTTCTCGTTCCTGAACCGACGCTACAGCGACGGGTACCGCGACACGCTGGAGCCCATCATCGGCGGCGTGCCCATACCGGTCGACAACGCGCCCGGATGGTACCGGGGACGCTCGATCAGCAACAGCCTCGATTACCCGCTCGGCGACAACGCGCGCCACGATTGGCAGACCATCCTTTCGGCGCAGTGGTCGCCCAACGCGCGCACGTTCGGCGCCTTGCCCTCCTACGGCCTCGAGCTGGAATACACCCGCCAGGAACGCACCTATCAGGAACTGGCCCGCAGCAGCAACAACGACACCGGCAGAACCGACATCAACCGGCAGTCGTTCATGGAGCGCGATTTGTTGCTCGCCAACACCGTCTATCGCCTGCGCTGGAACCTCGGCAAGGGGCGGGGCGTGGAAGCCTCCGCCGGCGCGGCGTGGGCCTACGAAGGCTGGCGTACCGACGCGCGCGGCGACCAGCTGGTTCGCGGCGACCAGGGCGGCATGCTGACGCCGGGCCCGCTGGCCTCCGTGCGCTACACGCACCCGGTTCACGAAGACCACAGCGTGTTCACCGAGGGCGCGCTGCGCCAGTCGGTGACGCTCGAGCCGACGGGCCTCAACGGCCTTGCGGCCAAGGCCACGCCGAGCGTGGAGGGCAAGCTGGGCGGCAACGGGTTCATCCTCACCCCGCTGCGCTACGCCTGGAGCGGCTACGTGCGCTGGTACGACAACCCCGGGCTTCCCGACCCCGAAGTGTACTGGTACTACGCCGAAACCCGCGAGGCCCAAAGCGCGCTGGTGCAAGGCGGCAACCTCACCCTCAACTACCTGCCGGGCCACCACGCGGGCATGGGTGTGAACGCGTCGGTGATCCAGGGTTCCTACAAGATGAGGGACGGCGGCTCGCTTCCGTGGGAGTCCAACCGCGCCCTCGACCTGGTGGCCAACCTGCGCGTGCTGCCGCGCGACGACTCTCTGCTGAGCTTCATCGTGACCTACGGCATCCAGAACGGAGCCCCGCTGTACGAATACCGCGGCATGTGGGTCGAAACGAACGCGACCACCGACGACGGCTACTCGACGCGCGAGCGCGCCGTGTACCAGAACACCTCGAACCCCACGGTTTCGCGCCAACGCCTGGACGCGCGCATCAACGTCGACCTCAAGAGCAAGTGGCGCCCGCTCGAATCGGTGCGGTTCTTCTTTGAAGCCACCAATATTTTCGCCGACTACGACGAGGGCCTGGGCGGGATGCTGGGCGGCCGCAACGAGCGCCGCCGAGGCTGGACGCGCTCCAACGACACCGGGAACCTGGAACCCGTGGTCACCAAGGGCCTGGGGTTGTTTTTGATGTTCGGGGTCGAAGGCAAATTGAAGATCTAGGAACCAGGTCCTAGGTCGTATGGGCGAGCTCCTGGTCGCCCTCAACCTGCGGCGGCAGGGCGTTGTTCGCTCACAAAAAAGGCGAGCAGGAGCTCGCCCATACAACGCCCTACCCCACCCGTACCAACGCCGCCGCGAAGAACCCGTCGTACTCGGTCTCGCCCGGCCACACGTGCAGAGACCCCTCGCGGCACAAGGCGGCGGGCACGGCGCCGTCCACCGGCGCGCGTTTGAACTCCGGATGCGCCGCGAGGAATCCGCGCACCACCTCGACGGTCTCTTCCCCTTCCGCGCTGCAGGTCGCGTACACGAGGCGGCCGCCCGGCTTCACCAGCGCGGCCGCGCCGTCGAGAAGCGCCCGCTGGCGCGCCGCGATCTCGACGATTTTTTCCTGCGAAGCGCTCCAGCGCGCCTCGGGCCGGCGGCGCAGCACGCCGAGGTTGCTGCACGGCGCGTCCACCAGCACGCGGTCGAACGACGCCGGGCGGAACGCCGGGTGGGCGACATCCTGGCAGACGGGCATCAGGCCCGAATGCCCGAGGCGCGCCCGCGCGTCCTCAAGGCGACGAAGTCGCGTCGGGGACGCGTCGCCGCACACGATGCGCGCCGCGCCCGCATCCTCCCCGCGCCAAAGCGCCTGTTCCAAAACCAGCGCGGACTTGCCCCCGGGCGCGGCGCAGGCGTCCAGCAGCGAAAGGCCCGGGCGCCAGGCGAGAAGCGACCCCACCCAGAAGGAGACCGGATCCTGGAACGAAAAAGAGCCGTCGCGAAACGTCGCGCTCCTGAGCGCGCGCCCCGCACCCTCGACCACGCGAAAGAACAAGGGCGTCTCCGGATGCGCCTCGAGGGTGACGTCATCGTCCGCAAGACGCGCCGGCAGGCCGGCCGCCGCCCCGCGCCGCGGATTCGCGCGCACCCACAGCGGCGCCTCCTCGTTGTTGCGGCGGAGCGCCGCCTCCAGCGCCAAGGGCTTGAGGGCGCGGCCCCAGCGTCGCACGAGCCAGTCGGGATGGGAATGCCGGATCGCCAACGATTTGAAATCATTGCCCTGCGGTTCGCGGAGACCGTCGCGCGCCACCGCCTTGAGCACGGCGTTGGCGAAACCGGCCTCCGGCCTTCCGACTTCGCGCTTCACCAATTCGACCGTGGTGTTGACCGCCGCGAAGGTCGGCACCCCCGAGAGGAACAGGATCTGATAGGCGCCCAGGCGCAACAACGCGCGCAGGGCGCCGCCTTTGATGCCGCGCGGGGCGTGCGCGTCGAGGTTGTGGTCGAGCAAACGGCGCGTACGCAACACCCCGAAACAGATCGCGCGCGCCAGGGCCGCGTCGTCGTCGCGCAACAGCGCCAAACCCGTGGGGAAAAGATCCTTGAAAAAAGCCCCCGTCCTTTCCTGCTCCCGCAGGAGGTGGTAGGCCGCGAGGCGCGGGTCGAGTCCGGTGACGGGTGGCATGGCGTGAAGGAGCAAGGTAGCAGTCCTCGGCCCTCTTCCGCCTCTCCAAAGATCGGGAGAGGGGGTGTAAGTTGAAGCCAAAGACACTCCCTCTCATGCTGCTCCCCGACCGCCCCTCGCTCGCTCGCAAGATCCTGTTCGCTCCGGCGACGCTGGTCTACGTGCTGGGGTGCGCGATTCATCGCGCCGCGATGCGGTTGAACCGGGCTCACGACCGAAGCGCAGCAGGCTTGCCCCTCGTCATCATCGGAAGCCTGCGGGCGGGCGGTGCGGGCAAAACGCCGGTGACGCGGCAGCTCGCCCGCGACCTTTCACGGCGCGGCCATCGCATCGGTGTTCTGGTTTACGCCGTGGCAAAGCCGGGTTCGAAATCGAACCCCTCGGGATTCGTTGAAATCCACCCCGATTCCGACTGGCGCGCCAGTTCGGATGAAGCGGTGATGCTGGCACGGGACCTGCGCGCCGAGGGCATCCGGGTGTTCGCCACGCGCAACCGGGTCAAAGCCCGCGCCGCCCTCGCGCGCGGGGGTGACCTCGATGTGTTGATCTCCGATGACGGCCTGATGGATGTACGCCTCGCAGACAGGGTCTTGCGCGTCGCGCTGATCAGGCCGCACGATGATCCGGGCTTGTGGGATCTGCTTCCGGCCGGAGCCTGGCGACTCCCCGCCTCGGCGCTGCGGGCCACCACACGCGTCGACGTGACCTTGCGGGAGGGTGAAGGATTTGCGCGCTCGACCCTTCCGCCTCCGCACGAAAGCCCGTCCGCCCCTTCAGGCCCGGTGTGGGCGCTTGCGGGTTTGGGAAACCCCGAGGGTTTTCTGGGGTCGCTGCGCGCGGCAGGCTGGAATGTCGAAGGCGTCGCGATCGGCCCCGACCACGGCCTGCCCGACCTCACGCGCGCCCTGCACGACGCGGAGGTAGCCGGCGTCAGAGCGTTCGTCTGTTCCGACAAGGATGCCGTCAAATTGCAGGCGCACCCGCACCGCCCCGCGAATCTGCAGGTCGCCCGGGAAACCGTTACGCTTTCGGAGGCGTTTTTGAGCCGTGTAACGACCTTCCTGGCTCCGCCAACTTCGTAGATTGAACCGCCTATGAACCTTTCGTTTCCGCGCGTCCGGCCGACGGGTCGCCCCTCGACCGCAGCCGCCATTGTGGCATCGACCCTGCTGATGGCGGGCGCCGCCCACGCCTACGTGGGACAGTGGCGCAGCTTCACCGACATGAACAGCGTGACGTCGCTCGCCGCGCACGACGGCTTCGCCTACGCCGGCACCTTGGGCGGCGTGCGCCGCATCGACCCCGCGACACTCGGCGGGCGCGACTTCAACAACATCGACGGGCTGCTGGATCCGTGGATCGCCGGTCTGGTGACCGACGGGTCCAACACCTTGTGGGCCGTGGCCCGCAGCGGATACCTGTACACGCTCGACCCGGGCGGACAACGCTGGAGCGCGCACGGGGCGAGCTACGCGGCGGCGGAATGGCGCATGAACGACCGCGCCGTGCTGGCCGAAGGCTCGCACCTGTACCTCGGGTCGCAAAAGGGCCTGGCGATTTTCGACACGCGCCTGAAGGCCTCGCAGCTCACGCTGACCCGCTTCGGATCGGACCTTGATGTTCCCGTGCTCTCGCTTTTGCGGCGCGGCGACACGTTGTTCGCCGGAACCTCGGCGGGTGTTTACAAGATCAGGCTTTACTTCGCCGACCCGCTCAACCCGGCTTCGGGATACGACAACCCCGCCGACCACAACCGCTGGACCAAGGTCGCCTTCGCCCCCGACCCGACGCGCCAATTCAACCACCTGGCCATCGTGGCCGACACGCTCGCGACCTTCGGGCCCGGAACCCTGCTGCAGCCCCCCTCGCAGGCCGGCGTCACCGTGCGCGCCTTTGCGGGCGCGCCGCTCGTGATCGGGTCGCAGACCTATGCGGCTCCCTGGACCGATCTGACCTCGGCGCTCTGGCTCGGCGGCAAGGTGTTCGTCGGCGGTGCCTCGGGCCTCGCGGTTTCGGCAGCGCCTATGGGCCCGACACCTGACGCCGTCGCGATCGCGCCCCTGCGCGCCTTCCCGCGCGACACCATCGCGAACGTCGGCGCTTGGGGCGACGTGGTGTGGGGCCACGCACAAAGCGGCCTCAAATCGGTCAACCTCGGCACGGGTGACGTCACCGCGGCGGCGTCGCTGGTCAACGTCAATCCGCCCGGACTGCAAGAGGAGCTGTACTACCGGTTCCTGCGCAACACCGTCGTCTCGCCGCTCGGGGACGCCTACGTCGGCAGTTGGGGCGGCGGCTTGGTGCGCCGCCGCGCCGACGGCGAGAACAGGGCGTGGAAAAACGCCGCCGCGCCCGCAGCCTCGGCCAGCTGTCTCGCACCCCTATCCCCGGGCGACCCGTTCACGGTGATCCAATCGCTGTCACGCCCGTATGCCAAACCCGGCGCGGGAAAATCACTGGGCGGCCTTTTCATCGCCAGCCAGAGCGGCGGCGATCAATACCAGCTCGCCTACCTCGACACATCGACCGGAACCATGCTGTGCCCGCCGTCCGGCCTCGACATGCCCGGCATGACCCACGCCACCCACCTGTTTTCCGACACCCTGCTCGGCGTCGCCACCGAGAACGGCGTCACCTTCCTTAAAGTGCGGGAAGAAGGCAGCGGCCCGCGCTTTGAAGCCGCGAACAACTGGACCATTCCGGGCGCGAACACCGCCCAGGCGTGGGATCTGACGGCGGACGCGTGGGAGCGTCCGTGGGCCCTGATCGGCGACCGCCTCGCCTATCTCGACAGCCTCGACGAATCCACCAGCTACAAGATGAAACCCATCGACAACTTCATCGGGTCGAACTGCAAGCATCTGGAGAGCGACCCCGCCGGCAAGTTGTGGGTGGGGTGTTCGAACGGACTGTTCCACATTCAGACCGATCCCACCGGACAGCTGACCTCGGTGCGCCGTTACACCATGAACGACGGCTTGCCGAGTTCGTTCATCTTCGACCTCGCGGTCGACCCCGTGAACGGCAAGGTGTGGGTCGCCACCGACCGCGGCCTCGCCGTGCTCCAAAGCGAATCGCAACCGGCCATCCCTTCGGGGCAACTGTCCGCGATCATCCCCTACCCCAACCCGTTCAGGCCCCACCACCGGTACGTGATTTTCGACAAGCTGCCCGCCAACGCGACGCTGCGGATTTACGGGCCTGCGGGACAGGTGGTGCGCATCTTCAAACCCGGCGACCTCAAGGGCAACGAAGCGCAGTGGGACGGCACCAACGAACAGGGCCACACGGTCAAATCGGGCGTGTACATGTTCAGCGTCACGTCGGGATCGGTGGTTCAGCGCGGAAAAATCATCGTGGCGCGGTAGGGATGAGGCACGCCTCATCCCTACCGCCGCGGTTTCACGAAGCCGCCGCGTACAGATCTTCCAACGCGGGCACCACTCGCGCGATGTCGTGGTCCGCTTCGATCTTCGCGCGCCCCGCGCGGCCCATCGCGCCCCACGCCGCGTGATCGTCCACGGCGCGTTTCATCAGCGCGGCGAGCCCTTCGGCGTCTCCTTGCGGCGCGATCCACGCACTGGGGCTCTCCCGACCCGAAACCGTCACAAACGGGATGTCGTCGTGATCCGTGGTCACCACGGGAAGGCCCGAGGCCTGCGCCTCCAGAATCACCGTGGGGGCACCGCCCTCCGAGTCTCCGTCGGGGGCGATGCGCGAGGGCTGCAGCAGAATGTCGCTCTCATCGAGGGCGGCGCGCATGTCCGCCGGCGACTTGTAGCCGACGAAGCGCACGCGCGCCGCAAGGCCCAAGCCGGCGGCCTGCGCCTCCAGCGCGGCGCGGCGCGGGCCGTCGCCGATCACGGTGAGGCTCCAGGGAACGCCTGACGCCTCACCGACCCCGGAGGCCAAGGCGCGCAAACCCACATCCAATCCTTTTTTGTCGACCAAGCGACCGATGAACAAAAGCTTCAGGGCGCGATTGCCGTCCCACGATCTCTCGCGGAAGGGGTAGTCGACCGGGTCGATGGCGATGCGTTGTATGCGAATGCGGTCTTCGGGCGCGCCCAACCCCACAAGGCGCTCGCGCATGGCGGGGCCTTCCACCAGCAGAAAGCGGGCGCGGGCGAACAGGTCGCGATAGCCCGCCCCGGCCCGGCGCAGAAAAGCCCGCTGCGACACATCGGAGCCGTAGAAGTTGATCACCAGAGGCTTGCCGAGCGCGCGCGTGAAATCACGCGTCACCAGCGCACGATACCCTTTATGCACGTGACACACGGCGGCATCGCGCACGGCGGGTGATGCCAGAATCCCCTCCTCATGCGCATAACGCACCGGCGCGAAGTCGCCCGTCACGCGGGCCTTCAGGCGCGACAACACCGAGCGCGAAGGTGTGACATCCAGAAACCGCGCGTCCTCGCCCAAGGGGAACAGTCCTTCGTTCTCGCGCCTGTCGGCCGCGATCAGCGGCGGAAACCGCTTCAGCGCGCGCAACGTCTGCCAGATGAAGGTCTCCGTGCGCGGGAGGTACGAATCGAGAAGGTGGAGGGAGGAAGACATATCAATGGGGAACTGAGAATTGGGAATTGGGAATAAATGCGTACTGAATAATCAGCCTCGACCGAGACAGAATGGTGCGTACCGAAAACAGAACCGAGCGAATCTTGTCCCCTGGCTTTTTATTGCCCCTTCCTAATTCCCAATTGTCCATTTCGACCCTACCCTCCTCCCATGAACTTGACGATCTCGACCCGATCGCCGTCGGCGAGGGTGATGAGGTCGTATTCATGTTTGGCGGGGACGCGCAGGTTGTACTCCACCACCACGGTTTCGGGCTTGAGCTTGTGGCGCGCCAAAAGTTCGGTGATGGTGAGGGGCGCGTCGAACGCGGCGGGCGAGCCGTTCAGGGTCAGGTTCATGGTGCGGGGCTCCGGAGATTCGCCTCCTGAAAAGCCGGGCGGAAAAGGCCGGACGCCCGGTCACCCCACGCGACGATCAGGAACGGAATGCAGAGGGAAAAATAGGTGAGGTCGAACCCGTTGTACCACAGCATGCCCGCCCACCCCACATCCAGAACCCGAAGGCCCCAGCACAACAGGATGGTGAGGAACAACAACAGACCCGTGTCGAGAAACACCGCCGCGGAGCGGCGGCGCAGATACCCCAGAACGAAGGTGCCGACCAGAACGAACGCCAACACTTCGCGCGTCGCGTACCCCGATTGCACGCGCCACGGATTATGCTCCCAGAACAGCACGGGGTCCCACAGGTAAAAAGGCACGAAGGTCACCGCGAAGGTCGCGGTGACCAGGGCCGCAAAGGCGAGGGAGGCGCGCACGCCGCGCCCGTCCACAAGTTTCCACGCGACGAGAACCAGCGGAATGACGAACAGCGCGCGCGTCGCCAGCGCCAAGCCCCACGCGATGGCCCACAGGTACAAGCGGCGGCCGCGCGCCGCGCCGGGGCGGAGGCTCGCATGCATGAGCGCGGCGATCACCACGGAATTTCCCAGCAGGTCGCTGCGCACGAACACCTCGTACTGGATCGCGGGCATCGCCAGCAACATCACCAGCAAATACAAGGGCCAAGCGGCATCCCGGAAACGAACGAGCATGAGAAGCGCCAATCCGGCGATGGCCGCGAACTGCAAGAGCCCCACGTCGCCGATGAGGTAGAACGGGAGCGCGAGCGCGTGCATCCCCGGGAACCCGCTGATCTTGGTGCCCAGATGCGTGGTCGCCGTCCAGGGAAACTCGCCCCTGAACAGCGTATCGTGAAAGGCGAGCAAAGCCGACCACCGGTCGGCGTTCAAGGCATAAGGATCCATGCGACCATACACCGCATACGCGGCGACGAGGTAGGCCGCCACCACCACGAGAAGCCACAGGCGCGCGCTTTGCCGCCGCACGGCGAAAGCCGTGCCCGCGGCCGTGAGGGCGATCTGAACCGCCACGAACAAGGCGAACCCCACGGCGCACAGGGCGACGGGAATCGACAGGCGCGGGCCGTAACGGACCGCGAACAAGAGGTTGATGAACAGGAAGATCGCCGGGAACACCAGGGTGGCCCCCCGTGGAAGCCACGCCACCCAGGACTCTGGACCCTCCGTCCCGGAGGCGCTCGCGGATGTCGGATCGCCCCAAACTCGTTTCATGGCCCTGTGTTCCACCCTTTCCTCGCCCCGCCCGGTCGACGGGGCGCTCACATTGGTACACCCGATGCGTTCGCCTTCAAACGGATCGAAACGTCCCCTGTAAACTAGCCAATCAAGGCCCGATTTCATCCTAAATTTCCCCCACCAACCCATTCGCCACCGCCCCGTGTCGCCCCGCCCCCGCAATTCTCCCGGATTCGCGAACGCGTGATGGTCCTCACGGGGACAATGCGAATGCCGTGACCTTTCTCGCAGCCCCCCGTCAGGACCTCCGCCATGGAAAGCCGCTACTCCCCGCAAGACATCGAATCCAAATGGTACGCCGCCTGGGAACAGGCCGGAGCGTTTCGTCCCGTGGGGCGCGGCGCCAATGCGGCCAAACCGTTCACCATCGTCATTCCCCCGCCGAACGTGACGGGCGCCTTGCACATGGGGCACGCCCTCAACAACACGATGCAGGACGTGCTGATCCGCTTCAAGCGCCTGCAGGGCTTCAAGGCCTTGTACCAGCCCGGCGTCGACCACGCGGGCATCGCCACCCAAAGCGTGGTGGAGCGCATGCTGCAGAAGGACGGCATCAGCAAGCACGATTTGGGCCGTGAAAAGTTCGTGGAGCGCGTGTGGGAATGGAAGCACGAGTACGGCGGCCGCATCGTGGGGCAGCTCAAGCGATTGGGTTGTTCGTGTGATTGGTCGCGCGAGCGCTTCACCATGGACGAGGGGCTCTCCCGCGCGGTGCGCGAGGTGTTCGTGCGTCTGCACGAGGACGGCCTCATTTACCGCGGCGCGCGCCTGGTGAACTGGAGCCCGGCGCTGCAAACGGCATTGGCCGACGAAGAGGTGGAGAACAAGGAGAGCAAGGGGCACTTCTGGTCGATCCGCTACGCGCTGGAGGAAGACCCCTCGCAAGGCATCGTGGTGTCGACAACGCGCCCTGAAACCTTGTTCGGCGACGTGGCCGTGGCGGTGCATGCCGACGACGAGCGGTACAAGCACCTCATCGGCAAGAACGTCATCATCCCCATCATTGGCAAGGCGATTCCCATCATCGCCGACGAGCACGCCGACCCCGCCAAGGGTACCGGTGCCGTGAAGATCACGCCCGCCCACGACTTCAACGACTACGAAGTGGGCCTGCGTCACGGGCTGAAACCCGTGATCGTCATGAACCTAGACACCACGCTCAACCACCATGCCGGCCCCTACGAGGGCATGAAGCGGTTCGACGCGCGCAAAAAACTCGTTCAGGAACTGGAAGCGACCGGCCAGCTGGTGGCGGTGGAGGACCGCATGGTCTCGCTCCCCATCTGCTACCGTTCGGGCGACGTGGTGGAACCGACCTTGCTCGCGCAATGGTACGTGAAGATGGCGCCGCTCGCCGACCCCGCGCTGGCGGCGGTGGAGCCGGGCGCCGAAACGGGCAAGGCCGTGCGCTTCGTGCCCGAACGCTACGTGAAGACCTACAAACAATGGCTCGAGCCGCGTCGCGACTGGTGCATCTCGCGCCAGCTGTGGTGGGGCCATCAGATTCCGGTGTGGTACGTGGTGTCCGAGACGGGCGGCATCGTGCGCGACGACACCCCTTACGTGGTGGGACGCTCCGAAGAGGAAGCGCGCGCCCGCGCGGTGGAAACGTTCGGTTCCGCCTGCACGCTGAAGCAGGAGGAGGACGTGCTCGACACGTGGTTCTCCAGCGCCTTGTGGCCGTTCAGCACGCAAGGGTGGCCCGACAAGACCGAAGACCTGGCCACCTTCTACCCCACCGACGTGCTGATCACCGCGCGCGACATCATCTACTTCTGGGTGGCGCGCATGATCTTCTCGGGGCTGAAGTTCTTGGACCGCGCGCCGTTCCACACGGTTTACATCCATGGGACCATCCTCGACGAGAAGGGTCAGCGGATGAGCAAGTCGAAGGGCAACGGCATCGACCCGATCGAGATGATCGATCAGTTCGGCGCCGATGCGGTGCGCTTCGCATTGCTCACCCTCACCACCGAAGGCCAGGACATCAAGTTGTCGCCGGTGAAGTTCGAAGGCGGCCGCAACTTCGCCAACAAGCTGTGGAACGCGGTGCGCTTCGTGCACCCGCACCTGACGGAAGCCAAAACCTCGCTCGACGGCCTCACGCTGACGCTCGCCGACCGCTGGATCCTCGCGCGCCTGAACGAAACGATCCGCGACGTGGAAACCGCCTTGGAGGCTCCGGCGCTCCGCTTTTCCGATGCCGCCCAGGCCCTGTACCGTTTCACCTGGGACGATTTCTGTTCCACATACCTCGAAATCCGCAAGAAGGACATCACCGGCGAGGCCGGCCCCGCGAAAACCGCGGCGGTCACGGTGTTCCGCACCGTGCTGAAGGACCTGATCGCGATCTTGCATCCCATGATGCCCTTCATCACGGAAGAAATCCATAAGGAGCTCGGCGAGGCCGGTCCCCTGATCACCGGGGCCTGGCCCGCGCCCCGCGCGGTGGATTTCGGCGCGAGCGACGAGAAGACCATGGAGGGCGTGCTCTCGGTGGTGGATGCCGTGCGCGGCATCCGCGGCGCCTACTCGCTGTCGCCCGCGCTTGGTCTGACCGTGGCGGTGAAGACCGACGAGGCGTCGCACGCCGAGGCGCTTCAGCCGCACGCGGGGGTGATCGTCGGCCTTGAGAAGATCGCCTCTCTCGAGCTCTCGGCCACGGCCGCCAAGCCCGGCTTCAGCGCCTCGGCGCTGATCCCCGGCGGCAAGGTGTTCGTCTCGCTGGAGGGCCTGCTCGATCCCGCCGCCGAAAAGTCCCGCCTCACCAAGGAACTGGAAAAGGCCAAGGGCTTCGTGACCGCGCAGGAGAACAAACTGAAGAACGAGAAATTCGTCTCGGGCGCTCCGGCGGAGGTGGTGGAGGCCGAGCGCGAGAAGCTGCGCCTGCAGATCGAGAAGGTCGGCAAACTGGAAGAGTCTCTGAAGGATCTCGGCTGACATTCGGGATTCGCGCATGCTGAAGAACTTCCTGGCCGAACGGGCGCGGTTCCGCAACACCTACGCGCACAGCAATCCGAGCCTGCGCGATTTCGCGCGCTGGCTGCTGACGCGCAAGCTTCCGGCGGAGCGCGCCCTGCCGCAGCGCATCGCCGTGAACGACCCGGCGAGCCTTCGCGCCAACCGCACGGAACCCCAAATCACCTGGGTGGGCCACTCCACCTTTTTGATTCAACTCGAAGGCCGCAATCTTCTCACCGACCCCATCTTCACCGACCGCGCGTCGCCGGTGTACTTCGCCGGCCCCAAGCGCGTCACGCCGCCGGGTTTGCGGCTCGACGAGCTCCCCCGCATCGACGCGGTGCTGATCTCGCACGACCATCACGACCACCTGAATGCGCGTTCGGTGCGCGGCATCGTGGCGCGCGCGCGCGCGGCGGGTGAACCGACGCCGCTTTTCATCGTTCCCGAAGGTTTGGGCGCATGGTTCCGCAAACGCGGATTCACGCGGGTGGAGGAAGTCAGGTGGGGCGAAACCCTCGACGCCTCGCGCGCTCCCGAACTGGGGGGGGTGCGGGTGCATGGCACGCCGGTCCAGCACTGGAGCCAGCGTTTTCCCTGGATCGTGAACCGCACGCACTGGACGGGCTTCATCGTGGAGAGCGGCTTGCCCGACGCGGCAGGCAACCGCAGCCGTTTGTTCTTCCCCGGCGACACGGGGTACTCGAAAGACTTTTTGGACATCCGCGCGAAGTACGGACCGATGTCCGTTGCGCTTCTTCCGATCGGGGCTTATGAACCTCGCTGGTTCATGACGCCCATGCACACCAGTCCCGAGGACGCCGTGCGCATCCATCGCGATCTGGAGTGTTCGCTCTCCATCGCCATGCACTGGGGCACCTTTCCGCTCACCGACGAACCCTTCGACGAGCCGCCGCGCTTGTTGGCGCAGGCCCTGCGCGACGCCGAAGTACGACCAGAGCATTTCTGGGTGATGGATCACGGCGAAACGCGCGGCCTCGGGCATGTGTGGGGGCGAAGCCACGGGGAGTGAGACCAGGGGTCGGCCGACTCAGGCTCACATCCCCTCAAAATTGACGTGATCGTGACACATGTGATTTAAAATCTCGTGGCACAGCGGATGGGAAGGCGGTAGCTTCACAAGACACCCGGCCACAGTTCGGACCACGATCGGGCCTCACCTCAACGGGAATCACGTTGACCCTTCTCGCCGCCCTCCTCGCGCTCCTGTCGCTCACACCTTCGGGACAGTCACTCGAAGACGCGGAGCGTGAGAGGCGAGAAACCGTCGAGCAATACTCCCGGTTCGCCGCGCAATTCAATCGCGAGCTTGCCGGGCGTTACCCCTTCGGCGCGCTGGAATCCGTTGACGCGAGCACGAGTTCGGTCTGCGATTTTTTCCGCTACTACGGCGACCAGCTCGAGCCCCTGCGCATCCGGCTCGATTCCATGAAGAATCAGGGAACGCCGGCCGGCTTCGTGAAGGAGCTGATCGCCGCCCACACCTTTTTGGCGGGCACGGCCTGCTCGCGTTTCAACCAGTCCATCCGCATCAACTTCGCGCCTTTGGACACGGCGCCCCGCACAAGCAATCCGCCACGCATCTGGATGTTGACCGATGATTTCGGTCGCGCCCGCAGCCCGCACGGCATCCCGTTCATGGACTGGCGCTTCGGCTCTCCCATAGCCCTTGTGGTACGATGGTCCGAGCAGACAGGGCTCCGTCCCAGGACTGCGCAGCCGGAAGATGATTTCACGAACCCCGACAGCAACTCAATCCGTTTTGGCGAGAGCGGACATTGGGCTTTGATGCGGTTCATCGAATCCCGGCGGACGGAAAGACCCTACCGGCCGGCCACCCGTTCGGGATTCGGGGCGAACCGCCCTGATGATAGTCTGTCGGTTTATTTGGGGTTTTCCGCTCCGCTCGTGTCGAGCGAAAAATCGAGGGAGGCTTCCCGTCCGCATTCATCCTCGTCGTCACGAATCACCGAGGAAATGAAAAACCGCGCGGAGCACACCCGCTTGATCGTCATGCTGACGTTTGAAACCTCCCCGGCCGGAAGGCCTCGGCGATTCCTCCGCTGGCCGGCGCCGTTTCCGCGCCAGGCGCCTCCGCCGCTTGTCGAGGAGTGGTAGAATCCCTGACCGGATCTCGTAGAAGCGGTCGGCGTTACATCAAGCTCACCGGATCCCGATCCATTCGCAGCTTGACGCCCTTGGGCATCAGCGGGGCCATGCGCGCCTGCGCCTCCTCGGCAAGCCACTGCAACTGGTTGGGGAACTCGCCCTTCACCAGCAAGTGCAGCCTCCACGCGTTGCGCACGCGTTTGAGCGCCGCAAAGGCGGGGCCGAGGATCACCGCATGGGCTTGCGGGGAGAGGTTCTGGACGATGCCCGCGAAGGTTTCCATGGCGGCGCGCACGCTCTCCTCCTTCGCGCCTTGCAGTTCGCACAAAAGCAGCCGCCGGAACGGCGGGTAGTCGAGCGCGCGGCGCGATCCGATTTCATCTTTGAAGAACCCCGCGTAGTCGTGCCCCAACGCATGCGCCAGCAAGGGGTTCTCAGGCCGGAAGGTCTGCAGCCACACCGTGCCGCCCGCCCCGTGTCGCCCCGCGCGCCCGGCAACTTGTGTGATCAATTGGAAGGCCCGCTCACCCGCGCGGAAGTCGGCGAACTCGAGCCCTGCGTCGGCGTCGAGTACCCCCACCACGCTCACGCCCGGAAAATCGTGGCCCTTGGCCACCATCTGCGTGCCCAGCAGAATGCGGGTCTCCCCTGCCCGGAATCCCTCGAGGATCCGCTCGGTCTCTCCGACCTTCGCGGTGCTGTCGCGATCGAGCCGTGCGACGGGCACACCCGGGAAAATCGCGTTCAGGTTCTCTTCGATTTTCTCCACGCCCTTGCCCGCATCGGTGAACACCGTGCCGCCGCATTGCTCGCACGACGATTCAGGCCCGGCCGCGTAGCCGCAATAGTGGCAGAGTAGTTCGTTCGTCGCGCGGTGGTACACCAATGACACCGCACAATATGGGCAGGTGCGCGGCGTGCCGCACGCGTTGCACACGCGCCGCGGCGAGTACCCGCGGCGGTTGAGGAACAGAATCGCCTGCCCGCCCGCATCGAGCGCCTGCTGCACCGCGTCGCGCAGGGGGATGGAGAGTGGTTGAGGCCCCTGCAGCGCCAGCTGTTCGCGCATGTCCACCAGCTTCACCGCGGGAAGGGGCGCCGACGTGGCCCGCTCCTTCAGTTCGATCAACTCATGCTTCCCGGCGATGGCGGCCTGGTAAGACTCCAACGACGGCGTCGCGCTGCCCAGCACGACCGGACATTTGGATTGATGCCCGCGGAACAGCGCGAGGTCGCGCGCGTGATAGCGCGGCGCGGGGTCGCCTTGCTTGTAGCTCCCGTCGTGCTCCTCATCCACGATGATGAGACCGAGATTCTCGAGCGGCGCCAGCACGGCCGAGCGCGCCCCGACGACGATGTCGGCCGCTCCGGCGAACAGATCTTTCCACAACTCGCGCCGCTGCGCTTCGGTGAGGCCGCTGTGGAACGCCGGCACGCGACGGCCCAAGAAGGCCTCGAAGCGCGCGATGGTTTGAGGCGTGAGGGCGATTTCGGGGAGCAGCACCAGCACGCGTTTTCCGGCCTCGAGCGCGCGGCGCGCCAAGTGCAAGTACACGAGGGTCTTGCCGCTTCCGGTGATGCCGTGCAGCAAAAAGGTCTTGGCCTCGCCGGAATCCAGGGCAGGGATGATGCGGGCGATGGCCGCCGCCTGTTCCGCCGTGGGTTCGAGCGCGCGCGAGGCCGTATCGTCCGTGACGCGCGCCGCGGCCTTGCGCGTGACCACGCGTTTGGGCGGATGAAACAGGAAGCGCGTCGACGCCTTCGGGAGCGCGGCCATCAGCACCACCGGAAGCGGCGTGAGGTAATAGGAGGACACCCAGCGCAAAAGCTCGATCCAGTCGGCCGGAACCGCCGCCTCGTCGGGAGCGAGCCGCACGATGTTCTTCAGTTCGAAGGGGAGGGGATTTCGCCCGGTTTCCACCACCACACCCGAGACCACTCTTGAAACGAGAGGAACCTCAACGATCCGCCCGGGCCGCAGTTCCGCTTCGGGAATGTCGCCGGCGCCATAGGAATACGCCTGCGGCATGCCGCCGCTGATCAGCACGAGGGCGTGCAAGGGGCCTGCGGTTGAGGATCCCGACGTCGGATTCGAAGGTGAGTCCGGAGAATTACGGAGAGTGGGTGGCATTGCGGACACGGGGTGGGTATATAGTATTCTTGCCCTGCCATTTCCGGAGACCGCATGCGCACCCAACAAATCGTCACTGCCACCGTTCTCGGCCTGGTCGCGAGTCTCCTGCTCGTCGCATGCGGCAAGGCCATGGTTAAGCCGGGCGCCACGGCTGAAGGGTTCACCTTGGCGACTTTGCGGGCGGGAACCTCGGCGGTGATCGTCGACGCGGACGTCGCCACCTCGAACCTCACGCCTTCTTACCAAGAGGCCTTCAATGTGCGTTTCGGAACCGGCGACTCGCTCTCTTCGTACCTCGCGGCGCTCCTGCTCGACTCCCTGAACCGCGGCACCCCCAAGGTGCCTGCGGTCGTCGCGCCGGCGTTGAACCCCCGCTACATCCTCATCGTCCGTGACCTCTCGCTCGCGCGCGGCACGCGCGAATTGCCCTCGGCGCTTTTGCCCACCGGCGCGCAGCAGGGCATGCAAGCCGCGGGCGGCGGCACCAGCGAATCGTGGACGTTCTCGTTCGTGGTGAACGTGTGGGAGACGGCGGGGAGAAGCTTCGACGTCGATGACGCCGATTCGGGGCAGGGTGTCGCCGCGCCGCGGGGCGCGGACTCAACGGGTGCCGTGGAGGATGTAAGCCCCGCGGCGGACACCCTGAACGGATTGCTGCGCTATTCGTTCTCGGTGAGCGGCGTGGCGGATGTGCCTCTGTACGCCTACAAGACGGCACTTGAAGAAGCGGTCGATGCGGCCGTCACCAAAGCCGCGCGGCATCTGCGGGGGGAATGACGCGAACGCCGGCAACACCCGCACCATTTTGTCGACGCCGACAAATTGGTGAGATGATGACGAAGCGGACGGATCCGTCAACACCTGTCGGCTCTCACTCGGTGCGACCTGCGGGCCCCTGCACGCACATCACAACCTCCCCAACCGCTCCACCGCCGCCTTGAGAGTCTCGTCCTTCTTGCAAAAGCAAAACCGCAGCAAATCCGACCGCCCGTCCTTGCCCGGCTTGTAGAACGACGAACCCGGCACCACGGCCACGCCGATCTCCTCAACCAACCGACGCGCCAACGCCACATCGTCTTGCGGCCCCGCACCGCGCTTCACCAAATGCGCCGAAGCATCGGCCATGATGTAGTACGCCCCGCGCGGCTTGAACGGCATGAATCCCGCGCCCTTCAAACCTTTCATCAGAAAATCGCGCCGCGCGCGATACTCCTTGGCCATGCCCGCGTAGTATGACTTCGGCAACGCCAGCGCGCCTTCAACCGCCGTCTGGAGCGGCGTCGCCGCGCACACGGTGAGGAAGTCGTGAACCTTCCGTAGCGACGCCGTCAGCGGCGCGGGTGCAATCGCCCACCCCACGCGCCACCCGGTCACCCCGTACGTCTTCGACGCGCTGTTGATGGTCACCGTGCGATCCTCAAGCCCCGCCACCGAGCCATGGCTCACGTGCTTCGCCCCGTCGTACAGGATGTGCTCGTAAATCTCGTCGGCGAACACCAGCGCTCCCCACTTCTGGCAGTGCTTCGCGATGAGCGCGAGCTCCTCACGCGTGAACACCTTGCCCGTGGGGTTGTGCGGCGAGGTGATGATTACCGCCGCCGTCTTGGGTCCGAACGCTTTCGCCAATTCGCGTTCATCGAAAACCCACTCTCCCGTCTTCACATCGGGCCGCATGGTCACATGCACCGGCTTCGCCCCCGAGAGGTAACTGTCAGGCTGATAGTTCTCGTAGAATGGTTGAAACAGAATCACTTCCTTGCCCGCATCCACGAGCCCCAGGAACGCACAGATCATCGCCTCGGTCGACCCGCAGGTCACCGTGATGTCCGTGTCGGGGTTGGCCACGATGCCGTTATAGGCCTTGGCCTTGCTCGCGATCGCCGCGCGCAAACCCGGCGTGCCCCATGTGATGGAATACTGGTTGTGATCGTCCGCAATGGCCCGCTGCGACAACTCCTTCAGCTCCGGCGGGCAGGGAAAATCGGGAAACCCCTGCGCGAGGTTCACCGCATTGTGCACGCGCGCCAAACGCGTCTGTTCGCGAATGACCGACTCGGTGAAGCGGTTCAGGCGATGCGATGAGGGTGTGACTCGTGCGACCTTGGCGCGTGGGGTCATGGAAACCTCCGGGCGGGAATGACGGCGCGGGAATTATCGGTACAGGACTCGGGGTCTATTCAGAAATCACAATCACACCATGAGCCGCGGAACCGGCACTCACTGAGGCTTCGCGGTGCGTTGCCACAACAGGAGACCAAGCAACGCGAGCACGCTGCCCTGACCCGCAGCCGCTTCAGCAGGCGTCTTCAAAACCGTGACGATGTGCTCACCTTCTTCTTCGTGCCCTGCCGCACCGCCGTCGAGCGCGTGGAACATCGCCTCATCAAGCGTCAAGGTCGCCGCGTAAAAGTGAACGACTTCATCGGACAACCCCGGTGAGCTTGTGAGCCCTTTGTCCCACAACGGCTTCAGCTCGACGCCTGCCAAAAGGTCTTCCGGCAACCCCGTCTCCTCGTGCAGTTCGCGCCGCGCCGTCTCGAGCGGGTCGGCGCCGTTCTCCACCATGCCCGCCGGAAACTCCAGGCTCATGGTCCCGTCGCCCACGCGCCGCTGCAACACCATGAGTAACTTGCGCTCACCCGTCGCGCGGTTCACGCACTCGGGCACCACCACGGCGGCCGCGCCGCGCACCAGCACAAAGGGCAGCATCGCCCGGCCTTCGGGGTCGGTTCCCCGCGCTTCAAGGAGGGCGAACAAGGGATCGCCGTTCCGGCGCGCCAACAGGTTGAGAGGATTGACGGCGTCTATCCGCCATCCCCGGGAGGTCAGGGCGCGCTCCCACAGGCGCACCATTGGCCACGCGCGCCAGTTCGGAAACCGCGTGGCGCCGCCATCGACGCTCACAGCGAGGCCCAGTCCTTCGGCTTCAGGAAATACTCCGTCAGACGTTCCTCCGCGCTTCCCGGCGCGGGCACGTAGCCGTACAACCACTTGCACAACGGCGGCAGCGACATGAGGATCGACTCGGTGCGTCCGTCCGATTGCAGGCCGAACAACGTGCCGCGATCCCACACCAGGTTGAACTCGGCGTAGCGCGAGCGGCGGTGCAACTGAAAGTCGCGCTGCGCCGGCGTAAAGGGTTCCGCGCGCCGCGCGGTGAAAGGCCGATAGAGATCGGGGAACAAGCGGCCCAAGCCCTCCACGAAGGCGAGCTCGTCCTCGCGCGGGCCGCGCAGGTGGTCGAAGAACACCCCGCCCACGCCGCGCGCCTCCTTGCGGTGCTTCAGGTAGAAGTACTCGTCGCACAGCTTCTTGTATCCCTCGTAGTCGCGGCCCGCGCCCTCGCAGAACGCCTTCAACCCCTTATGGAACCCCACCACCTGCGACTCATCGGGGTAATAGGGGGTGAGGTCGATGCCGCCTCCGAACCAGTACACATCGCCCGCCTCGAAGTAGCGGATGTTCAAATGGATGGTCGGCACCAGCGGATTGTGCGGGTGCATCACCAGGCTCACGCCCGTGGCGAAAAACGGCGTGCCGTCGGGAATTTTGAAGGCCGTGGCGGCCGAGGCCGGCAGCGAACCGCCGGTGAGGGCGGAGAAGTTCACCCCGCCCTTTTCGAGCAGGTCACCGCCGTCGTACACGCGCGTGCGGCCGCCCCCGTCGCCCTTGTCGTAGCTCCAATTGTCCTCGTGAAAGCGCGCGCCGTTCTCGGCATCAAGAAACGCGCAAATGTGGTCTTGTACGGCCCGAAAACGTTGGGCCACTTCATCGCGGAAGGATTGCATGGGTTGAAAATTAGCTTACAGCTCACAGCTTACAGCGGACAGCCCGCTGCAAAAACCCAAGAACGGACGACTCAAAACCTGCAGCAAAAACACATGGACACCTCGAGTTTGCTTTCGAAACACAAACCAGAGCGACTCCCTATCTGATATTCTTTCTGCATTTGTTGTGTTCCAGGCTGTAAGCCGTCCGCTGTAAGCTGTAAGCTAATATTCCCCCCATGGACACCCTCACATTCTGGCAGTCTCTCCCCTCCCGCATGGATCCGGTCCTCTTTCATCTGGGATCCTTTCAGGTGCAATGGTACGGCGTGATGTACCTGGTCGCCTTCGCGGTCACCTACGTATTGGCCATGCGCCGCATCCGCACCGAGCGCGAACGCTTCGGCATGTACGATTCCGACTACATCCAAAGCCTGCTCACCTGGGCCTTCTTCGGCGTGCTGGTGGGCGGCCGCTTCGGCTACGTGATCTTCTACAACTTCGAGTACTACCTCGCCCACCCGCTCGAAATCATCTTCCCGTTCCGGAACGGCCCCGGCGGCCTGCAGTTCACCGGCATCGCGGGCATGTCGTACCACGGCGGGCTCATCGGCTGTCTGCTGTTCTGTTGGTGGTTCACGCGGCGTCAGGCCAAAGCGCTCGTCGGCCTGAAACCCGCGGAGAGGGAAAGCCTCGCGCCGCGCGCCGATTACTGGCACCTGTGCGACCTGTTCGGCCCGGTCGTGCCGCTGGGTTACACGTTCGGCCGCATCGCCAATTTCATCAACGGCGAATTGTGGGGGCGCGCGACGGATTCACCCGTGGGCATGTTCTTCCCCGCCGCGCCGGGCAGTGCCTTGCGGCACCCGTCGCAGTTGTACGAGGCTCTGCTTGAGGGGGTGGTGTTGTGGGCGATCCTGTGGACGCTGCGCAAGCGTCCGTTCCCCAAGGGATCCTTCGTCGGCCTGTACCTGTTCGGCTACGGGTTCTTCCGCTTTTTCATCGAATATTTCCGCGAACCCGACGCGCACCTGGGGCTCCTGTGGTTCGGCGTGTTCTCGCAAGGCCAAATGCTGTGCCTCGCCATGATGGCCGCCGGCGGGGGATTCGTGTGGTGGCGCGCCCGCCGGGCGCAGGTCAAATAGCCTTGCGCTCCTCCTCCACTCCGGTTCAGGGCTGAAGGGGCCGGGGGGTGAGGATCCACCCCAATTCGACCCATTCCTGAAACCACCCCGCGACCTTCCGTTCCATGACCTTCAGGTCGCGTGGCGTCGCGCCCTTCCGCGCCGCCCGAAACACCGCATCCAACGTGCGCGGCGTTGCGAGCGCGTCCAGCAGCAAAAACTCCGCCCGGCCCAGGGGCTTTTCGTACAGCGTGCCCTCGTGGCGGTGAACCAGCAAGCCGTAACCAGCGCGGCCGCCACGACGCCTCAGGGGAAACCGGCCCGTGAGGTCCTCATCGGCCCGGCACAACGCGCGGTAAGCGGGAAAATCCCACTGCAGCCACAGCGGCGTCACGTGCGAGGCGCGCGCCCATCGCGCACGGGCCGGGTCGAACGGGACGCTTCGCCCCGCGCTCTCCTCGGCGCCGGTCGCGTCGATGGCTCGCGAGAGCGCTTTGTCGTATGCGGCCGCTTCCAGAACCTGTTCCTTGTTCGCGCCGCGATAACGCCGACGCAAAAACGCGGGGAACCCCGCATCCATGTCGGCGAGGTACGGTGAATCCGGAGGGGTGGCGTCCAAAAACCGGATGACCCAGCGGTTGAAATCATCAAGCCCGATCACGTGCAGCGCGCAGGGATATTCCTCCTGCATGATGGTGATCAGCCGGAACCAGTACTGACGGTTGTAAACCTCGAGCCGCGCAAGGCCGGACAAACCGTTCACCGTGTTGAGCCGCGCGTTCGCCTCGCGCGCCAAACTCGCGCCGTCCACGCCGCGGGGCTCCGTGGCGTTGCCCGTGAGCAAAGGCCGCGAGGCCGCGAGACCGAACCACCGTTGAAAGTCCGACAAGACCTTCGGAGGCTTCAGGCGTTTGGAGGACGAAGACGTTTTCATGGATGTCGGAGCGTTGGGGTGAATGAGACCGTCAGAATTTCCGGAAGGCGAAGAACACCGCACCCAGCAGGAACAGGAAACTCACGCCGTGGTTCCAGCGCAGTCCCTCTTTCAGGTACAGGACCGAGAAAAACGCGAACACCACCAGCGTGATCACCTCCTGAATCACCTTCAGTTCCACCACCGCGAACTGGCGCGCGCCCAAACGGTTGGCGGGAACCTGCAGGCAGTACTCGAAGAACGCGATGCCCCAGCTGGCGAGGATCGCGATCCACAGCGGCGAGCTCTTGTACTTGAGATGCCCGTACCACGCGAACGTCATGAACACGTTGGCGATCACAAGCAACAGGATGGCGCGCATCAAATCTCCCAGACCAGAAGGACCCGCGCGGCGGGCCGCGGTGCGAACGGATTATTTACGGAGAAAGGCTGTCGGCGGATCGCTTCTCAGGCTCGACGAAACGATAGACCTTCTCACCCGGCTTCGCCATGCCCAGCTCCTTGCGGGCCAGTTTTTCCAGATAGGCCGTATCGGTGAGCAGGCGCTTTTTTTCGGTGAGCAGTTCGCGCTTGCGCGCCTCCAGGCTGTCGATCTCGTGAAGAATCTGAGCCTTCTGCGCGCGCAGATCGGCGATCTTCAGCACACCGCGCGGCCCCACCAAGGTTTGATAGACGATCACCAGCGCGATCACGGGCAACGACCACAACAACAGGCGGCGCAGCGGTTTGCGGGGCGTTTCGGCGGCGCGGGGCATGGAGGGAAAGATAGCGTAGAGCTTACAGCATACAGCGGACAGCTTACAACCAAAAAAGAAACGCGTCGAGGTTGCGAGCAGGGTGGTATAGGGTGAGTGGTCGGTGGTGTGTGGGTCAGGGGAGTCCTGGAAAAGTCTTGGAGGCCAATCAGCGGCCAAAATGCTGACCACATACCACCGCCCAATTCCTCCCCACCACACCACCGGACAACCGGCGCTGAAATCAGCACTCCGAGTTCAGAGTTCAGAGTTCTGAGTTCTGAGCTCCCCAAACCCTCGCCGGCTCCTCCCTTCAACCTCCCACCCTCCGATACACGCCCCCCGGCGCCCGGCGGACGAGCCCGCGCAGCTCGAGCGCCAGCAGCGCTTCGAGCAGCGCGGGGGCGGCGCGCGCGCGTTCGAACACGCCGCGGTCCGTCGCGCGCGCCGCCAGCGTGTCCAAAGGACACGCCTCGTCCGCCGGGTCGCCCACCCACAGGTTCAAGACCGAGGCGAGCACAGGGTCGAGCGGCGCGCGAGGCACCGACAAGGCGGTCTGCGACGCCTGCGCGCGTCGAGGGCGCGAAGACGATGATGAGGGCCGTGGCGAACGTTCCGATTTCACGCGCGTCATGAGGCGCGAGGGAGGCGCGTTCGCGGGACGCCCGTCGTGGCCGCGCCCTTCGATCCCGCTGATGATGTCCTCGGCGGATGCGGCGAGCCGCGCACCCGCGCGCAGCAGGGCGCTCGTGCCCGCGGACCCCGCGCTGAAAATCGGCCCGGGAACCGCGAACACCGCGCGGCCCTGCCGGCGCGCGAAATCGGCCGTGATCAGCGCGCCGCTCGCCGCGCCCGCCTCCACCACCACCGTCGCGCGCGCGAGCGCGCTGATGAGTCGGTTGCGGCGCGGAAAGAACGCCGCGCGGGCCTCGGTGCCCGGCGGGTGCTCCGAAACCACCACGCCGCGCTCCTCGATCGCCGCGCGCACCGCGCGGTTCTCCGCCGGGTAGTCGATGTCGAGCCCGCAACCGACCACCGCGATGGTGCGACCGTCGTTCACCTCCAGCGCCCCCGCGTGCGCGATCGCGTCGACGCCCACCGCAAGGCCCGAGACCACGGCGCAACCGGAGGCCGCGAGATCGCGCGCCAGCACGCGCGCGGCCTCGCGTCCATAGGGCGAAGGGTTTCGCGTGCCCACCAACGCCACCGCCCGCGCGTCGGCCTCACGCCAGGCGCCCTTCATGAACAGCACCGGCGGGGGCGCGCCGTCCTCCTCGCCGAGCGTGCGCAACACCCGCGGGTAATGCGGAGCGGGCGGGAAGGCAATGGCGATGCCATGGCGCGCGCACTCATCCTGCAAACGCGTCCAGGCGCCGAAGTCAGGCCCTTTGCGCAGCGACGCCACCATCTGATCCGAAAGACGCGGATGGGTCTCCCGCCAGGCGGTCTCCTCCGCCCCATACACCCCCTCCGCCGACCCGAAACGCCCCAGCAAACGGGCGAACCCCACCGGACCCAGGCCGTGCTGGGTGGCAAGGCAGGCGAGGAGCGGATCGGGGAAAGAGGGTACGACGGACATAGTGAACTAATTATAGCTGTTTTTATGGGCAGTTTATTCGGGCTGCCTGGATGGGGTTAGGAGGGTACTGGGTACTGGGTACTGGGTACTGGGTACTGGGTACTGGGTACTGGGTACTGGGTACTGGGATTAAATGTGCCGAACCATCGAGATGAATACCGGGAGATTATTCGGCGAGGGAATCCGTAGCTTCGGGGTATTTCTGGTCAGGATGCCTTCGGCTCGTGACTGCCAGGCTCGGTAGCGGATACCCGGTACCCGGTACCAACTCCGACCTACTTTTCCCCCATGCCCTCCAACCTCCCCCGCTACTCCTTCCCCGACCTTCTCTCCATCATGGCGCGCCTGCGCGCACCGGGCGGCTGCCCGTGGGACCGCGAGCAAACCCACGCCAGCCTGCTGCCCTATCTGATCGAAGAAGCCTACGAGTTCATCGAGGCGGCGGAAAGCGGCGACGCCGCGCACATGCGCGAAGAGTTGGGCGACGTGCTGCTGCAGGTGGTGTTCCACGCGCAGGTGGCGCGCGAGGCGGGTACGTTCGACATCGAGGGCGTGGTTCACGAGATCGCGGAAAAGCTGGTGCGCCGACACCCTCACGTGTTCGCGGACGCCGCCGGCGTCGACACCGCCGACAAGGTGACCGCGCAGTGGGACGAAATCAAGAAGGCCGAAAAGGACGCGAAGGGCGCCAAGCCGGAGCAACCCGACGGCATCCTTTCGGGCATTCCCCGCGGCCTTCCGCCGCTTCACAAGGCCATGAGCATCTCGAAGAAGGCCGTGAAGGCCGGGTTCGAGTGGCCCGACTGGCGCGGCGTGGCCGCGAAAGTGCGCGAGGAACTGGCGGAGGTTGAGGAGGAGGCGGAAGCGTTGACCCTTGAGGACGGCACTCTCAAGGAGGTCGGCGAGGAGGAGCGCGCCGCGCTCGAACTCGAACTGGGAGACCTCATGTTCTCGGTGGTGAACCTGGCGCGCCGCCTGAAGCTCGACCCCGAGCGCGCGCTCGCGCGCACCAACGCCAAATTCACCGCGCGCTTTCAGGCCATGGAAGCCCTCGCGCACGCGCGGGGCACACGCCTTCAGGAATTACCGCTGGAGGCCCAGGAGGCCTTGTGGCAGGAGGTGAAGAAAGAGCGGACAGCTGAGAGCGGACAGCGAACAGCCCGTTTGCCCGACAACGCCACCGTCGACGAGAGGTTTTGATCGAACATCAATGCATTCGTGTTGTTCGCTCTCGGCTGTAAGCTCTCGGCTGTAAGCTCGCTTTATTTCAACAACAAATTGTTCACGATCAACCCCGTGAAGAACGCCAGCAGATAGCCGAACCACAACAGGCTGAGGCCTTGGTTCATCACAAGCTCCGAGGTCTTCACGGTGCCGCGCCGGGCGCGGGCTTCACGCCACGATTTTTTCAGGTGCCGCGCCGTGAACCAGATGCCCGCCCCGCCGATCAACACCAACACAAGACCCTGGATCATCGCGTATTTCCTTGATATTTCAGGTTTTGGAGCGTTTCCGCCTCGTGCGCGCACCTTGCCGCTTCCGGTCAAAACTACTATACTTGCGCTTGTGGTTTTGGGTGCCGAGCTGCGAAGCTGGCGCTCGAAACGGGCAACCCGGCACGACAATTCGGGTTCGCTTGGAAGGCCCCTTCGGGATTCCCCGAGAGGGGTTTTTTGTTTTCAGGGCTTTCCGGGCTTTATGCCGCCAGGATTTACGGGGTTTCCGAAGCCCCCGGGATGGGTCGCCGCAGCGGCGATCGTTCCGTACAGGAGACAGGGAACGCGCCTGACCCCGGTCGGGGGCGCTTTCACGGGAAGACAACGATGGACGTACTCGATCAAATCACCGAACTGGCCCGCCGCGTGTGCGCCACCCACGGCCTCGACCTCGTCGACGTGGAGCTGTTCCGCGCCGGCCGCCGCCGCATGGTGCGCATTTACGTGGGCAAGGCCGCGGGCGTGAGCGTGGACGACTGCGCGCGCGTGAGCCGCGAAGTTTCCGCCGTGCTCGATGCCGAAAACTGGCTGGGCGACGACGCTTACGTGATCGAGGTCTCCTCGCCCGGCCTCGACCGCCCCTTCAAAACCCTCGCCGACTGGACCCGCAACATCGGCCGCGACGTGAAGGTCACCTGCCGCGAAAAGCTCGACGGCAAAATGATCCAGCTCGGCAAACTCGTGTCGGCCGACGACACCGAAGTCGTGCTGGAGGGCGCCAAAGGCCCCGTCAACATTCCCATGGCCCTGGTGGCCCTGGCCAAGATCGACATCAAGCTGAACTGATCCCAGAACCCTAGCGACCTCGGAAAACTCCGGACAAGGAACACGCCATGGAAAACAACCTCCTGGAAAACCTCAACCTCATCGCCAAGACGAAGAACCTCGACAGCTCCGTCGTGCTCGACACGCTGAAGCAGGCTTTGGTCAACGCGGCGCGCAAGTACCTCGACCTGCAGAAGAACATCGAGGCCGACATCGACCCCGAGACGGGCGAGATCGGCGTGTTCCTGCGCGTGACGGTGGTGGAGGATTACCCCGACGTCGACCCCGAACTGACCGCCGACGAAGTGGCCTCGGTCGACGAGGGATACATGCTGATCGATGAAGCGCGCGAGTACAACGAGGAGGCCGCCGCCGGCGACTATCTCGAAATGGAGATCCCCATCGAGAACTTCGGCCGCGCCGCCATTTCCGCCGCCAAGCAGATGCTGCTGCAGAAGGTGCGCGACGCCGAGCGCGAGAAGATCTTCGAGGACTTCCAGGACAAGATCGGCACGTTGGTCTCCGGCCAGGTGCAGCAGGTCGACCGCGGCAACATCCTCATCAGCCTGGGCAAAACCGAGGCCATCCTCCCGCTGCGCGAGCAGATCCGCAAGGAGCGCTACCGCCAGGGCGACACCGTGCGCGCCTACATCTCCGAGGTGGGCGTGAACACCAAGGGCCCGCAGGTCACCCTGTCGCGCACCCATCCCATGTTCCTGGCCCGCCTGTTCGAACTCGAAGTCCCGGAAATCGGCGACGGCGTGGTGTCGATCCGCGGCGTGGCCCGCGACCCCGGCTTCCGCGCCAAGATCGCCGTGTCCACCAAGGACGACCGCATCGATCCGGTGGGCGCGTGCGTGGGCATGAAGGGCAACCGCGTGCAGGCCATCGTGCGCGAGCTCAGCAACGAGCGCATCGACATCATCCACTGGAACGAAGACCTCCACGTGTACATCCGTCGCTCGCTCTCGCCCGCGAACATCAAGCAGATCACCGAGATCGGCGACGGCCGCGTGGTGGTGATCGTCGCCGACGATGACTTGTCGCAGGCCATCGGCCGCGGCGGTCAGAACGTGCGCCTCGCCAGCAAGATGGTCGGCCGCGAGCTAGACATCTACGGCGAGACCGAGTTCGCCGCGCTGGGCGACGCCGAGCGCGAGTACCTGTTCAAGCCCCGCGCGGGCGCGGTGGTCGAGGGTGTTGCGGGCGAAGAGGCTTCGGCCGCCAGCAAGTTCTCCGAACTGGAGTCCTTGTTCGCGAAAAAGCCGGACGAGGCTCCGGCCGCTTCCGAGGCCGCCGAAGGCGCGGTCGCGGGCGACGAGGTCCCAAACGACGAGCCGCAAGCGTAACCCGCGCGGTCCGGGTCACACCCGGACGGTGTGGGTGGTCGCAACAGGGGGCCGTGACCGCGCATGCGCGGCACGGCGTCCGGTCTCAAACAAGGCAAGGAAAGCCCAAATACTACATTGGGCGAGAATATGACGGATTCCCTGAAAAAACGCGTTTCCACGCTGGCCAAAGACCATGAGGTTTCCAGCGATACCCTGCTCCGCCTTCTGAATGAAGTGGGCGTCGAAGCCAAGACGTCCTCCAGCACCATCGACGCCGCCTCCTTCCAGAAGGTGAAGCCCCTGTTGCTGGCCGAAAAGCAGAAACTGGAGCGCGAAGCTCTCGTCAAGTCCGGGAAGAAGATCCCGATGAAGGCCGTCATCAAGAAGGCGCCCCCCGCGGCGATCCCCACCTTGGTGACCAAAAAACCCGCCGCGGAATCCGCGCCCGCGACTCCCGCTGCCGCGGCCCCGGTGCCGCAGGCTCCGGTCGCGACCCCGGCTCCCGTGGCCGCACCCGCGCCCGCCGCCCCGACTCCCGCCGCGCAGCCCGCACCCGCACCCGCGCCCGCCGCACCGGTCGCTCCCGTCGCCAAGGTCGCGGAATCCGCTTCCGCGCCGGCCGTCCAAGCCGCCGAAGCCCAGACGTCCGCCGCGTCGTCGGCGCCGGTTGCGCCCGTCGCGCCGGTAACGCAAGCCCCGGCCGCCGCGGCTCCCGCAGCGCCCGCGGCGACACCCGAACCGCCCGCGGCCCCGGTCGCGGCCCCCGCCGCTCCGGCGGCGCCGACCCCGCCCGCGAGCACGCTCAAGGTCTCCATCGAGAAACCCGATGCCGCCCTGTTGGCCCGCATCGCCAAGGCCCGCGCCGAAAGCGCCGCGCGCATGCGCGGTCGCGACGGCGGCCCGGGCGGCGGTCAGGGTTATTCCGGCCACTTCTCGCGCGGCCCCGGTGGTCCGGGCGCAGGCGCCGGCGGTTTGGGCCGCACGGGTGGTCACCTCGGCGGCAGCGGCGCTCCCGGACGTGGTCCGGCCGGCCCCGGTGCCCGCACCGGCGGTTTCGACGGTCCCAAAGACATCTATGCTCTGCGCGCCCAATCCGCCGGCGTCACCGGCACGGGCGCAGGCCCCGGACGCGGTCCGGGCGGCCCCGGCGGCGATCGCGATCGCCGTCCGGGCGGTCCGGGCGCAGGCCCCGGCGGTTCGGGTGGTCCCGGTCGCGGACCGGGCGGGCCCGGTGGTCCGTCGCGCGGCGGTCGCGGCAAGCGCAAGACGCGCGAGCAGATCGAACAGGAACTGCTGAGCGCGCGCAACAACGTCAGCAAGGTGATGGCGAGCCTCTCGCGGACGCCCGGCGGCAAGGCGCGCCTCAAGGACCGCAAGGGCGAAGGCGACGAGGGCGGCGAAGAGGTGAAGCGCATCCTCAACGTGTCCGAATTCGTGACCATCGGCGAACTCGCCGGCCTCATGAACGTGCTGCCCGCGCAAGTGATCGCCAAGTGCATGGAGCTGGGCATGATGGTGACCATCAACCAGCGCCTCGACCACGAAATCATCGCTTTGGTGGCCGACGAGTTCGGCTACACCGCCAAGCTGATGGACGAGTACGCGCAGGAAGCCGAGGACGAATCGTCCGATGAGGAATCCGGCGACAACCTCGTGCCGCGCGCGCCCATCATCACGGTGATGGGCCACGTCGACCACGGCAAGACCTCCATCCTCGACTACATCCGCAAGACCAACGTGATCGCGGGCGAAAGCGGCGGCATCACGCAGCACATCGGCGCGTACCAGGTGGATACGCCTCACGGCCCCATCTGCTTCCTCGATACTCCCGGTCACGAGGCCTTCTCGGCCATGCGCGCCCGCGGCGCCGACGTCACCGACGTGGTGTTGCTGGTGGTCGCGGCCGACAGCATGGTCATGCCGCAGACCAAGGAAGTGATCCAGATCGCGAAGAACGCGAACGTGCAGATGGTGGTCGCCATCAACAAGATCGACCTGCCGACCGCCAACCCCGACAAGATCCGCGCGCAGCTTTCCGAAGCCGGCGTCGAGGTCGAACAGTGGGGCGGCAAGGTTCCCTGCGTCGAAGTGTCGGCCAAGGGCGGTCTCAACATGGACAAGCTCCTGGAGACCCTCGCGCTCGAAACCGAGATCCTGGAATTGAAGGCCAACCCCGAGCGCCGCGCCACCGGCGCGGTGATCGAATCGCGGCTCGACAAGGGCAAGGGCGCCGTGGCGACCATGCTGGTGCAGAACGGCACGCTCCGCGTGGGCGACGCCATCGTCACCGGCGTGTTCTCCGGCCGCGTGCGCTCGCTCCTCGATGAACGCGGTCACGCGCGCAAGGAAGCCGGCCCCTCGACCCCCGTGCAGGTGCTCGGCCTTGAAGGCACGCCCCAGGCGGGCGACTCCTTCATGGTGGTGGAAGACGAACGCGAGGCGCGCGAAATCGCGAACCGCCGCCGCGTCGCCGCCAAGGATCGCGAACTGCGGCAGAAGCGTCACATCACGCTCGATCAGCTCTCCGACCGCATCAAGTCCGGCGAGTTCCACGAGCTCAAGGTTCTCATCAAGGCCGACACCGACGGTTCGGTGGAAGCCATCGCCGCCTCGCTCGAGAAGCTCTCGACCCAGGAAGTGCGCGTCAAGGTCATCAGCAAGGGCGTCGGCGCCGTCCGCGAAGCCGACATCCAGATGGCCGCCGCGTCCGACGCCCTCATCATCGCCTTCCACGTGCTGCCCTCCGAGGCGGTGCGCGACCTGGCCGAGACCGAAGGCGTCACCATCAACAGCTACCGCATCATCTACGAGATCGTGGACGAGGTGAAGTCGGCGATGGAAGGACTCCTCAAGCCCGAGTACCGCGAGGAAGTCGCGGGCGAAGCCGAAGTCCTGCAGATCTTCCGCATCCCCAAGGTCGGCATGATCGCCGGTTGCAAGGTTCAAAGCGGCAGCGTCGAGAAGGAACTCAAGGCGCGCCTGTACCGCGGCGGCATCGAAGTGGGCGAAGCCCGCGTCGTCTCGCTGAAGCGCGAGAAGGACGACGCGAAGTCGGTGAAGGCCGGCTTCGAGTGCGGCATCGGCCTCGAAGGCGTCAAGAACATTCAGGAGGGCGACGTGCTCGCCTTCTTCCGCAAGGTGGAAGTCGCGCGCAAGCTCGGCGCCGCGCTCGCGGGGTAAAAAGACCACGGTCGGCAGACGGTGGACGGTGGCGACACCTTCCCCGGCCTGCCGGCCCGTCTCACCACCTTGGGGTCATCCACAGACAGATTCCTGAAGCGGGTGATTTTTTGAAGAACACGTTCTCCGTCCCGGAGAAGATCGGGGTGAGGGCTTCCTGAACAAAAGTTCCTGACGCCCCAACCAAGGAAATAGCCCCATGACCCGCAGAACCGAACGCATCGGAAACGTCATTCAACGCGAACTCAGCACGTTCATCCTGCGCGAGCTCAACGACCCGCGCCTGGGGTTCTTCACGATCTCCACGGTGGACACGACGCCCGATCTCAGCCAGGCCACCATCGCCGTTTCGGTGATGGGGGACGAGGCCGCCCGCTCGGAGACCATCGAAGCGCTCAACGAGTTCGCCCCGCGCATGCGCTCACACCTCGGCAAGCGTCTGCACACGCGCACCGTTCCGAAGCTGACCTTCACGCTCGACCGCAACCTCGACCACGGATTCCGGATCGATTCGTTGCTCCGCGACATCGAACGGGGAGAAAATCCTGCGGCGAAGGACGACGAATAAGGAAAATCAGAAATCAAAAATCAGAACTCGGAAAGACCCGCAAACATCCTGTTGAAGCACAGTGATCCTTTCGATTTTTTCCGATTTTCTGTGTTCCATTTCTGATTTCTGATTTCTGATTTCTGATTTTTCGCAACGCAATGTCTCCCGCTAACTTCCACGGCATCCTCCTTCTCAACAAGCCCTCCGGCGTGTCGTCCTTCGCGGCGTTGCATCCGGTGAAGCGCGCGTTCGGCGGCAAGAAGGGCGCGAAGATCGGGCATGCGGGAACGTTGGATCCCGCCGCTTCCGGCCTTCTCGTGGTCGGCGTGGGCGCGGGGACGCGTCTCCTGGAATACCTGGAAGCCATGCCCAAGCGTTACGGCTTTCGGCTTAACCTCGGCGTGGTGACCGACAGCTACGATCTGGAAGGCGCCGTGTTGGAACGCCACGATGCCTCGCGGGTGACGCGGGCCGACGTGGAGGAGAAACTCACGCGGTTTCTCGGCGTGATCTCCCAGACGCCTCCGGCCTATTCGGCGATCAAGGTCGACGGCAAGCGCGCCTACGAGCGCGCCCGCGACGGCGAGGAGGTCGTGATGACCGCGCGCCCGGTGCGCATAGACCGCCTCGAAATCCTCTCCTTCGAACCGGGGAACATCCTGCTCGAGATGGACTGCTCGAAGGGCACCTACGTGCGCAGCCTCGCGCACGACCTGGGTCGCGCGCTCGGGTGCGGCGCGGCGGCGGACAAAATCCGCCGCCTGGCGATCGGCCCCTTCAGCCTTGAAGACGCCGTCGGGGTCGACCCGCACGTCGATGCCGCCACGGCCCTGCAGACTTTTCTGCGCGCCCTCTTGCCTTTGGAAACCGCCGTGGCCGACCTGCCGGCGCTGCGCGTCGCGGACGACGCGCTGCCGGCTTTGCGCAACGGCAATCCGCTGCCGCGCGCGGCCTACGAAGTGACCAAGGGTCCCGCCACCGTCACCCTCGACCACGCCGAAACGGGGGTGACGACGGCGGCGGAGTACGCGGCCTTCGACGCGCGCGGCGCGCTGCTCGCCATCGCGGTCCTCGACGCGGACGGCCGCCTGTGCCCGGTCAAGCTTCTCCCCGCCGGACGCGGCGAAAACCTCGCGACGGCCGTCACGCCGGTCGCCGCCTGAGACCGCCAAGCCCTTACCCCCATGACCGCATCCGCCTCTACTGCAGTCTCCTGGAACGACGTCGGCCTCAACGCTCGGACGGCCATTGCCTTGGGAAACTTCGACGGCGTGCATTCGGGGCACCGGCGCATCCTCGAACACCTGAAGGCGCGCGCCGCGCAGGACGGCCTGCGGCCGGTGGCGTTGACCTTCGAACCGCACCCGCGCCAGTTCCTGTTTCCCGAGGCGCGCACCTCGCTCCTCACCGCGCCGCGTGAAAAATCCGCGCTCATCGAAGCGCTCGGGGTGACGGTGGTGACCTTGGCGTTCGACGCCTCGCTCGCCTCGTTAAGCGCCGAGGCCTTCGCGACCGACGTGCTCATGCAGCGGTTGGGCGGGCGCCACTTCTTCCTCGGCGACGACCACCGCTTCGGCAAAGGCGCGCGCGGCGACGCCACCCTGCTCCGCGCCCTTGGGGGCCCCGCGTGCGTCACCACGGTGCCGGCGGCAGTCGACGCCGGCGAGCTGGTGAGTTCCTCGGGAATCCGACATCATCTCAAGGAAGGGCGGCTGGAACGTGCCAACCACTTGCTCGGCCGCCCCTACGCGCTGCACGGAACGGTCGTCACCGGAGCCGCGCGCGGCCGCCGGCTCGGCTTCCCCACGGCCAACCTTCGCCCTGAGGACCCCCGAAAAATGTTGCCCTTCGGCGTGTTCGGGGGATTTGTCCGCTTTCCTGACGTGCCGGAGGCGCCCCCCCACCCCGCCGTGACGAACCTGGGTTTGCGTCCCACCTTCCATGAAGCCCCGCCCGAGCCTTCCGTGGAGATTCACCTGCTGGACTGGGACGGCGACCTTTACGATCGTCCGCTCACCTTCGAATTTCATCGGTTTATACGGTCTGAGCGCAAATTTGACGGGCTGGATGCGTTGAAGGCGCAGATTGCGGAGGATGTGGGGGGGTGGAAGGAAATGGCGGGAAGTTGACTATGGCTTGTGGGTAGTGGGTAGTGGCCTAACACCATCTATTGTGCCCTTTTTGACGAATTTTTCCAACTTTCTCTTCGTGATCCCGTTCTAAGGGCCTATCTGGGCTTAAAATCGACTGCCCCGCAACCGCTCTGTCGGACAGCTAGCGCTGAGGGCCGTACTTTGGCCACTACCCACTACCCACCACCCAAAGGTCATCCCCCGCCCCCCATTGCCCAAAACCTCGCCTGATACTAAGTTTGTGCCCCTGTTTGAGTTAGACAAAAAAAACCGACGGAAGCGACCTATGCCGACTTTGACCAAAGAAAAAGCCACCGAAATCGTCACCGGTTTCGGCAAGAACGAAAAGGACACGGGGAATCCGCGCGTTCAGATCGCGTTGCTCACGCACCGCATCGCGGAGATCACCGAGCACCTGAAGGTCCACAAGATGGACAAGCACTCGCGCCGCGGGCTGACCACCATGGTCGCGCAGCGTCGTCGTCTGCTGAACTATCTCACGAAGACCGACATCGAGGGCTACCGCGCCCTCATCAAACAGCTGGACCTGCGCCGCTAAGGCGCAAGGCACAAGCCGCGCCGCAAGGCGCGGTTTTTGTTTTGTCCTTTCCGCACGACCGCGCGTCGCGCTCCCGGTGGAGCGCGCGCGCGTCTTCCGGCTTTCACCCAGCGGCCCGCCGTCCGTAATTTCACGGACGTATTGCGGCCTGGAGACTTCATCATGTCCATATTGACCGATTCGACCAAAACCGTTTCCATTCCCCTGCCCGACGGCCGCGTGATCACGCTGGAGTCGGGTCGCATGGCCAAGCAGGCGCACGGCGCCGTCGTGGCCCGCCTCGGCGACACCATGGTGCTTTGCACCGTCGTGGTCGGCGAAGACAAGCCCGCCGACTTCTTCCCGCTCACGGTCGAGTACCGCGAAAAGTTCTACGCCGCGGGCAAGATCCCGGGCGGCTTCTTCAAGCGCGAAGCCAAGCTGAGCGACCGCGAAGTGCTCACCTGCCGCATCATCGACCGCTCGCTGCGCCCGATGTTCCCCGAGGGCTACTACCGCGAAGTGCAGATCATGTGCACCGTGATCTCCGCGGACGATCAGCACGACGCCGAAACCATCGCCTTGGTGGGCGCGTCGGCCGCCATCGGCATTTCCGACCTGCCGTTCGAAGAGCAGGTCGCCGCGGTGCGCGTGGTCGGCAACCTGAACGGTGAGTTCATCATCAACCCGACGTTCGAGCAGGCCGAAGGCGCCGACATCGAAATGGTGATCGCCGGCACGGCCAACTCGGTGACCATGGTCGAAGGCTTCGCCTTCGAGATCCCCGAAGACCTGATGGTGAAGGCGATCCTCGCCGGCCACGACGCGATCAAGACGATCGTGAAGGGCCAGGAGGAACTCGTCGCGCAGTTCCCCGTCGAGAAGCAGGTGTTCGTCGCTCCGGCGCTCGACCAAACCATCTTCGCCCGCGTGGAGGCCGTGGCCCAGCCGCTGCTGCAGACCTTGTTCCACCAGGGTTACCTGAAGAAGGCCTACTACGCCGGCGTGAAGAAGGTGAAGGCCGAAGTGCTCGCCGCGCTCGAGGGCGAGTTCCCCGAACAGGCCGGCGAGATCAAGAAGTGCTTCGAGGACATCCTCTGGCGCGACATGCGCGAGATGGTGCTCAGCGAGAAGCGCCGCATCGACGGCCGCGGCCCCACCGAAGTGCGCCCCATCGACATCCAGACCTCCGTCCTGCCCCGCGCCCACGGCAGCGCGCTGTTCCAGCGCGGCGAAACCCAGGGCCTCGTGGTCACCACGCTCGGCACGCGCCGCGACGAGCAGCGCGTCGAGTCGCTCCAGGGCGAGTCGTTCAAGAACTACATGCTCCACTACAATTTCCCGAGCTTCTCGGTGGGCGAGGCCAAGCGCCCCGGCCCCACGGGCCGCCGCGAAATCGGTCACGGCTTCCTCGCCGAGCGCGCGCTCGCGCCGGTGCTGCCGACCGCGGAGAGCTTCCCCTACACCATCCGCATCGTCTCCGACATCCTCGAGTCGCACGGCTCGTCGTCGATGGCCTCGGTGTGCGGCGGTTCGCTGTCGCTGATGGACGCGGGCGTGAAGATCAAGGCGCCGGTGGCGGGCATCGCCATGGGCATGGTCTCCGACGGCGCGCGCTACGTGACGCTGTCCGACATCAACGGCACCGAAGACCACCTCGGTGACATGGACTTCAAGGTGTGCGGCACCGAGAAGGGCATCACCTCGTTCCAGATGGACATCAAGATCCGCGGCATCACCGCGGAGATGATGAACGAAGCGCTGACGCAGGCCAAGGCCGGCCGTCTGCACATCCTCGGCAAGATGAACGAGGCCCTGCCGGCCGCGCGCGACCTGTCGAAGAACGCTCCGGCCATCCTGCAGCGCCAGATCCCGACCGAGAAGATCAAGGACCTGATCGGCCCCGGCGGCAAGATCATCCGCGGCATCCAGGAAACCTCCGGCGCGACGGTCGACGTGACCGACACCGGCATGGTGACCATCTCCGCCCCGCACCGCGGCAACGCCCTGCTGGCGCTGAAGATGATCAACGAGCTGTTCGCCGAAGCCGAAGTGGGCAAGGTCTACACCGGCAAGGTCAAGGGCATCACCACCTTCGGCGCGTTCGTGGAGATCCTCCCGGGCAAGGAAGGCCTGGTGCACATCTCGGAGCTGGCTCCCCAGCGCGTGGAGAAGGTCGAAGACGTCCTTTCCATGGGCGACGAGATCGAAGTGAAGTGCATCGGCGTCGACCCGACCGGCAAGATCAAGCTCAGCCGCAAGGCTTTGCTCGCGAGCGCCTGAGGGTACGGTCGCTTCGACTCCGCTCAGCGACCGGGATGACCAGCCTGAGACTGCGGATGTCGTGATCAAGAGCCCCGTACCCCGAGCGAAATCGAAGGGTGCGGGGCTTTTTTGTTTTTCCGCGCCAAGGTCTCTGGAACATCCGCAACGCGTCACCCCGCGGTGTTGCGTCCCAGGGCCGACACATCAACCGGATGAAAACCACATGCCCGTCAAAAAAACCACCGCCGGACCGCAACGCACCCTTCTCGAAAACGGGATGTGGGTCGCCACGGAATTTTTGCCGCATGTGCGCTCGGCCAGCATGGGAGTGTACCTGAACACCGGCTCGCGCGATGAGGCCCCGGGTTCCAGCGGCCTGGCGCATTTCTTCGAGCACATGGTGTTCAAAGGCACGCCCAAACTCGGTCCGCTCGACATCGTGCAGCGCTTCGAGGCCACCGGCGGTCAGGTGAACGCGTGGACCTCCAAGGAGCAGACCTGTTTTTACGGCAAGGTGGTGGACAGCCAGGCGGGCGGCGCGCTCGACGTGCTGCTCGACATGGTGTTCAACGCGAAGTTCGACACGGAGGATGTGCGCAAGGAGAAGGACGTGGTGATCGAGGAGATCCGCAGCGTCAATGATTCTCCCGATGAACTCGCGCACGAACTGTTTTCCCATGCGGCTTTCGGCGCGCACGCCCTGGGCCGCCCCATCGCGGGCACCGAACAAAGCGTGAAGGGCCTTACCGCCGCCCTGCTGCGCGGGCATCGCGATGCCGCGCGCACGACGACCCCCGCGGCCGTCATCGCCGTGGGCCGCGTCGATCACGAAGAGGTCGTGGCGCGGGTGCGTCGGTATTTCCGTCTCAGGGCGAAACATGAATCCGTACGGATGATGCGTGCGTCATCCCGACAGAACGCCCGCAATCCGATCGATCGGCAACCCGCGCCGTTTACGGCACGGCATATCATGAAGGCGCGCGATGTGCAGCAGGCCACCGTGGTGATCGGCGGCGAGGGCTGCGCGGCGCGCGCGGCCGATCGCTACCCGCTGTTGCTTTTGCACTGCGTGCTCGGCGACGGCATGAGCTCGCGCCTGTTCCAGAACCTGCGCGAGGAGCACGGTTTGGTGTACAGCATCTACACGAACCCCGAGTTTCTGGCGCGTGAGGGCTCCTTCGGCGTGGGGTTCGCGACCGACGCGGGTCAGGTGACCAAGGCGATCCGCGAGATCGGGCGGGAACTCGCGCGCGTGCGCGAGGAGGGCCTTTCGGCCCCGGATCTGAAGCGCGCGAAGGAGAACATCAAGGGCAGCGTGCTGCTCGGCCTCGAATCGACGGGGTCGCGCATGTCGGGCCTCGCCCGTCGCGTGCTCGGAGACCGGTGGGAGGAGACCACCGACAAGGTGCTGGAGAAGGTCGACGCGGTCACCCGGGCCGACGTGTTGCGCTGCGCGCGCCAGTACCTGAGACCGCAGACCTGGGCCTCGGCCGCCGTGGTGCCCAAGGGCTTCAAGACCGACCTCGGCGCCTTGCTCGCGAAGGCCTGAGGCCGACCGCCGCCGAGGGCGGCGCATGGGCCGCGCGCTTTCGGCGTGGGGCCCCGTTCGGTTCCCCTGAGAGGCAACCCCTCGGGGTGCCGGAGTTTCGAACACTCTTGCCGACGATTTGACAGGGAAATTCCCCTCGCGAAATTAGTTTCACGACATGATCGCAGCCCCACTCCCTTTCAACGAGCCGGAGAGGCTGGCCGCCCTCAAGGCCCTCGACATTCTCGATACGCTGCCGGAACCCGAGTACGACGACTTCACTCTGCTCGCCTCCCGCATTTGCGGCACTCCCATCGCGCTCATCAGCCTGATCGACGCGGACCGTCAATGGTTCAAGTCGCGCGTGGGCCTCGACACCCCCGAAACTCCCCGTGATCAAGCCTTCTGCACGCATGCCATCGGGTCGAAGCCCCCGGAGCTTCTCACCGTGGACGATACGCTCAAGGATGAACGCTTCCACGACAATCCCCTGGTGACGGGCCCTCCGGGTATCCGCTTTTACGCGGGGGCTCCCTTGGTGCTCGAGGGCGGGTTCGCGCTTGGCACCTTGTGCGTGATCGATCGGGAACCGCGCCATCTTGAACGGGGGCAGCGAGAAGCTTTAGGTGCTCTGGCACGTCAGCTCACCGCAAGGCTCGAACTGCGAACCGCCAACAAGAAGCTCGCGGACCGCACGCGGGAACTCGAATCGCTCCATGCCGAAAACAACCAGCTCGCCGGGATGGTGGCCCACGACCTGCGAAATCCCTTGCAGGTGATCGACGGCTATGGCAAACTCATGCTGAACGGGCTGATCGGGCCGGTTTCTTCCGCGCAAAAAACCGCTCTTGAAGCCGTGACCCGAAACTGCGCGTTCATGCTGACCTTGGTCAACGACCTGCTGTCCATCTCGCGCCTCAATTCCGGCGCGCTGGAACTGGACAGGGCGCAGACCGCCCTCGGGCGGTTGGTGGCCGACAATGTGGATCTCAATCGTCTGCTTGCCGCCGCCAAAAACATCCACATCGAAACCGACCTGGCTTCCGACCTGCCGCACGTCTCGGTGGACGCCTTCAAGTTCGAACAGGTGCTGAACAACCTGATCACCAACGCCATCAAGTTCTCCCATCCCGGCACGGTCATCCGGGTGTCAGCCCACCGCGAGGGAAACCATGTCCACCTCGAAGTGGCCGACCGAGGGCAGGGTATCCCCGAAGCCGAGCTGTCCCGATTGTTCACCCCCTTCAGCAAAACCAGCGTGAAAAGCACGGGCGGCGAGCCGAGCACGGGGTTGGGACTCGCCATAGCCAAACGGATCATTGAGGGGCACGGCGGCACGATCAAGGTGGCCAGCACCCCGGGCCAGGGCACGACCTTCACCCTGACCCTGCCTCTCACCGTGTCCTGATCCCCCGAGACATCGGGGCATCTCAAGGGGCAGGGGCTCGCTCGTTCCGAAGTTCGACGGTGGTTTTCTGCGCGAACCTGGTAAAGTCATTAGATTGCATCGATGACCATGCAAGCTGACGATCGCGAGGCCGACGCCCTGACCCTCTCACCGGGCTCCCTGCAACCCGGCCTGCTCCAGCGCTATCGTGAGATTCTGAACGCCGGCGGGAGCCAACTTGCATGGTCCGATGGATCGACTCAAGCTCCGTTTCCTGGGGGCGAGCTGACTCGCCTGTCTCCCCAAGACCTGAATGCCACACGCAAGGCCCTGCTGCTTTTCGGAACCGAAGAGGCGATTTCGGAGCACTTTCCCTTCCTGAAAACCCTGTTCATTCGTCGCGGGGGCCTCAGACGGCAAGACTCGGTGACCGAACTGCCCCTGAATTTCATCGCCGCTTTTCAGGCGTTTCGCGACCTGATTCTAACCACCTTCCCCGGGCCGGCCGATAAAAACGCGTCCAAGGCTGCCGACGACCAGGCAAGTCTTCTCCGCACCCGGCTACTTGCATGGTTCTCGGACATGCTCGCGTGCCGCGATGTGGTGCAAATGCGGCCCGCACGCTTCATTCTGGACCGATATTACCTCTCTTTTGAATACCCGAGGGCGATTGAATTCAGGGAAAGCGGCTATTTCAACGAAATTTTCGCCGTGATCCGGGCCTTTGAGCCAACCATGCAAGATGAGAAGGACGCGTTCCGGGAAGCCGAGGAAAGACGGTGCTTTGGCATGGCGCCGCTCCGAGTGGAGGGCCGTTTTTTCAAAATAATGGCCCCCATCCCTGATTTCTCATCGCGTCGCGAAAAATCTTCCGGCCATCGGACCGAAGACCATGCAAGCTTTGTCAACCTGGACAAGGACCTTGAGGTGAGCGGAACCATGCAAGCTGTGGTGACCTCCGGGGCTCTTGACGCTGAACCGCCCATTCCCGACCGAGGCTCGGTCAACCCGTTTCTCGAACTGGTGGCCGCCCGTCGACGCATCCCTGCCTCCCCGCCGCCCGGCACGCCCCCCTCGGCTCCCGTCGCCCGGACCCATCCGGCGGTCTCTTCCGAAACCCCGCACCGCGCCCCGAACCCACACCCCCAAAATTCCCCCTCGCCCCCACAACCCTCCGACCGCACCAGCCGCATTCTGGAGTTTTGCCGCACCCCGCGCCACCGTGAAGAGATCCAGAAACTGGTCGGCATGAACAACCGCGACCATTTCCGCAAGGAAGTGCTCAACCGGTTGATCGCCGAGGGGCGGCTTCGCCCCACCTTGCCCGACAAGCCCAACAGCCCGAAACAAAAGTACGTGGCCACCTGATGGCCCTGATACCCCGGCTGTAACACGTCGCGCCGGGTGTTCCCGATTGACGACCCGCCCGGGCCCAGCTACCCTTTCTACCCTTCCGCCCCCGTTTCCCCTCACAGGGCCTGACCCTCCCGCCCGAACCCGCGCCCCCCAAGGAATCCATGTCCCCCTCCAACCTTCCCGTCCTGTTTCCCTTCGCCGAATACTGGTGGTTCTACCTGGCGTTCATCGTCTTCGTGATCGGCCTGCTCGCCCTCGATCTGGGCGTGTTCCACCGCAAGGCGCACGCCGTCTCCTTCAAGGAGGCCACCGCCTGGACGTGCGTGTGGGTCACCCTCGCGCTCACCTTCAACGTGTTGCTCTACTACTACGCGCGCTGGAGCTTCGCCAACAACGAAACCCTGATGGCCATCCCGGGGTTCGACCCGGCCAAGGAGGCCGGGCGCATCGCGCTCGAGTTCCTCGCGGGTTACCTGGTCGAGCAATCGCTCTCGGTGGACAACATCTTCGTGTTCGTCCTGGTGTTCTCCTACTTCCACGTGAAGCCGCAGTATCAGCACCGCGTGCTGTTCTACGGCATCCTCGGGGCGCTGGTGTTCCGCGGCATCTTCATCGCCATCGGCGCGGCCCTCATGCAGTACAAAGCCGTGGTGTACCTGCTGGGCGCGTTCCTGGTGTTCACCGGCTTCAAGATGATGTTCGGCGGCGAGGCCAAGATCGAGCCCGAAAAGAACCCCATCACCCGGCTGTTCAAGAAGATCATGCCGGTGTCGCACGAATTCGAGGGGCAAAAGTTCTTCTCGCGCAAGGGCGGCGTGCTGCACGCCACCCCGCTGTTCATCGTGCTGCTCGTGCTCGAGGCCACCGACGTGGTGTTCGCCATCGACTCGGTGCCCGCCATCTTCGGCCTCACCAAAGAACCCCTGATCGTGTTCACCTCGAACATTTTCGCCATCCTCGGCCTGCGCTCGCTCTACTTCCTGCTCGCCGGCGCGGTGGACAAGTTCCACTTCCTCAAATACGGACTGGCCGTGGTGCTCACCTTCGTCGGCCTCAAGATGACCGTGCTCGGCTGGCTGTTCGGCGGCCACTTCCCCATCGGCTGGTCGCTGGGCATCATCGCCGGCACCCTGTTCGCCTCGGTCATGCTGTCGCTGGCCTTCCCCCAAAAGGAAACCCCGCACATTCATGTGGAAGGCGACGTGTACGACGACAAAGGGCATCACACGAACAAGCACACCCACATTCCTTAACGGGGAACGGGCGTGATGACCAGACCTTGGGCCTCCGGAGTCATCCGGGGGCTTTTTTTACGGCAGGATTGACGCGGTTTCCGGCCCCTTGCTAGCTTACGTCCCGAAAAGGGAGTAGATCACCCCGCGCAGAGGCGCGGGGTCCGTCCGGCCGTCAGTACGATGCCCTCGCCCGAGGGCGTCCGGTCAGCGGGCAAGCACCGCGCAGGGTCATCGCGACCCGGGCGGTTCCCAGGATCGAGACTTTTGCGGCTTCGCGCGTCATCGCGCGACCACGCTTCGCGGCGGCGCAAAAGGACATCCGGGGCTCCCTCCCCTTTTTCCTTTGGCATTCTCCGCAGGTGGTCTCGCGTGCGCGTCGGCCGTGCGTTTCCACAACCCGAAACCGCAAAGGACTCAGATGTCAGAGCTTCCCGTTCTCTTCACGTTCTCCGAATACTGGTGGTTCTACGCCGCCTTCACCGCCTTCGTGGTCGGCCTGCTCGCGCTCGACCTCGGGGTGTTCCATCGCAAGGCGCACAGCGTCTCCTTCAAGGAGGCCACGGTGTGGTCGATCGTGTGGGTGAGCCTCGCGCTCGCCTTCAACGTGTTCTTCTACTTCTTCGCCAAACACTCCCTCGCCGGCAACGAAACCCTGATGGCCCTCCCCGGCTTCGACCCGCAGGCCGAGGCGTGGCGCGTGTCGCTGGAGTACCTCACGGGTTACGTGGTGGAGAAGTCGCTTTCGGTCGACAACATCTTCGTGTTCGTGGTGGTGTTCGCCTACTTCCAGATTCCGCCGCAATACCAGCACCGCGTGCTGTTCTTCGGGATCATCGGCGCGCTGGTGTTCCGCGCGATCTTCATCGCCCTCGGGTCGGTGCTGATGCAGTACCAGGCGATCGTCTTGCTGATGGGCGCGTTCCTGGTGTTCACGGGCTTCAAAATGATGTTCGCCGGCGACCATCAGGTTCACCCCGAGAACAACCCGGTGATCAAGCTGCTCAAGCGGATCATGCCCATCACGCCGCAGCTCGAGCAGCAGAAGTTCTTCGTGCGTAAAAACGGCATCCTGCACGCCACGCCGCTGTTCGTCGCACTCCTGGTCCTCGAAGCCACCGACGTGGTGTTCGCCATCGACTCGGTGCCCGCCATCTTCGCCATCACCAAGGAACCGCTGATCGTGTTCACCTCGAACATCTTCGCCATCCTCGGTCTGCGTTCGCTGTACTTCCTGCTCGCCGGCGCGGTCGACAAGTTCCATTTCCTCAAGTACGGCCTCTCCATCGTCCTCGTGTTCGTGGGTCTGAAGATGACCCTGTTCCACTGGCTGCTGGACGGCGCGAAGTTCCCCATCGGCTGGTCGCTGGGCTTCATCTCGGTGACCATCGCGGGCTCGGTGGTCTTGTCGCTGCTGTTCCCCAAAAAGGCTCCCCCGGCGCCCTAGCGCCGGCGAAGGGCTCTCTCACGGTTCGCACCCCGCCCTCGCCCGCAAGGGCGCAGGCGGGGTTATCATTGCCGCATGATCGCTTTCCGCATGGCGCTCCTCCTGGCGGCCGTTCCCGTGCTGGCCGGCATGACGCCCGAAGTTCCGGCCGGCTCCCCCGCCGAAGCGGGCGTCTCGACGCCGGGCAAGGTGGCTTTGCTCCATGGTCTGGGGCTCAATTCCTCTTCCCTGAAAAAAGTCCGCGAGGCCCTCAAGGCCGATGGCTATCGCGTGTGTTCCCTCGATTACCCCTCGCGCGGCTTTCCCATCGATACCTTGGTGCGGCGCTTCGTGCGGCCCGCGCTGACGCGCTGTTTCAAGGATTCGGGGTCGGTCGATTTCGTGACCCATTCGATGGGCGGTATTCTCGTGCGTCGTCTGTCCACCTTGCCCGACTCGTCGCACCCTCTCCGCATCGGCCGCGTGGTGATGATCGCGCCGCCCAACCAAGGCAGCGAGGTGGTGGACAGCATGGCGGGGTCATGGCTGTTCGGAGGCCTGCTGGACGCATGGGGCGGGCCGGCGGGCCATGAACTGGGCACCGATTCGGGATCCATGCCCCGCAGGTTGACCCGCTTGGGACCGCCGGCCTTCGCGTTCGGCGTGATCGCGGCCAATAAATCCCTCGATCCCTTGTTCTCGGAATGGATCGCGGGGCGCGACGACGGCAAGGTTTCGGTGGAAAACACCAAACTGGAGGGTATGCGCGACTTCGTGGAGGTTTCCTCGTCCCACACGATGGTGCTGTGGAAGGATGAAACCGTGCGGCAGGTGCGGGCGTTCCTGAAAACCGGGCGTTTCGAGCACCGCTGAACCGGGAGTGCGCTTGTTCTCTATAAAAGGCACGGGCATTTAGTGATCATTCGTGATACATTATACACGTGCGCAATAAGCCGCGGAAAGTGAAGGGTATCATGACGTTCACGACCAGATTAATTCTTCTGGGATTGACCGCTTTCGCGTCCGGAGTCGCCAATGCGCAGATAGACACCAGTATCCTCAAAAGTGGAAACACTTGGGTCTATGAACGACGCGAGGAAAACCGCAACGCCGGCAGCATCCAGTCCGGTTTTACCGGTACCATCCGCCTGACCATCGACAGCCTTGCCGTGGTGGGCGACACCGTAAAATTCCGCGTGACGCGTCGCGATTCAGGTCAGGCCTTGGTTGTCGCCGTGGGCACGGACCCGACCAGCATTACCACTCAAACGACGCTTTATGCGTTTCATGCAGGGGCCTACTCGCCTTCCGTCCCCTTGTTCGCCACCAGCCACACCTTTGCACCGAACTCGTTCGCCATGGTGGAGTACGGCGGTGACACTGTGCGCTACAAGCATCTCACGACGGGCGGAGGCTGCCTGAATGCGGCGATCATCAATTTGGAAGGCGTGGGGCTGGTGGAAGATTCGGAAACGTGGGGAGGGTGCGGCAACACCAGCGGCGTCGACCGCTATCTCCTCATGTCTTGGAACGGACGGACATTCACCCGGGACAGCGTTCATGCCGTGGCATTGCGGGCGCTTCCGGCCCGGAAAACCGCCACCGTACACCGGCTTCGCCTCGACGGATACCGCCCGCGCGTCGACCACCGCGGCGCCTCGTTCGATCTGAAGGGCCAACGGATCGTTGTCGAGTCCCGCACGGGGGGAACCCCTCAGGCCAGGCCCTGAACTCCCGAAACCAGCTGTGGGCGTTTAGGAAGACGGGTCACTCAGGATCCAGGATCTGGGGCCCGACGCCCCGCTCGCCCAGTTTATCCATCGGATTCCGGAGCGGGCAATCACGGATCGACAGGCACCCGCACCCGATGCAACTATCGAGCTGATCGCGCAGCCGCGTCATCCGCTCGATGCGTTCATCCAGATCAACCCGCCACGCCTTCGACATCCGCGCCCAGTCGGCCTGGGTGGCGACGCCCTCCTCCGGCAACGCCTCCAGCGCCGCGCGGATTTCCGCCAGCGGAATGCCCACGCGTTGCGCCACCTTGATCAGCGACACCCGGCGCAGCACGTCGCGCGCGTAGCGACGCTGGTTCCCCGCGTTGCGGGTGGCTTGAATCAGGCCTTTCGCCTCGTAAAAGTGCAAAGCCGACACGGCAACGCCGCTGCGGGCGGCGACCTCGCCCACGGACAAATCGGCTTTCCAATGGTGTTGCGTGTCCTGCCCGGATTTTTTCACGGCCGCCATCAAATCCCCCCTTGACCTCAATCTTACTTGAGGGAATATACTTGATGAGGCGGAACGCGGCGGGACGGGTCGGGCTCACATCTCCCGTACCAACAACCCGATCACCTGAACGTCGCGTTCCGCTAATCCGAAGTGTCGTTTCTTTCGGTGGTCGACAACGTTGCGGCGGCCAGCACGACGGTGGCCATCCACAGGCAATCGGCCAACAGCAGGTGGGTCAATTGCATCCACACCGGGGCCAACAGCAGCAGGTTCACGAATCCGGCCACCACTTGGAGTGACACCAACCCGCCCACCAGCACGGCGGCCTTGCGCACCGCGGCGCGCCGATCGGACGCCAGTGGAATGGTCACCGCCACGATCCACAGGGCGGCGAGAATCGCCAGCACCGGATGCCACACGCGCAAGCGCACCAGAATGTGGGAGTCGGGATTGAAATCCATGGCGATGCCGGCCGACAAGGTTTCGGCGGGGAACAGCGTGTTGCCGAGCGCCGCCACGGCGCCGGATGAACCCGCCAGGATCAGCAGCAACAAGGCCGCGACGAACTTCCACGCCCCGGCCCGACCGAGTCCCAGACCCCGCGCCGCCAAAGGCGCCCGCCCATACCACCCTGCCAGCACCATCCAGCCGATCAGAATGAAGGTGTTGGCCAAATGAGCGGCCATCCACCACCCGCGCGCCACCGAAGGATTATCGGCCACCATCTCAAAGATGACCAGGCCCGCGCCCAAGAGCGCCTCGATGACCAGAAAGATCGCCGACCACACCACCGTCAGTCGCGCCGGGTGGCCTTTGGCGAAAACCCTGAAAGTCGAGACCACCCATGCCGCCATCAGAATCAACAGCAACCCGCTGGTCACACGGTGCGTGAACTCGATGATGGTCTCGAGCGTGGGCGAACGCGGAATCACCACCCCGTTGCACAGCGGCCAATGGTCGCCGCACCCCGCGCCCGATCCCGTGATGCGCACCCACGCGCCCCACAGGATCACCGCGAGGGTGTAGAGGATGGTGGCGACGGCCAAGCGACGGTGAGATGTAAGAGTGCGAAACATGAATCAAAGGCCTTCCAAACAGTACAGCAATACAACTGTACAACAGTACAAGGCAAAGACCGAAGTCGACGCGTTGAGAGTCGTGTGCCTCTTGAAGTCACATCCTCTTTTACTGTTGTACAGCTGTACTGTTGCACTGTTTTAGGGTTTCCCCTTCCGTTGAATCTCCGAAACCTTCACCAAGGCCTCCAGCGGCGTCAGCGCATTGGCGTCCAGCGACATGACGGCATCATAAACGGCGCGGTGGACGGGGTTTTCCACCAGAATTTTTTCGGGGGTTCCGGAAGCCGCCGGGCTGTTGAACAAATCCACCTGCGGCGTCACACGCTTTGTGACCGCCGGGCTTCTCGCCGCGGGGACATGTCCTTTGCCGACGCCCACCGTGCCGGTCTGCTCCAACTCGGCGAGGATCTCGCCGGCGCGACCGATGACGGAATCCGGAACTCCCGCCATCCGCGCCACCTGAATGCCATAGCTTGAGTCGCACGCGCCGTCCACCACCTTGCGCAGGAAGATCACCTCGCCGTTCGCCTCGTGCACGGTGACCTGGGCGTTGTGCAGACGCGGCAGCTTGTCGGCCAGGCGCGTCAGTTCATGATAGTGGGTGGCGAACAAGGTACGCGCCGCGATGGCGGGATTCTCATGCAGCGCCTCGGTGATGGCCCAGGCGAGCGACAGACCGTCGTAGGTGCTGGTGCCGCGCCCGATTTCGTCGAGCAGCACGAGGCTGCGCGGCGTCGCATGGCGCAGGATCGACGCGGTCTCAATCATCTCCACCATAAATGTCGATTGCCCACGCGCCAAACGATCCGAAGCCCCCACGCGCGTGAAGATGCGATCGACAAGGCCGACGCGTGCGAAGTCGGCGGGCACGAACGAACCCACCTGCGCGAGCAAGGCGATCAAACCGGTCTGCCGCAAGTACGTGGACTTACCGGCCATGTTGGGGCCGGTGACCAGCACCACTTGGCGATCGCGCGTGTTGAGCTCCACATCGTTGGCGATGTATGACCCGGTCTCAGAAAGAGCTTCAACGACCGGATGCCGGCCACCCAGAATACGCAGGCCCGCATCTTCGGAAATCTCGGGGCGCGTAAAGCGCAGGTCGACGGCAGCCGCAGCCAACGACTGCAACACATCAAGAATCGCCAACGCACGCGCCGCCGCCAGAAGGCGCGGCGCCTCGGCGGTCACCTCGTCGCGAATGCCGCAGAAGATCTTGTACTCCAGCGCGTTGATGCCCGTCTCGGCGCTGAGAATGCGGTTCTCCCACTCCTTCATCTCGGGGGTGATGTAGCGCTCCGCGCCGGTGAGGCTTTGCTTGCGCAGATAATGCGCGGGCACCTTGTCCTCATGCAGCTTGGTCACTTCGAGGTAATAGCCGAACACCTTGTTGTATCCCACTTTGAGGCTGGGGATGCCGGTGGCGTCCTTCTCGCGCTGCTGCAGGTTGTTCAGCCACTCGCGCCCGTCGCGGATACCGGCATTCAATTCATCAAGTTCCGCGAACGCGCCGGGGCGGATCATGCCGCCCTCGCGCACGGTGAGCGGCGGGCGCTCAGTGAAATGCGACGCCAACGCGAGACCGCGTTCGGTGAGGCCCGCAAGCGCTTCAACCTGATCGGCGAACAGCGGGGACTTCACATCGCGCAACAAGTCACCCGCGCGCCCGGCTTCAACGAGAGAATGTCCGAGGCCCAGCAAATCGCGCGCGTGCACGCGACCGGAACCGCACTTGGCGACGATGCGTTCAAGGTCGTTGATGCCTTGCAGGTGGGCCCGCAAAGCGCGCGCGACCTCGGGTCGCTCCGTCAACTCCTGCACCGCGTCAAGGCGCGCTTCGATGGCGGCCTTCTCCAGCAAGGGGTGGGTGAGCCACTGCTTCAACGCGCGGCCGCCCATCGCCGTCACGGTGCGGTCGATGAGGTGGCAGAGCGTGCCTGCCTCGTCCTCGCCGTGGATGGGGCGGATCAGTTCAAGGTTGCGCACCGTGGCGGCATCGAGGGTCATGTGCCCCGCGAAGCGCGACGCGGCGAGGCTTGTGAGATGCGAGAGCTCCGACTTCTTGCTGTCCTTGGCGTAGGCGAGGGCCGCCGCGGCCGCGCGCAGGCCGCGGGGAAGGTGCGCGCAATCGAACGCCTCGAGCGAGGCGACCTTGAACTGGCGTTGCAGCGAGGCGACCCCTTCCTCAAGCTGGAAGTAACCCTTGGGCAAGGTGGTCAGCGGCACGCGCTCCCGCTCGCGGAATTCCACAAGCGCGGCCGGCACGTCGAACGCCTCGGGGTACAGAATCTCCTGCGCGTTCAGGCGATAGATCTCGCCCGCGATCTCGTCGGGTGAACCTTCCGCCACACGGAACTCGCCCGTGCTGAGATCGAGCCACGATAGCCCCGACGGTTCATCGCCCGAACCCGGCCACACCGACGCGAGATAATTGTTGCTTTTGGCCTCGAGGTAATTCTCCGACAGCGCCGTTCCGCGCGTCACGATTTCCGTGACTTCGCGCTTCACCAGACCCTTGGCCAGGGCCGGGTCCTCCACCTGCTCGCACACCGCCACCCGCAGGCCGGAGGCGATCAGTTTGGGCATGTAGCGCTCGAGTGCGTGATGCGGAAACCCCGCCAGCGGCGTGGGGTCTTTGCCGCCGTGGTTGCGGGCGGTCAGCGTGATGCCGAGGAGCTTGGAGGCGGTGATCGCGTCGTCGCCGAAGGTCTCGTAAAAATCCCCCATGCGGTAGAGCAAAAGCGTGTCGGGGTTCGCGGACTTGATGTCCATGAACTGCTTCATCATGGGGGTGAGGGACATGGCGGGGAAAGATAGCTGACGGCCCACGGCTTACAGCGGACGGTGAACGCGGAAAATGCGGAATTGCGGCGATTTAGGCGGATTTTGGGAGGGATGGTGGGGGTGGGGTGACCGCCGGGTGGGGTCAAGCGGCATTGCCTGCAGCGCTCGACTTGAGGCTCTACCGCATTCAGTCGTCCCGTGCGTCTAAAATCGTCCTAATCACACGGGGGTTCCTTGCGCAGTGGAACACACCATGCACAACAATCTCTTCATCGTTCAATCGATAATACACAACGTAGGGAAAGCGAGACAACAAGCACCGTCGAAAGCTTCCGTGGACCTCTGGGTACAAACGAGGCTGGCGAGGCAATGCATGCGCGGCGGCATAAAATGTCCGAAGAAATTCCTCACCAAGACCATTTGCATGGGATTCATACCACGCGAAGGCATCAAGAACATCGTCCTCGATGCCAGGAAGAAAACGTATTGCGAGATTCATTTACGACGATCGATTCGACTCTTGAGCTCTTCCAGCGAAATCGTATTCCCGGGATTTGCCTCATAAGCCGCCAATCGCGCATCCAATTCCGCTTTGTGACCATCCGGTACATGCAGTCCAGAATCCTCAGCAGCAATATGATCCCACATTTCTTCAACAAGCAGAATTTTCTCTGCCGTACTCAACTCATAAAATTGAGGAATTTCTCTAACGCGCATTAGTGTCCTCCTGGACAGTGACCATTCACAATATAAATCGACCGGACCTTAGGAATTTCTAAGCCCCCACCCGATTGATGTCCGCGCTTTCCAGGATGTAAACGTCCGCCTTGCCCTGCGCCACGCGCAGCATGGCGCGGCCCAGCCGCTCCGACGTGGTCGCGTACTTCGGGAGGAGCGCCACCACCAGCGGGAACAACGGCCGGAAAATCGTGATGCCGACGTCGTACAACTTCGTCGCGCTGCGGATCCCCGGCCCCGGCCGAATGAACGCCGGGCGCACGCAGCCTGAGTGTTTGAACGGCAACGCCTTGATCCCTTCCTCCACACGCCGGCGCACGCGCGGCCACATGCCGGGCCCGCCTGCGCCCGCGGCGGAGCAATAGCAGAACGAGAACACGGGGTTCAGGCGCAACAGCGTGCGCGCCCACAGCATGGTGAGTTGTTCGGTCACAACCGAATACGCCGCCTCGTCCTTGCTGAGCGAGGTGACCCCGATGGCCCACACGCAGGCGTCGTAGCCCGTGAGTTGCGGTTCGACCGAGGACAGATCGAAGAGATCAGGCATCAACAGTTCGCGCAGCTTGGGGTGCGCCTCGCCGCAGGCTCGCCGCCCCACCACAAGGACCTCGGAAACCTGCGCGTCGGCCAGCGCCTCGCGCAGCGCGCCCTTGCCGACCATGCCCGAAGCGCCGAGGAGTATGAGTTTCATGCGCGAATAATAGCCCAAACCCGGGCGGCCCGCCGCACCGTGGGGTCAGTTCGCGCAGGCGGGGTTCGAGCCGCCGCACCGGGTCAGGGGCATGGTGATGGTCGAATCGACTCCCGCGCCCGTGGTGATGATCTGGGTGGACTGGTAACCCCGCAGGGTCGGCGACAGGGTATCGATCGCCTGAAGCGTGACGGTGGTCGGCACTCCCGGTTTGAAATACTTGTGCGTCAACACCCGGTCGAACAGTTTGGTGCCGCTGGTCTGGAAGGTCCAGGGCGACACCGTGGCGTTGGTCGTGCTCGCGAGGGTCGCGTTGGTGCCGACGACCCAACAGATGTTGGCGGTGTTGCGGCACCGCAGGCTGCGAAGCGACTCGGTGGTGCCCGGCACGAGACTCGTGACGAGATTGGCGCCCGGCGAGCCGGTGACGTTGGCGCGAATGACGCCGCTGTCGCCCGCCACATAAATGCTGGCGGCGCCCGGCGTCCCGCCGGTGACCAGAACCGAATTCAAATTCTGTCTGGTACCGCTCGATTGATACGTCCAGCTGGCCGTGGAGGTGCTGGAGAGCCAGCGGTACGTGCCGCGATCGCCCGCCACGTAGGTGTTGTTGCCCGAGGGAGAGATGAAAATGTCCCGCAAGCGCGCCGAGACGGTCCCCGCGCCGCCGAACTGGGTCCACGTGGCGCCGCCGTCTCCGGTCCGAAGCGTGCCGCCCCCGTCGCCGACGATGAACCCGATGGCCGCGGCATACGGGCGGAAATACACGCTGTTCAGGTTGGCCGATGCGGACGGAAAGGCGCGGCCGGCGTTGTTGGTTTTACGGATCGCGCCCGATGACCCGACGACAAGGGCCGAATCTCCATTGAACGCATGAACCCCCAGGTAATCATGGGACCCGAGGTCGCTCCCGTCCCCTTCACGGCTCCAGGTCCATCCGCTGTCGAGGGTTCTCAAAACCACGCCGTCGTCGCCCGCAATCCATCCGCGGGCGGCGTCGAGGAAGCTACCGCTGCGCAAGGTCACATCGACTTCGCTGAACATGGACGTCCAGGTCGCACCCCCGTCGGTGGTCCGCAGAATCGTGCCGTTCGCCCCGAAGGCGTATCCGAAATCGGCGGAGGTGAAAAACGCGCCATGGAGATCCGCGGAGGTGCCGCTGGTTTGCTCGGTCCAGTCGGCGCCCGTATTGATTGTTTTCAAAATGGTGCCGCCGCTCCCGACCGCGTACCGCGTCGCGGCGGTGGCGGTCAGAAACACCCCGTTCAGCCGCGGCGCGACGCTTTTGCTCGCGGCGAGCAAATCGCCGCCGCGGACGGTTTTCAGAATCGTGCCGTCGGCCCCCACGGCAACCGCCGTGGCGGCGGCGGTGGCCCACACCCCGCGCATCGCCACCGAAGACGCCGGATTATACTGGAGCGTCCACGTGGTCCCGCCGTTGGTGGTTTTGAGGATCGCTCCCGATTCGCCCACCACGTAACCGACGGTAGCGCTCACGAAGTGCACCCCCACGAACGTTTCCGAAGCGACCGCGGCGGGAACCGTTTGCTTGGTCCACGTCACCGAAGCGAGCGTGCCGGTTCCATTGGTGGTTTTGGCGATCAGGCCGTTCTCGCCCACCACGTAACCGATGTTGTTGTCGGCGGTCGAAAAACTGACGCCGCGCAAATTCGTCGTGCCGATGGCGGTTCCGGGCGGCACGAGGTCGTTGAAAAGCGTGGTCGCCGTGCGGTCGGCGCTTCGGCGGATGGCTCCCCCGTTGCCGACCACCCAGATTCTGTTGTTGCCCACCGAAACCGCGCGCCACCCGTCGGTGCGGCGTTGGGTCCAGGACGATCCCGCATTCGAGGTGCTGTAGATGCCGTTGTCCGCCACCAGCCACCCGATCGTGGTGCTGACGTTCGCGATGCCACGCGCCGTGGAGGTGCCCAAGGCCGTCACGGTGATGTTGGCCCATGTGGGCGGATTGCTGGTGCCCGTCGTCGTGCGCCGGATGCGACCGTTGTTGCCCACAGCCACCACGGTAGTGGCGCTGAAAGCCGCGACCCCGTTGAGAGCCTGATCCGCCGACCCGACGTTCGACCAACTCCAACCGCTGTCGGCGGTGCGCAGGATCGACCCGTCGCCCCCCACGGCCCACCCCGCGGCGGTGCTGAAAAAGTGGGTGGCGTTCAGGGACGCGGTCGATTGCGAATTGCGTTTCGACCATCCGCCGCCGACGTTGCGCCAGTTCGCGCCGTTGGTCGCCGTGGCGACCAGAATGGTCTCCTCGTCGCCGACCGCCATGACGGCGTTGTCGGCGGTCGCGTGAACCCCGCGCAGGGTCGACGTGGTGAGGCGATTGGTGTCCTGAACCGACCAGCCGGCGCCGTTGTTGGTCGTCAGCAGAATCCGCCCCTTCTCGCCCACCGCCCATCCCACCGACACCGTCCCCATGCGGACGGAGGTCAGGTTGCCCGTGCCGGGTGGGTCGATCGTGGACCAGGTGCCGCCGGCGTTGGTCGTGCGGCGGATCACGTTCGCGTCGCCGACGGCGACCCCTTCGAGCAACCCGGTGAAATGCACGCCGCGAAGCGTTTCGGTGGTGCCGGAGGTTTTCGTGGACCAATTGCGGATGTGGGTCGCGGGGATCGTGACCGGCGTCCAGGTCGCGCCGGCGTTCGTCGTTTTGAGAAAGGTCATCGAGTCACCGGCGGCATATCCGGTCGTCCCGTTGACGAAGGACACCTTGTTGAGCCGGCGCGTGGTCACGCCGGAAGCCTGCCGCACCCAGGTCGCGCCGCCGTCGACCGTCCGGATGATCCATCCCCCGGTTCCCACGGCGTAACCCGTATCGGTCGACGCGTTGATGGTATCCGGGAACACCACCGACCTGAGCTCCTCGGTCGTTCCGCTGTTCAGCAGCGACCAGGCGGTTCCGCCGTTGACGCTTTTCACGATGCGGCCGCTGTCTCCCACGGCATACCCCGTGGATCCGTTCTTCATGAACCACACGCCGTGGTACGTCCCCGCGTTGCCGGTGGCGTCTTCGCCGAAGGCGAGGGAGTCGCGCGTCACGCCGTCGATTTTCAGGCGCAGATACCGGATGGGAGCCGTGGTCAGGGAAACGTTCGCCAAAAACCGCGTCCGCAACACGGAGTAGGCCGCCGAAACCGTTTTCACCACTTCGGTCACCTTGTCGGGCAAAACGGCGAACGTCACCGAGTCGATGTGAACCGTATCGCGGCGCGCGGGAGACATAGTCGTGTCGATGGTGTAAAAGCGGGCCTTCCAGTTCCGCAAGGCCGTCAGCTCGTAGTCGCGCGCGGCGATGCTCACCGCGCCGGTGTCGGGCCGGCCGGTGACCGGAATCCGGTCGATGATGGTGGTTTCACCCGGCGCGGTGAGAATGATGATCAGGGTATCGAGCGAAAAGGTGGTGTCGGCGCCGGCCGCGCTTTTGCCGAGCAACTCCCGCCTGGCTTCGAACGAAAGTTCGAACGCCGCGTAACCGGGATGAGCCGCCTTGCCTGCGGCCTCACGATCTCCATCGAGCAAACACGCACTCAACAGAACCGTCGTCACCAGGGCCAGAACCCCACGAATCAAATGGCGAAACTTCAGAATCACGGAACCTTTCCTTCGTCCCTGGACGAGTAAAAGGTTCAAAGCAAATGGCGAGCCAATCCGGCAAAAGCTCGACCAAGCATGGCGACCTGAAAAATCTTTAAAATTCTCCCATATTTTGACTGAACGACCCAAAACGATCTTTCAAGCGGCTGGGAACACCCTCACCTCATCGAGCGTGTGACGTTTTGTTTCTGAACCGTGCCGTTTTGACAAATCACGGTCGCCTCGGCGCACCCAGGATCGCTCCCGTCCCGGGCCTATTTCACAAAGTCACCGGCTTCCACCTCGGCCAAAAACCGCGCGCGAAACGCGACGGTGAAGTCGTGCCGCGCCTCTGCCCACCGCTTCGCCGTGGTCGTGTTCATCCGATCCTTCAGCAACATCAATTTCTCGGCAAAGTGGTTGAGCGACGACGACTTTTCCCCGCGATACGAGGTGGCGTCCAGACGGGTACGTTCGGGAATGGCCGGGTCGTACAACGCCTGGTTCACGCTGCCTCCGTAGGCAAAACAGCGCGCGATGCCGATCGCGCCGATGGCCTCAAGCCGATCGGCATCCTGCACGATCCGGAATTCGATGGTCTTCTCCGCCACCACGCCCGACAACTCTTTTCCAAACGACATGCCCGCCAGAATCGTCAGCACGTGAACCACATCCTTCTCGTCGATGCCTGTTCCATCACCGCCGGGTTGACCGCACAACCCCCGCAGGAAATCCTCCAACTCCCGCTGGGCCTTGTCCGCGTCCTCCACGAGTTTCGGGTCGGCCACATCGTGCAAAAGCGCCGCCAGCTCGATCACGAAGGCCTCGCCGCCCTCCGCCGATTGCAGCTTCAGAGCGTTGCGCCGCACGCGATCGGTGTGAAAAAAATCGTGGCCGCACGAACGGCCGGTGAGGCGCTCGCGGGCGTAGGTTTCGGCGGAAATGATCGCCTTGATTCGAGAATCTGTCGTCATGAAATGAAAAGTAAGTGGTCGGAGAGAGCCTCTAGAGCTCATGGCTTGTGGGGAGTGGGGGTCGGGAGGTGATTCAGGACGCAGGTCAACGCACATTCATTTCATGTCAGGAATTCATGGTGGCCACGACCCACCACCCACGCCCCTCATGACGACACCCCCAAATGTTATCCTTCCCTCATGGGCTACCGCGGCGGAAACAACTTCGACGAACGCGACAAACTCTTCGGCGCGTCATCCGGAAAACCCGGGCTGAACCGTGACGTGAAGAAAAACCTGGACGCGCTCTTCGCCCCCAAGGCGCAGGCGCAGGCGCAGTCCGAAGCCTGCAAAGACGGCCACGCGTGGATCCGCGACTGGGATCGCACGTTCAAATGCGTCCGCTGCAAAACCCTCAAGCCCGACCAGTCCGCCCGCCTTTGAGGTTTCAAGGGTCGAAATCCTTGATTTCAACGGGATTTCGGGGCTGCAAACCAGCGGGCCTTGTGGTTCGCCTTGCTCGGGGAAGTCTCAGGGACTAAATTTGGGCCCTGAATTTCAGGTTTTTACACGACCTTCGGAGCCATCCATGACCCGCAACAAACTCCTCGTCCTGCTGCTCATCTACGTCGTCGGCGCGTTCGCCAGCGCGAACTGGGCCGTCTCCATTCAGAACGCGGACGGCCTGTGGAGCGCCGCCGGCCTGCTCGGCCTCGTGTTGTGGACCTCGTTTTTCGGCTTCTGCAACGCGCTCACCTGGATCACCTACTGGAGCCGCGAGCACTGGATGGGACGCTGACATCTTCCCCTCCCTTCTCCATCATCGCTTGCGCGATGGAGAAGGGAGGGGTGGCCCGAAGGGCCGGGGTGGGATGAGGACTATTCAATCGCCACAACCCGCAACTGAATCCGTTTCTGACCCCGGAACACGTTCCATTCCGGGTGGAAGACCAGCCTCTTCAACCGGTCGCGTTGCTCCAGGCCATCGAGCATGTGTCCCAGGTTGAAGGCGATCGCATCGAGCGTTTGCCCCCCGCCCGGCGCGCGCACCGAGAACTTGAGGTGCTTCTCTCCCACCAGACGCGGCACGCCGTACAACTCGACGTCGGCCGCGTGAAACAGCGGCGCTTCGTTGCGCGGGCCGAACGGTTCGAACCGACGCAACCACAATAATCCGTCACCGGTGATTTCGCGCAGGTCCACATCCACGGTGGCGGCGACCTCGTGCGGCGGCGGGCCGTCGGCAAAAATCGCCGCGGCGCGCGCCACCATCGCCTCGCGGAACGCGGGAATGTTTTCGGCGCGGATGGAGAACCCGCACGCGAACGCGTGGCCGCCCCATTTCTCGAACAAATGCGCGTGCGCCGCCAGCGCCTCGTGCAGGTTGAACCCGCGCACCGTGCGGCCGCTGCCTTTGGCCACGCCGCGCTCGTCCACCGAAAGCACGAACGACGGGCGGCGGTATTTGTCCACGAGGCGCGCGGCCACGATGCCGATCACGCCCTCGTGCCACGCCTCCGAATGCACCACCAGGCAGGCGTCGTCGCGCAAGCGCTCCTCCACCATCGCAAGCGCCTCAAGGGTGTTGCCTTGGTCGAGGGTGCGCCGCTTGACGTTGGCCGCTTCCATCTTGTCGACATGGCGGTGCGCTTCGCGCTCGTCGGCGGAGAGAAACAGTTTGAGGCTCGTCTCGGGGCTGCCGAGGCGGCCCGTCGCGTTCAGCAGCGGCGTCACCTTGAACAGAATGTCGGTGCTGGTGAGCGCCGCCGCATCGACCCCCGTGCGCTCCAAAAGCACGCGCAGTCCCACGTTCTGCGACGCGGCCATGCGCCGCAGGCCCGCGCGCACCAGGCCGCGGTTCTCGCCGTGCAGCGGCACGTTGTCCGCCAGGCTGCCGAGCGCGAGCAGGTCGAGGTGTTTGGCGGCATCCACGAACGGCACGCCCGGCGTGCCGCGCAGGCTTTCAGACAACGCCTCCAGCAAGCGCCAGGCGACCCCGCAGCCCGACAACCCCTTGTTGGGGTACGGGCATCCGGGTTGGTTGGGGTTGAGGATGACCTCGGCGCTCGGGAGCACGGGAGGCGCCTGGTGATGGTCGGTGATGATCACCTTGAGGCCGATCGACCGCGCGTATTCGACCTCTTCCACGGCGGACACGCCGGTGTCGACCGAGATCACCCACTGCGCGCCGCGTTCCTTGAGCTGGTCGAGCGTGCGCGGCGTCAACCCATAACCCCCGTCGAACCGGTTCGGCAGAATCCAGTCGGCGTCGAAGCCGAGGTCGCGCAGGCCGAGGTAGAGCAGGGCCGCTCCCGTGACGCCATCCACGTCGTAGTCACCGTGCACGGCCACGCGTTCGCCCCTGGCCCGCACGCCGCCAAGCAGGTCGACGGCGCGCTCGATGCCGAGCAGGGCTTGCGCGCCATCCATGGCGGGCGCGGCTTCGGGGAGAAAAAACGCACGCGCGTCTTCCTTCGTGCGGATGCCGCGCGCGAGCAGCAGGTCGGCCACGAAGAGCGGTCCGTTGATGTCGGCCGCGAGCGCGCGGCGGATCTCGTCGCTCTCGCGCGGTGGCGGCGGGACGATGCGCGGCGCGCCCTCGAAGGCGAGAGGAGCGGGAGTCTCCGAGGCGGCGGCGTGTTCGGGCGACACGATCATGCCGGGGCTCCGCGCGTCTTGGCGACTTTGGCCTCGTACTCCAAAAACAAGCCCGTGAGGGCGATGGAAGGCTTGGAGTACTCGCGCACCGCGCGGTGCGACTCCTCCAGAAATCCCGCGAAGGCCTGCACGTCGCCGATGTCCTCGAACGCGCCCAGCGGCGCGAGCAATCCCTCGTCCCAACCGGCACGTGCGAGCGCGGCGGCGGTCCATCGATAGCCGTCCGCCTCGCCGCGCGGCGCCGATTCGGAGGCGGGAGCGGCGGCGCGCAACACCTGATGCGCCCGCAACAGGCGCATGATGGAGTGCAGAAGGCGCGCGGTGCGCTCCAGACCTTCGGCGCCGCCGGGGATCTCCGCGGCGAAGTCGGCGAACACGCGCCAATCCGACGACGCGGCCGCGAGGAACCTCCGGGCTTCGTCAAGCAAGGCCTCGCCGTCGTCGCGCAAAAGCTCGAGATAGGCGCCCGGCGATCCCTCGGCGAGCGGCAGCAGGCTCGCCACCGGCGCGAGGCCGGCGCGGCGCGCCAGCGACTCCGCCGCTTGGCGGAAGGCGCCTTCCGGCAGAGGCGACAAGCCCAAATGCAGGCAGCGCGACAACAAGGTCTGCATCAACCCCGAGCGATGATCGCTCGCGATCAGGAAGTACACATCGACGGGCGGCTCCTCCAGCGTCTTCAGCAGCGCGTTGGCCGTCTCCGGGTTGAGCGACTCGAGCCACGGCACCAGCACGAGGCGCGCCCGCCCGCCGGTCTCCGCGTAACGCAGGCGGCCGAGCAAATCCCGCACCTGCGACATGCGCACCATCGCCTTCTCGGCGACGCCGTAGGCGTAGGGATCCGCATGCCACGCCTTGATGCTCTCGCCCAATTCCTCAAGCTGTCCCGATTCGGGCCCGGCGTCCTCGCCGTCGTCGTCCCCCCCGCCCACGGTGTCGCCGTCCTTCGGCTTGCTCTTGTCGTTTTTGGTGATGGGAATCAAATACAACAGGCTTTCGAGCGCCGAGGCGTCGAAGGCGCGGCACGGGAAACACGCGCCGCAAGGTTTGCGCTCCGGGCTTTCGCATGAGAGGATTTGGGCGATGTCGAGCAGAAGGGCATGCTGGCCGAGCCCCGGCTCACCGTGCACCAGCAGCGCATGCGGAAAGCGGCCGGCGCCGAGCGCGCGCGACAGACGCTGTTTGGCGTCGTCCTGACCAAGCGTGCGGGGAAATTCGAATTTCATGTTGCCAAAGTTAGGAAGCGGTTTCGGGGGCGATCGAATGGAAAGTTTCTCGGCGGTGTGATGGGCGTCACGAAGTACATGAAACAAGTTCGGAGCTCAAAGTGCAGAGCGCAGAAACCGATCGACACGAACGCTTTTCGACCCGCCACGCCTTCTTCGCGACAGCTTGAAGCGAGCACGTTGCGTTTCTGAGTTCTGAGTTCAGAGTTCAGAACTTCATCTATCGTCCCCTCAACCACGCCTCCGGGTCCTGGGTTTTGGTGCCGCGGCGCACTTCGAAGTACAACGTGCCGGGGCGCGCGGCGAGCGTGGCCATTTCCTGGCAGGTGTTGACCACATCGCCCACGCCCACTTTAATCCCGGCGAGGTTGGCGTAGATGGTGAAATAGCCGGAACCGTTGTCGAGGATGATGCCGGGACCGTAACCGGGAATCGCCGTCACCATCGCCACCTCGCCGGTCACAGCCGCGCGCACGCCCGCGCCCGCCGCGCCTTCGATTTCGATCCCCAGGTTCTTGGTGGAAGTCCCCAGGGTCGCGTGGTTTTGCAAACCGTACTTCGAGACCACCTTGCCCTGCACCGGCGCGCAGTACCTGGTGCCGGTCTCCAGCTCGCGGCCCTTGCGGCCGCTGGCGATCGCGTCCTTGCGCCGCTTCTCCAGCGCGCGGATGATGGCGTCGAGCTTGCGGGCGTTCTCCTCCAGCTGCCTGAGCGCGCGCGCCTTTTCGGCCTCGTCGCGCTGCAGGGTCTTCAGGGTTTTCTCCTGATCGCTGCGCGCCGCCGTGAAGGAGGCCATCTCGCGCTCCTTGCGCTTCTGGAATTCGTCGAGCTCGGCGGATTGCACCAACAGCTTCTTCAGGCCTTCTTCCTTGCGCCCCAAATCGGCGCGGTTCTCGCCGATGAGGCGGCGGTCGTATTCGATGAGGCGGCGCGCCAGAAAGGCGCGCTGCAGAAAGTCCGATTCGCCGGCGGGCACGAAGAGCAGATCCTCGGGACGGCCGGCCATGTACAGCAGGCGCGCGCGGCGCGCCAACAGGGCCGAGCGCGACTTGAGGCGGCCTTCGATCTCGCGCAGGTCGCCGCGCGTGTCATCGACCGAGGCGTCGAGCTGACGCTCGGTTTCCTCGAGCCTTTTCAGGTAGCGGTTGGTGGCCGCGATGTTGTCCTGCAGCTTTTTAAGCTCTCCCTGCGTCGCCGAGCGCTTGTTCTTCAGCGCCGAAAGCTCCCGCTGCTCGCGCTGCAGGCGAGCCCTCACCGCGTCCAGTTCCTTGCGCTGCGCCGCGAGCTCCTTTTCCACGTCGGAGGAGGAGGATTGGGCGTGAACGGGAGGAGCTGCAAGTAATGCCGTCGCGAGGAGAAGCGATTGCAGGATGAGAACGGCCGTACGCAAATTGATGGTTGATGGTTGATGATTGATGATTGAACGCAAGCACCGGCACATCGTCACGAGAGGGTTCGCACCGGAATTTTTCGCGCGCGCCATGGGTGTGACTTCATCAATCATCATTTCGCAATCATCAATTCTCTTCACCCCAACTTCCCCCGCAAGAATGCGTTGACGGTGCTGACGCTGGAGAGCAGGGCGATACCCATGGTACCGCCCACGACGTACAGGCACAGGCGGGCGACGGGGATCCACTCGGGCAAAGTGGGGACGAGGAGCGCACCGAGTCGCACCTGACCGACAAGTGCGATGGCACCCACCGCTCCGCCGAGCAAGCCGAGCAACAAGGCCTCCAGGGCGAAAGGCGCCAGAATGAAGAACGCCGAGGCGCCGCAGTACTTCATGTTTTCCACCAGATTGCGCCGCGCGTACAGGCTGAGCTTGATGGCGTTGTGCACCACGAGGGCGAGGGCGGCGGCGAGCACCGCCAGCAGCGCCAGCGACCCGGATTGCAACGGGCCGCGCCAGCGATCGAGCCACGCCAACTGGGCGAAGTTGCCCGCGACCTCCTCCACCTGCGGCAGCCGCAACAGCTCCTCGCGCAGCACCTTGAGCCGCGCGCCCGAGAGCGGAGCGCCCGAAGCGTCGGGTTTGGGGTAGGCGCGGAACGAGTGCGGCAACGGATTCACGTCGAGCGAGCGCGTCATTTCATCGCCGAAATCGCGACGAAAATCACGCAACGCCTGGTCCTTGTCCACCAGCACCACGGAGTCGAACGCGCCCATGGATTCGAGCTTGCCCGCAAGCGCCTTCAAGGCCGCCGGCCGCTCATGCGCCGCTCCCACGAACACCCGCAGGGGCCCGGCCGCGCGCGTATACCGCTCGTCGACCGCCTTCATCAGGGAGAGCCCCAGCAACAGCAGCGATAAAACCGACCCGCAGATCCCCAACGTGATCACCGACGACACCGATAACGTGCGGTCGGACGCCAGGTTGCGAAAGCCTTCCTGGAGCAGAAATTTCCATTGGTGGCGCATGGGTGAAAAGTAGCCCGTCGGTGGGGCGTGAAATGCCCGCGAACCGGAAAAGAACAGGAAAAATTCGGGGTTTGGGGGCCTCCGGGTCTCAAGGGCGGCACGGCCAAAGGCCGTTTCGACAAGCCTGCGACCCTGTCATCCCGTCCCGGCGCAACCTCCCCAGAAAAACCCTTGACGTGGCTTTCCAAATGGTTTATACTTAAACCGTATGAACGAGCACGATCACAGCGGGTGCACGGAACGCAACCGACGCTACATGGATGCTTGGCTGCAGATCATCCGCAGCTACGAGCATTTTCATGGGCAGGTGGCGACGCTCTTGCAGGCCCGTGGGCTGACCGTCGCCCAGTTCGAAGTGTTGTCGACTTTGGCCTCCGTGAATTGCGGGAACCAGCAGGAGCTGGCCGACCGCTTGCGCATGACCAAGGGGAACCTGGTCGGCCTCATCGACCGTCTGACCGACCGCGGTTGGGTGGAGCGGGAACAGGTTCCCGGTGACCGGCGCGTGAACCGGGTAAAGATCACCGAGACCGGCCGCACGTTCATCCATGCGGTGTTGCCCGAGCAAGCCAAGGTCGTTGAGACCATGCTCTCGGGCCTGGATGATGCCGAGGTGGAGACTTTGCGCGAACTCCTGAAAAAGGCGGTGGCCGCCTCCGTGGACGAGTACGCCGGCCTCACCGCAAATACCGCCAAGTTTCCCTGAAAACCTTTAAAGATCCAACACCCCTTTTTTTACCCGAATGGTTCACTATTAAACGGTACTAACAGAGACTAACCTCGAAACAAAACACCCCACCCCCGAAAGGCCCTCACATGAACACCTCCTCTCACGCTTATACCGGCAACACCGTCGCCTCGTCATCGTCCGCGACCGCGAAGGCGGTCGCGGCGCTCCGCGCCTCCTTCGCGACCGACTCCTCCCTGACCAGCGTCCTGCTGCGACTCGCGCTCGCCGTCACCATCTTCCCGCACGGCGCCCAAAAAGCGCTCGGCTGGTGGGGCGGGTACGGCTTCAGCGGCACCATGGGCGCCCTCACCCAGATGATGGGCATTCCCGCACCGCTCGCCCTGGCCGCCATCCTCGCCGAGTTCGTCGGCCCCATCCTGCTCGTCTTGGGCCTGTTCACGCGGCTTTCGGCCTTCGCCATCGGCGTCACCATGATCGTCGCGGCGGTGATGGCGCACCTGTCTCACGGATTCTTCATGCCCGACGGCATCGAGTTCTTCATCCCCGTCGTCGCCATCGCCATCGCGCTTGTGATCAAAGGCGCGGGCCGCTGGTCGCTCGATTCGTTCCTCTCCCGCAAGCTTGACGGCTAGCCGCGACAGGGCGGGCTCATGCCCGCCTTCTTCCGCCTCTTCCTCTTTTCATCTTCATCTCAAGGAGCCCCCTCATGATCGCTCTCAATCCCGACACCAAGCTCGCCACCGCACACGACATCGCTCCGGATGCCCGAACCGTGGCTGAAAACGCCGTGGCCGCGCCCGCGGACATCGTGAAGGCCATGGGCTGGCGTTACGCCGTCAAACAATACGACGCGTCGCGCGCGCTCGATGACGCCACGTGGGACGCGCTGCAGGAAGCGCTGGTGCTCACGCCCTCCAGCGTGGGCCTGCAGCCCTGGAAATTCTTCGTCGTGGACGACAGGGACGTGCGCGCGCGGTTGCGCGAGGTCTCGTGGAACCAACCCCAGGTCACCGACGCCGCGAAGTACGTCGTGCTCGCCGCGCGGGCCGGCTTGGGCGAATCGGATGTCGACCGCTTCGTGGCGCGCGTGGCCGCGGTGCGCGGCGTCAGCATCGAGTCGCTGGCCGGCCTCAAGGGCATGGCCATGGGCATCGTCGCGCGGCCCGAGGCCGAACGCGACGGCTGGGCGGCGCGTCAGACCTACATCGCGCTCGGCACCGTGCTCACGGTCGCGGCAACCTTGGGCGTGGACGCCACGCCGATGGAAGGCTTCGACGCCGCGGCGTACGATGCCATCCTCGATCTGAAGGCCCAAGGCTACCACGCCTATGCCGCCGTCGCGCTCGGCTACCGCAGCGCGAGCGACAAATACGCGACCCTGCCCAAGGTGAGGTTCGAACGGAAGGACGTCATCGTGACTGTGTGACGCACGAGACGTGCAGAACCCTGAACTCGGAATCACACCCAACGATCCGCAGACTGCGGAAATTGACCTGTGTGATTCTGTCGGCACGGATGCGGATGAAACTCCCGAATTCCGCCACGGATTTCTGCGCCAATCACTTCGTCTACCAGTATCTGAAATTCTAAACTGTCCTCTGCGTTTTGTTTTCCGAGTTCCGAGTTCCGAGTTCCGAGTTCTGAGTTCTGTACTCACCGACCGACATTCCTACCTTCTCCCCCCATGCTCGTTTTGGGAATTGAAACGTCGTGCGATGAGACCGGTTGCGGCCTGGTGGATGATTCCTTCAAGGTCCTGGGCGAGGCGTTGTACACGCAGGCGGCGACGCACGCCAAGTTCGGCGGCGTTGTGCCCGAAGTGGCCGCCCGCGCGCATTTGGATAAAATCGGCCCGGTGGTCTCCGCCGCGCTCGACGCGGCCCTGAAGAACGCGGGCGCGACGCTCGCCGATGTTGATGTGATCGCTCACACGCGCGGGCCGGGGCTGCTCGGCCCGCTCCTTGTGGGCACATCCTTCGCGCAAGGCCTGGGCCGCGCGCTCGGCAAATCCGTGATGGGCCTCAACCACCTCGAGGGTCACCTCGCCTCCGCCTACCTCGCCGACCAGTCCTTTGAACCTCCCTTCCTCGCTTTGCTTGTCTCGGGCGGGCATACCGAACTGGTTCATGTGGGCCCGCGCCTCACGTTCCGCGTGCTCGGCAGCACGCGCGACGACGCCGCCGGCGAGGCCTTCGACAAATCGGGCAAGCTCCTCGGTCTCGGCTACCCGGCCGGTGCGGAAGTCGGCAGGTTGGCGGAGAAGGGCCGACGCGATGCGTTCGACTTCCCGCGCGCGCTGGTGGAAAAGGGCAACCTCGAGTTCTCCTTCAGCGGGCTGAAATCTTCGGTCGCACGCGAGGTGCACCGTGTGGAAGCGGCGGGCGGCCCGGAGGCCGTGCTCGCCGCGCGCGCGGATTTCTGCGCGAGCCTCGAGACCGCCATCGCCGATGTGCTGGTGAAGAAAACCCTGTGGGCGATGCGCGAACTCGACGAGACCAACCTGGTGCTCGCCGGAGGCGTGGCGGCCAACGGGTGGCTGCGCCACAAGATGAGCGAAGCCGCCAAGCGCGAAGGCTGGAATCTGGTGTTGCCCGACCGCCGCCTGTGCGGCGACAACGGCACCATGATGGCCGCGGCCGCGGTGAAGCGGCTGCAACTGGGTTTATGGCCTCACGCCGAAGGGGCGACGGCGGGCGTGAAGGCCGGACTCCGGTGGGGATGACCTGCGCGACGAGATCCGGTTAATACCGGATCACGATCTCGGACCCCGCGCGTTCCGCGTGATCCGCATAGTAGTCGTCCCCCAAGCTGCCCAGATAAAAACCGAGGCCGGGCGCGTAACCGCAATCGAACAACTTCGCGACGGTTTTGGAAACCGCGACCAAGCGAATCCCGTACTGTCCCGAGTCAACCGGTTCTCCTTCAAAAAAGTTCAGGAATTTACCCGAATAAAACGCATCACTCCTGGCGGGGCCATCAGAGTATTCCGCGCGAACTCCGGTGGATGAGAGATAGCACTCGAACCCTTTTGGTTCGGAAGCCGCCTGGTAAAACAGTCGGATCACCCCGGAATCTCCTTCAAAAACAAACCGACCCGTTTTATGCGACGGGAGGCCGGCCGTTTTATCGAGATCCGGATCCAATAATCTCAAGGTGTCAACCGAATATTGGTCCTCGGAGTGTACATCGGTCATGACGATGGTCTGGGGACCAAGCACCTCGCCTCTCTCCCGGGTCGTGGCCCAAAAGTGCGAAAAGGCATCGATGCGGATTTCCCGGGAATACCCGGATGTCTCCGACTCGGTGGTGCAACCCGCGACAAAAAACGCGCCGGCGAGCACGGCGGCATGCCTGGCAAAAGAGACGTTGAAAATCATGATCGCTCCGAGACGGCGCCACCGGGGTGGATTCCCCGATCGAAGCGAAATCGTAATTAATCGAAATTAATGAAATACCGGATGTCGCAAGTACTCACTCAAAAAGGCACAGCCTTCCCGGCGTCGGCCTCGAATCCGGACCGAATCACGTGAAGGCGCGGACGACCGCGCGCCATGTGTAACGGATCAGGGAACCGCCGGCAAACACCCGCGCGACGGCGAGAACATCGCGAAAGCCCAACCTGCGGCCGGGTGCGACGCAGTAAAGCGGCACCCACGCCTCGGGCGCGAACTTCGCCTTGAAGGCTTCCAGCCCGGCGAAGGAATACAGGGAATTGCCGCAGCGCCGGGCCAACCCGGAGGCCACCCAACCCCAACCCAACCTGTCCGTCGCCACGCCGCTGCGCCGGGACAACGGGGCCAGCCCCAAGCTCGCCTTCGCAATCCCCTGTTGCGCCGCGCGGAAAAACGCCTCGCGCACCAACAACTCCGCCGTCCCGTTCGGCGCGCCCGGCACGCGCGCCACGACATCCACGCGGTAGAGGTCTCCGAAGAGCGCGCGCGAGGCGACGAGGAAACCCACGATTTCGCCGTGCGCCTCGGCGATGAACACGCCCTCCTGCGGCCACGGGTCAAACACGTAAGGCGTGGTCATGAACACGAGCGGGGGCAGGGGTTTCATGGCGATCCACGCGTCACGCGCACGGCGCAGCGAGGTCAGTCGCGACGAATCCCGCGGGGGCGCGGGCCAATGCGTGACGACGACGCCGTGATTGCGGGCGCGGAGGATCTGGGCGCGAATCGCGCGTGGAAGGAGACGATCGTTGCGCCAGCGCGCCGGATCAAAAACCGGAAGATCACCCACATGCCAGCAAGAACGCGCCGTCGCCTCCGGAAGAAACTCCCGCGCGGACGCCGTGACGGCGAAATGAAGCGGTTTCAGTCCGTCGCGGCGACAACCTTCCCGAAACTCCTCGTGTATCACCCCGAGGTCAGCGGACGCGCCTTGGGGGTGGCCGGCCGTGACGCGATGCCCACCCGCATCGGCGTGGAAGATCGTGCCGCGACGGGTGGGCGATCTCCACGCCTGAAGGCCGAGGTGAGCGCCGGAATCCTGAACCCGATGGTCCGGTGTTGTGGGGATGAACGGCGGAGGGGTGTCCGCTCGCGGCGGGGATGGCGGGGCGGCCGGACGCGCGGCCTCGATCGACGTCGATCCGCCGCGCGCGGCCATGGCTCAGCGGGCCGCCGGGGCGGACGTTGTTTCGGCCAGCAGTTGCTCCATCCGCCCGGCGGCGGCGAGCGCGTCGAGACGCGCGCGGAAGGCATCGTACTGCGCGTTCTCGGCGCGCGTGAAGGCGTCGAGGTACTTGACCTGCGCCATGCGCGCCTCAAGGTAGGAGAGCGCCCCCGACTTCCAGCGCGTCATGGTGAGGTCGAGGTTCTCGCGCGCGTAACCCAAACCTTCGCGCTCGAGCGCCGCGGCGGAATCCGCGGCCAGCCACGCGGCGTGCGCGCGCACCACTTCGGCTTCCGCCCCCGTGCGCGCCTCGCGCAGGCGGAGCTCGGCGGCGCGCACGGCGGTGCGCCCGCGCCCGGCCACGCGCCACGGCAACTCGCCGTCGAACAGGTTCACGCTGAGTTGCAGCCCGGCCGTGGGCCCCACCGCGCGGTTCTCGCGCACGAGCCCCGCGTCGTTGTTGCTCAGGCTGTAGGTGTAGCCGGCGTTGGCCTCCAGGCGCGGGTACCACGGCGCGGCGGCCTGCCACAGCGCGGTGGAGGCGAGGTCGCGCTCGGCCTTCGCGAGCTGAACGGCAGGCTGACGGTCCTCGAGTCCCGCCGTGAGCGCGAGGCGATCGAGAGGCGCGGCGGGAAGCCCCGCGTCGGCGGGGGTTTCGGTAACGGGGCCGCCGCGGCCGAGCAATTGCCCCAACGCCAGGCGCGAGGAGAGCAGCGCCGCGTCTTGTTGAACAAGCGCGGCGCGGTCGGCGTTGCGATCCACTTGACCCTCGAGCCACTCGGGGCGACCCGCCGAGCCAGAGCGCAGGCGGCTTTCAAGGATGCGCACGCGCTCCTCGGACACCGAGAGCACCGTATCGCGCGCGGCACGGAGGCGCGTTTGCCGCGCGAGGTCGGCCCACGACAGGGCCGCGCGGCGCAGCAGCTCCTCGCGCGCCTGATCCTCGGCAGCCCGGGCTTGATCGCGCCGCACCCGCAGACTTTTTTGCTCCAGCGGCGCGGCGAACCCTTCAAAGAGAGTCCAGCGGGCGTTCACGCCCGCCGTGCGCGAAACCGACTGCGCGCCGTCGCGCTCCTCGACCACGTTGCCCGTGCGCTCCTGGCGCGTGTCTTGTTCGCTCCAGGTATACGCGCCGTTGGCCGTCACGCGCGGCAGGTAACCCGCCACGCCGGCGGAGGAATGAGACTGTTCCGCGAAACGACGATCGGCCCCCGCGGCGAGATACGCGGCGTTCTTTTCGAGCGCTTCCTTGAGGACGGCGTCGAGCGACAAGGGTTGCGCGAAGCCCGTGGCCGCCGCCAGCGCAAGCGCCCCCGCCGCCAGCGCCATGCCCCGCAGGGCCGCCCGGAGACGCCCCCCACCCAACCCGAGAAAGCATACAACCTTACGCATGCGTGGCCTCCCGCCCTTTTTTGCCCGCGAACAACAAAATCATGGCCGGAATCACGTACAGCGTCAGCACCATGCCGAACAGCAAACCGCCCACCACCGCGATGCCCATGGGGCGACGGCTCTCCGCGCCCGCGCCGAGCGCGAGGGCGATGGGCAGCATTCCCAAGGCCGAGGTCATGGTCGTCATGAGAATGGGGCGCAGGCGCGACTGCGCCGCCACCAGAACCGCTTCGACGAGTTCAAGCCCCTGCTCGTGCTTCTGCCGCGCGAACTCCACGATGAGGATGCCGTTCTTGGTCACCAAACCGACCAGCATCACCAAACCGATCTGGCTGAAAATGTTGAGCGTCTGGCCGAAGACGAACAAGGCCGCCAGCGCCCCGAACAAGGAAAGCGGCACGGTGATGAGGATGACCACCGGGTCGCGGAAACTCTCGAACTGCGCGGCGAGCACGAGATACACCAGCAGGAGCGCGAGGAAGAAGGCGAACAACAAGCTGGAGGAACTCTCGGCGAAATCGCGCGCGGCGCCGTCAAGCGCCGTGGTGAAGGAGGCGTCGAGCACCTTGTCGGCGGTGCGGCGCATAGCGGACACGCCCTCGCCCATGGTGGCGCCGGGTGCGAGGCTTGCCGACACCGTGGCGGACACCCAGCGGTTGTAGCGGAACAGTTGCGGCGGGCCCGCCTGCTCGCGCAGGGTGACCAGATTCGAAAGCGGAATCAGGGCCCCGTCCGCCGCGCGCACGGGAATATCGCCCAGATCGGAGGGTTCGTCGCGGTACTGCTCCGGGGCATGGGCGATGACGGTGTACTGTCGGCCGTCCTTGAGGAAATACCCCAGGTTGCTCTCACCCAAGCTGAGTTGGAGCGCTTGGGCGACCTCGCGGTACGGCACGCCTTGCGAACGCAAACGGTCGCGGTCAACCTCCACGCGGATTTCCGGACGCGTGAACTTGAGGTTTTCATCCACGATGGCGAAAGCGGGTTCTTTGCGGGCCTCCTCGAGGAACTTGGGAAGAATGGCCGTGAGCTTCTCGTAGCTGGGAGCCTGAATGACGAACTGCACGGGCAATCCGAAACCGCCGCCGCCTGACTGGATCGTTTGACTTTGCACCACCACGGTCCGCGCGTCCGTCAGACCGCGGACCGCCCCGGAGAGCGCATCGGCGATTTCCGACTGGCTGCGTTGCCGCTGCCAAGGCTCGGGAAGAAAGACGCGTACGAACCCGCCGTTGGTGCCGCCCGAGGCGCCGAAGCCCGGAGACGTGACGGCGAGCGTTCCCTCGAATTCGGGAGCGGTTTCCCGCACGGTCTCCGCAAGGCGGTCCATGAAGCGATCCATGTAGGCATAGGTCACGCCCTCAGGGCCCGTCACGTTCAGGTTGATCTGGCTGCGGTCTTCCATGGGCGCCAGCTCGGAATCGAGGTTGGTCACGAAGAGGTACGCCCCGCCCAGCGACGCCGCCACAAGAACGGAGGCCGCGACCCGACGGTGAATCGCCGCGCGCAGGGTGCGGGCGTACAACGCGGTCATGCCCGCGAAAAACGGTTCGGTCCTCTCGTAGAACTTCGAGTGATCGCGCTTGAGCAGCCGCGTGCACAACATGGGCGTCAAAGTCAGCGAGACGAAGGAGGAGAGCAACACGGCTCCGGCGACGGCGAGGCCGAATTCGCGGAACAGGCGCCCGACGAATCCCTCGATGAACAGCAGCGGCATGAACACCACCGCGAGCGCCACCGTGGTCGACACCACGGCGAAGAAGATCTCCTCGAGGCCGCGGTACCCCGCCGCGCGAGGATCCTCGCCGGCCTCGATTTTCTGGTAGATGTTCTCCATCACCACGATGGCGTCGTCGACCACCAGGCCGATCGCCAGCACGAGCCCCAGCAGGGTGAGCACGTTGATGCTGAACCCCGCGACGTACAACAGGAAGAGCGTGCCGACGAGCGACACCGGAATGGCGAGCAGGGGAATGAGGGCCGTACGCCAGTTGCGCAGGAACAGGAACAGCACCATGAAGACCAGCGCGAAGGCGATGGCGATGGTTTCGGAAACCTCCACCAAAGACTGCCTGACGAACTTGGTGTTGTCGAACCCGATGCGCGCCTTGAGATCCTTGGGCAGCTCGGCCTCGATCTGGGCATACCGTTTCATGAACTCATCGCCGATGGCGATGCTGTTGGCGCCCGGCTGGGCGACGATGGCAAGACCGATCATGGGGACGCCGTCGCGCTTCAGGATGGAGCGTTCGTTTTCCGCTCCCAGCGTGGCCTCGCCCACATCGCGCAAGCGGACGAGACGTCCGCCGTCGGCGCGCAACACGAGATCGTTGAACTCCTCCACGCCCCGCAACTGACCCCGCGACTTCACGGTCAATTCGACGTTCGCGCCCTCGATGCGGCCGGAGGGCAGCTCCACGTTCTCGGCGCTCAGGACCGTACGAACATCCGCGGCCGTCAAGCCGTGAGCGGCAAGACGCGCCGGGTCGAGGCGCAGCCGCATCGCGTAGCGCTTCTCGCCCCAGATGCGCACCTCGGCGACGCCGGAGATGGTTTGCAGGCGCTCCTTCAGGCGTTCGCCCGCGGCGGTCACGTCGAGGATGTTGCGTTCCGCGCTCTCGAGCGTCATGAGGATGATCGGGAAGGAATTCGCGTCGGCCTTCGCGACCGTCGGAGGTTCGGCGTCCAGGGGCAGACGACGCTGCGCCCGCGACACGCGGTCGCGCACGTCGTTGGCGGCGGCATCGAGGTCGGAGGAAAGGTCGAATTCCACCGTGATCGTACTGCGTCCCTCGCGGCTCACCGAGGTCAGGGAACGGATGCCGTCCACGCCGTTGACGGATTCCTCGAGCGGCTCCGTGATCTGCGATTCGATCACCTCGGCATCGGCGCCGGGATAACTGGTCGACACCGTGATGCGGGGCGGATCGACGGCGGGGAATTCCCGCACTCCCAGAAACGGGATGGAGATGAACCCCAACACCATGACGAACAAGGAGAGGACGAGGGTGAGGACCGGGCGGTCGATGCTGACGTGCGACAGGCGCATGGTTCAACGATCCCGTTTCGGGGCGTTGACGGCCTCGGCGGCGGCGCCTTCGGAAAGCCGAACCGACGGCAAAACCGGAATCGCCGGAGAGGCGGGACGGAGTTGCATGAGGCCCGAGACGAAGATCGTGTCGCCCGCGGCCAGCCCCGCCACGGCCTCAACCGCCTCGGGAGTGCGGAGACCGGGCGTGAACACGCGCGGCTCGGCGAGGCCGCCGCGCGCCAGCCAGACCTGCGAGCCGCGCGCGCTTTGTACGACCGCCTCGGCGGGAACCCACACCGCCTCGTCGCCGCGAAGCGGCAAGACCACGCGCGCGAACGCGCCCGGCAGGATCCCGGAGCGCGCCGCAGGCGCGCTGGCGACCCGTGCGCGCACGCGCACAAGGCGGGTATCGGGGTCGATGCGCGACTCGACCGCATAAACGGAGGCGTTGAGCGTATCGGAGGCTCCGGCCACCGCGAACCGGACCACCTGTCCCTCCTTGACGAGCGAAGCCTGACGCTCCGGCACTGCAAACTCCACGCGCAGCGAGGACAGGTTCTGAAGCGAGGTCACGCGCGCACCGGGCTGAACCACCGCGCCGAGCTCCACTTCGCGAAGCCCTGCGTTGCCGGAAAACGGCGCCCGAATGCGTGTCTTGTCCCATTGAGCCTTGGCCAACGCCGCTTCCGCTTGGGCGGTTTTGTGCGAGGCGACGGCGAGGTCGTACTCGTTGCGGCTCACGGCCTCGGCCTTGAAATCCTGGGCGGCGCGCTCGGCGCGCGTTTTCGCCAACATCAAATTGGCCTCGGCCCGATCTGACTGCGCCTTCAGTTCCGCGCCCTCCAGCTCGACGAGAATCTGCCCGGCTTTCACGGGCTCACCTTCGCGGAAACCGACTTTGATCACCTTTCCGGAAATTTCCGCCTGAACATCCACTTCCTGTTCGGCCAACACCGTACCCGTGGCGCTCAAACCTCCGGCGGCGGGAGCCAGCTTCAGAACGATCGCCGCCAGGCGCGCGGGCGGCGGGGCGCCGCCGGGAGCGCCGGAGGCACCGGGTTTGCCCGAGGCGCCGGGTCCTCCCGCGGGCGCGGCCTGCTTCTCGCCGCACGCGGCGAGGAGGAAAGAGGAAAGGAGCACGGCGGCGAGCGCGACGGGAGCTCCGAGGTGCGTGGGACGCCGGGAGGGAACGAATGTTTGAGACATGGATTTCCGCGCGGAAAAAGGTGCGGAAAACCTATAAAACGGGGGTCCGGGAAATCCACAAGGGTTACAAGCCGTTACCGCCTGAACCGCTCTTCAGGCCTGGATTCCCGCCGGCCGCACCCGATCAGTCGGAGGTGCGCGCAGCCAGCATCGTGCCTTCCGTCCCGGCTTTGGACGGAAGCGTGCGTTCCTCGCACACGCCCGCCTCGCAGGCCTGCAGCCGCGCCAGTTCACCCGCCTCGTTCCACTCGAAGGCATAGCCCTCGCGAACCCCGTTGCGGTAGAACTCCAGCGTGCGACGCCCTCCCCCGGCATGCCACGTGGCATGCGCTCCGTGAGGGACCCGCCCCGCATCGGGCGTCACCAGGTATTCGCGCTCGTAGGCGCGCGCCCCGTCGTCGTAAGTGCCGGCCTCACGCACCACGTCGTCACCGCAGGCCACGAACAACATCGCGACCAAGGTCGCCAGGAGACACGGACGAAGCACCCGAAGCACGGGGTTCTTGTGGGTCATCGGGTGTGATGAAGCATCCACCGCGACGTGATGAAAAGCGATCGAGGTTGAGCGCATGGGGAACCTCCGTGTGAAATCCTACCCACTCGGCATTACCGCGTTGTTGCGAACTCCTTACCGTCACCAACCCTCCCCAAAAAAACGAATCGGCCCATAAAGACAAAAATCCCTCCGCGCCGCAAACGACCTTGAAGCAGGACACCGCAAATTCACTCGTTTTAAAGGGGTCATCCCCCGTTTCACACAAAACGTGGCGACGTCAACGCACCCCCCTTTTCTACCATTGCCGAGGTGGAAACCTCCCTGCAAAACCGCCCCCAGCTGACCGAAGAAGCCCTCCGCAATTTGCTCAACCCCTCGCAGTTCGAGGCGGTGACGTACGCCCCCGGCCCCCAGGTGGTGCTGGCCGGAGCGGGCAGCGGCAAAACCCGCGTTTTGACCTACAAGATCGTGTGGTTGATTCAGGAGCACGGCTTCCGCCCGAGCGAGATTCTGGCGGTGACGTTCACCAACAAGGCCGCGCGCGAGATGAAGGAGCGCGTCTCCCATCTTTTGGGCTACGAGGCCCCGCTGCGCTGGATGGGAACCTTCCACAGCATTTGTGCGCGCCTTTTGCGCTTTCACGCCGACAAGATCGGCTACACCTCGCACTTCACCATCTACGACACCGACGACCAAAAGCGTCACGTCAAAAAGATTCTGCTGGCCGAGCATCTGGAGAACGACGCCCGCTTCTCCATCGACGTGGTGCGCCGCTACATCGGCCACTGCAAGAACCAGGGCGCGGGCCCCGAGGAGGCCGCGCGCGTGGCGCAGGATCCTTACGCCACCCGTTTGGCGGGCCTGTACGCGCGTTACCAGAAGGAACTGCGCGAGCAGAACGCGATGGACTTCGACGACCTGATCTTCCTCGGCATCAAGCTGCTGAAGGGCTTCCCCGCGGTGCGCGAATCGCTGCACGAGACCTTCCGCTATGTGCTGGTGGACGAGTACCAGGACACCAACAAGGCCCAATACCAGCTGCTGCAGCTCATGCTGGGGCCGCACCGCAACCTCGTGGCCGTGGGCGACGACGACCAAAGCATTTACGGGTGGCGCGGCGCCGACGTGGGCAACATCCTGCGTTTTCAAACCGACTTCCCCGAGGCGCGGGTGACCAAGCTGGAGCAGAACTACCGCTCCACCTCCAACATTCTCGCGGTCGCGAGCAGCGTGATCAAGAACAACCGCGAGCGCATGGATAAAACCATTTGGACCGACAACGCGCCGGGCGACAAGATCACCTTGATGGAAACCGACGACGAGATGAGCGAGGCCGCGTGGGTGGCCCGCCGCATCAGCGCGGACGAGGTGTACGGCCCGGGCGGCACCGCCGTGTTCTACCGCACCAACGCCCAGTCGCGCATTCTCGAGGACGAACTGCGGCGCCGCCAGGTACCCTACCTGATCGTGGGCGGCACGCGTTTCTACGAACGCAAGGAGGTCAAAGACCTGCTCGCCTACCTCCGCCTGATCGCCAACCCGCTCGACGATGTCTCGCTGATGCGCGTGATCAACGTGCCCAAGCGCGGCTTGGGCGACAAGTCACTGGAGCAGATCCAGGATTACGCGCGGCAGACGGGCCTCACCCTCATGGACGCGCTGCCGCACGGGAAAGACGCCGGAGTCGCCACCGCGGCCACCGGAAAACTGCGCGAGTTCCACGAGCTATTGCAAACATTGCGCGAACTCGCCGAGCACCGCCCGCTGCCGGAACTGGTGACCGAGGTGCTCGGCAGATCGGGCCTCAAGGCCGCACTCGAAAAGGAAGACACCGACGAAGCGGCCGACCGTCTCGGCAACCTCGAGGAACTCGTCTCCGCGGCGCAGGATTTCCTCGACCGTATGGAAGAGCGCGCCGAGCAGGTGGATGACCTCGAGGAGGAGGACCTCGGCGGCTCCACGCTCGAGTTGTTCCTGCAGGAAATCTCTCTGGTCTCGGACGCGGATGCCCTGAAAGCCGGACAGGACGCGGTGACGCTCATGACGGTGCACAGCGCCAAGGGTCTCGAGTTCCCGCGCGTGTTCGTCACCGGCATGGAGGAAGGCCTGTTCCCGCTGATGCGCGAGGATGACCCCGACGCCGAGGAGGAACGCCGCTTGTTCTATGTGGCCGTCACCCGCGCGCGCCAGGAGCTCTCGCTCACCTTCGCGCGCCGCCGCCGCCGTTACGGCACCTATCAGGACAGCATGGCCTCGCGGTTTTTGCGCGAGATCGACAAGGAGTACCTCGAGATTCCGCGCGCCGCGCCGACACCCAAGCCGGCGTTCCGCATGGGCATGGCCGTGTGCCGCGCGCTCAACAACCCCGACCCCATGCCCAAATACGAGGACATGAGCCAGGAGGAATCATCGCTGCGCCCGGGCGCGCGCGTGCGGCATGCCAAGTTCGGCGAGGGCCGCATCATGCAGCTCTCCGGCAGCGGCGATTCCGCCAGCGCGGTGGTGCTGTTCGGCGACAAGGTACCGCGCACGCTCATGCTCAAGTTCGCGAAGCTGGACGTGGTGGAGTGATCGGAAGGCGTTCGCAAGAACTCCGGATATTTTGTCCCGCCATTTCACGATGGCCCTGTTGCGTCATCCATGGCGCGAGGCGAATTTATCCGGATTTGAATTGGGTTCCGCTCGTGCTTGTCGTCGATTCGTTCAATCCTCGGAAACGATAACGAACCGTCACATCATTCCAGCCGTCACGAGACTACCTTCGAATGAACGCCCCGGGTTTGGGGTTTTCACAAGAAAGGTTTTCGCCATGCTCGCCGTCGTCCGTAAGTTCCGTCTGCAAAACCCGCTGCTCACCTTTGCCATCGCGGCTTCGCTGACGCTGTTCGCCTGCAACGCCACCGACTCATCGGAAGACACCGAAGGCCCCGGCGCCGGCGGCAGTGTGGACATGACCTACGACGGCCTGTCGTGGCAACAGGGCGTGGGCCTATGCCCGGGCACCGACGACTACATCTCGACCTTCACCATGACGAGCGGCGACATCAGCCGCGTGCTGTACATCCAGACCAAAACCTTCCCCGCCGCGGGCAGCCTCACGGTGTGGGGCGGGGCCAACGACCCCGATTCGCTGAGCGCGGGTGAAGCCGGGGTGTCGCTTGTCAGCACCGATTTCAATTTCGTGAACGCCACGGGCGGAACGATCACCATCACGCGCCCGTCGTTCTCAACGGTGCGCTTCCAGGGGACGAACATTCCGTTCGATAACGGCAAGACCGCGACCTTTACGGTCACCGCCACCATGGCGTGCACCGAACCCTGAGTCGCCCCCTGTCCCCTTTGCCTCCATTCCCGGTCTTTTTCAAGGCTGGGTCTGGAGACGCGGTTTATTATCTTCCTCTTCCGGGCAAACGAAACGCCTTCCGCCCGGAAATCCCCCGCAATTTCCCGGCCGAACGCGTTCCTCCGCCCTGATTCGGTATTTGGCCTTTTTGCAACGATCGGGAGAGCGGCATGCGCGTCGAAAAACACGAAATCGAAAAACTCGCCAAGCTGGCCCGTCTCGATGTGACCCCCGAGGAGATCGAAAAACTCGGAGGCTCGCTGGGCAGCCTCATCGAATACCTCGATACGCTGGGTCAGCTCGATCTCACGACCGTCGAACCCATGACCGCCGTGGACGATTCCCCGCGCCCGTTGCGCGCCGATGTGGAGCAGCCCATGCTGCCCAAGGAAAAGGCGCTGGCCAACGCCCCCGAAGTCAATCTCGAGCATTTCTCCATCCCCAAAGTCATCGGGGGCTGAGCTCATGTCCGCTGGCGTCACGTGCGTGGTCCCGGCCCGCCTTGGCTCGACCCGTTTTTTCGGGAAACTGCTCACGCCCATTTTGGGCAAACCCGTGATCGTCCATACATTGGAACGAGCGCGGGGGGCGGGTTGTTTCGACCGCGTGGTGTGCGTCACCGATTCGCAAGAAATCGGTGAGGTCGTGGCGTCATACGGTTTTGAATGGGTTCTTTCAGGGGAAGCGGCAAACGGCACCGAACGCATCGCCCGCGCGCTGAACCACGCCACCTTGCGCGATGCCGATCTGATCGTGAACCTGCAGGGCGACGAACCCGCGTTTCCCGAAGAAGGATTGCGCACACTGGCCGCCGCACTGAAGGCCGAACCCGAGGCCGTGCACATCCTGGTGCACGAAGATGAACCGTCGACCGAAGACCTCGCGAATCCCCATCGCGTGAAGGTCGCCTTCCAATCCTGCGGATCATTCGCCGGATTTCTGCGCGCCGTGCCGGATGGCGCTCGTGCCGAGGCCCATCGCCTGCAACTCGGCGCTTACGCCTATCACCGCGACTACCTGCTGAAATACGCGGCGCTGCCCCCCTCCACCGACGAAATCGCCCTCTCGCACGAAATGCTGCGCGCCCCGGGTCTGGTCACGCTGCGCGCACACCCGTCGCGCCCCGGCGCCTCGGTGGATGTTGAAGCGGATCTTGCCGCCGCGCGCGCCGCGCTCGAAGGCCTGTCCGCACGCCGAACGACTTTTTCGCATACAGAAACACAGACGACCCTGCAAGGAGCCCCCGCATGAGCACCAAAAAGACCGACAACGCCTGCAAATACATCGTCGTCACCGGCGGCGTGCTCTCGGGCCTCGGCAAGGGCATCGCGGCGGCCTCCATCGGCAACCTGCTGGCCGGCCGCCTGAAGGTCGTCCCGGTGAAGTGCGACGGTTACCTGAACACCGACCCCGGCACCATGAACCCCATCGAGCACGGCGAGGTGTTCGTGCTCGACGACGGCGGCGAGGTCGACATGGACTTCGGCCACTACGAGCGCTTCATGGACGTGAACGCGAAGTTCCACTGGAACCTCACCATGGGCAAGGTGTTCAAAAGCATTCTGGAGAAGGAGCGTCGCGGCGACTACCTCGGCAAAACCGTGCAGTTCCTCCCCCACGTCACCGACCGCATCAAGGAGTGGTTCCGCCAGATCGCGCGCGAGGAAAGCGCCGATGTGATGTTGATCGAAGTGGGCGGCACCGTGGGCGACCTCGAGAACCAGTTCTACCTGGAGGCCGTGCGCCAGCTCAAGCGCGACGTGGGCCCCTCCAACGTGATCTACATCCACCTGACCTACGTGCCCGTACCCGAGGGCGTGAACGAGCAGAAGAGCAAGCCCACGCAGATGTCGGTGCGCCTGCTGAATGAAAAGGGCATCGAGCCCGACGTGATCATCGGCCGTTGTCCCGAGTTTCTCACGCCGTCGATCAAGGAGAAGATCGGCTCGTACTGCAACATCCCCGCGAGCCACGTGATCTCGGGCCCCGACGTGAAGACCGTGTACGAAATCCCTCTGATCTACGAGAAGGAAGGCCTGCCCGCGCTGCTGCACTCCGCGCTCGGCATCTACTCGCCGCCGGATCTGCGCCAATGGGAAACCTGGGTGAACAACATCAAGAAGAACCGCGTGAACCCCGCGCGCACGGTGACCATCGCGCTGTGCGGCAAGTACACCGCGCTGGAGGACTCGTACGCTTCGGTCGTTGAAGCCTTGACGCACGCCGGCGCGCACCACGACGTGCGCGTCGACCTGAAGTGGGTCGATACCGGCAAACTGACCTCGCCCGAAGACGCGCGCGCCGCGCTGGCGGGCGTGCAGGGCGTGATCGTCCCCGGGGGCTTCGGCAAGCGCGGCATCGAAGGCAAGATGCACGTGATCCGGTTCGCGCGCGAAAACGATCTTCCCTACCTCGGCATCTGCTACGGCATGCAGCTCGCGGTGGTGGAGTACGCGCGCAACGTGGTGGGTTTGCAAAACGCCAACACCAGCGAGGTGCGCGAAGAGGGCGTGCAGGTCGATCACCCGGTGATCGACATCCTGCCCGGCCAGGTGAACGTGTCCGACAAGGGCGGCACCATGCGCCTTGGCGGACACGACGTGGAACTGAAATCGGGAAGCCGCGCAAGCGCGATCTACGGCGGCGAGACCATGGTGCGCGAGCGTTTCCGCCACCGCTACGAGGTCAACCCCGAGTACATCACGCGACTCGAAGGCAAGGGCCTGGTGTTCTCCGGCAAGCACCCCAAGGAAAACATCATGCAGGTGATGGAGCTCCCCGGCCACAAGTTCTTCATGGCCTGCCAGTTCCACCCCGAGCTCACCAGCAACCTGCGGACGCCCGCGCCGCTGTTCCACGAACTGGTGAAGGCGGCGTTGGCGTAAGAGATCCGAACATCACAGCATCACAACATCACAGCAATAAAGCACAGCGTTTGATCTGATATTTGAACTTTTGATCTGGATGCGATTTGACATGACGGGAACCATGCCCGATGCCGTCGTCCATCCCGTATCGCTCTATTGTTGTGATTTTGTGATGTTGTGATGTTGTGATGAGGCTTTGACCATTCTCACGCCTCCATCGGTTTTCCCGCTCTTTTCCCCGCTCCTCCCGTGACGACCGTCACGACGCGTTTTTGCGGTCCGGTTTACCTTCCGGCGCATGACGAAATCCTTTCCCTTTCCGCGGCTCAAACTCCCGAGGTTCCGCGCCATCAGCGCGCATGTTCCCACCCTCACCGGCGCCGAGAAAACCGCGCTCGTCGCGCTCGCGCTCACCTTGGGCGGAGGCGGCGCGCTGCGAGGGTGGGAGCGCGCGGGCGTGGTGATCGGCCCGGTGGATGATTGGGCCTCGCTTCGCGCTTTGGTGATCCGCGCCCGCGAAGCCTCGCCGGAAACGCCGGGAACCCCCACGCGGGAATCCGATTACCCCTGCCTCGATGAGCCGGCAACCGGGGGGTTCGGATCCCGACGGGGTGGAGGCGCTGCGCGCGGCGGAATGGATGAGGGCCTCGTGGCCGCCGGGATGTTCGCCCCCGGCAACGCGAAAGCGGAAAAGCGGGAAGGCGCTTCAGGGAAAAAGCGCCCGGCCCGGGCCGTCGACCTGAACACCGCCGGGGAACGCGCGCTCTTGACCCTTCCCGGCGTGGGGCCCTCGACGGCCCGGGCCATCATCGCCCATCGCGCCACCCAGGGCCGCTTCCGCAGCGTGGACGACCTGATGCAGGTCAAAGGCATCGGGCCCAAGAAACTGGAGGCCCTGAGGCCGTACGCGAAAGTCGAGGCCATGGTGGAACCCCGCGGCGACCCCAAGATCGGCGCACCGCCGCCGGCCGACACGGCCGCGCGCTGACCGCTCGGGCCGCGGCCGCGTCCTGGGCGCAGGTTCCGATTCGTCCTCCAGGCGGGTGGATGTGTTTCTAAAATTCACCGGATGGGGAAAAAACCGCTCACCGTGGTCGCCTTCGAACTCGGGCCTGACAGCCTGAAGTTCGTTGAAATGGCGCGCGCCGAGCGACGCGTGGTCGCCGCCGGCGTGTTCCCGCTCGCGCCCGGCCGCGCGCACGACCGCGAACACCTCGCCGCGCAGCTGCGCTCGGCGATCGACGTGGCCGGCCGCGGCCTGCCCCGCCACCTGATCGCATCCGTGCCCGTGGGAGAGGCCGCCCTGCGCGTGCTTGAGGCGCCCGCCGGTTTGTCGGACGCGGAGATGCGGGACCACGCGGCTTGGGACATGAGCGTTTACCTCGGCCATCCCGTCACCGAGTTCGTGCTCGATGTGCAACCCGGTCCGCGACGCGACGGCACCGGGACCCGCAGCCTCATCGCCGCGGCGCTGCCGAGCACCGACGCGCTTTTCCTCAAGGAAACGCTTGAGACGGCGACCGGGTTGCCGCTCGCGGCCCTCGATGTGGACGCCGCCGCGCTCGTCAACGCCTTCGCGGCCAACTACCCCGAGTTGGCGTCCGGCCGGACGCTTCTCGTTCTGGCCAATACCGCCGCGACCACCTTGATCCGCACGCAGGGCGGCGCTTTTCACGGAGCCCTCGTGCGTCGCGATGCCGGCGAGGCCTTGCGCGCGGGCGCCGAGACCCAAGAGCGGGCCGAGGGGCTGTTGCGCCTGACACGCGGCCTCGTCGAATCGCTGCACGCCGGGTTCGACGGCTGGGACGCGCCCGAACACATTCTGTTGGCGGGCGATCTGTCCACGGACGCGGACTTCCGTGAACTTTTGAAGGCTCACCTTCCGCAGGGGGTCGCGGTCCTCAACCCGTTCCGCAACATCCCCGGCCCCGACCCTCTCGATCAACCCGAAGCGTACCCCGGCGCGCCGCTGGCCGCCACGGTCGGGCTGGCGCTGCGACTCGCGGAGGAGCTCTCATGATCCGCATCGACCTGCTCCGTGATCTGGCGTCGATACCCGAGGCGAGCGCGCCGGGCGCCCCCCCGCCCGGACAGGGCCCTTTGAAGCGGGCGGCTTATGCGCTGCTGGCCCTGCTGGTGCTTGGTGCCGTGGGCCTTTGGCTGGCGAAGCCGGAGTGGATGGATGTGCAAAAGGTCACGTCGTTCTGGAAGCGGCATGACGCCGCGCGCGAGGATTCGGTGCACGCGCTGCGCCTGCGCGCCAAGGCCTCCCGTCTTGTGGATGCCCGTCAGGCCGGTGTCATCGAATGGCTGGCGACGCTTGAAGGCCTCACCGCGGACCCGCACCAGGCCGGCGCCGTCGCTTTCACGAAGGCGACCTTCACCGCCGCCGGGGATTTCGCCCTCGAAGGGCTCGCACCTTCCGCCGAGGCGTTGAGCGCCTTGCAAGAGGCGATGGTGCTGGTGCCGGGGCTCGACCTGAAGCAGAGCCGCGCAACCGAAATTCCCGGGCGCGCTCCGGTTTCCTTCGCGTTCTCCTTTGCGGGTCACATCGCCCCGGATTCCCTCGCGACCGACACCTTGGCCGCTCCGCTCGCAAACCGCGTCGGCGCGCGCGCGGCGCTTGCGGCGCAGCTCGACACCCTTGTCGCCGCGGGAGCGGGGCTTGGCATCACGTTCGCGACGCCCCGGGCCGGGGAGACGGGCCGACAAGGCGCCTTGAACCTGGATACATGGCGCTTGAAGGGCCTGATCGCCCCTCCCGGACCTGTGAACGAGGCGGATTCCGGGCAGGTGACGGCGACAACGCCCTCCTCGCCTTGGGGCACGTTGCGCGCGCTGTGGGAACGGGAGCGGCATCGGGGTTCGCCCTTCGCCATTCAGCGAATCACCCTCGCCACCCAAGACTCCCAAAACGTGGTATTTTTGGACATTCTGGCACTCTCACCCTGATTTTCAGGGCGTCCAAAAGGCCGCGTTTATATTTTCCGCGGTCGCGTCCGGCGCAAAATCCTGCGTTGCCGTGACATCATCCACGTGATCAATTCCAGCATGCATCGTTTCCTCCCGGCACTCGCACTGACCGCGTTCACCCTGATGGGTGGCGCGCCGGTTTACGCGCAGACGGCCGGACCGGCGAAACCCGTGGCACCCGCCACGGCCGCACCGTCCGCCCCGACGGCGGCCACGACCGCCGCGCAAATGGAAGCCTACCGCGAGTGGCAGAGAAAGCACGCCGAGTGGGAACGCGGATACGCGGCATGGGAACAGCGCTACGCGAAGTGGGTCGAAGAGCAAGCGCGCCTCGATGATGGCTTCATGCTGTCCATCGGCCTCGGCCCCTCGCCCACCCGGGTCAACACCGTGTTTTCCGGCGGCGACCGCGTCAACTTCCCCGATGTCCCTCCGTTCGCCAGCACGAACATGCGCGGCATCGGCGGCACGTTCGACCTGCGCATCGGCTGGCTGATGAAGAACGACCCCTACCTGAAGGATTACTGGTTCGGCGACGACGAACTTCACGACCAGCTCTACCTCACGCTCGACCTCATCACCCGCTCGTCGCCGTTTCCCCAATTGCGCTTCGAGGAGAACGACTCCGCGAACCTGCAAACCACCTTCCGCCCCACTTACATGCTCGACCTCATGAGCGGCGTGGGCATGACCTATCTGGTCTATCCGTACCGCACCTCGATCAGCACGACCGTGGGCATCGGGTTGCTCGGCATCGAAGGCAAAGGCTCGAGCGTCCGCACCGGCATCGGTCCGGCGCTCAACCTGCGCGTGGGCCAGGAATGGGCGCTGCGCGAAAACTGGCGCTCCGGCTTCGCGGTCAGCTACGGGTACATCCAGGCGATCAATCCCAGCAAGATCACCCGCACCGTGAACACCGACAACAACCCGACGGCCACGTACAGCTACCAGGAGCAGTACGCCTCGCATCTGTTCTCGATCCAATGGATCAACACCTTCACCCCCCCCCAAGTACCGCCGCGGCATCCCGCCCTCGCGCCCGCGGCAGTTCGATTCGAACAAGCCGCCCGTTCCCCAGTAGGGTTTGAATTCTGGTGGTGGGTTTCTGGGTAGTGGTTCGTGGCACTACAAGAACTCTTCGTGAATTTTCTGATTTCTGATTTCTGATTTTCGTATTCCCCATTCTCCATTCAAAATTCTTAATTCCCCCTTCATGTCCCTCTCCCTCACCGGCGGTACGTTCAACGGCTCCGTGCTGAAAACTCCGGCGGGCATGAACCTCACCCGGCCCACCTCCGGCAAGGTGCGGCAGGCCTTGTTCAACATGCTGCGCGGGTCGTTCGAGGATGAGGACTTTCTCGATCTGTACGCCGGGTCGGGCGCCGTGGGGTTCGAGGCGCTGAGCCGCGGGGCGCGCCGGGCGACCCTGGTGGAACACAACCCCGCCGCCTTCCGCGTGCTCGAGGGCAATGCCAAACTGCTGATGGAGCGTGGGGCGGCGCGTGCCGCCCTCGATCTTGTGAAACAGGACGCGCGCACCTACTGCAAGGTTCAGGCCGAGAACACCGAAGGCCGCAGGTTCGCGGTCGTGTTCGCCGACCCTCCTTTCGGTCAGGATTTCAGCGGGCTATGGGATGCCATGCGCCCCTTGGTGGCCCCCGGCGGCACGGGCATCGTGCAGTATCCCACCAGATCGCGGCCCGACTTTGCGGCGCAGGCGCAGCGCCTTGTCGCTTACGGCGAGTCGACCCTGGCGTTGTTAGAGCCCTAGGTCGCCCCCGGCGCGCGCGGCTTGCTAGTTTAGGGGGCCCCGATTTGCGGAGTTTTCCTTGACAAGAGCCCTGTACCCCGGCACCTTCGACCCCATCACCAACGGGCACCTCGACATCATCCGTCGCGGCGCCCAGCTGTTTGAGGCGGTGGATGTGGTGGTGGCGGTCAACACCCGCAAAACGAGCCTGTTCAGCATCGAGGAGCGGGTCGACATGGTGCGCGCCTGCACCCGCGACCTTCCGGGCGTCACCGTCATCTCGCACGCCGGCCTGATGGTCGAATGTCTGCGCGAACGCAAAGCGCAAGTGCTTTTGCGCGGCCTGCGCGCCGTCAGCGACTTCGAGCACGAGTTTCAGATGGCGCTGATGAACAAAAAACTCGACCCCTCGTGCGAAACCATGTACCTGATGCCGTCCGAACAATACACCTATCTGGCCTCGAGCCTCGTGCGGGAACTGGCCGCGCTGGGCGCGGACATCTCCGAGTTCGTGCCGCCCGAGATCGAAACCATTCTGCGCCGCAAGCTCGGCGGAAAGTCGTCGTCGTGAACCAACGTTTCGGTGCCCCTCCCGCCATGCCCGCTTCCATCCGCGCCCTGCTGTTCCTCAACATCGGGGTCTTCCTCGTCGACCGGTTCACGAATGGAGCGTTCCTGTTCGAGTGGCTCTCGCTCAAATCGTGGCTGGTGACGGGTGAATTCCAGGTGTGGCGCCTGTTCACCTACATGTTCGTGCATGACTATCAGGGCATCATGCACATCCTGTTCAACATGCTGATGCTGTGGATGTTCGGCGTGCCGGTGGCGCGTGAAATGGGCGAGAACGGTTTTTTGCGCCTGTATCTGCTTTCAGGCGTGTTCGCGGGACTTTGCTCCCTGCTCTTCTACGGCGCCACGGGAAACGGCGCGGTGGTGGTGGGCGCTTCCGGGGCGGTGTACGCGCTTCTCATCGCCTTCGCGCGCTTCTTCCCCGAGCAGCAGCTGCTGATGTTCTTCCTGTTCCCTGTTCCGGTCCGCTACGCCGTCATGATCTTCATCGGCATCTCGGTGGTGCTGATCAACTCGGGCGACGGCGTGGCGCACATCGCACACCTGGGCGGCGCGCTGTTCGCCTGGGTGTACCTCAACTGGTTTTGGGCTCCCTCGCGTGGGGGCTTTTTGGCGCAGTGGAAGCAACGCCGCAACCGCAACCGGTGGGAGAAGGCCATGCGCGACGGCGAGAACCTCCGCAACGCGATGGATGAGATCGACCCGATTCTGCGCAAGGTCGGGGAGCACGGACTCGATTCGCTGACGCGCAGCGAGCGCAAGCGTTTGGATGAAGTGAGTGCGATGAAGAAAAAGCTGCACGGGACGGAACTGCCCGTGAACGACTACTACAAGAACCGGTAAGGCCGTCGGATGTTGGCGCTAAGGTCCGGCTTTAGCCGACCTTCACAGGCACGCATCGCGAAATCTTTTTACAGCCCCAACTCTTTTTTAACGCGACTCAGCGGAATCGTTTTTTACGACCCTCTCTTCGTTTCGCTTCGTTCAATGCTTGTAGCTCTTCGAGATCCTACAGTTTTTCTTGAATCGCTTTGAATTCCCTGTAGGGGAGCACCACTGATGACTTCCGGCCATTCTTTAGAATGAATTCAGGGTGAAGATCCACAATAATCCCCTCAGTCATAGGACATCCGTCGATGCAGGACGCGATAAATTACCAAGCGTCCAACTTCCACCTCAAATAATTCCCTGTAGGTTCCTACACGCAGCCGGTACTTAGGGAAGAAATTTTTAAGGCGCTTCACGTCGCCCCTGAGATCGTGCCTCATGATTTCAGCTTTGGACACGATGATACCTGCAATACCATTGGGTATGACTTTCAAATCTTTGAGGGCCTGTGGCTTGAAAACCAGTTCATAGAGCATTTTCGCCCTTCCCGCCTTGCTCCTCCTTCTTCCCCCCGCCCGCCTTCATGCGGGCGAGGTGGTACTGCAGGGTGCGCCGCGTGACCCCGAGCTTTTTGGCCGCCTTGCCGCGGTGGTAACCGCAGGTTTCCAGCGCGGCCAAAACCTCGGCGCCCGTAAGGCGCGAGGTGCGTGAGGCGCGGACGTACTCGGGTTCTGCCTCGCGCACTACGTCGGCCACCGCGCGGCAACTCGCGAAGGCCTGCTCCCACCCGCCGCCGATGTCGCAAAGGGCGGCGTAGCGTTCGGCCAGGTTGCGAAGCTCGCGGATGTTGCCGGGGTAGTGATAGGTGAGCGCCGCGACCGGCAGGTTCTCCACCGCCGCATCGGCGGCGTCGAAGCCGATGAGAGGCTCCAGAAAGCCGCGCAGGAGAAACGGGATGTCCATCGGCCGGTGACGCAACGGCGGCAGCTTGATCTCCAACACGCGCAGTCGATAGTAAAGATCCTCACGAAACCGCCCCGCGCGCACTTCGGCGAACAGGTCGCGATGCGTGGCGCACACCAGGCGAAAGTCGACGGGGATCTCGGTGTCGCTGCCCACCGGTCTCACCACTTTCTCCTGCAACACCCGCAGAAAGCGCGCCTGCAAGCCGAGCGGCATGTCGCCGATTTCATCGAGAAACAAGGTGCCGCCTTGCGCCTGCCGGATGTGTCCGGGGCGGTCGGTCACCGCGTGGGTGAACGCCCCGCGGCAATGACCGAAGAGCTCGCTTTCCACCAGGGACGGCGTGATGGCGGCGCAGTTCACCGCCACGAACGGCCCGCGGCTCCGCAGGCTGTGGGCATGCAGCCAGTGGGCGAGCACCTCCTTGCCTGTCCCGCTCTCGCCATGCAACAAAACCGGCGACTCACGACGCGCCAGCGCGGCCGCAACCCGAAACACCTCCTCCATCGGCGACCCCGCCGCATGCAGGCGCGTGGACCCTTGGGGAATGGCGGGCAGTACGACTTCGGGAATTAGGAGGGAACGGGAGGGGTTTTCAGGAAGCGCCTCGCCCGCCGTGGAGGTTCGGTCCTGTGAAACCTGCGGCCGGGTTGCGGTCGACACGGACGGCGTGAGGGGAACATCCGGTTCCTCACGAACGACGGTTGCATTGGCAAGCATGAAATCCTCGGGGGCGGATTGTGCCGACGGGTTGAGGGATAGCAGGCGTCGACAACGCGGCTGCAGCCACGATGCGACCTGAGGGCTGTGGAGATGCGACGCGCCCTGAACAGGCACGACCCATGCGCCAACGTCTTGCAGAACTTTGGCTCAACCTGCCCGTAAGGGAAAACCGTGCCAGCCCGGATTGGTGTCTTATGACGAATTTTTCAGGCTACGAATATTGTCAACGCGCAATCATTCAGAGATGGCGAACAAAGTGCGCAAGCCATTTCACTTCTCCTCGAATCCTCGTCAAAATGTTCGCCTGAAATTTCGAACCCTTACCACAATGCGCAAATTCAAAGAGAGAGCCGAAGCCCGGGACCAACCCTCGCGCCCCCGTTTGGACAGCATTTGTGGAGTACAGCAAGGAGCCGTCCCCATGGTTCCTTTTTTTCGGCGAATGGCTAAATTTTCCGCCTTCGCACCCCCATTTGGTCCCCGAGAACGGCCAAAACCAGGAAAATTCGCATGCCCCAAGGTTCCAAAGCCTCCTCCGGCACCCCCAAAACGTCCGGCAGCCCCCTCTTCCGCCCCCTCAGCCCCGATGTCTCGTTCCCCGCCCTTGAGGAGCGCATCCTCGGCTTGTGGGAACAGGACAACGCCTTCCGCGAAAGCGTGACGAGCCGACCGGCCGACAAAACCTTCGCGTTCTTCGACGGCCCTCCGTTCGCCACCGGACTGCCTCACTACGGCCACCTGCTCGCGGGCACCATCAAGGACATCGTCCCGCGTTACTGGACCATGAAGGGCTATCGCGTGGAGCGACGCTTCGGCTGGGATTGCCACGGCCTGCCGATCGAAAACCTGATCCAGGACGAACTGAAGCTTCATACGGTGAAGGACATCCGCGACCATGGCGTGGCGGAGTTCAACGAGGCGTGCCGCGCCGGGGTGCTCAAGTACACCAAGGAGTGGCGGCGCACGGTGTCGCGCATGGGGCGCTGGGTCGATTTCGACAACGAGTACAAAACCATGGACGCCGACTTCATGGAGTCGGTGTGGTGGGTGTTCCGGCAGTGCTTCGAAAAAGGTTTGATCTACCAGGGTTACCGCATTCAGCCCTACAGCCCCGCGCTGGCGACCTCGCTGAGCAACTTCGAGGTGAACCAAGGCTACAAGATGCGGCAGGACCCTTCGGTCGTGCTGGCCTTCCCGCTCGAGGCCGACGCCGGCCGCGACGATCGCGATGAGACCCTGCTGGTGTGGACCACCACGCCGTGGACGTTGCCCAGCAACCTCGCCATCGCGGTGAAGGCCGACCTCGAGTACGCGCTCGTCTCGCACGAGGGTAAAAAGTACTGGGTGGCCGAGTCGCGCCGCCTCGCCTACTTCAAGGAAGACGACGCCGTGCTCGACCGCGTGCTGGGCGCGGCCCTCTCCGGCCGCCGCTACAAGCCCCTCTTCGAATACGCTCCGCTCATGAGCGGGAAGCAATACTCGATCTTCACCGCAGACTTCGTCAGCGACGCCGACGGCACGGGCGCGGTCCACATCGCCCCCTCGTTCGGCGAGGAAGACTTCCAACTCGGCAAAGCCGAAGGGTTGGGGTTGTGGGATCCCCTGGATGCCGACGGCAAGTTCACGCACCTGGTTCCGCCCTGGCAGGGCACGGGCGCGAAGGACGCCGACAAGGCGATCATCCACCATCTGAAGGGCGAAGGCCGCATCTTCAGGCACGAGACGTTCGAGCACAGTTACCCGCACTGCTGGCGCACCGACGTGCCCCTGCTGTACCGCGCGCAAAAGAACTGGTTCCTCGCGCTCGACAAGGAAATCACCAGCGCCGAAGGGGTGACCAAAACCCTCAAGCAGTGGATGATCGACAGCAACCAGCAGATCAACTGGGTGCCCGGCCACATCCGCGACGGCCGCTTCGGCAAATGGCTGGAGGGCGCGCGCGACTGGAACCTGTCGCGCAACCGCTTCTGGGGCACCTGCATTCCCGTGTGGATCGCCGAGGACGGCGACATGATCTGCGTGGGCTCGCGCGCCGAGCTTGAGGCGTTGACCGGGCAAAAGGTGGACGACATTCACATGCACGTGGTGGACGCGCTCACGGTGCGGACCTCCGACAAAAAAACCTTCGACCCCGGCGGCAAAGTTTACACGCGCACCCCCGAGGTGCTCGACTGCTGGTTCGAGTCGGGCAGCATGCCCTACGCGCAGGGTCACTACCCGTTCGAAAACCGCGCCCAGCTCGAGGGCAACTTCCCCGCCGACTTCATCGCCGAAGGCCTCGACCAGACCCGCGGCTGGTTCTACACGCTCACCGTGCTCTCCGCCGCGCTGTTCCAGAAACCCGCGATGCAGAACGTGATCGTGAACGGCATCATTCTGGCCGAAGACGGCCAGAAGATGAGCAAGCGTCTGCGGAACTACCCGGACCCCAACGAGTTGATCGACCGCACCGGCGCGGACGCCATCCGCCTGTTCATGATCGACTCCGCGGCCGTGAAGGGCGAAGAACTCAAGTTCAGCGAAGCGGGCGTGAAGAACATCACCCGCGCCGTGCTGCTGCCGCTGTGGAACGCGGTGTCGCTGTTCACCACGTACGCCAACGCCGACGCGGCCAAGGGCCAGCTGACGTGGACGCCGGGCGACGAACGCGTGTCCGCGAACGAATTGGACCGGTGGATCCTTTCGGCATTCCAGGCCTTGCTGGGCAAGGTCAAGGTGGAGATGGAGGCCTACCGGCTTTACAACGTGGTGCCCGCGTTGGTGGAGTTCGTCGACGACCTCACCAACTGGTACATCCGCCGCTCGCGCCGCCGCTTCTGGAAGTCCGAGAACGACGGCGACAAGAACGACGCCTACGCCACTCTGTACGCCGTGTTGGTGGACTTCTCCAAGGCGCTGGCTCCGTTCCTGCCGTTCCTCGCGGAAGAGATTTACCAGATACTGGTCCGCGAGGTATGGGCGAGCCCCAGCTCGCCCTCCTCCGTCCACCATTGCGATTACCCGGTGTTCAACCCCGCCCTGTTCGACGAGACCCTGAACGCCAAAATGGCCTTGGCCCGCGAGGCGGTGGTGCTGGGCCGGGGGTTGCGCGCCGAGCGGAACATCAAAAACCGGCAGCCGCTCTCGCGCCTGCTGGTTGTGGCCCGCGACGAGGCCGCGGCCGCGGGCCTCCGCTCTCTGGAGGACCTCATCCGCGACGAGCTGAACGTGAAGGCCGTGGAGATCACCCTCGACGAGTCCTCGTTCGTGACCTACAAGGCCAAAGCGAATTTCCTGACCCTGGGAAAGCGGCTCGGCAAAAACATGAAGACGGTGGCCGGCAAGTGCTCCGCCCTGACCCATGATGAAATCGCCGCCGTGCTGGCCGGCAAGCCCCTGGAGCTCGAGGAAGGCACTCTCAGCGCCGAGGACCTGACCATTCTGCGCGAGGTGTCACCCGGCCTGGCCGTCACGGCCACCCCCACCCTCACGGTGGCCCTCGACGTCACGGTCGACGAGCCCCTGCGGCTCGAGATGCTGGCCCGCGAGGTTGTCAGCCGGATTCAGGGTCTCCGCAAGGAGGCCGACCTGGAGGTGACCGACCGTGTGGACGTGGCCCTCGCCGGGGTCACCGCGCAATTACGTCACGCCGTGGAAACCCACCGTGGCTATATTAGCGCGGAAGTTTTGGCCGCCTCCCTGACGTTGACCCCGGCCGGGGAAAGCCATGGCGACGGCGTCTCCGACTCGCTTGAGGTCGACGGCGAATCAACCCTTATCTTCGTCCGGAAGGCCTGACCGCCCCCGCGCCCGCATTGGACTTGTGAAAGGACTCACATGAAAAAGAAAACCAAGGTCTCCAAGCCCGTGAAGAAAACGGTGGCGAAGAAAGCGGCGGCGAAAAAAACGGTGAAGAAGGCCGTCGCCAAAAAACCGGCCGCGAAACCAGCTGTCAAAAAAACCGCCGTCAAGAAGCCCGCCCCCAAGAAGGCTGCCGCGAAAAAGCCGGTGGCGAAGCCCGCTGCGAAGAAGACCGCCGCCGCCCCGAAGAAAGCCGCAGCCAAACCCGCAGCCAAAAAGGTCTCGAGCAAGGCCGTGGTCACCACGGTTCTGCCGCCCAAGCTGACCAACGCCCGCGTCGCCTCTTCCGCGACCCCGGCCTCCGCCGCCGTGAAGGCCCCCAAGGCCCCGCAGGCCAAGCTGGCCGCCGCTCCGGCGCCCGCCTCCACCAAGAAGCGGCTCAACAAGGAAGAGCTGAAGTTCTTCGAGAACCTGCTCAACGAGAAGAAGGAAACCCTGCTCCAGGAGCAGTCGTACCTCGAGGACAACGCGCTGCGACTCAACTCCAAGGACGGTGCGGGCGACCTTTCCAGCCACGCCTATCACCTGGCCGATCACGCCACCGAAACGCAGGATCGCGAGCAGGCCTTCCACCTGGCGAGCCGCGAAGGCAAGTTCCTGTTCTACATCGAGGAGGCGCTCGACCGCGTGCGCGCCGGCACCTTCGGCATCTGCAAGAAGTGCGGCGTGCTCATCCCGCATGCGCGCTTGGTCGCGGTGCCCACCGCCAAGATGTGCATCAACTGCAAATCGCAGCAGGAGCATGCGGTGGTGGAAGACGCGGCGTAAGCCTTCGCGTCCTTCAACGACAGATCAACAAAAGGGCGTCTCCGCAAGGGGACGTCCTTTTTGTTTGGGGTTCGATTCCCGTATTCGTGGTGTGATGGGCGCGGTGGACGCGGACAGGGCCATGTGAAAGACCGTGTGATGACGTCTTCACGTTGGTTCACCTTCATGCACGTCCCGGTGAACATGAAACAAGTGAGCCCTTCGTTTTCCGGGTGAATTCGCGGAGGTCCCCCTGAAAGCTCCTGTGGCATGGAGGTTGCACGCACGGTGACCGTTTCCCGCAGCAGAGGAACGTTCATCCATGTCGACCCCCGTTTCACCGCAAGCGTCCGTCACGCGCCTCATTCTTTTCGCCCTGCTGTTGATGGGAACCGCCCTGCTGATCGCGGTTTGGAGCTATGGTTTTCGCGCCCACCTGCGTGCGTTGACCGGCGCGCGAATCGGCGGGTACTCGCCCGTCACCGACTTCGCGTTGCGCGACTCCCTGCCGACCCTGGAGGGCGGGCTTTCGAACCTGGAGGCGTTCAGGTCCGCCATCTCTCCGGTCTGGCGCGCCGACGCGGAGCGGAGCGTGTGGCTCGCGGATTCGCTCGGCTCCCTGACGCTTGAGTTCGTCACGCAAAAGACCGCGTACGATTCGGTGACGCTTTTTGCATGGACGACGGGAACCTCGTTGCGGACGCGCGTTTTCAGGGCCAGGAACGACGGACGCGAAGCGAGGTGGACGCTGACGCCGGCGCGTCTGTCCGCGCGCTGGACGGAGGTGGTGGCCGCCTACGTCTCCGACCCTCCGTTTCTGTCTTTCCAATCCGGCGACAGCGCGACACGCCTGTTCGCGCGCGCCGAAGGTAGGGTGTTCCACGTGGTGGGCGGCTGGTACTTCAACCGTCGCGAGAAACGCCTGTGGCCGGATACGGCGTACCCCCTCGATTCACGGAACATGACGAAGGGGAACGGGGAACTATCCCTCCTGGCGCGCGGTCAGGCATTGGCCGTCGTCAACCCCGGCTCCCGCCCTGTGACCTTGCGACTGCTGGAGAGCGGAACAACGCGATCGGAAATCCTGCACGCGGATTCGGCGGGCGTCAGCGTGTACCGCACACTTTTGCGCGAGCGCACCGGTGCGCTTTTGGCGTACACCGAACCGGGCCTCACCTTCCCCGTGTTCCGCACGCGGACCGCACCGCCGCAGGAGTTCTTCGTGTTAAGGCCATGAAGAGGATATCCTGCCGACCGCACAACCGCTGAACGGGTTCACACACTTTCACCACTTCGCACTTTCTTCTGAATGTTGCACTGAACATCTTGAACAAGCCCCAAACGGCAGCGCACCTTTGCAACGGCGCGGTTCGCTTTGGCGAACTTGACGCGAGTTCCCGCATGAATAGAATCCCGAACGCCATTCGCACGACCATAAACTTCACCATGAATGCACGCCTCACTCTTTCACCTTCACGACCATTGCATGTGCGGCAATCACACGTGAAGGCGCGATTCTCGCATGATTTCCACACGCCGCACCAGTCCCGTCGTTCCGGCATCGTCCTTGCAATGGGCATGCGCACGGCGCATTCAAAAGTGGATGCGCTGGCACACCACAACGAAAGGGACACGATGAAACGAGTACGGATCGCGGGCGTCGGCATCACGGGACTTCTCCTGTTGACGTTGACGGCTTGCAACAACACGGACAACCTCACCACCTCGGCCGTGGATTCGGATGAGGAACGGTTCCACGAGAAGAGCTTCTCGTGGGCCGAGGCGAGCGGGCCCTTGGCGAAGTCGTCGGCGGTGAAGGCGCTGGCCGGAAAGACCACGACCTTCGCGAGCGGCGAGGAGCTGAAGGCGGCGGTGGAGGCGCTGGTGGCGCAACTGGACGACAAGGACTTCACCGACAGCCTGTGGAAACCGGTGGACTACGCCTGCGACGAGCTTGACCTCGCGCTGTGGAACACCTACGGAACCATCCGTGTGGCGGATTCCGTTGTGTTCGACGAGAACATCATGCGGGGGCGGTGCCGGAACAGTGAGGAGATCGGCATGATTGACTCTTCGGCCTTCAGCTCGGTTGACGCATTGGGCAAGTCATCAAAATGGAAATGGTGGAACGAGTCCGAGGTCGTCGATCGGCAGTTCCCCTACAAGATGATCGGTCGATCTTGGGATAATTTCGACCTGTGGGCCTACAAATCCACTGGTGGAGAAACCCAATTCGAAAAGCGTCGATCAAGATTCGGCATCACTTCCTGGTGGGATACGGATGCGTCACGCATCGGCGTACGAATTTACCTGTACGACTGCGGAAACGTCGGACTGCAGAAAATCTGCTACTTCAGAACCCACTGGAACAGTTGGTACAAGAACGATGACTACGTCTCGAAACGCGATTTTGCGGTCGGCGAAATCAAGTGGAATTCGAACAACTACCCTGTAATCAGACCAGCGAAACTTGCGGGATCCGATGCCGTTCTGTCCATGCATTCCGTTGACCACAACGGCCTTCAATTCAGAGCCTACTCAACATCTGGCTTGACGAATGCCGTGGCGGATGACCTCATCTTCCCGGAATATGTGACCTGGTAATGCCATTTGCGCCGAAGCGACAGACCACTTCGGCGCACCCATCTCAGATCGTAACTACAGGGGGACCAATCTCATGCCGAAACTTTCATTCAACAAGTTCTTATTGCTCGCTTTATGCTTGCCCATCACGGCAATTGCTCAGAGGTCATTGGAGCCGACGTTTGGCCTCTCCATGTCAAAGTCAATTTTCGGGCTTTCGTATCGTGATGGCAACAATGAGTTCAACGGGGGATTCCGTGGCTTAGCGTACAGCAGCCGAAATGGATTCGTTGCCGAGCCCGGATTGTCCTATAACCGCTACCTGACCAGGAACGGATTCTATGCGTTCGTCGGCTACTCGTTACTCTACCTCAACCGTGACCAGACCGAGCTCGTTTTTAACGAGACGGGACACAGATATGAAACCACCTATGAAAAAGGCTGGCATTCTGATCTGCTATTCACGGGAATCGGAAAATCGTTTCAATTCACTCGATGGGGATTGCATGCAGACGCGGGAATCATGACTACTGCTGATTCAGATATTGGAAAACGTTGGGGTTGGAGCATCGGCGGCGCGGCGTCGTACCGGTTTAAACTCGGCGACTAGGGCACGGCCATGATTCACGCCCTGATAGCACCCGCACTCAGCGCCGTGCTCACCACGTTCTCCGCCGCCGCGCTCGAGTGGCCGGACGAAAGCGCCGTGGGCGTCAACGCCGGCATCGCCCCCGGCAAGTCGGGCATCGGCCTGTTCTACGCCAAAGGCCCGAACCAGGTGAACCTTGGCGTGTTCTACAGTATCGGGGGAGAGGTATACGACCGCACCAACGTGCACACGGGCCTGAGCTACAACCTCAGCCTCACAGACTGGGGCCTGTACGTCGCCACCGGCCTCAACCTGATCTACATCGTCGAAACCAGTCCTTACGAGGAAACGGAAACCCGCATGCCGTGGGAACCTCTTCCGGAAGAACGCGGCACCGCGTGGCGTTCCCACGGCATCCGCGATCCGGAGCTTGTGTTCACGGTGGGAGAACAGTTCTGGTTCGGGCATCGCAGCCAATTCGGCCTGCACGCCGATGCCGGCGTGGCGTTTCCCTTCGGGTATGATGTCAGCCATGACCCCTACCCCGTCGCGGGAATCGGGCTGTCGTGGCGGTTGCTTTTTTACCGATAGTCCCGGCGCAGCATGTCCCTTCACATGGCGGACCTGCGACACGCCGCCGCCGCCGCCAGAGGTCTGAGGACCGGGTTCGACACAAGTTTCCGATGCTACCATTTCCTCCATGGATTTTCTCATCGTCTGCCTCGTCGCGCTGGTCGCCTCCACCCTCACGCTGTTCTCGGGCTTCGGCCTCGGCACTCTCTTGCTCCCGGCCTTCGCGCTGTACTTTCCGCTGCCGGCGGCCATCGCGATGACCGCCGTGGTCCACCTCGCCAACAACCTGTTCAAGTTCGCCCTCACCGGCCGCCACGCCAATCTCGACGTGGTTCTCCGCTTCGGCATCGCGGCCGTACCGGCCGCGTGGGTGGGCGCGTGGTGGCTCGGCAGGCTCGAGCATCTCGCGCCGCTTGGCAGGTGGGCGCTCAGTGGGTCGACGTTCACGGTCACGCCCGTGGGCGTGTGCGTCGGCTCGCTGTTGATCGCCTTTGCGGTGTTCGAGTCGCTCCCCGCCACCAGCGGGGTCACATTCCCGCCGCGGTGGTTGCCGGTCGGCGGGGCTCTCAGCGGTTTCTTCGGAGGCCTCTCGGGCCAGCAGGGCGCGCTGCGCAGCATGTTCCTGATCCGCGCGGGGCTGTCGAAGGAGGCGTTCATCGGAACCGGTGTGGCGCTCGCCTGCCTGATCGACCTGACGCGCTTGCCGCTGTACGCCGAACACCTCGCCTCTGCGGCGGCGCGACCGGGCCTGATGATCGCCGCCGTGGCGGCGGCATGGGCCGGCGCGTTCTTCGGCGCGAAAATGCTGCCCAAGGTGACCTATGTGGCCGTGCAGCGACTGGTCGCAGGGCTCCTCGTCGTTCTGGGAGTCTTGATCGCCGGCGGTGTCCTGTGAGATTCAAGGCGGCGACTCCCCGACAGCCCCCCGAAATCTCCCGCGACTCCGCGAGCTCCGCAGGAGATTCGCGCTTGTGATATCTTTAACTGATGACTCCTGATTTTTACGGCGCGCGGGTCGCCTCCGGATTTTCCATGGCGTGTCTGATGTACCTGACCAGCTGCGCGCCCGCTCCCCGCAACCACTACGTCAAAACCGCCGACGCCAAAATCGCCTCGGTTCCTCTCGTGCCCGCGGTGAACCGGCATGACCTCAATCGGTCCACAACCATCGCGCTGCACGCCGAATACCGCAACTCCTCGCGTTTGGAACTCCCGATCCGCGCCGTCACGGAAAGGCAGCCGGACCCGGGAGGGCACCTCTTCCGCAGCCGTTACAACGTCAAGCAAAACCCGATCGGCATCGGACTCGAATGGCGGCAAAGCCCGCACAAGGTCGTCGACTGGTTCTTCACCGGGTCGGCGAACGCTGATGCCGCCTTCCGCGGCGCCGTGTTGGTGGGCGCCGGTCTGACGCTCCCGTTTCCGTTCGCGAACCTGCGGGTCGCTCCGGCCGTGGGCCTGCACGCGTACGCCACCCGGACCGAAGATTCCACGATCGCGCGCGTCACGAACATCTTCTCCGACTCGACGTACACCGACACGTTGATTTATCGGCAGGAGGACAGGCACTCCCGCGTCGGAACGCTCCGAACGCTCTCGGTGTCCCTTTGGCCGCCGAACAAACCCGACCGCGCCTGGACGCCCTACCTGCAATATCAGGCTTATTGGCGGGCGATGAGCGCCAACGATTCGGACAATTGGGTCCCGCGAAAGGTCATCGAGCTGCGCGGCCACACCCTGGCGATCGGGCTGGACTATGTTCTGGCAAAAACCTTCAGCGTCAACACCCGTCTGTCGCGCGAAACGGTGCACAACGGCTTCGGGTCGGACGCCTTCTACCGCGTCGAAACGGGGCTCGGAGTCAGGGTCCCGGCGCGCGCCCGCTGACCCGGCCATCCGGCCCCTTGCGGGCCGGGCCCACCGGTTCACCGGCGGGCGAGAGCCTCTCCGAACGACTCAGATCTCCCAGGCGGGGCCTTCCTGGCCACCCTTGGCCGCCTTGCCGAAAACTTGCACATGGCGCGGCTTGAGGAACAGCTTGGCACCCAAGCCGACGCGCAGGGCGCGGAAGCGCTCCTTCTCAAGCTCCACGCGCACCACGTCTTCGCGGCCTTCGACCTTGAACGACAGGCGCACGATGTTGCCGACGGTTTGCGACAACGCCAGCTCGGCGGGGATCCAGTCTTCGCCGTCGGCTTGCGCGCTCACCTCGAAATCGTACGGACGCACGTAGGCGTAGGACTCGCCTTTATCGTCGAGCCCGGGCTCCTGGGTGAACTTCACGTTGCGTCCCGCAGCCAATACTTCGCTGCGGAGGTTACCGGTGAACAGGTTGGTGAGGCCGAGGAACTCGTGAACGAACGGGGTGGCCGGGGCGTCGTAGACCTCCTCGGGCGTGCCCACCTGTTCGATCTTGCCGTGATTCAAAATCACCACGCGGTCGGAGACTTCCATGGCCTCCTCCTGGTCGTGGGTGACGAACACGCTGGTGATGCCCAGATCATCGTGCAGACGGCGCAGCCAGTGGCGCAGTTCCAAACGCACCTTGGCGTCGAGCGCGCCGAAGGGTTCGTCGAGCAAAAGCAGCTTCGGTTCCACGGCGAGGGCGCGCGCCAGGGCGATGCGTTGACGTTGGCCTCCCGAAAGCTGGTTGGGGTAACGATCACCCAGCCAGTCGAGCTGCACGAGCTTGAGCAGCTCGTTGACGCGGCTGGTGATGTAAGCGTCGTCGGGGCGTTGCGATTTCGGCTTCACGCGCAGGCCGTAGGCCACGTTCTCGAAGATGGTGAGGTGGCGGAACAGCGCGTAGTGCTGGAACACGAAGCCCACCTGACGGTCGCGCACATGATCGTCGGTCGCATCGCGCCCTTCGAACAAAATGCGACCGGTATCGGGAGCCTCCAAACCCGAGAGAATCCGCAGCAGCGTGGTTTTACCCGAACCCGAAGGGCCCAGCAGCGCCACCAGTTCGCCCGAAGGGATGTCGAGGCTGACGCCGGCGAGAGCCTCGAAGTTTCCGAAGTTTTTGCGAACGTTGTCGATCTTGATGCTCATGATTACTCCGCTCCCTTGGAAGCGTTCACTTCCGCAAGTTGCGCGCGGATCCCGCGCTCGAGGATTTTTTTGGCGATCAGCGTGACCACGGCGAGGAAGGCCAGTAGCGAGGCGACCGCGAACGCGCCCGTGAAGTCGTATTCGTTGTACAGGATTTCCACATGCAAGGGCAAGGTGTTGGTCTCGCCGCGGATGTGGCCGGAGACCACCGACACCGCGCCGAACTCTCCCATGGCGCGGGCGTTGCACAGCACCACACCGTACAAAAGGCCCCATTTGATGTTGGGCAGGGTGATGCGCCAGAAGGTCTGCCACCCCGACGCCCCGAGCGTGATCGACGCCGTTTCCTCTTCCGTCCCCTGCGCCTGCATCACGGGGATCAATTCGCGCGCCACGAAGGGGAACGTGACGAACACCGTGGCGAGCACGATGGCGGGCACCGCGAACAGAATCCGGATGTCATGCTCGATGAGGTAGGGGCCGATGAACCCTTGCGCCCCGAAGAGCAGCACGAACACCAGGCCCGAGATGACCGGCGAAATGCTGAAGGGCAGATCGATGAGGGTGATCAGGAAGTTTTTTCCGGGGAAGTCGAACTTGGTGATGCACCACGCCGCCGCCACGCCGAACACCACGTTGAGCGGCACGGCGATCGCGCAGGCGATCAACGTCAACCGGATGGCCGACAGGGTGTCGGGTGCGGTGATGGCCGCCCAATAGCCGGCGAAGCCCTTGTGAAAGGCCTGGTGGAACACGGCGGCCAGCGGAACGAGCAGAATCACGGCGAGCGAAAGAATGGCGAGGCCGATCAACAGGCGACGGACCCATGCGGGTTCTCCCACGGCGCGGTTGAGGCGACCGCCGGGCGTGTTGGCGGCCTCCTTCACCGAGGCGCCGGGGGTCGGGATTGCGGATGATGACGACACGGTCAGGCTCCGGTTACAGGGAATAGCGGCGGCGCTGGCGCCACTGCACGTAGTTGATGAGGAACAGCAGCACGAAGGAAATCATGAGCGTCACGGCGGCGATGGCGGTGGCCTCGGCGTACTGGTACTGTTCGAGCTTGGTGATGATGAGAAGCGGGGTGATCTCGGTTTTCATGGGCATGTTGCCCGCGATGAAGACGATCGATCCGTACTCCCCCAAGGCCCGGGCGAAGCCGAGCGCGAACCCCGTGAACAACGAAGGAGCCAACACCGGCAGGATCACGCGGCGGAAGGTCTGCCACCGCGTGGCGCCCAGAGTGGCCGAGGCTTCCTCCAGTTCCTTTTCCAGGTCCTCCAGCACGGGCTGCACCGTGCGCACCAGAAACGGCAGACTGATGAACATCATGGCGATGATGATGCCCAGAGGGGTATAGGCCACCTTGATCCCGAGCCTGTCCAGCGGAGCGCCCAGCCACCCGTTGACCGAAAACACCGTGGTGAGGGCGATGCCGGCCACGGCCGTAGGCAACGCGAACGGCAAATCGACCAGCGCATCCACCACCGACTTGCCTTTGAACTCATAACGGGCCAAAACCCAGGCGATCAGAAGCCCCACGAACACGTTGACGAAGGCGGCGATGAAGGCGCCGCCGAAGGAGATGCGGAACGACGCCAACACGCGCGGAGCCGTCACCGTGGCCCAAAAATCGGCCGCCGACAGCGACGCGCTTTTGACGAACAGCGCGGCCACGGGAATCAGGACGATCAGCGACAGATAAAATATCGTGTAACCGAACGTCAGCCCGAACCCGGGGAGCACGCTATGCTTTTTGAACTGAAAGGCCATGAAAAGTCCTGGGGAATGGAGCGGGAAAGGTAGAACGGATGACGACGTAAAGGGCGGGTAGTGGGTTGTGGGTCGTGGCGAAAACCAACGAAAACAAAAGGTTTTCAGAGGTTCATGCTGTTCTGCCACAACCCACCACCCATTTCACCTCGCGTAAATCTTGTCGAATTCGCCGCCGTCGTCGAAGTGGATCTTTTGGGCCTTGGCCCAGCCGCCGAACACCTCGTCGATGGTGAACAACTCGAGCGCGGGGAAGTACTGCTTGTGCTTCGCCAGCGCCGCCGCCGAGCGCGGGCGGTAGTAGTTCGCGGCGGCGATTTCCTGTCCCTGTTCGGTGTACAGGAACTTGAGGTACTCGGTGGCCACGGCCTGCGTGCCGCGTCGCTTGGCGTTCTTGTCCACCAACGCCACCGAGGGTTCCGCGAGAATCGACACGCTCGGGTAGATGATCTCGAACTTGTCCTTGCCGAGCTCGTTGATGGCGAGGTAGGCCTCGTTCTCCCAGCTCAGGAAGACGTCGCCAATGCCGCGCTGCACGAAGGTGGTCGTCGAACCGCGCGCGCCGGCGTCGAGCACCGGAACGTTCTTGTACAGCTTCTTCACGAACTCGCGGGCCTTGGCCTCGTTGCCGCCCGGCTGACGCAGCGCGTAGCCCCACGCCGCGAGATAGTTCCAGCGCGCGCCACCCGATGTTTTGGGGTTGGGCGTGATCACGGAAACCCCCGGCTTCACCAGATCGTTCCAATCCTTCACTTTTTTGGGGTTGCCCTTGCGTACCAGAAAGACGATGGTGGAGGTGTAAGGCGCGCTGTTGTGGGCCAGCTTTTTGTCCCAATCCTTCGGGATCAGCTTGGCGACCGAGTGCAGCACGTCCACATCGTAGTGGAGCGCGAGCGTGACCACGTCGGCCTGCAGACCGTCGATCACGGCGCGGGCCTGCTTGCCGCTGCCGCCGTGGCTTTGCTGGATGTTCAGCTTGTTTCCGGGGTTTTTGGCTTCCCACTGCTTGATGAAGGCCGCGTTGACCTCCTTGTACAGCTCGCGCGTCGGGTCGTACGAGACGTTCAAAAGGTTGATGGTCTTGGCAGGAGCGGCCACGGCCGCCGCCAGAGCGGCGACCGTGAGGAGTGATTTGAAGGTTTTCATGGTGTGCGTCCTGGCGATTGTCTTTCGTGTTTCTGTGTTCTGTTCGCTGCCGGTTGTACGCTTCGCGGCTTAGTACGCCACGTTGAAGCTGAGTGACAAGACCTTCTCGCTTTCGCGATCGGTGACGATGGGCGCCGCGGTCGCGGTGGCCGACGTGCCGGTGCCTCCGGCGAAGTCAACCTGCTCGTAGCTGGCGAAGATCTTGACGGTATTATTGACATACCAGCCCAGCGCCAGGCCGTAACCCAGCACTTCGGACGCCTGCTTGGCCGCATCGGCGTAGGTTACGCGCAGGTCGGCCGTGTTCAGCGGGGCGAACGCCTTGTCGTCGATCTTCAGACCATGCACACGCCCCAATACTTCCAGCCCTCCGAGGCCGTCGATTTTGGGGAACGTGTTGGCCTTCTTGACCTTGATGCCCTTGTACGAGTTCTTCTCGCCGGTGATGAACCAGCTCGCGGTAAGCGCCCAGGCGGAGTTGGTGATCTCCTGCTCGAAGGCCGCCCGACGAATGTTCTGCGTGGTGGCGGTGTATTCGGCGATGATGCCCAGCGGGCCGGCGTAGTAATAGGCCTGCGGGCTGTAACGGCTGACCGTACCCACCGACGTATCGTTGGCCGCATAGCTGAAGAAGCCTTGGCGACCGGTGGAGTAGCTCGCGATGCCGTTGCTGACCGCGGCGGTGGTGGTGATGACAGCCGGGTTGCCCGTACCGGGAGTGTTGGCGGACCCGCTTGTCGCCGTGACCACCGTAGCCGTGGTGGCCACGTTGTTGTACTGGGCCTGCTTGCCGGTCGAACCCGAGATGCCGAGGCCCAGGCCTTCGAGCCACTCACCCTTGCCGACGAACGGATGCGAGAACAGACGGCCGTAGAAATCCTTCTCGTTGTTGTTGTCGCCGGTATTGTTCTGGCCGTCGCGGGCCCCATTGAAGATACCGGCCTGGTATTCCACGATACCCTTGCCGAAGGCTCCGAACAGCTGCGCGCCGATGTCGCGATTCGGCTGCAGGAGGGTCACGAAAGACCCTTCGATGAACGGCGCGCGGGGCGAGGAGATCAGGCGCTCGAGCCCCGTGGGCGGCTTGAACTTTCCCACGCGCAGGTTGAGCTCGGGTTGAATCTTCCAGTCGAGGTTCACGTCGAGCAGCGAGGCCGAGCCGCCGGCGAAATCGATGTGGGTACGCCACTCGAAATTCTTGTAGGCCGTGCCCGTGATGTCCGATTGCAAACGACGGATGGTGTAATTGTCGTTGAGGGTCGGTTCAACGCTAGTGGTCACGTTGGGCGAGGCTGTGGTCGAGGACGTGCCGCTTTTGCCGAACAGGTGAGCCGTTGAGAACTGCGTGAATCCCCGATACTTCAACGCGAATGATCCGTCCGCACTGCTGAGCCCGAGGCCCCGGTCGTCCGCCGACACCTTCGGCGATTTGGCCGCGGCCGCTTTCGCCTCCTCGGCCGCGAGCTCGTTCAGGCGTTCAATGACCCGGATCTTCTGATCCAGCTCATCCAGGCGTGCCTGCAGGGAGTCTTCCGTTTGCGCGAGCGCACCGGTGGCCCCCGCCACAAGGACCCCCAACCCCACCCATTTCAGGTGCTTTTTTACCGTATTCGTCTTCACGTTTTCGTTCCTTTCGCGGGCGGTCTCGTCCGGATCATTCCCGGTGTCGCCCGCGTTGCCGGTGGTTCTTCGGTGATCCGATGGAGCCAACCGCTGTTTTGCTTTAGCCTCCCGGTCGGGGTCGGCACGTCGTCAGGTGTCAGTCGTGTTTTAATCTTGTCCCGTGATGCGGTCGGGAGCATCGGCGGCTTGCGGACGGATCTTTTCGCGCTTTTCGATCTGGGTGACCTTGCCTTCGTGGACCACCACCACCACCGACCCGAAGCGCAGCGAACGAATGGCCTCATGTACGGCCTTCTCCCACGTTTCGGTTTGTTGTGTCGCACTCATAGTCTGTTTACCCTAGCTGTACAGTGGAGTAGTAAGTCAAAAAAAATTGTCCGTCAGGGACACTTCACACTCAGATCACGTAGTCCATCACCGTGCGGCGCGAGGCCTCGTTCACTCGCGCCTCGACATCCGCGAGCGTCGTGCTGTCGAGGATTTCCGCCGTGCGGTCGCGCACGTCCTTCATCACCATCCGCAAGCCGCAGGTGTGCTCGTCAACGCACTCGTCGCAGCGACGGTAGAACTGCTGGCTGACGCAAGGGAGCAGGGCCAGCGGCCCTTCCATCTTGCGCACCACGGCACCCAGCGTCACCGACTCGGGCGTCCGCCCCAGGAAGTATCCCCCGCCTTTGCCCTTGCGGCTTTCGAGGAATCCTTCCTTCTTCAGCTCCAGCAGGATCGCCTCCAGAAATTTCTGGGGAATGCGCTCGGCGTCCGCGATCTCCGCGATCAAAACCGGGCCGCGCTGTTGCTGGCGGGCCAGGTATTGCAACGCCTTCAGGGCGTATTTGGTTTTCTTGGAGAGCATTAGTCTATCGTTCCTATGGGATATAGGTAGAACCGACTTGAAAGCCCGTCAAGGATTTTTTTTGGGGATTTTAGGGTTTTTGGGGCAACCGGGGAAGATCTCGGGGCATCCGGGCATCACAGCACGAGATCCATGCAGCCGTGCGATAAAGGAGCGAGGGGCGACCCGAGAGGAGCGCGGGAGCAGTTCAACAGTACAGCGGTACAACCGTATAACACGACTCTGACCGAAGCCTACCTGTCGTTCAGAACCGCTTCATGCAGAACCACATATTCCACCAGTGACGTTTTACTGCTGTACTGCAGCACTGCCGCATTCTGCCCCCTACCGCTTCATCCCCATGTATTCCTTCCTCACCTTCTCCGGAAACTTCTCCAGCGCGTAGCGCAACATGGTCCGCGGCATCATCGCCGCATGCTTGTCGAGGAACATGCGGAGCGGCGCCACGTCCTGTTTTCCCATCTCGCGGAGCATCCAGCCGGTGGCTTTGTGCAGGAGGTCTTCGCGATCTTTCAGCAGCATTTCGGCGATGCGCAGCGTTTCGCCGAAGCGTTGCTTGCGAATGAAGTGATGCGTCGCCACGATCGCCACGCGGCGACGCCACAGGTTCTTGTCGCGCGCGAGTTTGTCGAGAAGCGCCGTGTCGCCACCCTCGGGAATCACATGGTTCGCCAGGTGCCCGCCGACCAGGTACGCCGCGCTGGTGTCGACGAGGTCCCAATTGTTCACCTGCGTGGCGATGCGCGCAAGGTAATGCTTGTGGATCTTGACGCGCAGCGGCGGCGCGCCCTTGTCGTACAGGTTCATCAACAGGAACAGCGCGACGAGGCGATCCTCGTGCCATTCGGATTCGAGGAGCGCGGCCGCATCCTCGAACGGCAAGTGACGGTACTCCTTGGCCAGTTTGCGCTGAACGGGCACGGTGATGCCGCGGAACCTGTCGCCCGCGGCGTATTGCCCCGGGGCGGTTTTGAAAAAGCCTTGGAGGAACGCCGCCTTGGGCGGATCGTTGAGGGCCGCGAGCGCGCGGCGAAGGTCGGCTAATGTGGTCATTGTGGAGCTTCAGGGTGGACGTTGGACTTTTTGGACTCAGGGGACTACGTGGACAGTTTGGACCGGCTGAACAGAATATGCCTTTCGATCAGCCGGTCCAAAATGTCCACGTTGTCCAAGGTGTCGAAGTTCCAACCCGTCCACCCCGCCCAGGAATCAGGTAAACCGCAACACCGCGCCGCGCAGGCCGTTGACCAAATCGCGACCCGTTATGCGCGGCTTGCCCTCCCACTGCACCTCCACAAGCTGCAAGCGACCCGCGCCGGTCGTCACCAACGCCTCTCCGCCTTCCACCTCAACCACGCCCGGCGCAGCGAGGGATTCAGGAGAACCGGGCGCATCGGCGACGACGCGCGTGCGATGCACGCGCAAGGTGCGAGCCGGCGCGCCGTCCGCGCCGGCCTCCACCGTGTGGCACCCCGGCGCGGGGTTGAAGCCGCGCACGCGATCGTGGATCGCGTGCGCGCTCAGCGACCAGTCGATGCGCCCGTCTTCTTTATGAATCTTGGGCGCAGGGGACGCGAGAGTGTGATCTTGTTCACGCGGCACCGTCGTGCCCGCCTCCAGGTCATCGAGCGTCTTGAGCAGCAAGTCACGCCCCATGATGCTGAGGCGGTCGAACAGCTCGCCTGCGGTTTCATCCGGCCCAATGGGTGTGCGCGCTTGGGCGAGCACCTCGCCGTGATCGACCTCGGCATCCAGGCGGAAGATGGTCACGCCCGACTCGGCGTCGCCGTTCACCACCGCCCACTGGATGGGTGCCGCGCCGCGGTATTTGGGGAGCAGCGAACCGTGGATGTTCACCGCGCCCAGGCGCGCGAGCGGGAACAGCGTGGCGGGCAAAATGCGGAAGGCTACGACGACGAGCAGGTCGGCCTTCTGCGCGGCGATCAGGTCATGAAACTCGGGGGTCTTGAGCGAAGCGGGTTGGGCGACGGGAATGCCCAATTCATCGGCCTTGAGTTTGATGGGCGGCGATGCGAGCTGCTGCCCGCGCCCCTTGGGCTTGTCGGGCTGCGTGACCACGAGCGTCACGTTGTGGCGCGCGGCGAGGGATTCGAGAACAGGCACCGCGAAGGCGGGGGTTCCCATGAAGACGAGATTCAGCATGGGGAAAAGTTAACAGACAAACCGATAGGGTAAAAAGCGCTCAGGCCGAGGCGAGATCAAGTGAGGCTAGGCGCTCCGACGCAGTCGTACTGGTAGTACGACGAGGAGGAGCAACGCCGCATCACGCAGATCGCAGTCCGGCCTCAGCGCTTTTTGAGAGGTCGCCACCACGCCTCGTTAGCGCGATACCACTCCACCGTCGCCGGCAGGCCGGTGTCGAAGGTGTGTCGCGGCTCCCAGCCGAGTTCACCGCGGATCTTGTCGGCATCGATCGCGTACCGTTTGTCGTGACCAAGGCGGTCCTCGACGTACCGGATCGACGATTCGTCCTTGCCCATCAGCTTCAAAATGCCGCGCGCGATCTCGATGTTGGTGCGCTCGTTGCGCCCGCCGATGTTGTACGTCTCGCCGGCACGGCCCTTTTCAAGCGCCAGCAGAATGCCGCGGCAGTGGTCCTCCACGTGCAGCCAGTCGCGCACGTTGAGTCCGTCGCCGTAGATCGGAATCTGCAACCCGTCCACCAGGTTGGTGATGAGCAGCGGGATGAGCTTTTCGGGGTACTGATACGGCCCGTAGTTGTTGGAACAATTGGTGATGACCGTATCCATGCCGAAGGTGTGATGGTACGCGCGCACGAGCAAATCCGACCCGGCCTTGCTGGCGGAGTACGGAGAGTTGGGCGCGTAGGGCGTGGTCTCGGTGAACAGGCCCGTCGCGCCGAGCGAACCGTACACCTCATCGGTGGACACGTGGAGGAAGCGCCCGACCTTTGACTGCCGCGCCAACTCCAGCAAGTTCTGGGTGCCCAGCACGTTGGTGATCACGAAAATCTCGGGGCCCGTGATGGAACGATCCACGTGGGATTCGGCGGCGAAGTGGACCACGGCATCGGGCTTGGCGGCAAAAACCTCTCCCATCGCAACCTTGTCCACGATGTCGGCATGGACGAACGTGTAGTTGGGGTTGGATTCGATATCGGCCAGATTCGCGCGGTTGCCCGCGTAGGTCAGCTTGTCGACATTGGTGACGCGCCAGGTGGGCCGCTCGGCCAGAATGAGGCGCACGAAATTGCTGCCGATAAAGCCGCAGCCGCCGGTGACGAGGAGATGCATGGGGGGTGAAATTAAGAATTGGGAGTGGGGAATGGGGAATGGGGAATATAACCGCAGCCGGTCCGTAGCGGCATAGGCTTTGCGCTCATCCTTTCCAGGAGGCGAATATGCAAGAAATTCAAGGTTCTACCGAAAGAAAGGGAAATCCTGTGGCGGTGAAAAGTCTCACCTTTGCGTCAAAGATCATCGCATGCTGCCGCCAGTTAAACGAAAGCGGTGTCGAATTTGTGCTGACGCGACAACTGGTACGCAGCGGAACATCCATCGTGGCGAACATCGAAGAAGCGATCGGGGGGCATACGCGGGCAGAATTCGCCTCAAAAATGGGGATTGCCTATAAAGAAGCCCGTGAATGCGCTTATTGGATCAGGCTACTGGTCGCGGCCAATACTTTGCCCGAAAATCGGGCGATTCCATTACTCAGGGATGTCGACGAACTTTTGCGAATCATTGGTGCCATCAGACAGTCACTTAAAAAGCAACGACGAATAAACAGTTATCCCCACTCACACTCGGATTAAAAGACTGGGTTCAAAATATTCCCCATTCCCCATTCTCAATTCCCAATTATGTCTACCGGCACTTCCAACGTGAACCGACTTCCCTCGCCCAGGACGCTCTCCGCCGCCACGGTGATGCCGTAGCGCTGCGCGGCGTGCTTGACGATGGCGAGGCCCAATCCGGTCCCTTCGTTCGTAGCGCGGGCGCCGCCGCCGCGGTAGAACCGCTCGAAAATGCGGGGCAGGGCCTCGGTGGGGATGCCCGCACCGGTGTCGCGCACGCCCAGCGTGCGCGCCGTTTCATCCCACTCGACCCTCACCTTGCCCGCGGGCGAGTTGTACTTCACGGCGTTGCCCACGAGGTTCCCCACCATGAGATCGAGGTCGCGGGGCTCCAGGTTCCACTTCAGGTTCACCGGCACGCGGTTCTCAAACCGGATGCCCTGGTTCTCCGCCGCGGCCCGGTGGTTGTTCCACGCCGCCTGCACGAAATCGCGGACGAACAGCGGCTCGGCGCGCGGCGCGCTCTCGGCGCTTTCCAGTTGCGAGAGGTTGAGAAGGTCCTGCACCAAGCCCTGCAACCGCCGCGCGTTGGCGTGGATCTTCTGCAGGAACGTCCCGCGCGCCCGCGCGTCCTCCATGGCCCCGTCGAGCAACGTCTCGGAGTACCCGAGGATCGACGACAACGGCGTCTTGAGTTCGTGGGAGGCGTTGGCGACGAAGTCGGTCTTGGCGCGGTCGAGATTCCGGAAACTCGTGACGTCCACAAAGGTCAGCAAAAGCTCGAGCTCCGCGCCGTCGGGGCGCAAGGCACGGGAGTGGCACAACAGATCCATGGGACTGTCGTTCGCCCCCCCGTCCTCCCTCTTGTCCACCTGGTAAACGCCTTCGCGCGGAACCCCGCCCGATTTTCCCGAAGAAGCCGGCCCGCTCGTCCGGACCTCGGTCGCCCAACGCGCCAATCCCTCATGGTGAACGACCGTTCCGAAGTAGCGGCCGACGAGACTTTCCCCGTTCGCGTCGCTTTTCCCGTCAAGATGCAGCGGCAACAACTTGAGGGCGGCGGCGTTCACCGCACGGATGAATCCGCGATGATCGAGCAGCACCACGCCTTCCTCAAGCCTGTCGAGCACCGCCAGCAAACGATCGCGTTCCACGCGCAATTCGACGGCGAGGTTTTGAATCGCATCGGCGTAGTCCACGAACGCCTCGTTGAGGATTTCGGCCTCGCGGAACGGGGCCTCCCACCGCAGGGGTTTGGAGACGTCGCGGGCCTCACCGCGCAGGCGCAGCAGGGGTTGGCTGATGCGCTGCGAAACCCACAGGGCGATCACCCCCGCCGCCATGATAAACAGAAGGATCGCCCACATGGCCGTGCGGCGCGCGGCCGCGCGAAAGTCATCGAGCGTCGCAGGGCCCGCCGCCATGCGGATGACCGTCCCTCCGGAACTCACGGACTTGGCGGCATAAAACATGGTCATTCCCACGGTTTGGGAATAATGCAGGGATTGCCCGAGCGCCGTATCGGCGCGCGCGGCCTTCACCTCCGCCCGGTCGGCGTGGTTGGCGATTTCACCCAAGCGTTCCGCGGGCACATGCGACTCGCCGACCACCGCGCCATCGGGCGCGATGATGGTGACGCGGTACCCTTTGTACCGTGAAACGGCGCGGGCCAGGGAGTCGGCGCGCGGCGGTTGAAGGAGGGAAGGGTCATTGCGGCCGAGGTCGACCAGAAACGCGAGGTCGCCCGCCAACTCGCGCCCCAGATCGCGCGTCAGCAGCGATTCGGTGGTGCGGTGCAGGTAGAACGCCAGTCCGATGAAGCCTAATCCCAGAACCCCCAGCAGGAGGTAGAGGCGGGAGAGAAGAGAGGGACGAGGCATGCAGGGGAAGTTAGCAAGGGGAAAATCAGAAATCAGAATTCAAAAATCAGAAATTAAAACGCTGATACCTGGACACTCTCTTTGGGTTCGGCAAGCGATACCGCTTAAAAGCTACGCGTCAAGAAATTTGCGTTTTCTCGTTCTTTCTGGTTTTTGAATTTTGATTTTTGATTTCTGATTTATCCCACATATCCATCCACATCCCACTGGTACCCGAAACCCGTGACGGTGCGCACGCAGGAGCCGTAGGGCTTGATCTTCTCGCGCAAACGCGTGACGGCCACGTCGACGCTGCGCAGGCCGGCCTTGGCGTCCATGCCCCATCCGCGCTCCAGCAGCGTGCTGCGGTCCACCGTCTTGGGCTTGGCCTCGAGCAAAACCTTGAGAAGCGAGAACTCGCGCGGCGACAGATGCACGCGCGCGCCGTCGATCTCCACGCGGTGGCTGTCCAGGGTGACGCGCAGGCCGCGGAACACGTAATCGTCGCCGCCGCGCACGCGGCGGATGAGCGCCTGCACGCGGGCCGCGAGCTCCTTGGGCGAGAAGGGCTTGGTGACGTAGTCGTCGGCGCCCACCTTGAAGCCAACCAGCTTGTCGGTCTCTTCGTTTCGTGCGGTGAGGAAGATCACGGGAATGCGCTCAAGGCGCTCGTCGCGCTTCATGCGGCGGCAGATTTCGGTGCCGCTCATGTCGGGCAGCATCACGTCGAGCACGGCGAGATCGACGCTCTCGTCGCTCAAGATCGACAACGCCTCCTGGCCGGTCTTCGCCCCGAACACCCGGAAGCCTTCCGCCTCAAGACCGTAGGTCACAAGCTCGAGGATGTCGGCGTCGTCTTCGGTAACCAGTACTGATGTTCCGTCCACTGTGTCTCCGTTCGGGAACCCGTTGTCCCCATCCGCCCCCTGCGGCTGTTTCAACCTTGCATCAGGGGCGGCTTATTGGGCGTTCATGCTTCGTTCCAATGACCACAAAGTTACCGACTGCATGTCCCCACCCCAAGATGAAAGGCGTTTCATCCCTGTTACAGCACGCCGCGCGACAGGTGTAGATTTCCTCCATGCGCCCCAAAACCCCCAAAACAGCCCCTCCCCCCACGACCACTCCGGCGCTCATCGACATCCGGGACGCCACGCTCGCGCGGGGGACGGTGCTGGCGCTGCGGAACCTGAGCTGGACCATGCGGTGCGGTGAGCATTGGGCCGTGCTGGGCGCCAACGGCTCTGGCAAGAGCACGCTGGTGCAGATGCTCCAGGGGCGCCTCTGGCCGCAGGAGGGCAGCCTGTCGGTGCTGGGGCGCGACTTCGGCGAGGACGACGTGGCCGAGTTGCGGAAACACATCGCCTGGGTGGGGAATGAAGCGGAGCCCGAGTTTCCGGAATGGCAAAGCGTCGGGGACGTGGCGGCCTCCGGGATCTTGGGGACGATCGGCATTCAGTTCGAGGAACCGAACGCCAAACAAAAGGCGGAGGCGGCGCGCGCGTTGCGCGTGCTGGGGATTGGGGGGTTGGCCAAGCGGCCGTTCAACCGGTTGAGCCAAGGGCAACGTCGTCGCGCGATCATCGCGCGGGCGCTGGCGATGAAACCCGATCTATTGCTCCTCGACGAAGCGACCAATGGCTTGGATCCCGTGGCGCGCGAGGATTTCCTCAAAAGCCTGGACAAACTCATTCGCCCCGACTCGCGCCCGGCGATCATTTACATCACGCATCATACCGAAGAGATCCTGCCGGCATTCACGCATGTGCTGTTGATCAAGGAAGGGCGTGCCGTGGCGGCGGGCCCGAAAAACAAGGTGCTGACGCCAAGGTTGCTGGAAGAGACGTTCGGGGCCAAGCTGCGCGTGCAAAGGCGCGGCGGACGGGTGTGGTTGTCGGCGGATTGACGGGTTGGATGAGGACGCCCCACATGAACTCCCTCTCCCCCTGGAAGAGGGGCGGGGTGAGGGCTACGGCCATCCTCACGTGCGCCAACCTTTGAGGTCACAGATTGTGACCTCAAAGATGTTTGCCATCACGATTCCACAAAAGATCTGCCGCCATTATTGACAGCAATTGCGCAACACCTTGCGCACACTCAAACTATTTCTCCCCTCAGTGTGACAGGCGTCACAGCGCGCTTCTCGAAGTCGCAAAAACCGGATTATGCTTCCCGCTTCACCTTTGGGAGCACAGCATGTCCGACATCATTCCGACTCATTTGATCGAAACCCGCATCATCCAGCTGCGAGGACAAAAGGTCCTGCTCGACGAGGATTTGGCTGAGCTTTACGGCGTCACAACAAAGGCCCTCAATCAAGCTGTCAAGCGCAATTTTTCCCGTTTTCCATTGGATTTCATGTTTCACCTGACCCAGGAAGAAGCCGCATCTTTGAAGTCACAATCTGTGACTTCAAAAAAGGGGCGTGGTGGCCGGCATCGTTCAACACCGCATGCGTTTACGGAACACGGGGTTTCCATGCTGTCGTCTGTCCTGACCAGCGAACGGGCCATTCAGGTCAACATCGCCATTATCCGCGCGTTCACGCGGCTGCGACGTTTTTTGGCGACACATCAAGAGTTGGCGCAGAAGCTGGAGGAGCTGGAATCAAAGTACGACGACCAGTTCCGCGAAGTGTTTGAGGCGATTTGGGCGTTGATGGATGAGAAGGAGGAGGAGGAAAAGCCGAAGAGGAGGATGGGGTTCGCGAAGGAGGATAACTAAGAAAAGGGTCTACGCCTATCCGTTCGATCCAGCCTCATCAGACGCATCTGGAACGTTGCATATGCCACCGGGGTCAACCAACCTTCTCGCTGAACCCTTCGAAAGTGATCATCAATTAATGACGCAAGCTTCTCATGAATCCCTGCCTCAATTTCAAAGTCTCGGCGCACTTTAGATGATTGTCTATACCGAACATATGCCGCATAAAATGCGAATCCGGAAATTAACAGCGAAAGAAAAATGACCGAAACCCTGACAAATTTAGACGGCGATACCATAGACGAAAAAAGCCCAATGTCCAAGAACTCAAAAATAAATAGCATCAGTGCAGCGTAGGCTACAATTAGAAATACAAATGCGTGAAAACGCAGCCTTTGTAAACGAGCTAAATGCTCATCGATACAAACGGAGGTTGATTCTGAAAGTCGGACCAAGTCTTCCAACTCCTTCAAAGCCTCTTCTCGATTCTCAACCTGATTCATTCGTGCACCTCTGAAATGACGGCGACCGCTTCCATGAATTCTCGAAGTATAACATTCTGATCTTTCGGCTTTAAGGATGTCGGAATGACCTCTCCATTCCAAGAGAAGTCATCCTGATATGCACAGGCTTGAAGGACATAAACCGGCATATTTTCAGAGCCAATTTCAGATATGAATCCCTTCAATGCTAAACCGAATTTCCCATCACCATTAGGGTGGTAATACGAGAGCGCAGCTGCACGTTGATCAGGAAAAAGGTCAACTTTGTTTACAGCAATGATTAACCACTTAGGACGCGTCTTATCGACATACAATTGCTTTAAAGTCCTAAGCATTCCTTGCAATTCGGATAACTCGTCTTCCAAGTTCCTTTGACGAAGCTTTTCAACGGTATCAACCTGATCAACGGTTAACAAGGTTGCCCTACCTGCATCACTACGCGGCATTTTATAACCAAAATCAACAACGTGTATAACCCCTTCTAGTCCTTCGTTATCCCGCAGATTTGCAATCTCTCCTTTAGTGCGTTTAAGTCCTTGGCCTGGGATAATTCGAACAAGCTTTGTCCAATGTCCCGCAGTAATTGCCTCGACTTCGACAACTTGTGATTCTGGGGGAAGCTCATAATTAAGATCACGAGCGCGGCCGTGCATCTGAGATGCCAGAATTGTTTTTCCGACACCGCCTAATCCTGTAATAACAATGTGCGCAGAGCCTTTATCTAAGTAGGCTTTAGCTTTAGTCCAGTACTTTTGGATTGCATGGCGATTGGAATAAACAGCAATCCCCGTACGAACCGTGATAGAAGAAGCACTTCCCCAGCTAATTGGCATACAATACTCGATTGTTAATTGTCGGAAAAATAGCGGCAGAGGCGAACCATTCAACCCATACCGCTATTTAATCACTCAAAACGGCAGGTCGTCTTCCGGCGGAGGAGGCGTGTTGCCCGACGATCCACCGCCGTAGCCACCACCCGACTTCGAATAACCCCCACCGCCACCATTGCCGCCGCCCCCGTAGGAGCCACCGGAAGAGCGGCCACCGTACGAGCCGCCCTCGGAATCACCACCGCCGAAGTCGCCGCCGCCTTCGTTGCGACGACCACCGAGCATGGTCATGTTGTCGGCCATGATTTCGGTCATGTAGGCCTTGGTGCCGTCAGCCTTGTCCCACGAACGGGTCTGCAGCTTGCCTTCGATGAAAACCTGATTGCCCTTCTTCAGATACTTCTCCGCCACTTCGGCGAGGCCGCGCCACATGACGATGTTGTGCCACTCGGTCTTCTCGACGCGGTTGCCGTCCTTGCCCGTGTAGCTCTCGGAGGTGGCGATGGGGAAGTTCGCGACCTTCGCGCCCGAGGGGATGGTGCGCACTTCGGGGTCTTTGCCCAGGTTGCCGATGAGCATGACTTTGTTGAGGGATGCCATTGTACTGTCCTTTTCTCCCCCGGCCTCGGGCCGAGGGGCACTTGTTGTAAGCCTCCCAGTCCCCTTTTGAAGGAGCCTCGCGAGGCGGTTTGAAACGGCGTTTCCCCTGTCGCTTCCGATTACTTTTAACCGACAACCGGGGACCCGACGTGACGCGCAAACATACTATTCGCCTACCCATCGACCAGCTGCCCAACCTCTGGCCCGAAAGCCTCAAAGGCGCGAAAATCGGGGCGGTTTTGCACCCCGCCTCCATTTCCGCAAGCCTCGTCCACAGCGCCGATGTGCTCAAAAGCCACGACGGCACCCTGTTCCGCCTCGGCGCCCTGTTCGGCCCCCAGCACGGCTACCTCGGCCAAACCCAGGACAACATGATCGAGTGGAGCGGCTACACCCACCCGCAGTGGGGGATCCCCGTCCACAGCCTGTACGGCGAACATCGCGAACCCACCCCCGAAATGCTCGCCGGGCTCGACGCGCTGGTGATCGACCTGCAAGACGTGGGCGCGCGCTACTACACCTTCATCTGGACCATGTACCTGTGCATGAAGGCGTGCGAAAAACTCGGCATCACCGTGGTGGTGCTCGACCGCCCCAACCCCATCGGCAACGCCGTGGAAGGCCCGGTGCTCGACCCGAATTACCGCAGTTTCGTGGGGCTGCACCCCATACCCGTACGGCACGGCAAAACCATCGGCGAGCTCGCCCTGCAATTCAAGGCCGAAGCGTTCCCGCACTGCGATGTGGTGGTTCTGAACATGGATGGTCACGACCCGGAGGCGTACTTCGAGGACACGGGGCTGCCGTGGGTGCTCCCCTCGCCCAACATGCCCACGGTCGACACCGCCGTGGTGTACCCCGGCATGTGCCTGTTCGAGGCCACCAACGTGTCGGAGGCGCGCGGCACGACGAAACCGTTCGAACTGTTCGGCGCCCCGTGGATCGACGCGCGCGACTTCTGCGCCAAACTCAACAAAGAAGGCCTGCCCGGCGTGTATTTCCGCGAGGCGTATTTTCAACCCACGTTCCATAAATTCGCCGGGCAACTGTGCAACGGTGCTCAGTTTCACGTCACCGACCGCAAGAGCTTTTTGCCGTGGTGGAGCACGCTGTGCATCCTCAATCTTTTACGCGAAGACTACGGCGAGCACTTCCAATGGAAAGAACCGCCTTACGAGTACGAGCACCACAAGCTGCCGATCGAGATTTTGATCGGCGGCAAGCTGGACAGCGTGTTTCCGGAGATCATGGCGAAGGGGGCATGAATGGGAAAATCAGAAATCAAAGATCAGAAATCAGAAATAGAAACACGCGCGAAAAGCACGTGTGATCATGTTTCGCGCTCTTTTCGGGAAAATAGTCTTGCTGCGCGAAACCATGCCTTCGGTTCAGATTTTTTGATTTCTGATTTTTGATTTCTGATTTCCGCCATGTCCCTCACCGCCTTCTTCCTTTCCGCCGGCTTTGGTTCGCGCTTGCGCCCGTTGACCAACCGCGTGCCCAAACCCGCGATTCCGTTTTTGGGCCAAAGCGCGCTGGAGATCAACGTGCGCGCGGCCGATGCCGCTCTGGCGCCGCGTCGAAGGCTGGCGAACGCGCATCATGTGCCGGATGCCGTCCGGGCGATCGCCTCCACGCTGAACATGGAGGTCATCCACGAGCCCGAACTGCTCGGCACCGGCGGGTGCCTCGCGAACGCCGCGGCGACGCTCGCCGCGACCGACCATTTTCTGGTCCACAACGCCGACCTCATCCACGACATCGACCTCGCGGCCTTGTACCGCACCCATGCGGACTCGGGCGCGCTGGCGACGCTGGCCGGGCTTCACCGCGAAGGCGCGGTGAACACCCTGTCGGTGAGCGAAGAGGCGAGCGCACGCGGCGGCCACCATGAACTTCTCGGCGTGCACGGGTTCGCAGGGTACGAGGGCGACGCGCACGAGGCCAAACGCCTGACCTTCGCGGGGATCGCCTTTTACCGCCGCGACTTCCTCGCCTTCGTGCCGGGCGGCGTCTCGGACATCAAGCCGTGGTGGAAGGCCGCGCAGGCGGGAGGCGGAAAGATCCGCGTGGTGGACGTGACCGGTGCCGGATGGCACGACTTCGGGACGCCGCAGGGGTTGTGGGAAGCCCTCAAGTTCCGGATGCGGCAAACCGGTGTGCAGGCCTATGGGTACCCCGCCGAAACCGCCGACGGGCGTCCCGCCCAGGTGGCCAACGAGGCGGGCATCGCCTTGCCTCCGGGCTTGCGCAACGTGGCGGTGTACGAGGCGCCGCGCGTGCCGCTCGACCCGGACACCACGAATTTGCTCACGGGATGGGATTTCGACTGGAAGGTACGGCCCTAGGACGTTCGGCATCCGAACATCACAACATCACAGCATTAAAAAAACCACAATCAACTTCCGAAGGCTTTCAATCTCCGCTTCGTGCCAGAGCCAGCCGGTATCCCCACTGTTGTTTTGCTGTGATATTGTGATACTGTGATGTACCCCCTCCTCCAATTGTGCCCAAAATCCCACGCCAGAAGGTCATTCCGCCCCCGAAAACCCCGGAATTCCCCTCCTCGGGTTGCTAATTTGTCCCCTTCGTGCGCCTGAAAAACCTTCGGGCGGCACCCGACAGAAGGACGACCATGAGCAGCAACAAAATCGCGTTGATCACCGGCATCACGGGCCAGGACGGATCCTACCTCGCCGAGATTCTGATCGAAAAGGGTTACGAAGTTCACGGCATCGTGCGCCGCACCTCGCTGTTCAACCGCACCCGCATCGAAGACGCGATGACGGCCGCCCGCAAGGCCGGCAAGACCTACGAGCTGCACTACGGCGACATGGCGGACTCCAGCAGCCTGAACCGCATTTTGGCGCTCGTCCGCCCCACCGAGGTGTACAACCTCGCGGCCCAAAGCCACGTGCGCGTGTCGTTCGATTCGCCCGAGTCCACCGCCGACGTGGATGCCACCGGCGTGCTCCGCCTGCTTGAGGGCATCCGCAGCAACAAGCTCGACGCCCGCTTTTACCAGGCTTCCACCTCCGAGCTGTACGGCAAGGTCGTGGAAACCCCGCAGACCGAAACCACCCCTTTCTATCCGCGCTCGCCCTACGGCGTGGCCAAGCTGTACGGGTTCTGGATCACCAAGAACTACCGCGAAGCCTACGACATGCACGCCAGCAACGGTATTCTGTTCAACCACGAATCGCCTCGCCGCGGCGAGAACTTCGTGACCCGCAAGATCACGCTCACCCTGGCGCAGATCATGGCCGGCAAGGCCGACACGCTGCGACTGGGCAACCTCGACGCCAAGCGCGACTGGGGCTTCGCCGGCGACTACGCCGAAATGATGTGGATGATGCTGCAGCAACCCACGCCCGACGACTACGTGGCCGCCACGGGCGAAATGCACACCGTGCGCGAGTTCGTGGAGAAGTCCGCCGCCATCTGCGGCTGGGACATCGTGTGGGACGGCACCGCCGAAGCCGAAAAGGGCCGTGACCGCAAGACCGGCAAGCTGCTGGTGGAAGTGGACCCCAAGTTCTACCGCCCCGCCGAAGTGGACCTGCTCTTGGGCAACCCCGCCAAAGCCATGAGCCAGCTCGGTTGGAAGCCCAAGGTCAAGTTCGAAGGCCTCGTCGAAATGATGATGAAGGCGGACTTGGCCGAGTTTGGACGATAAAGAAACGCAGAACTCAGAGCCCTGAACTCAGAAAAAGACAACACACCTGAAATGCAGAACCTGAAACCGAGCGCAAATGGAAAAGGCCTAACGGCTGGGTTTCACATTCTGAATAATCAGTCCTCTCTCAATGGAAACATCTTGGCTTTTCTGAGTTCAGAGCTCTGAGTTCTGAACTTCCGAGCGCCCCCATGCGTCTTCTCATCATCGGCCCCTACCCGTTCCGCAACAACGGGATGAGCGACTTCATCGGCCATTACAAGGCCGAACTGGAGCGCCGCGGTCACACGGTGGTCACCGAGCCGATGTACTTCTGGCGCACCAAGCGCACCATGTTCCGGTGGCTGTCGTTGCGCGCCCGTCTTGGGGAGGGCTTCGACGGCATCATCGTGCAGCATACGCCCACGGCTTCGGGGCCCCTGTTGCCTCTGTTCATGCGCGCGGCAAAGCGCCGCGGCGTGCCGGTGACGGTGGTGGTGCACGAGATGCCCTCGGTGTACGCCAAGCATCTCCCGAAATTCCTGAAGCCCCTGTACCACGCCTACGAGCGCGCGGTCCTGCGGCCTGCGGACTTCCGGGTTGTGCAGGCCGACCTGTATGTGGGGGAGCTGCGCGCCATCGGGGTACAGGGCGATCTGACGGTGATCCCCGTACCGGTGTACGCCTCGAAGGACCGTGACGCCGCGCGCCCGCCGCTCGATGGGCCGCGCCCGCTGTGGGGTTACTACGGCATGATCAGTGCCAAGAAGGGCGTGGACGTTTTGCTGGCGGCCTACCAAAGCCGCGCACCTGGAGTCTACCCGCCCCTGCGCTTGCTTGGCGGCGCGGCCCCGGGCCAGGAGGGCTACCTCGACGGCTTGAAGGCGACCGTGCGCCCTGAGTTCAAAACCCTCATCACCTTCGCCGGTTATGTGGAGGACGCGGCGTTACCCGGTGAATTGGCCCGCCTGGGTCTTGTGATTCTGCCCTACCGCTGGGCCTCGCAAAGCGCGGTGCTGACCGAGGCCTTGCGCCACCATGCGCCCTACCTCGCCTCCGACCTGCCGTTCTTCGCCGACTTTCAAAGGCGCTACGGGTGCGGAAAAACCTTCCGGTCGGAATCGGCCGAGGACCTGGCGCGTGCGCTCGACGACGCGGCGGCGCACCCGCCCTCCGGCATGGCGCACCCGTTCGACGCGGTGCTGGAGGACTTGAGCCTCGCCCGCTGCGCGGACAAGCTGCTCGCGGGGCTTGAGGCCGCCAAGGCGGCGGCGCGGCCGTAAGCGCGCTCGCCGGTGCGAGCGCGGCTTAACCGCCGGCGGGCGTGAAGAAGAAGTTGTTGATGTAACGCCCGCGGATGCGGCTGTAGCGCTCCGCCTCCACATCGGCCAGATGCGCGGTCTGATCGGCCTCCACCGAGAACCGCTCGAGCGGAACCTTCGCGCCGTCGCGCAGGAAGAACCCCTCGTAGCCCAGCCCGCCCAGCCAGGCGAAGATGTCGGTGATGGGGAACTCAAGGTGGCGCTGCTCGATCTCGATCATCAGCACGGGCTTTTCACGACGAAGGGTCTCTTCGGCGCCGCGCAGCACTTCGATCTCGTGGCCTTCCACGTCGATCTTGATGAAACCGACGCCCTTGAAATTGAATCCGTCGAGGCGGCGCACGGGAACCTCGAGCGCGCGCACCGGCCCGCTTTGCCCGGCGACCGTCGCGCGGAAGGTGGCGAGGCCGCTGGTGGTGCCGTCGGCCTCGGGGATGTGCAAGGTGAGCGTGCCGTCGTGGTCGGAGACCGCCGTGGCATGAACGACCACCCGCCCGCGGGTGGTGGCGGCGAAGGCCCGCAGCGACTCGAGGCAACCAGGCTGGGGCTCGAAGGCCTCCACGCGCGGGCACAGCCGAGCGAGCGCGTGGCTGAACAGGCCGATGTTGGCGCCCACGTCGAGGGCCGTGCGGCCGGGAGGGACGAACTCCGCGAGGCGCAGCATCTCGGGTTCGGCGTGCCCGGACAGTTTTTGAACCAACGACCATGCGGGCACGTGGAACGATTTCGGGAGAACGCGGAAAAGGGTTTTCTTGATGCCCATGATCAATCCTCTTCGTTTTTCCGCGTGCGGCGGAACAGATACCAGGCGCCGCCGGTGGCGGCCAAGGCCAGCCACGACGTGTAGGCGAGCAGGCTCGCGGCCAAGGTGGTCTCGGCGTCGACGCCGGCGAGGCGCGAGAACAGCAGGACGTTCAACACCTCGCGCACGCCGACGCCGCCGAAGCTCACCGGCAGCAGCAGGATCACCTGCACGAGCGTGGGGATGACGGCGAGATGCCAGAAGGCGAGGTCGGTGTCCACGCTCCGGAACAGCGCCCACGTGCTCGCCATGGCAAGCACTTGAATGGCGAGAGAATAAAGCGTGACGCGGACCAAGCGGAGCCGTGCCGCCGAGCCGCCGCGGAGATATTCGCCGAAGGCGCGTGCGAAGGACAACGTCCGTTCGCGCAGGAAAAACCAGACCGCCGAGCCGCCCGCAAGGCCCAGAACCAAAGCCGCCAGCATCGGACGCGGATCGAACGCGGCGGCGTCCCACAAGGGCAGGCTTGCCACCTGCCGCCACGCGAAGGCGATGGCCACCGCCATAAAGGCGAGTTGGATCACAAACCCGCTGAGCCGCGCGAACAGGATGGCCGCGAAGTTCTGCTGCACGTCGCCGTAGCGTTTTCCGAAGGCGTAGGTGCGCGCCCCTTCCGCGAGCGCGGCGGAAGGCAACACGAGCGCCAGAAAGGTGCCCACGAACACGTAGTAGAGGTACTTGCGGACGGGAATGTCCGGGATCGCCACCAAGCAGCGCCACCGCGCGGCGTTGAGATACACGATCACGTATTGAAGCGCGATGAACAGTGCCAGCCAGCCGAGGCCCGCCTGGCGCAACGGGGGCCCCAGCGCGCGGAAGTCGACCTTGTTCCACACGAGCCAGACGGCGAGGACCGTGACGGCGATCTTGATGAAGACCCACGCCGCGGGCGGAACCCGAAGCCCCGACGGCGGACGCTTCATCCCGTGACGATTTCCAACGAGGGCAGCGGGAAGATCAGCTTGCCGCCGTCCTTGAGGTACTGCTTCACGTGCGGGAGCTTGAGCAGGAAGTCACGGAAGTGATACGGGCCGACCACCAGATAATCGGGCTTCACCGCGAACAGTTCCTTCTCGGGCACGATGGGAATCAGCGTACCCGGGGTCATGCAGCCGAACTTGTCTTCGTTCACCTCGCCGATCTTGGGCAGAAGCTCCGGCGTGATCTCGCAGTACTGCAGCACCGCGTTGAACTTGGTGGAGGCCCCGAGGCCGAACACCGTTTCGCCGCGGTCCTTGATGCCCTGCAGCAGCTTGCGGAACTCCTGCCTGTGCAGCTTGGCGCTGCTCTCGAAGTTCTGGTAGATGGCCAGATCGTTGATGCCGAGGATCTGCTCCAGGTTCTGCAACAATTTGACGGACGGATGGCCCGACGGTTTTCCGGCGTGCTCGGCCACCACGCGGAAGCTCCCGCCGTTGCAGTCGTTCAGCTCCACCTCGCGCACCGCAAGGCCCGCATCGCCCAAGATGCGTTGAATCTGAAGCAGCGAGTAGTACTCGAGATGCTCCTGCACCGCGGTGTCGTACATGTTCTTGGCCAGCATCAACACCGAATAGCTCTGCTCGAACACCCACACGCCCTCGGGGTGCAACACGTTCTTCACGTCGCGGGCGAATGCGACCGGGTCCTCCAGATCGTAGAAACACGAGATGGAGGTGACGATCTTGGCGGAACCCTCGCCGCCGGGGAACTCCTCGAGAAAACGCTTCGCGCCGAAGAAGTCGGCGACCTTGCTAATGCCGTCGCGGTAGTGGTGGCCGAACTTGCGGATGGTCGGATCCATGCCCACCAGCGAGACGTCGGCGGGCACGAGACCTTCGGCCGCGAGGTCGAGGTACGAGCCGAGCAAGGTGCCATCGTTGCTGCCGATGTCGAGGATGCGGTCGCCGGATGCGAGCTTGACCTGCGAGACGCAGTAGCGCGAGAGGCCCTTGAGGTGCTCGACCATCGAGCGGTTGAGGCCCGAGCGGTAACCGTAGTTCTCGCCGTACATCTTCTCGAGAGACACGCTGTCGCGGATCTGCACGAGGCCGCAGGCATCCTCGCCGTGGCATTTCACCAGCACGACGGGAGATTCTTCGACCTCTTCGCCGGGCCTGGGAAACACGCCGGTGAGAGCCTGCGTGCCGAGGTCGAGGATTTCAACGAGGTTGGTGTTGCCGCAGATGCGGCAGCGGGTGATCGCTTGGTAGGACATCGTAGGCTCCGAAAGGTCCGAAAACTCTGGGGTGTGCGCCGGGGCTCAGGGCCCCGGACAGTCGTTGCAAATTAGCTCAAAAACCGGGCGGGGGCCTTCGGCCCTTCCATCAGGCCCCGGCCCCCCGGCGTTGCCCGAAGCGGGCCCATCCGAAGCACAGGAGCGCCAGCGCCACGGCGCTCGCGAGCGAAACCAGCAGGCCCGTCCGCAGCCACGGCGAGCTGTAGTGGAACTCGATCTCATGCGAACCCGCTTCAAGCTGCACGCCGCGGAACGCGAAGTTGGCGCGCAGCACCGGCACGTCGCGCCCGTCCACCCGGGCCTTCCAGAACGGGAACCACAGCTCCGAGACGACGAGCACGCCGGAGGCGGGAGCGTCCACCTTGTACACGTGGCGGTTGTAGCCCCACTCGGTCTCCATGGCCTTCACCAGGGGTGCGGCGCTGTCGACCACCGTGCCGCCCGAAGCCGCCCCCTCGCCGCTGACGTAGGCGAAGTGGCGGGGGTTGAATCCGGGCTGCTTCATGAGTTCGAGCGCGACCTCGGGGGCGACCGCCTCCCAGCGCGGCACGAACCACGCGCGGGGCAGCACCGAGGCGTTGCGCGCCAGCTGCAGGCCCGGGGCCTGCTCGGTGCGGAAGCCCAGGTACTCGACGTTCAGCATGTCGAGGAACACGCTGCCGGAAAGCGACCCGTCGGGGTTCTGGCGCAGACCGGCGAACAGGTTGGGGTTGCGCTGGTAGTCGTTGCCGCGGTACTCGCGGAAGATCCTCATTTCGTTGTCGGTCCAGCCGTCCACGATCTCGAGGCCGTGGTACTGGCCGTAGCGCCATTCGAACGCGCCGGGCAACCCGAACACGCGGAAGCGTGAGGTGTCGGCGACCGATTTGAGATACTCCACGGCGGGCTCGGTGGCGAAGCCGCGGCCCGGCTCCTGACCCTGAATGAAACCGGCCGCCGGGTATCCGGCGGGAGTCGTCACGCGGGTGGAGACGTTGAGGTTCACCCAGTAACCGTCCACCACGGCGACGGTGAAGGCGAGCAGGCCGAAGGCCAGCGGCCGACGAGCCTTCAACAGGAAGGCCGACAGGCCCCAGGTCAGCACGGCCACCAGCGCGGCCGTGCGGAAGGCGCCGGCGGCGAAGGCCGACTGCGCGCCCGCTTGGCGCGCGATGTTCGGGATCTGGCTCTCGTCGAACAAAAAGCTCCACACGCCGTAGGCGATGCCCGGTGCGATGGTGAGCAGGGCCAGCACGCCGGTCACCGACCAGCCGGTGACGCGCAGACGGCGCGCCAACAGGGCCTTTTGCGACTCGGACAAGGCCTGCGGGCCTACGGCCAGCAGGCGGCGCAGCGCGTCGGCGGACATCACCAGCAGCGCCACCGAGAGCCAGAACAGCATCATGCTCGCGGCGCGGAAGTTCTTGACGCCGGGCACGAACTCGTAGAACAGGCGGAACACCGGGGTGTGCGCGGCGAGGCCGTACAGGATCGCCAACACGCTCACGCCGCCCCACAGCCAGTACCAGCGCTCGCGCCGGAACGCCAGCAGACCGAAAAGCCCCAGGAACCACACGAGGACGCCCGGCGACTCGGTGTTCATCTTGAACACGTTGCGGCCCCAGTAGTTCTCGTTGATGCCTCCGAACTCGGGCACGAAAAGCGACGCGACCTCCTCGGGGTGCATCGACCATGAGGTGGCGTGTTCGAAGCTGGTCTTCTCTTCGCTGCCGCGGATGCCGAACTCCTTGGTGTACTTCATCGGCGGCAGGAAGATGAAGAACGCCAGGCCGATGCCGATGAACAGAGGGATCCAGAAGCGCACGGCGAGCGAAATCGCCTCGCCGAAACGGCGGCCGGTGAGGGCGGGCACCAGGTGGTAGATCCACACCAGGAAGAAGCCCATCATGATGAAGTAGGTGAACTGCAGATGCGTGGTGAACACGAACGCCGCCACGGTCAGCGAGAGGCCGAGCAGATCCTTCCACGTGGCGGACGGCGACAGCGAGCGCAGCAGGAAGAGCAGCGCCAGCGGCAGCCACGCGAGAATGTGGTACTTGCCCGTGTGGCCCGCGAAGATGTACGAGATGATGTGCGGGTTCAGCGCCCAGGCCGCGGCCAGCGCCGCGGCGATCCAGCGGTCGAGCTTGAACTGCACGCGCGCCAGCAGGTACGAGGTGAAACCGCCCAAAAGCAGGTGCAGCGTGTAGTTGAACGTCACGACATGCATGACCGGCAGGAACAGGCCGAGCAGAATGAACGGGGGGTACGAACCGTCACCGAACATCAGGTCGAAGGTCGGCATGCCCGCGAGCGCGTAGGGGTTCCACAGGGGGATCACGCCGTCCTTCAGCGCGTCGAAGTAGAACTTCCAGCCCGGCGCGCCGGCCTGGTCGGAGGAGACGTAGATCTGGCCCGACAGCAGAATCGGGATGAAGGGCAGCAGGGCCACCGCCCACACCGCCAGCAGCGCCTTCCAGTTGTCGGCCCACCAGGAGAGTTTCTTGGAGGCGAGGGACGACGCGGAGTGTTGGGGTGCGGTCATGACATCCTCACGGAAGCGGGACGGGGAGCGGATCAGGACGCGGCGACGTCATCGCCGCGGTAGTAGTTGGTGTCGAAGCGACGGGTCGCCAGAACCTGCAAGAAGGTACCCGCTTGCGCGGATCGCCGCAGGCGGAAAAAGATCGCCGTGGCCAGGCCGGGGAACACGCGTGCCAGAATCTTGCTGGCCCAGGCGGGGAAAGGGTAAAACGCGCTGCCGCGAAACCCTTCGACCGCGAACCACCCGTCGCAGCGCGCGAACTTCTCGAACCCTTCGCGGGTGAACCCGCGCAAGTGCGGGCCCAAAACCTTCATGCCCGAGGGCTGACGGCCGATGAGCAAAAGCAGGCGATCGTGCCACGCCGCGAGGTTGGGGAAACCCACAAGGAACACGCCACCCGGTTTGAGGATGCGCGACACCTCGGAAAAGATGAAGAAGATCTCCTTGGTGTGCTCAAGCACCTGGTTCATCACCACCACATCCACCGACGCATCGGCGAACGGCAAACGGTCGCGCTCCACGTTCAGGGGAAAGGTGGTGATGCCCTTGGCGCTGCACGCGTCGCGGTAAGGCTGGTAGCCCTCCACGCCCGAAAGCGCGAGCGGACGACCGGCGGCCTCTGCCACGCACATCAGGTCGTCGCCCTGCCCGCACCCCAGATCAAGCACCACCGGTGTTTTACCGGCGGGCAGCGACTTCAGGTGTTCCGCCGCCCAGCCCGCCAAAATCGGACGCCCGTAAAACAGGTATTCCGTGCCGCCCTTCAGGCGTACGAAAAAATCGTAGACGGGGTCGAGAAGAGGCATGGATATGTTTGGGAGGATTGATTTTGAAATCTGAAATCAGAAAGCAAAAATCAAAAAGAAAGGCAAAGCAATCGAATTCACCGCATCCGCCTCTCGTTTTTCTGATTTCTGATTTCTGATTTCTGATTTTCGTTTACCGCTTCGCCTTGCGCAAAAGCCAGATCTCTTCCTTGCCGGCGCGCTCGGGGACGCTCTTCTTGGGGACGATGCGTTCCTCAAGCTCCAGCACGCTGTCGAGGCGGGCCATCAGCTCGCCCTCGGAGGTGGGGTGCGGGGGGCCTTCCAGCGAAGTCGATTTGATCAGCGGGTAGAACAGCGCGATCACGAGGCCGCCGGGGCGAAGCATCTTGTCCCACACCTCGAAGTACTCGTCGCGGCGACCGGGGTGAATGGCGCTGAAGCAACCCGACTCGTAAATGATGTCGAAAGGCTCGGTGCTCTTGGGCGCCATTTCGAACAGGTCGATGTTGAGAACCGAAAGCTTGGGGTTCTTTTCGGCCAGGGCCGAGAGCGAACTCACCGCGCTTTGCGCGAAGTCGACCGCGAGGGTCTCGTGGCCGCGCTGCGCCCAGGCGGCCGCGTCGTGGCCGCGGCCCGCGCCCGGCACCAGCACGCGCCCCTTTTTGGGGCAGAGGGGATTCTTGAAGAACTCCTGCAGCACGGGGCTCACCTTGCCGAGATCCCACGTGTCCTTTTTTTCCTGATACAACGATTCCCAGTATTCGGGCAGGTTTTGAGTCAGCATGTCAGGCAACTTTCTTCAGAGGTATGGCGAGTTGGCCGCACGCGGCCAGAATGTCCGGTCCGCGCGGCCGACGCCGCAGCACTTCGAAATCCCCTTGGCGGAGAATGGCCTCGAAGGCCAGGATCTCCTCCTCGGGCGGAGGCTGCAGCGCGGGATCTTCCCCCTTGTTCAGGGGGATGAGGTTGATTTTGCAGTTGCGTTGCGACGCGATGCGCTTCAGCTCGCGCGCCGCATCGGGCGTGCACGTCTTGTCCTTGATGAGGATGTACTCGAAGGTGAGCTTTTGTCCGGTGAGCGCGATGTATTCATCGGCCGCCGCCAGCAGGTTGTCGATGTTCCAGCGGCGGTTCACCGGCATCAGCGACGAGCGCATGGTGTCGTTGCTGCCGTTCAGGCTCACCGCCAATTTGAAGTCGGGGGCGATTTCCGCCCACTCGCGGATCTTGGGCACCACGCCCGAGGTCGACACCGTAATATGCGACTTGCCGATGCCGAACCCGCTTTCCGCATTGAGCACGCGACAGGCGGCCGACACGTTCGAGATATTGTGCAGCGGCTCGCCCATCCCCATGAAAATCACGTTCGACAGGCGGGCGCCGTCCTGTTCGCGCACGTAACGCGACACGAAGTGCGCCTGCTCGAGGATCTCGCCCAAGGTCAGATTCCGGATGAACCCCATGGTGGCGGTGCGGCAGAACGTGCAGCCCATGGCGCAGCCCACCTGCGACGACACGCAGATGGAGCGGCGGTCCCCCGAAGGGATCATCACCGTTTCGAACACATGGCCGTCATGGGTTTCAAAGGCCCACTTGCGGGTGCCATCGACGCTGTCTTGACGGGATTTTTCCTTGAGGACGGAAATTTCTGCCGTCTCTTCCAATTTTTCTATCAATTTCTTCGGAAGGTTGGTCATCTTGCGGAAATCGGTTTCCAGATGACGAAACATCCACTCCTGAATCTGGCGTGCGCGAAAGCGCGGCTCGCCCAGACTGGCCGTCAGGTCTTCCAAGGCCCCGAGATCGAGGCTTAAGAGATGCGTTTTGGCCATAGATACGCAAATCTAACAAATTCATGGGGTTGTGAAAACGGCCCCGGGGGGATGACCCGGTGTTGCGCGACGCAGCGGTCGCGGTGATCAGACTGGTTTCAGCCGAATTTCACCCCGAACCCCATTATCTCATTCTGCGCCGGGCCGTGAGCCCGCTCGACCCCTGGTCGGGCCATTTCGCGTTTCCGGGCGGACGACGGGAACCGGAGGACGCCGACCTGCTGGCCGCATGCCTGCGCGAAACCCGCGAAGAATGCGGCCTCGACCTGACCTTCGCCCGCCTCATCGCCACCTTGCCCGTCACCGAGGCGGGCAACGCCCTGGGCCGCCCGGTCAGCGTGACCCCCTACCTGTTCGAACTTGCGACCCGCCAGGAGGTCACCCTCGACCCCCGCGAATGCGCGGGTTTCCATTGGGTCTCCACCTCGCATCTGCGCGATCCCGGCAACCGGGTTTCCTTCGCCCCCCTCCCCGGAAACGATCGCCGCTTCCCCGGCATCCGTTTGGACGATGGGGTCGTATGGGGCTTCACCTACAAGGTATTGACGGGGGTGGTGGGGAAGTCCCTCGAGGGAAACTCAGAACTCTGAGTGCAGAACTCAGAAAGGCATTGCGTCGTGATTGAGCCATTCCAGAATTTGGTTCCAATTAGTGAACGCATCCACACGATGAGAAACACCTCAGAATCAAGCCAAGAGCACTGAACTCGGAAAACGTGACGTGTTTGGTGCGTTTCTGAGTTCAGAGTTCAGAGTTCTGCACTTCTTTTACCACCCCGTCTTCAGCGCGAGGCCGACCTCGAATTCGTTGCGGCGATTCGACGTCACGGGCGCGTCGGCGATGAGTTGCACGGCGGTGTAGCGCGCGAGCGACCACTCCAGCGACGCGCCCGCGCGGGCATAGGTTCCCGTGGCTGCGTCGCTGGCGTCGTATTGGCCGATGGTGAACCCTTCGATCGTCGCGCGGCCGCGCATCCAGCCCGCGGCCAGGCGCCATTGCGCTTCGCGGTCGGCGTGCGGGTTGACCAGCACGGGCGTCGCGCCGTCGCCATGATCATGGCCGGCGTGGGCGACCTTGGCCGCCGCAGTCCTCGGCAGCATCGAAGCGGACCCGCCGGCGGTGTCCGTGGCGGCATGCTCTTCCTCGAGCGCGGCGCTGAAGCCGAGCATCGCCGTCGCGTACCACGAGGCGCCGAATTCACGGCGCGCGCCGAGCCACGGCAACAGCATGTGATGGTCGCCCGCAAGCCCGTCTTCCGGATTGCCGACGGGAAGCTCCCACTGCAACCCCACCTCGGCGCTCCACACGGACGAAAGCCGCCGCGCATAGCGCCCCATGATCAGGGGGTTCGAAAGTCCGGTGGTCACCACTCCCCCGTTATCGAGACGGGTGAAGGGAATTTCGGTGCCCACGGCAAAACCGTTGTAGTTGAAAAACACGCGAGGGGCCGTGACCAGATAATGGCCGTCCGCGCCGGCGATGTCGTAGGCCACCGCGCGCGTGCGCAAACCCGCCTCGACGGCGGGAACCTCGTGCGATTGCGAAGGGCGCGGGCAGCTGGCGAGGCCGCAGAACGCGGAAACGTCCGTCGTCGCCACGGTCATGGCGAATACGAGCGTCAGGACAACACGATGCGGGGCGGGCGAAACGGGGGCGATGTCGAACATGGGGGGTAAAGTTAACGGCCCCACGGCAGCGCGGGGGTGCCACCGAATGCGGCAGGGGATGGGTGCTGAATACCTGGTACTGGGTACCGGGTACCGGGTACCGGGATGAGTGAATGTGAGAAAGGGGGTTCGGACGTGGGGATCGTGGGCGCCGCGATGTGAACGCGCGTGGCGAAGCGGGATTCCGGAGGCGTGTCCGCCGGAGAAGGGGGCTCGGCGGAGTGACCTCAAAGCGGAGATGGGGCAGGAAGTAACTTTGCGGCATGCCCTCCCCCCGCCCCCGCTACCTCGCCCCCAGCATTCTCAACAGCGATTTCACCCGACTTGGCGAAAGCGTCGCCGCCATCGGCGCGGGCGGGGCCGATTGGGTTCACGTGGATGTGATGGATGGGCACTTCGTGCCGAATCTGACCATCGGCCCCGTGGTGGTCGAGAGCGTGCGCGCCATCACCAGCATGCCGCTCGATTGCCACCTGATGGTCAACGAACCCGAGAAAATCGTGCCGTGGTTCGCCGACGCGGGCGCCGACTCCATCACCTTCCACATCGAGGCCGCGCGTGACGCGGTCGCGCTGGCGCGCTCCATCCGCGGCCGCGAGCGGGCCGGCCGGCGCCTGCGCGCCGGGGTGAGCCTCCGCCCGGCCACGCTGCTCGAATCGCTCGACGCCGTGCTGCCTGAGATCGACATGGTGCTGATCATGTCGGTGAACCCGGGGTTCGGCGGTCAGAAGTTCATGCCCGAGGCCCTGGAACGCGCGCGCGCGCTGGCGGCGCGGCGCGAGGCCCTGGGCCTCGATTTCGACATCGAGATGGATGGCGGCATCGGCGCCTCGAACCTCGCCGAGGTCCTCGGCGCGGGCGTCAACGCCGTGGTGATCGGCAGCGCCATCTTCCGCGCGCCGAACGTGGCGGACGCCACACGGAATCTCAAAACAATGATGGAATAAACCGGGACGCCGAAATTTTTTGTGTTTGCAAATCGCTGACGCGCATTCCACCGCGACGTAAGGGCGAATAATCATTAGCCCTTACAACGGGTTATATCCCCATCATTCCGAAATCAACCTCACCGCCAAATCCCACGCGGCGCACATAGACTCCGGCTCCGCAATACCCTGCCCCGCGATTTCGAAAGCCGTACCGTGATCGGGCGAGGTACGTACGAAGGGCAGACCCAAGGTGCAGTTGACCCCGCTGGCAAAATCGAGCGTCTTCATGGGGCCGAAACCCTGATCGTGGTACATCGCCAGCACGGCGTCGAAGCGGCCGCGCAAGGCCTGCAGAAATACGGTATCGCCGGGGTGAGGTCCCGAGGTTTCGATGCCCTCGCGTCTGAGAACCTCCATCGCGGGCTTCAGGATCTCGATCTCCTCGCGGCCGAACAAACCGTTCTCGCCGGCGTGCGGGTTCACGCCGGCCAGCGCGATGCGCGGCGCGGCGCGGCCCGCGCGCACAAGCGCGGCGTGCGTGAGGCGCGTCACGTGAACCACGCGCTCCACCGTGATGGCGTCGAGCGCGTCGCGCAACGACAGATGGTCGGTCACGTGGCTCACCACCACCTTCGGGTGCCACAAGGCCATCACCGGACCCGCCACCCCCGTCTTGTGCTCCAAGATTTCGGTATGCCCCGCAAAGGCGTGACCGGCGCGGTTCATCGCCTCCTTGTTCAGCGGCGCGGTGACGATGCCGTGCGCGCGGCCGGCGAGGCACTCGTCGACGGCGTGCGTGAAGTAACGGAACGCCGCGTCGCCGCACGCGGTTGAAAGCGCCCCGACCTCATAGTCATCGGGGTTCAACAGGCCGAGGGAACGGACCGCGATGACCGGGGATGATGCGGATGACGCCTGGTTTTCGTCCACAAACCGCACGGGCAAGTCGAGGGCCGCGGCGGCCGCCTGCAGAATCGCGAGCTCACCGACGACGAGCGGGCGGATGCCCGGGGCGGCCTGACGCGCGGCCAGCAGCTTGACGATGACTTCGGGGCCGATGCCGGCGGCATCGCCCAAGGTGAGAAGGAGGGTTTTCACGTGGTGAAAGTTAGCCGCTGGTTTGCGCGCGGCGGATCGACATCAGGGCGTACAGGGGATCGAATCGACGTGCCCGCAGCGGGTGAGCGGCGCGAAAAGCGTCGAGTCGGCCCCGGGCGTCACGTCGAGGTTCAAGACGACCTGATAACCCCGCAAGGGCAGGCTGAAACGATCCATCGCATCCATGATCACCTCCTGGGGCTGCCCGGTCCGCAAATACTTGGTGGCCAAAGTGCGGTCGAAGGCGCGGTCGCCGGGGACGCCCACGAACAGGCCGGCCCAGTTCGACCCGCCGTCTTCCGTCTCCAGGATGGACTCGGTCCCTCCGATCACGAACCCGCGGTCGGTGTCGCGGAAGTTGACCCACCGCAGGGCGATGCCGGTGCCGCTGTTCTGGGGAACCCAGGTGACGCCGCCGTCGGTGGTTTTCAGGATCAACCCCCCATCGCCGGTGGCCCAACCCGTGGAGGAATTGGAGAACCAAAGTCCGTGCAGGGTGTCGCCCGCGTCGCGATACTGCTCCGCCCACGTCGCGCCGCCGTCCACGGTCTTCAGGATGACCGCGTCCTCACCCGCGATCCAGCCGGTGTCGGCATTGATGAAATGCACGGCCTTCAGCGCGCGCTTGACGCCGCCGCCGGTCCAGTTGTCTCCTTCGTTGACCGCGTTGAGGATCGTCCCGGAATCACCCACGGCAAATCCCACTTCGGGATTCAGGAAAAAGACGCGGTTGAGGTTCTGCATCGTCGGGGATTCCTGCTCGTACCACGTGGCGCCGCCGTCCACGGTCTTGAGCAAAATGCCGCCGTCACCCGATGCGAACGCGGTGTCGGCGCTGACGGCCTGAACCGAACGCAAGGTGACCGATGTCCCGCTGGTTTGCGGCGACCAGGTGGCACCGCCGTCTTCGGTTCGATGGATCGTTCCCGAATCCCCCACGAACCAGCCCGTGGTGGCGTCGATGAACCCGACCCCGTGCAGGTTTGCGTCGGTGCCGCCGTCCTGGAGGATCCACGCGGCGCCGGCGTTGACGGTTTTGGCCACCAATCCCGCGTCACCCACCAGCCACGCGGTGACGGCGTCCGCCGCGTCGAGTCCACGCACGGTGGTGGTGTCGGCGATGAACCCTCCGGCGGTGGTTTTGACGACCGTTCCGCCGGCGCCCGCGGCGATCACGATCGAGGTCGAGAGCGCGCGAACCGCCTCGAGGTCGGCCATCGTGCCGGCATCGAGCACGCTCCAGTTTTCTCCCGCGTCGGTGGTCTTCAACACGGTGCCGTTCCGGCCCGTGGCGAATCCGGTGTTGGCGTCGGCGAAGTGAATCGCGACCAGGTCGTCCGTGGTCAGACCCACACCCTTGAGGTCCCAGACGTCGTTGGTGGAGATGTTGCACTTGATGATGGTCCCGTCGTCGCCCACGGCGATGGCGATGTTGGTGGACAACACGACGACGGCATGAAGGTTTTCGCTGGTGGCGGATTGGGTGACCGGCGCGATCGTGGGAGGAGAACTTGTGGGGTTGGCCGAGCGCACCACCACGCCGCCGTCACCCACGGCCAACAGACGCGTGGTGGAAAATCCGGAGACCGCGTTCAGGCGCGCCGTGGTGCCGGCCGCACGCGGCCGCCAGGTCGCTCCCCCGTCGCGGGTGTTCAGAATCAATCCGGAATCACCCGCGGCGTAGCCGACCGTCGCCGAGTGAAAATGCACGCCGCGCAACGCGGGAGAATCCATGCCCGACCATCCCCCGCCGGTGTACGACTTGCGGATCGTTCCGGCGGCTCCCGCGATCGTCACGGTGTCGACCCCTCCCGCGAAATGCACGGCGTAGAGGTGCTCTCCGGTACCGGAAGGAACCTGCGACCACGTGTGGCCGGAATCCAGCGAGCGCAGGACCACGCCGCCGTCGCCCACGACGTACCCGGTATCGAGGGTCCCGTTGCCCTTGAAGAACACGCTGCGCAGGTGCGCGGTGGTGCCGCTGGTTTTGGCCACCCAGGGCGTGTTGTTGCTGTTGCGCGTTTTGATGATGGTGCCGTTGTCGCCCACCGCATAAGCCGTGTTGTTGGAAGCCAGCATGGCGATGCCGTGCAGGGTTTCGGAGGTGGCGGTTTGGGACGGTTGGGTGAACGAGGGATTCGCGTTGGTGGGGTTGGTGGACCGCACCACGATGCCGCCCGCACCCACCGCCAGAAGACGCGACGTCCCGTTGCCGGCCAGCCCGTTCAGGTGTGCCGTGGTTCCGGAATTCAGGGGCGTCCACGTTGCTCCCGAATCCTGGCTTCTCAGCAAGGTCCCCGAATCTCCCACGGCGTACACGACGGCGGCCGAGACGTAGCGGAGGTCGCTCAACGATTGAGGCGTCGAGCGGCCCGACCGCGTCCCTCCGGTCGGCGACCGACGCAAGGTGCCGCCATCGCCGGCGACGTATACGCTGTCGCCGCGCGTGAACAGCGCGCGCAGATCCGCGCTTCCCGCCCCGATGTTGCCCATGACCGTCCAGTCCGTCCCCGAATTGATGGTTTTGAGGACGGTGCCTTCACGCCCCACGACGTAGCCGGTCGTGGCGGTGACGAAGCGGACGGCCATCAAATCCTCGGACACGCCGCTGCTCTGCACCACCCAATCGTTGTTGCCGTTGTTGGAGCACCGCGCGATCAGGCCGTTCTCCCCCACCACGTACCCGATGTTGCTCGTCGTGAAATGCGCTCCGTACAGGTGCTGCTCGTCGATCGCGCCGTTGCTCACCGCGCTGAACGAGCCGATGGCGATGGACGTGCGCCGGTAGATGCGTCCGCTGTCTCCCACCACCCACACGCGCGAGCCGTTCGAGAACACGGCGTTCAACCGCCCCGCCGCGCCGGATTGGCTTGTCCAGGTTTTTCCGGTGTCGGTGCTGATGCGGATGGTTCCTCCGTCGCCGACGAACCATCCGTTGGAGCCGCTGCCGAAATAGGTCCCGCGCAGATCCGTCGTCACCCCGCTGGTCTGCGGGGTCCAAGTGGCGCCGCCGTCGGCGGTGCGCAGCACCAGGCCGCTGTCGCCCACCGCAACGGCTTTGTCCGTCGTGAGCGCGAACACGCCGCGCAGGCTGTGGTTCGTGCCGCTGGAATCCGCCGTCCAGTTCTGTCCCCCGTCCACGGTCTTGCGGAGGACTCCCGCCGCGCCCGTCAGCCACCCGGTCGTCGCGTCGAGGAAATGGAGCGCCAGGATGTCTTCGCCGGTGCCGCTCGTGAGGCCGCTCCACCCGACGGCGGGCAGGGCGGTCCAATTCAAACCTCCGTCGACGGTGCGCGTGATCGCCTCCCCGTCGCCCACGGCGATGCCCCGATCCGCGTCGAAGAATTTCACGGCACGCAAGGAAGACGAGGTGCCGCTGCTTTGACCCGACCAGTTCGCGCCGCCGTCGGTGGTGGCGCGGATCACGCCGCCCGCACCCACCGCCCAGCCCGTGGTGGCGTTCGCGTAGTGAAGGCCGTGGAGCGCGGCCGCGGTGCCCGCATCCTGATCCTCCCACGATGGGGGAAACGCCGTCCAGGTGGCGCCGCCGTCCTCGGTGCGCGTGATCGCCTCCCCGTCGCCCACCGCCGCGCCCAGGGTGGCGTTCGCGAAGTGGACGCCGCGCAGCGTGGAGGAGGTCCCGCTGCCGCGGCCGTCCCAACTCCCGCCGGTATCCGCGGTGGCGCGGATCACGCCACCCGCGCCCACGGCGATCCCTTCGGCCCCGCTGGTGAAGTGCACGGCGTGGAGCGCGGCCGCGGTGCCGCTGCTTGCGGGAGTCCACGCCGCCGGACCGGGCACGGCCTGCGCCGCCCAGGTGATGGAGCTCGGCGTGGCACTGCCGTTCACGGTGCGACGCACCGTACCGCCCTCGCCGGCAACCCATGCGGTGTCGGAGCCCACCGCCTCGACGGCCAACAGGTCGGAGGAGGTTCCCGTGGTGAGGTTGCGCCAGTCCCACTCGGAAACGAATTTGCGGATGACGCCGCCGTCCGCGACGATCCACCCGGTGCCGGGCGAGGTGAAGGTCACCGCGTTGGCGTTCACGCCGCTGACATCGCGGCTCGCCCACACCGCGCCGCCGTTATAAGTGACGCGCACGTAATTGCCCGCCCCCACGGCCCAACCCGTATCCGCCGACAGGAAATGCACCCCGCGGATGTTTTGCGTGGATCCGCTCGTCTGGTTGAACCAGCCTCCCGCGACCGGAGACCACACGATGCCCCCGAACTCGGGCGGATCTCCGCCATTGGCCGAGCCGTTCACGGTCTTGAGGATCGTTTCGTTCTCTCCCACCACGTAGCCGATGTCCGCGGTGGGAAAGCTCAGCCCGTTGAGGGTGCGGGTCGTGTTGCTCGCGAGGGTGAACCAGCTGTTGCCGCTGTTTTGCGTCTTGTAGATGCCGCCGCCGCGCCCCACCACAAAGCCCGTCGTCGCCCCCGTGAACCATGCGGCGCGCACCGAATCGGGTAACGCCGTGCGCTCGACGAAGTTCTGGCCGCTGTCGGTCGTCGCGAACGTCTGTCCCGCCTCGGAAAACACGTAGCCCGCATCGGAGCCGGGGAAATATCCACCGACCAGCCGCTGCGTGGTCAGCACCTTCTCCTGCCAGGCGCCCTCGTCGGTGGTTTGCGCGTCGTTCGTGGATCTCAGAAAACGGCCCGAGTCGCCCGCGGCGTAGATGACCTGTCCCGGCATGGCCTGCAACCAGCGCAGCGTCGCGTTGCGGCCTCCCAGGATGGCGGAGTCGCGCGTCACGCCTCCCACGCGCAGCCTGACGTACAGCACGTTGTCCGGAATCGAATCGGCCACGCTCGACAGAAACCGTGCCCGCAAAATCGCGTAAGCGGGGGCGAGGGTCTTTTCGACGAGCACGGTATCGGCGGGTCGCACCGCGAACACGACCGAATCCCGGTGCACGGTGTCGCGCGTCACCGAATCGACGCGATCGATGGTATGCAGGACGGCCTTCCAGTTGCGCAGCGCCGCGAGTTCCACCGGCAACAGGTTCAAGGCGATCGCGCCCGTGTCCGGACGCCCGGCGAGGGCTTGGGCGACGCGCACCGTGTCGACGTCTTCCGCCGTCAACTCGATGTAGAGCGAATCAAGATCGAAGATGGTGTCGGAAGCGGCCTTGGCCAAATGCGATCTGTGCTCTGCGAGACTGATCACGAAGCGGGCCTGACCGGAAGGCGCCGAGTCCTCCCGGTCTCGATGCTGGTCGAACAACATGCAGCCGGCCAGCCCCGCCAGCAAAGCGGGAAGCAGACGCCCTGTACGCACGCGGAGGACGTGAATCAATGAGGAGACGCGGAACATTTTCGTGATCGCACCCCCCGTACGAAGCGGTCGGATACGTATCGTCCATCGGTCGTCCGCCGAAGAATTCGGCGATGAGCATTGTGAATGTAACGCGCGTCAACGTGGTCGGGTCGATTTCTTTCTGTTTCCGAATTTGTAACGGAATCTGTCGCAATTAAAATCGCTTGAATCGCGAACTCGTGAAATCGGAGTCAAATAACCTTGGGAAGGAAACGTCCTGAAACCGAAGTTTCAAGTCCGAAAATGGTCAAGAACCAACCGTGTGATGGAGCCCGTCATGCGTCCGGGAAATCACGCGCGTTCACCGTGCTCGTTCGGCGCGTCGGGGCGCGCCTCAGGGAACGCAGGTCGGCCCGCCGTAGCCGCAGCGCGTGAGAGGCGACAGGATGGTGGAATCCTGGCCCGCACCCGGCGTCAGCGTCAGCGACGACTGATAACCCCGCAGGGGTGAGACGCGATCGATGGCCTCCATGACGATCGCGTGCGACTGGCCCGGGCGCAGGTATTTCCACGTGAGCGTTTGATCGAAGGTCCGCGCCCCGCCGACGCCGACGAGCAGGGGACTCCACGCGACGCCGCCGTCGGCGGTGGAGAGCAGGGTTTGAGTCCCGCCGATGGCGAAGCCGATGTTGTTGTTGCGGAAGTCGATGCGTCGCAGCGACGCGGTGGTACCGCTCGCTTGCGGTGTCCAGGTCGTGCCGCCGTCGGTCGTCTTCAGAACCACTCCCCCGTCCCCCGTGACCCAGCCCAGCGTCGCGCTGCGGAAATGCACGCCGAACAGCGTGGCCGTCGTACCGCTCGCCTGCTGGACCCAGCTCGAACCGCCGTTGGTCGTCTTCAGGATCACCCCGTCGGCCCCCACGATCCAGCCCGTGGTCGTGCTGACGAAGAAGACGCCCTTGAGGGACCGCTTCACGCCGCCGCCGGTCCAGTTGTCTCCCTGATTGACGGCGTTCAGGATCGTGCCGTTCGCGCCCACGGCGAACCCCTGCGACGAACCCACGAACACGACGCGGTTGAGCGGCTGGGTGACGGGGGTTTCCTGGGTGTACCAGGTCGCACCGCCGTTGACGGTTTTCAGCATGAGACCGAGCGCGCCGGCCGCATAAGCGGTATCCGCGGAGACCACGTGAATCGATCGCAGGTTCTGGGTGGTGCCGCTCGTCTGCGCGGTCCACGTCGCCCCGCTGTCGGTGGTTTTGCGGATCACGCCGCCGTCGCCCACCACCCAACCCACGGCTCCGTTCAGGAACCGCACGGCGTTGAGGGTGGCGGTGGTGCCGCTCGTGCGCGCGGTCCACGTCGCCCCGGAATTGACCGTCCGACGGATGGTGCCGTTCGCGCCGACCACATACGCGAGATTCCGGGTGACGGGATGAACCGATCGCAGCGCCTGAGTCGTTCCGCTGGTCTGCGTCGCCCAGGTGGCGTACGGCCACGAGGTGGCGCTGCCGTTGACCGTTCTGAGGATCGTCCCGTTCGCGCCCACGGCCCACCCCGTGTCGACGCCGACGAAGCGCACGTCGAGAAGGTTCTGGGTGGTGGGGCTGGTGAGGGGGGCCCACCACCACTCGTTGTTATCCGTCTTGCGGATGACGCCGCCATCCCCCACGACGAAACCGGTTGTGGGGGTGGTGAACCACACGCCGTTGGCGTTCAGGCCTTCGGTGCCGCTGCGCTCTTCCCACAGGGCGCCGCCGTTGTTGGTGAGGCGGATCGCGCCGCCCGCTCCCAGCGCCCAGCCGCGGGTGCCGCTGACGAAATGCACGGCGTTCAGCGCGGCCGCGGTACCGCTTGTTTGCGTGAACCATCCGCCCGCGACCGGAGCCCAAATGATGCCGCCGCTGCCCGGCGGCGAACCGCCTTCGGCGCTTCCGTTGCTGGTTTTCAGAATCGTTTCGTTGTCGCCCACCACGAACCCCACGTCGGCCGAGGGAAAACTCAGGGCATTGAGGCTGCGCGTCGTGTTGCTGGTCAGGGTGAACCAGCTGTTGGCCGAGTTCTGCGTCTTGTAGATGCCGCCGCCGCGCCCCACGGCAAACCCGACGGCCGCACTGGTGAAATGGGCCGCGTTCACAGAATCCCCGACGGCGGCGCGCGCCGTCCAGGAATCGCCGCCGTTGGTGCTGGCGTAGGCCTGACCGCCCGCGGCGAACAGGTACCCGTTGTTGTTGTCGGGAAAGTGACCGCCCACCAAGGCCTGACCGGTCAACGTTTGTTCGACCCACGTCGCGCCGTTGTCGGTGCTTTTGAGCGCGCGTCCGGAATCTCCCGCCGCGTGGAGGGTGTTGCCCGGCATCGCCTGCAGCCAGTTCAGGCCGGCGCTCCGGCTCCCGAGGGAGACGGAATCACGCACCACGCCGTCGACCTTCAGGCGCAACCACAGCACGTTGTGAGGGATCGAATCGGCGAGGTACGACATGAAGCGCGCCCGCAAAATCGAAAAGGCGGGCGAGATGGTTTTGGAGACCCGCGTGGTGTCGGCGGGGCGCACGCCGAAGATGATGGAATCGATGTGAACGGTATCGCGCCGCGCGGGCGGCCCGATCCGCTCGTCGATGGTGTAGAAGCGCGCCGTCCAGTTGCGCAAGCCCGGCAGCGACAACACGGTCGGCGGCAAGGCGATCAGACCCGAGTCCGGGCGACCCGAGATGGCGTTCGCGATGCGCACCGGCGCGGCGCCCGGCGCCGTCAGTTCGATGATGAGGGAATCAAGTTGGAAGGTGGTGTCGGCGTTTTGTTTCGCCAGCACCGACTGGTTGGGTTCCAGCCTGAGACGCAAGCGGGCGTAGCCCTCGGGAGCGTCGTCGGGGATGGATGAGGGGCCATCGAAAACCATGCAACCGGTGAGCGCCAGCAACAGGGCGAGGCCTCCCGCAAGGCGGGCGTTTCGGATGAGGGAATTCGGAAAGGGGCGGTGCACGGTGAAAACCTGGTCGGACCGAACCCCGGTAAACCGGAGTGCGGGATCGATGTTGTCACGTGCATAAATCGCAAGCTCCGGGCCAGTGACACCCCGTTACACACGGAAAATCGGGGGGCACCGCAAGCCCGAATTTAGGGTTTTGGTCAGACCAAAGGCTTTGAAAATTCGGGAAAAATTCAAAAAATAGGGTATTCGGCCGCGCCGAAATGGTCAACTAGTCAAGCAAATTGACTATATGGCACGGCTACTCGCTCTACCCCGGATGCGGGAATCGGCGTGCCGAATCGTCAAGGTCTGCAGGCGGGCGTTAACCCACCATACCCGCATCGCGTCATGCCGGCATTGATGGTCGTGTCCTGCCCGGCGCCCACGTTGATTCCCAAACGCTTTTCATAGCCGCGCAAGGGCGAGAGCCGGTCGATGGCCTGAATGATGACCGAGTCCGTGACGCCGGGGCGGAGGTACTTGCTGTACATGGTGTGATCGAAGCGCTTCGCGCCCAGAGACATCAGGTTCCAGTTCGAATCGGTGGGAGCGAAGAGGTTGCGCATCACAAGCTCGCGGCCGCCCACCACCCAACAGGTCGTATTGCCCGTCGCGCAATGAACACCCTTGAGCTTTTCGCGGTAGGGCAAGGTGTCGACGCTCGCGCCGCCGCTCACCGCCACCACGAACCCGTGGATTCCCGAATCGCCGACCAGCAGCGTATGGGATTGCGCGCCGGTCGGGCCGCCCCAAACGCCGTTGATGTTGGTGCCCGTCATGTTGCTGGTGCGCTCGGTGAGGCTGGCCCCGGCCGAGTTGTAAAGAATGGTGTACCACTTGCCGTTGTCGCCCACAAGGTGCGACCAGTTCGCGCCGGAGTACGCGGCGTTCAGCTTGATGCCCGTGGCGCCCGTGAGTTGGGTCCAGGCAGCGCCCCCGGTGCGGGTGCGGTAGGCGAGGCCCGAGTCGCCCACAACGTACACCGTGTCGCGATTGCGCGCGTACAGGCCGTTGATGTTCTTGTAGAAGATGACCAGCGTGCCGCTGTTGAGGGTTTTGCGGATCACGCCCCCCGCGCCGGCGATGTATGCGGTGTCGGTGTTTTGCGGGAACACCGTGAACAGGGTGTTCGTGGTGCCGCTTTGCTGCGCGGTCCAGTTCACACCGCCGTCGGTGGTGGTCAGCACGGTGCCGCCGTCGCCCACGACCCACCCGCGCAGGCTGGTGGCCATCCGCACTTTGCGGTATTTGGTGCTGCCGACGGTCTGGGCGCTCCAGGTGGTGCCGCCGTTCGCGGTGCGGAGAATCTTGCCGTTGTGGCCCACCGCCCAGCCGCTGTCGATGGTGGTGAAATGCACGCCTGTCAGCGTGTCGGTCACCGTACTGTTCTGCGGCGTCCAGTTCAGGCCGGCGTTGAGGCTTTTACTGATCGCTCCGTTCGCGCCCACCACATAGCCGATGTTTTGGTTGGGGAAGTGAACCCCCGTAAGGCGAATGGGCGTGCCCCGACCGCCGATGCGATGACCGGCCGTAATGGTTTTGCGGACAAGGCTGTTGCTGCCCACCACGTAGGCCGTATCGCCATTCCCACCAACCGAGGAGGTTGCCGACCATATCGACCGGACGGAGTCCACCGTTCCCGGGAAGTACTGTTGGAACCAGGTGGTCCCGCGATCGGTCGTGCGCCAGATGGCCCCGTTGCGCCCCACGACCCAACCCGTGGATCCGTTGATGAACCGCATGCCCAGAATGTCCTGGCTTGTGGGCGAGGTCACGGACGTCCACACCACGTTGTTCGAGTCGTTGGCAACGCCCCCGGTATCGCCGTTGACGGTGCGGTAAATCACGCCGCCGGCGCCGCCGATGTACCCGGTGTCCTTATTGGCGGTGTAAAAACCAACGGCATAAAAGTCGGCGGTCAGACCGTTGCTGACGGACTGGGCGAAGTTGACGTTGTTGGCCAAGGGCCGTGCGCTGCGACGCACGGCGCCGCCGGTGCCCACGACCCAAGCCCGCGTGGCGCTCACGCTGACGGCGTACCAGTTTCCGTTCTGGTTGCGGCTCGTCCACGTGCGGCCGGTGTCGTTGGTGCTGCGAATGGCGTTGGGTGAGCCCACGACCCAGCCATAACGCTGGTTGCCCATGGCCGCACCGCGCCACGTGACGCCCGTTCCCGCGCCGGAGGCGTACCAGTTCCAGTTGGTTCCGTTGATGGTGCGCACCACGTAACCCGAATCGGCGGCCGCCAAGGCCGAGTTCGATCCGAAGTGGGCGCCGAGGCCGTTGATGCGCGTGGTGCGCGCGCTGCCCACCGTCACCGTGTTCCAGTTCACGCCGCGGTCGGTGGTGCGGCGGATGAGACCGCCCGAACCGACGATGTACCCGTTGGTGGCCGATACGAAGCCGATGCCGCTCCAGGAGTTCGTGGGAGGCGTAAGGGAATCCCAGCCGCCCTTGGAGACCACAGCCCAACCGCTGCCGCCGTTGGTGGTGTTGCGCACCACGCGATCGCTGTCGCCCACCGCCCAACCCGAGTCGTTGCTGCGCGCGAACACGCCGTACAGGTTCGACCCTTGCACCACGGGTTGCCCCGCGAAGTTGGAGCCGTCGTAGCGGTAGATGAAACCCGAATCGCCGGCGAGGTAGCCGCGACCGGAGGTCGTCGAAAAATGCGCGGCCCGCATCGGCTTGGTGGACGACGCCGGATTGGTCCACGTCGCGCCGTAGTTGGTGGTGGTCAGGAAGCTGCCCGTGCTGGTGACGCCGACCCAGTTGTTCGCGCCCGCGGTTCCGATGTCGACCACATCGGTGCTGAGGGAATTCGGCGATTTGAACCACCCGCCCGAAACCGGGCGCCAGTCGGTGCCGCCGTTGACGGTCTTCATCGCGAACCCTTCGTCGCCCACCACGTAGCCGGTGTCGGCGCTGGTGAAGTGCACGCGGTTCAGCTTCACGTTGGTGCGGCGCGGGGTGAGGCTCGACCAGTTGGTGCCGCCGTTGGTGGTCTTCAAAATGAGGCCGCTGTCGCCGACGATATACCCGGTGTTCGCGTTGGCGAACGAGACGCTGTTGAGGTTCAAGGTGGTTCCGGAGGTTTGCGGAAACCACGAGAGCGAGCTGTCGTTGGTCTTCTGAATGCGGCCGGAATCCTGCACGAGCCAGCCGGTTTGCTGGTTCGCGAACCACACGGCGTTGTAGGTGGGGCCGTACAGTTCCACGGAGTCGCGCGTGATGCCGCCCACCTTGAGGCGGATGAAGCGGATGGCCGCGCCGATGGAGTCCTGGGTCGTGGAGCGATAGCGGACGCGCACCACCGAAAACGCGGCGGAGACCACCTTGTTCACCACCGCGGTGTCGGCGGGGCGAACCGCGAAGATGATGGAGTCGAGGTGGACCGTATCGCGACGCACGGGTGAGACCGTGGTGTCGATGGTGTAAAAGCGCGCCTTCCAGTTGAGCAAGGGATTGAGCGTGAACACCATCGGGCTGAGCGCGATGACACCCGTGTCGGGGCGACCGGAAATCGCGTAGCGCTGCACGATGGTGTCGGCGCCCGTGGCGGTCAGCACCACGATGAGCGTATCGAGTCCGAAGGTGGTGTCGGCGGCGCTCACCTTGCCCAGTCCGTGCTGCGTGTTGCGCTCGAGGCCGAGGTTCATTTTGGCGAAGCCGGGCGAGCCGTCCCACACCCGATCGGTTTTGCCGCCGCGATCCGAATCGAGGAGGCACGAGGTCAGAAATAAAACAGCAACGAAAGACAAAAGGAGCGAGAGGCGGCTGTTGAGCCGCTGCCCTTGATCCGATGGCCTCGCATTCATCATCAACGTTTCACTCCGTGACGCAACCCGACCCTCACGGCCCGGGTTGATAAGTCCGTATCACAGCTTTAGTTATGAAACTGCGATTTCCTTCAAATTTAGCTGGTTCCAAACGATTCCCGAACCGGGAAATCATGCCAAAATGCCAAAACAGTCTTGCGTTTTGCAACAATTTCGGGGACGAACAGCTGCGTATCCTCAAGGGATCACGGCGTCGGGAACCCCTCCGTCGACGAACACCTTCCCGGTCTTGCCGACCGTCGCCTCCAGCTGTCCCGTACCGGTGGTCGGACCCGCCCAGCGCAACACCATCGCCACGGTGGCATCGAGCCCCGAGGTCACGTTCACATAGCGCGTTCCCACGAAAAGCGGGTTCGCGGTATTCCAGCTTCCCATCGGCCCGTAGGCGCGCATTTCCACCTGGCGCACGTCGTTCATTTTGAGAAGCGTGCCGCCGTCGCCCACCACGAAACCCGTCGCTCCCGAAAACCAGATGCCGTTCAAATGATTCACCGTTCCGCTGGTTTGGGCGGCCCAGCTCGTGCCCCCGTTGGAGGTGGCGAGGATCGTTCCGTTCTCGCCGACCGCGTATCCGATGGAGGAATCGATGAAATGAACCGCGCGCAGGCTCAGCGACACGCCGCTCTCTTGCGTCGTCCAGTTCGTCCCGCCGTTGGTGGTCTTGCGGATTATACCGGAATCACCCACGACCCAACCTCGGTTGGCGTCGATGAAATGCAACCCACGCAACGTGGCGGTGGTGTTGCTCGTCTGAAGGGTCGAGAAGATGTCGCTCGCATCGGTCTTCTTGCGGATCATCCCCTTGAATCCGGACAGCCAGCACAAGGAGGCCGACAAACATTGCACGGCATACACGTTATTGTTGCCGTAGCTGCCCATGATGCTCCAGGTCGCGCCGCCGTCGAGGGTTCGGCGCACGGTGGTCGTCCCCGAATCGGAGGCCGAGAGCGTAAAGGCGTACCCGGTGTCGTTCACCAAGGCGACCGGGGCCGGGCGCGGGGTGAAGTTGCTCAGCTTGGCGTAGCTCCACGCGCTCCCGCCGGTGCTCGTACGACCGACCGTACCGCTGTCGCCGCCCATGAGTCCCTTCGATCCGTTCGCGAACGACAAATGGCGCATCGCGCGCGGCGGCGCCGCCATCGCGCTCCACGTGGCGCCCCCGTCGACCGTCTTCAACGCGACGGTGTCGCCGGCGATGTAGCCCGTGTCGGCGTCGGGAAACTGGATGGCGTTGAGATCCTTGCCGGAGCCGGAGGAGACGGCGGACCAGGCGCCCGTTCCCGCCGCGACGTAGTCGAAGTGGAGCGTGTGCGAGGCGCCGGCGGCGAAGTAGGGGCCCGGCGTAGCCGTCGAATCGCGCACCACCACGCCGTCGATGGCCAGCACCAGGCGGTTGATGCGCAGCTCCTGCTTGGGCTGCGAGGGAATAGAGGAGGCGATGCTGTCGGGAAGAGTCGCGAAGGTGGCCTGGTAGCGCGCGTAGCGCGCGGAAAGGTTCAAGGACACCACCGCCGTGTCGCCCGCGTACAGCACCGGAATGTCGACCGAGTCGCGGTGAACCGCGCTGTCGAGCACATCGCGCACCGTGGCGTAAATTTTCCACGAGCGCAACGCCTTGAGCTCGTAGCTCTTGTCGATGCTTTGCGCGGAAGACGCGCTCGGGTTCAAGGACGGGGACGAGGAGGTGGTGACGGTGTCGCGCAAGGTGTCGCCCGCGCCGGAAACCAGCGTGATCTCAAGACGGTCGAGCGTGATCACCGACTTTTTGCCCAAGGCCGTGATGCCGGAAACGCCCACGCGCATGCGCACGACGGGTTCGGGATCGCCGGCCGAAACCTTGGACACGCCGCTCTCGGTCGCCAGGCAACCGCCGAGCAAAACAAGCGCGGCGACCGAAGCCGCCGCTATGGAAGTGAGCCGCGAGGCGAGTGGAGCCACGGCGCTAATGTAATTGCGACGCATGCGCGCGCCTACAGCGTACCGGGCAAGGTTCCGTTGATGATCACCTTGCCGACGCGACCGAGTGTCGCATTAAGACGGCCGACACCGGTGGTGGGACCGGTCCAGGAAAGGTTGAAGGACACCGTGTCGTCGACACCCGCGCCGACGTTGACACTGGTCGAACCGGTATAAAGCGGGCTGGCGACGTCCCAATAGTTCATGGGGCCGTAGGCCAGCATCTGAACGGTGCGGCTGCCCGTGAGCACGTAGTCGTACGCCAAAGTGTGCGTCTGGCCCGCCGTGAAATACGGTCCCGGGGAGGCGGTCGAATCGCGTACGGTCACGCCGTCGACCTTGAGGACGAGGCGGTTGATGCGAAGTATCTGCTTGGGCTGCGACGGCACCGAAGACTGGATGCTGTCGGGCAGCGTGAGAAAGCGCGCTTCGTACATGGCGAAACGCGAGCTCAGGTTCAGGTTGACCACGGCCGTGTCACCCGCATACATGGCGGGAATTGTCGCGGAATCAACGTGAATGACGGTGTCGAGGCGGTCACGCGAGGTGACTTTGATTTTCCAGGTACGCAAAGCCGTGAGCGTACGATTCTTCGTAACCGTTTGTCCCGTTGTGGAGACGGAGTCCAAAGACGGGCTCGTCGCTGTTGTAATCGTATCACGAATGGTGTCATTGGCGCTTGAGGAGTACACGATGATCAACTTGTTCAGCTTGATCAACGCACCCTTGTTCAAGGCAGTGACGCTGCCGACGCCCATGCGCACGCGAACCGCCACCTCGTCGCCGGTGCCGCCCACGGGCGCTTCCGAAGAGAAGCAACCCGCCAGTACCGCCGCGCCCAGCAAACCGGTGAGGGTTGCCTTCATGCGGGTGGTGATCTTGGAGAGGGAGGTGTTCATCATGACTTCAACCTTGCGTCAGAATCAAAACGTGTCGTTATAAGAGGGGGCATTCGACCGTTGGAAAACGGCCCTCGAGGACTTGATCGCGGGGCACAAAGGCCGCCCCGCGATCCGCTACGCGATTGATTAGTCCAGAATCTCGGGCGGGATTTCGGCGGTGATGTCGTACACACCGACCTTGCCGATCTGAACCGTGAGGTCCGCCGCGCCGTTCACCGGGCCGACCCAGTCGAGCGTCACGTTGTTCACGGACAGCGTGCTCAGGCTCGAGATGGCGCGGGTCTTGGTGTAGAGGATGTTCTCGACGTTGCTCCAGGTGGAGTCGGAGGTCGGGAGGTAGCCGTACACCTTGAGGGTCACGCTGTCGGCATCCACCGAGACGTAGTCGTAGGAGATGCGGTAGTTGGAATCGGCTTCGAAGCTGGCGAGCGAGTCGGCCACCACGTCACCGTCGATGATCAGCTCGATCTTGCTGATGTCGAGCTTCTGTCCGAACAGGCCGGTGGGCGAGTAGATGCTGTCGGGGAAGTTGAAGGTGGCCTTGTACATGGCGAACAGGGGCGTGGCGGACAGGTTGACCGCACGGACCTGACCGGCGAGCAGGCTGGTCACGGTCGCGGAACCGGTGTGAATGATCGAGTCATTCACATCCTTGGTCTTCGCCGAGATCGTCCAGCTGCGGAGGGCCTTGAGGTTCAAGGTCACGCTGATGTTCTGGTTGATCGTGGAGGTGTCCTTGAAGCCGCTGTCGCCGACGACGAGCTTCACGATGACCGTGTCGGGCGTCGTGGCGTTCGAGATGGCGGTGATGATCAGCGAGTCGAGCTCGATGACGGAGGTCTTGCCGAGGGCCGGCTTGTTCAGGCTGCTGAGGTTCTTGGTGTTGGCCTGAACCACGACGGTACCGAACTCGTCGTTGCCGGCGGCCACGTTGGAACCCGAGCTCATGCAGGCGGTGAGCGAGAACGCACCGACGGCCACAAGGCCAAGAGCAAGCTTTTTGATGGAATTACGCATTACAAACTCCTTGATGAAGATCTGGCCGGAGAACCGGTGATGCCAAGTAATAAAGCGAGGATCGTGCCAACTTTTTTCGGCGGCCAGGCCTGAATCCGGGGTGGTCAATTGGCCAATTTTCCCGTTTCGGGTCACCTAAAAGACCCCTTCGACCCCCACTCTGAAATCCCGGAGAAAACCGTGCGCTCATTTTGCCTATCTGACATAAACCCCCTTGCCTCCCTTGTAAATTTGGCAAGCGAGTCACAGGGCAGACAACAAAAAAGGGAGGCTGAGCCTCCCTTTTTTCATTGAATTTCAGACTACTGCTACTTCTTGCGACGCGGCAGCGGATTGGGGTTCACGCTCGGGACGAGCTCGACCTGGTCGACCGCGCCGATGTTGATGGTCAGGCCGGCCACCGCACCACCGGGGTTGTCCGGATCGTAGTTCGGATCGCTCGGCGAACCCGGACCGGTGTAGGGCAGTTCGGGCGAATACACCGAATCGATGTCGGTCACGTTGATCGTGTCGGCGAACAGCGGACGGGCCGGATCCCACGAACCCATGCCGCCCAGGCTGTCGGTGTACACGTAGAGGCGCACTTCGTGCGTGTCGGTCGCCGTGCTCACGTAGTTGTACATCACGTAGTTGATGTTGGGCGACGCCGCGAAATAGCCGGGCGAAGCGGAGGTGTCGCGCACGGTGTCGCCGTCGATCACCATCACGAAACGCTTGATGTTGAGCGCCTGCTTGCCCGTCACGTTGGTGTCGGCCGACCCGATGCTGTCGGGCAGCTCGAACTTGGCGACGTACTCGATGAAGCGGGAGGTCAGGTTCAGCACGAAGGCGCGGGTTTCGCCGATCTTCAGGTTGTTCTCGGTCTTCGAGGAGTTGTGAATGACCGAGTCGTTCACGTCGAGGGTCTTGACCTGGACGGTCCAGTTGCGCAACGGCTTCACCGAGTAGTTCTTCAGCACGGATTGCGAAGCGCTCGCGTCGGTGGTGAAGTCGCTGCCCACCGAATCGTTCGCGACGATGGTGTCGCGAATCACCGAGTCGGTGACGATGCTGGAGGTCAGGGTGATGATCAGCTTTTTCAGCACGATGCCGCTGGTGTCGGCGGTGAGGGACGCCGTCTTGGCCAGACCGGCCTTGGTGAGGTTGTTGACGTCCTTGACGCCGACGCTGATGACGAGGTTGGCCGACGGGCCGACGTCGGCACCCTTGCTGCCGCTGTCCGTGGCGAAGCAGCCACCGAGAACCGCCGCAGCCAGAACAGAGGTTCCGAGCGCCAACTTTTTGAACGTGCCGTTGAACGATTTCATTCCTGATTTCTCCTTTAAAACACAACAAGGCCGGCCGACACCGGCCTCTCCACCTCGATAATGAGCGAGAAGCGTGCCAGTCATCGTTTTAGAACTCAAGACGCTTCACAGCGACGTAAAAAAAACCAAAAAACCTTAAAAAACACGTCCAAATCGCGAAACGGACGAAAAGACGCCCAGGCTGCGAAAGTCATTTGACAGAATGGCTGCGGCCTCAAAGCCTGATTTGCCAATCTGTCAAACTGGTGGTCGCCCCCAAACCTCCCCTGACGAAAAAGGGAGGCCTGAGCCTCCCCTTTTCACGCTTCGGGGAAAGACGCTCGCGTTTAGCGGGCACCCTTCTTGGTGGTCACGTTGGTCGGGATCTGCGGCTGGAACACCACGGTACCGACCTTGCCGATGTTGATGGTCAACGCGGCGTTGGAGCCGAGCTGCGAGGCGCCCGGACCGGTGTATTCGGCCTCGGCCACGGTGGGGGTCTCGTCGTTCGGGTCGACATCCTCGAACAGGTATTCGAAGAGCTTGGTCGACGTGGTGTCGCCGCCCACGCTGCCGAAGAACTCGATCTTCACATCGGGAGTGTCGTTCACGTCAATGTAGTCGAAGAAGATGCTGTGAATGGTGGGGTCGGGGCTGAAGCGCGTGGTGCGCGACGAGTCGATCACCGTGTCGCCGTCCACGATCATCACCATGCGGCGCACGCTGAGCACCTGCTTCAGGCTGTCGAGCTGGGTGAAGGTCAGGCTGTCGGGCAGCTTGAACTTGGCTTCGTACATCACGAAGCGCGAGCTGAGGTTCAGCGTCACGGCGCGGGTTTCACCCACGAGAAGGTTGCTGGCGGTCGTGGTGCTGGTGTGGATGACGGAGTCCTTGGCGTCGAGCGTCTTCACCGTGATGGTCCACGAGCGGAGCGGGGTGACGCGGTAGTTGCGGGTGACGGTCTGGTCGTCGGTGGCGTCGGTGGTGAAGCTGCTGCCCACCGAGTCGTTCGCCAGGATGGTGTCGCGGCGCACGGCGTCGCCGGTGTCGCTCGAGGTCAAGGTGATGACCAGCTTGCGCAGCTCGATCTTCGCGGTTTTGGCGAGACCCTTGGTCTGATTGACATCCTTCACGCCCGCCTGAATGAACAGCTGGGCGTCCGCCGGCTTCGACGGGCCGCTGTCGTTCAGACAGCCGACGAAGGCGAAGGCCAGAGCCGCGGCAGCGGCGAGCGAAAGAAGATTTACACGCTTCACGATTGACTCCCTTTTGATTGCAGACCCGTATGCACGGATTTTCTCACCTCGATTGGAGCGAATTTCGCGCCAATTCTCTTTTTGAACTCAAACCTTTGAAATTTTTGGGGATTTAAAGGTCAATCCCCGGATTGATGACGATTTCCTGTGTCACTTTGCCAACCTTGCCGATGAACACCTTCATGCTCACACCCGACCAATCGGCACCGCCGGGGACCGTATCCTCGGGAGCCGCGGGAGGAGCCTTGCTGCTGCCCGGCCCCATCCAGTCGAGCACGATGGGGATTTCCGGAACGCTGGCGCCTGGCGCGATGGTGACGGCACGCGTTCCCTCGAAGAGCAGGCGTGGCGGACGACCGATGGTGTCGCCCTCGAGGTAGCCGTAGGCCCGCACGATGAAATTGCGGGGACCGGTGCGCACGTACTTGTAAGTCTGAATGTGGGTGATGGTGTCCGTCGTGCTGCGGGAAGGGCGGAAGAAGAACTTGCCGCTCGCGCCGCGCAAGGCGGTGTCGGAGGTGATGAAGCGGGTTCCGGCCGAGGTGATGTCGGAACTGAACGAACTACTGTCGCGCACGACGCTCGAGTCGATCAGCAGCTCCATCTTGTTGAAGAAGATGCGCTGGTAAACGCGCAGCGACTCGGGAACGTTCGCCGGGTAGATCTTTTCGGGGAAAACGTAGCGCGCTTCGTACAGCGAATAGCGCGAGTTGATCAGCGGCACGTTCATGCTGACCTGCTGACCGCCCTTGCTGGCGATGGGGCCGACGTTGGCGTAATGGATCACGCTGTCGTTGACGTCGTGGGTCCTGATTTCGATGTTCCACCAGCGCAGCGGCTGCAGGGCCACGTTCACGGTGATGGCCTGGTCGTCCTGCTCGTCGCCCGAGAAGCCCGTGCCGACGCCCGCGACCACCGTGTCCCACACCGTGTCGCGCAGGTTCGAGGTGAAGCGCAGCACCATGTCGCGCAGCTGGATCCTCTCCAGGGAAATTTCACCCGCCGACTTTTTGCCAAGCACCTCGCCGTCGGCGGGCGCATCGGCGTCCACGCGGCCGAGGCGGATCTGCAGGTTGATTTCCGCAAGTTCGGTGTCGGGTAGATTGGTCAGGCTTCCGCCGCCGCCGAGGCAACCGAAGGTCGCAAGCGTCGCAGCCGCCAACAGGGCGAGCATGACCAAACGTCGCGATTTTTCGAATCTGAACACCATCACTCCCTGCGGGAAGAAATCGGTCCGGGAGATGATCCCGGACTGAACGCTTAAAAACGCAGCCAAAGACATGCCAACAGGTGAGTGCCGCAATATCCCCGGTTTTATGGGAAATGATAGCGAAGCCCGCCGGATTAGACCGCCATTTTGGCGGATTTGGACATTTTGTCCAGATTATCTGGGCGGCGTGACGTCCTGAAAATCATGCGGTGGCATGGCGATACGGCCTTCGCGGGCACGGAACCGTGAAAATCACGCTACGCACCGGCCTCAGGCCGTGCGTACCGCCCCGAAACGAAAAAACCCTCCGCGAAGAGGGTTTTTCACAGGGGGCTTGGCGGTTCCGGATGCTTCAGGACGCGGCCGGAGCCAGCTCGTCGGCGATCTGGATGTTTTGGGCCGCCAGAGCCTCGCGCAATTCCGGCATCTCATGGACATGCAGGCGGACGTCGGGCGAAAAGCGGAACAGGGCGACCCGGCGCAGGCCCAGGGGACAAATCTCGCCGGTGCGGGGGTTGCGGGCGGGGCGGGGCTTGCGCTCCTTCGCGTAGAAGGTGCCGAAGCCGCGGATCTCGATCATTTTGCCCGCTTCCAGCATCTCGGTGACGACCTTCATGAACTCTTCAACGACACCACGGGTTTCCGCCTGCGAGCGACCGCTGGAACGCGACGCTTCTTGGATCAGGTCCTGCTTGGTGACATTCTTCAAACCGGCCTCCTACCCAACATGTTGTACTCAACGGGAATGAAGGTAACAACAGGATGTATTTCAAGGGGGTGATTTTTAAAAAATCTTTCGTCGGAACCCGCGAAAATCGCCTGAATTCAACGTTTTCACACCAAAAACACCCCGTGAAGGGTCGCCGCCCCCCGGATCGGCGCGTTGTCACGCCCTTTCACGCGCCTGACTCCCTGACGAAAAGGGATGGAGGGCACAATGAAACATGCAGGTGTCACAAGCGGCGACGCCCCGCGCGCAACACCTATCGAATCGTGACGACGCTAAAAAAAAATAATCGGAGGAGGCCGGCTTCGGCGTTCCGGGCGCGGCGCTAGAAGCGCATGATCATGCTGTAGCGCTGCTGGCCGTTGCGGATGCCGTTGTCGAACGAGCGGATGAAGGTGCCGTCGATCTGCAAAATATCGGACAGCATAAAGCCAAGGCCGATGTCGAGTTCACGGCGCTCGCCGACGATATCGTTGAGGTATCCCGCGCGCAAGGCGACCACGTTGGCGTACACGTACTCCGCGCCCGTGTTGTAAACGGTTTGGCGCAGGTTCTCCTGCATGACCGTCCCGCTGCCGCCGGGTGAGGTGATCGCCTTCCACGAACCGATCCAGAAAGGTTCGGCCTCGTCGCTGCCGGGCGAGCGGTAGAACGCTTCGCGGTTCAGGTCGCCCGCCACCACCAGACGATGGTTGGGCCGGTTGATGAGCAAATACGCCAAACCCACTTTCCACGTGAAGGGGATGGGGTCGGACTGCGCCTGGTCGACATAGAACACGGCAGGGCCCATGTTCTGCATCATGAGGCCGAAGGACAGGCCGTCGACGCCGAACAGTTGCTTCTGCAGAAAGCCCGCGTCCACTGCATAGCTGGCCGCCACGCCGTCGGTCTTCTCGCCGCTGGAGGTGACGCCGCGGCTCAGCGCCGAGTAGATGAACTTGGCGTTGAGGCCTAGCCCTGCGTTCTTGTTGAGGCGCGTGGCGTAGGTGAGGCCCGCGACCAGTTCGTAGGCGTTGAAGCTCGCCTGCGTTCCCTCGTCGCCGGTGGTGAGGTTTTTGCCGAAGGAGATGTAGTTGACGAACCCGCCGACGGTGCCCCATTCCTCGATGGGAAAGGTGGCGGCCATGTAGGCGTGGTAGAGATCGTCGAGGTTGAGGGCGGGCAGCAGGGATTCGTAGAAGAACCCGACCTGGGTCTTCGCGTTGTGGTATCGCTCCACGCCCGCGCTGGTGAGGAACCAGACGTCGCTGCCCTCGGCCTGCACCGCCACGACGTTCTTGTCGGTCAGACCATTGCCGGCGTGATAATGCTCCCAGGTTCCTCCCAGGCGCTCCGTGGAAGCTGCGGTCGCGGACCCCCCGGCGCTGCGGTTTTCCTTCTCCTCCTGCTTGCGGCCCTTGGGCGTGGCGTGCGTGGGAGTGAACTGCCAGGCGCCTTCCGAGGTGGCGACCCAGACGCGGTTCCGTTCGTCGAGCGTGAGGCCCCGCACCTGTTGGCCGCGGAAGCGGATCTTTTCCCATGAACGCAGGGTGAAATGGGAGACGCCTTCGGCGTGCGCGGTGTACACGTGGCCGAAGCGGTCGACGAGCACCCGCCGCACGTCATCGTCGAGCAGGCCGTCGGTGGCGGCGGAGAACACGCGCCAGCGCGCCGTGCCCGTGCTGGTGCGCGGGGGACGATAGCGCGCCACGCCTTTGCCCTGCAGGCCGACGTAGACGTCCTCGACCGACTCGTGCACCGCGATGTCGGTGACGTGCTGCGCGGGCAACAGGTTCTGACCGCGGCGGTACATGGTGTTTTGGCGGTACTCGTACAAGCCGTCGTTGGTGCCGATCCACAAGGTGGTGCCCTTCACCGCCAGCGCGGTGACGGACAGCGAGCGGAACGGATCGGAGGCCGTGTCGGCGACGGCGGTGGCCGCCGTACTGTCGGACGCGCCCTCGATGCCTTCGCCCGCGCCGCGGGCGGCGCGGGACGCGGCGGCGGTGTCGGTCGCGGCGACCTTGGGCAAATAGGTGAAGCCCTCTTCGCGGTCGAACACCTTCCACCCCTGTCCGTCGAAACGGAACAGGCCGGCGGCGGTGCCCACCCACAAGCGATCGACGTTGTCGAGCGCGAGGGCATTGACCGTTTGCCCGGGGAACAGCAGGTCATAGGGGATCTTCAGGACGATGAGTTCCTCCTCGTCCTCCTTGGTCTTCAGGTTGTTGTAGGCGCGCACCTGCGCCACCAAGCTGTCGAGGTTTCCTGCGCCGCCGGTGTAACGACGCACCACGGCCTCGATGCGCTCGCCTTCGTCGAGGACGTGCTCGTGATCGGTGCGCCAGCGACGACCGTCGTAGTAAGCGAGGCCGTCGGCGGCGCCGACCCACACGGCCGGGCGCACCAGAAATCCCGTGCGCGGCCGCGTGGCCACGGCGGTGAACGCGCGCGGAGGCTTGCCTTCGCGCGCGGAGGGCAACATCAGTTCCCATTCGTTCGACACCGGGCCGAACGCGAGGCCGGCGGGGTTCCAATACGTCCCGAACACGTCGTCGGACAAAGCCACGGCGGCTTCGCCCATGCCCAGCTGGCGCGCGCCCACGGGCATCACCAAGGTGATCACGGCCGCGCCTTGGGCCTGCGCCGGAGCGGGAGCCAACAGGGTCGCGAAGGCCGAGAGGACGGCGGAAACGAGAAGGATCACGCGGCGCGCGGTGCGCGGGAAGTCTTGTACGGCGAGCAAAAAAACTCCGGGGCGTTGAAGCGGAACAGCCCCGGCCCGCAGGCGCGAGGGCAGGCGGACGCGGGGCGGTCGGGGCAAGATAGCGTTATTTATACAAACCTGCACGAATGCGGACGCTGTCCGCACGGCCGCCCGCACGGTTTTGGACTGCGCGCGCGGGGGAGGGCCGGGAGGCCTTCAGGCCCGCATGAACCCGAGTACCGCCACTCCCAAAAAGGACAGAATGGCCGCCCAGGTGGGGTACAAAACCCCGAAACGGCGCAGCCAAACGGCCAACCCGCCGCCGATGACCAGGCTGATGATCACCACGGTGTAAATAGATGACGCGTGCGGGGCGATTTCCGGATGGGCGGCATTGAGGCGCAGGAACACCATCGCCGCATCGGCCGCGAGCAGAAAGATGACGGAGAGGACGGGGAGGAAGGGGTGCATGGGGACAAATATGAAATATGAAACATGAAATATGAAACCTGAAATCTGAAAAGAAAGGTATCGGACCCTGACTGTTTTCCCGAGCTTGTGAGACGTCCCCCTCCTGACGTCCCGACCGTTTTTTGCCCGCGATCCTTTCCGATCGACGATTTCAGATTTCAGGTTCCCCTTCGATGTCCCTCGTACACTCTCGTCATCTTGAACCGGGCGTGCAGGGCTCCGAACCAATGCGTGGGGTGGCGGCGGATGAGGGTTTCCAGCACGCGATGGTAACGCCGCGCGAGGCGATCTTCCCAACCCGGGTCGAAGCGGCGCAGCAAGGGCACGAGGCGCAACGTGCCGCCGGGCAGCAAGACCCCGAAGAACACCGGGCAGGGCCGGTGGGCGAGCAGAAAGAACGGGAGAGGATTCAGCGAAACGGGTTCGCCGAAAAACGTGCCGGGGCGGGTGGAATCGGGAGCGTGCTGATCCCACAAAAGGCCGAAGCAGCCGCCTGGAAACGCGGGCGTGGGGGTGATGTGGCGCAGCGCGGCGCGCGGCACGGCGGTGGAGACCACGCGGATCCCGTGCCGCGCGCGCACGCGGGACAGCAGGAGGTTCGCGGCGCGACCCTTGAGGGGTCGCGCCGCCCCCAAAAGCCTGACGCCCAGGCGGCCCCACGCGGCAGCCTGGGCCTCCCAGTTTTCGAAATGGGCGGTCAACAGCAACGAGGGGCCGCCCCTTAAAGCCTCAAGCCCGGCCCGGGAGCGGGGGTGTAGCCGGGGCTCGGGCAGGCGACCGGGCCATACGAGGGTCAGTAAAATGCGGGCGAGACGAAAACCGAGCCGAAAGCGGTAAAACTGGGGAATTTTGAGAGTCGCAATCTCTAGATTCAGGCCCAAAACCCGCGACCTGACCCCTGTGAGCGCAAAGACACAGGCTAAAAATGCCGCGAAAACCCCCGAAACCTGTTCCTTGATCGCGATCATGACCCCAACCCGGGGGATTCCCCCCCACCCCCACCCCGGATTTTTGCCTGTTTGCAGACGGGTTGATTGCGTCCATACCCTTGAAAATAAAGGGGTTAGAGATGTAAATTCAACGGCTCCTGTCCTTTTTTGGGGTTCCATCATGAAGAGAACGTACAATCCCCGTAATCGTAAGCGCGTGAACAAGCACGGTTTCCGCGCCCGCATGTCCGACAAGGACGGCCGCAAGGTCCTGTCCGCCCGTCGCGCGAAGGGCCGCTGGCGCCTGACGGTCAGCGACTCCATGGCCCACAAGGACATCTAACCGGTCTTTCCGGGTTGCCCGGGTTGAATCCAGGTCCGACTTCGCGGAGCGACGCCCGTCCTCCGCGCAAATTCACCCTCCGTACCCGCAGGCTTGACTCACCCGAGTCTTACCGGCGCGTCAAAACGGAGGGGACCGTGTTGCGAAGGTTCCCCCTCTCCATGCGCACCTTGCAAGCCGATGACATCGTGGAAAGCCGTGTCGGCTTCGTGATCCGCAAGCGCACGGGGAACGCTCCGCTGCGCAATGCGATGCGCCGCGTGCTCCGCGAACTCTTCAACAAACATTCCGGTTCCTTCACCCGCCCGACCTGGGTGGTGTTCGACGTGGCCGAAAAGGCCTCGGAGATCACGCGCGCCGCGTTTCGCGAAAAGGCCGACGAGATGCTGACCTCATTGCGCCGAGGTGCGGCGTGATCATCCGTTTGGCGCAGGCGACGATCGACGTGCTGGCGCGCGGCCTCGCCGCGCTGATGATCTTCCTGATCCGCGCGTATCAAAGCATCCACATCGCGTTCTTCCGCGGCAGCTGCCGCTTTCACCCCACCTGTTCGCACTATGCGCTGGAGGCGATCCAGCTGCACGGGCCCGGCCGCGGCGCGCTGCTGGCCGCGTGGCGCGTGGTGCGCTGCCAACCTTTTTGCCGCGGCGGGTTCGACCCCGTCCCGGAACCGAAGACACGGAACGTCCACAAGGCGCTCCAGACCTGATGAATGAAACAAACCACCCGTCTTCGGATTCGTCTGCAAGAGGGTAAAGAAACAACACCGAATGGAGTTGGGGCGAAGCGAGAGCAAGCGAGGCAAGGCACACCGACGCAGTCGTACTGGTAGTACGACGAGGAGGTGTAACGCCGCATCGCGCTGCTCGCGGCAAGCCCCGCAAGGAAGGATCACAACGTGACGCGCAATATCATCATCGGCTGGGCTTTGCTCATGGCGCTGTTCCTCGGATGGACCCAATACAAGGGTTCGCAGGCGCGCGCGCTCAAGGAGCAGCAGGCGCGCGAACTGACCGCCGACTCGCTGGCCCAGGCCGCGCGCGCGGCCACCGCCAAGGCGACCGGCGCGGCGAACACGGCCGTGGAGACTTTGCCGGCCGGCTCGAACCGCAAAACCGCGACGCTGGGCGCTTCCGGTGACGCGACCGGCGCCGACTCCGCGGCACGCGGCGCGCCGGAGGCCGAGCACCGCGTGATCACGGTGGAGACGGCGCACTTCACCGCCGTGCTGGACGCGCGCGGCGCGCGCCTCGCGGAACTGCGCGTGCCCGAAATCGGCGGCAAGGCGCCCTACAACCCGGTGCTGATCCGCCCCGAGAGCGAGGGCGCGCTGACGCTGTCCCTCAACGGCACGTCGCTCGAAAACACCGTGTGGAGCACCACGACCACCGAGAGCTGGCTGAAGGCCGATTCGCAAACCGTGAGCGTGACGTTCTCGACCGTGCTGCCGGGCGGCGTGCCGGTGTCGCGCACGTACACCTTCGAACCGGGCGCGGCCTTCATCAAGCATGCCTTCAACGCGCCCGAGGGCGCGATCCGCAGCTACGCGGTCGAGTGGAAGGGCGGTCTCGAGGAGACCGACCGCATCAGCGAAGGGCAGGGCATCGGCCTGACCGCCACGTACTTCAGCGAGGTGGTGTTCGACAACGGGTCGATGGTGTCGCGCGAGAGCTTTACGGGCGACAAGTCCTTCAACGCCGAGAGCGGCGTGATCCGCTGGGCGGGCCTGCGCCGCAAGTACGTGGCGGTGATCCTCGACTTCGGCACCGAAGTGTCGGACCGTCTCGACGCGACCGGCACGGTCGACCCGGGCAAGCCGAAGGACGCGCCGCACCGCTATGCGATGCGCCTCGCGGGGAGCACCGATGACAAGGCGGCGCTGAACTTCGACCTGCGCGTGATGCCTCTGCACTATGCGAGCATCCGCGCGCTCGATCGCAATTACGAACAGATCCTGTTCACGGGCTGGGATTGGTTTTTGCGCGCCGACGTGTGGTACGTGAAGCTGTGCGGCTTGGTGTTGAACCTGCTCAACATGTTCTTCGCGTGGATCCCCAACTACGGCATCGCCATCATCCTGCTCACCTTGTTGGTCCGCTTCATCACCTTGCCGCTCTCCATCAACCAGACGCGTCAGGCGGCGAAGCTCGCGATTCACCAGCCCGAGATCCGCAAGATCCAGGAGAAGTTCAAGGGCGAGCGCCAAAAAATGCAGGCCGCCATCATGGACTACTACCGCCAGCAGGGCATCAACCCCATGGCGCCCCTTCTGGGTTGCTTCCCGCTGCTGTTGCAGATGCCGGTGTTCATCGCCCTGTTCAACGTGCTCGGTCGCGCCGTGGAGCTGCACGAGGCCCCGTTCTTCCTGTGGGTGGGCGACCTGTCGCGCCCCGACGTGATCTGGGCCGGGCTGAAGATTCCCTTCCTCTTCCCCGTGGGTCTGACCGTGCTGCCGTTCTTCATGGCCGGCACGATGTGGATCCAGATGAAGATGACCATCAAGGATCCGAACCAAAAGGCGATGATCTGGCTGATGCCGATCATCATGTTCGTGTTCTCCGGGTCGTTCCCCTCGGGCCTTGTGCTGTACTGGACCATCTCCAACATCTTCACCATCGGTCAGACGCGCGTGTTCGGCACCGTGAAGCCGGTTGAGGGCAACGGCGCGACCGGCCCGAAGGTGACCATCTCGCCGGCGCCGTCGAAGGCGGGGAAGACGACCAAGAAGAAGTAAGGGCGACCTCTTGGTCGCCCCGACCCCGCCACCCCATGACCACCCCTTACACCATCGTCGCCCTATCGACGCCTCCGGGCACCTCGGGCCTGGCGGTGGTGCGGGTGTCGGGTCCGGCTTGCGCCGATGTGGTGCGCCAGTGCTTGCGGCGTACCGCGTGGACCCCGCGGGTGCTGCATGCGGCGGCCTTCTACGAGCCCGTTCACGGACACGGCGCGACGGACAATCCCCGGAATCACGCGAGCGACGAACCTCTCGACCGCCTTGCCTTTCACATGCTTCCCGGCCCGGGATCGCCCACCGGCGAGGACGTGCTGGAACTCTTCCCGCATGGAAATCCGCTGCTGGTTGAAACCATTCTGCGGGCGCTGCTGCGCGTGCCGGGCACGCGCCTGGCCGAGCCCGGCGAGTTCACGCGCCGGGCGTTCGAGCACGGCCGCATCGACCTGGTGCAGGCCGAAGGCCTGGGCGCGCTGGTGCACGCCCAATCGTTGGCCGCGCTGCGCAACGCGCGCCGCCTTTTGGAGGGCGAACTCTCGGGCCGCTTGCGCGGCCTGCGCGACCGCCTGCTCGACCTTTCGGCCCGCCTCGAACTCGACGCCGACTTCGCCGAAGAGGAGGCCGACCCCGACTACGCCTCGTGGAGGCCGCGCGTGGCCGAGGCGAGAGCCGAGGTCGAAGGTTTGCTCCGCGGGTTCGAGCGCGGCCAAACCTGGAACCGCGCGCCGCGCGCGGTTCTCTACGGCCCGCCCAACGCGGGGAAATCGAGTTTGGTGAACGCGTTGACGGGCCGCGACCGCTTGCTCGTCTCCGACGTCGCGGGCACGACGCGCGACTTCGTGGATGTTCCCTGGCGTCTCGCGGGCGGGCCCGCGCACCTGGTGGACACCGCCGGGCTGGGCACGGCGGTGGACGCGCTCGACGCTCTGGCCATGGAACGCACGCGCGCGCAACTCGCGGAGGCGGATCTCAAAATCTTCGTGTTCGACGGCGCGCCGGATGAGTTGACGGGAAATCCGGAACTGGCGCGGCTCGCGGCGCATGCCGACGTGCGCGTGCTGACGAAAGGCGATCTGCGCGGCGCGCTCCAGGGCGACGGGCGCGCGGAGGGTTGGTTCATGGTGTCGAGCCGCACGGGCGCGGGACTCGACGCGCTGTCCGCCGAACTGGAGCGCCGGTTGTCACCCGCTGGCGCTCCGGACGGCGCGGACGAGGGCGCGGTTGCGGTCACCGAACGTCAACGCGCCGCGCTCGAGACCGCGCGCGACCGCCTGCTCGCCGGCGAAAGACACCTCGACGGCAAACCCGCGGTGGAGATTCTCGCCTTCGAAGTGCGCGAAGCCTGTCTCGCGCTGCGCGAGCTTCTCGGCGATGTCACCGCCGACGACGTGTTGCACCGTCTGTTCGCGGGATTCTGCATCGGGAAGTGAACCGTACTGGGTACTGGGTGCTGAGAGTTTAAGTGGTGACACCGGATCATCATCACAGCGGTACGACATCATCATCCGGATGCGCTCATCGCTTTCATGTTGTGATGCGGTGGCGCCGTCAGGCCGCTCTTCGATCCTGAAACGCGGCCGCATCCCCCCCATTGTTGAACAACGGCATTGTCACACTGTTTCACTGATTCGCGACGCCGCATCGCCCCTTAAAAAAATTTTCTTCCGCCCCCGGCCCGAAACGAACTCGCGCGCGTCAAACCTTCCGCAGTCCCGGTCATGCGCCGCGGCGACTCAAGGAGGGTTTTATGGAGAAGGACGCAGCTGAAATGATCGTCCCGTGGCGGCACACCTTGCCGTCGCCCGGAAGGCTTGATGAACGTCAAACGCGCGGGCTGCTGAGAAAAAAGTATCGCGAGAACCGCAGGCGCGAGCGCGAAGAGGCCGAGGGCAGGCGGTTCCGCTCGGCGTTCGAGATTCTGCGGGGGATGGACGTGTTCGCGCCGGTCTCGGACGGCGAACTGGTGAAGTTCGCCGCGTTGGGACGCGAGCGGCGCGTGGCGCGCGGGCGTTTGTTGCGCCTTGATCCGGCGCCGCCGGACCCGCCCTTGGCCCTGATTCTGGAGGGCGAGGCGATGCTGGCGTGGGGCCGCGGTCCCGAGGAGTTGCTTCTGCGCGCGCTTGAGCCCGGCGACCTTGTCGGGGAAACGGAACTCTTCGCATCGGGGGCGGCGCATCGTCCGCACAACAGCTGGAGGACACGGCCTCGCGACGCACCTTTGGATCCGCTGCAGCGGGGCCGGGGGGAGAACCTCGCTCCCGACCAATCGCTGATGATCCGCGAGCCGGCTGCACCGTATCGTCTGCGGACTCCGCCGTCGCGCGATCAGGCCCATTCACCCGGTCGATCGGCGCACCCGGAGAAAGGTTTGGAATTCGGAGTGCCGCATAATCCGGGTGTCATCCCGCTCGATCAGGACGAGAGCGTTGGCGGAGGGACGAGGATCAGTCAAGATTCCCCGGCCTTGTTCGAGGAGGATGAGGCGACGGCCGGGCCGTCGACGCGCGCCCTGACGCCTGTGCGTTTGATGGAGTGGGAATTGGATGCGGTGCGCGAGGCCCTGCGACGCTGGCCCGATGTGGCCGTGGGGTTGCTCGGCGGCATGGCCCGCCGGCAGGATGATCTGCAGCGGCGGGTGGCGGGGTTGTGCGGAGGTCGGGCGCCGCGCCGCCTGGCGCGCGCGTTGGCCGCGCTCCTGCGGGAGCGCGGCGTCCCCTGGCGCGAGGGGCTCGGGCGACGGGGGTGGCGGCTGATGCGGACTCCGTCCCGCACGCGTCTGGGATCCATGACCGGGCTGGCCAGGGAGACCGTGTCGCGTCTGCTCGCCGCATGGACGCGCCAGGGGTGGATCACCGCGCACGAGGGCGACCTCGTGGTGCTCGACCGCGCGTCCTGGTGCCGGCTGACCGGAGGCGACGGCGGCGCGGAGCGCAGGGACGGGAGGTTCGCGTGACCCGGCCCGCGACGCGCTCCGGTGAACACCTCGGGCGAACCCCGCATCACCCCACCACCCCGCCCCCTCCGGGGGACACCCCGGGTTCGGCGGGCTCGCGACCCGGTATGCCGCCCCGCCCCAAAAGCCCTCCGGAATCCGGATTTGCGACCCCGTCATCCCTGCGCCTTGAATTGCCGGAGGGGATTTCGCGCCCCTACGGCGCCGGCCTCCCCGGAAGTAATTTTGCCCTTCTTCACCGGGAACACATCATGACCGCACCGATCCGCCCCCCGTTCCGCGCCATCGCGGGACTCGACGTCACCACCCTCGCCGCGCGCCACGGCACCCCGCTGTTCGTCTACGACCGCGCGGTGATCGAGCAGCGCATCTCCGAGCTCAAGCAGTTCGACGTGATCCGCTACGCGCAGAAGGCGTCCTCGAACCTCGCGCTCTTGGCGTTGATGCGCACGCACGGCGTGGTGGTGGATGCGGTGTCGGCCGGCGAGGTGGAACGCGCCTTGCGCGCGGGGTTCCGCCCCGACGGCTCGTCGCAACCGGGCACGCCGGGCATCGTGTTCACCGCCGACCTGTTCGACGCCGACGCGGTGGAGGTGATCGCCAAGCACAAGATCCCCGTGAACGTGGGTTCGCCCGACATGATCACCCAGCTGGGGACCTTTTACCCCGGCGCGCCGGTGACCCTGCGCCTGAACCCGGGTTTCGGCCACGGGCATTCGCGCAAGACCAACACGGGCGGGGAGTGGTCGAAGCACGGCATCTGGCATGAACAGCTGGAGGAGTGTTTGCGACTGGGCCGCGAGGCGGGTGTGAACATTCACGGGCTCCACATGCACATCGGTTCGGGAACGGACTTCGAACACCTGGCGCAGGTGTGCGGTGCGATGGTGCGCGCCGCCAAGGTGGTGGGACCGCAGCTCGAGGTCATCAGCGCGGGCGGCGGCTTGCCGATCCCATACCGCAAGGAGCAGGCGCGCATCGATACCGCCGCCTACTTCACCTTGTGGGACAACGCCCGCAAGGAGATCGAAGCCGCCGTGGGACACCCGGTTCGCCTCGAGGTCGAGCCCGGCCGCTATCTGGTGGCCGAGTCGTGCAAGCTGGTCACGCAGATCCGTTCCATCAAGAAGGTCGACAACAATCTGTTCTATCTGGTGGACGCGGGCTTCGACACCTTGGTGCGCCCGGCCATGTACGGTTCGTACCACGAGATCTCGATCGTGACGGCGGACGGGCGCGAGAGCGGTCCGTTGGTCGATGTGGTGGTGGCCGGCCCGCTGTGCGAGTCGGGCGACGTGTTCACGCAGGAGGAGGGCGGCGTGGTGGTGACGCGCGCGCTGCCGGAGGCGCGCGTGGGCGACTTTTTGGTGCTGCACGACGCCGGGGCCTACGGCGCGGCCATGTCGAGCAACTACAACACGCGCCGCCTGGCGCCCGAGGTGTTGGTGCACGAGGGAACCGACACGGTGATCCGCGCGCGCCAGAGCATCGAACACATTCTGCAGTTCGAAAAAATCCCGGCCGAGTTTGCTTGAATAACGTTTGAATTTGCGGTGATGTTCAAAGAGCGGGTCCTTTGGGAGGGCCCGCTCTTTTTGCGCGCGATTTCGTGACGGTTCGCAAGCGTCATCGTTTCGCGACGCGATTCTACAAGACTTTCGAGGCGTTTGACGATACCTTGTAAAAACGGAATCCTTCGTTCGGCCCGCGCGCTGTCACGTTTCGAGGACGCCCCGGTTCCCCTAGATGTCCCCACGCCTTCAGAGGTCTTCTTGATGAATGTGATCAACACGGTGTTCCGCACAGCGACCTTTGTCTCCGGACGCGCTCTCGCCTTGGGAGTTTTGGCCTCGGGGGCGCTGCTGACGGCGACCGAGACGGCCGCCCAACAGATTCCTCAAACCGTGACCATCCGTAACTTTTTTAAGGTGGGCAACGATTCGCTGGCCTTCAGCCGCCCCATCCTGACCAAACCCTACCCCGGCGAAGACAGCGCCTTCATCGTGCTGCAACAGAATGGCCGCATCGTCACCGTGCGTTGGATGGGTACCGCCTGGCGCAAGACCGACAGCGCATCGGTCACCGTGTTGGGCGGGACGAACGGCAACGACGAGCAAGGCCTGCTCGGCTTCGCCTTCCACCCGAACTACGCGCAGAGCCGCAAGTACTATCTCTACTTCGAGGACGGCACGAGCGGCAGCGGCGGGTCCCGCTTCAACCTGCTCGTCGAACGCACCGCGGGCGAATCGCTGCGCCCCGCCACCGGCGATCCGCAGCGCACCATCCTGCGCCTTCGCGACCCCTACGACAACCACAACGGCGGCACCATCGACTTCGACACGGAAGGTCACCTCGTGCTCGGTATCGGCGACGGCGGCACCATCAACGGCGATCCGCAGAACCGCGCCCAAAACCTCGACTCCCTGCACGGCAAGTTCCTCCGCTTCGACGTGAACGGCCCGGATGCGTTCCCGGGTGACACCACGCGGAACTACGCGATCCCGGCCACCAATCCCTTCGCCGTCTCAGGCGGCCGCCCCGAGATTTGGGCTTACGGCGCGCGCAACCCCTTTCGATGGTCTTTTCACCCCGTGACGGGCGAGATTTGGCTGGGTGACGTGGGCCAGTGGGACTGGGAGGAAGTCACGCGCGTGCCCAAGGGGGCGAACCTTGGCTGGCGTCTGCGCGAAGGCAACGTCTGTTTCGATCCCGCGCAGGACTGCCCGAGCGCAGGGCTGGAGCCGCCCGTGCTCGTCCTCCCGCACACGCAAGCCTCCTGCATCATCGGCGGAGCCTTCTTCGTGGGTCCGGTGTCGGCCTTCAACGGCACCTACATCTTCGGCGACTTTGGGACAAGCCGTGTGTGGGCCGCGCGCGTGCAAGGTGACACTCTGGCGAACCTGACCGAAATCGGTTCCGTGAGCAGACTGGCCTCCTTCGACCGCGACCGGCAAGGCCGCATCCTCGCCTCAAGCCTCGGTTCGACCGCCACCAACGGGCGCGTGCTGGTGCTTGAGTCACCCGACATGGTACTTGGCCCTGTGAACCTCCGCGCCGATCGCACGATGCGGGCCGCGCGCACAGCGCGTGTGAAACTGTCGGATCTGCGGGCCCACCCTGAAGCCTACGAGTGGCGAGGCGCGGATGGACGACTTCTCGCTACGCCGATGACCTACAAGGGCGTGGCATTTGTGCGCGCCAAAGGTTCTGCAGACGGCAAGGCCGCGCCGCTGCAACCGGTCGTTCTCGATTGACCGTCACAAGATGAAAACGGGCGGGGACTTTCCTTGTCCTTGCTCTTTTTTAATTGCTCACAGTGGGCGACTGAACGCCTTCATCCGAATTACACCCTCTCGGATGATTTTTTGTCTCGCCCAAAAACCCCAAAAACCTTGGGGGGGCACCGGTCTGACGCGTTCACCCCCCGAAACGCCTCGCGGAACAGGACTGATGGTCGTATATTCGAAGAATGGGATATTCTCGTCAATTATTCGTCATAACCTACGAGAGGATCTGTTCTTTACGGCAAATTTTCCGCATCGCGGCACCGAGGATGAATCCGGGGGTGCTGTTCCTCATGCTCGGAACTCTCGGGATCGTGGGAGTAGGGGTTTGCCGGGCGTATATCCCGAAAACCGTCACGCTCCGCAATTATTTCGGTGAGGGATTCACGCTTGAGCGCCCGGTGGCTGTTGTGGAAATGCCCGGGCACGACAGCGTCTTCGCCGTGGTGCAGCAATCAGGCGCCGTCATCCTGGTGCGTCATGCGAATGGCGCCTGGACGAAAAGCGTGTTCGACAGCGTGGCCGTGAGCGGGGTGAACTCCGGAGCTTCGGGCGACGACGGGGGACTCTTGGGCATGGCCTTCCACCCGCTTTTCGCCGTGAACCGCAAGTACTACCTGTACTATGTGGCGGGCACCGCGGTGCGTCCGCGCCCGGGGCGCATTCTGTTCGAGGAGCGGCGCGCCGACAGCACGCTGTACGCGCGCAACCCGGCGGTGGCCCCCCGCCTGATCCTGGGGCTCGACAAGCCTTACATCTATCACAACGGCGGAACGCTGAAGTTCGGCAAGGACGGTTATTTGTACACCGCCATCGGCGACGGGGGGAGCTCGGGTGATCCCCAGAACCGCGCTCAGGCCCGCGATTCGCTGTGGGGCAAGTTCCTCCGCATCAACATCGACGGGCCCGACGCCTACCCGAACGACCCGAACCGCAATTACGGAGCCCCCCCCGACAACCCCTTCGTGGACAGCCTCGGCACGTTGCCCGAGATCTGGGCCTACGGACTGCGCAGCCCGTGGAAGTGGGACTGGAACCCGTTCACGGGCGAGATTTGGCTGGGCGACATCGGGCAATCGCGCTACGAGGAGATCACCCGCGTGCCTCGCGGGGCCAACCTGGGGTGGAAGATCCGCGAAGGCGAATTCTGCTACACGGGCAGCAGCTGCGCCGGCGGAGGGTTGACGCCGCCGGTGTTCACGTTCCCGTCGCGCTCTTTCGGACAGTCGGTGACGGGCGGCGTGTTCTTCGTCGGCGACAGCACGGCGGCCTTCCATGGCGTTTACCTCTACGGCGATTTTCATCACAACCGGCTGTACGCCTTGCGACCCGACGCGGCCGGCACCGGATGGGTCGATACCGCCACGCTCATCGACCCGGTGATGAACCTCGTGTCGCTGGACAAGGACCGCCGCGGCAACATTCTCGCGGTGAGCATGGCGTCGACCTCGGGCATCACCGACACCAGCGGCGCGGTGTACGTGCTGGAGTCCCCCGATCTGCGCCTTGAGCCCGCGCCGGTGCGGCTCACGCGCGAACGCGCGGAACAGCGCGCCGCCGCGCGCGGCAAACCGCCCCGCCTGGCCGACCTGCGCGCGGACCAGCGGCGGAACCCCGCAGGGGCGCGACGCTACGCGCTGACGGGCGTGGACGGACGCCGCCTCGACGCGAACGGGCCCGTGGAGCGCGGCACCGTGGTCATCGTCAAGGACCGGGAGCGCCCGGGCGTTTCCTTCATGCTGACGCTGTGGCCCGAATGACGGCGGCACCCTTGGCACACCACCGGATGCGCCACGCCGTACGGATTCGACCATATGGCCCCGATAAGCCGGATGCCCGGTTTTCAGGGGCGATTCCGGCAATACGACCTTAAATTCACATTTCGCACCAAAGAGCCCGAGGACACCGCATGAACACCACCGCCCCACACCACGAACGCCGTCTTGAAAAACTTTCCGCGACAGCCATGATCCCGATGCTGTGCGCCCTGGCGATCGACACGTCGGCGCAAACGATCCCGAACAACGTGACGTTCCGGAATTTCTTCGGAACAATGCAATTCAACCGCCCCGTACAAATCGTGCCCTACCCGGGCGAAGACAGCGCGTACGTGGTGGTTCAACAAAGCGGACGACTGGTGACCGTGCGCCATCAGGGCGGGAACTGGGTGAAGACCGACTCCGCCTCGTTCAGCGTGTTCAACGGGACGAGCGGCGGCAATGAACAGGGTCTTCTCGGCTTTGCCTTTCACCCGCAGTTCTCCGCCAACGGAAAGTATTACGTGTATTACATCACGGGTTCGGGAAACGGCGTTTCACTGATCGCGCAACGCACGGCGGGCGTGACGCGGCGCCCGCTCACCGCCGATGCGCAATCGACCGTCATCCGCTTGGCGCAGCCCTTTGAGAACCACAACGGCGGCACCATCGGCTTCGGTCCCGACGGCAAATTCTACGTGGCCTTCGGCGATGGGGGAAGCGCGAACGACCCGGGCAACCGGGCCCAAAACCTCGACACGCTGCTTGGCAAAGTGCTGCGTCTCGATGTGGACACCGCCGACGCCTACCCGGCCGACACCACGCGCAACTACGGCATTCCCGCCGACAATCCGTTTGTCGGGCAGGCCAATCGCCGCGGCGAAATTTACGCGTACGGTCTGCGCAACCCCTACCGCTGGAGCTTTCACCCCCTGACGGGGCACATGTGGATCGGTGATGTGGGACAAAACACCTGGGAGGAAATTTCGCGTGTGCATCAGGGAGGGTTGAACCTCGGGTGGCGCATTCGCGAGGCCTCGTACTGCTTCAACCCCTCCACCGGTTGCACCAGCGACGGCTTGACCGCGCCCGCGCGCACGATCCAACGGTCGCATGGGCAATCCGTTACCGGCGGCACGTTCTTCACGGGTGACCCCACGGCCGCCTACCACAACGTGTACATCTTCGGCGACTACGCCACCGATCACGTGTGGGCGATGCGGCCTTCGGGAGCGGTTCTCACCGACTCGGTGCGCATCGGACAGGTTCTGAACGTCACCTCGTTTGACCGCGATCATCAAGGGCGCGTTTTTGCCGTAAGCCTCAGCAACTCGGCGAGCGTCGCCAACAACAACGGGGTGGTTTTCATTCTCGAATCGCCCGACATGCGTCCTTCGTCCGTCAGTGTGCGTCACCGCGACGCCGCCGCGAAATCGCCGCGCCTCGCCGACCTGCTGCGCACGCCTCATGCCTACCAGTGGCGGGCATTGGATGGTAGCGTCATCGGCACGCCGGCAACGCACAAGGGCCCGGCGTGGATCAAACCCAAGGGCGGAGCGAAGGCGCATCTTGTCATGATTCCTTAAGGTTGGCCGCCGTGACCACGCCTTGTACTTTGCCGGGATGATGTTTTCATTCCGGCGCGCCCTGCGCCTCACCGCCCCATCCTTCGCACTGGCGACGTTTCTGGTTGCGGCGCTGTGCGGCGCGCGGACAGCCGCGGCCGCCGACGCGCCGGTGGCGTTCGCCGATGCCTTCGGGCTGACTTTCGACCGCCCCGTTGTGCTCGCCGAAATTCCCGGTCGGCCCGGTGAGTTTCTGGTGGCGGAGCAGTCCGGCAAGATTCAGCGCGTGGCGCGCGAAGGCGCAGGGTGGAGAAAATCCGAATTCGTGTCGTTCAAGGTTCTGGGCGGCAAGCGGTGGGAGGATGAACGCGGACTGCTCGGCCTCGCGTTTCACCCGCGCTTCGCGGAGAACCGCCTGTACTACGTGAACTACGTAAGCCCGCTCGAGAACACCGTGGTGGAAGAGCGCCGCGCGCACGAGGACGGCTCGCGCGACTCCGAGTCGCACGCCCGCAGAATTCTCGAGGTGGAACAGCCCTACGGCAACCACAACGGCGGCACCATCGGCTTCGGTCCCGACGGCCACTTGTACATCGGCATGGGCGACGGCGGCAGCGGCGGCGACCCGCACAACCACGCGCAAGACCCGGAAAGCCTGCTCGGGAAAATGCTCCGCGTGAACGTCGACCAGCGCGACAGCGGCGCGGCGTATGCCGTCCCGCGCGACAACCCTTTTGTGCGCAAGCCGGGATACCGTCCCGAGATCTGGGCCGTGGGGCTGCGCAACCCCTGGAAGTGGACCTTTCACCCCGTGACCGGCTCCTTGTGGGTGGGCGATGTGGGACAGGGAGAGCGCGAGGAAATCTCCATCGTACCACGCGGCGGCAACATGGGTTGGCGGATTCTGGAAGCAGACCGTTGCTTCGAAGGCCCGGGCTGCGTGCGCAAGGGTATGGTGCCTCCCGTGGTGTCGCTGCCGCGTTCGGAGGCGCGCAGCGTCACCGGCGGCGAGTTTTACCTGGGCAACCGCACATCGAAGCACTACGGGGCCTACATCTTCGGCGACTACAAGACGGGGCACGTGTGGTCGCTACGCCGTCGCGCCGGCCGCTGGGAGCGCACCGTCATCGGCAACGTGCCGTCGGTGAGCGCCTTCGCGCGCGACGCCCGCGGCGACGTGTACGCCCTGGGGTTGAAGGACGGCGTGGTGAGGAAGCTGGGGTTGTGACTTCTCCATCCGAAAACCTCGATACGTCGGAGGCGGCGTGGCAGCGGCGGTGATGGATCGCAGCATCACAACATCACAGCATTACAACAATAGAACGCAAGGCCGTACGGTAGTAGAACAGTATAGCCTCCACACTCCAAACCGCAGACCCGATCGTGTCTTCTATTGCTGTGATGTTGTGATGCTGTGATGCTCTCAAATCCCTCCACGGCGCACGGCTCTTGCTGCGTTGAGGATGAGGGTTGAGACTGCTCATTGCCCGCCGAGCACTCCCATCGCCTCCTCCACCAATCCTCGCGGCAATCCGAATATCGTCACCGCCGCGTCGCGCACGCCTTCGGGTGAGAGTTTGGTCATGGTCCCGCCGTCCCGCGTGCGCACCAGAAGATTCGATTTCTGCAGATAATACTGGGTGCCGTTCGCGACCCGATTGAGCACCGGGTAGGCCATCATCGGCCAGTCGTAGGAGGCCTCCCAGTGCCTCTGGAACTCTTCGGAGGTTACCGGCTCGCGGCGGAAATCGAACCTGTGCTTGAGGGCGCCGCGCGGGCCCGTCCAGAGCCGCCACACGTCCTCGCCGGCGGGCCCACCCCCCGGGACATCCTCCACCCGCACCGCGTTGGGTGATAAAAACACCTCCGCGGACAACCCACCCTGCGGCAAAGGAATCGGTTCGAAAATGAGGTACCCGGGATCAAGCAGCCACGGGCGCTGCTCGTGCAACAACACAAGGCCACAATGCACGTTGGGTTCAACGCGCTTGTCGGCCATCAGGTAGGCGGACGAAAACCCCAGCGCGTCGAGCCGCGTCTTCAGCCAGTGCGTCAGGGCGAAACAGGTTCCACCCATTCCGGTACGCAGGTGATCCTCCAGCCACGAAGCCGAGAACGACAGCATGCTCTCGCGCGTCTTGCCCGCCGCCGCACCGTCGTGCCGCGCCACGATCTTGCTGAGGTTCTCGTAGGGAAGCGCCGAGAGTTCGGCAAGGAGGGATGTGACGGGAGGGGGAAGCATGGGGGGTGGATGCAGCAATGCAGCAGTGCAACAATAGAACAATGGGTATTGGGAAACGAAGTCCGATCAATACCGCATCACATCATCACAACAATGAAGCACAAGGTCTTCTGGCTTGAGAACACGGAAACGCTCGCTCGGCAGCGTCTTCTATTGTTGTGATGTTGTGATGTTGTGATGTTGCGAGGCCTTGTTGTTGCACGGCCTACCTCTTCAACACCGTCTTCATCACCCTCACTTCCGCTTTGCTGATCGCGCCCGTGACGAACGGGAAGCCGAGACCGAGGACGAGAAGGACAAGACGGAGGCCGTAGCCGGTTTCGGGGTGCGCCTGCACCCAGGCGCCGGCGGCGAAGGTGAACAGGAACCAGGCGAGCAAGGGCAATAGGCGCGGCCACTCGAGATGAATGCGGTAGAGCTTTTGACTCGTGACCGTCATGAACGCGGCCATCACGGCGTAGCACGCCACCGCGGCCCACACCGCGCCCCACAACCCGTGGAGCGGCACCAGCCACAGGCTGAACACCACGGTGACCAGCGCCCCCAACCCGTTCACCCACACCAGCATGGCGGTTTTTTTGGCGATGTACACGCCGAGGGTGAAGTGCACGAACCACGCCTGCAGCGCATAGGCCAGCAGAATGCCCGGCACGATGGGCAGGCCCGCCCAGAACGAGGGTGCGATCAGGGGGGTTCCGAACACGGGTGCGGAGACGAGTTTGTCGAGGAACAAGGTGAGCGTCAGGCCCGCAGCGCCGATGAACAGAAGCAGGCCGCGCAGTACGCGGCCGAAGAGCGCCGGTGCGTCGGGATCGGTGTGATGGCGAAGGAAGAACGGCTGCCAGGCGAGGCGGTACATCTGCACGAGCAGCAGGCCGAAGATGCCGAGCTTCCAGGCGGCGGAGAACACGCCGGTGAGGTGCAGCACGTCCCACCCGCTTCCCGGGTACAGGCGCGCCACGTCGGCGTCGCTCAAACGGCTGAGGAACAGGCGACCGGCCATTTCGTTCACGATGCCGTACAACCCGGCGGGCACGAAGGGCAGGCCGAAGGCGAGCAGCGCGCGCAGGCGCGCGCCCTCGAACGCCGCGCGCAAATTGGCGGCGAACACGGGCGCGAGAAACAGCAGCGTGAACGCGCTGGCGATCACGTTGGCGAGGAAAATGCCCTCCAGGCCCTTTTTCATCCACAGCACGAGCACGAGGTTGGCCGCGATGTTGACCACCACGTTGCCGAGGCGGATGAACGCGAAGTGCAGGGCCTTGCGCCTGAAGCGGAGGTGGGCCATCGGCACCACGGCGAGCGCGTCAAGCGCGAGGATGACGGCCGCCAGCGCGAACAGGTTATGGTACGGGACGGGCACGCTGAAAGCCGTGCCGAGCAGCGGCGCGATCAACAAGAACGGAGCGGTGAGCGCCAGCGACACGCCGGCCTGCGACCACAGGGCCGTGCTGAACAAACGGTGGCCCGTCTCGGCACCCTCGCGCTCCGCGTCGTGGGCGAGCCGCAGGTAGGACGAATCGAACCCGGCCTGGTACACGATGTTGAGGAACGCCACCAGGGCGAACACGATGTTGCTCACGCCGAACTCGCCGGGGGTGAGCACGTGCGTGTAGAACGGGACGAGGAGGAAGTTGAGGAACCGGCTCAGGAGCGATGACACCCCGTAGGCGAGCGAGTCCTTGACGAGCGAGCGGAGGCGACCCATGAGGGAAAACGTAGGAAGTGGTCGGTGGTCTGTGGTTGATGATCTGAGGCACGGGGGGGGTGGCGAAAAATGGACGGAGGCGATAAAAAAGGAAGGCATCTTCACCCTCCCCTTCTTCCAAAACATTTCCGTGATGTAGGGGCATATAATTATTTGCCCCTACCGATTACCGTCCCGGATTCAGCGTCACGCCCTGACGAACATGCCGCACCGCTTTGCCGTCCGCACCGCGCATGGTCACCGAGGCGATATACATGCCTGCCGACGCAGCCTTCCCCGTTCTCGTCCGACCGTTCCATGTGAGCGTGCGCTCGCCCGTTGTCTTGTCCGCCACCGTGCGCGACCACACTGCGCGCCCGTGAGCATCGCGGATTGACAGGGTGATGGATTGCGTCCCCGATCCGGCCAGCGGAATCCGGAAGGTGTAAGGGTTGAAAGAACCGTCCACACGGAAAGCGAAGGAGCCGCGTGCGATCGGGGTGCCTCCGCTGCGGATGTCGGCGACTTCCCACACCGCGATGGAATCCGTCGCGACCTCTGCGGGATTGCGGGGGGTTTTAGTGCAAAGCGCGAAGCCATCCGGATCAAGGCTGTTCGGGTTGCAGGAAACGATCGTGGAATCGTTTTTAGCCACGCGAAGGTACGTGAGCACGGACGCAATTTCGCGGTTGGTCAGAAAATCGAACGAGGGCATGGTACTCTCATACTGGAGACCATTCACGGTGATGGGAGTTTCAAGGCCGTTCAGGAGAATGGAAACCGGGCGTAGACGCTGTGCCATGAAAAAGTCCGAATGCCTCAGCGGCGGCACCGCGCCGGCATTGCCATTCCCCTCGGGCCCGTGGCAATTGGTGCAGTTTTGAAAGATCACCTCACCTTCAGCGAGCAAGGTGGCGCGGGGAACATGAAGCGAGTCCTGCGCCTGCGTTGTAACCCCAGACACCGAGGTGATGACCGCTGCCAAAATCTGTGAAGACGCGTGTTTGAATCTCATGATCGCTCCCCAAACGTCATCGGACATGTAAAGACGTGTTTTCATATTGTAACGATTTCATATTAAACAATACAATGCTCGCTCAGGAAGCCGCGTCGTACTCTGTTTTTGCGAACACAAAGGCCCGCGGATGCTGACGGTGCGATTTATAATCTCGTCACGTTAGTCACGCGGCGGACGAACCACACCACATAACAGACTCCAGCCTGGCGTTTCGCGACGGGGGAATGTCATCAGAATTCAACCCAAACAATAAGGCCCGCAGATTTCTCTGCGGGCCTTATTAAGAGATCAGGCTCAAGGAGCTTACGGCTTCAGCGTCACGGCCTTGTCGGTGTACTGGACCGACTTGCCGCCCGCGACCACTTCGAGGCCCACCACGTACATGCCCGCCGCGGCGCGCATGCCCGTCGTGGTGCGGCCGTCCCAATTGAGCTCCCGCGACTTCTCGCTGGGGCGCAGGGATTTGGACCAGACCGTACGGCCCCACACGTCGGAGATGGTCATGGTCACCAGATCGGTGCCGGCCACCGCCGCCGCGGGAATCACGAAGTTGAACGGGCGCTGTTCGTTGGTGACCCGGATCACGAAGGAGCCCGCATGGATGCCGGTGGGTACCACCGTCGTGGAGGCCGCCGACGCCGGGCTGTTGCCCGCCGCGTTCACCGCCACCACCGTGAAGGTGTACGACGTTCCGTTGGTCAGGCCGGTCACCGTGCAAGACAGCGGCCCGGTCGTCCAGGTGCAGGACTTGCTCGTGTCCTGCACGGCGCGCACCACGTAGGAAGTGATGGCCGCGCCGCCGTTGCTGGCCGAGGCGGTCCACGTCACCGTGGCCTGCGCATTGCCCGGCGTGGCCGAGGCGCCCGTCGGGGCGCTCGCCACCGTGCGAGGCGTCACCGCAGCCGAAGCCGTGGAGGCAGCGCTCGTGCCGACCGAATTCGTCGCCCGCGCCGTGAATGTGTAGGCCGTGCCGTTGGTCAGGCCCGACACCGTGCAGGTGAGGGCGCCCGTGGTGGTGCAGGTCGCGCCGCCCGGAGCGGCCGTGACGGTGTAACCGGTGATCGCCGATCCGCCGTTGCTCTTAGGAGCCGTCCACGACACCGCCACCTGGGCGTTGCCCGGAGTTCCCGTCACCGCCGTGGGGGCACCGGGCGCCGTGGGCGCACCGTTGACCGTCACCGTCAGGGAGGCCGAAGCCGACCACACGCTGTCACCCATGGCGGTCACGGTCACCGGGAAGGAACCGATCGCGGTCGGGGTGCCCGAAATGGCGCCCGTCACCGAATCGATCACCAAACCGCTGGGCAGGCCGCTGGCCGTGTAGCGCGCGACCGTACCCAACACCGAGCTCACCGCGTTGGGGGTGATGGCCGTTCCGTTCACATAGGTGGGAGCGGCGCTCGCGTAGGTCAGGCCGATGATGGGCATCACGCCGGGCCGCTGCGTCTTGTACTCGAGACGGATCCACTGCGTGGAGCGCGTCACGTTCTGCAAACGGGTTTCGTCCACCACGGCGCGGATCGTCGGATCGTCCCACGGGGTACGGCCGATGTGGTTGGCGAGGCGCACGGTGTCCTTAAGCGATTGCGTGGAGGTGCGGGCCGTCAGCGAATCGCCGTTGCGGTACATCTTGACCTGGTTGCCGCCTTGCACCGTGAAGGTCAACAGCTGCCAGACGCCCGAAACCTGGGCGTTGGTGGCATGGGTGTGCGCACCGCTCGCCGTCCCGTTGTAGATCTCGGAGGTGAAGTTGGTGTTGCCGCCTTGACGGCCCATCCAGATGTTGTCGCGGCCCGGCGTACCGTCGGTGCCGTTGCTGAGGCTGATGTACTGGTTCCAGTTGGCGATGGTGTGGACTTCGGGCTTGATCCACATCGACATGGTGAGGCGTCCGCCCCAGCCCGCATACCCGGTCCCCAGGCTCAGGCGATCGCCCGCGGCGGTCGTGCCGCCGCGCAGGGTGTCGGCTTTACCCACCGCGCCCATCGGGGCCACGTAACCGTCGGGCAGAAACTCGGGGGTGGCGGGATTGCCGCCGAGCACCGAGTTGGGGCGAGGCGCGATGTTGTCGGCCCCGCCAAGGTGCCACACCGACACGTAACCGTTCGCCGCGCTGAACACCGCGCCGCCGTTCGACTTGCTCACCGCCGCGGGATTGCCCGTGTGGATCCGCACCGTGTTCAGGCCGCCCGGCGTCGCCGCGGGCAAAAGCACCCACACCGAGGCCGAGGAGGACGCGCTGTCCCAGTGGTCGATTTCATAGGGCAGACGCGTGCCGTCGGCGAGCGAGAAGCGCACGTCGGCGCCGTTCCCTTTGGCGGAGGCGAAAATGGGCGCGTGCACGGCACCCAGGCGCACCAGCACGGGGAAGTTCGCGAGGCTGTCGGTCAGACCGGTGCCGGCCGCGGTGTTGTCCAGCTGCATGGAGCGGACGTTCGTCCAGGTCCCGTAGTTTTCCGGAGCCGTCACCGTGAGGTACAAGGTGTCCTGGCTGAAGCCGGCGAGGTTCGCGCCGCGGATCGTCACGGAGCCGGTGTAGGCCGCCGTCGGCGTTCCGCTCAAAACGCCCGTCGTCGCGTTCAACGTCAGGCCGGCGGGCAAGGTTCCCGCCTGCACGCTGTAGGTGGTCACCGTTCCGGTCACCGTCGGTGCGTTCGCCGGGATCGGCAAACCGCCTTCGTAGACCGCAGTGTCCTGGGCGTAATCAAGACCGGTGGGTGCGGCCAGCACCGTGATGGTCAGAACCTGGGTGGCGGCGCCGGCGGCGTTCACCGCCGCGACCGTATAGTTCGTGGGCGGTTGGGCGACCGTCGGGGTCCCGGTGATCCTGCCCGTGGTTTTGCTCAAGGTGAGCCCCGCGGGAAGCGCGGGCGTCACGGTGAAGCTGTCGACCAACTGGTTGGGGTTGGTCAGGCTCGTGACGGTGGGGGTGTTCGCGGCGATCGCGACGTTGACGCCGTACACCGGCGCGGCCGTCGGGTAAACCAGGTTGGTCGGCGCCGCCGCCGTCACCCGGATCGTGATGGTATCGCGACCGATGGTTTTCGGGAAGGTGGCCGTCACGACGTAACTAGTCGGGGCCTGCACGCCGTTGGGGGTGCCCGAGATCACGCCCGTGGTGGTGTTCAGGGACAACCCGGTGGGAAGCGCGGGGCTCACCGAGTAGGCGGTGGGCGCGCCGAAGGTCGGGTTGACGACCGGGTTGTTGGCGGTGATCCCCTGTTGATGCACGTAGCTCGGAGACTTGAACACGTACTCCAGCGGACGCGCCACATTCGCGAAGGCCGCGCCCATGGCGACGGCCGTGGCCCCGGACTTCTGGGTCTCGTATTCCAGCTTCATCCAGTCGCCGCTGCGGGCCACCGAGGAAATACGGGCCTCGTCGACCAGCATGTGCGTGGTCGGATTGTTCCAGCCGATGGGGCGGCCGATGAAATGGGTGCTGCGGGCGATGGCCGGAAAGTTGTGACGCGCGAAGGTCGAGCTGGTGGTCCCGGTGCCGCGGAAGTAGTCGATCACGCGGGCGCCGTTCTTGTACATGCGCCAGCGGCGGCCTTCGGTGCTGTCGCGGGTGATGGCCATGTGGGCCCACGTGTCCATGGGAAGCAAAGCGCCCGCCACGGTCGTGCTTTCCGGCAGGTCGGTTTCACCGGTGGTGCCCGCACCCGTGCCCGCGGTGCCGCCCGCCCCGCGCGCGCGCCAGTCGTTGGTGGTGCCGTTGCGGCCGATCCACATCACGTGGCTCGACGATGCGTTGCCCATGGTCATGAAGTGGGTGAAGGTCGTGTTGGCCTGAGGCGTGGGCATCAGCATCCACAGCGACATGGTGGTCTGCTGGTTGGGATAGGTGATCGACCCCATGGAGAAGTGGTCGCCGTTGGCGCCCGATCCCTGGCCGCGCAGGCTGTCGGCCATGCCGATCAAACCGCTGACGTTGGCGATGCCCGCGGGCGCGGGCCCGGAGGGAACCGCATCATTGGTGCCCGGGTTCACCGCGTTGGGACGCGCGGTCGCCCCCGACGCGTTGCCCATGTGCCACACGCCGAGAAATTCGTTGGTCCCGAACACGCCCGTGGCGCTCGAGGCCGCGCTCGCGGCGCCATTTCCCCAATACATGCGCAACACGGTTTCGGAGTTCCCGGCGACCTCGGGGACCCGCACCCAGATGGCGGCCGACGTCGCGGACCAGTGCTCGATTTCGAAGGACAAGGCCGTTTGCCCCGTTCCGTCGGCAAAGCGGATATCGGCGCCGTTGGCGAGAGCTTCCGACAAAACGTTCGCGCCCGTGGCGGCGCTGGCGTTCGTCAGGCGCACCAGCACCGGAAAGTTCGTCTGGGTCGTCGACACGCCGGCGCCCCCCGAAGTGGTCGCGGTGTTGATCGAAATGGTGCGGAATTTCGTCCACGCATCGTAAGGTCCCGCGAGGGCCGCGGAAGCCAGCATCAACACGGGAAGAATGCGCGCTGTGATTTTTCTCATGATTTAAACTCCTTGTGAACAATTTTCGTTGACGGACTGATTTGGGCGACGTAAGCGCAATTCCACTAGGGGAAAGCTTTCGAAATATATCATAATAATCCCATTTAATGTTGTGTTTTCTTCGAAAAGTGTTTGAATAAACCCAAACCTGATGTCAAAAATTCGTGGAAAGGAGGTTTTACGGGGTTTGTGACACCAAAAATCACGGCCCCCGCAGGCCTCAGCCGGTTGATCGGGGCGCAAAAAAAGCGGCCCGGTTTTCACCGGACCGCTTTTGGTCATGCCCAGGTTTCAGGCTATCGAGACTTGAGGGTCACCGATTTCTGAATGTACTGGGTGGTCTTGCCATCGGTGAGCACGGTCACCCGCACCACATACATGCCTGCCGAGGCGAGCATGCCCGTCGTGGTGCGACCGTTCCACACAACCTCCGAGGCGCCGCGAATTTCGTTCGGACGAACCGACTTGGTCCACACCGTGCGACCCCACACATCCGTGATGCGCATGGTCACCAGCTCGGTCGTGGTCAAGCCCGCCGGAATCTGGAAGGTGTAGGGCTTCTCGACCCCGCTGACGCGGAACGTGTAGGCACCCGGCACCAGGGAAACCGGCGCGACCGTGATGTTGACGATCGCAGTGGCCGTGCCGCTCGCGTTCGTCGCCGTCACCGTGTAGTTCGCAGCCGCGACCGCAGCCGTCGCCGTGCCGCTGATGCGACCCGTCGTCGTGTTCAGCGTCAGACCGGCCGGCAAGGCAGGCGACACCGAGAACGAGGCCACGGCACCACCCGTCGACGTCACAACCAGGCTGTCATTGGTGCCGATGGTGAACGTCTTGGGCGAGCCCGCGTAGGCGATCACGGGCAAGCCAGGCAGCACCGTGATGTTCACCGTCGCCGTCGCCGTGCCGCTCGCGTTCGTCGCCGTCACCGTGTAGTTGGCGGCAGCCGTTGCAGCCGTCGGCGTGCCGCCGATGCGACCCGTCGTCGTGTTCAGCGTCAGACCGGCCGGCAGGGCAGGCGACACCGAGTACGAAGCCACGGCGCCACCCGTCGACGTCACAAGCATGCTGTCGTTGACGCCCAGCGTGAAGGACTTCGGAGAGGTCGCGTAAGAGATCACGGG